>Ga0180434_10000087_pt1 | contig 129303 bp, 106 predicted proteins | sample SS_ome_7_FD_132453 | JGI IMG/M metagenome (GOLD analysis project Ga0180434, IMG submission 132453) | Hypersaline lake sediment archaeal communities from the Salton Sea, California, USA - SS_1_D_2 metaG | ecosystem: Environmental > Aquatic > Non-marine Saline and Alkaline > Hypersaline >... | reverse complement strand
GGGATCTTCACTTCGAACGGAATTCCCCTGTGAAATGCGATTTGCCGCAGATATAAAACAATAGCTTCACTGAGCGTCATTCCAAGACTGCTCAAGACGCTCTGGGCCTGTGATTTCGTTTCCACATCTACCCTGGCGTGAATCATCGACGTGTTTGCCATTTTGCCGATCCTTTTATTATGCATAACTATAGTACTTACAATGTCTACACATAGTATACGTTTAATATCGGCTGGTGTCGACAAAAAAAACAGGTTTTTAGAAAATTCAGCAAAATACAGCCTTTTTCACCCTGAAAATTACAATTTATAGGATAAAGCCGAGTAGGCGGTTCTAACGTGATGCCAGCAGGGCCAGTTTCTGCTTCTGTTTTCGCTGATCAAACTCTTTTTCCGACAGCGGCTGACGGCGTCCTTTTCCGAGGCCGAACTGCTTTTTAAATTCCTCGATGCTACGGACGTCCTGGCTTTTACGCTCGGCCAGCACCGCCGGAGCCTGCCCCCCGGCAGGCAGAGGCGAAGGCGGTGCAGTAGTCTCTGAGGTAGTATCTTTATTAGTTGTGTTATTAGTAGTGGGACATTTCCGGCCCGGTTCAAGTACATGATCCGGCCCACTGACCGGGCCGGATTTGTCCTGCCTTGTGGGACAATTCTGACCCTGCTGAGGATCGAGCTTTTTGCCTCTGTAGTATAATTCCGCGGCAGCTCGGACTTCCGGATGGGACCTGGCCCAGATTGTGCGATAGTATCCTTTCGGTGATTTGACCTGGACAAGACCGGCTCTAACGATTTTTGCAAGCCGGCGTTTGATTGTTCGCGACGAGGTCATGAATATCTTGGCGAGCGTGGCGTTGCTTTGCCAGCAGCCTTTTACGCCGAAGCTGTATATGTGCGCCAGCAGAACCTTTTCGCAGAGCCCCAGGCCCGGGATGTTCAGGATGTGGTAGGGAATCTTCAGATAGAGCTCCGTCGGCTTCTTTTTACCGGTTGTTTTGTTTTTGCCCGAAGCCATATCAGTCCCCGCCGTCGTTAAATAGTCAATAGCCAATCCCAATAGTCAATAGACAATAGTCAATAGTCATTAAAAAGCCTCCCCCCATAATTGGAGCTACCTGCGCGTTTGATGCGAAAATCTACAAAATTGTAGACGCCATTTTTGACGTAAGTGCTTTATATGTATGGAATAAAAAAAATTTTCAAATTTCCGATTTTTGTTTTCAACTACCATCGTTTTTGATTGATTTGCTTGACAAAATCCTACCCATTTTAACGCCTGATAACATGAGAATTAACCGCTGACGAACGCCGATTATTGATTGGATTTTTAAGTTCTGTATTCTGTATTCTTTTTTTAAAAAATAAATAGTCACCACTTGACATTTCCTTGAGTTATGTTTTACTAAAGTCCTAAATTCTGGAGGAATACGACAATGATATCACTGGCAGATCCGCCGTTTTGGTAGTGAAGGTTGTCATTTCATCACCCGGCTAAATTTATCGTCCTGAAGGGGGATTAAGACTAAAAAAAGATAATTTTAGGAGGCGAGTTATGTTTTCACAGAGCAGAAGAATTCTAATCGGTTGTACCATTGCAATTGTTCTGGCCGGTTCTTTTCAAGCCGCTTTCGCCGACACAGAGGCAAACAAGGCCGCCATCGAGCGCTGGCTCGAAATCTGGAACACAGGGGACCTGACCATAGCAGACGAAGTCTTCGCCGCCGATTTCGTCAACCATGATCCAAGCGTGCCCGATGTTATCAATCTCGATGGTTTGAAAGGACTCGTGGTTATGAGTCGCATCGCCACCCCGGACTTGCGTATCACCATTGAGGATATGATTGCTGAAGGCGACAAGGTCGTGGCCCGCCTGTCAGCTATCGGTACACACAAAGGAGACTTCATGGGTATTCCACCCACCGGTGTGCAAATAACAAATACGCGGATGATTACCTTTCGTATAGCAGATGGCAAGATTGTTGAAACCTGGGAAAATTATGACATGTTGGGTGTGCTGCAACAACTCGGTGTGATGCCTCCGAGCCGTGAGACATTCACCTGGAGTGAGCCTTCTACAGTAACCGGTGATCCGGGTGACCCTGAGACGAACAAGACTATCGTCCAGCGTATGATCGATGAAGTCATGAACAACCAAAATATGGCCGTAATCGACGAGCTTTTCGCCGCCGACTACGTAATGCATGACCCCGCCTGGCCTACGGAAGTGAAGGGTCCCGATGGTTTCAAGCAATGGGCCGGTGCGATGCTTGAGCCGTTTTTTTCAAACAGTGGAATCACCGGGGAGGTGACCGCCGAAGGAGACAAAGTGGCAGTCCTATGGTCATGGAGCGGCACACACACAGGCGAGTTTATGGGCTTCTCCCCAACAGGGAACCAGATAGCAATCACTGGGACCAGCATCCATCGTTTTGCCGACGGCAAGTTCGTGGAAAGCTGGGCCAGTTATGATATGATGGGCTTCATGCAGCAGCTCTCAGCACCTCCCAAGTGGCCCATCGCAGGAGCGTGGATCAACCTCGTGCCAATACCCGAGATCGGTGTTATTATTGGCGAGTTGACTGTAGTACCACAAGACACCGAAGGCCTTCAGTTCACTTCTGTGGTACGTTCGGGTAAGCCGGAGCCGACCGTTTTCGGCGCCTTCCCGGACGCCGACCATCAATCAGACCACATCGGACCGATTGTGTGGACGGGTTCACCTGCCTACGAATCGACCTTGATAGGCTACGGAACGAAGAAGTCGGAAGTACCCGGGATGTTGTCGGAAATCGTATACATATCTGTCCTAACCGCAAAGACGCAGTTTGTTGACCGCAACACCGTGAAAGGCGAAGGGACGCACGCATTCTTCCTCGCATCCCAGGATGCGGACGGCGACGGATTGCCCGATGAGGGCCAGGAACCGGTTGCGTGCTTCCCGTACGTATCCACGGCCAAGCGCGTGCCAATGATGCCTCCCTGCGTGCCGCCGCCACCTGAACCTGAGGGCGAGTAAGTATCGAGAATGTGTCAATATTATATCCGGCCTATATTATCGTAGCCCGCCGGAGCAGTAGTCGTGTTGGATAGTGAATAAGAAAACAGGGCTCGAAAATTAAGAAGCAAAGCTTTGCTTTTAGATGGGGCTGTGAGCAGGAGGCTTGCAGCCCTTTTTGTTTTTGAATCTCCAATCATTGAAGATTTATTCATCTCTTGTCGCTCGGATCATGGACGATGGATTGTGTGGGGCGAGGTGTGCTTTATTAGGCAGTGAGATTCTTCTCTCCACTGTGCTGGGCTCAGAATGACACAAAAAGAAAAGCCCAAACTCTGTCATCTCTATCCTTATTATCCCTACCCTTGCCATCCACACAATCCCTGTCATCCTGAGTGAAGCGAAGGATCTCAACGCCGTCGATTTTGTAGCAACGTATCAATTTATCACCCTGAGGCATCGAGATTCTTCGGCTGGCGCCTCAGAATGACAGGTAGCGGATGAGTTTTATTAGTTTTATTCATTGGACGGATGCTTCGGCTCCGCTCAGCCAACGTCCCTTCGACAGACTCAGGGCAAGCTTTGAGCTTGCCGAAGGAATGACAAATAACGGCGTAAAAACATCCTATATTTTCTTGCTTTGGGGGCGAGAATTTGGTATATTGGTTTTTGTGTCGGGATTGTTATACCCCGTCGTGCGCCGGTTAGCGAGATTTATCGCCTACTGGAAGAGGAAAAACCCGAATCGGAGGTTATGCCATGTATTCTTTCATTCATAAATACGCCTCTATTGTAACGTTTATTGTCTTGAGCCTGTTGGTGCATTCGTCAGTTATGGCCGGGCCGGTCGGTTCGCAGCAGGCCCGGAAGGCCGCCGATACGTTTCTCAAGACGCGAATTGCCCGGTCGCTGAAGGGATTTCAGCCGTTATCGGTAAAGGCCGAGGCCGGGCCGGTGGGATTTCGAGAGATTCGCGGCGATGATGGGACGGTTCTTGCGTACGTTACCGAGCTAAAGCCGGGCGGGTTCATCGCGACTTCCGCGGATACGCAAATCGCACCGATTATCGCTTATTCTTTCAGGAATCCTTTTCCATCCGACAATGACAGGAAAAATCCGCTCTACCGCATGCTGAAAGAGGACATGAGATTAAGAACCAAAGCGCTGGCCGAATACGGCGGTATCGATACGGCGGAAAATACGAAGCTGTGGAATCTTTACGCCGGAGAAGATGGCCAGGAGGCCGCGAGCGAGCCGTTTCGGCAGTGGCCCGAGGAGAATACAACCTTCACCGGCGGGTGGATCGAAACGGTATGGGACCAGAGTGAACCTTTCAACAGCTTTTGCCCGCTCGACCCGGTCGACGCCAACAGGGCGTATGTCGGCTGTGTGGCGACTGCCATGGCCCAGGTCATCAATTATCACAAGACCTGCGAGGCGCAGTTCGACGAAGACGATTCATTCACAACGTTCTCCGGCATCGACTTCGACGGTGACAGTGAAATCTACGACTTTCCCGCTTTCGAAGAGCTGAACGAGTATCTCACCGTGGTCCAGTCTAAATACGACAGCAATGCCGATATGAACGATACGGATCTCGCGGCACTGAGTTTTGCCTGTGGCCTCTCTATCCGGATGGATTATTCAAGCGAGGGCTCGGGTGCTTCGCCCTATGACATGCGGGAAGCGTTGCTCGATAAGTTCGGTTTCTATTCTGCCCAGATGATGGGCGGTCTGTCACGGGAATCTTACCATTTGCTGCAGGAGAGCATGATCAACGGATTGCCGGCTTTGCTGAGCATCAGTCCGCCCGATGGCTGGAGCGGGCACCTCATTGTTTGCGACGGCTATAATACCGGCGGCGAGTATCATCTGAATTTCGGCTGGGGTTCGGAACGTCCCGAGGCAATAACCGCGGTATGGTATCGCCTCCCGCAAAACCTCACGTCCGACCTGAGTATCGTTTCGGAAATCGTAATGAACGTTCAATCGATTCAGCCGGACATCGAAGTCGAGCCGGTGTCTCTGAGCTTTTACGCCGCTCCGGGGCAGGAATCAGATTCCGAGACTATTCATATCGAGAACAGCGTGGGCGGGCTGCTGATTGATTCGATATCCAGCACGGAAGGATTCGTCTTTACCAAGTGGGGCGGCACGTACTCGAACCAGATGGAATCCATTCAGCTCGAAGGCCCGGGGTCACGGACTACGATATACGTGAAGTTTTCCCCGGACGAGGCGCGGGGCTATTACGGAACCCTTACAATCAACTACAACGACAGTAACAGCAAGAGCATAATTCTAAAAGGTGACTCTTTCGAGGGCGGCACCGAAATCACCGCCGGCGGCGTATCCGGAACCTGGACGCAAGACGAATCGCCCTATTACGTTTCCGGCGATATAACCGTAGCAGAGGACGGCGAACTTGTTATTGAACCGGGAGTTCGGGTCTTTTTCACGGGACAATACGGAATGACCATCGGCGAAAACGCGCGGTTAACGGCCGAAGGAAACGAGAACGGCCCAATAGAATTTACGGCGTGGAACAAAGATGTGGGCTGGGCCGGACTGCGATTTCTGGATTCGGGGGGCGACGACATTCTGAACCATTGTGCAATTAGTTTCTCGAAGAAACATACAGGATTCATAACAGAGTATGATTACTTCGCCGACGTGAACAGTTGCGGAGGTGCTGTGTATTGCTATTACTCGGACCCGATCATTACGAATTGTAAAATCACCAATAATACAGGGGACAAAGGCGGGGCTATCTACTGCGATGAAAGCTACCCGATAATCAACAATACCGTGATAGCGAACAATGCTTCGATGGGCGGAGATCCTCAGTGCGGCGGGATATGTATCGGCGATTGGGGCGAGCCTGAAATTCTAAACTGTACAATAGTAAACAATTTGCCCGGCGGCATTTTCTCACAATCCTGGGATGGTATTGACGTGACAAACACGATTTTATGGGGCAACGACAGGTACCAGATCCTAACGGAGGAATCCACGGCCAGGGTATCGTTTTGCAACGTCCAGGACGGGTACGACGGCGAGGGCAATATCGACGCCGAGCCCTGCTTGCTCGATCCCAGCGAGGGCGCCGGGACGGAGTATAACGGATTAACGGCCAATTGGACGCTGCAAAGCTCTTCGCCGTGCATAAACTCCGGAAAACAGGCAAACCTTCACGAAAGGGACCTGGCGGGCAATCCGAGGATTAACAGCGATATTATCGACATCGGGGCTTACGAGAATCAGTCGGATTTGCCTTTGATTACAATTGAACCATCGGTCACGTGCGATGCCGGCTTCGTACAGCTCGATTCGGATTCGACAATCAGCTTCGATATTATTAACACGGGCGAGCTGGAGTTCGATATAGAAAGCCTGAGTGTCCGGGATGCAAACAATGTTTTTTCGATTGTCACCCCGCTCGAAAATCACCTTTTGTCGCCGGGCGATTCGGTAATGGTGGAGATTGGATTTGCCCCGGCGGCGGAAAGTATCTATACCGGCACTCTCAATATTCATTCTAACTGCAGCAATGCCCCGATTAAGGCCGTTTATCTGCGGGGCGTCGGAGTAACCGGGACCCTCATCCCCGGAGGCGAGGTGCGCGGCGCCTGGACGAAAGCAGAGAGTCCCTATACAATTTCCGGGGACATTAATATTCCAAGAGGACGAAAGCTAACCATAGAGCCGGGCGTGGTTGTAAAGTTCGCCGGACATTTCAAATTTACGGTCGGCTACAGGGCGATCTTAACAGCCGTCGGAACAGAAGACGAAAACATCATTTTCACCGCGACAGATACCGAAGAGGGCTGGTTCGGCCTGCGATTTGTCAACAGCGGGGACGAAGATACGCTGGAATACTGCACTCTCGAATATTCAAAAAAACCGCGCACCGAAGGAGGCGGAATTGAGAATTTCATGGGCGGAGCAATTCTCTGCAACAGTTCATGGGAAGCCGAACCGGGTTACATGGTGCCTTCCAGCCCGACGATTGACCATTGTTTGATTGCCAACAACGATGCCGAATACGGCGGCGCGATAATGTTAACGTACGATTCGGAGGCAGTGCTTACCAACAACCGCATCGTGGACAATTCCGCTGTTGTCGGAGGCGCCGCAATGTATATCGCCTATGCCGGAGGCACGATCGCCAATAATGTAATTGCCCACAACGATTCGGACATCATGGGCGGAGGCATAATGAGCCTGATGGGATATCCTTCGATCATCAACAATACAATAGTCCGCAACAGGCCAAGCGGGCTGTTTCTTGATGTGACGCCGTGGTATCCCTGGGACCAGGAGTACGGAGTGAATATCTCCAACAATATCATCTGGCAGAACGAAATATACCTGGAAGAAGGCGTTGAGCCTGACGAGTATAACGTTCGTTACAACAACATCCAGGGCGGCTGGGAAGGAGAGGGCAACATCGATGTCGATCCGTTATTCGTAGATCCCGAAAACAGGAATTACTATCTCCGCTCCGAAGCCGGGCACTGGGACCCGGCGAGCCGAAGCTGGATCGTTGACGAGCAAACCAGCCCCTGTATCGACGCCGGAGATCCCGAAAGCCCCTTCGACGATGAACCGGAGGTTCATGGCGACCACATTAACATGGGAGCTTACGGCGGCACAATACAGGCCAGCAAGACTTTATGAATCACAGGTCACATCGTTGATTTGTAAGTATTTAGCCAGAGAAAAGCCATCAGCCACCATTTTCTTGTTTATAATACCCTTCAATCCCGCCGGACAATATTAAAAACAAGTGTTTGACTACAGGCCGATCGGTATGTAAAATGCCTTTTTAATATTAAGAAACCGAAAGTTTAAATATATAATCTTAGTTGTATAATTGCTGCAAAGCGGCAATTACCCGGTTCCCGCCAGGCGGGCGCCCTTCTCTAATTTTACTTTTTGCTTTCTGGATTTTGGGTATAAATACGGGCAGGAAGCCGATTATGGCAGATGAAAAAAGACGTCAGACAGCTAATCCGGCGGGATCTGTGAATTCCAAACCGGAAGCTCCCGGCACACTTTCGACCGTGCGGAGTATGCCGGAATCGTTGGCCGCCGAGGCAGCGGTCCTGGGCTCGATGCTGATCGACCCGGAATGTATCGGAGAAGTTGTCGAGATTCTTGAACGAGACGCCTTTTACCGCATCGAGCATCGCCACATATTCGAGGCGTTAATTTCGCTTTATGAAAAAAACAAAGGCATTGGTATAGATGCCGTCCTGCTTCGCAACGAGCTTATCAAACGCAAACATCTCGAAGGTGTAGGCGGCGTCGAGTATATAGCGAAGATTTTAGATTCCGTACCTTCGTCGGCAAACGTTGTCTATTACGCGGGGGTCGTCAAGGACAAGATGCTGCTGCGTGAGCTTATCTCCACGGCAGGGGCAATCCTCGATAATGCGTACAACCAGACAGGCGAACCCGATGAGGCGCTTGACGAAGCCGAACGCAGAATATTTGCCGTTACGGATAAGAATATTACCGGCAACGCCGCAGCGCTCAAGGATTTGGTCGTTCGCTCTTTCGAGCTTATCGAAAATCGCCAGGGCAGTCACGTTACGGGATTAAGCACCGGCTATTATGAGCTTGACGATTTGACCTGCGGACTGCAAAACGGCGAGATGATTATCGTCGCCGGCCGGCCCAGCATGGGAAAGACCAGTCTCGCATTAAATATCACCGAGCATCTCGGGCTCGTTGACAAGAACCCGATTGCGATATTCTCGTTAGAGATGGGCAGGCAGCAGCTCGCCGAGAGGTTCCTGTGCAGCATCAGTGAAATCGACAGCCAGAAGGTCAGAAGAGGCCTTTTGAGCGACGAGCATTATAAGAAGCTGGCCGACGCATGCGCGGAGCTTTCGGAAGCACCCATTTTTATCGACGACACCTCGACGCTGACGCCGCTCGAGCTTCGAGCCAAGGCAAGACGGCTCAAGAGCAGGCACAACATACAATGTGTTATGCTGGACTATTTGCAGTTGATGCACCTCGGCTCGGGACGGACCGAATCCCGCCAGCAGGAAATTACCACGATTTCAAGGTATCTCAAGGCCCTGGCCAGGGAGCTGGATATTCCGGTGATGGTTTTGAGCCAGTTGAACCGGTCGCCGGAGGGTCGAGAGGGACATAGACCGAGAATGAGCGATCTGCGGGAGAGCGGCAGTATCGAGCAGGACGCCGACGTTGTGATTCTTCTGCACCGGGAAGATTATTACCATCGTGGACAGGATGATTACGAGCAGGACAATACCGCCGAATTGATAATCGCCAAGCAGCGGAACGGACCTACCGGGACCGTGAAACTGGTATTCAGAGAAAACATTACACGATTTGAGAACGCCGCCCGTGTAGGAGAACAAGTAGCCCCATTTTAATGTGAGGACAGCAATTCGTGCCTGGTCTTTCCATTCACGATGCGTAAAACATGAGATACAAGATAAGAAATCTGATACCGATTGTTCTTCTATCGACGGCGCTTTCGAATCCGGACGTGGTTTATGCGGGAGCAGCCGAGACTGGGCAGAGCAATGATACAACGGTACCCGCCATAATCGGCGGCAAAAACGTTATCAAATCAATCGAATTCGAGAACAATCGCAAGTATAAAGACAAGACCTTGCTGAAGAAACTGGACTTCGAGGTGGACGACTACCTCGATCCGATTCTGGCCGAGTCCGGCAGAAACATAATCGCCGAATTTTATCGAAGCAAGGGCTTTCCGTATATCAAAGTGATACTGGACAGAAAAAAGCTGTCGGAAGGCGAAATAATTTACACGGTTGTGGAGGGCCCGAGGCTAAAAATCAAGTCGATAAGGTTCACGGGCAATAAACTCATCAAATCCGGCGACCTTAGAAACGCCATCAAGACAAAAACCCGGAGCTGGCTTTTGTGGCCGGTTTACTACACAGAGGAAAAAATCAACGCGGACGTAGAAAAGCTGCGAACACTTTATTTCAACAGGGGGTTCCTGAATCACCGCATCGCCGTCCAGGGCCAGAGCCATATCACTTTCATCATTGAAGAAGGGCCGCTTTATAAAATCAGGAACATTACTTTCACGGGAAATACGAAATTTGAAACCGAAACTCTCCGGGCAAAGCTGACACTGGAACCCGGACAAATCTATTATCAGCAAAAGGCCCGGGCACACACCAGGCGAATTCTCAAGCTTTATCGCGAGGACGGATATGTGGATGCAGAGGTCCGGCAGCAGCGCCGGTTTGTTCCGGGAACCAACCTCGTGGACATCGAATACAAAATCGCCGAGGGCAGGCAGTTCAGGATCGGCAAGATTGAAATAACGGGCAACGAGCAGGTTCACGATAAGGTCATCCGGCGGATTCTGGACGAGTATGGATTTTCACCGGGTGAATTATACAACGCATATATCGCCCCCAAACAGGGCGGCGGTCAATTGGAACGCTACGTCCAAAGAATGACGATGTCCGAAGAAGCCATTATCAGGCCTACACCGCCCAGCGCGCGAGCCCCGGAACGCAGGGACGCCATCGTGGACATCACAGAAGGCATGACCGGGGTGGTAAATCCGGGTGTCGCCATGGGCAGCGACAGCGGTATCATCGGCCAGTTGATTTGGCAGCAACGTAATTTCGATATTGCCGACTGGCCGGAGAGTTTCGAAGAGTTCATCACGATGCGCTCATTCAAAGGGGCTGGCCAGAGCCTTAGAGTCGCGCTTGAGCCGGGAACCGTAGTGAGCTACTATTCGGTTACATTTACCGAACCGTACTTTCAAGACAAACCGACGTCACTCGATGTGGTCGGCTCAAGCTGGGAAAGGTGGAGAGAAAGCCACGACGAGAAGAGGAAAAAAGGATATGTCGGATTCGAGAAGCGGCTTAAGAACCGCTGGCGTCCGAGTTTCGGCTTGAGAGCCGAGAACGTTGAGGTCGTTAATCTTGATTACGATGCCCCTCAGGAGATCATCGATGCCAAAGGGCATAATCTGCTTGTGGGCGCAAAGCTCGGTATAGGCAGAGACATGAGGAACGATCTATATATGCCAAGCAACGGTTATCGTTTCGATATCGATTACGAACAGGTTACCGGTGACGATGATTTCGGAAAAGTGCAGGGCAGTGCCGTGGGATACACAACCCTTTACGAGGATTTACTTGAGCGAAAAACCATCCTGGCGACGAAGCTGCTTGCAGCCACGACGGGATCAGGCGCTCCTCCTTTCGAGAAGTATTACGCCGGAGGTACGGGCACTTACGGTATCAGAGGTTTCGAGTACAGGGGCGTAAGCACAAGAGGCCTGCAGACAAAAGTTCTCAATCCGTCGCGAAAAGACCCGGTCGGCAGTGACTGGATATTCCTGGCCAAATCCGAGATAACCGTACCCTTAATCGGCGAGAACTTCGGTGCGTTGTTTTTCGTGGACAGCGGAACGATCGACACCGGTAAATACCGCCTCTCGATCGGTACGGGCATAGAAATATCGATACCTCAACTGCTCGGCACACGCATACCTATGAGGTTCGAGCTTGCCACTCCATTGATGAGGGACGACGAGGACGAGCTACAAACATTCAGCTTCTATATGGGAAGACTGTATTAAATTTATAATTGAACTGTAAATCGGAACCTAAATCGAGAAAGGGAAATTTTATGAAAATCAAAACGGCAGTTTTGAGTGGTTTGATGGTATTATCGGTTTTGTTTTTGGCCCATGAATACAGCATGGCTCAGGTGAAGCCTAACGACTCGTCATTGCCGATCGGCACTGTCGACGTCAGACGGGCATTGCGTGAATGCGAGGCAACGGGAAAGTATAGAGAAAGAACGAATGCCGAAAACAGCAAAATGGACGCGGAGGAGGAACAGCTCTCCAAAGAGATACAAGCGCTGGCGGCCGGACTCAGGGCACTAAAACCGGGCACCAGTGATTATCTTTCACAGTATAAAGATTACCTGCAAAAAAAGGCCAACCTGGAGACTTTGCAGGAGTTTAATCCCCAGCAGAAAGCGTTAAGACACCAACAATGGACACAACGACTCTATCAGGAGATCCTGCGAATAACCAAAGAGCTGGCGGCTCAAAAGGGGCTGCCCCTGGTGCTTGGAAGCGATGAGCCTGAATTTCCTATTCAACGATACGAGGAGCTTGCGATGACTCTCAGCACCCATAAAGTTTTGTACAGCAACGGATGTATAGATTTAACCGATGACGTCATCGCCGAGCTGGATAAAGAAGAATCGAAATTCATCAATTAAATATTGGAGCAGAAAAAGTCCGTCTCCGGTGGACTTGATACCCTTTAGTGGCAAGACTCAAATTTGGCGTGTTATTTCCATGCCGCAAGTCCGCTTACAAATGACGCGTTTTGCTTTTTGATTTTGAATGAAACCGACAATCGAACAATTAGCCAGGCGGCTCGGCGCCGAGTTAACCGGTAACGCCAAAGAAATCGGCAGGCAGGTTACCGCCGTGGGTCCGGTTAAAGCGGCGGGCGAAAGTGAAGTTACTTTCGTCACAGATGACAAACACAAAGCCGGGCTCAGCCAGTCGAACGCAGGGGCGGTTATCCTCTCGGAACGTATCGACGATTTGGACAAACCGCAATTGGTTGTTAAAAATGTTAACGCAGCTCTCATAGAAACCCTGAAAATTTTTGCGCCCGGGCTCAAAACCCCGGCCGAAGGTATCGATCCGACAGCCAAAGTCGCCGACAACGTAAAGATAGCCAAAAAAGTCTCTGTCGGTCCGGGTGTTGTTATTGACGAAGGAGTCGAAATCGGGCAAAATACCATAATCGGCAGCGGGTGCAAAATAGGTGAGAATTCGAAGCTGGGCGAAAATTGTCGTCTCGACTGCAACGTTGTCATTTACCACAAATGCCGCTTAGGCAACGACGTCATTGTTCAGGCAAACAGCACGATCGGCTCGACCGGCTTCGGGTATTCATTCATCGACGGCGCTCACAGACCGATTCCGCACAACGGCGGTGTGATTATCGAAGACTTCGTCGAGGTAGGAGCCAATTGCTGTATTGACAGGGCCAAGTTCGGAAATACTATAATCGGAGCCGGAACGAAGATAGACAACCTCGTACAAATCGCCCACAATGTGGTCATCGGCAAATGCTGCTTGATAGTAGCTCAGGTTGGTATTGCCGGCAGTTGCAAGCTCGGCGACGGTGTCGTATTGGGCGGCCAGGTCGGGCTGGCAGACAATATAGAAATAGGCGACGGTACGATGGTCGCCGCCCAGGCCGGTGTGATTAACAACGTGCCGGCCGGTCAAAAACTGGCCTGGACGCCGGCGATTAAGAGAGAAGACGCATTCCGAACAATCGGCTTGATCCTGCGTCTGCCAAAGATGGCGAAGCAGCTCAAGCAACTGGGCAAGAGGATAGAAAAACTTGAAGCTGCAGAAGACGATAAAAAGTGAAAGCAGGATGCGGGGACGCGGCCTGTTCGGTGGCAAAGAAGCCAGGGTAATCTTCCGCCCCGCTCCTGCAAATTCGGGTATAATTTTCGTCCGGACCGATATTCCCGAGCCGGTGCGGATAAGTGCCGTTGCGTCCAATCTTGCCGAGCGCAGTCGCCGCACGACGATCAAGAAAGGCTCGGTCAGTATAGAAACCATTGAGCACTGTCTATCGGCGGTAAACGCACTTGAGATCGACAACCTGGTTATAGAGGTGAACGGCCCGGAGCTGCCGGCTCCTGACTGCAGTTGTTCAGAGTATTTCAAGATTCTCAAACGTACCGGTCTGGTCGAGCAAAACGTCAGCCGGAAAGAATATGTAATCCGCAAAACCATCACTATCACCGCCGGTGATACGTGTATTTACGCCCTGCCATATTCCGACAACGGATTGAGTCTCACCTATGATCTTGATTACGGCGGGCACACTGGTATCGGCAGGCAAATTTTCAGTTGTCGGCTAACACCTGACAGCTTCGAGAGGCATCTCGCGCCGGCCCGGACCTTTCTGCTCGAGGCGGAGGCAAAACAGTTTCAGGCCCGCGGCATGGGAACACATATCGGCCCGCGCGACCTGCTGGTCATCAACTCAGACGGACCGATTAAGAACAGTTACAGGTTTCCCAACGAGTGTGTCAGACATAAGATTGTCGATTTGGTGGGCGACCTGGCGCTTGTCGGCCGGGCAGTAAAAGGGAGGATTGTAGCATATAAGAGCGGCCATACCCTGAATCAGCAACTCGCAAGGAAATTGTACGAGGCGGCCCAGCAGCAGGAAAGGATTGCCAAATTCGGCACCGATGCTCTTTTGGATATTCGGCAGATTGCCAAGATCCTGCCGCACAGATATCCGTTCCTGCTCGTGGATAAGGTTATCGAAATCGAAGGAGATACACGAATCAAGGGTATCAAGAACGTCAGTTTTAACGAGCAGTTCTTCCAGGGCCATTTTCCCGGCACGCCGATTATGCCCGGGGTTCTTATCGTTGAAGCCATGGCCCAGGTGTCCGGTTTGTTGTTTGCACAGAGACTGGAGCATACCGGAAAGCTTGCGGTGCTGTTGAGTATGGATAATGTAAAATTGCGTAAAGCCGTCGTGCCCGGAGACCAGCTTATTCTTATCTCCGAGACGAACAGATTGAGGAAAAGAACCGCACAGTGTCAATGCCGGGCAATGGTTGATGATACAATAGTTGCCGAAGCAGAGATCAAATTTATGCTGGTTGACGATGAAAAAGTATAGAAAAATTTTCAAAGAGGTAATATGACTCAGGTACATCCCAGCGCAGTAATCAATAAAGATGTCCAGTTGGCCGACGACGTTATCGTCGGGCCTAATTGTGTAATTCATGGCGGGGTCTCGATCTATTCCGGCACGATCCTTGAGGCCAACGTAGTGATCAACAAGGATGTTACGATCGGTCGGAATAATCAGATTTTTCCCAACTGCGTGCTTGGAAGCCGGCCTCAGGTTCTGCGTTTGAACGCCGAATCGAAAATCGGCGGACTTGTAATAGGCGACGAAAATGTAATTCGCGAACAGGTGACAATCCACCCGAGCATTCATCCAGACAATGTGACGAAAATTGGAAACAATAATTTTATGATGGTCGGTACGCACATCGGACACGACTGCATAGTGGAAGATAATATTGTGATGAGCAACCTCGTACAGATCAGCGGGCATTGCAAGATCGAAACAGGCGTCTGGTTCAGCGGATTGGCGGCTTCGCATCAGTTTGTAACGATCGGCAAATGGTGCTACGTGGCCGGATTAGCCGGGATTAACCGGGATATTCCGCCGTTTCTGACGGTCAGCGGACATTATCCACCCAGAGTCCGAGGGGTCAACAAGCGAGGCCTGAATCGAGCGGGCATGAGCGAGGAGCAGCAACAGCAAATATTCGATGCGTATAAGAAACTGTACCGGCAGGACGGCACATTGCTCGAAAATGCAAAAGCTTTGGCAATGGAAGACCAAATCGATGATAATGTCAGGGCTATGATCGATTCCATAACCAAAAGCAGCAAGCATCAGTTCGGCAGGTACCGGGAGAAGTTTAGAAATACTTGATAGTTCGACAACGTACAATTAACTACGAGAACCGAGCAATGAACGAAGCCATACAAAATAAGAATCTGCGAACCGCAATAATAGGCGCCGGTAAAATGGGGGCCATACACGCAAAGGTCTACGACCAGTTGCCCCAGTGCGATCTTGTTGCCATAGTCGACATCGACGCCGAAAAAGCTCGTCGCCTCGCCGATCAATACAACTGCCTGGCCACGACCGATTGCGAGGAAATCCTGGATAAAGTCGATGCCGTGACAATTGCGACCCCTACAGTAACGCATATGAAGCTGGCGAAGATGTTTATCAAGAAGAAAATTGCGGTGCTGATTGAAAAGCCGCTGGCGGCCAACGTCAGGGAAGGCAGGAAGATTGTAGCCCTTGCGAAAAAAAACGGCAGCGTCGTGGCCGTGGGTCATTCCGAGAGATGTAATCCGGTGGCTCAGGCAATCAAGCGGCTTGACATCAAACCTAAGTTTATCGAGGCCAACCGCATAAGTCCGTACCCGTTCCGCTCGACCGACGTAGGTGTAGTGCTGGATGTTATGATCCACGATATCGATATCATCCTGTCCCTTGCGGCGAGTAAAATCAACAGAGTGGACGCGGTAGGCGTCAACGTCGTCGAAGACAGGGAAGATATCTGCAACGCGAGGATCGTTTTCGACAACGGCTGCATCGCGAATATTACTGCTTCGAGACTCGCTCTTAAAACGGAAAGAAAGGTCAGGGTTTTCAGCCGACAGGCGTATCTGAGCGTGGATTATCTCAGAAAGAGCGGCATCATTATCAAGGCCGATCCGAATATTAACGTTGTAAAATGGATAAAAGATCACAAAGAGACCGGGAAATTAGACCTGACTTCAGTAAACTGGCCGGATTTGCTGCACATCGAACAGCTTGACATTGATGATAAGGAACCCATCCGTCTTGAGCAGGAGGCTTTTCTGCAGGCCATTACCGATAGAGCGCGCACACCTGAGGTCAGTGCCGAAGAGGGGCTGGCCGCACTCGAATGTGCACAGAAGATTCTGGACTCGGTTAAAAAACACAAGTGGAAGGAAAAAATCGGCGACGACATGTAACGAGCCGTTTGTGGAGTAAACAAAACGGTGCACTTCCAAGAATTTTGATTTTGAGAGACGATTATGATTAATGGCAAATGCTGGTTGTGTGGATTGCTGGCGGTCGCTGTTCTGGTCTGCGGCTGCAGCGAGAAAACGAATAAGGCAAATTCGAACAGGGAAATTGTAAACTTGGAAAGGAACATTGTGAAGTCACAAAGTAACGTTGTGAAGCTGGAAACAAGCATGGGCGAAATCGTTATTGAGCTGAATGAGCAGGCGGCCCCCGTCACGGTTAAGAATTTTCTCGGATATATCGAGGCAGGATTCTATGACGGCACGATCTTTCACAGGGTCATTCCGGGTTTCATGATCCAGGGCGGCGGCTTCACAAATAAACTGGTTCGCAAAGAAACGCAAGATCCAATTATTAATGAAGCAAAGGGCGGCCTGAGCAACGAGCGAGGCGCCCTCGCAATGGCTCGAACCAGCGATCCCGACAGCGCAACATGCCAGTTCTTCATTAATCACACTGACAACGAGTTTCTAAATTATGTCGATAGTGACCAGGCGGGATATGCCGTGTTCGGCAAGGTCACCGAGGGAATGGGCGTTGTGGACGCCATCGCATCGGTAAAGACGTCAACGCAGAAAGGCATGGAAAATGTTCCCGTAGAACCTGTGATTATAATATCCGCAAAAGTCGTTCCGCAATAAACCGGTTACTTCGATAAAATCCGGCTCTCTGCGGGAGCGGTTCGCGAATCTCTCTTGGGGTTATTCGACAGAGGCAGTCCGTCCGGGTCCGGAGGCTTATTTGACGCAATTTGCTTTTTTTCTGTAACGAATATCCCCTTTCGTGCCTCTTTAATATTGAGCAGTCAAATTTTAAGAGTCGAAATTTGAAAGGGAAGAATCATGTCAGGCATTTCAAAAAGCATCGTATTGTTGGTTACGGCGACGCTCTGCATCTCGTTCGTTGCCGGCCGTTCCTTAGGACCGGCCGCCGAAGCACAGGCAAAACAGGCCGGGAAGGATGAAGATCCGCATCAGGATGTGTGTGTACTTGTAGAGGCATTTGTTGTTGAGGTCGATCTCTCGGAGCTTTACAAGCAGGGAGTCAGCCCCATCGGCGAAAAGCCCGATTCCGTGTCGGTGGAAAATATCCTCAAATGCCTGCGAGCCAGGGATATTGGACAAGTCACTACGGGTGTAAAAGTGGCAATTCACTCAAACCAGCACGGAGAGGCCAAAATTACGGAGACTATCTACGTAAAGCGACAAGTAGCCATTCCAAGCGGCCGAAGAGTTCCCGAGAATGTACGTTATACTAATTACGATCTCGGCAAGACTTTCGGAGTCATAGCCTATGTCCGTCCCGGCGGCGAAATATTTGTGAACTTTGAATTCATTGAGAGTACATACCGGAACATCACCTCCACCGATGAAACACCGCCCAATACCATAAGCAGGGAATGGTCGGGCTCGGTAAATCTCCATGCCGGCCGGCCCGCCATCGCCGGTGCGACTCAGGATGAAAAATCCGCAGCTTTTCTGATTCTCTGTGCCGACATTTTGGGCAAATAGAATTTGCTCAGGTCTTTAGCTTCAGCCTGCCGACTGCCTGATGGGCCAGCCGGGTCGGCTCCGGAAGGCGATACTTCACGGCACAGTCAAGGACTACCCTGATCGCATCTTCCAACAGGCACCTGTGCCCGACCGAGACAAAGACCGGCTTAACATTCGTGCGTGTCCTGACGACCGCGCCGATTATCTCGGATTGGGCGTTCCGCTTTCCTTTTTCATCTTTCAACAAACTGTAGGCCCCCTTCTCTGGCGGAGGCTCTTCATAAGTACCGGTGAGCCGGCTTTTTGCGCAGCCGATTGTCGGCTGATCCAGGAACAGGCCGAGATGCGCCGCCAGGCCGAGCCGTCGGGGATGCGCGATTCCCTGGCCGTCGATCATAAAAACATCCGGCCGATTTTGCAGCTTCTCGACCGCGGCGATACATACCGGCGCCTCGCGAAAAGAAAGCAGGCCGGGTATATAGGGAAAAGTGACTTTTCGCGAAGCACTCACTATCTCCACAACCTCAAATCCGGGCGGCCGCAAAACAACAACCGCAGCAAGAATTCTACCGCCGTCCCTGCTGAACGCACAATCAAGCCCGGCGATAAGTTCCGGACTTTTCTTCAAGCGCGTAAACTGCACCTTGCCAGAAAGCTCAGCCTGCAGCTCCCTGGCCCGCGAATACGACAAATTCCAGCTATGTAGCTTTTTCATTGATTATGAACCGCTGAGTATTTGTTTTTACCGGACGAAAAGCATTTTACTTTTCGACGTGTTGTGCTACAATGACCAATTTGTATTAATGTCGACTTTTTGCAATAGTGTTACTGAGGTCTATAAAGAAGTAAAAATGGCCGTAAAAGTAGAAAAAGCAATTAGAATTACCGGTGCCGCCGAGCACAATCTCAAGAATATCAGTCTGAGCGTCCCGCGTGATAAGCTGGTGGTAATTACCGGCATCAGCGGCTCGGGCAAAAGCTCGCTCGCCTTCGATACGATTTACGCAGAAGGGCGCAGGAAATACGTCGAGTCGCTCAGCACTTATGCCCGGCAGTTTCTCGAACAAATGCAGAAACCGGCGGTGTCCGAGATTACGGGCCTGCCGCCCACGATAGCAATCGAGCAGAGAAGCGCCAGTCACAATCCCCGCTCTACGGTTGCGACGACCACCGAGATTTACGACTATTTCAGAGTGCTTTTTGCCCGCGCCGGCCAGCCCCACTGCTGGGTCTGCGGCAAGGAAATCACAAGCCAGCACTCCTCACAGATAGTCGAGTCAATTCTTTCGGAGCCGGAAGGCACGAAAATCCAGATATGCGCCCCGCTGGTTCGCGGTAAAAAAGGCGAGCACAAGGATATTTTCAACGGCATACAACGCGAAGGTTTCGTGCGCGTGCGCGTGGACGGCGAGATTTGCGACGTGCGGAAAGTGCCGGCTTTGAATAAGAACAAGAAGCACAATATCGCCGCGGTTGTCGACCGGTTGATAATCAAGGATGCGGTCAGGATCCGGTTGGCCGACTCAGTAGAGACGGCGTTGAAACTGGCTGACGGAATCCTCCTTGTCCTGGTGCAGGAACCCAAGAATGACAAACAAAAAGGCGGCAACGGTCGATGGAAGGAAGTGATCTACAGCGAGAAATTCGCCTGTCCCAAACACCCGCAGTCCAGTCTCGAAGAGCTGTCGCCCAGACTGTTCAGCTTTAATAGCCCCTATGGCGCCTGCAAAAGCTGCGACGGTCTGGGGACGATTCTGGAGTTCGACCCCGACCTGATTGTGCCGGACAAAAGCGTCTCGCTTGAAAACGGCGCTATCGACGCCTGGCGCAAAGGCGGCAAAAGAATGAACATCTTCTATAACAGGCTTGTCAAACGGTTCTGCAGGAAGATGGACATCAACAAGTCGATCCCTTTCGCGGAGATACCGGAAGAATACAAAAAGATCCTGATGCAAGGGACGACCCCGGCGGATGCGAAGAAGTACGGCGTCCGGTTCGAAGGAGTAATTCCGAACCTTGTTCGGCGCTGGGAAAACACGACCAGCGAGTACGTTAAAACCAGGTTGACCAGCTATCTTTCACAACATCCCTGCCGGAGCTGCCTGGGAGGCCGGCTTCGACCCGAGGCGATTGCCGTTACCGTAGGAGGCAAGAACATCCAGCAACTGAGTGAGATGAGCATCGAAAAGGCTCAGACTTTTTTCAAAAAGCTCAAATTAGACAAGGAAAAATCCATAATTGCCGCCGCGGTGTTAAAAGAGATAAAAGCACGCCTCAAATTTATGCTCGACGTCGGGCTCGGATACCTGACTCTGGATCGAATGAGCAGCACCCTTGCCGGCGGAGAGGCCCAGCGGATACGATTAGCCACTCAGGTCGGAAGCGGTCTGGTCGGTGTCTGCTATGTGCTCGACGAGCCGACAATCGGTTTGCACAAACGTGATAACGACCGGCTGCTGGGAATCCTGCAGCGGCTCACCCGGTTAGGCAATACGGTCATCGTAGTCGAGCACGATGAAGATATTATCAGAAGTGCAGATCATATTATCGATATCGGGCCGGCCGCCGGAGCGCACGGCGGCGAACTCGTCGTACAGGGCAGCATCAACAAAATCATCAACTGCGAAAAATCGCTGACGGGAGATTATCTGAGCGGCAATAAGAATATCACCCTGCCCTTAAAAAGAAGACCCTACAATCTGCGAAAATGTATCGAGGTCAAATCGGCGGCCGAGAACAACTTAAAGAACATCAATGTCAAGTTCCCGCTCGGCGTCTTTACATGCGTCACCGGCGTCTCCGGCTCCGGCAAGAGCACCCTGGTCACCGAAATTCTGCTCAAAGCCCTGAAACGCCGGCTCTATCAGTCTCGCGCAAAGCCCGGCAGGCACAAGACCGTAATCGGCACCTCGCAGATTGACAAGGTGATCGAAATCGACCAGTCGCCGATAGGAAAGACGCCGAGGAGCAATCCCGCAACCTATACCGGCGTCTTCGACGTGATAAGAAAACTTTTCAGCATGACACGAGAGTCCAAGATTCGAGGCTACAAGCCGGGTCGATTCAGCTTCAACGTCAAAGGCGGACGCTGCGAATCCTGCAAGGGCCAGGGCACAAAGAAAATCGAGATGCACTTTTTGCCCGACGTTTACGTCACCTGCGAGAGCTGCAAAGGAAAAAGATACAATCCGGAGACCCTAACAGTCACGTACAAAGGCAAAAATATCGCCGATGTGCTCGATATGCGAATTGATGAGGCGACTAATTTCTTCGCTAATTTCCCGACAATTGTGCGAATTCTGCGGACGTTGACCGACGTCGGGCTCGGCTATATGCAACTGGGCCAGGCCTCAACGACTCTTTCCGGCGGCGAAGCCCAGCGGGTCAAACTCTCCGCCGAGCTGGGCAAGGCGGCAACCGGACACACGCTGTATCTGCTCGACGAGCCGACTACCGGCCTGCACTTCGCCGACATTCAAAACCTCCTGAACGTATTGGGCCGGCTGACGGATTGCGGCAATACAGTCGTTGTCATCGAGCATAATCTTGATGTTATCAAGATGGCCGATTATATTATAGACCTTGGCCCCGAAGGCGGAGAAGCCGGCGGCAAAGTGCTCGTCAAAGGCGCGCCCGAGGAGATTGTCAAAAACAACAAAAGTTATACGGCTAAATTCTTAAAGGCAAAACTCACAGAAAGCAAAACATAAGGCGGAAAATTAAATGTGGGAATTTCAGTTACGTGGAATTAAAGACCTGGAGCGGCTAAGCAGGCGGCTCAATGTTTCCGTAGAGGCGATTGGGGACGTCTCGATTCTGTCCGAGCCCGTGCAGGCCGGCGGATTAGCCATACCGAACTCACTGGCGGTGCATCCGATGGAAGGCTGCGACGGCGATTCACAGGGCCGGCCGGGAAAGCTGACACTCCGGCGGTACGAAAGATTTGCATCGGGCGGAGCCGGGCTTATCTGGGCCGAGGCCACGGCGGTAGTACCCGAAGGCCGGGCGAATCCGAGGCAATTGTGGATACACGAAAAGAACAAGGAAAGTTTCGCCGCAATGGTCAAGATGATGCGGCAGGCCGCCGCCGGGAGCATGGGAGCGGACCATAAACCGGTAATTGTGCTGCAATTGACTCATTCAGGCCGGTACAGCAAGCCGGAAGGTGCGGCAAATCCAATCATCGCTCAGCGCGATCCGTACCGCGACCCTATGATTCCCCAGCCAAAACCCGATCCAAATAGAAAAAGCAGGATACCGGACGACTGGCCGCTCGTGACAGATGAATACCTCAACAAGCTCCAGGATGCTTATGTCGAGGCGGCGAGAATCGCCTTCGAAGTCGGATTTGACGCCGTCGATGTCAAGTCCTGTCACGGCTATTTAATTAACGAGCTGTTCGGCTGCCGCAGCAGGAAAGGAAAGTACGGCGGCTCGTTCGAGAACCGAACGAGATTCCCGCTTCAAGTGATCGACAAGATTCGTCAGGAGCTTGGCGAAGACGCCGTAGTTGCGATGCGGCTCGGAATTTACGATGCGATTCCTTATCCCTACGGCTGGGCTGTCGATAAGGACGATTATACCAAGCCGGACCCGACCGAACCGAAGAAGCTGATCGCGCTGCTTCAGCAGCGGGGACTCGGGCTGATCAATGTCACAATAGCGAATCCGTATTACAATCCGCACGTGGGCAGGCCCTTCAACGAACCGATCATAGGCGGATACGAGGAGCCGGAACATCCGCTGGTTGGTGTCGACAGGCTCGTCAACCTCGCAGGCGAGATTCAAAAGCAATTTCCCGATATTGCCATGGTCGGCACGGGTTATAGCTGGCTGAGAACTCTTTTTGCCAACGTTGCTGCGGCAAATAAAACCAACGGCCTGATCAGCCTTGCCGGTGCCGGGCGTATGGCGTTTGCCTATCCCGATTATGCAAAAGACATCATCACAAAGGGCCGGATGTATCCGGAAAAAGTGTGCGTGAGCTGCAGCGCCTGCACGCAAATTATGCGCGACGCCGGCATGACGGGCTGCGTCGTACGGGACAATGAAGTTTACGGCCCCATCTTCGAGCACGGCCGGATGAGCGACAGAGACAATCTCGCCCGGCTCGGAGCGGCCTGCCGCAAGTGCCAGGAGCCGACGTGCCAGCTCGGCTGTCCGGCGGGAGTCGATATCCCGAGATTCATCAGCCTGTTCCTGGACGGCGAAGAACAGGCAGCTTACGAAACACTTCGAGAAGCGAACATATTCCCGGAAGTCTGCGCCTGGCTGTGCCCGGTCGAGCAGCAGTGCGAAGGTCACTGCCTGCAAACCTTTATCGGCGACGGTCCCCTGCCGATCGCCGCGATTCAAAGGTATCTGGCCGAGCAGGCCAATAAGAAAGGCTGGTCAAAACTTCGGATACCGCAAAAGAGCACCGGCAAAAACGTGGCCTTAATCGGCGCCGGCCCGGCGGGATTGTCCTGTGCGGCAAAACTCCTCGAAGCCGGACATACCGTGACAATCTTCGATGCGGGCACCGAATTCGGCGGCATGATTTCATCGGTCATCCCGGCCGACAGACAGAGCAATTCGCTCAGCAGCGAAATCGCAGCGATTTTCGCCGATGTGCCGGAAGAACGCATGATTTTGCGCCTGGGCAAAGAATTAAACACCAGTTTCAATCTGGATAATATCCTCGATGATGGATTCGACGCCGTCTTTATCGGGATGGGATTGCCGAACTCGGTCAGCATAGGCGGCAAAAATGGGGACATCGACGGCCTGTGGAATGCGATGGACTTTCTCTCGACGGCCAGAAAACCGGGCGAGCTGAACCTCAAAGGCCAAACGGTAGCGGCTATCGGCGGCGGAAATACCGCGATGGATGTCGCGACCACCGCCAGGCGGCTCGGAGCCAGGGATGTTTATGTAATCTATCGCCGGTCGTTCAAGGAGATGCCCGCCTGGAGCGGCGAGCGCGACCGGGCGATTGAGGAAGGTGTGCATTTTCTCATATTGACTCAGCCGGTCGGCTTTAATTGCACCGATGGTAAATTGACGTCAATCAAAGTCTGCCCGACGAGACTGGGCGAGCCCGACAAGAGCGGACGCCGCAGGCCCGAAACGGTCGAATCGAGTGTTTACGTGCTCGATATGGACATTGTCGTCGAAGCGATAGGCCAGGAGCCGCTCGAAAACATCGGTGAAATCCTGCCGGGAGTCGATTTAAAGGACGGCCTGATCCGGACAAGCGAAGGGACACTGGCGACATCCAGACCCGGAGTTTATGCCGGCGGCGACCTTGTCAGGGGAGCATCGACGGTCGTGGCAGCCGTGGCCGACGGAATGGCCGCCGCGAATGAAATGAACGAATTTTTGGCTCATTAAATAAAAAAGAGAGGATTTTAAAATGGCAGAACGACCCGTAGCAATCGTCACAGGAGCAAGCCGGGGCATCGGAAAAGGTATCGCGAAAGAATTAGCCTCATTGGGCTATGATGTTGTGATAAATCACTTCGACTTCACGAGCGAAGGTGAGCCGGATGAATCTCGCGCAGACAAAACGCAAAAGGAAATCAAAGCCCTCGGCGGGGCATGTGAAAGCCTCCGAGGGGACATCAGCCGGGTCGAAGACCGCGACAGCCTCGTCGCGCTGGCCAAAAGCAAGTTCGGCCGATGTGATTTGCTGGCGAATAACGCAGGCGTCGCTCCTTCGAAACGAATGGACCTTCTGGAGGCCACAGAGGAGAGCTTCGACAGGGTGCTTGGAATCAATCTCAAGGGGCCCTATTTCCTGACTCAGCAGGTGGCAAATTGGATGATCGAGCAAAAAAAGGTGCATCCCGAGCGAGTGTACCGGATCGTAAGCACCGGCTCCATCTCGTCATACACAAGCTCTCCGGCGCGCGGCGAGTATTGCGTGAGCAAGGCTGGAATCAGCATGATGACCAAACTGTACGCCGACCGGCTGGCCGAATACGGCATCGGAGTATTCGAAATCAGTCCCGGCATTATTATGACCGATATGACCAGTGTCGTAAAAGACAAGTATGACAAGCTGATCGCAGAGCGCCTGACGCCGATTAAACGGTGGGGCCAGCCGGAAGATATCGCAAAAGCGGTCGGGGCAATCGCAGAAGGCAGGCTCGATTTTTCGACCGGCCAGGTCATCAACGTCGACGGCGGATTTCATTTAAGAAGACTGTAAGGAGCGAAGAATGGATCTGAAAGATACAATCACTACATTGTTAAAAGATGGTTTTATTCTGGTTTTCAACCAGGACAAGCTCGACGTCGTGAAAACCGCCGAGGCTCTGATCAAAGCCGGCGTTAACAATATGGAAGTTACCTGCCGGATCAAGCAGCCCCTGGAGAAAATGTCCCGGCTGCGCAAGGAGCTTCCCGATTTTGCGACGGGCTCGGCAAGTCTTATCGACTCGCCGCAGATGCTCGAGCTTTACAACAAGGCCCATCCCGATGACCCGCTGCCTTCGCTCGACGAGGTTGTGGACGCCGGGGCGTGCTATCTTGTCTCGGCGATCAATTTCAGTGACGCCGGCTTTGAGAAATTCGCCGGGAAAATTCCCATGATACCGGGCTGCGGCAGCGCCACGGAAATCGTCAGCCAGTTTTCCAAAGGAGCGAACCTCTGCAAGATATTCCCTGCCAGGCAGCTCGGCGGCCCGGCTTTTGTCAAGGCTATCGATCCGGCGATCCATAAGACCATCAGTCTTGTCCCCACGGGCGGAACCAACCCCGGCAACATTCCCGACTATATCGACGTCGGCGTTCTTGTTCTGGGCGGCTCGTTCAGCATGATTGAAAAACCCACGATGAAGAAAATCGTCGACGAACAGGACTACGAGCTTTTAGCCGGGGAGCTGAAAAAGGTTAAGCAGCTAATCGACAAATTGCGGGCGGACAAATACCCCGGCATCGATTTCAGTTCACCGTCGCTTGAGCAGATAAGCCAGGCTACGGGCAGAAATTTCAATATGGATTGACCGCCTTTGTCATTCCCGCGGAAGCGCGAATCCAGACCTTCGCGAAGATTCCGGATTCCTGTTTTCACAGGAATGACAGATTGTATTAGCCTATAACAATGGAAAATAACAATATGAAATGCCATGTAGAATGGGCAATTTATTTGCCCATGTTGTTAACGTTCCAAAATATAATCAGCATGGGCAGGAAACCTGCCCATCCTACGTTTCTCCTTGTAGCCATTACTGTCTTATTGATGGAAATGCCACTGTGTAGGGATGCCGATGCTTCTTCGGAAATGCCCACCCTCAACGCAAAAGATACGGGCTATCGCGGCATCTGGTATATGAATCAGCCTTCCGGCGACGAATACGTTTACAAGTACAGCGGCGGGCTCGGAACGTATTGCGCCAAGCACAAGCCGTTCGCGGTTTATTGCGACAAGGTCAAAAAAACGTTCTTCTGCTACGGCGGCACAACAACGGACAGCAACCGAAAGCTGCTCCACATGGTCTCGTACTACGACCATAAGACGGATATGGTCCCCCGGCCTACTATCCTGCTCGATAAGAACACCAGCGACGCCCACGACAATCCGGTCATCTCCGTCGATGACCAGGGCTATATCTGGATATTCTCAACCTCGCACGGTACATCGAGGCCTTCGTTTGTGCACAAGAGCACTAAACCCTACGATGTAAACGAATTCGAACTCGTCAACGTGACAAAGATCGAGAATTCGCAAGAAGTCCCTATGACCAACTTCTCATATATGCAGCCGTGGCATCTCAGGGACAAGGGATTCGTCTGCTTTTTCACACGTTACAATTACCCCGCCGCACGGACGATTTGCTTTATGACCAGCGTCGACGGCGTTAATTGGTCGCAGTGGAACCGGCTGGCCGCGATGGACCAGGGCCATTATCAAATCAGCGCCGCCGGTAAGAACAAGGCTGGAACAGCATTTAACTATCACCCAAAGGGAAAAGGGTTAAACTGGCGAACAAACTTGTACTATATCGAAACTGCCGACCTCGGCAAAACGTGGCAAACCGCCGACCGGCGACAATTAACACCGCCTCTTTCCGATGCCGGCAGCCCCGCAATTGTCCACGACTATCAGAGCGAGGGCCTGAACGTTTACCTGAAAGATATCCGGTTCGATGCAAACGACTTTCCGGTTATTTTATTTATCACGAGCAATGGCTACGAGTCCGGGCCGAAGAACGATCCGCGAACGTGGACTACCGCCCGCTGGACGGGAAAAATCTGGCAGATGAGAGATGCTTTTACATCGGACAACAACTACGACATGGGCTCGCTCTATATCGAGGATAACGGGACATGGCGAATCATCGGTCCGACCGAAACGGGGCCTCAGCCATATAATCCCGGCGGAGAAATGGCGATGTGGGTCAGCGGCAACCTCGGGCTGACGTGGAAAAAAGTCAAAAAGCTCACGAAAAACAGCCCGCACAATCACACGTACGCGCGACGGCCGGTTAATGCACATCCTGATTTTTACGCCATCTGGGCCGACGGGCACGGCAGAAAACCTTCACAATCGACCCTCTACTTCTGCGACAAGCAGGGAAATGTCCGTGTTCTGCCGCGGGAAATGTCCGAAGAGCTTGTCAAATCGAAGCTATTCGAGTATAACACAAACGAATAATCTAAAATTATCAAATCATCATTTGCCGGATTGGAGCAGTAGAAATATGAAAACAAAGCAAATCGCCAATCAAACCGTAACCTTCCACAGCTATAATACGATTATTGTCGGTTCAGGCGCCGCCGGTATGAACTGCGCGGTGCACCTGTGCGAGTTTATGAAAGGCAAGGGCGTCGATAATCCCGCCGAGAGGCTCGCCGTCGTTACCGCAGGGCTGGGCCTGGGCGCATCGCGAATGAGCGGCTCGGATAAGCAGACATACTATAAGATGGGCACAAGCCCGGACGTTGCCGACAGCGCCGAGGAATTTGCCAAGAGCCTGACCGCCGCCGGCTGCTGCCACGGCGACTCGGCGCTGGCCGAGGGGATAGGCTCGCTTCGAGAATTCTATCACCTGGTCCAGGCGGGAGTGCCGTTTCCAACCGACTCGATAGGAACTTTCATCGGCTATAAAACCGACCACGACCCTTACGAACGAGCCACATCGGCAGGCCCGAAGACGAGCAGATTCATGAGCGAATGCCTGCAAAAACAGCTCGAACAATATAACGTCAAGATTAACGATGCCCAGGAAGCCGCCGGCCTGCTGACGGTCGGCTCCGGCGAATCCAAACGAATCGCAGGTATCGTAACTGTAGATAAAAAAAATGTCGCCGGCTCGAACCTTGCCGTAAATGTATTTCTCGCCGCAAATATCGTCCTCGCAGCAGGCGGTCCGGGCGAGCTATTCAAAACAACCGTCTATCCGAAAGGACAGCTTGGAATTCACGGACTGGCCTTTAAGGCGGGCCTTATCGGGGCAAACATTACCGAATCGCAGTTCGGCCTGGCCAGCATAAAGTTCCGCTGGAACGTCTCGGGGACATACATGCAGGCGGTACCGCGTCTGTTCAGCACGGACGCCGACGGCAAAGATGAAAAGGAATTCCTGACGGACTTTTTCCCAACGATGAGCAAGATGGCAACAGACATCTTCCTCAAAGGCTATCAGTGGCCCTTCGACCCTCAAAAAATTGAGAATCTGCAATCGTCACTGATTGATATCCTGGTCTTTAACGAAACACAAAAGGGCCGGCGGGTCTTCATGGACTTCCTGAACAATCCGGTCGCCGGCGATTCTATGGAAGACTTCGACATCGAGGATCTCGAGCTGGAAGCCAGGCAGTACCTGCAAAAAGCCGGTGCGCTGCAGAAAACACCTATCGAACGTCTGGCACACATGAACACACCCGCCATCGAGATATACCAGGAGAACGGCATTAATTTATTTTCGGAGCCGCTTGAGATCGCGGTTTGCGCCCAGCACAACAACGGCGGCTTTGCCGTCGACAAGTGGTGGCAGTCCAATATACCCGGAACTTTTGTTATCGGAGAAATGGCCGGCACGCACGGCGTCAAACGGCCGGGCGGCTCGGCACTTAACGCCGGCCAGACAGGCGGGCTGCGGGCGGCGCAATATATCGTCAACGCTTACGGCAGCGAACTGCCAGATTATTCTGATGTCCAGTCAGAGATCGACCGGCAGTTAAGTGAGATTATCGCCGGCTTCGAAAAATACAAAGGCTCATCAGGTTTGGTACCTGAGAAAGTGTTGGAGGAGATCCGAAGCAGAATGACCGCCTCGGGCGGGCACATCAGAGAGTTAAATGCCGCCGGACGAGCCTTGAAAGATGCGGTCGAGCTTTATAAAAGTATCCAAAAGAAAGGCTTCAATGTAAAAGAGGCCAAGGCCATCGTTGGAGCGATACAGGCCGAGCATCTGGCACTGACCAGCGCAGCGTTTCTAAAGGCCGTAGTCGAGCTGCTCGGCCAGGGCAGCGGCTCTCGCGGCTCGCATCTTGTACTTGCCGAAGACGGCGTTGAAATCCACCCCGACGTAATCGACAAAGCCACCGGCAAGCCGCTGAAGTTCAAGCCCGAGAACGAGTCGCTGCGAAGCTCTATCCTGCATATCGAGTACGACGAAAGCTCGCCCGATCTGTTCCGAAGCACAACCGTCAAGTTGAGACCGGCGCCGAAAGAACGCAAAGCTTTCGAGCCGGCCTGGCAGGATTATCGAGAAGGAAAAATTTACAGCTAACATCGAGAAAAAGTAGGGTGGGGCTTGCCCCACCATTATTGTTTAAGGAGTATCGTCATGGAAGTGATTGAACTTAAACCCGCATCACAATGCAAATACGACATCGTCTCGCTGGGTGAAATCATGATTCGTCTGGATCCCGGCGAAGAAAGAATTCACACGACCCGTCACTTTCGCGCATGGGAAGGCGGCGGCGAGTACAACGTGGCCAGGGGTTTGAAGCGCTGCTTTGGAAAACGTGCCGCGGTTGTCACCGCCGTTGTCGATAATCCGGTCGGGCGGCTGCTCGAAGATTTGATATACCAGGGCGGCGTTAATACCGAATACGTCAAATGGGTGCCGTACGACGGGATCGGCAGGAAAGTTCGCGTCGGCCTGAATTTCACCGAGCGAGGCTTCGGCGTCAGGGCGGCCGTTGGTTGCTCGGACAGGGCGAACAGCGCCGCCTCGCAATTGAAAAAGGGTGATATCGACTGGGAAAATATCTTTGCCCGGGATGGGAACCGCTGGTTCCATACAGGCGGAATCTTCGCGGCGCTTTCTGAAACGACGCCGGATGTCATCATCGAAGCGGTAAAGACGGCCAAAGAGCACGGAACCATCGTCTCCTACGATCTGAATTATCGCAAGTCGCTCTGGCAGGATATAGGCGGCCAGGAAAAGGCCAAACAGGTTAATCGAACCATCGCTCCATACGTCGATGTGATGCTGGGCAACGAAGAGGATTTCACCGCGGCACTCGGGTTCGAGGTCAAAGGGATGGATAAAGGCTATTCCAAGCTCGATCCGGCGAACTTCAAGAAGATGATTACCGAGGTCGTCAAGGAATTTGGTAACCTGAAGGTCGTCGCCACAACCCTTCGGAACGCAAAAACCGCCTCGGTCAACGACTGGGGTGCAATTATTTACACCGGGGGCGAATTTTACGAAGCTACCCCAAGATCCGATCTTGAGATTTACGACCGTGTGGGCGGCGGAGACAGCTTCGCATCCGGATTGATCTACGGCTTGATGGAATCAAAGACGCCCGCCGAGGCGGTAAACTATGGCGCCGCGCACGGTGCGCTGGCGATGACAACGCCGGGTGATACTACCACGGCCAGCCTTCGCGAAGTCGAGAAAGTCATGGGAGGCGGCGGAGCGAGAGTCGATAGATAGCCAAACGTAATTTTTCTGAGACGATGCCAATGATAGTCCAGGCCGTAAAGTGGATTGGTGATATTGACGGCTGTTTGGAGCTCATAGATCAGCGCATGCTGCCGGCGGAATTTGTCAAGCTGCAGTGTCGGGACGTCGAGACACTTTTCGATGCGATAAAGACACTCGCCGTGCGCGGGGCTCCGGCCATAGGAGTCTCGGCAGCATACGGACTTGTCCTGGCTCTGCAGAAGCTTGATGCGAGTGACAGCATGGAAAAATCTCTTGAAGCGTTAAAGCACGCTCGCGAGTACCTCGCATCGTCCCGCCCTACCGCAGTGAATCTGTTCTGGGCGCTGGAGCGTATATGCCAAGCTGTAGGGTGGGCAAATGCCTTTTTTGCCCACGCTGAATGCCCGCGTGTGCAACCAGCCCCTAAGGGGCAAGTTGCACACCCTACAACCCTAAAGCAATTGCGAGAAGTCGTCTTTCGAGAAGCCAATGCTATATATCAAGAAGACATAGATATGTGCCGGCGAATCGGGCAGCACGGCGAAAAGTTCATTAAGGATGGTTCCGGGATTTTGACGCATTGTAACGCCGGGGCGCTTGCCACCGCCGGACAGGGGACAGCCCTGTCGCCGATGTTCGAGGCACACAAAAAAGGGAAAAAGTTCAAGGTTTACGCCGATGAGACCCGGCCGCTGCTGCAAGGCGCGCGACTGACGGCATGGGAGTTGAAACAGTCTGGAATTGATGTCACAGTGATTTGCGACAATATGGCCGGGTGGCTGATAAAGGAGGGCAAAATTAACGCCGTCATAACCGGCGCCGACCGAATCGCGGCCAACGGCGATACGGCCAACAAGATCGGCACTTACAGCCTGAGCATCCTCGCCAGAGAGCACGGCGTGCCGTTTTATATCGCCGCACCTTCGAGCACGTTTGACTTGAGTATAAAAAGCGGAGCGGAAATACCCATCGAACAAAGATCCGCCGAGGAAGTAACAACCTTCGCCGGCAAACAAACCGCCCCTGCCGGAGTTAGTGTATACAATCCGGCTTTTGACGTGGCAAATGCACGTGACATCTCCGCAATAATCACCGAAAGAGGTATCATTGAAAAGCCCAATGCCGAGAGCATCCTGAAATGCCTTGGTTCCTGAAACACGCGATATTGTCCCTGCCGTAAAAACAGGTTAAAAGCTGCTTCTAAGAAGCAATCATACCGGCCGGATTTGCGTATCCGCCGAAAGAGTAAGGCGGTCAGTCTACAGCGACGACTTGCTTGACCTCGGGGACTTTTTCCTTGAGGATTCTTTCGATTCCCATTTTCATTGTCATCGCAGCACCGGGACAGCCCTGGCAGGCGCCCTGCAAACGGACATTAACCGTGTTATCCTCATCTATACCGACCAGCTCGACATCGCCGCCATGACTTTGAAGTGCACCCCGAAGGGATTCAATCGTATCTTTTACCTTTTCTGCCATTGTCTGGTCAGTATTAGCTTCATTAGCTTCGCTGCAGCCACATTTATCACACATAAAAAATCTCCAATAATTTTTAATTGCCGGCAATTATATCAGCAATTTGAATTTTAGCCAACTATTTCTGTGTCTGAGTACGACTCAAAAATTTATTTGTTGGGGCTAAAAAGGCAAAAAACGTTATTGACAGGCAAATAAATTGCCGAAAATAGTTGACAGAGGATGGTGGTTCATATATAATGTTTTTTCGTATTTGTTTGAAAACAGGCAAATACGATCCTGAGACATCCATGTAAGAGATGGTTACGGGATTATGGCAGGGTTTAGAATCTTCGGATGATTCGGTCGTTTCTCTGTTGAAGAAACGATTGGCTCGCCGGAAGGACCCACAAAGCCATAGTTAACGGTTCCCGCGAAACGGGGATCCGCCGGAATAACACGAGGGTGCCTATTTTGCTTATTGGCAAAAGGCAGCCGAAGATAACGTTTGTCAGGAAAGGAATAGAAAAATGAAGACCAAGTCTCGCGGGTCGGCTCGCGCAGCCGGCAAATCCTCCATTAAAGCAGGCGCCCAAATTATCGTCGATACGCTTATCGAACAGGGTGTCGATACCATGTTCGGCTATACCGGCGGCGTGGTCCTGCCGTTGTTCGACAGGTTGTACGATGCGCCGATTAATTTTATAGTCCCGCGTCACGAACAAGGCGGGTGCCACATGGCCGATGCTTATGCCCGCGCCAGCGGTAAAGTCGGCGTTGTGCTGGCGACCAGCGGGCCCGGGGCGTGCAACCTGGTGACCGGCCTCGCCACGGCGATGATGGACTCGGTACCTATGGTCGCCCTGACGGGCCAGGTTCGCACGGAACTTATCGGAAACGACGCTTTCCAGGAAGCCGATACTACCGGAATTACCCGTCCGGTTACAAAATATAACTGCATCGTCAAGGACGTTAAGGACCTGGCTCGCACCATCCGCGAAGCATTTCATATTGCATCGACCGGCCGGCCCGGCCCGGTACTGATCGACCTGCCGGTTGACGTAGAGGTTGCCAAGTTTAATACCGACGGCCCGGCGGAGATGAAGCTGCCCGGCTACCGGATTCGGACCAAGGGACACGCCCGGCAGATATCGACAGCCGCCAAAGCGATAAATAAGTCCAAGCAGCCGGTACTTTACGTCGGAGGCGGCGTCATCACGGCCAACGCCGGCAAAGAACTCGGCGCATTGGCGGAAAAGGCACACCTTCCCGTGACAATGACATTGTTGGGATTAGGCAGCTACGATCAGAGAAAGCCGGAATCTCTGGATATGCTCGGGATGCACGGCTCTGCGTATGCCAATTACGCGGTTCAGCAGTGCGATCTGTTAATTGCCGTCGGCGCTCGCTTTGATGACCGGGTCACCGGCAAGATCGAGACCTTTGCTCCTAACGCGAAAGTAATCCATATCGACGTCGACCCGGCCAGCATATCGAAGAACGTCGGAGTCGATATCCCCGTCGTTGGCGATGCCAAGGTCATTCTCAAGGCACTGGCAAAGGAAGTCGAGTATAAAGAGAGAAAAAGGTGGTTCGATAAGATCTCCGAATGGAAGAAGCAGTTTCCATTCCGCTACGATCAGAACTCTTCTTTGATCAAACCGCAGTATGTCATCGAAGAGATTTGCCGCCAGACGAAAAACGATGCTATCTTAACGACCGGCGTCGGCCAGAATCAGATGTGGGCCGCCCAGTTCTACAAGTTTATCAAGCCCCGGCAGTTCATCAGCTCCGGCGGACTCGGAACGATGGGCTTCGGTCTGCCGGCCGCAATCGGCGCGCAGGTCGCCAAACCCAACGCCACTGTTATCGACATTGACGGCGACCATAGTTTCAACATGACAATGACGGAGCTTGCCACGGCGGTCGAGCACGAATTGCCTATCAAAGTTTGTATTTTGAACAACGGCTATATGGGAATGGTCCGGCAGTGGCAGGAGCTTTTCTACGGGCGGCGATATTCCAAGAGCTACCTGAAGAATCCCGAGTACGAGGCCCTTGCCAAGGCTCTCGGCGCCGTCGGGATGACCGTCGATAAAAAGGCCGACGTCCCGATAGCCGTCAAAAAGATGCTTAAAGAAAAACAGCCCTGCGTAGTTGATTTTAGAGTCGAACCCGAAGAAAATGTTTGGCCGATGGTCCCGGCGGGCAAAAGCCTGGACGAGATGAGCGGACTCGACATATTGGAAAGGTTGATCTGATATGAAACATATAATAAGCGCATTAGTTGAAAATAAACCCGGAGTTCTGGCCCACGTTGCGGGAATGTTCGCGGCCCGGGCGTTCAATATCGATTCGCTGGTCGTCGGCCGAACCGAGGACCCGGCGCTTAGCCGGATGACTATCGTCGTTATCGGTGACGACAGAGTCCTCGAACAGGTCCGAAAGCAGTTGGCCAAGGTTGTCCCGGTCGTTAAGGTTCAGGATTTTGTCGGCCAGCCGGTGGTCGCACGCGATTTGATGCTTATAGCCATTTCCGCGCCGCCGGAAAAACGCTCCGAGATTCTCTCTCTGATCGAAATGTTCAGGGGCAAAGTCGTGGACATCGGCCAGAAGTTCGTCATGGTCGAAGTCAGCGGGCCTGAGCAAAAAATCGAGGCCTTCATCAACGTATGCAAGCCGTACGGCATCAAGAGCCTCGCCAGAACCGGAACAATCGCAATGCCGCGGCATTCCAAAGCGGACATGCGCCCGCCCAAAACATCCAACGGACGAGCCGATGCGTAGGAGCGTTACCCGAAGCCGTACGTATAACGATTTGCACACATCATGCGAAACACAAGACGTGCAGGGGCGGTTAGCTAACCGCTCCTGCACGGACAAAACAAGCGATATCATTCGATTGACAATACATAAACCACAGAATATGAGTTAACAGCGCTTTGCAGTATTGATATGGCCGATTTTACATAATTTAATTCGCAAGAGTCACGGTTTACGAGCAGTTTGTTCTCCAAATCCAATTCACAGCTTTTCCACAATCGGACTTTACGATGTGTAAAACCTGTTAAAAACATTTTTTTTTCGCGCGCAAAGTCAATACCTACAGCAACCTCCACAAAGTGGAAAAGAAATTTTACAAAACACATTTGATTTGCACCTTCATTGCATAATAATATAGAAAACGAGCAATGAATTACGAACCAGGGATTGAATAATGCAAAGCACAATCACGGATGATAGTCTACGTGCGACTGATACCCAAATACATGCTATCGGTAAAGCGCTCGCCGAAAAAGTGGGCCAGCGGAAGTTTGAAATCTGGTTCAAGAATTCAACCAAACTGACCCTCGCCGGCGGATACCTGAAAATCGGCGCGCCAAACCTTTTCATCGCGAACTGGATTGAAAATCACTTTTCCAATGAAATCATCCAGTCTGTTCGGTCGGTAACCGGAACTAAAGTAAAAGTTACATTCACTATCGATCCTGAGCTTTCCGGCCGCAGGGCCGGTTCGCGAATCTCCCCAGCCGAGGCAAAGGCGAAAAAGGGCCGGAATCAATCCCGGTTCGTCACAGACCGGGGAGCCAAGACATCCGCCGGGAGTAAAAAACTAAAGAAAAAGCTAAAGCTCAGCCTGGATACATTTGTCGTCGGCTCTTCAAATGAGCTGGCATACAACGCCGCCAAAGTCGTCGTTAACGAGCAGCAGAGCCCGTTCAATCCGCTTTTTATTCACGGAGGATACGGCGTCGGCAAGACACACCTCCTGCAGGGAATATGCAATGCAGTATCTGAGAAGCGACTCCAAACGAAATGGCTGTATCTGTCGGCGGAGGATTTTACCAATCAGTTCATCCTGGCCCTAAAGACAAAAAAACTGGAGACTTTCAGGCAGCGAATGCGGCGAACGGACCTGCTGGTAATTGACGATATCCATTTTTTGGCCAGCAAGCCTTCGATGCAGGAAGAATTTCTGCATACCTTCAACACAATCAATCTGGCCGGCAAACAGGTGGTCCTGGCTTCCGATGCACATCCGAAGATGATAGGCCAACTGTCCGAAAAGCTCGTGAACCGGTTCGTCTCGGGAATGGTCGTCAAAATTGAGAGTCCCGACCTGGAAACCCGCTGTGAGATATGCAGACAATACGCAATGAAAATCCGCAAGGCCGACTCGCGAACCGCCCATGCAAAGGCCGCCCCAACGCTGGTTCCCGAGAGTGTCATACGGTACATTGCTGAAAATATGCGTACCAACGTGCGGGAGCTGGAAGGCGCCCTGCTGAAATTAATTGCATTTACAGCATTGAAAAACGAAAGGATCACCCCATCGATGGCCAAAGCCGTTCTGGTCGAACACCTGGAAAGATGCGATCCGATCGTGCACGTATCGGATATCGAATCGGCCGTGGCGACATATTTCGGAATCACGCCCACCAGTATGCACTCGTCCAAGAAAAACAGGACCGTGGCCTTGGCCCGCCACCTAAGCATGTACCTGACGAGGAAGCATACGAAAATGTCGTCCTCGGAGATAGGCAGGGTGATGGGAAATAAAAATCACGCCACCGTTCTTTTGGCCTGCAAGAAAATCGAAGCGCTCATGCAGCAAAATGCCGAGCTTCGCTGGAACGGCCCCGAAGGCAACAAAATCTCAAAGACCAGAGCCATACTTACCCAGCTTGAAAAAGATATCTCACGCTAAGTTCGAATAAGGTCCGCAGCAATAAGGATTATAGCGGTATTCACAATGATTGTGCAATTCAGGACGAAAGCAGTAATTAAAATCTTAATCGTTACGGTCTCAGCCGCTTCGTTGTCCGCCGGCGAGCCGCCGAGGCACAATCCGGCAGCCAGATACAAACTAAAATGGACCGATCAGATTAAGTGGTCCAGCGTTGTTTGCATAGAAGACTTCACGGCCGGCAACCTCCAGGAGCGTCTGGCCGGGGCGCAGGCGGCCGTCGCAGAAAACGGCGGCGGTATTGTCTATTTTCCTCCGGGTATCTATAAGTTCACCGAATCGATATACATCAGGGACGGCGTTGTAATTCGCGGAGCAGAGCCAGGCAACGTCACCGATGCACGTGATGAGAAGTACATGCCGCCAACAAAATTCGTGTTTCCAAAATACACTCCGAGCTTCGAAGGCCGGGGCACACCAGTCGAGACCGCCTTCAAAGGCATCTATCTCGCAAATCCCGGACAAGCCGGCAATTGCGGCATCGTCAATATTGCGATAAATCGCGGCCACATCGATTTTTCTGAAGATCCGGATAATCAATGTGGACCGAACCGCGTGGTTCACGGCTGCGTTCTGCTTAACGCTGCGGTGGCGGACCCGAAAATTCCCGATACCAAAAGCGGCCAGCACCCATGGCAGCGTTTTACACAGCGCCACCATGCGGCAATCGCCGTGAAAGCCGAAAGGAACATTCTTGTCGCTAATAATCGCCTGCCCGTATCAGGCGAGAATAACTTTGTGATGAAAGGATATCTTGTCGAGAACCGACCATTCGACGTGGTCTTCGATTACGACAATCGTCCCGGGCTTTATATCAACAATTACGGCCTGGGCGGCACAGGAGCAAAAGGGCCTAACGGCACTCCGCAGACCCATCCCCGGGGCTTCAGGGAAGGGATTGTCATCCGTGACAACTACATCTTCTGCACAGGACGCTGTGCGATTGCATTTACCGGAGACGGCACAATTTGCGCTGAAAATGTAATACGCTTCAAAGACAACGTCTGGCGCCCCACTGCTACCGGGGCTCGAATCACCAAAGGTTCATCGACCAATGACAACCGAGCCGTGCAGATGCGAGGCTGGAGATGGACCGTTGAGTCAAACGATTACATTGTGCACAGGAACTGGGCCGCAGACAGAAAGTACAGAATCAATGACGGCGAAGGTCTCATGCACGAGGACCACGTCAATAGTACGATTCTCGACAGCAAGTTGATTAACAACAAGGGTAACAGTTATATTTCCATTTACAAAACGGGCGGCATCAACGGTCTGCTCGTGAAAGGAAATGATATCCGTACATCCGGCGGGATCGCAGCGATTTACGTTGTCGCCAATAGGAACAACAGCACACATAAGTGCAGAAACGTCAAGATCATTGACAACACAACTTCCGGCAGCGGAATCCACATTGCAGGCAGTCCGGCAGAAAATAACCTCGTCAAGGACAACCTACACTTCGGCGGCAACGGCAAAATCATCAACGATGCAGACGCCAAGTGCCTGAACAATACCGGATATGATATGTGACTTGCCCTGCAGATATCCACTGAGCACCTGCATCCGTCAGGGTCGCAATATCGCATTGTCTATAGTAATTTTTATTACCTGTACGGCCGGTGAGTCCGGCGTTTTCTCATAGGCGGCGTCAATCTCCTTTTTCGCCTTGAGAAGCCGGCCCGTTCGGTAATAAACATAACCGAGTAGAAATTGCAACTGGCTCGAACCGCTGCGCGCCAGCCATTGCTCAATATCGTCGATTCTACCGGCGAGTTTCTTCTCGTCGCTAAGCATGGCTGCAAGGTCAACTCTCACTTGCAGGTATTCGGGACTAATTGTCAGAGCCCTGGAAAGAAACAGCGCGCTGCTGACGTATTCGCCGGCGGCAAATAATGCATGTCCCCTGCCCGCAAGTGCCAGAGGATTGTCCGACTGATACATTAACGCCAGTGAGAAACAGCTCGCCGCACGATAGTATTCGCCCGCTCTGAGATAATCCTCGGCGGCCCGCATGTGCTGATCGAACTTGGACGCCGACAGGGACTCAAGGCTCCTGTGCTTACCCATAATGCGACTCGCTTCGGCGGATATATCGCCCTGAGAAACTTTATTCAGCTCGTCCAGCGGAGAACTTTTCTTTTGAGGGCTTTCGTAGGACGATATCTCTGAAAACTCCAAACCGGTTCCTCTGCCGCCTTTGGCTCGATTTTGCACGCCTCCTGCCGGCGGAGTAAGCTTTTCTCCGTTAAAGCGGAGTTCGCCTCCCCGCTGCTCGTAATAGCTCGAAGCGGCGCTCGAATTAATCGGCTCCGGCGGGATGACCGCTTCGCGAGAATCAGGCACGTACCGCTCGGATTTAAAAGGTGTCCGTTCGCGAGTTGCTGCCGGCTCGTTGTCTCCGGTCCTGCGTGCTTGACGCCTCTTTAGATTCTCATCGAGGGACTTCGTCAAATCATCGAGCTGCTTTCTTATTCGCTCAAGAACGTCGCTTTGCTGCCGATCCTGCCCTGCTCTATTTGTGCCGGAGGTATCGGGCCTGTCCGCTTCAAGGGCCTCAAATTTGCCGGAAACACGCCTATCCCGAATCGACTGTGACTCCGGGCTTTCGGTGGACCAATTTGTGTCTTTTTGCAAAAAGAGCTTTTTCTGCAAGCTGGAATCCGTCGGGGGCTTATATCTCTGCGAAGTGGAAAATTCGTAAGGGACGGCGGCAGTTTGTTTTCGCTCGGCAGCCTGTTTCGAGGGGATTGCTCGGCTCTCGAAGTTCGGTTTCACATTCCCTCTGTCAGTCTCTCGATTCGGGTATTTAAGAGAATCGGTTCTTTCAGACGGGCTTTGCCGCCGGTCCGGATACGTGTCTTGAAACGTCAACTGCGACTCGGTCGACCGGCCGTATTGAGTTAGCGGTCTCTGCAAATCCGAATCGGTTGCGCCGACACCCCGGCCGGACAAAGTTTGTCCCTGCGGCATGGACTCCATACCTAATACGTCGGCTCTCGTCGTACGTGCATTCTCTTGCGCGCGGGTACTCATCATCCTTGTCGGAGCGAAAACCTCGGACCGGCCCGGCATCATAGTCGAAACAGTTTCGCTGGGAGAATAATACGGGCGATTGCCGTACTGCCGGGGATAAGTCCTAAAATCTTCCGGGCCGGCCGTATCTCTAAGGAAAGAATTCAGCGACGACGAGCCGAGGTCCGAACCGAAACTTGTTGTCGACCGATACGGCACAGTGCCGCGAAAATGTCTGCCGCCACGCACATTGCCGGTAATTATCAAATTTCCCGTGGTATCTATCGGGGCTGGAGTGTTAACCAGGCCGCTGCGGATAGTGCTCGGGGGGATAGTGCTGGGACCGACCGGATTACCGATTCCGGGATTCTCTATCGAGAAGCTTATCGGCGAAAAAAGAGTCGCCGACAACAACGCCGCTATTATAAAAACCCGCTTGTTCATAACACAAAATACCTCACTACTGCTCTATTGGTTCGTCAACAAACCGTCTAATTGACTACACGTTAGGGTATTCCGTGTACTTCGGCTTTTCCGCCCAGCTTAGTTTAGTAGCTAAAGTATCCCATTTGCTCCGAAGCGGGTTATTCACAATCAAAAAATCGCTGTCTTGTTTCTCGATTCGCACCACATCATTAATGGACAGCTTCAATGAAACCTGGCCATCAATGGAAATAGTCGTTCCTTTATTGACTCTGACGCCAAAAACCTCGATTTTGCTTTCGGCGTTAATAACGATCGACCTGAAGCTCAGCGAGTGCGGACAAATCGGCGTAATCACCACGGCCTGCATCTTCGGCGACAGGATTGGCCCCCCCGCCGAAAGATTATAGGCCGTAGAACCGGTCGGCGTAGAGATTATCAGCCCGTCGCTGACGCAGCCGGCCAGAGGCTGTCCGTCCACCAATATCTTCAATTCGATCATTCTAAAAGGCGGGCCCGCCGTGATGAAAATATCGTTGATCGCCGCCGAACAAAACTTCTCCTTACGGTTCTTTCTCTGTCCATCGCCGAAAACACTGCATTTGAGCATCATGCGCTTATCTATAGGAACTGTGCCCTTATTTAAGCGTGGGAAAAAATCCTCAAGCTCACTGACGCTGAATTCCGCCAGGAATCCGAGCTTTCCGACGTTCACGCCGATCACCGGCAGGGATGCTTCGCTGACTTTTCTCGCCGTCGAGATAATGCTGCCGTCGCCGCCGAAAACAATCGCAAAATCGCATTTTTTCAGGACCCTGACCTCGCCGGGCGACCGGACAACCTTGCAGTTACCGTTCAAATCCTCGATGCCGTAACTCGCCACGATTTGGGCTTTGCCCTCCGCAAAGCTGACGAATTCTTCAATGGCCTCGCTTACACCCCGCTTCCGAGAGTCCCCGAAAATAACCAGTTTGGGTAGAGATTTCATGTCTCGTACCGCCATTTACGCTTTCAACATTTTCCGTACCGTCTCTGATATTTTATCGGCATTTACTCCCGCCTGCATAAGCTGAACGTCGCGAGCATTATGCCCGATAAATTTCCTGGGTGAACCAAGCAGGCGTATCGATTCAGTCGAACAGCCTTTGGCGGCGGCCGATTCGAGCACGGCCGAGCCGAATCCACAGGCAACGGCGTGGTCCTCGACGGTCACGAGCCCTTTGCCTCGCTCCAGCAATGAGACGATTTTATCATCGACGGGAGCCGCGAACCGCGCATTTACAACATCAATCGTTATTTTTTCTTCAGCCAGGATCGCCGCGGCCTTCAATGCCTCCGTCAGGACGCTGCCGTAACTGACAACCGCCACGTCGGAATTTTTCGACCTTCTCACCGTAACGCTTTTTCCCAGCTTGAACGGCTTTGCGCAGGCGGCCCTGACCATCTCCTTCGGCGGAACTATTTCTTTCGGATACCTGATAACGACCGGCTTATCTTCATTCAGAGCAAACTCCAGCGCCCGTCTCATCTCGATATCGTTGGCGGGCGCCGTCAGCACCAAATTCGGCATCATTCGCAAAAAGCCGATGTCCATTAATCCGTGATGCGTCGGTCCGTCGGAGCCGACGAATCCCGCCCTGTCGATACAAAAAATTACCCCAAGATTCTGTAAGGCCACTTCCTGAAAGATCTGGTCGAAACTCCTTTGCAGAAAGGTCGAATAAATACAAACCACAGGCTTCAATCCGTTGATGGCCAGGCCGGCCGCCACATCGACGGCGGCGCTTTCGGCTATCCCCACGTCATAGAAGCGGTCGGGAAACTTTTTGCTGAATCCCATCAGCCCCGTGCCGTCGCACATCGCCGAGGTGATTGCGACAATCTTCTCGTCGCTCTCGGCCAGCTCCGTGAGATGCTCGCCGAAAGAACATGTAAAGCTCCGCTTCTTCGGCCCGGAAGCAGTTTCGACCGAGTCTCCGTTTATCTTGAACGGACCGGTCGAATGAAATTTGCTGGGTCCCTGATCGGCCGGCCGAAAGCCTTTGCCCTTCTTTGTGTAAACATGCAGGATTGCCGGGTGATTCAACTCGCCCAGCGTCTCGAACAACTTTATGAGTGAGCCGATATCGTGGCCGTCGACGGGGCCGAAATATGGTATATTGAGGCTCTCGAACATCTGACTGGCCGGAAGAACCATTCTGATGCTTTTTTTAATTCTTTCAAGAGTTTCTTCGACGCTTCTGCCGATAACCGGCATGTGCTCCAGGATATTGCTCGTCGTCTTGCGAAGACCATCGTAGGTCTGGCTCAGCCGGACTCGGGAGAAATATTTCGCCATCGCGCCTACCGTCGCGTCGATCGCCATCGAGTTATCGTTGAGCACAATCAGCAATTGCCTCTTTATAAGTCCGAGATTGTTGAGCGCCTCAAAGGATGCGCCGTTAACGATACTGGCATCGCCGATTATCGCCACTATTTTGTTGGTACTGCGCCGAGCGTGTTGCGAAGGCTCTTTTTTGCCTTTAGAATTCAATTGCTCGCCGAGAGCCAGTCCGATCGCTGTTGCGATTGAAGTGCCCGCGTGCCCGACGGCAAACGGGTCGTAATCACTTTCGTCGGGATTGGGAAAACCGCTTATCCCGTCAGGACGACGAAGAGACCCGAATTTATCTCTTCTGGCCGTGATGATTTTATGCGTATAACACTGATGCCCGACGTCCCAGATCAGCTTATCGGTCTTAAAATCGAAGACGCAGTGCAGCGCCAGCGTCAATTCCACAACGCCAAGATTGCTGGCCAGATGCCCGCCGGTCTTGCTTACCGATTCGAGAATAAACTGGCGAACTTCGTCGGCCAAAGCCTTTAACTCAGGTACCGACAGCCTTTTAACATCAGCAGGACTATTTATCTGCTCCAAAAGCTTGCTCATCAAAAACTCTCTAAAATCTTTTTTTCGAATGCCGAATGCCGAATGCCGATTTACGAGGCACAAAATCAAAAATCCCTTATATTAATTTAATATAACAGGCTATGAGAATAAATGGAATGGTTTTTTATTTTTACTTTCCCAATCCCATCTCCTATCTTATCCGGAATACGGACTTCTGCAAAATTGAATGCAAAGCAGCATTAATATTAAGGGAGCAGGCAATGAGCCAGACGAATAGACGCGATTTTCTAAAAATGATGGGTTTAAGCGCCGCCTCGGTAATTTTGCCGGGAAACGCGACGAGTTCCGGCCATTCTTTGACGGAGATATCCGGTAGCAGGCCCAATATCGTGATTGTGTTATGCGACGACCTGGGCTTTGGGGATTTGAGTTGCTACGGCCATCCTCATATCAAAACTCCGCACCTGGACAAGTTCGCCGCCGAGGGCATGAAGCTTACCGATTGCTACGCAGCGGCCCCGGTTTGCTCGCCGGCCCGAGCAGGTATGCTAACCGGCCGAACGCCCTACCGCTGCGGCATATATGACTGGATCCCAGCCAACAGTCCGATGCATCTGCGCCGACCGGAGCTGACGGTCGCAACAATGCTGAGAGACAGCGGCTACGCAACCTGCCACACGGGCAAGTGGCACTGCAACGGCAAGTTCAACTCGCCCGAGCAGCCCCAGCCTGACGATCATGGTTTCGAGCACTGGTTCTCCACGCAAAACAACGCCCGCCCCACGCACCACAATCCAAAGAATTTCGTCCGTAACGGCGAGCCGGCAGGACAACTCCAGGGATACTCATCGGAGCTCATCGTTCAGGAAGCTATCGACTGGCTCGATACAAAGCCGGACCGCTCCAAGCCGTTCTGTCTTTTCGTGTGGTTTCACGCACCGCACGAGCCTATCGCAACCGCGCCGCGGTTTATGAAAATGTACGAGGGCAAAAAGGAGGCCATCTATTACGGCAATGTCACACAGATGGATCACGAGTTCGGCCGGCTGATGAAAACGCTGGACGAGATGGAGCTGCGAGAAAAGACGTTCGTAATGTTCACCAGCGACAACGGCCCGGAGACGCTGAACCGTTACCGCGGAGCGAACCGCTCGTTCGGCTCACCGGGACCGCTGCGAGGGATGAAGCTGCACATGTACGAGGGCGGGATTCGTGTGCCGGGCATTATCCACTGGCCCGGCAGGACAAAACCGGATTCGGAATGTCACGAGCCGGTTAACGGCACCGATATTTTGCCGAGCCTGTGCGAGATGGCCGGCGTCGAAGTTCCCGCCGGCAGGACGATTGACGGCACCAGCTTTCTGCCGCTCTTGCAGGGCGCCAAACTCAAACGTAAAGTGCCGCTGTACTGGAGATACGACCGCGCGCTCAGTAAGCCTTTTACCGCAGCGATGCGAGAGGGTGACTGGAAAATTCTCGCCGACAACGAAATGACGAAGTTCGAGCTGTATAATCTGCGAGAAGATATTGCCGAAAACCATAATCTTGCCGATATCCAAACGGAGCGGCTTGCGGCGATGAAGAAAACACTGGCCAAACTCCACGCTGAAATTGACGCCGAAGGACCGAATTGGGATTAGATTTCATTTTTGAGTTTTAAGATTTAAGTTTAATGAGGATCGCCGTATAGCCTCCGTCATGGTCAAAGTCTTCCGCCGACGGCAAAGTCAACTGCTCAGATTCGAGAGTGAAGTTTTTGTTTTCCTTAAGGAATCCTTCGACGAGCCGTCCGTTCTCGATATTTTGAATACTGCACGTGCTGTAACAGATTTTCCCATCTGGTTTTACCATACGAGCCGCGGTTGCCAGCAGTCCGGCCTGTATCCGGGTCAGGCCCTGCATTTTCGACGGATGTATGCGATATCGGGCCTCGATGCGCCTGGCCAATACACCCGTATTCGAGCACGGCACATCGAGAAGAACGCAATCGAATTGTGCCTGGTCCGGACGTACTTGCTCATACGAAATAACATCAACGCTTTTCATGCCGAGCCGGTTGATGTTCTCTCTGACCATCTCCAGCCGGCGGGCGTCGATATCGGTAGCAATAATCTTCGCCCTATCACCGGTAGCCTCGGCCAACTGCGTGGTCTTCGTGCCCGGTGCGGCGCAGAGGTCGAGAATCTTGGATCCCGGCTGCGGATTCAGCATCCTGACCGGCTGCGAGGCGGTGATGTCCTGAACGGTAAACTGGCCCTCTTTAAAACCGACAAGCTGCGGAACCGCCTGCGGGCCCCTTATTCTTATCATCGAGTTGTCGGGATCCATATCCAAATCAACGCCGGCCCGACGGAGTTTATCTGCAAGGGCATCCATTGTTGTCTTCAGGCTGTTGGGCCTGAGGTAAATACCCGGCCTGCGATTGGACGCGAGGCAAATCTGCCGAGTGGATTCTTCCGGGAACTGGCCGAGCCAGTCGGTTACGAGCCATTCGGGCAGCGAAAAAACCACACTCAGATAACCGCCAACAGAAGCTTCGTTATCCGGCAAGAAGTCGGTATCGAATTCGCAGCCGGCCGAAGGTGTCTGCGGCAGCGTGCTTCTGATATGGGCCTGAGCTAACGGAATTTGGCGATTACTTATGCGCCGGATTATCTGCCTGAGGACCGCATTTACAAAACCCGCCTGCTTCTCGCCGGCGAAGGCTTTCGCATTGCCGACGGCTTCGTTGACGATGGCATACTGCTCGGTCGTAGGCCGGTACACAAGCTCGTAGGTTCCGATGCGGATGATATTGAGCAGGTCGGGCTGAATCCTTCCGACGGGCCGGCCGGAGAACGTCGCTATCACCGTATCGATAGCCAAGCGATTTCGCAGCGTCCCGAAAACAAGGTCCGTCGCACGCTGTCTCTGGCCGGTCTTATTCAGCAGCTTCTCCAGTATCGGGCCGGCGTAATTTCTCTTCGGATCACACCGGTTCAAGACCTCGACTGCAATCGCTCGTGCGGATTTGAGTTTTTGATCAGCCATACCCTACCTGTCAATTTTCTGGAAAAAATCGCCGGGTCGGGTTTGCCTTCCGTTGATGAAATCTTTGAAGTCCATCAGAGCCGAGCCCGCCGGCTTGATTTTCTTTATCTCCAACGAGCCGCAGCCGCAAATTACGTTTAGATTTTCATCAAGCGTTCCGGCAGGCAGGTTCGACGGATTTGAACTCTCGACTACCTGGGCTCCTGCGATGATTACGCGAACTGACTTACCGGTTTTCTTCGAGATGTAATTCGCCGAGGCGCCGGGCCAGGGCCAAAAGCCGCGGATTTTTCTCGCCAGGATTTCGCCCGGCTCGGTAAAATCCAGAACGCCATCGGACTTTTTCAGTTTATGAGCACAAGTAGCCTTATTATGATCCTGCTCGGTATAGACTGCGGTGCCGTCGTCAATCTTCTCGATGGTCTTCAGCAGCAGTGGCGCCGCCATCCTGGCCAATCTGTCATGCAGTTGTCCGGCGGTTTCGTCGGCTTCGATATCGGTCTGCGATTGTGTCAGGATTTGGCCGGCGTCCATTTTTTCGGATAATGTAATTATGCTTAAGCCGGTTGTGGTTTCGCCGTTTACTATCGCCCAGTTGATAGGGGCGGCGCCGCGGTATTTGGGCAGTAAAGAGGCGTGAACGTTTATAGCCCCTTTCGGCGGCATCTCGAAAAGCTTATTGCCGATTTTCTGGCCGAACGCAATCACCACAATCAAATCCGGCCGGTTATCGGCTATTTTCCCGACCACCCCGGCGGTGTTTACGTTATCCGTCTCAAGATACGGTATCGAATGTGCATCCGCCCAGCGTGCGATCGGCGTCGGTTTCGGCTTCCTGCCCCTGCCGGCCGGAAGAGGTGGCTGCGTTACAATAAATCTCAGACCGTGATCCGACCGCTCCAGAGCATCCAGGCACTCGATACCGAATTCGCCGCTGCCGAGATATACGATTTTCATCAAACCGGTCTTTCAACAGAAACTAATTACTTTTTGCTGCCTTCGAGCTTTTTGAGCTGCCTTCGATGCACGATTCTGGCGGCCTGACCCATACGATTGACGACCGTGATCCCTTCGATATGGTCATACTCATGCTGCAGAGCCCTGGCATAGAGTCCCTCGGCCTGGTCCGTGAATTCGTTGCCGTCGAGATCGGTGGCGGTGACTTCGCATTGTTTATATCTTCGAATCTTGGTATAGATACCCGGCACCGAAAGACACCCCTCGTCGATTGCTTCGAGCTGGCCGGTAGGAGTAACCGTAGGATTCACGTACGCTTTGACGTTCTCCCTGCTGCCGTCCAGCGAAATAATAAAAAGCCGCAGCGACACACCCACCTGCGGAGCGGCCAGACCGACGCCTTTGTTCTTCAGCATGATATCGACCATCTTATCCACGAATCGATGTATATTGTCATTGATCTCATCGACCGGCTCGGCCCGACTGCGCAAAACCCCCGCCGGGTAATGCGTAATTCGACATTTTTCAATATCTATCATTTCTCGTATCCGCTATATAAAAGCCGACTTATCAGTTTCACAGTCCACGATTAGTAAATTCGATTTTACTTCACGCTCCGGACCGTCAATCGTCGAATTCGTCGCCCTCGAATGTATTTCCGAGATACGATTTTCTGACGATTTCGTTACGCACGATCTCGGCGGGCGGGCCGGCTCCGATGACCCTGCCGTGGTCGATGATGTAGGCCTTGTCCACCACTTCGAGCGTCCTTTCGACATTATGGTCGGTTACAAGGATGCTGACGCCGGATGCAACGAGCTGCCGGATTTCCTCCTGCAGGTCCTGCACGGCGATAGGATCGACGCCGCTGAACGGCTCATCCAGGAGAATCAACGAAGGATTGGTAACCATGGCCCGGGCGATTTCGAGCTTTCTTCGCTCTCCGCCGGACAAAAATCTGCCCTGGCTGCGGGCAACCTCGGTCAGCGCGAAACGCTCTATAAGCATATCGGCTCTGTGGTTTCGCTCGAACCTGCTGATGGACATCGTTTCGAGAATCGCAAGGAGATTTTCACGCACGGTCAGCCGCTGGAAGATACTCGGCTCCTGAGAAAGATAACCAATGCCCAGCCGGGCCCGTTTGTACATGGGTAACCTTGTGATGTTCTGTCCTTCGAAGATGACCTCGCCGCTGTTCGGGGTAATCATTCCGATAATCATTCGAAAAGAGGTCGTCTTACCGGCCCCGTTCCGCCCCAAAAGCCCGACGATGCTTTGCCTCTCAATCGTAATAGAGACCTCGTTAACGACGATCCTGCCGGAATACTTCTTTACCAGCCCGCAAGTTTCAAAAAGAGTCATGCTTACCATTTTCGTATCTCATATAACATATCGCAATCCGGCATTATAACAATACCGGTCGCTAAAGCAAATAAATAACACATCCGGCAGCAAGGCTGAACAAGGAGCGAAAGAAAAGACAATAAATATTCTGGCGTTTTTGTGATATTTCTGTTATTAATTACTCAAACTGATTGATTTGCGCTGTCATCCCTGTGAAAACAGGGATCCAGGAGCGTAATGGTTTTAGTAGATTTCCGCTCCCCGCTTTCGCGGGGACAAGTTTACACCTGCGAAAGCAGGTGCGGGAATGACAGATAAGGGTTTTTTGTTTAATTAGGAACGCTTATGTTTGCGGTCTTGAGCGATATACATTCGAACCTCGAAGCTTTAACTGTGGTTCTGGCTGATATTGAGAAGAGGGGCATAAAGACGATTTATTGTCTGGGCGACGTGGTCGGCTACGGGCCAAATCCGAAGGAATGCCTCGATTTGATTATTGAGAAGACAAAGTGGTGCGTTCTGGGCAACCACGATTACGCAGTCTTTTACGAGCCGACAAATTTCAATTACGGGGCGGAGCAGGCAAGCTTCTGGACAAGGGAGTTTTTGGAGTTGGAACAAAACAAGCAGCATCGAGACAGGCGCTGGAGCTTCCTGGGCAAGCTGCCGATGAGACGAACGCTCAAAACCAAAGTGGGAACAAGCTCTGCAACAATAGATTTCGTACACGCCTCGCCAAGAAGACCGATCAACGAATACATCTTTCCCGATGACGTTTACACCAATCCGCTAAAGGTTCGCCTCCTGTTCGAGCGAGTCAAGCACATCTGCTTCGTAGGCCACACTCATATGCCCGGCGTTTTTCTTGACGAGCCGGACTTCTACCTGCCGACCGAGCTTGGCGACGTCTACCCGATTATCGATACCGAGAAGGCCATTATTAATATCGGCTCCGTCGGGCAACCCAGAGATAAGGACAACCGGGCAAGCTACGTGCATGTAAAAGATAATAAAGTGCATTTTATACGGCTCGAATATGATCTTGAAGCCACAATGAAAAAGATATTCGCAATCAAAGAATTAGATAACTTCCATGCAGAGCGGCTACAGAGCGGAAGATAGACCGGGCAAAAATCGGGAATCCGAAAAATGATAATAAAATAGAGTACCGCCTGCTCGGAAATTACACCCTAAATAAATACGAGATATAAGATTATGAAAATCGCTTTAACTTCTTTTGTGATAGCTTTTATTTTATTTTGCGGCTTGCTTGTAGTCGAATCCGGGCTTTTCGACGATACATCACAAACCGGGCAGGGATGTATTCTCCTGCAGAATGTAACGGTCGATAGAGAAGCGGAAGCGCCAAACGAGCCCGCGTCCCAGAGCGAACAGCCGGAGGCTTCCGAGTCGATTAAATTTACCGCCGACAACGCACCGGCCGGAACAATCACATTAGGCTCGGTGAACCCTGAAAGCGGCTATAAATACCAGTTGGAGCTAAGCTCCAAAGGTGCGGCTATCGCAAAAGGAACTTACAGCGAATTCAAAAACCGCGATCACAAGAATCCTCAGCCGTTGGTAATCATCTCCCCCATGCAGGAAAGAGGCGGCGGCGAATTTTTGAGCATGGCAAACACGAACTTCGTATTCGTAGAGCACGGATTGCAATTGCCGCTAAACAGGCTTCTTTGGAAAAGCTTCGACGCCGAGACCGCGCAGGACGGCTCGCAAACCGCACGTTTCGAGGCGATTATTAAACGTCAAGACACCGGCGAGCCGGTCATAAAGCTCACAAAAACATATAAACTCAAACGGGACAGCTATCTGCTGGATTGTGATATAACTGTCGAGAACCTCGGCGATGTCGAGCGGAAGGTGCGTTTCGATTTAATCGGGCCGGGCGGACTTGCCAGGGAAGCTTTCAGGACCGATATGAGAAAGCTCGTCGGAGGATTTGCCCTGCCCAAAGCAAAGCAGCCGGACGTCACTGAGGTGATATCTTCCAGACAGGGAATTTCATCGAGTGGTTTTATTCGAAAATCACTGGGCCTTAAAGATGCCGTGGCGCAGTACCACCAGGCCCTGCGGACGGGAGACAAGGCTCAAATTGAGAAGGCCAGGGAGAATTTAAGAATAGGGCACAATCTTCCCGATCAACACAGCCACGCTCATTTTCTTTGGGCCGCCACTGTCAATAAGTACTTCGCGGCAATATTAGTGCCCCTTCCCGACCAGGATAAAAAATATTGTGACTGGATAATGGATAAAACAGGCCGATTCCATAATCCAGATGGGGACAAAAAAGCCGACAGCGGGGACGAAACAATAGGATTTGACTTTAAGATTGCCCCGAATACGCTGGCCGAGGCGGGCCGGGCCGACAGTTCAAAGACGTACAAATTCCAGTTATATCTTGGTCCCAAAGACAAGAGTCTTTTCGACAATAATCCGCAGTATAAAAAATACGGCTTTTTCCAGACGATAGAATTTATGGGCTGCTGCTGCCCGTCAAATATTATAAAACCCCTGGCGTTCGGGATACTGGCGCTGATGAAATGGATGTACGGCTTTATCGGCAACTACGGGGTGGTCATCATCATACTGGTATTCCTGATGCGGCTCATTATGCATCCTATTACCAAAAAGAGCCAGGTCTCGATGAGCAAGATGAGCACGCTTGCCCCGAAGGCCGAAGAGATCAAGAAAAAATACGCCAACAATAAAACCGAGATGAACAAACAGATGATGGCGCTCTACCGGGAGCAGGGAGCATCGCCGATTATGGGCTTTCTGCCGATGATGGTGCAGATGCCCATCTGGATCGCTTTGTGGAGCGCGGTATATACCAGCATCGATTTGCGAGGGGCCGCATTTCTGCCGTTTTGGATTACCGACCTTTCAGTCCCGGACGCCCTTGTTAGATTCTCAACTTTGACCGTGCCCCTGATAGGCTGGAAGATAGAATCGCTGAATTTGCTGCCGCTTCTGATGGGCGTGGCGTTTTACCTGCAGCAGCAACTTATGCCGTCACAGGCAAATGCCTCGACGAATCCGCAAATGGCCCAACAGCAGAAAATGATGAAGATAATGATGCCGCTGTTGTTCCCGCTGATGCTATATAAGGCCCCTTCCGGCGTAAATCTGTATATTATGGCAAGCACTTTTGCCGGCGTCATCGAGCAGCACGTCATTCGCAAGCACATCCGGGAAAAAGAACAGGCCGAATCCAAGGGACTCGTCGCCGCAACGAGCAAAACCGGCGGAAAAGTCAAAAAGAAGAAACCAAAACCGTTCTTCAAGACTTAATCGTCAGGTGAACCGCAATGAGAAGCGAGTATCGGGAATCGAAATACGATTCACGAGATAGGAAATACGATCTTAACGACACCATTGTGGCCGTCAGCTCTCCGAGTTCCGATCAAAGAGTCATCGTTCGCATCACCGGCCCGGACACAATCGACGTTTGCAGGCAAATATTCAATATGCCCATCAGCGATGTTTGTATTGTGGGGCTTGCCCCACCATTGACGTCTATACCTCAAAGAACTCGTTCGGTGGGCCAAGGCCCACCCTACATATTATCCGGCTCATTAATTATCGATGACGAATTCAAAATCGATGCACAGATATACCTTTTTCAGGCCCCGCATTCTTATACAGGCGAAGACGTCGCCGAGATTCACGCTTACACAAATTCTGCCGTGACCGAAGCCCTGCTGGGCAATCTGCTGGATAAAGGCCTTCGGACGGCCGAGCCGGGCGAATTCACCGCCAGAGCATATCTGAACGGCAAACTCGACCTGGCACAGGCCGAGGCCGTCAACGAGATTATTGTCAGCTCCAACGAATATCAACTCACCGCCGCCGAGAAACTGCTGGACGGACGATTGGGCGAAACAACCTCGAAGCTGTGCGGCGGCCTGATGGATTTGCTCAGCTTAATCGAAGCAGGACTGGATTTCAGCGGCGAAGATATCGAGTTTATTTCACGAGACGAAGCGGTTGAGAAGCTCGCCGGAATAAAGGGCCAGCTCGAAATGTTGCTATCGGGCAGTATTCGCTATGAATCGGTGATCGACCTGCCGGCGGTGGGGATTGCCGGTGCTCCGAACGCGGGAAAAAGCAGTCTGCTCAATAAGCTGCTCGGCAAAGAAAGAAGCATCGTCTCACACCGGCATAAAACCACACGGGACGTGTTGACCGGCGTTTGCACATTATCCCATTGTAATTGTGTGCTGTTCGACTGCGCAGGTCTTTTAATGCAACCGGAGGATATTCTCGATGAACTGGCACAACAGGCGGCTGCCGGCGCGCTGCAAAACAGCAATGTGGTCATATTCTGTGCTGACATTTCAAAAAACGGCTGGAATGAGGATGCAGCTATCCTGAATCTCATCGAGCCGAAGGTTCTCGTGCCAATCGCGACAAAGTGCGATTTGCTCTCCGAGCAGACTATGTCGGATTCTCTTGCCGCGTTGAACGAATCATTCAGCACTGGTTTTCTACCCACCTCTTCGAAAACCGGCGTCGGAATAGAGTTGCTTCGACAGACAATAGACAGCAAATTGGCCGAAAAATTCGAAGTTCCGCGGGCCGATGGTATTGCCCTGACTGCCCGGCATAGAAAGGCCGTTACCGATGCGATTGAGCATATCAGCGAATCCATCGGTGAATTGAGCGCCGGTAATGACGAGGTCGCCGCAATGATGCTCCGGGCAGCATACCAGGCCGTCAGCGACATCGAGCGGCCCGGCGCCGCGCATATCGAGGAACAGATATTAGGACGGATATTCAGCCGGTTTTGTATCGGCAAGTAAATCTCAAAACGGGGAATTTTTGATTTTTGAACTTCTTTATTTGTCTCCCTGATTTTGATATTATCAATATTCATGTGTGATTAACGGTGAAACCTTTTTATACATTTAGAACAGGATTGGATATGAAACGAAAAAGATTAATTACAACAATTGCATGTCTTGGTCTGATGCTAAGTGCTGCGGCTTTTAGCCAGGAAGATTTACGTGTCCTGCCTGAGAAAATCGACAACGCAGCGCCGGCTGAGATGATGAGCCGATACCTGCGGCGGCTGGCCGGACAGAAGTTCGTGGATTGGAAAAACCAATACGAACAGCGCAAAACACCCGAACAGATAGCCGAATATCAAAAGCGGCTTCGCGATAAGTTCATCGAGGCCATCGGCGGCCTGCCCGAACGTACCCCGCTGAATCCACAGGTAACGAGTGTGACTGAGCGTGACGGCTACCGGGTTGAAAAAGTCATCTTCGAAAGCCAGCCGAATCATCACGTCACCGCCTTATTGTTTTTGCCCGATACCGATAAATATAAGCCCCCCTATCCGGGCGTACTGGTTCCCTGCGGCCACAGCGCCAACGGCAAGGCCTCCGAAGCCTATCAAACCATGGGGGCGCTGCTGGCCCTTAACGGAATGGCCGGGCTGGTTTTCGATCCGATCGACCAGGGCGAACGAAGCCAGATGCCTTCGCAACTGCCGAGACTTGCCGGCACAAGAGCACACACTACGCTCGGCGTCGGCAGCATTCTGCTCGGCCGCAACACCGCTCGATTCGAAATCTGGGACGGCATGAGAGCTATCGATTATTTGCAGTCACGGCCCGAAGTCGATCCGAAGCGTATCGGCTGCACCGGCAACAGCGGAGGAGGTACGCAGACTTCTTATTTGATGTCGCTGGATGAGCGTATCGTCGCCGCGGCGCCGAGCTGCTACATTACCGGTTTCGAACGCCTGCTGGACACAATCGGCCCGCAGGACGCCGAGCAAAACATTTTCGGTCAGCTCGCGTTCGGCATGGACCACGCCGACTACCTGATGATGCAGGCTCCGATGCCGATACTGATTTGTGCCGCGACGGAGGATTTCTTCGACATCACAGGGGTGTGGAATTCGTTCCGCTATGCAAAAAGGCTCTACACGCGTATGGAATTCGCCGAGCGTATCGGCCTGCTGGAAAACGACGCCGGGCACAATTACAACCGGCTCCAGCGGCAGGGTGTCGTGCGGTGGATGTCACGATGGCTGCTCGATAAAGATCGGCCGATCACCGAGCCGGAAATCAAATTGCTCAGCGACGAGCAAGTCCAATGCGCTCCGGATGGCCAGGTGATGAACATCGACGGCGCAAGATCGACATACGACCTGAACCGGGACCTGGAAAAGGAGCTTACCGGCCGGCGTAAAAAGCTGTGGGCAAATAAAGACCGCGCCGAACTACTGGACGAGGTACGTAACATCGCCGGCATACGCAAGCTCGCCGAACTGCCCGAACCCAATGTAACAAGGACCGGAACCCTCCAGCGGGACGGTTATAAGGTCAGAAAGATGATTTTGACGCCGGAAGATGGTATCTATCTGCCGGCACTGATGTTCGTTCCCGGCACGAATGCAGGACAGGCTGCCTTCTTGTATATTCACGAGGAAGGCAAAAGCGCCGTTGCGGCTCCGGGCGGGCCAATCGAGGCGATGGTCAAAGCCGGTAAGTGCGTGCTGGCCGTCGATGTGCGAGGCACGGGAGAAACGCGGCAGGACAAACAGGGACAATTGAGCGGAGCCACCGGATCGGACTGGAAGGATGTTTTCACGGCGTATCTGCTCGGGCGCTCCTACGTCGGCATGAGAGCCGAAGACGTGCTGGTCTGCGCTCGTTTCCTCAAGCAGCAACAGGCCGGACCGGTCGAATTAATTGCCGCCGGCAACGTAACTATCCCGGCACTTCACGCCGCGGCGCTCGAGCCGGAACTCTTCGGCACGGTTAAACTGACTGGATTGCTCAGCTCATGGTCGAATGTGATAGAGCTTGGCCGCTCATACAATCAGCAGGTCAACGCGGTACATGGTGCTTTGACTATCTACGACCTTCCCGATCTGGCCGTGACACTGGGCAACAAGCTGACTATCGAAGAGCCGCTGGACGCTTTGGGGCAACCTCTTTAGAGAAATGCAAATTCGGAACTCGCAGCTCCCGTATAGGCAAACAAGCCGGGGCAGGCCGCTTAATTTTGGACCTGCGCTCCGGCTTTTTTTGCTTTCTATTTTCCATCCGGCCTGTCTGGGAGCCGGTGGAAGAGTCAAAAACTTCTTAGCAATCAGTTTTATAGATTTCTTTAGTTGTCTTTAGCCTCGAATTCAGCGTCGATGACGTCATCCGGCTTTTTCCTTCGATCTTCTTCTTCGGGAGGGGGCGCCGCCTGTGAGGCCTCGCCGGCAGGCGCCGAAGCGGCCTGCTTTTTGGCTGCCTCTTCATAAAGAACCTTGCCCAATTCCTGACCGGCGGTACCCAGGTTTTCAATCGCCTTCTTTATGGCGTCGGCGTCCTCGCCCTTAATTGTTTCTTTGAGATTGTTGACCGCGCTTTCAATATTGCCGCGGGTCTCGGCCGAGACTTTATCGCCGTGCTCTTTGAGCGTTTTTTCCGTCGAATAAATCAACTGATCCGCCTGGTTCTTCAGGTCGACCACTTCTCTCTTCTTCTTATCTTCCTCGGCGTGGGACTCGGCTTCCTTGGTCATCTTCTCGACCTCCTCGTCACTAAGTCCCGAGCTTGATTTAATCTCAATCGACTGCTGCTTGCCGGTCCCGAGGTCCTTTGCCGAGACGTTCAAAATACCGTTTGCATCGATATCAAAGGCCACTTCAATTTGAGGAACGCCCCGCGGCGCCGGCGGCAGGTCGGCAAGCTGGAACCTGCCGAGCGTGCGGTTGTCCCTGGCGAATTCCCGCTCGCCCTGCAGAACGTGAATGTCAACGGTCGTCTGGCTGTCTGCGGCGGTCGAGAATACCTCTTTCTTGCTGGTAGGAATCGTGGTGTTATGCTCGATTAACCTGGTCATAACTCCGCCCAATGTCTCGACGCCCAGCGAAAGCGGCGTAACGTCCAGCAGTAATATATCCTTAACGCCCGCGTCACCGGAAAGCACCGCTCCCTGAATGGCCGCTCCGACCGCTACGACCTCATCGGGATTGATGCTCTTGTTCGGATCCTTGCCGAATATGTCTTTGACGATCTGCTGGACTTTCGGAATCCTTGTCGAACCGCCAACAAGCAGGATTTCGGCGATATCACCGGCTTTGAGCTTGGCATCATCGAGCGCTTTGTGACATGGAGTTTTAAGCCGCTCAAGAATTGGTTCGACGAGCGATTCGAACTTGCTGCGGCTGATGGTAATCTGCAGGTGCTTCGGGCCGGAGGAGTCGGCGGTGATAAACGGCAGATTGACCGTACTCTCAAGCTGCGAGCTCAATTCGCACTTGGCTTTTTCTGCCGCTTCCTTAAGACGCTGATGGGCCATCGCATCGTCTCGAAGGTCGATGCCTTCGGTCTTTTTGAACTCATCAGCCAAATGATTGATCAGCACGGCGTCCAGATCGTCACCGCCCAGATGCGTATCGCCGTTCGTGCTGAGAACCTCAAAGACATTATCGCCGATATCGAGTATCGAAATATCGAAAGTTCCGCCGCCAAAGTCGAATACGGCGACTTTTTCGTTCTTTTTCTTCTCAAGACCGTAGGCAAGCGCCGCGGCGGTCGGCTCATTTATGATACGATCGACTTCGAGGCCCGCGATTTTGCCGGCGTCCTTGGTGGCCTGACGCTGCGAATCGTTAAAGTAAGCCGGTACGGTAATCACGGCGTTCGTAACTGTTTCGCTCAAATAATCCTCGGCCGTCTTCTTAAGATCCTGCAGAATCATTGCCGAAATCTCCGGCGGCGTGTACTGCTTGCCCCGAACGTCGACTTTTACCAGTTCGTCCGCGGCACCGGTTATTTTATACGGCACAATCTTCTCTTCCGACGAGACCTCGTTATGTCGCCGGCCCATAAAACGCTTAATGGAAAACACGGTGTTTTCCGGATTCGTGACCTGCTGATGCCGTGCAATCTGCCCGACAAGCCTTTCGCCCTTATCTGTAAAACCGACCACCGAAGGGGTCAGCCGGGATCCGGAAGAATTAATCAACACCTTTGGATCGGAGCCTTCCATCACGGCTACCACAGAATTTGTCGTTCCCAAGTCTATTCCAATAATTTTACCCATAGTTATATTCCTTTCGAAATAAGTTCATACCTCAAGGATATTATTGTGCAAACAACGTGCCAAAGATTTGATCATCCCCCCGGAAACAACTTAAATCAAACTATAATAAGAATTTAGCTTTTTTCAGCCACTTTGCGGCAAATTTCGAAACGTCAATTTTTGTGCCATTTTGGCAGATTCAGCCAGTAGGATTAAGCCGCAAACTAAATTGCCATCCCGCAGCCTTTGACCAGCACTAACCTATTGTAAGCCCAAGGCTGATTTTATTAAAATTGGCTTTGATTGGGTTTGTTTTTCGACGCCAAAACCACCAAAAACACCAAGAACAGCCATAAATACTTATTATTAATGACCTAATGCCATTTTATCCATTTTAACATTGGCTTTGTTCTTTCAAATCGCCCTGCCGGAAAGCCGCCGGATTTACGATTTATTATTTGGCTTCTATCGGATCATAATTTTTCATTCTCCATTCTCCATTCAAAAAATATATTTTGTTAACTATTATACGAACAGCAATGCAAAATGTCTAACAAATTTCAGAAAAATCTCCGTGAGAAGGCACTTTTTGTATGTGTTTCGAGCCCTGTGATTCTAATGATAATTTACTAAATCACCTCACAGAAAAGTCCTATATTTTCTTGACAAATCCCCAACAAAGTCGTATGTTGGTCTTTGTGAGGTAACTATATCAGGAGGACGCAGTTATGTCAGAGAATGAGCAGAACGACTCATATAACGATGTCTATGCGTATAATGGCGGCATCGCCGACAAATTTTTTCTAAAAATCTCAAAAATATATGCAAGATCAGGAATTTCTTACGGAAATATCAATAGAGTGACGGTTCGAACGCAGAACTGAATTTTTATGTTTTATTACATTAAAGGCGGAAAGGGAGGTACAAAATGAGATGGTTGTTAATAGCATTGCTAATTGCATCTGTTGCGGGTGCTGTTTCAGGACAAACAGAGGATAGCAAGACCAATTCGGCTGCTATTACAGCCGCGGATCCGCGGCTGGGGCCGGTTGTGGTAGTGGAGGTCACATTCCCTGATCGTAATGCTCTGGACGAACTCGCCCGCGCAGGTTACGACATAAGCAATGTCCAGGGTAATGTTGCTACGATCCACGCGAGCCTGGAAGAGCTTGAACAACTCAAACAAACAGGCTATCCCTTGCGTGAAATTGAGCCTCGGATGCGGGGCTTCGATATTATGGCGTTAGGCAGCTACCACAGCTACGCTACTTTAACCGACGAACTGAGTGCCTACGCCGAGGCGCATACTGATATCTGTCGCCTTCACACTCTTGGCCAGTCAGTACAAGGACGCGAGCTATGGGCCGTGCTTATCACGGATAATCCGGATGATGAGGAAGATGAGCCGGAATTCAAATATATTGCTGCAATACACGGCGACGAATCCCTTAGCGCTGAAATGTGTCTCTACTTTATTGATCTGCTTTTAAAAGAATACGGTCAAGACAATCGCATCACGAATCTTATTAACAGCACAGCAATCTGGATCGTGCCCCTGATGAATCCGGACGGCCTTGAAAGGAATACGCGTAGAAACGCAGCCGGTGTGGACTTGAATAGAAACTTTCCACTGCTTACCGATAGTAGCGGGAATATATTCAGCGGCGAACCGATGGATGACGCGACTCGTCAGCCGGAAGTTCGTCACATTATGAACTGGACGGTTGAAAATAGTTTTGTCCTCTCTGCAGGTTTCCATACGGGTGCTCTGCTCGTTTGTTATCCTTACGGCTATAACGAGCAAATGAGTGCCGTAGATACACCTACACCCGACGACCTTCTATTTGAAGAAATTTCAAGACGTTACTCTATGAACAATCTGCCGATGTGGAATAGTTCACAATTTTCTGACGGTATTATAAACAGCGCCCGCTGGTATCCTGTCATAGGGGAAATGGCAGACTGGAATTACCGTTACGCGAGCTGCAATGAGGTAACGATTGAACTGTCAAATAATTTTAGACCATCAGCAACTCAAATTCCAACCTTCTGGTCGAACAACTCCGAATCGATGTTGAGCTTTCTTGAGGAGGTGCATATTGGTGTACGCGGGATTATTACCGACCGGGGCTCCGGCGAACCGCTCTGGGCCGAGGTACTTGTTGAAGGCAATAGTCAGCCTGTCTTCACCGATCCGGACGTTGGTGACTATCACCGGATGCTTCTACCCGGCACGTACGACCTGGTGTTTCACGTGCCCGGGTATGTACCTCGTGGGGTGAAAAATGTCGTGGTGACCGATGGACCTGCTGTCCGTGCAGATATTGAACTGCTTCCCGAGCAGGCATCCCCTGACTTTAACCGTGATGGAATCGTAAACATTAAGGATCTTGAGATATTGATTGAATACTGGAGTCAGGACGAGCCGTTGGTTGATATCGCTCCCTTGCCTGACGGCGACGGGATCGTTGATGAACAGGACCTGGTTCTTTTCATGGAGTTTTGGCAGGAAGAAATTCCTCAGTTGGGCTTGATAGCTCACTGGAAGCTGGATGAGACTGAGGGTATGGTAGTGACAGATAGTGCCGGCGACAACAACGGATATGCTTTAGGCGATCCTGTTCGGCAGCCGGATGGCGGACAAGTGGGCGGTGCGCTTCAGTTGGATGGGGTAGATGATTATGTTATCACCGAGTCCGTTCCGAATCTGGAAGATGGGCCGTTCAGCGTTATAGCATGGATCAAGGGCGGTGCTCCAGGCCAGGCCATTCTATCGCAAATGGGCGCGGCGAATTGGCTCTGCACGGATCCATCAGAAGGACATTTGATGACGGAGCTTGCAGGTCCCGGCCGAAATAGTGGTCCCTTGTGGTCGCAGACTGTCATAACCGACGGGCAATGGCATCGGATAGGATTTGTCTGGGATGGCTCGCACAGAACACTTTATGTTGATGGTGTCGTTGTGGCTGAAGACACACAGCCTGGTTTGCAGAGCTCATCAAACGGGCTGTACATTGGCACTGGTAAAGCTATGGCACCAGGTACATATTGGTCCGGCCTGATTGATGACGTCCGCATCTACAACCGAGCTGTAAGCCCGTAGCAAATTGAGACCTTTGCCGAATAGTACCTTAAAAAAACTCACGACTTCAAGTCAATGAGTATGGCAAAAAGGATAGTTTCAACTTTTTCGCGGGTCGTCCTGGTTCAGGGCCGAGCGGATGATTTGCGCTCGCAGGGCGTCACGGTGGGTGGGGTCGAGCGGCTTGCCGTAGTTCAATTGCAGGTGGGCCGGCAGTGTCAGCATGAACAGGCGATTGATTGTCGCGATGGAAAGCACGGAGGCCTTGTCCGGATCGTCGCCGGCGCCGCAGAGCGCGCGAAGCTTTTCTATCGCGGGAGTCGAAGCTCCCATACGCTGGTGCATATTGATTCCCAACCGCAGGTGACTCAGCAGGAACAATGCCTCCTGCGAACTGATTAGACGGGCATTCTGCAACAGTGCCATCGCGCGGGAGATTTTGTCGTCGAGGACGTCGGACTGCTTGGACAGCAGTTGCGACCTGGCGGCGTTTTCGTATTCGATGATTTCGGGGATGATAGTCTTCTCGAATCGCGAGACTATTTCCGACTCCGAGATGCCGAGCGTCGCCTGGTTGGACAATTGATAAAGGTCGCTGGCCGCCTCGGTTCCTTCGCCGAAAAGGCCTCGCACGGCGAGATTCATATCCTTTGCGGCGTTAAAGAACTTTTCGATCTGCCCGGTTATCTTCAAAGCCGGCAGATGCAGCATTACCGATACCCTGATTCCGGTACCCAGGTTGGTCGGGCAGGCCGTGAGGTATCCATAACGGGGGCTGAAGGCAAAATCGACCTTTTTTTCTATCATATCGTCAATGCGGTTTATCTGATTGGCGCAGTCGGAAAGCTGGCAGCCCGCTTTCAAGACCTGGATTCTTAGATGGTCCTCTTCATTAATCATCGCCGTGAAGAATTCCCGCTCTGCAATGACAACTCCTCGCGGACCTTTTCCGAAGGCGTGGTGCCTGCTGATAAGATGCCGTTCCACGAGAAAATGTTTCTTCAGAGTCGGTGCTTTATCCACGCTGACATAGAAGACTTTATCGCCAAGGTCCAGCGACATCATAATGTCCCTGAGCTTGTTGAGGATTTCAGATTTTTCGGTATTCGAGCAGCGGCTCAGGAACTTGTAGCCGGCCAGATTCCTGGCCAGGCGGATCCGCGAGGATATGACGGTATCGGCCAACGGCCCGGAACCGTCGAACCACTCGTTTATATCATTGCTTATGTCGGTCAGTTTCATGTTCGTATTGCGTATCGCTTTTAGCGTTATTACTTTTCGCTTTGATTTATCTTGTCGCGCAACTCGGCGGCCAGCTCGTAATCTTCGCTTTGCACCGCAGCCTCTAATTGCTGACGGAGATTCAGCAGCTCCATCTGCTTTTTCGTATCCCGGGGCGTCTTTAAGGGAATCTTGCCGCAGTGAGTCGTCCTGCCGTTGTGCGCTTTTTCGATTAGGGCAAGAAGCGTTTTCTCAAAAACCTCGTAATCGTGCGGACAGCCGAGGACCCCTTCCTTTCGGAAATGTGCCAGGGTAAAACCGCAGTTCGGACAGGTAAGCTTCTGCTCCGAAGGGCCGGAAAGCTCATCATCCGACGGCTGAACGGCAAGCAGATTGCTAAGCAGCTCGTTGATCGGGATGTGGCTCTTGACGGCGATGTCCTGCTCGAGGGCGCATTGCTCGCAGATGTGCATTTCAGTGCGCACCCCGTCGGCGATTTCCGTCAGGTGAATCGTAGCTTCGTTCTTGTTGCAAATCTGACACTGCATAACTTATTTTGACTCTTGAATATCTGCCTAATTAATACACGCTACCGAAAGCGTTCTTGCTGAGTGGATCAATCGCCACTATTAATCATTATAAACAATAAAAGAAAAATGCACAACAGGTATCAAAATGAAAACGCCGGAATCCGGCAAAAATAATCGACAAATTCAGAGCCACACTCAAGGCCGATTTTACTTTTCGCGGAACGTTACCGAGCAGCCCGGCTCTTCTACAACCCGGATATTTCGCAGTTTTACGCCCTCGGGCAGCTCGTTTCGGAGTTTATCGTAGATATATTTTGCTACGTTCTCGGCCGACGGATTGTTCCGCTGAAAATAGCCGATGCTCTCCAACGCCTTATTATCGAAGTCGGCAACCGTTTTATCTACCATCACCTTAAGTGCCCGAAAGTCCATCACAACTCCCATATTATTCAGCTTTTCACTGCTGAGGACGGCTGTAACCGCCCAGTTATGACTGTGAACCGGCTCCTTCGAACCGTCCGGCAGGATTAACCGGTGCGAAGCTCGAAAGTGTCTTTCTACGCTGATTGTAAACATCTTTGGCACAAATCCGAATATCGAATATCCCGCATGATTCTACTTTTGAAGACGCTGTTTCAAACGCTCCTGGATACTTTTCGGAATCAAATTTGACAGATCCCCGCCCAGGGAAGCAATCTCGCGTATCAGCGTCGAGCTGGTGAAGCCGTACTGCTCGCTTGTCATAATAAAGACCGTTTCTATGCCGGCCACGGCCCGGTTGGTCATGGCGAGCTGGAATTCGTACTGGACGTCGGTAAGGCTCCGCAGGCCGCGCAGGATTACATCGGCCTTCTTCCCGGCGGCGTATTCCACCGTCAGCCCTTCGAAACTTTCCACCGAGACGCCGGGCATCTTTTGTTTGTCTATCAGCTCGGCAATCATCCCCACTCGCTCTTTAGGAGTGAAGAGCTGGTTCTTTATGGGGCTTCGCCCGACGGCAATGATAAGCTCATCGAACAGTTTCATGCCCCGGTTGATAACATCCAAATGCCCGTTAGTAATCGGATCGAACGAGCCGGGAAAAATCGCCCTGACATACTTTTTAGCCATTACCATACCTTTACAAAACAGGCAGCTATATAAATGTTACTCTGCATTCAGGCTTTTTAAGATTTTTTGGGTCAGAGGTTCTTTTATTTCAGTGTGACGGGTTACGGCCTCAATAACTCCCGTTTTCGGATTTATCCAGAGTGAATGTGATGAACCTTCTCTTTTCAAAAAACAGCCGGCAATCCTGAGTCTTTTTTCTAACTGTCTTCTTTTCATTAGATCGCAATTATTTCCTGAATTGCATCATCAGGCAAGCCTCGTCGAATATCCTCAAGTCGATCTTCAAGTATAAGAATTATCGCATTTTTAAGACTTTCTTTTGCCTGTTCGATTGTTTCTCCCTGGCCGTTTGCTCCTGGAATCTCCGGACATACAGCCCAATAGCCTCCTTCCGGAGCATTTTCAATGATTGCCGTAAATTCACCTTTCATAATATGTCCCTCTGTCGTGCCAAACACCCAAGTATATTAAGGCCGTCTAATATCTTGCGATTGTTGTTGTTGCCCTGCTTGAGTCAGGTTATCAAACAGTGTGGTGATTGTCAATTTTATTTTTATATTGCACTGCGCAGCCAAAGATCTCGCCAAGTATATAATCGTTGGATCCTATTTCAGCCATTTATCGAGCCATGCGATTACGGTTTCGTGCCACAGGATGGAATTCGCCGGTTTCAGGACCCAGTGGTTTTCGTCGGGGAAATAGAGCAGCTTGCTGGGGATTCCCCGCCGCTGAAGGGCATTGAACGTGCCCAGCCCCTGGGTATCGGCTACGCGAAAATCCAGCGCTCCGTGTATTACGAGCATGGGCGTTTTCCAGTTCTTTACGAAGTTCACCGGATTATGCTTTTCATAGCCGGCGGGATTATCCCACGGGGTACCGAGATGGTCCCATTCGGGAAACCACAGCTCTTCGGTATCGAAATAGGCCATACGCTCGCAAAGGTTGCCGTCGTGGTTGACAAAACAGCGGAAACGTTCGGGCCAGTTTCCTGCTATCCAGTTTATCATAAAGCCGCCGAACGAAGCACCGAGGGCCCCTACTCTTTCGCCGTCCATCCAGGGATAACGCTCCAAGGCCGCGGCCAGACCTTTCTGCAAATCTTCCAAAGGTTTGCCGCCCCAGTCTCCGCGTATGGAATCACAAAAGGCCTGTCCGTAACCGGTCGAGCCGTGGAAATCGACCATGACCGCGGCGTATCCCGCCCCGGCGTAGGCCTGCGGATTCCAGCGGTAGTGGAAAGAGTTGCCGAACGAACCCTGCGGACCGCCGTGAATCAGAAAAGCGACCGGATATTTGGCGCCGGGGTCGAAATCGATGGGCTTGACTACATAGCAATAGACCGTTTCATCGTTCCAGCCGGAGAAAGTGAACTGCTCGTATTGGCCCATGCGAGCGGCGGCGATTTTTCCCGAATTGATACTGGTGATTTGCCGCACATCGCCGCCGTCAGGACTTACCGAATACAATTCCACCGGAGAGCTTAGATTAGACAGGCCGTAAATTATTCTTCGCCCTGCAATGCCGGGCGAGCCGACTCGGCCTTCTTTGACGATGGTCCGGGCCGCGCCGGTTTTTACATCTATGGCGAACAGTGATTTCTGGCCCGTATTTGATGCTGTGGTATAAATGGTATTCCCGTCCGGTGAGAAGCAAACGGACGATGGGCTTCGGTCCCAGTCTTCGGTCAAGACCCGTTCTATATCGCCGGGCCAGCGACGCAGGATAATGCGAAAGCGGTCGGATTCGTAGCCGGGCTTGGCCATAGCAAGGTAAGCCAAAGTCCTGCCGTCGGGCGAAAAAACAGGATTCGTATCCCACGCCTGGTTTTTTTCGGTCAGACATTTCGGCGGCTTCGAGCCGTCAACGGGCGCCATGTACAGGTCGAAGTCCGTTGACCAGGGCTCTTTTGCACCCACGTCCCGTGCGGCGAAAATTACGGCCTCTCCGTCCGGAGTAAACGTCATCTCTTCCGGACCGCCGAACGGTTTGGAAGGCGTATCGGCGTCCATGCCTCTCATCACGTCGGCGGTTGCTCCTGCCGCCGTCGGCATCACGAATAAATGCGAACGCCGGCCATCTTTCCATGTGTCCCAGTGCCGCACGAAGATGCTTTCGTAGATTCGTCCGCTCGTTTTACTTTTCTCGATTTCATCGAGCCTGTCTTTTGTCTGGGCCGGTGTTTTGCAGTCAGGGAATACTTCCATCGTAAAAGCTATATGCCGCCCATCAGGGGCGACAATCAGATTCCCCACGTCAAGAGGCTGCCTGGTCACCTGCTCGGCCTCCCCGCCGTCAATCGCAATACGCCAGACCTGTGAAGAACCCGATCTTGCCGATACGAACAATATCGATTTGCCGTCCGGCATCCATCGTGGATTCGAATCCGCGGCCGGATGGGACGTCAACCGGCGAAGGGCGGTACCATCGGCTCGCACCCGCCAGAGGTCGGTTCGCCCCTTGTTCTCTTCGAGGTCGGTTCGCCGCAGTACGAAAACAATCCAATTGCCGTCCGGCGAGACCTGAGGATCGGAAAGCCTGTCCATCGCCAGCATATCGTGAATGGAAAACGGATGAGTCGGCCCGGGACCGGCTGCAACAACGGAACCGGCACACACAAACAGAATAAATAAATATGAATATATCAAACGCATGTTGCTCTCCTTACCTGACATCGTAAAAGTTCTGCAAAATTGAAGTTAGTCATACTTTTCATTCGCCTGTCTTTTTTCCTTGGTAAGCGTAATCGGAAAATCGAGCCAGAACGTAGAGCCTTTTGCTCGTCCCTTTGGCGGACTTTCCATCCCGATACTGCCCGCGAGCATCGCCGCTAATTCGGTGCTTATGGCAAGTCCCAGCCCGCTGCCGGTCGATTCGCGGGTCAGCGAGCCGTCGGCCTGGCGGAATTTTTCAAATATCTTTTCCCTGTCCGACTCGGCAATACCACAGCCGTCATCGGTTACGGCAATTCGCATCATTCGCGGCTCAGGGCCCGTGTCTTTGGCTCCGGGCGACGGGAATTGAGCTTGAATTTCGATTCTGCCCCGCACGGCGGTAAACTTCGCCGCGTTGCTGAGGAAATTATAAAGTATCTGCTGAACCTTGCCCACATCGGTGACAATGGGCGGCAAATCCGGCTGGACAAGCAGCTTGACCTTGATTTTCTTCTTCTTCGTCAGCAGCGAGAACTGAGAAAGAAGATTACCAAGCAAATCGGCAACGGAAGCCTCTTCTATATGGAGCTCCATCTTTCCGGCCTGCGTTTTTGCCAGCTCCAGCAGGTCGTTAATCATATTTAGAAGGTTGTTGCCGCTGGTGATAATGTTCTCAGCGTACCTTTGCGCCTTCTCTTTTTTTAACATAAGCGGCTTGTCCTTCAGGACCTGAGCGAATCCCAAAATCGCATTCAACGGCGTTCTGAACTCGTGTGAAATATTGGCAAGGAATTCGCTTTTGACCTTGTTGGCCTTGAACAGCTCGATATTCCTCGTGGAAAGCTCGGCGATTTTGGCGTCGAGCTTTTTGTTCGCCTGGCGCAATTTTTCCTGCATCGCCTGCAGCGAATCGAGCATGTGGTTGAAAGCTTTTGCCAGTTTTTCATATTCGTCGCGCGTTGCAATCGAGCTTCTTATTTCGAGATTTCCCTCGGCGACGTTATTTGCCAGCGCCCTAAGCTGCCGGATCGGACGCAGGATCAAACGCTGAGTTATCATATAAAAAACAACGATGGCGCCGGCCCCGCCGATCAGGCCGGCCACGATAATCCAGATGCGATTCAGAAATACCGTCTTGCTCACTTCGCTGGCGGGATCACGGGATTTAATAATCACGGCACCGATCGGCTTATTGAGTGTAAATGCAGTGGCCGAACCCTGCGGATTGTGGCAGCTTATACAGCGGTCATTCGCCCTGAAAATTCGCACATAATGACTCTCCAGAAGGCCTTCATTTCTGGCCAGCAGGATATTTTCGTACCGATCCGGTTCCTCCGTCAGAGTCTCGACCATGTCCCTGACTTCTTTTTGGAATTGCAGGAGCATTTCTTCATCTTCGTCTGTGAAGCGAATCCAGGATATCTCGGCATCGTTCGGGTCACGCACACGCCCGCTATCGTCCAGCGGCTGAGTCTGGCCGGGCTCTTTTAGCTGGAAGTGCTGATCCAGCAGCACTTTCGACCTCGACCTTCCGGCATCAAGCAGGCCTTTTTTAATAAGCTGGCCCATCCATATATAAGGAATTATAAGTGCCAGCGCCAGGACAAGGAGCACCGCCGCCCCAAAGGTTACCTGAACCTTTTTTGCCAGCGGCGGGGGCCAGAAACGCAAAAACTTCAAGAGCTTCTGCCGGATATGTTTAAAATTAATTCGCATATATTACGATTTTAGCTGATGCAATTCCGCTCTCAGTTTCGGCAGGGCCTGCGGATACTTTGTCTTGACAAAATCCACTAATTTCTCTCTGACCTCGCAACGAAGACTCCATGCATTTGAAGCATCCGGAGCGCTCATCAAAGCCCTCAACTCAACGGTACGCTCGGAAGTATTAGTGACCTGCAGCACGCAGACTTTGCCGTCCCACAGCTCCGAATGTTTCAGGATACGATGAAGCTCTTCCCTGATAGAGTCGATGGGAACGGCGTAGTCAACATAGAGATATACGGTGCCGAGAATATCGGCGGTGATACGAGTCCAGTTTTGAAAGGGCTTCTCGATAAAATAAGTAATTGGTACAATCAGGCGTCTCAGATCCCATATCCTGACGACTACATAGGTTAAAGTAATCTCTTCGATCCGGCCCCATTCGTTTTCAACTATAACGACGTCGTCCACGCGAATAGGCTGGGTGAAAGCTATCTGCAAACCGGCGATAAACGTCGCTATAGTCCGCTGGGCGGCCATACCCAATATAATGCCGATTATCCCTGCAGACGCCAAAATCGTTGTCCCAAGCTGTCGGACTTTGGGAAAGGTCATCAACATTGTGGACATTGCAATAATGCTCACAACGATAATCACCAATCGTTTCAGGACCCTTAGCTGGGTATGTATTTTTCGGGCTCGAAGATTATCTTTTACGTCAACCGCAAAATGATCGACGACAAAATCTTCCAAAACATAAACTGCCTTAATCAATAGCCATGATACCGTAGTAATAAGAAATAAGCTCAGGATATGATTCACTCCCGCCCGTATTTCCTCAGGCAGTCCGGCCGGAAGAATCAAACGAATCACAAAGACAACGATAGTCCATTGCAACGGCCGGTAGCAGCGTTTAACCAATGAATCGTCGATGATCTTGCCGGTACGCCGGACAATTTTTCGTAACAGCCCGAAGATTAAAAAGTGGCCTATCAAGCCTACCAGCACCGGCACTCCCACCAGCCAAAGAACAGTTCTCCAAGCCTGCAAAAATTCCCACATCTTAATCTTCCCTTCGATAAGATTATATTGGGCTTTTTAGCTTTCTTTTTACATCGGTATTACTATTGCTGCTGCTCGCCGGCTTTTTGTTCGATTATATGCGAGTGTCTCTGCATACGCAGGTTAAGCTCGTCGAGCTGTTTCTGGTCCACCTCGCTCGGAGCATCGGTTAAGAGACACTGGCCCCGCTGGGTCTTTGGGAACGCGATAACATCCCGGATATTCTCTGTGCCTGTAAGCAGCATAACCATACGATCGAGTCCGAAGGCGATTCCTCCGTGCGGCGGAGCGCCGTATTCCAGCGCTCTAAGGAAGAAGCCGAACTGATGCTGTGCCTGCTTTCTCGAAATATTGAGCAGGTCAAAGACCTTCTGCTGAACATTAGGATTATGGATACGAATGCTGCCGCCGCCGATTTCAGAGCCGTTGACGACGATATCGTATGCCTGAGAACGAATGTTGGCCGGGTCCGTCTCGAGCCTGGCCAAATCCTCTTCAACCGGAGAAGTGAACGGGTGGTGCAGCGAATCGTAGCGCTTTTCGTCCTCGTTCCACTCGAACAGCGGAAAATCCACAACCCATACGAATTCGAACCGGCCCTTGTCGTATAGCTTCAACTCGCGGGCGAGCCTGCAACGCAACGGGGCCAGAGCCTTGTTAGCCGCTTCTTCGCTGTCGGCGACAAATAAAAGCAAATCGCCATCCTTCGCGTCGAAACGTTCGAATAGCTGCTTCTGCAAATCCGTGCCGAAGAATTTGGCGCTGCCGCCGAGCAGCGAAAGCTTGCCGTCTTCGGCCTTGACCCTGGACCATGCCAGGCCCCTGGCGCCGTAGTCACCGACAAAGCTCGTGAGCGTTTTTTCGATATCGCTTCTGGAATATTTTTCGCCGCCCGGAGCGCAGAGGCCCTTGACGATTCCGCCTTTTTCAACGGTCGAGGTGAAAACATTAAAAGAAGTTTGTTTGGCCAGATCGGAAATGTCCTTGAGCTTCATATCGAAACGCAGGTCCGGCCTGTCGGTGCCGTAATCGGCCATCGATTCTTTGTAAGTCATTCGCCGCATCGGCACTTTGACATCAACATCCAGAATTTGCTTCCAGATTCGCGCCACAAGGCTCTGGTGAACGTTTATGACATCGTCCACATCGACGAAGCTCATCTCGACATCAATTTGCGTAAACTCGGCCTGCCGGTCGGCCCGCGGGTCTTCATCGCGAAAACAGCGCACAATCTGGAAATATTTATCGACGCTGCTGATCATGAGAATCTGCTTGAAGAGCTGCGGCGACTGGGGCAGTGCGTAGAAGCAGTTCTGGGACAGCCTGCTGGGCACGAGAAAATCTCTCGCCCCCTCCGGCGTGCTTTTGGCCAGCATGGGGGTTTCTATCTCCCAGAAGCCCAGCTTGTCGAAATAATCCCGCACGATCATTGTCACCTGGTGGCGCGTGCGGAGTTTCTTTTGCATCTCGGGCCGGCGAAGATCGAGATACCGGTTGACCAGGCGCAGCTCCTCACCTGTTTTCTCGGCGGCGTCAATTTCGAACGGCGGCGTTTTGGACGTGTTGAGAATCTCCAGCCGCTCGACGGCAACCTCTATCTCGCCGGTCGACAGCTTCGGATTCTCCATACCCTCGCTTCTGGGCTGAACCACGCCTTCGGCTGCGATGACCCACTCGCAACGGGCCGTCTTGCCAAGTTTGTGCATTTCCGGCTGAGTTTCCGGATCGAATACGATTTGGGTCAAACCTTCCCTGTCACGCAGGTCGATAAATACCAGATTGCCGTGGTCGCGATAGGAGTGGACCCATCCCGCCAACGCAACTCTTGTGCCGGCGTCCTGAAGCCGAAGCTGGCCACAATTATGTGTTCTCTTAAGCATTACAAAAACCTTGTCCTAAACATTACGATTATTTTCTGAAATACCACATCAACGCTCCGGGCATGATCTTCATTTCACTCGCCCGGTTGTTCCATAAGATTATAAATCATCTGTGCTCTACAAGCAGCCTGTTCAGCGCACAGCGCATCTTCGGCAACCAAGTTCTCATACATGTAGTTATGAATCCTTTCCTGAAATACCACAGCACTGAGTGAACAATTAGCTAGAATAAAGGTAAGAGCTTCTTCATGGTTATAATTTCTCTCCAATAGTAAACGAAACATATTGTCAAAGGTGTATACCTCATATACAATATACAGCCCAATTCGGTTTCTTGGAAACTTCTCTAGAAAGTCCAAGTCCATTGTCATTATTCCAAATACTTAAAACTCAAATTACGTCTGCTTCTCTTAGCCTGTAGATCGAGACTGAAGATATTGTTAATTTCTATTCCCAAAGGTGTGAGGTAAATTCTATCGTATTCACCTCCGGATTTTATCCGTTCGACTAACTCTAATTCAGCACAAAAATTGTATGTAAAGTTGAGCAACTCATACATAGTCCTCTTCTTATAGGAGACACCAAATAAGCCGTTTACCATGTCGAGTTTCTCTTGTGCAAAATCTTTAAAGTTGGGTATCCACTGACCATTTGTGACCTCGATGAACCGTAAAAACCAATAAATATTTACTTTGTGAACAGTCCAATTCCCATTAGTTAAAATTCTAAGAAGGAGTCTTTTTTGCTCGTTCATTAGATCAATTGATGGTAGCTTTTGGGAAGTTGAATTGAATATATTAGGATTAAAATTGCTTATATATTCTTCTCCATTCGCTGTCATTGAATAACGCGCACCGCAATCCTCGATCATTTCGAAATCTAGAGCCAATCTTAAATAACACTTGAAATTCGTCGTCTTGTATGAGGTGAAGTAACACGCCAACTCCGACTTTGTTAAGCCACTTTTTTGTAAATCCGAGAATGGCTTTAGTATCTTATTCAACCATCTCAAAAAACATACTGTATAATTCTTTGGCTGAGGAAGTACTAAACCAAAACTTAAACTCAATCTCTCTACGGTTTGAACATATAATGTTTTTATCCTATTCAACGAGTAAGTTCGCGTCAAAACGTCATATTTACTACCAAAATTGCCAATTAACTGTTTGTTCCTATAAGGTGTTTCCGAAGCATATAGGATGCAGTAGTCCGTACTATGGGAAAAGCTGACGTTCTTGTAATTAGTTACTTGACTAAAGCAGTATTCCAATTTGCTCTTGGTATTCAGGACTGTCTCAAGTTCGACAATCATATGATTCTTCTTGAAATCTTGAACAATGAAATCAATTCGACCAAAATCAGTCGTAACCTCTTGTCCTATTTTGGATGCTATGTTGAAATCCAATGATTTTCCTAAATAGTCCAAATTATTAAGTAGTGTCCATTGTACCAATGCTTCATTCATATCAATGTATTCCTTCAGGAAACATTGTTAAGGGTATCAATAAGGCGGCGAGGTAACGACCAAATGCACAGACTCGTTATCCGCCGCATCCATTTTTCTTGAATCGCCTATTATTATTGTGTGATCACTCATATTGGCTATCGCATCGTTATACTCGAAACCGTCTGCAACTTAGGTCTATCCACCAATTCCATAATCGACAAAGAAAATCCGTCTATGCGGCACTCCGCCGGAATTGCTGGAACATACCTGATAGACAGCATAGCCGAACAAATCTAATTCGTCAAGGGTGGCTTTTTGACAATTGATGCCGATCCGCCACACCCGGGTCGAGCAGATAAGAGGCGACCGGGCATAAGAGGCAAACTACATTAGTTTGTGGCAGGGAGCAGTTGGCTTTTCTTTAGCAGGCCGGCTTTGGCGGAATCCACGGTTATAGTGAACTCGCCTTTTCCATCGACGACAAACTGGACGCGAACGGTGCTCATGCCGTCGATGGTGTCCAATTCCACTCGCTCGGGGCGCCGCTTTACGGCCTCAACACGCTTGAAGAATCGATCCGTAACCCGTCCGCTTGAGAGGACCCTAAGCTCATCGCCTTTAAGCGAAACAATATCCGGCGGGCTTATATGGTGAGCCACATCCTGGCCGGTTCTCGTAGGAATCAAACGCTTGTTCTCAATTGTAACCCATATTTTGAACAAATTCTCGCCGAGCTGCTCGACCTTCACCTCGCTGATCTGAAGCAGCGGCATCATATCGGCGTGATAGAGCGTAAAGGCCATATTGCGATGAAGCTCTTCTTCCAGCAGGAAAGAAGGCGGCACACGGCCCCACTGCTTTTTTTCTCCCCCGATTTCAATTGCCCCATAAGTCGGATGCTCGTATGGCTGCCAGGGGACGATGCCGTCGCTCATGAGCACATATTTAATGAATTCAGCTTCCTGCTCATCCGAAGGTGTGTCAGCGGTTTTATACAGGTTCTTAGACGTCCAGAGTTCATTTGTAAACGAAAGGATGCCGCGGCCTCCGTATAACCAATCCAGCTCGCTTCCCAGGGCTTGATAGAGATCGTCCCAGAGAACTAACGAGCGGTAATAAGGTATTATTTTTTCTCCTCGCGCAGCGATAAGTGCCAGCACGCCGTCGTCCTTATCATTCATTGGCCCCCCTTCCCTGCCCGGACCTCGCAGGATCATTCCGCCGGAATTATGATACGACTGGGCCGCCGCGATGTTGGGATGGTCCAGAATAAACCCTGCAATTGCGTGTGTCTCCGGCTGAGAGAAGGGATAATCTTTAGCTCCGTATTGAACGTACCCCGGCTGCCAGTCGAACGCCCAGTTTCGATTCATATCGTAGCCGCCCGGGCCGTCTTCATTGATTCGACCGTCACCATCGTTATCGATCCCTTCCGAGCCGAGCAATTCATACTCGCCGGACTCGTCCGGCCGGGTTCGGACCATCAGGTATTCGGGATAATCGGGATGTAATTTGAACCGGCCATGCGGGTCTTTGATGCGCATCATTGTAATAAAACCGTCGCCGTTAAGGTCCTCGATATCATCCTCGTCGGCCCGGCCGTCACGGTCATTGTCCAGCGGCTCAAGGCCCGAGCGCGCCCGGCCGCCCCGATGAAGCCAGAAATCGCGCCCGTCGGGATTAACGCTCGGAACGAGATAGAAGACACGCTCGTCGAGCAGCGATTTAATTTTTTCAAGCCGGCCGTATTGATGACAGAGATACCAGCCCGTGTACGCCACGGTCTCACCGGCCTGGACTTCGTTGCCGTGAATGTTGCCGTCGATATACATCCCCGGCTTACGGTCCGGCTCGCCGACATTCCGTGCCGTCACTTCCAGGCACCAGATATCCCGGCCCTGGGTTGACTTGCCAATCGAATAGAGCCGGGTCAAATCCGGAAAAGCCCTATTGAGACGAACCAGGATGGCCGTGAGCCCGGCGTGATCGTAATACCGGTTCCACGCTACCCTGACCTTACGCCGGCTGCCCGCACCCAGCGCCGGGAACGAATGCCTGGCGGGATTGCCGACTCTCGGCCTGCGGAAACGGTTTGATGCAAGGGCTATTCCGGCAAGCATTAAGATTGTGCACGAAAAAATAATAACGGCTACGCAGCGTTTGAGTTTGATTCTGTACTTCATAAAAAAGACCTCTGATATCCTGAAATATCTTTATTTAACGACTCACTCGGCGTTAGGCAGCTCGACCGAGCCTTTGACCTTACCAGCCAGCATCGAGACGACCTCGAAATCGATTTTCTCTCGCTCGGTCACCCTGACTATGTAGCGAAGCTCGACCATTCCGGCGCTACCCCGGATAGCCGGCAGATTCGTAATCCGGCTTCCCGACAGAAAGGATTCATCGTCCAGTTCCATCAAAAGCCGGGTCGGATGGACCTCGCGGGTCGTTCGCCCGTGCTCCAGCACAGTCGGCAAAAATCCGGTATTCTCCACCTGAATCTCCACCTCATAGACCGACCGGCCCAGATCTCGACACTCAGCCTTTCGCACGCCGATTCGCGGCAGCCGCTGAGCTGCTTTGGTCAGGAAATCAGCGTGCCTGGCGGCTATCTCACCAACCATCTCATCAGGAGGATTCGTCAAAGCGAATGGGCGATATCCACCGACCTCGGCGCGCAGGCCGGGAAAATCCGGATGCTCGATAGCCCGCCATTCGACAAAGGCCTCCGGCGCGTGTTCGTCGAACCACTTGAGCTGCTTACGCTCTTGTTCATTACGCTTATCCTCGTCTTTCTTGGCCTCTTTGTCCGGGCGCTTGTCACTTTTCTCAGGCTCCGATTCGGAATCCTTTTGCTCCGGGCCTTCGGCCTGTTCGTTCGGGTCATTGTTTTCTATGTCATCAGCTTTGGAAAGCTCGACGGCAACAGCAGGGCTCCACGCCTTTGCCGCCAGCGAGAGCCGGCCCCGGTGAAAATACATCCAGTCGCTGAACGAGCCGGGTACAGAAGCTCCCTCAAGCTCTTTCTTCAAACCAAGCGCTTCGCGATACAACTCTCCCATTACGCGATAATAGCCCGCATCGTCCTGATGTATCTCGGTCATCGGCTCCCGGCGGCCGGCTGGTTCGGCGCCTTCAGGAGCTTTCGAGAGATTGTCGGCCGAGCCGTAGGTCACTACTATTCCGATATTCGGATGCTCGATAACAAAATCGGCCAGCGCCCGCGTTTCGGCCTCGCTGACCTGATGAACACCGGCATCTTCGGCGAAGAATCTGTAATCGTACGGAAAGTTGCGATTGAAGTTGACGCCGCCCGGGCCGTCCTCGTTCCATCGTTCATCCTGGTCGTTATCGACGCCCTCACGAAGGTATCGCCAGGCGCCGACTTCGCCCTTGAGATGATCGGCCTTCAAGAGCAGCCTCTCGTCATTCGAATCGAGGATATATTCGCCCTCCGGGTCCTCGATTCGCATCCATGTAATAAGCCCATCCTCGTTAAGGTCATCCGGGCCGTCCTCATCGAGCAGCCCATCGTGGTCGTCATCGACCGGCTTATGGTTCGAGGAAGTTTCAACTTTAAGAGCGGCGAAATAATGCTCGGCGGCATCGGGATTAAGTCGCGGCACGACGTAGATAGTCGTAGTCCGAAGCAATTCGGTGACTTCGGCATCGTCCTGATATTGCTCGACCAGATGCTCGATCCAGGACACCGCCGTCGTACATCCGATCAGGTCGTTACCCTCGATACCCGCGACGACGAGCATAGCCGGGCGCGTTTTCCGGTCCCGCCTGGTCCCCCTTCCAAGCTCGATGAGCCAGACTTTGCGTTTGCGCATCGACCGGGCAATGCTCTCGACACGAACAAGAGAGGAATTCGCCCCGGCAATGGATGAAAGACGCCTGCCCAGCAATTTATTGCCGTAGTACCCGGCGCCGCGGGCAGGCGGAAGACATATATAAAGCATAGCGACACTGATTAGTACCAAACAGAAAGGTCTGACCGAAGACCGGAAAATGTTCAGTGACATCCTATCGTCTCCTATAAAATTCTCAATTAGCCCTCAAATATTACCAGATTCACGCCGGATTGAAAAACATTATTCCAGATTCGCTACATAGTTCGTGACCGATAGACTGTAATATTGTAGTATGATTATGTAGTGGCGTATAAAAAGTATCATCTGAGAAAATACATGTCAAAGCCCGGCAGATTGACATGTAACAGCCTGTTCGCAGGAGAGATTCTTCACTTCCCCTTCGATTCAACTCAGGGCTAAAGGTTGCGCTACGTTCAGAATGACATCATGCGCCGAGATTATTTTGAGGCATTTTCCTTCAGCATATTGCGAAGGTAAATGTGCTCGTCGCCGCTCCAGGGTTTGGTGCAGATGTCTATATCACCGTCACGGTCCACGTCGGCGGCCTTGGCTTCGTGACATCGTTTGCCTTTGAGGATCAGATGCTCTTTCCACTGGCCGGCACGACCATCGGCGTTCTCCCAGATGAAACATTTGTGCACATCCTCCGAGAGCGGCCCGCCGCCGGAGAAGACGTCAAGGTCGCCGTCGTTATCGAAATCCGCCACGGCCAGCGAGTGAAAATCCTGCTTCGTATGATCGGCGGAAATCAGGTGGCACTTCCAGCTTTCGTCATCGCCCTGATTTTGGAACCAGAAGACCCGCCCGTCCACCGTGTCGGCCTCGGCCTCGACGACGTCGAGAGCGCCGTCCTTGTCCATATCGCATATCCAGACCTTGATTGCCAGGCCGTAGCGGTCGGGCCGGTTGCCGCCGGGCGGCGTCAGGTCATCATGCTCGGTCCACTGCAGGCCTTTGCCGTCAATATTCTCGAACCACACGTCGCCGCGAACGACGTCGTTGTCCCCGTCGCCGTCGAGGTCGCCGACGCCCGCCGGGCCGACCCCGCCGTGGATGCCTCCGCCGATCTCGTGCTCGATCCACTTTTCGCGGGGATTGGCGGGAATCTCGTACCAGACCGTAACTTTGTGGTTTTTTTGATCGCTGCAGGCGACCACGTCGAGCTTGCCGTCGCCGTTGATGTCGGCCGCTACGTCGTCATGACAGACAATAGTGCCGCTGTCGAATCGCTCGAAGGACTCGGTGCGGGGCTTGCCGGTATTGCGATACCATCCGGTGCCGCAGAACTGATCGATCCATCCGTCGCCGTCGATATCGAAGGCCGTGCCGCCGACGTCGGTGCGTACGCCCTGCCCAAGGTCATGCCGTATCCACTTATCCGGCCCGACGTACTCGAACCACCACGTTCTGGCCCGCTCGCCGACCACCCAGTCGAGATCCCCGTCTTTGTCGATATCCACAAGCGAGGTCTGCCCCATACTCCGCCCGATTTTATCGATCCGGTAAAACTCAAACTCCGGAAACCCCGCATTCGCCGGGGTGTAAAAGAAACAGAATGCCACAATCAAAACAAACAATTGCCGAACATCTCGATAATTATAAAAAATCATTGCTCATTCCTTTCGTTAAAATACATGATTCAAACCAGCCAATACGTATTAAAAAATCGACAACATTGAGATCCTTCGTTGCACTCAGGATGACACAAATCAGTCAGTTCGAATACATTAACTGTGCCGTAATGATTCTAAAGCCCTTTTGGTAACCGTTCAAGGACCATAAACAATTATTCTCAAAGAGGGCTTTTAAAGGCCGGAAAAATATTGTGTTTTCGACAAATAAGAAATATAATTTCGCAATTACAAAAGCTCAGTAACGATATGCATTCGCCCGTAAATAATGCTCTAAGGACTGTTAATGAGAAAGACGATAAACGGTGTGAGTAATTTTCTGATCGGCCTGCATCCGCTCCGGCTGGTGATACTGGGCTACGTTTCTTATATCGTTCTCGGCTGGATTCTTTTGTCCTTGCCCTTCGCCCAACGCGAGCCGGGGGCCACCGCGCTGGATAATCTGTTCATATCCACCTCCGCAATTTCAACTACCGGGCTTGTAACCGTGAGTGTCTCAGACAGCTACAACATATTCGGGCAGCTCGTCATTCTGCTTTTGATTCAGCTCGGCGGCATCGGCTACATGACCTTCAGCTCATTCGTGATTCTATCCAGAAAAAGAACGCTCTCCGACGCGAGAACGGATATTGCGAACGTCGTATTTTCCCTGCCGCAGTCTTTTCGAATAGACAAATTTATCCGCAGCGTGATTATCTTTACTATCGCGATAGAAACAGCGGGCGCCGTATGCCTCTATTTCATATTCAGACAGGCCGGCCAGGCAAACGCCCTGTGGAGCGCCGTTTTCCACAGTATCTCATCTTTCTGCACGGCGGGCTTCAGCCTGTACAACAACAGTTTCGAATCATTCACGGGCAACTTCTGGCTTAATCTGGCGGTCGCCGTTCTCAGTTATACCGGAGCCGTCGGCTTCATCGTCTGTGTAGATGTATGGCGAAAGATAACGAACAAAATTCAACACGTAACATTAACTACAAAAATTATCCTGCACTGCACGTTCTGGGTCAGTCTTGTCGGCACCGCGATTCTCTTTGTCTCGGAGCCTACTATCAAGGATCTCGCCGTCGAGAAACGGCTGGTCGCATCGTTCTTCCAGGCGATGTCATCCATGACGACCGTCGGATTCAATACAATCAGCATCTCGAAGATTTCGCGGGCATCGCTGCTGCTGCTTACCACACTGATGATAATCGGGGCCTCGCCTTCGGGAACCGGCGGCGGATTGAAATCCACTACCTTTACCGCGCTGATCGGCATTATGAGAAGCACCCTGCAGGGCAAAAGACATATTTACTTCTGGGGCAGACGGGTTCCCAACGAACGCGTCCGGCTGGCGGTAGCGACTTTCTGCTTCTATGTGGCATTCCTGCTGCTGGGTGTCTATCTTCTGACATTCACAGAGCAGATGGATTTCGAGGCGATTCTTTTCGAATCCGCTTCCGCCCTCGGAACGGTGGGACTCAGCACGGGCATTACCGCTCAGCTCAGCAGCATGGGAAAAATTGCGATTACATTCCTCATGTTCGTCGGCAGGCTCGGGCCGCTGACTTTCGGCCTGTCGCTGTTTCTTCGCCGGAAGGCTCTCAATGAGGAAATGGACGAAGACGTCGCGATCTGAGAAAGTCACAGTCGATTCGATTTCACCAGAGCCAGCATTTTCTCATCCAGGATAGTAGCTTTATCTTCAAAAAGGCTCACTGTTATTTGCTATCTTTCCTGTCTGCAAGTACCAGGTTCTTTGTTATTCTTCTGCATTATGCTTGAGGAGGAGTTCAACGATTTCGGTGTGGCCTGAATCCTTTGCGCAGTCCAAAGGGGTTCGTCCTTCGTTGTCTTTCGTATTTACGTCGGCGGTGTGGGCGATAAGCAGCTCAACCAGGTCCCCGCTGCCCGTGTGGGCCGCACAATGCAGCGGGGTAACGCCGTAATCGTCCTTGTCTTTGACGCCGGCGCCATTAGCGATAAGCCGCTCGGCCACTTTCCAGTTCGGAGCGGTGTGCAGGGTTGTCCGTCCGAGCACCTCATCCGGCAGCGTCGGCCGGGCACTAACCGGCTCAGTTGCGGACTGTCTGCTCTGACAACCAAGAGCGGTAACCATTAAAAACAGAACTATGCATATTAATCTTATCGACTTCATAAAAAAACCTTATCTAACGAAATATACATGCTCGCTTTATCACACTGCCCCAAAAACATTATTCGATTGCCCAATTCTGTTCGTTTAAATCTTTCGCCGGAATGTATTATTCTACTTTATTATTGCCGGTTTTAGGCTAATTTTGAAATAAAAACCTGTCCTATTGATATTTTTTAAAAATAGTTATATGATTTTCCACAGAAAACGAACTTCGGTAAATCAGGCTCGTATGGATTGATACAAAGCCACGGGCTGAGGTATTAAACTTCACTCCCCTCCTCCTGACCTCAGCCCCTTTTTTTATTTATATCCCTCTTATTCACAAGGCTTTACATCAAAGACTTCTCCTGGAACCATACACCCAGACAAGCATGGTTTATCCGGGATAGAAATATCTTTGCAGAGGATTTTTAAAGATTTTTGCTGCCCCAACAAAAATATTTTGTCGAAATACAGTATTATCAGCAAAATATTTGAAGGTTTTAGAGAAATAATTTTCCAGATAATAAATGGAGCGAACTTTTATCGGATTGTGGCGTAATAGCTGATAATGGATTACGGGCTGAGGTTTTTAAACCCTCCTTTCCTCCTTACCTCAGCCCTTTTCTTTTTTTAAAGAAAACGAGGGTGCACAAAAGGGATGTTTTGTCATCCTGAATGGAGCGAAGCAAAGAATCTCGATTTTGCTTCTTTGCCGAAATGCTTCGCTCCGCTCAGAATGGCAATGCAAAAATCAGTAATCCGTGAGCGCTTTTCCAGAATCATAACAAGGCGGTGCTGAAGTAGCGTTCGGCCCTGTCCGGCAGTACGGTTGCGATATCACCATCGATTTTTTCAGCCAGCCGGCGTGCCGCCCATACATTGGCGCCAGAGCTGATACCGACCAGCAGCCCGAAATCCGCTCCCAACTGCCGCGTGGTCTCAATAGCATTATCATCGGAAACTTCCACGACATCATCGACCATAGAAACATCGAGTATATCGGGAATGAAACCGTCGCCGATACCCTGAATCTGGTGCAGGCCCGGTTCGTGGCCTAAGAGTGCCGAGCGGTTCTCCGGCTCCACAGCGATGATTTTTACATCCTTTTTATGCTCTTTGAGGTATTTTCCCACGCCCTGGAGCGTTCCACCACTGCCGACGCCGGCGACAAAGCAATTGATGTTGCCGCCCATCTGACGCCAAATCTCACGGGCGGTCTGCTCATAATGGACTCGAGGATTTTCCGGATTCTCGAATTGCTGCGGCACATAGACCCGCGGATCTTCGGCGGCCATTTGCTCGACGGTCCTGACCGCTCCGGCAAGGCCTTCTTCGTCGGGGATAAGAACAAGCTCTCCGCCGAGGGCTTTGATGAGCTTCTTTCGCTCTTCACTCATTCCCTCGGGCATCACGATTCGGACGCGATAGCCCATCAGATGCCCGACGAGCGCCAGGCCGATGCCCGTGTTGCCGCTGCTGGGTTCTGTTATGATGGAGTCGGCTTTGAGTTTGCCGTCCCGCTCGGCTGCTTCGAGCATTGCCAGGGCTACACGGTCTTTGATACTGCCGCCGGGATTGAGAAATTCCGCCTTGGCAAAAATCCTTTCACCCTTCAATTGCAGCAGCGGCGTATTGCCTATCAGTTCAAGAATGTTATCTGTGAGCATAGTCATCCTCAATTTTGTTTGTGAAAGTAGAATTTACAAAAGTATAATCGATTTAGTGCAAAAAATATTAATAATTTACTTGACAAAACACAAGTCTAAAGGTATGCTTGCCGTGTAAACTATTGATAATAGGTTACTTAGGCTTTTTTGTGAGAAAAATTTTTCCCCCGTGGTATGGATGGTTTTTTTTAAAAATTAATATTGCTTTCTGTAAAGCTTTCTGATATATTAATAGTTGATAAGTGAGCACATTCACAGGGCTGAGGATATCTCGCTTTTTCCTCTCCCTCCGCACCTCAGCCCTGTTTCCTTTTTTATGTGCTCAAGCCGGCCGGGGTTTTTCCCCTCATCTTTCCTCCTGCAACCACTATCAATATCGAGCAAAATCTTCACCGTCTTAAGCGATTTTCAGCAAATTCCCGCAATACAGCGGCCAATGAATGAATTTTCCTTACCCCCAAGGAATTTTCCCATCAATATCGTCTTGTTATAGTTTTGAGCGGGCAGATTTGGTCTATGAAGAAATTCCGCAGAGCATTGTTTATATGATCTCTATGTTTCTTCACATCCATAAAGCTCTACGTGGTTTATTAGATTGCATGGTATAAAATCGTAGACCGGCTTGGCCGGCCCTCCTTTTCTGTACATTGCAAAGTATCCCGGCAACCGGGCGAAAAGAAAATTCTTGAAATCTCGATACGATTGAGAATTAACCTCCGCCTCCAAAATTACTTCACCAACCTTTCGCCGATTTGCTGGGAAAAGCTCTGGTACTGACAACTCTATCATCCATAACCAACGATCTCTCTTGGCTAAAAAATCATAGCTGAGCTTTCTCCGTTGCCAATCACTAATGTTCGCCATATGTTCTGAGTAGTCTTGGACCTTGAGAAGAATGGGGCGTAAAATAAGTTGCCTTTTTTGGGCATACTCACAAAGCCTTTTTCGCCAAACTTCGCTCGTATCTGGCAGTTGTGGAAGAATGGAAAAAAGGTAATCTGCTCCCATGGCTTCTGCCTGGAGAGCATTGATTAGAATCTCCTTCGGATAAGTTCCTATAACATAAAGTACACAACCTTTATCCATCTGACATACCTGCTCTTTCACCTTGTCACAAAAGGAACGCGTATGTAGGTATCTGCGCGGTATACAGAAATTGGATCCCCAATTATCATCGTGAACAATATACATGCTCACCCAAGATTCGCTTTGTATATATGAAGTTTGCTCACCAACTCGAAAGTACGATGACTCAGCTCTGTACACCCATGTGTCTTCGTTAAAAGTATGCCCAAAAACTGGAATTGCATGACACAATCCAGGATTATCAGCAGTTTGAAAAACTACAATAGCGGGGAATCCAGATTCAATACTACCGTACAGAACTTTTTGAAAAGGAGCAATGACTCCACTCTGTGACGGAACCAAGTAATCCACTACTATCGTTCGAGCCCCAGCGGCCTCCAAGATCGCATTCATCTCTACAGTATCTAAGCCACCTTCATCTACACGTCCAACTTTTCGCTTAACGTGATCAATCCCAATTAATTGATTCATCTCACGATAGGTCATATCTCCAGATTGGTGAAATCGGCTTGCAACTGTTCTAATAGCAACATGAGCACAAACGTTAGTAATGTTATTTTGTTGGGCATAAAGGTATCCATTAATTCTGAATACATTTCCAACTGATAAACAAGTCCATTCAGGTTGACCTTTAATGAAATTATTTATACATCTGCTGGGCTTAATCACCGATTCATAAACTCTGACCACAGGACCAATTTCATGAATATTATCTTCTTTAATAATTGCATACCCTATGAAATCTTCTTGATTTGCCTTCGAGATTTCATTGATTGTTGAGAACCGTCTTGTAAAGAATGTAATTCTAAAAGTTTTCGTTGAAGAAATATTTGGATACCTGGTTTTAATATCTTCATTTTCCTGTTGTAGGTCCTCTGATTCCTCAATCTCTTCGACTACCGCGGTTTTCCCATCATGTTGACGCACTTGTGAGAGTATGCGTCTCAATGTGGAAATGCCTTGGAATCGTTCTTCTGCAAAATCAAAATTTGAAAAGGGGCGTGCTATTGGAATAAACTCAGGTTTATTTCCCCCTACTGTTCTCGCCCAATTAAAATCCTCTCCCTTTGGAAGCATTAAGCAGCCATTCTCAAGCTTTTATGAATTTAATGATGAACCTATCTTACAGTTATTTTGGTCTTCCTCGATCCTTCCTCAACTGACTCTAGTCGCTTTAGATATTCAGGCACATCCTCATTGGTGAATCGAATTACTTTCTGAATAATATCCCCTTTACAATTTTTTTTTAGTTTCGCAAGCAATTCTTTACGACCGTTCTCAATAGAAATCTTAGCCTTTATATTTTTTGTGCCCATCTTTAATACCCCTCACCTTACTCTAAATTACGCTATTTTCCAAAGTACATAGTTTCCATGGAGCTTCTCTGAATTTACGATTAATCCTTTTTTACGTAATACAAAAGCAAAGGTTCGAAAACTGTATAAAATAGTCCGGAAACATCCTCCTTATATATCGGAGAGTTAAACCTCCCTGCTTTATAAAGTATAACAATTTTATGCGCAATTTTCCATCCTAAATCTTCATGCTTCATAGAATTCTGCTGTGAATTAACTCAAGTAACAATTCTTACAATTGACAAGGCATTCTAAATCGAACACTTCAGCATGCCACGCCGAAAAAACCAAGTGCTTTACTACAAGGGACTTATATTCTTTCCAAGATAAATACTCATCCCAACCTCTCAGGCATTTTAATATCTACTGAGTTTCCTTTTAATCGCTTTTCCAATATTTTTCCAATATTTTTTGCTCTTTTTTCCAATATTTCTTCTGCGTTTTCAACATCTACTTGCACGTTTAATATCGCCTTGTGGAGGTTTTGGTTGGTTGAATTTGGTTGATGAAGAAATACCGCAGGGCATCGATGGGGTGGTCGTAGAGGCCGTCTTTGAGGGGCAATTCGCTCGGCAAGCCGGCGGATTCGGGATAATGGTAACACTGCATCGCCTCGATCAGGCGGGGCATCTCGGCGAGACTATCAGGCTGCATTTCCCATCGCCGGTGCGGATTGCCCGGCGGATAAGCTCGACGCCTTCCAGGATACCGCTGCGTTTGAATCGCACTGCGATTCCCATCGCCCGCAGCTCCCGGACGGCGCTGGTGCCGGTGACATCGTTGACGCTCTTACCGGCCGGATCGCAAAACGTCGCCGTCACTTTTTCTTCCGCAACCGGCGTGCGGCTCTTCATCTCAATTGCGTGCACGTCGATTGTCGCCCTGCTGCGAACGTACTCATCGATCACGCGAACGACGCCGGCATCGTCAACCTGAATCCACAGGCACACAAATGGATTGACGAATCCGAAATCAAGTGCCCGGTACAGCGGAAGATTAGGGTCGTAGTCGATTGTCTGAACATGCACGGCCGGATCGAACTGATCGAAGACGACGTTCTGACGTGACGGCCGCGTGCAGAGCATCTCGGCCTCCCAGCCCGCCCTGCTGGCCCGGCGCATCTGGGTAATGCAGTCGTCGATTTTCAGATAGCCGCCGGCCGCCTTCGCTTTGCCCTGACAATCTTCCGACAAGGGACATCGCGAGCAGCTTCTGTCGAGGCATTTTTCTATCGTCTCCCAGACGCACCATTTGAAGACCGGTGTGCCGAATTTGGGAGCGGATGTCACCACCTTCTGCATCAGGCCGTAGGGCCGGTGCATCGTGCTGATCAGCTCCATGCCGGCGATAATTCCCGCCGTGCTCTGCGTTGTGAACTTTGCGGCGGCGAAAACGTCCTCGTCGAAAAGCTCCAGCTCATCACAGCGGAGCTTCTGAACGTGCTGGCCGCGGACGCTGGTGGCGACTGCGTCAGGACCTCGACCGCCGAGCCGTTGACAAAGTGACATTTGTTCTTGCGGACGGGCCCGGCGAGAAATTGCTCGTAGCCGTTACGCAGAAAGCCGGTCAGATATTCGTACATCCTGCCTGCCTGCTCGCCCGAGCCGCCCAGGATACGGACCTGGCAGTCCGGCTTAAAGAGGCAATCCAAAAGCGTCGCGACGGCGGCGAGTTCGGTCTTGCCCCCGGCACGATTCGCCCAAACGACCGAGTCGTGATTCGCAGCCCGTGGTTCATGCTTAGATTCACGAAAAGTATGCCAGAGGTAATCCATCGGGCTTTGATGTTCCGGACAGATTCTCTTATCCGGCACGTCGATACCGAGAAACACTTTCACATAATTCTTCAGATCACGCCTGGTCTGCGGTCGCGTCCGTCGCAGTTCTTCATAAACACCGGCAGCTCTCGCAATGTCACTACATACCGGAAAAGATAGTTGTGCCATAATAATGTCCCTCCTGATTTGAATGTTATTATGAGTCAAAGACGAAGAATGCCGCCTTCGGTTAGAGAACGTTTATGTTGTGGTGAGACGTCCGGTCCGCCCGCGATTTTACATGCGTACCCGCATTAAATCACTGCACAATCAAATACTTCGGAACGCCGGCCTGGACGCTGATCTTTATGCCGTCGGCCAACTGCTGCGGCGTATATGATTTCCTCGTATTGGACGTTAAATCCCGGACCAAGTAGCGTTTATTCTGATCTACCGTGAACCATTCGGGGAACTGGTTGATACGCGGCCAGTCGAGCGGCAGCTTCATAATAGTCTTATGACGCTGCGTATCGAACAGCAGCTTTCCCTGCCACCTTCTATCGGCGCTTATATATATTTTGAGAATGTCACCTTCCCTGACGGCTCCAAAAATCACGTCATCCCGCCACGGCCGGATTGTCAGGCCATTTGTTTTCCAGAGGCAGTACATGATTGTGGTGCGTGCGAAGTTGCCGTCGCCGTGCCACCCTTCGATAATACCATTGGGCTGCTGCTTGTCCCACATTACCTTGATTTCGCTGTCTATCCACTTCGCAGCAGAATCAACGGGCTCGCGATTGTAGAGGTTAATCGCGCCTTCGATCGAGTCGGCGTAACCATCGGCGCTGCTGCCTTCCCACTGATAGTTTTTGTAGTAATCGTTCAGGTTGCCGAGTGCTTTGACAACGGCCCGGCGATAGTCCTCGGTTTTGTCTATCAGATATACGGTGTAAAATCCGTTGAGGTTATAGCCCCACGTGTCGGCCAGAGTTTTATCGTGCCGGCCGTTCCTGTTATTGATGGCGTTGTAGAAAAGACCGTGCTCGTTGCGTCCGAATTCGAGAATGTTATCGAGCATTCCGCGAATGGGTGTTCGGTAAGCAGCCTTCTTACCCGGCATGACGTAATTTACTGTCGCGTAAAGCTCGCACAGGCCCGAGACGATTTCGCAGCCGTGATCGCGAAGCCGCAGCGCTTCTTCGTCGCGCGTGGGGTGATGTCCGCCGAGCAGATAATAATCGCCGAGACGAACGGCCCAATCCAGATATTTCCTCTCGCCGGTCATCCAGTAAACACGGGACAACGTCTGGAGCATTTCGCCGTTAATCTCCTGGTTTTCCGAAACGATATTGCCATATTTCGTTGGATAAGAAGCCCGCTGCCACAAATCGTCGAGAATGTTTATCATACGTTCGGACCACGGGCTCGGCCCGAGCCATTCGGTCAGCGGAAGCAGGCCGTCTTTGACATATTCCGATGAGCCGAAGATTATCCGGCCCATATCTATTCTCGATTCACGGAAGTTCTGCTTTGTAAAAGAGTACGTATCGGGAAGGTGTCCGACGCGGGATGTAAGCCGTGTTTCGATGCGCAGCATTCTCCGCATCCGACCGTCGAAAAGCGGCCGGTCTATTATGGCCGCGGTTAGCACCATAAACGGATAATTGTCCGCGGCGCTGTCCCGGGCGTTCCAGATGTCTTTGTCACGTTCTAAATTTCTGGGTATCAGTCCGGTCTTCGAATCGGCATATCGAAGCCAGCCATTGACGAAGTCCCGGCAGCGAACGAAGCCTTCATTTGCGAGACGTCCGTTCTCTGCGGGCCGCCGAAAGGCGTCTTCGTCGATCTTGGCGGATTTTCCGACGCCGCGGCGGGCCAGGCGTTTCAGCTCGGCCAGATGTTTCTCATAGACGCCGCGAGGAGTGGCATTGTGCTTGTCGCACAGTGACGCCGCCATTCCGATCAGCTCGCCCATCATCCCGCCGGTGCGCATCACCCGGACGGTTCCGAGCGCTACGTGTGTCACGCTGATACAGCGTCCGGCCATCATCAGGTTCGATATGTTGCGGGAATAGAGGCACCGGTAGGGAATCGGATAAGGACTTATTTTGGCGTACCTGGCAATCGAGCGGAATTCCTCGCCGGGAAAGTATTTCGAGTTTTTCGGGTCAGGATAGTGAAGGTCGATGGACCATGTGGTCGTGACAAAAGAATCGGGGAATCTCTTGCGTCGCTGAATGTCCTGCTGCTGCAATATTACGTCACCGAGCAGCCGGCGCGATTCTCGCTTGCCGGCGATATACGCCACCCATTCGAGCTGACGGTCTGCATATTTCGCCCTGTCCCGGCTTTTGTTCTTCAGGTACGACCAGTTGCCGTAGACGGCGCGAAGAGCGTGGTCGCGGATGGACTCGAACTCGGTTATCTGGTCGCGGTTCATTCCCGTTTCCCAGTCCCAGTCGCCGCGAATCAGGTAGTGACAGCTTTGTTCGTTAAATTGCAGAGCCCAGGGACAATCGGGAAACCTCGACGGCTTGCCGCTATCAGTCGAGTACCACTGAACCGATGCACCCATAGTCATTTTGTCGGCGGTTTCCGGCGCCAGGGACTCGCCGGTCTGGTCTTTGCTTTCCCTTCCCATCCGGAACTCGGCGCCGGCCAGGTACCCGAGCGTTCCGTCGCCGGTGCAATCGGCAAACAACGGGGCGGTAAAACGCGATTGTGTGCCTTCTTGAATATGCTGGGCGACGACAGCGATAATCCGGTCGCCCTGCTTTTCGACCTTGAATGCGTGCATGCTAAGGAACAAATGGAGATTTTCCTCCGCCCGGACTACGTCAAGTTTCCGCTGGTCGTCGTAGTGCTCGGCGGGCTGTGCGTTGCCGCGAAGACCGGTGTCCAGCTCGTTGACCACGCCGCCCAGCTCCGGATACGGCGGTAAATTCACCTGGCCGTTCAGGTGTACGCGGACCTCCGAGCTGTTGTTGCCGCCCAGCACGGGACGGTTTTGTATCAGCGCCACCTGCAGGCCCAGCCTTGCCGCCGAGACGGCGGTGCAAGTACCGGCGATCCCGCCGCCGACCACGACCAAATCGAAATTTCCCGCGTCCTTTGGGGTATCAGGCAGGCCGAGCGACCTCTTGCGAAAAGCCGCCATCGACTCGCTTCGGTTCGGCGGGATAAAACCGTCATCGGCCGAAAAGATAATCGCATCACACCGGCCGTCGAAGCCGGTCAGATCGTGCAGTTTGAGCACGATCTGTTTTTTTGTGATCCGGACCGTCCCGCCGTTTTGCCAGTGCCATTGTGCGCCTTCGGTGCCGAACACGGTTTCGAGCGGCTCATTGTCGATTATGAGCTGGAACCTGCCGGGAGCTTCCGGCGCTTTCCAGGGCGCGACCCAGTCGCGCGTCCGGACCCAGAGGCGGTACGTGCCCGTTGCCGGGAATGAGACGGCGGTCGCCGCATCTCCGACAGGCCTGCCCAGACCGTGAGCCAGCAGGAACGGCGAGCCCATCTGATCCATGAATTGCTGGTCGATAACCCAGCCGCCGCGGTTTGCAAAGCTCTCGGCCTCCACCAGGACTATCTGTGCTCCGGCCGAAGAAATCCGCACCGCCAGCAATACTGCGAATACTAATAAGCTCAGGATACTCTTTTTCATTTCAGTGTTGCCTCCAAGATTATCACCTCATGAGTTTGCGGTTATTGAGACGTCTTAATTTCGACGGGGTATTTCTCCCAGGGCACCGCTCCGGCTTCGATGATGTGGTTGCGAAGAGCGGTAGAAAGAGTCCGGTACATCTTATGCCTTCTTTCCATCGGTCTCTGCTCCTGCGGATCGTCCTTTAGATTGTAAAGCTCCATCGGCTCGAAAGGATTGTTCTGCACGAGCTTGTAGTGGCCGTACCGTGCGGCGTAATATGCCCGCCCGCCGTAGCCGCCGCCCTCGCGGCGAATCCAGAACAAAAAGCGATCCTCGGCCGGCTGCGATTTGCCCAGCAACGTCGGCAGGATGCTTCGCCCGTCGATTTTGTGAGCGATCTTCGCCCCGGCCGCTTCACAGATTGTCGGATACAAATCCATAGTCAGCGCCACGCGGTCGCTGCTCGTGCCGGGCTTAATCTTTCCCGGCCAGACGGCGCACATCGGCACGCGGATGCCGCCCTCGTACATGTCCTGCTTGCCGGCACGAAGCGGGCCGTTATTGGCTCCGACCCTGAGCTGGCCGCCGTTGTCGGACGTGAAAATCACCAGCGTATTGTCGCTGACGCCGGCGTCATTTAACGCCGTGATGACCTTGCCGATACCGTCGTCGAGATGCTCGATAAGGGCCACGAGTCTGGCTCGCTTGTCATCGATGCCGGGCTCGCGTTTCTTTACGCGCGCCAGCCAGTCGTCCGGCGGCTGGATGGGCGTGTGCGGGGCGTTGTAAGCCAGGTACAAAAAGAAAGGCTTCGTATCGCGGGCATCTTGCCGGCGATTCGAGGGTGTGGCGCCCTCGGCATTATTTCGGATGTAGTCAATCGCCCACTGCGTGAACAGGTCGGTGGCGTGGCCTTCGGGATCGATTGTCTTGCCGCTGAGCCGCATGTAATTATTGCCGTGCCGGCGGTGGTTATAGTAGTCGTCCATCATATCGCCGAGAAAGCCGCCGAAGTAATCGAAGCCGCGCTCGTTCGGCGTGTTCGGAGAGTCCAGGCCGAGATGCCACTTGCCGACGATGGCGGTATGATAGCCGGCCGGTTTGAGCAGCTTCGGCAGCAGCTCCGCGCGCCGAGCAAGGTAGCCCCAGTTATTGGTGATATGCGTGCGAATTACTCCCGGCACGCCGACCATATCGGGATAGCGACCGCTCAAAAGCGACGCCCTCGTAGGTGAGCAGACCGGGCAGTTGGCATAGAAATTATCGAACCGAATCCCGTCGGCAACGAGCTTATCGATATGCGGCGTCTTCAAATCCGTCGCACCATAGCTCGACAAATCTCCATAGCCCAAATCATCGACCAGAATCATCAAAATATTCGGCTTGCCCGCCGTCTTTTGCCCTCCAGCCGCAAGATTCCCCGCCGCCGCCAGAGCCGCCCCGGCCCCCACAGCCTTAAAAAATCCCCGACGTGTGTAATCACATTGATTCATATGCCGTTGCTTTCCTTCCCGGTATCGAAATACAAAAACAAAGTATCGATATCCTCTATTAGTTACAACTTCAGCCCATAAAGAAAGGCTTGTTTATAATCTCCAACACATCCTCGGCCAAATAAACCTTGCATCGTTTGGAACCCACGGCCTCCTTCAAAATTCCCGCTTTCATAAGTTTGGCAACATTATTTCTTGCCGTGACATAAGTAACGTTGAAGTGCCTTCCTACATACGGAATAGTCAAAACCGGGCGTTCCACAAGCAAATCGACAATCTTTATTTGCAAAGCAGACCTTTTCGATTTTATCATGCCGTGATACCTGCTTTGGAGTAGAAGCAGTTGCCTGGATCTACGGAACGCATCCGTTGACTGCTCGGCAATTCCTCTAAGGAAAAATATGAACCACGGCACCCATTCGCCATGGGTGCTGACCCGCAGCAAGCGATTATAGTATTCCTGACGGTTGCGTTCAAAGTATGCACTAAGATATAAAAGCGGTCTATCCAGGATTTTGTGAGCACACAATAACAACACGATCAGCAGCCGGCCAATACGGCCATTTCCATCGCGGAAGGGATGTATCGCCTCAAACTGATAATGTATCATTGCCAGCCAGGCCAGCATAGGGATATTTCCTGTCGGCGCGTTAAGAAATTTCTCCAGGGCATCGAGACACATCATTATACGTTCAGGCGGCGGAGGAATGTAACTGGCCTGCTCGATAGGGCAACCTCTCGATCCGATCCAGTTTTGAGTGGTCCTGAAGCTGCCCGGCCTGTCACTTTCGCCGCGTACATCTTCGAGCAGAATCTCATGAAGTTCCTTTATCATACGCAGGCACACCGGCAGCTCATCGCACCGCTTTAATCCATGCTCCAGCGCAAGGACATAATTGGCTACTTCCCTGACATCCGTAACATCCGGTCTGGCCGCAGGTTCGTGCATCTCGAACAGATATATATCGCGCAATTCAGCCTGCGTGCCTTCGATACGGCTGGATAATTCCGCTTCCCGACGGACGAAGGGCGTTATCAGCAAATTTGGATTAGGCAGATTAAGACCGATACCATGCAATTGGCCTATGGCATGACTCGCGTCCGATAAAGCTTTAATAAGCTCCGGCGGCCATTCCAGTTGCGGCGGCAAATCGTTCGGCACAAACGCCATTTGCCCGCCGATTGTCGGAACAAATCGCCCGAAACTGTCGTCTGTTACATGGGAATATTTCATACCTTATTATACTTTCGTTTATTTGCCGGAATCTCATTATACTTTTTAGCCCAAAAGTATAATAAATCAAGCAATATCCGTAGAAAATCCTGTGTCAAACCTGAAAACACACATCTATCTCTCATATATACAAAGAGTTACATTCTTATTATACTTTCGTTTAATAAGCGAATTCTTATTATACTTTAGGCCCGAAAAGTATAATAGGGCCCTTAGCAGATCTACTGTTCCCTGGACTTCTTTCCAGGAAAAAGATGATTTGTCATATCCCCCGCTTGAGATTTTATAAGCTGGATTCCCTCCCCAAGCTCTTTGCAGTTGCAAACAATTTTCTCAATATTAAGTTTATTGATGAAACTCTTTGTTCTCCTACCTTTCGAATAAGTTTTTCCATATCTTTCGAACAGTCTTTGTAGATCCCGATAACCGAACTTTTCTGGTGGTCGAAAAGCATTTAGTCTCCTGCGAGATCTCTGAACTTTCAAATATGCATAGATCCCTTCAATATCATAAAAAAACCATGACTCTATATGCTGTGTAGCCCTGATGAGATCAACACTTAAAACACTCTTCAGATTTTCGTCTTTGATATATTTTTTGATTTTCCTTATATCAAAGCCCGGAACTTCCCTATACCTCGATTCCCTATCAAGGCAACAATAAACCCTGGTGACTTCGTCTCTATGAGCTTGAATATAACCAACGATTTTGTTGATGACTTTTACATTGATGTTATACAGGCCGTGTAGGTCACAGACAGTAGCCCGACAGTCCCTTAGATGAGAGATTTTAACTTTCTTATAGAAAATCTCATCTGTACTACCTTCAGCCAATAAAAGCGATACAGGTTGCTTTATGAGCCCTTTTCCGTCCTCTTGGGACATCAATATTATCCTTGTCTGAAACCTGCAAAGTCTTCTGCCAGCAAATCTCCAAAACTCAACAGCCCCTTGTTGAGATAATCTCGTAATTGCGGGGAATTTTTGACTTTTTCAAAATGTGCAGCACCTGTTTTGTCAACAACCGCAACATTAACATCCTCCGGATTTACACCATTAAGAATATAAGGTGAATGTGTTGTTATCAGAACGGGCCACTGATTAGAATGATCCTGCAAAAATCGAAGAAGTTTCTCCAGAGCAGCCGGGTGAAGACACGTCTCGAGTTCTTCCAAACACAGAACAGGCCCACTTCGCTTTTCAAAACACAATGCAGCCAATATCGCCACAATAACAAGCGTCCCATCAGAGTACTCCTCAATGACTGACGGTCTGTCTCCGTGGCGCTCGATGATAACATATCTTATGTGCTTTTCTGTTCCATTGCCTTCAGTCTTCTTGGATGACGTTTTCTTCACATCTACGTGAAGATGTACGCTTTTAAGAGCCATGATGTTGCAGATGCTTTCTCTAAAAAGGTCGTAATATAGACCTTCCTCTTTTATGCTATCTAAGACCAAACCGATATCAAAACCCGAAACCCAGAAATTCCCAATAGTCGTCTCCTTGTCCATTTTCCTACGCAATTCTGAAGGCGACAGCGCAAAGATCGGCATCCTCGCGAGCAATCCTATTGCATAGTAAAAGTCGACCAACTCTTGCGGTAAATCTTCCTTATCTGGATAGAGAGAAGGCAAAGCCGATAGACAAGAGTTATCTTTAGTTATCTTGTGCTGCTTCTTTCGTCCACTTCCTGTCAGAATCCTAAATAGCTGCTCCTTGCGCGAGATGTACTTGGTCGCACGTCCAGACCTGCCATAGGTCTTACCAGTAAGTATCTCAGAAACTATCGTTCCTTTCTCCTCCTCAGAGAGAGAACAGCGGATCGTAACCTCGTAGTCTGCTATCCAGAGTATATCATTCACTATCTTCTCAAAAGTTATGCCGATAGTAATTGGTTTATCCTTGTGTTCTACTAAATGAGAGGAATAGAAACTCACCCTTGGGCGCAGCGTGTAACCCCTGAGAATCTGCTTCTTGTCTTCTGGGCCACCAAATGATATCAAACCAAGAACATGAAGTGCTTCGAGCAGATTTGATTTTCCGCTGTTGTTTGCACCAACCAGAACGTTGAAATCTCCGAGGTCCACAACACAGTTTATCAGGTTCTTGTAGCCATCGACTCTTATTTGCTTCAGTTTCATAATTATATCTCCAAACAGGCATAATTCTCGCAATATATTGTTAAATATCGGGAATTTCGACTTAATTCTATACGAAAATAGCAAGAATTAGTTCGATTGCAAGAAAATTATTCTTTTTCAGGATTTTTGCGGCGTTTCTTCGGCCAGGACGGCTAAGAGTTTGCCGGCGGTTTCCGGTGAAATCTGCGGAGAATCGGGTGGTTTGGGATTATCAGCCTGCGTCTCGTGCGTGCCGACTAAACGGGTGGTTTGCATCGTGATAATGTCGAGGCAGGCCTTGCGGGCGGTTTCAGATTGCTTGGATTTTGTCAGGTCCATGAGATTTGACACAGCATCCCGGGCGGAGCGGGCCAGCACAAACTCGCTTAGGCGGTTCTCCCATTCGGTACGCTTTTCGAGCCGGGCTATGAAGGCCTCGTCGGCGAGCCACTTATCGTAGAGCTTTCTGCTGAGTTTGTGTTTTTCCAGAATCGCCTGCTCCTGCTTGCCTTCGAACAAATCATCAATCACAGCGAGCTGCTTTGCGCTTAATAATTTCGCATTGGACATGGCTGTACCCTCCAATTAGCCTTATGAATTTTGCGGTTTGAAATGTCAAACGGCTGCGGCGGGATTTACCGCCGGCGAACTGCCTGCGAACAAAATACTACTAACCCCAGTGAAGCCGGGTCAAAATATTAATAACTGAATGCCGGGTGCGGCGGCAATCAGGCTCTTATCTTGTTTCCTTTTCTGGGACGCGATTTGATGGTTTTGATATAGCTATCGCTTTTTTTCAGCCCCAATTGGCGTGCTTTGGTCTTTACCGATCCTGCCGACCGGCCAAACCGCTTGGCCAGCTTGTTCGTCACCGTATCCGGATAGAGTTCCTCCAGCAATTTCAAATCATCCTCGGTCCAATAGCTGTAAACGTCCGTCTTAATCCCCAAATCGTATGCTTTTTGCCTTACCGCCGTCAAAGGCCGGTGCAGCCTCTCGGCTATCTTCTTCGTATTGCCTCGCGGGTAAAGCTTCTTGAGTAATGCGATATCATCCTCTGTCCAGGACCACGGTCCACTAATTAAATCTTTTTCATTTTCCTTCGCCATCAACTGGCCACCTTCCTTTAACATTTAACTGTATCCACTATCTTACTATCAAGCCTCAAAAAAATGAAAAAACAGGGAGCCCTATAAAAAAACAACTATTCCCTATATAAGACATTAAAACCAAAAGACTTACATATCAAATGCGTCATGCCGCCCCGTTTGTTCAGGAAGAAATTTCGAGATGAAACCTTCCTTAAACTAACTTGTATATGTGCAGTATCGACAATTAATGAGTAATTGTCAAGAGGTTTTTCCTATTTTTTCCCTATCTAAAACCTAAAAAGCCTAACGCATCGGCTTGCTGATTTGCTCTGTTTCGAGTTCAAATAGTCCTTCTTCGCCCTGAACGGAGCCGAAAGTTTCAGTATCGTTTGTATTTCGGCTCTCAATCGCGTGGAGTTTCTCGAAGATTTCATCCCATTTTCGCCAGTTCGGTCCGTGGAGGCAGTCTGTCGCGTCGAGCCGTGCCACTATCTCACGCCTGCCGGGCGGCCAGTTAGCAAGGCCGACACGATTGGTAATCGCCAGTTCGCCCTCATAAACAAGCAGAAAGCGTTTTCCGGGCCCCATTCCGATCCCGAGTTCCAGCAGTTCCTCGATTTTGTCGATATTTGTTCTCATAGCTAACCACCTTTCTATAATCAGCCGGAACCGTCGGTTGACACACCGGCCGAAAAAAAGCTCCCCCCCATAATTGGAGCTACCTGCGCTTTTGATGTGAAAATCTACAAAATTGTAGACAGCGTTATTGACGTAAGTATTTGTATGACATGGAATAAAAAAAATTTTCAATTTTCCGATTTTTGTTTTCAACTACCATCGTTTTTGATTGATTTGCTTGAGAAAATCCCACCCATTTTAACAGACGTCCGCATTTACAATCAGCATGGTAGGGTGTGCAAACGTTTTTTTGCACACGCGGTCCATTGTTTCAGCACGTGCAATACCCGCGTGTGCAGCTACAAGACAAACTGCACACCCTACGAGGTAACTTTAATATTCCAGAAACGGCAGATCATTGTGAATAGCCTGGTAGGGTGTGCAAACGTTTTTTTTGCACACGCGGTCCATTTTTTCAGCACGTGCAATACCCGCGTGTGCAGCTACAAGACAAACTGCACACCCTACGAGGCTGCCCATTCAGCTCAGGGTGACACGAGAGAAGTTTTACCTTTTTACTTTTAACTTTTTCCCTTCTTCACGTATCCCAGCCTGGTAGGGTGTGCAAACGTTTTTTTTGCACACGCGGTCCATTGTTTCGGCGTGTGCAATACCCGCGTGTGCAGCTACAAGACAAGCTGCACACCCTACGAGGTAACTTTAATATTCCAGAAACGGCAGATCATTGTGAATAGCCTGGTAGGGTGTGCAAACGTTTTTTTTGCACACGCGGACCATTGTTTCAGCGTGTGCAATACCCGCGTGTGCAGCTACAAGACAAGCTGCACACCCTACGAGGTAACTTTAATATTCCAGAAACGGCAGATCATTGTGAATAGCTCGTCATCAGTACCGACGCCGTAGAAGCACTTGAGCAGCGTGACATCCTCGCGCGGCAGTGTTTCGAATCGCATGAAGAACTGCACCTCGGTCCTTGGCGTCTGCTCGAAAAACTTCAGGCATTCCCACGCCTCACGCTGCCGGGTGAACTCATCACGCTTGATCTCGGCCTCGGCCCGCATCGTCTTACAGCGAGCCGGCTCGACGTTTTCAATCATAATATCAGCATTCATTTTTCGCGTTCTCCTTTCTATTAACAGCATGGGCAAAAAATTTGTCCATCCTACCTGCTTTTTCCGTGCTTGTCATATTCCAATTCCTTTTTGAGCAGAGCCATGAAGACGGCGGCCGGATTGTCGCCCCGGCAGGATTCCCGCGCATAGTCCAGCACCCGGCCGAAAATCTCATCGTTGAATTTGCCCCGCGCGCAGCCCTCGACGAGCCAGTTGGTGACATTGCGAAAACAGGTCCGGTCGGACCGAGTTCTGGGCCTGATTATGCCGGTCAGAGCCTCGTTGAAACGCAGGGCCCGAACCTGGGAGTCCGCGGTACTCGGCCTTCGATTCTCAAGTCTCGACGGGCATCCGGCGTCGATACTCGATCGAAGCGAACTCGAAGAAGAAAGAGCTTGCTCAGACGTATTCGTATTCGAAGTATCTTCACTTTCCTTTCCGATTACGTTTCCTTTCCTTCGATTAGCCCCGGCATCGCCGCCGGCTGTGTCATAGCTCCGCCATCTTTTTTTGGCTCCGCTAAGTCCCGCCTTTCGCTTGGTTTGTCGCAGTTTTTTTGATCTTGCTAATTCTTTTGTTACACGTTTATGTTTAATCACGCCGTTGCGTGTCTGAAACTTTTTCGAGAGTTTCTCCCAGATCTTTTCGAACTTTTCGACGCTTTCGCAGTTGCACATCCGGCTAAGCGCTCGCACATCGAACGCGCATTTGCCGCCGTTGGAGGTAAGCAGCAAAATCAGGCTGCAATAAACGCCACGCTCGGCCGGCGTGAACTGAATAAAATCGACATCCGTCAAAAATGCGTCACTCTCTAACTGGACATATTTAATCTTCATCTTCAATCCTTCAATTAAGGCCCTATATTCGGTTCTCATTGTCATTCCGAGCACATTGCCCCTGTCTGTCATTCCGACCGGAACTGCCCAACTTGTCATTCCGAGCGGAACGCATCAACTTGTCATTCTGAGCGGAACGAAGTGGAGCGAAGAATCTCAACGCCGCCGGCATCGAGACACTTCGCAAAGCCTGTACTGAGTGACACAAAGGGATGACAAGCAGAAGTTTCATTGCGATAAACCTTTCCGAAAGGAACGTTGTGCTATGCAAGTAAGGGCCGCGGCGTTTCGTGCGGCTCTGGTTTTTTCGTTGCCGTCCGGCGTCGAAGCCAGCGCTTCGGCGACAATTTGCTGCTGGTCGGCGCTCAGGAAAAAGACCATCGGCACGGCGAAGCTTTTACCGGCGGCCTCAGCAGGTGCGGAAGGAACCTTGAGATTGTTCAGCTTCTCGATCTGCGGGCGAGTGAACGGCAGCAGCTTCGCCAGCTCGCGGGCTTCCATACAGCGACTGAGCCTTTTTAAGAGGGAGCGCTTCTTTGCCAGCACATCCGAGCCCTTCAGGCGATTGAGCGAGCAAAGCAGAATGTCTGCCTCGGCATCGTCCAGGTCCCAGACGACGGCTTCGACGGTCTTATGGCCAAGCTGCCCGAGAGCCAGCCAGCGATTCCGGCCGTTAATGATCTGGAAGCAGTCACGCTTTGTTTGTCCTCTGGCCTCTGGATTCCTTCTATCGCAGCAGTAACAATTTCCCGCCGGGCAGGGCCGAACAACGAGCGGCTCGTAGAGGCCGGTCCGTTCGATATTGCGAACAAGCCGGGCAAAGTTCCTCTTGCTCATCCGGTTCGGACTGCCCGGATGAGCGATGAGCCTTTCGATTGGAATGCTCGATACTCGATTTTCATTTACGGTTTCTCGCATTACTTATCCTCTTTTGTGAATTTCGGGTTGAACCAGATGTAATAGACGGCTCGTGCGGTTAGTTTTGTCAGGATGTATCTTGTTCGTTCGAGGCCGGGGGGCATGTCTCTTCGCCGGCCGTGGTTTTTAAGAAAGTGTCGGATCTGCTGCTCGATGAACCGGGCTCGGCGGCCGTCGAGTTGGTTGAATAGCCGCTGCACGAGCTCGGCGTCGAGCAGCCCGTCCTGTTCAATGCCGATGACGCTGAGTGCCTCGATGAACTGCACGCTTGCCGCGGACGGCTGCGGCCTGTAGGCCTTCATCCCGGCCCTCTCGAAGAACGGATTGACCCAACCCATCACGGCGACGGTCTCGATGATGGGGATATCGAGAAGCGGCATCGTCTCTCGGACCAGCCGGCTCGCCAGGCCCAGACCGCGGAACCGAGGCTCGACAATCACCCTGCTTATCCGGCGGATATTGGCGTTGAAAAGCTCCAACTGCGTGCTCCTGTCGAGGCCGGCAAAGATACGCCCGGTGGCGATATTTCGCAGTTCCAGCACCGCCGGCGCGTTAGAGTAGACGATGACACCAACGGGCGTTTCGCAGCCGGCACCTCGCAGGACGAAGATCGACGAAGCGGGCCCGAGGTGACTGTCACGATAGTGATATCGGGCGAGCCGCTTGTAGTCGTCGAGACAGCCCGGCATGATTTGCAGATTCTCACATACAGAACAGTCCGGCATTTTAAGCCCTCCTCTTTTGCCGGTAGATAACCTCGGCGGGGCCGGACAACTGATTGACTACGATAACGTCGGGAGCCAGATCGTGCAGGATGTCGTTCCGGCTGGAAGCGAGGATGAAAGTTGTGCCGGTGCGTTTTGCGAACTTCCGCAGGCGGTACGATGTCACCGACGCAGTCACATCGTCCAGTCCGGAGCAGAACTCATCGGCAAAGACATACTTTTTTTCCGAGGCCAGGGCCATCGCAAGCCTGAAACGGTACTGCTGGCCGGCACTGAGCCTGGCGGGCTGATTGAGAATGCAGAAGCAGTCGTTCAGTCCGGCGGTGCTGAGAATTCGCAGGCTTTCCATGATATCGGCGGAGACACAGTCGATAAGAGTTCTGTCGTCCGGCAGAGCAATATCGGCAAGGTTCACCTTCTCGCCCGCTGGGACCGCCTTCTCAAGCTCGTCCAGCATTACGCTCTTGCCCGAGCCGGACGGCCCTGTCAGACATACGATGTCGCCGGCATTGATTTTGAGCCGGCACGCATATTTGAAACGCCGGGCGGTCAGCCTGTCGAGCGTCAGGCCGAACATCCGGCAGACCGCAGCGACCCTTTCGCTGACGGCACCCTGCCATTCGAAACTCTTCGAAATGCTGTAAGTCGCCATAGCTTCTCCCGTTAACTTATATTGCATACTGCATACTACGTATTACTTATTACATATATGCACTGCTTCGGTAGCCGGCCGAATTCAACACTGCCCGGTTCCCGACTCATTCACGATATTCCGGATTTCATTCAGGGCCTCATGAACGTGGTAATAGCTCCGGCGTCTCTTGGCGGCGACCTTTCTCATCGACAGGCCAAGCAGAAAGTAGTCCTTTGCGACCGCCAGTTGCCATTTGCTGAGCTTGTCTCGTTTCCTCAGACATGCTATATACTGGCCGTCCGTCAGCCGGCTTATAATCCCGTTTATTCTTCGTGCGACATGAGTCTCACTGACGCCGCAAACGCGGGCGATCTGCCGAAAGCTGTTTTCGTGCTCGATATACATCGTCATCAGCACCTTATCGGTGCCGGCCAGCAGGTCCAGCCTGCTCCGGAGCAAGTCAATCCTTCTTCGACGCCGGCCCTTCACATCCTGCGTATCTTCAGGAATATTTACATGAATTCTCTTCATCTCAAATCCTCCGCCACGCCTGAAACAAGGCTTTTATAGCCGGAGCGGGAAAACCAGGCCCTGCCGTCCTTACAACCGCCCTTAAGCGTGTTTATATCAATGTATTTTGTTATGTAAATATCGAACATAGTTACAATATTAACTTAACAGACAACTATGTCAAGTGTTTTATTAGATTTTTACAAAATATTTTTAAATTTTCACCAAAAACACATTCACCCTCTTCAAACGCACTTTTTTGCTTGAATTTCGATGCGTTAATGGGATGATTGGTAAGGAAAATATTAATGATTCGGAGTGAAACTGCATGAAGGCACTGGTTTTGAACGAAGTGAAACAGCCGTTAGTTCTGCACGAGCGGCCAAGCCCAAAAGCCGGCAAAGATCATGTCATCGTAAAGCTCAGGGCCGCGGCACTTAACAGGCGGGATTACTGGATTACGCAGGGATTGTACCCGGAGATTCGCTGCCCTGTCGTACTGGGCTCGGACGGTGCCGGGACCGCGGACTTTAAGGAAAAAGAGGTCATAATCAATCCCGGCTTTAACTGGGGCGAGCGGCAACAAGCCCAGGGCGGCGAGTTCAAAATCCTCGGCATGCCCGACGACGGGACGTTTGCCGAAGAGATAGCCGTGCCGAAAGAGCAATTGTTTGCAAGGCCGCAGCATCTAAGCTTCGAGCAGGCCGCCGCCCTGCCGCTGGCCGGCCTTACGGCGTACCGGGCGCTTTTCACACAGGGTGGGCTGCAAAGCTCGCAGACGGTCGTGATAACGGGCATCGGCGGCGGCGTGGCCTGCATCGCGCTACAGTTCGCGGTCGCGGCCGGCGCTACCGTTATCGTGACATCTTCCTCGCAGGCAAAGATCGACAAAGCACTTGCCATGGGAGCGGCGGCGGGATTTCTCTATACCGACGAAGACTACACCTCGCAGCTCAAAGACGAGTTCGGGCCGGTGCATCTGATCGTAGACGGGGCCGGAGGTGAAGGTTACGGCGAGCTTATCGAGATGGCCTGGCCCGGCGGCAGAATCGTCAGCTATGGGATAACCGCCGGGCCGTCAACGAAGCTGGAGCTGCGGAAGCTGTACTTCAAGCAACTGCACCTGGTCGGCTCGACGATGGGCTCGCCTCAAGATTTTGCCGCTATGCTCGAAATGGTAAACAGGCACCGAATCGTGCCCGTTATCGACGAAGTCTTCGCCCTGAGCGACGGCAATAAGGCGATGGATAAAATGAAAGTCTCATCGCAGTTCGGCAAGCTCGTGCTGCGAGTGAGTGACTTGCAATGAATTTGTCTGAGAACGTCATTCCTTCGCTTCGCTCGAGGACATGTCTGAGCGGAACGCCCCAACCTGTCATTCTGAGGCGCAACCGAAGAATCTCAACGCCACAAGTGCATAAACAACCGAGGCGTTACTATAAAATCGCCAACGTCGAGATCCTTCGCTTCGCTCAGGATGACAAGAAGAAAAGCCCAATTTGTCATTCTGAGGCGCAGCCGAAGAATATCAACGCCGGATGTGTATAAACAATCGTTGCTATGCTATAATGTCAATGACATTGAGGTCCTTCGTCAAGCCTGTCCTCGAGTGCAGCGAAGGGCTCAGGATGACAAACGAGCGCAGCAGAGCCTGTCCCTTCAATAGGCTCAGGGCAAGCTCTGAATAAAATGAAGGGCTGACTCTAAATCGGTCGGTTCGGGTAGCGAAAGAAACGAAGGTGCAAAGATGGACGAAACAGGCGATAGATTCCAGCAGGAAACGAAGTACGAGCCGGGGAAAATGTCCGGCCACAGGCTCGACTGGGCGGCTCAGCCGGACTTGTATAAGGAGTATCCCCAGGCAGAAAAAATCGAGCTTCCCGCGTTCGAGCCGGCCCGGCCGATGAGCCTGGATAAGAGCCTCCGGCAGCGAAAGAGCGTCCGCGACTTCCACGCCGGGCCGATAAGCAAGGGCCAGCTCGCGTATCTCTTGTGGGCGTCGACCGGCATCCAGCGAGTCGAGCAGGGCTACGAATTCCGCACGGCGCCGTCGGCTGGCGCTCTGTACCCGATAGAGAGCTACGTGATTGCCAATAACGTCAAGTCCCTTGAGCGTGGCGCCTATCATTACGCAATCCGCTCGCACCAGCTCGAACAATTACAGCAGCGAGACCTCTCGCGGCAAATCGCAGCAGCCGCGCTCGGCCAGGAAATGTGTGCGGCAGCGGCGGCGGTCTTTATCTGGACGGCGGTATTCGAACGCTGCAAATGGAAGTACGGCCAGCGGGCCTACCGCTATATCTATCTCGACGCCGGACACATCGCCGAGAACCTCGCTCTGGCCGCAGTGAGTTTGAATCTCGGCACGTGTGAAATCGGCGCCCTCTACGACGACCACGTCAACGCAATCATCGGCATCAACGGCACCGAAGAAAGCACAATCTGCATGGCCGCCGCCGGCGTGCCTGCCTAACGATAATGTTTATTAATCAAACTGACCAAGTAGATTGCGTCTTTGCTCACAAATTCCTTTTTGTACAAGCACATGGCTAAAAAATGTCATTCCTTCGCTTCGCTCGAGGACATGTCTGAGCGGAACGCCCCAAACTGTCATTCTGAGGCACAGCCGAAGAATCTCAACGCCGCGAGGTGATTAACCGATACGTTGCTACAAAACCGCCAACGTCGAGATCCTTCGCTTCGCTCAGGATGACAAAGTGGGGGGCTCGCTCAGGTTGGCAAAGGGCAGGATCTCCTTCGCGAAGCCTGCCCTCGAGCGCAGCGAAGGGCTCAGGATGACAGAGCGCGAGGTTTGCTTCGCTAAGCCTGTCCTCGAGTAAAACTAAGGGCTCATAGTATGCTCCTTTAACAGGCTCATGGCAAGCTAGGAGTAAGACGAAGGGATGTCAAACATCGGCCAGTTCGAGCAAATAGCCTCAGGCTTCTCACTTGTCTATATCGAACCACCTGATGAGACGGCGTCCTGCCTCATCCAGCCTGGCTTCTTTTTCCCGCCTGTTGAGGCCGGGATAGAAATCGGACGACTCAAGGACACGCAGCCATCCGGCTCGCTTGTCCCCGGGCTTTGTGAAAACACAGGTAGATGCCTAAGCCACCGCAGATGACCGGTTTGAGCCCGATTCTGTTGAATGATTCGGCCAGGTCAGCCAACTGCTCAATCAGTCTGATGTCCATTACTATCGTCCTTTCGTAAAATCCGCCGTTTGAGCTGCTCGGCAATCTTCGGGCCTCTCGGAGTATCAACCATCATCTCAAGATATAATTCTATGTCATCGACAACCGAAACTGTTATTTGGTAGTCAGCATTAAACCAAACACCCGGATCCTTCACTTCAGTGACAACGTAGTTTCCAAATTCCGCATCGGGAGTGACTGAAACCAATTTTTTCTCAGCCTTTCTTCTAAACAGTTCTATATCTCTGACAAATATCGTCTTCTGATCGGTTACAGCCAAACCTTTGATTTGTGCCGCATAGAATCCACACGCTAAATAGTCCTTACAAAGGGCAGTCATCCCATCAGACAGTTGTTCAATTCTCTCGATTACAAACCTGTATGTGTTCCGCCTTTTTCGTTCCGTCGAATTCTTGTAGCCTTCGGCGAGTCTCTCTAAAAGCTTCTCCGGATCAGCCGTCGTAATGAGAGACTTGCTTCTATTTATCAAGAGTTCGTCTTCAAGCTTTTTCAGCACTTTCGAAACGGTTGATAACCTTATGATGCCTTCATTTCGTTTGTTGATAAAGTCAGTCATCTTTGTTAAAGAATCGAATCCATCCGGTTTCAAGAGCAGCGCCCTGCTGACAAGAGACGATGTCCCCTGGAAGATCTTCTTGATAGGCGAGGTGTCGGGGAAGCGGTTAGGCTTGCCGGTTCGTTCTATATAAATTCGGTTAGAAACTCTAATCGACATATTCCCCGACAGGTCAAGCCACGAGATACCGTTATCCGCCAGAATCCTGGCCTGTTTAGTGCCTATGTACGGAGCAACTAACAAGGGTATCGTGTCCGCCTGCTGGTTACCGGCAACGCAAGCTCTAAGCGATTGAGCTCCCATCAGAACATTCTGCGGGGTGGCTACAGTTTTAATCTCCACCAATGCCCTGAAGGAAGGGCCATCCTGAATTGAGCAGTCCATTATCGCATCAACCTGGCACCCGTTCTTCAAAGAAACCTGCTGTTGAAGGCTATTAATAATCAATGGGGCATACTTCCCATCCGTGCTTTTGAGAGATTGTACAATCTGTTCTGTTGTAAGTCTCATTGTTGTTTTCCTAAAATTAGCGTATTTCCTATATAGGATATATCGTATTTTTAGGAAATATGCAATAGAAAATTTCTCATTTTCAGCTATTTTCCTATATAGGAAATATGGCTATTTCAGGAAAATGTCGTTTTTTACGAGATAAAATTGACCTTTTCGCTGGTTTTTAGTAAATTAGGTTATGTCCGGGCCGGTATTGTAACGGGCTGAGGTTTGGGAATTACAGATGCGTGATATGGATGAGCTATTTGCGGCACTGGGGCGGTCGCAGTTTCGCAGCCGGTTTCGGCTTGCGGGTAAGGAGGCGGAGTATCTGAGAGATAAAGGTCTGGCGACGATTCTCCAGCACGCCCGCGATTTTGTTACGAAGCGTCTGGCGGATGCCGAACCGGCCAATGACGGCCGGCAGACGCCGATGAGGAACCATCCGGTCTTCGTCGCTCAGCACGCGACAGGCACCTGCTGCCGGGGCTGCCTGGCCAAGTGGCACCGCATCCCAAAGGGCAATCCTCTAACACAGGAGCAGATCGAATACATCCTCGAGGTTTTGGAACGATGGCTGACCGGGCAGGACGTTCAGCGGTGAACTTCCCGCCGGCAATAATTTTGCCCAATATTGTCCGAAAAAAACCTTTGCATTCGTATTACAAACACCTATACTGGTTTTTCCTAAGAGACAGGGAAACGTAGCTTGAAGGAGTTCTGTGAAAGACTAAGACAATGGATACGAATACGGGAAGGAGTCCCAAAGTAGTCGTCATTGGCGGCACGTATGTGGATATGGCCATACGCTGCAGCCAGATACCAACACCCGGGCAGAGTGTTATCGGTTCTGCTCTTTCATACACAACCACCGGTCCGGGTCCCAATCAAGCCGTAGAAGCCGCGCTGTGCGGCTGCGATGTTCACCTGATCAGCAAAGTCGGCGGCGACCCCTATTCTCAAATGGTCAAGAACAGCCTGACCGAGTGCAAAGTCAATACGGACTTTGTCTATACCGCCGATGCCAAGAACACCGGGCTGATCGTCACGTTCGTTAACGCCGAAGGTGAAAACGCATCCTGCTATTATCCCGGCGCCAACAGCGCCCTTCAAACCCTGGATATTACCGAAGCCGAACATACAATATCCGAAGCCGACGTCTGCCTGATTCACGGCCAGTTGCCTCAGGAAGCAATCGTCAGCGCCCTTCGCTGCGCCGAATTGTACGGCGTCAAAGTCATCCTGAATCCCGCAAGACCGCTGGAGCAGCAGGGCAAGACGACCAGCGACCTGCCCATCGAATATTTCAAAGCGAATATTCTGATACCGAATCTGTACGAGGCCGCCGACATTACCGAGCAGTCGGGCGCCAATATTCGGACGGCCAAGCTTATCGGCTCGGACCTGGTGGCCCGCGGCGTGGACTACGCCGTCATTACAATGGGCAAACGCGGCTGTATGGTCGTCGACAGAAGCAGCGCCGATCATATTGCCGCGTTCGAGATCGAGCTGGTCGACCACACCGGACGGGGCGATGCCTTTGCAGGAGCTTTAGCGGCTTATTGCGCCGTCGAGAACAATGTGAGAGCGGCGGTAAAGTTCGCCTCGGCGGCCGGAGCGCTGGCCTGCACTAAGTTCGGCTCAATCGAAGCACTCCCAACGAAAGCCGATATTATCGAGCTGCTGCAGAAAGAGGATTCGGAGTCATTACCTTAAACAGCTTCGCAAGATCATATTCGAGCTGCAAAACGAAGACCTGATAAAGTACATATCAAAAAGGACTCTCGAGGTCTGCGGCAGCGGAAAGAAATACAAACGATGCCGCGGACAACAATAATTTGCCATTCCTTCGCTGCGCTCAGGATGACAAGGGGTGGGGATGGTTAAAATAAGTCAGTTCGAACTGGTATTGCCGAAGTCTAATCGTTTTGGGATTTTATAAGCAGATACTGGGGGCTTTGCTCTGCGCGCAGAGTCAGGTGTTCGGTTTTCCAGTTGACAACGACTTTGCCGCCGTAGATACCGACGAGCGTCACCTCGGTCGGCTCGATCGGCAGGGTGACATTGTGCTTCGGCCCGGTAGTCCAGAAGGCAACCGCCCGGCGATTGCCGTTGGTCAGCGTAAAGGCGAAGTCCTGCTCGCTTCCGAGGTCGAGCTTCTGTTGGATCGAGTAACCAGCGAGGGTGGACGACAGAACTTTAGCGGCGAGATACGCGGCCTTGGGATTAAGGTCATGGCCGACCGTTCCGAAGTGATGTTCACGCTCGTCGGGATCCGTGCCGTCGTTCTTCCAGTCGTACCAGATGCTGACCGGGATGTTCTGATATGAATTTATCAAAAACATTCGCACCAGGTACTCGGCCTGCTGCTGCTCGGTCAGGGCGGATTTGTCCCAGTTGATGTTGGAGTATCCCCACTCGCCGGATATGACGGGAATATCTTTTGAAGCCGGGGCGTAACGTTTGATTAGTTCGCGGAACCTGGCGTAGTCCCGGATTACCGTCTCCGGCGGTTGCGAGCGATACGGATGAACGCTGAGGACATCGATCTCGGTAAGAAGCCCATTTTTGAAACAGCCCTCGAACCATTCCAACGGTATCTGCGAAGTAGCCCCGGCGACAACCCGGCCGCTCGGATCGGCTTTTCTAATTCGGGGCGCGACGGCCTCGACGAGCTTGCAATAATCATCCACGCTCGGCTGCGGACTCCAGAAATGCTCCAAGTTCGCTTCGTTCCATACTTCCCACAGGATGCCTTTGCCGGTGTATCTATTAGCGGCGGCCTCGGCGAAATCCGCGAACGCTTTGCGGCCGGCCTCGGTGCGGACGGACCTGTCCGATTCGTACAGCTCGTTACTGTAGTCGAGAATGTACAGAACACGGATGCCGAGTTTTTCGCATCCGAGTGTTAAAGAATCATACCCCGATTCCTTGAAGTCATATTCTCCCTTGGTCTGCTCGATTCGCGACCAGACAAGGTCCATTCTTACAAACTTGAATCCCGCATCGGCGATCATTTGAAGATCGCGCGGAAGGCCGGTGAAGTGAATGTTAACGCCGAAGCCGTCGGGGATGGCCGGGCCGGGCAGCGGCTCGGCACCCACAGCTACCGGCGAAAAAATTCCGATGGCCGGAAAAAGAACAAACGCGAAGATGAATAAAAGCCGAAGATTCAAAATATTGAGCCAAGTGCTGTATCCTGCATTCTGTCTTCTGTATTCTGTCTTAGGATTCATCTTCTACCTTTCATTTTTGATTAGCCCCCTCACCGTTCTTCGAGGCGAGCGATTTAGCAGGAGCGGTCCGAGAACCGCCCTTTCTGCGTAAGCAGAATCTTGAACCGGCGGTAATATACAACAGATGCAAATATATGTCAAACACCAAACCAGCCAGTTTTTTATAGGAATTTGAAAGCCTTGCGGGCAAAAAAGCCGCGGGCGGGATGAGCAAATTTTTTAGCCACACGTGCCATAACTTTCAGCAACTCTTTGATAAGTAGCAACTTAGAGGCGACAATAAAAGACAGCACTGCACCGGCACAGCTAATAGCACTGCTATAGCTAATCGAAGGAAAGGAAACGTAATCGAAAAGGAAAGTAAAGATACTTCGAATACGAATACGTCTGAGCAATCTCTTTCTTCTTCGATTTCGCTTCGAACCGGCTCGGCCACAGACCAACAGCTTCGCGCTTCATTTCAACGAACCGTTCGGTCGGATTCTTTCGCCTGCGGGCAATACAGCAAGAAAAGAGTTGTAAGCATCCGTGCCCACAGCCCTTCTATTCGGAAATACCTTTGCAAAAAATTACTGTTGAAGCATTCTAACGTACCGGTACAGCGATTATAGTTCCCCGGCTTATGGTTCGGCAACTTCTATGTGCAACAGCGGAGCACTCGATGGAGAACCCTCGTAAGATTCGGCGCAGCGAACGCCGGAGAATCCCGGCTTGTCCGGGTCGGCGCCAATGATTATTTCCACAGCATTGCCTGCGGACCAGCCTTGTTGGTCGATTAGTTCCTGGATAACAGGAGCGATATTCACAGTCTGAATCTTCTGGCCTCCGGCGGTCCATGTATCCGGTTCCCATTTCACCCTGGCATCCGTCTTGGGGCGATCGGAAATCGTAAACGGCGCGGTAAAACCATCCGAATTCGGGGAAAGGTGGCCCCAGATGAGAAAATAGGCGGCAGCAGTACCGTTTATCCTCTCATCACAAACGAATTCGATATAAGCGTTGGTTATCAACGTACCGGGCGCAATGTCGATATCCCGGAATGTCAAACCAACTAACTGCTCGCCGCCATTGTCAATACGATCATGGACAATCTCCAGGTCGGAGCTGTAGTTCCAGTTAGTATAACCGGGATTTAACGCTTCCTCGGCATCGTCACTGCTTTCTGAAATTCTCCGTTCTATTACTCTTTCGCTAATATCATCATCTATGCCGCCAACTTCCTCGAACAAGTGCTCTGCGAGCACAATTAAGTCCTCGACATCGACGACACCGTCGCCCCAGGGCATCGGGCCGACGTCACATAATGGATCATCTGTGCCCCAGTTTTCTACTACGATGCACATATCGTCGGCATCGACAATTCCGTCGCCGTTAAGGTCAACAACCGGCTCGATTGATACCTGCCATATATCCTGGTTCCCATACCCACGATTTTGACCGGATTGAAAGTAGAGGGTACGACCATCCGCTGAGATACTTGGACCAATTTCATAACCCGGCGTGTTGACCTCTGGCCCGAGATTCACCGGTGCACCCCAGGCATCGCCCGGTTGTGACCTTCTTGCTACCCATATGTCCCTATCGCCAAGTCCGCCTGATCTGCTTGAGGTAAAGAAGAGCATCCGACCGTCGGACGAGATGCTGGGACCGCCGTCGTGGGCTGAGCTGTTCACTGTCGGTCCGAGACTCATGAACTGTCCCCACGGATCGGAGACGCTGGATCGTGAGAGCTTCCACAGATCACTTGAATCCTCTTCATTAGCGTATCCATCATTAAGATAGAGTTCCAAACCATCGAATGAGATGGCTGGGCCAGCCTCAAATGCCCCGCCGCTGGAAAAAAAGCGGTCCAGGTTCACTGGTGGACCCCAATCGTCATTTCTTGTTGCTCGTTTTGTCACCCATATAGAACCTCCCGATCCCCCCCGAAAAGATACAAAATAAAGTTCCAGACCATCAGACGATATATCCGGGTATAGCTCCCAACCTGTGGTATTAATTGTTGGCCCAAGGTTCTCCGCCTGGCCCCATGGATCTTGGGTCGTTTCTCGCTTCGATACATATATGTCTGCGTCTGGGTAACCACCGAGCCGATAGGACATAAAATACAGTTCTAATCCATCGGCGGAGATAGACGGTGTATCGTCGTGAGCAGAGCTATTGACTGTCGGCCCCAGATTCGTGGGAGTGCCAAATGTGAAATCCGCATTCGTAACCTCAGTTGTCATGATCACTATTAATACCAAAGCCGTTGCGATTGAAATTGCCTTTTTCATTTTTTCTCTCCTTCATATTTTGTCCCTGCATGAGCAGGGAACGGTTAATGTTTTCACGCCGGATTATTGGCGCAACTTTAGCGTCAATGTTTGTTTATACCGGACACCGCTGAATGTAAGCCCCATGGAGTTTCTCCTCCAACAAAGCCTGTGGTACGGTTATGGAAAAGCCTGATTAATTCTGCACAATTCAAAGCCTCATGTCAAGGAAATATTGTGTTTATTCTCCGTTTTCCTGCCGGTTCGGTCCTCTTTCGGATTAGTTCCTTTATGTTTGTTTGCAAAAACCTGTATTAATTGTGCAAAAATCAGCCGTGCCTGTCTATTGTGGTGATTACGTATTTTTAAGGATAGAACACAGAATACAGAATACAGGACACAGGATAAAGAATTCGGGATTTTTCCAATCTTATAAGGTAAATCTGCCGTCCCTGTTATTGATTATTTGATATTTCTTCGTGCTCTTTGTAGCCTCTTTTCCTGTTAAGCTTGGTAGGGTGTGCAACTCGTTGCACACGCGGTTTTATTCCAAAACTCTTCGCACAATCTGTCCTAAGAAATTCAAAATAATAAGATCGCCCGCGTGTGCAAAAACGAAATTTTGCACACCCTACACTTGTTAAAATGGGCAAGATTTTCTCAAGCAAATCAATCAAAAACGATGGTAGTTGAAAACAAAAATCGGAAATTTTAAAATATTTTTTATTCCATACCAGATAAACACTTACGTCAAAAAAGCTGTCTACAATTTTGTAGATTTTCGCATCAAAAGCGCAGGTAGCTCCAATTATGGGGGGCAGCTTTTTTTTGGCCGGGAGCCGAAAACCGGCCGCCTGAAAAGTTAATACGGTAGCACAGCACTGTCATTCTGAGGCTAAGCCGAAGAATCTGGGAGCGTAAATGTTGAGATCCTTCGCTTCGCTCAGGATGACAATGAGTGGAGGCGCGACAATTTAATAAGGGAGAACAAAGCATGGGATTTGAACTTGAAATATTTGAAGATAAGTCGCTTGAAGGTGACTACCTCGAGTGGCTCGCCGATACGCAGTCTGTCGATATCCAGAGGCATTTCGGCCGGCTGTGGGATTACTATGCCAACCCAAAGATCGAGACGACCGGCTCCGGTGCCGCCGACCGCAAGGTGAACGAATCAGGCCGGTGCTACGTTCAGGCCCAGGAATACGGCCTGCCGGCGAGAATCACGGGCCTGGCACACACCGGTCAGGCGGGCGTCTTCGGCGCAAGGCCGGTCAACCAGGTGCAGCGAAAAGAGGTTGTCATCGAGAACGATATAGCATGGCGAGTCAACGCAACGGTGGATTTTTTGTTCGGCAAGCCCATCGCGTTTGTTTCCAAATCGCCGGATGAGCCAAAAAGTGCAGAAATTGAAAGCATCTTAAAGGCAGTGTTCGCGGCCAACGGCGATATCGGATTTTTCCAGGATATGGCAGTGCTCGGAAGTGTCTACGGCTTTGTCGATTGTTTCGTCAGGCCTGGCGATGAAATCATCGAATGCGTCACTTCCTCCTCCTCACAAACTCACTCAGCGGATTTCCGCAACGCGGGGTCCCTCGATGATGTGCTTCAGTTCGCACAGACAATCGAACTCGAACTGATCGAGGCACCGAGAGCACTGCCTGTTCTGGAGGAAAACGACTACAAAAATATCAGATATTACGTGCAGCACTTTTACCAGAAAAAGAACGCCCTGAGCAGGAAAAACTCTTTTCTTGCAAGACTTCTGTCGGGGGGCGGGCAAAGCAGCGATACTCGCCAGGTTGTCGCCGTGACGGAGATCACCTCGGCCGGCGCCTGGCAGAGATACGAGGAAAAGCAGCTCGTCGCCGAAGGCCGATTGCCGTGGGGCTTTCTGCCGGTCGTGCACATCCAGAACATCGCCCAGCCCTACTATTACGAGGGACTCAGTGACGTCGAGCCGCTGATACCGATGCAGGACGAGCTGAATACCCGACTGAGTGACAGGGCCAGCAGAATCACATTCCAGTCGTTCAAGATGTATCTTGGTAAAGGGATCGAAGGTTTCGAGGAAAAACCCGTGGCCCCCGGCAGGATGTGGTACACCGACAATCCGGAGGCAGCGATCGAGGAGTTCGGCGGCGATGCGGCCACGCCGAGCGAGGGCCTTCACATCGCAGAAATCAGAGAGGCGATGGACAAAGTCAGCGCGGTAACTCCGATTGTGGCCGGCGTTTTGAAGAACAAGCTCGGCAACCTGACCAGCGCCGTCGCCCTTCGATTGACGCTGATGGGAATGCTCTCGAAGAACGAGCGAAAGAGATTCACCTACAGCGAAGGGCTCAAAAGAATCTGCAGGATGGTGCTGGAGATTCTCGATACCGCCGGTATCTATAAAACCAGCGAGGCGGATCGAGACGTCGAGATAATTTTTCCCAGTCCGCTGCCGGAAAACATGATGGAGAAACTTAAAGAGGCCCAGATCAAGAAAGAGCTGGGCGTGCCGACTGAGCAGGTGCTCAGAGAGTTAGGATATGAGAGTAGATAGTTTATTGTTCGTAGTTCGTTGTCGATGAACAATGAACTCATAACTGAAAACAAAGAAGGGAGATCGTATGAGTCCGATAGAGACGCAGGAAATTTTGTCAGAAGACACAACGCCGACAGGCGACAATGACGGAATAAAGCTTGTCCCGGTGGCCGAATCAATCCGCTATCGCAAGAGGGCACAGAGTGCCGAGAAGAAAATCGAAGAGCTGACAGAGCAACTGACGCAGGCCAAGACTCAAACGACAGAGCTGTCCGGGCAGTTGAGTGACATTCAGACCGAGCAGAAGCTGATGCGGCAGTTAGCCTCCGCCGGAGCCGTCGATCTGGAAACGGCGGTGCTCATTGCCAAAGTCAGAATGCAGGACCGCAGCGAGGCGGACGTAACCGGTGTGATCGAACAGTTGAAGAAGGACAAGCAATACCTGTTCGCAGAGAGCGGTCGAGCCGTGACGGCAACAAAAACCGCCGGGGCAAGAGACCGCCTGACAAACAACCAGACAATCCTCCAAAAAGCAGCGAAAAAGGCGGCAACTACCGGCAACCGAGCGGATTTGCACGAGTATCTGAAACTGCGAAGAAACTTCTTGTAGCTTATAGTTCTTTGTCATTCTGAGGTGCTGCCGAAGAATCTCAACGACGCGGGATGATTGACTGATACGTTGCTACAAAACCGCCACCGTTGAGATCCTGCGCTTCGCTCAGGATGACAAGTGGTGGTGATGATAGAAGAGGACAAAAACAGAATACATGAATGTAGTATCAAAAATGACACAAGCAATTGGCAAATTTGAATAAGAGGAGAAAAACAAATGGCATTTACAGGAAAAGCAACATATTCGGCGGGAACGACCCTGCCGGAGCTGGCCGAGGACGTCTCGGATGTTATCAGTATCATTTCGCCTTACGAAGCACCCCTGCTGGACGCTATAGGCGATTCGATGCGGGAGGCAACCAGCACGCATCACGAATGGCTCGAAGATGAGCTTCTGCCCAATAAGGACTCGATCAACGACAGCACATATACCGACCCGAGCGCCGACACCGACTTTGTCGTCGATAACGGCAGCCGGTTCCGTATCGGCGATCAGATTCAGGTCGAGGGCAGCGGAGAGCTGATGCTGGTGACCGGCGTCGCCACCGATACGCTGACGGTAGTCCGCGGCTATGCGGGCACGACGCCGGAGAACCTGGCCGACAACCAGATAATCAACATTCTCGGAAACGCCGCTCTCGAAGGCTCGGACAAGCCCAACGCGAGATTCACCAATCGCAGCCGGTGCGGCAACTACACGCAGATCTTTACCGCCGCGGTGGAAATCAGCGGCACGGACATGGCCGCGAGCCAGTTGGGCCTGGCCGAGGAGATGGACCATCAAAAGCAGGAACGCCTGCGGGAGATGATTCGCGACCTGGAAAATACCGTAATCAACGGCGGCCAGCCCGCGAGCAATCCCGAAGGCTCAGGCTCGGTGCGAAGGTCGATGAAGGGCATTATCCAGCACCTGGCAACGAATCTTTTTCATACCGGCGACAGCAGCTTTCCGACGGGAACCGACCTTGACGAGGCCAAGATCAACTATGTGCTCAGGCAGATATGGGAAAACAGCAGCGGCAACGTGGACCTGATCGTCGTCGGCGGTTTCCAGAAACGCAAGATCAACGCCTTTTGCTCCGACAGCCGGGCATACGGCGCCAATGACACCACCTTCACCGATATGATAAGCGTCTATGAAAGCGATTTCGGAGTTTGCAAAATTGTCACAACGCGCTGGATGCCGCAGGATGCGGCGCTGCTGCTGGATTCCTCGCGGATCCACACGCTGCCGCTGGCGGGACGGAGCTTTCACTTCAAACCCCTGGCAAGCAGCGGCGACTATGAATGCGGCGAGCTGATCGGCGAATATACCGTGGAGCTCAAAAACGAAGCGGCACATGGTGTAATTCGCGATCTAAGCACCAGCTAAGCATTAAGCTCCGCTGCTTATTGCGGGGCAGTGTGTGGACGGAAATCCCGCGTCACTTGCGGGATCCCGTCCTCACGAGGAGAACAGCAAAATGATTAATTTCTCAAACGACGCCGACATTTTGAAATACGAGCCAATCCTGTTCGGAGAGCTGCATCTACCCTGGCAGGTACTGACGGCGGGAACGGGAGCGACGCTCAGCGGCACGACATTAACGTCAGGCACGGCGGATTTCGTCGCCGCTCAGGTCTCAGCGGGCGGAGTCATATATCTGCAATCGGCGGACGGTTCGCTGGACGGAGCGTACGAGATAGTTTCCGTCGATTCGGCGACGCAGCTTTGCATTTCCGTCATCAGGCCGGATTCAGAAGCAGCCGCCGTAGCACCGGCCGCCGCGACAGATATATCCTATCGCATCAGCACGTTCGGACCGCAGGCAAACGAGGTCGGCTTTCAGATGACCGAATACTTCCGAATCAAGCCCGGCAATCCTGCAAGTGACATCGATATCGAGGACATTCTGGATACGAGCGTGCTGAGGCTGGCATCTGTTTTTGCAGTAATCTCAAGCGTGTATGCGATGCTGGCCGGCAAAACCAAAGATGAGAATTTCTGGAGCAAGTCTCTGTACTACCAGAAGCTTTTTAACAAAGCGAAGGAGCGGTGCAGACTCAGTATCGACGTCGATGCCGACGGCAGGGAAGATGTCACCAGAACCGGAGCGTCGGGAAGATTAATGCGGGATTAATTTGTAAAGAGAAGGCAGATGAAAGTCACATTGGATTTGCAAATGTTGTTCGACGAGCAGGAACTGGATATCAGCACAGGCAGTTACCGCCGGGATTCCATCGAAAGGGTCGTGCCCGGGCTGGACGGCGAGATAAGTATCGACCTGGGACGACGCGGCAGGCAGATTAAACAAACAGGAACGCTGCGAGCAAAAAGCCGGGAGCAAATGAACGAAAGAATCGATGCGATATCGGCATATATGGACGGCGATACACATACACTCGTAACGAGCAGCGGCCGCGAACTGGCCGAGCTGAGGATGGATTCTTTCAAAGTGAGCGGCGAGCACACAAACGGCGCCGGCATCGTCGTCGATTACGAAATCGTCTATACGCAACTGGTTTAGCGACATACACCATATTCAGCCCCCGGTTTAACCGGGAATTTTATAAGCATATAAAAAGAAATGTCACGTATCAGCACAGGCATAGAATCGGTCAGAGCATTTGAATTGCCCGCCGGCATACGGCGGGACGGACGGTACGTCGAAACCCCGAGAGTCGCATTAGTAAAGTGGCGGTCGGCCTGGAGCGATAAGTTCCATCAGGTATATGTCAACGGCTGTTATTCGGGGACAACGCTCGACAGCCGGCAAAGACAGATGGTCGTCCCCATCCCCACTTCTTTCGAATCCCCCGCTCGGCTCGAAGTCTTCGCAGTCGGCCCCGAAGATGCATACACCGACTTCAGCAGCGGGTATATCCCGCCGGTTGACAGCGGACGAGTGAAAATCACTCTGCTGCGAAGCCAGAACCTGCCGGAAGGTGCAACGGCGGAAATCTATTTTGACAACGGCACGGGCCAAATCGATTACGAAAACCCGCTGACCGACTCGCCGCTCAGGATCTGGCCGGCCCGTCAGGACAAAGCCGGTTTCGCCATGAGCGGATTCGGCCTGGGCGATTTCGGCTATGACTCGGCCGCTTCGGTCGGTTTCGCAAAGGGCAGCTTCGGCCTCGGGCAGTTCGGCCTCGACGCCGATACGATCGAGTGGACGACGCCGGAGCTAAAGAGCGGAATCTACAAATTTGCAGTAAAGGTCATGGATACATCGGGCCGGCAAAGCATCAGCAGCGAAATCGGCCCGGTTACAGTCACATCGGGAGCAAAACCGGCTGAAGGACTGAGTGTTTCTTCGTTCGATAAACAGACGAACCAGCTTCTGCTGGGGATCGAGAACAACGCGTGATCTTAAAACGAAAAGGAGAAAGTTATGGCTGAAGTTTATCCATCCGACAACGAGCTGCTCAACATGCAGTCCGAAGGCGAGACTGGCGTCGAGTATATTCAGACCGGCACGGCGCCGTATTACCTTCACTTTAGAAAATTGCTGCACCGGCTGCTGCTGGCGACACGCCGGGCGAACGACCTGAGAGTTTATGACGAAGGCGGACTGGACGTCGGCGTCAAGGCGGGCAAGTTCTGGCTGGGCGCCGAGCTGATCAGCTACGCAGGCTCGTCGGGCAATACGTTAGCGGATGACAAACAGAATATTTACATCTATCTGAATTCGTCCGGCACACTCGTCACCAGTGAATACGGCAGCTTCCCGGATATGGCAACCACACCACACATTCGCCTGGCCCGCGTCTGCACTTCAGGCGGTGACATCGACTCGATAACCGACTGCCGTATGGGCAACAACATCACAATTCCATACGGTGCAGGCGGTATAAAGAAGACTATCGAGGCGCACACCGCCGACGACACACTCACGTCGGCGGAATCCGGCAGCGTTCACAGCAACCTCGGAGCCGGCGCGACGGTGACACTGACCCTGCCCGCCCCGGCGCCTTCGGGAACGATTTTCAGTTTCGCCGTACAGGCAGCGCAGCAATTACGTATCGATCCGGGTACGGCGACAATCCGTGACGACAGCGGCCAGACGACGGACAAATATAAATCGGCAAACACAATCGGGGCGTCACTTACTGTTATCGCCGACGAGGCCGGCGATTGGGCAACAATAGCCAAGAACGGAAACTGGACCGAGGAAGCCTAAACACAAAACAGAATAACTGCCGGCACAGGAGTCAAATATGGCAAACGAAATACAGTTAAATTACGCATCGGGCAACACGCTGTACGCGGTTGTGCGAAACGCAGCCGGGGACGTCTGGTACGTCGCTGGAGAGGTTTTCGAGGAATGGGGGACGGGCGGCCGGACCGCGGACGATTACGACATCGGTCTTACCGACAAGAGCGGCAGCAGGTACGTCGGCGACTTCGACGCGAACATCCCCGCAGGAAGATACTGCATACAGGCATTTCTGCAGGCCGGAGCGAATCCCGCCGACGGCGACACATTCGTAGCAGCCGAAGAAATCGTATGGTCCGGATCGGGTAAGGTGACCGCCGACAAGCTGCTCGCCAACAAAGCCGTGCAGAACAAATCGACCGGCCAAATCCAATATTACGACGACGACGGACAGACGGTCCTGCTGAGGCACACGCCGACAGACTCTGCAGCAACGATTACCAGAATACCGAGTTAGACTTGGAGCATGTAACAAAATGAAAACCAGCTCTTCAATTGTCATTCTGAGGCGTAGCCGAAGAATCTCAGGCGTAACGGTTTTCCCAAACGCAAAGGTCGAGATTCTTCACTTCGTTCAGAATGACATTCATTTTGTTAAAGATTATTGAGAATCGAGGAGACATGAGATGGGCGGTTTTTCAGATTACTGGGAAAACAAGATACTGGACCACATCTTTGGAAAAGGCAGCTATGCGCCGCCGGTCATTTATGTGGCGCTTTCAACCGCGGATCCGACTGATGACGGCTCTGGAATCGCCGAGCCGAGCGGGAATGCCTACGCACGGCTGCAAACATCCGCATCCGACTGGAACGCCGCATCGAGCGGCTCTCTGGACAACGCCGGTGACATCACCTTCGGCCAGGCGACCGGAAGCTGGGGCACGATCACTCACTTCGCCCTGTTCGACGCGGCGACCGGCGGCAACATGCTGGCCCATGGCGCGTTAAGTCAACCTAAAGCCATCGGCGGTTTAGACACTGCCAAATTCGAAGCGGGTGACCTGAACATAAGTTTAGATTAACCAGTGCTAATTGCAGGAGTTCACTATGGCAACAACAAAAAAGAACTGGGCCTCGCAGTCTCAGATAATCGGGACGGGCGACGGCTATATCACACTTTCCGGCACGACCGAATCCTATTCGTCCGACGTAGATGCCGAGACAAACGGATACGAGGGTGCTCACGTCACCGTGGAGATCGACTACGATGCGACACCGACCGATGAGGTCGAGATCAAGCTCTACGGCTCGCTCGACGGCTCCGGCTACGACGATACTCCCATCTGGCAGATGCAGGGTGACAAGAGCGTCGATCCGCAACAGTTGAGCTTCGTCGTCAAAGACCTGGCTCATTTTCGGATCGGCGTAAAGCAAACCGGCTCGACCGACAGTCACAACGTCAGGGCGTACGTTCAGTGCTGGAACTATCAATCGACATAAAGGAGGCGAACATGGCTGATATTCACATTGGAAAAATCAACAGGACCGAATCCGGCAAGGGAAAGGCTCGACTCATTTATCATATCCCGATTGACGCGCCGGTCGATGGTATAGCACCGACGCCGGAGAGCGCGATCGCGGCGCAACTTCAACAGGCGGAGATCGACGCCCTGGCAGCCGGCTCGCTTATTGAAGCATCACGAACCATCGTGGTGCTCGCCGGCCAGACGCAGGCCGATATAGCCGATGCGATTCGAGCCGACTGGCAAAACACCAGGGCCGAGTATAACGACGAATACAACTTTATCTACAAATTCTATGGAGTGACATTAGATGCCACTGCTTAAGCCGATCAGGGCATACCAAATCAACTGGAGCCATCCGCTCGCAAGAGGTTTAACCGGATGCTGGCTGCTCAACGAAGCGACCGGCGAAAAGGTTGCGGATTGCGGTCTCGGCCGCAATAACGGCAGCTTTCATTACGCTACAACCCCGCCTGTTTGGAGGCCGGGCAAACACGGTCCGGCCCTTGAGTTCGGCACCGATCGCTGTATAGATTGCGGAACCGGCAAGTTCGGCTGGGACCTCACGAATGAGGTAAGCGTTGTCTCGCTCGTCAACCAGAGCGCCAACCAGACCAATACCATTTTCGCCCGAAGCGCTTATGTAAGACCCGTTCGTTTACACGCACAGTCCGGCGGCAGAGCTTCGTGGCGTGTTTATACCGACGGCACGGATTGCCTGATTACATCGACGTCGTCACACGCAACGAACGGCAGCGAATGGGTGCACGTCGCCGGCACATGGCGGGCCGGCCACGGCAGGCTCTATGTAAACGGCGCCCTGGAGGTTTCGGAATCATCGAGCACCGGCTCCTTAACTACAACCGACAATCAATTCGTCGGTATCGGCGGAACTTACGGAGGCGGCTATTTATATTGCTTTGACGGCAAGATAGAGTATATCTTCGTTTACAATCGTGTGTTGAGCGCCGAGCAAGTCAGGTGGCTTCGTCGAGAGCCGTTTGCGATGTTCGCAGGATCAATAAGTCCGGCGTGGATTCATGTCCCTTCGACAATCGTTTCCCTCGCCGGGCTTGCCGGGGCCGCTTCGATTGCATCGGCGAGCTTGGAAACAATTTGCAGCTTACCGAGAACAGAAAGGTGCTGGCTGACAGATGCTCTTTTCAATGGAATGACCGCAAATGCTTTCAAGCTGGGAACAACCTTGAGCCTGGGCTGGTTCTGGGTTCGCGTAGCGGGCTGCTCGGCGCTTTACCGCGGAAACAGCATGGACCTGATAGACTTCGCAAACATCCTGACTGTGGCCGAGACGAATGCCGGCAATATCTCACCTCCCGGCTACCTGCCGCACAACAGCAGTTCGACGTACATCTACATAATCCGCAGATTCAATCACTGCGGCTACCTGGAAAATACCTTAGCCGCCGCGGCAAAAGTTTCGCTCGATGCGAGCGGCGAGCTCGAAAAGCCGCAGCCGAATAAAGTTTCCGCCGTAAGAGCAGAACAGGCGGCAGGCAGCAGCATACGACTGACCTGGTTCTACTGCTGTCTCGAACAGAAGTCACCGCCGGCGTGTTTCAACATCTACTATGACAGCCGGACGGGACAAATCGACTACAACAACACTCTGGCTAAAATCACTTACCGGGGACGAAAGTTTTACAGCTACCAGAGCGAAACACTCGAACCCGGCAAATACCTGTTCGCCCTAAGGGCAGAAGACGCCGACAGCACAGAAAACAGTTCGTCGGCACAATTGAGCGTTCAGCTCGATCCGGCCAGCATCGATCCAATCGAAATAGTAAGTGCCGAGACTGTGTAGCTTAAACATCTACACCAACGCCGGCAGTTCAATACGGGAACCGAATTATGTCCAACAGAATTGACTTTTTCCAATCGGAGCAGAAACAACTGTCACTTCCCGCGGCGTCCGTCTCAATTTTAGTCGATGGGATGTTATGCCCGAACCTGGAGCCGAGAGAGATTGTGCTCGGAGACTGGCCGGAGTTTAGCTGGGCCAAATTCGCCTACAATCCCGCTGCAAATAACAGCGAAGTTACCAAGGCAACTGAGGACGTCGAATATGAATTTGCCGCGGGAAAAACCGTTTGCGTTCGGCAATATTATAACGGCGTCCCGCCCGGTGCGTCGGCTTTCAGCTTCCCGGTCCTTAACGGTCAAATAGACAGCATCGAAACAGAACGAACCGCCGACGAAGAAACGGTGGAAATTATCGCCAGAGACTTCAGCGCAAATATCAGGCGGATTTCAATCTACGGCCAAAGGCTGGCAAAAGCAGACGGCTCGAACATTTGCCTGGCCGGTCCCGATACGATATTCAATCCAGACGGCAAAGGTAATGCATCTCCGGCACCGATTGATGTCGGAAGTAAAACTTACACGGTCTTTACCGCCGAATCCACGCAAGGCAGGCCCTGGAGCTGCGCCGAAGTAATCGATTATCTTCTATTTGAATACACAGCCGACTGGCAGTTGCAGACCCCGACAATAGCTCAACTTAGAGCGTTGACGGATAACCGAATCGTCCGCGACCTCGATGTCACCGGGCTCGATCTGGCCGAGGCGCTGCAAAGATGCTGCGAGACGATCGGCCTGAAGTTCAAGTTCGTCCCGCTGCCTGAGCCGGCCGGGCCGGACCAGGCGATCGTATTTTATAAACCGGGCACGGGCAGAACCGTCGAGTTGAACTGTCAGCACACCGGCCGGCAGTTGAGTTTCTCAAAGACAGATATCGTAAAGTTGCAAAGCGAAAAGAACTTTTGGCCGACCACTCACAGGTACCTCGGCCGTGGTGACTTCAAAGTCTACGAAGCCACCTTCAACCTAATCAAGGCCTGGGATCCAAGCCTTGAAGACACCGACTACGACAAATTCTCGCCCTCGACCAATCCCGACTTTTATCAGGTCACAGATGTCTATCGCAAATGGTGCCTGAACGAGGCTGGTCAGTACAGCGGCGCTCCGTACAACCAGGGGGATGCGTTCGATTTTTCGAGAATCTTCCAGAGCGGCAATTTCGTTTATCGCCGCAGGCGCTTTCGGCCGGCATTAACCACCAACTCACAGGGACACTCGCTGGGCTATTTCCTGCAGGTCTCGTACGACGGCGGCCAGAGCTGGTCCCAGTACCTCCACGCGTTCAATATTCTGACCGATGAGTGTGGCGTATGGCTCAGCAGCGACTGCCTCGACGAAGATACCTGGACGGCGGCAATTACCGGCCTGCTGAAATTCAGGATAACCTCATCGGTAACCGGCGACGAGAGATTATCCTGCACCGTCGCGGATGGGCCGGTCAATTCAACTGCCCCGGTCGCAGACCACGTCATTACACTGCCGCGTCAGTTCAACTATCGCAAAGTATCCGACCATAGCATCTTCGCAGGAGCCGACGACGAAACGCTCGGGACCCCGGATGAAATAGACGATACCGATGCTCTCTATGAATTCATCCGCAACACAGCGGCAGCTTCTCCTGATGTCATCGCGACCGCCGATATCCAAACACCGAGCCTGATGCTTCATTACAGCGTCGGCGACATAGTGAATGCCAGTCCCGAAAGCAGGGACCTGCTGGCCTGCCGTAGTGATAACCGCAGCAAGAGCCGGATTGTGCGGGTGCGGATGGATTTCGAAAGGCAATGCACGAATCTGAAAATCGTTCGCCAGAGGAAACTTCATTTGTAAGTAATACAGGAAAAATCATAAACGTCCTGTATGGACTTACACAGAAAGGCACAAGTCTTTGAAACCGAGGCAAATCATGTCACCGACAAATAACAAAGGCTGGCGACTGAACCGGCAGATTAATCTTTCGGTAATCGTGCAGCTCGTATTGCTGGCTTCGCTTATCGTCGGAAGCTGGGTCAATCTCCAGAGGCAGCTCGACCTGCTGCAGCGGGATGTCACCATGCTGCTGCAATCGCAAAACAGTATCGAGCAAAAACTCGAATCGCTCTGGACCAAAAGCATCTCACACGAATACCGCCTCCAGGCCGTCGAGAAACAAAGCACGAATAACGACAAAACATTTTGATGACAGAAAAGGAGGAAACTAATGAGAAGAATATCAACGACAATCGCTCTACTGTGCCTCATATTGGCAGGATGTGACAGCCTTCGGTTTGCACCGAGCGAGGCCCAGAAGCAGAACGCCTGGCTGCACAACCGCACAGCGACAGTTACCGCAGAGACCGCAAGGGCCGAGGATGCATCAGAGAAACTTCAGGCTCTAACGCAGCTTGGCGAGGTTCAGAGCCGGGCGTTCAGCGCCTATTGCGGGCTGCCGAAGGAATTTCCGCCGGCAGAGACAGCCGAGGAGATTCTCTCCGAATCGAACTTTCGGCTTGCCGATACGGCGTTGCAGGAAAGCACTGAGCGGCCTGATCCGTGGCAGGTTGCCGATTCGATGCTGGAGATGGGCATCGGAATCTGCGCTCTGCTGGGCGGCGTCTACGGCACGCGAGCCGTCCGATTCTTAAAAGACGCCAGAAGAAAATCCAACGCCCTGCAAGAAATCATCGCCGGCAACGAGCATTTCAAAAAGCAGAACCAGACCCAGTCCGCCGCATTCAAGCAGGCCCACCAAAACCAATCCCCCAAAACCCGCCAGCTCGTAGCGGCAATAAAAACATAAAAATATGTTGCAATAAGATTTGTTTTCTATTACAATAAAACTAAGTTTTTCTACATTGCGAAATGCGATATGGCATAAAATATATATGGTTTTTCAAGCCAAAGGTTTAGTTCGTCGATAACTATTTTATAGTTGGACATTTATAAATGGCTGAATTGAGTAAAAATTTTATGAGCTTCGTGGCTTTGGGTAGCCAGAATCCTCAAATTCTCAACGTAGATTTCCTAAAGAGAGAGAAGATTGTACCCATAGATCAACCCCCTTTTGATACATTATTTCAGCAGAAGCAACCTTTTTCAAAGTTTATTTCAACACCTGTACTATCAAATCTGGTACTAGACACAATCGAGTTTATTATCGATGATCAGAGGTTTCAAATTCGTGACAAGTCAGTTACGGATTGGAAAGATACGAAAATCTTGTATATTGCTCAAAGATACTTTGAAATCTTAAAATATACTCCGCTTAAGATTGTTGGAATAAACTTGAACTCAAAAATTAAATTTTCAACTACCAAAGAGGCTGAAACATTTCAAGGACTGTTTTTGATGCAAGAAAGCAAAATTGTAAAAGTTATTTCTAAGAATGACATCCATGCAAGTACAGTTCTAAGGTACGCATATTCTGATAATGGAGGGCGTATTGCATTAACGATAGAACAACCTAAAAAGACAAACAAGGAAAGGATAGTAAATTTCAACTATGAATTTAATTTCACCGATTGGACAAAGTTTAAGTCCGAATTGATGAAATTTCCTGATGTTGCAAAATATTCTGACTCTATACTTAATCAGTTACTGGAGGCAATTTAGCATGCCGGAGACTATTAGTATATCCGACTATCTGTCTAAGGATACTACCCAAGAGGGATTAGAAGTTCCTGATGACTTACAAGCTCTTGAGGAGTTGGATGACATAGACGATTCGTATAAACACGAACTTCTAAGCAGGATATGTGGAAATGAAGGAGAAGATGAATTTGTCATAAAAATCTTACGGGTTCTAATACAACCAAAATGGCAAGAAACCACTCAAGAGCCTTGGCCAACTGACCCGAAATTCCCTGAGCCGATTACTGACATATGTATAGAATTCTGCGACTCTCACAGTTTGAATGCTGTTGTGACAAGATGTCTGACAAAGGCAAGGGAGATATTCTCTAACATAAAAAATCTCTACGTCGAGTTGGACTACTTCAGGGACGATGATTCTGAAGATTCCAGTCATGCCGTGATACGAGTTGAGGTTGACTCAGACCAAGGAAAAGTACTCAAAGAGTACGATAAATGGGCTGATTGGATGGTTGAAAATATACCCCCCCACGATAGCAAATACATTACTATAACAGTCAAACGAATATGAGCGTGAATGCTATATCTTTTCTTAGAACTGCTGAGCTCCTGAAAAAACAAACTGATGAAGCACACCTTAGGACGTCAATAGGACGGTCCTACTATGCGACATTCCTGTATTTTAGAGAACGCTTGAAGAAGATTGGCCTTGAGAAAAATAAGCAACCAGAACGAGAAGCACATATATTTGTTATTAAATGCTTGGAATGGTCTCAGTTAAAGGAAGGTACTAAAGCCTCACGATACCTTCGTGACTTACAGCAATTACGTGAAGACGCAGATTATGATCTTGAGACGACATTCTCACAAAATGATGCCGATGATGCTTTCCTAAAAGCGAAAAAAGTAATTGATGATTATAAGCAAAATATAACCCCTGAAAAAGAAACAACACTTCTTAACAAGGCTTCGACCTCTGCTAAGCTGAAAGATTGGTTATAATTCACCGCTGTTCCCCTAAGAGTTACTAAATCTTCTATATAGTAATCTTCAAAGTCTCAACAAAAAATCATAAGAATAAAAACATAATAGGAGAAACGGGAGGGGTATCATGTCACAGAGGACTCAGAATACTTGTGTGGATGCGGATCGGCTGTAGCTGGATTATTTATAGCCTAATGTCTGACCATCAGGTGTTATGTCCGACCTTTAATCTGCGAAAGAAACCAATAATTAACTGATAAATTCGTTTTACGATTTTCTGGGCTAAAAAAACTTCGAGCAAAATCGAAAAACTTGGATTTTCGAGACAGGCTTGATATTATGCTGACAAAGAGGTTTAACGGTGTAACTGAGCAAGAATACGCAATGTTATATGGGAAATCCCAATTATCTAAAGTTGTGGCTATTACAAATGGGCCTTTTTGATATTCTTCTCATCATAGCAACATTGATCTTTCCGATGCTGATACTTCTGCTTTGGAAGCGAACATATCTTGCGTATCCAGTTTCCGTACTCGTTTTCTGGCTTCTCTTGATTGCTCATCCGGCCAGCTATTTATTTGATCCCGAAGCGGATAACCATCTCGGATTCACCATGTCGGTGCTATTTGGCTGGATTCCGGGCCTTATTTATTGTGGGTTAATCACTGCGTTGATTCCCAGAGTCCGCTCGCGGATTCGGAAAAATAATACAAAAAGGATAAAATCGTAACAAGATGGTAACATCCTGCCGGTATAAATATTTCGTTTGAAATAACTGATTTTGAGCAATCATGTGAAAGGGATACGATTATGAACATCAAACAAAGGATGCTCACAGCATTTCTAATGCTCGGTTTGCTCATTGCCGGCTGTGCGCAGGTCACGACCCGTGTAAGGCAGGATGATGGCACGTACCGCACATCAAAGCGTCTGGTTTTTCGCTCAGACCTGCCGGGCCGCTCCTTCAGTAGCGAAGGTGATGACATGGTCGCAACGGTATTTCATAAAGTGACATATACATTTCCGAAAGGCAAGGGAAGTTATTCGCAGAACTTCGACCGGATCAGCTTCGAAGGCAAACAGGTTAAATGCAGCATCGTCGGGCGAGAGCTGACGGTCAACGATTTGCGGTTCAGAGAATTTGAGAAAGGCGACTTCGTTCGCATAACCGACCACGGCAAGGTTTTCGTGAACGACAGCGAGCACGAGCCGCTCGGCGGTAGCTGACAAACCGCAACAGGCAACAAAACCGGCAAAATGTGGAATTTCGGTTTAGGTGAACCAAACATGAAACTAACCGCGACAATCTTCGGAATGTTATTGCTTCTGCCGGCTGTGAGTTTGGTTGGCATATCGTGTAAGGGCAAGAGTCCGGCGGCTTCCGAACGGATGGTCGGTATCGGGACGCACCGCCTTCAGATATGCGTCGAGGGCAAGGGGACTCCGACCGTTGTCATCGAAGCCGGTATTACGGACCGGATGGAAAACTGGAGGCCGAGGAACTGAAGGCCCTGCTCGATGCTGCTTCTTTACCCGGCCCCTATGTGGTCGTCGGCCACTCTTTGGGCGGGCTTAACGCACAAGTCTTCGCGGCGAAATACCCGGAAGATGTCGCCGGAATTGTCCTGCTCGATCCGCCGCCGTTGTCATTCATAAGGGGAGAGGATTACACGAGTCTTCTGGCAATGGCCGATCAAATGACTGCTCAGTGGCAGGCCGTTGCCGATGCGGGTGCCGGGTCAGCGGATGCCGAACAGAAAGCCCGGGCGGCTTTCTTCAAGATGATCGCATCGGAACATCGCGAGATGTTCGGCGAGAGTGCAAAGTTGGTTTCGGAGATCTCGTCCCTTGGAGACACGCCGCTGCTGGTGATGGCAGCAAAGAAGCCCAACCCCGCTTTCGAAGATCTGGCGCAGGAGTACCAGCAATACTGGATCGAACAGAGCCGCCGCCTGAGTAGCAAATCCTCAAAAGGCAGGTTCATCCTTGCAGAGAAAAGTACGCATCACCTGTATAAGGATGTGCCCGATCTTGTGTTTGAGAGCATTCTTTCGGTCGTCCATCAGGCTCGCGGAGAAAAATAGAAATCCATGTCAGTTTCCCGGGGGGCTTGGACGACGTCAAAACCATCCGGCCTTGTAAAGTAGCTTTTTTCGCTTAAATTTAGCATAATTACAGGTATTTTTCCCACAATTCACAAGAACGCGACAAAAATGTCCTAATTTTAACTGATTTTTCTTGGCTTTAATATGGGATATATAGCAAAACCAGATAAAACAATGATTAAACCTACTGGTTTAGTGGCTTTGAGTCGTATTGCGTATCCACGGTTCCTGGGCAAGGGCCTGATTCGGTTTCAGGTATTGTATCGTTGGTTAAGGTAAGATAATGCGGCATGAAACTGAGGAGTGGTGTTAAACAAGATGCTTGTTTGCGTCCAGCTTTTATTTGCGCTGTCGGTACAATCTCTCAACACATGTTCGTCCGACAACCTTTCCTGTGAACAATACGGAGGATTGCTGTGAAATACCTTTCAAACTGTAAACGCCTGAATTGAACTCCATCCTGAAAGGAAAAAATCAAATGAAAAGGAACATTATCAAGCTTTGGGCCTTTGACTTTCTTGCGGTAGTGGCGTCGCTGGTATTGTTGGCAGAAACCGCATTTGGCGGGACAACCCAGTTTGACTTCAGCGGGGATCTGAACGCGACATATGGAGCCGGAACGCTGGAGTACTATAACGGCGCGACAACATCCAGCGTAGTCAGTTTTGGTACGGCCAGTTCGTTCTCCTTGTTTGCTAACCGATGATTCTGGGGATACAAACATCGGTTACATCAACAGTTTTTACTTTACTGATACTGCGCTAAGCCCTTCGACAATAGCAGCATTTGGAGCACCTGACGCCGAAGGTATCTCGGCGATTCCAGCACCTAGCGCAATTCTGTTAGGCAGCATTGGTGTTGGTCTTGTCAATTGGTTGCGAAGACGCAGAACACTATAACAATTAGTAGCATTGCCGACATTAGACTCTAAAATTAGCTGAAAACCAGGCGTTTCCAGCATTATAAAATATCTGCTTTTAGCCCGCATTTCTCACAACCCCATTGAAAAAAGCTCCTTGTTCTGATATAACATTTTTATTCAAAAAGATTTAAACCAGAGACAAGGAGCTGTCTTATGAAAACACACTGTAATC
>Ga0180434_10000085_pt1 | contig 130436 bp, 102 predicted proteins | sample SS_ome_7_FD_132453 | JGI IMG/M metagenome (GOLD analysis project Ga0180434, IMG submission 132453) | Hypersaline lake sediment archaeal communities from the Salton Sea, California, USA - SS_1_D_2 metaG | ecosystem: Environmental > Aquatic > Non-marine Saline and Alkaline > Hypersaline >... | reverse complement strand
TTGGGAATTATTTATAACACACTGAAGAACGATTGGGTATTTGAAGACTTCCCAAACTTTGTAATCGCAAATACTTAACATAAAAATAAATATAAATTGGAGTAGACTTTTATCATAGGAGAGCTTGATGAAAGCGAAATATAAAGAACAGAACAATTTAAGTATATCACGACGGAATTTCATGAAGAACACCGCATTATTAGGGACCGGCCTTGCTTTTGCTCCAGCACAACTGGCCTTTGCTCAACAAAATACCTTGATGGCAGCAAGCCCTATGACTGACGAAGAGCGTATGGGTTGGTTTAAAAAAGCCAGATTCGGACTCTTTCTCCATTGGGGGCTTTATTCCCTGCTGGGCCGAGGTACTTGGGCGATGTTCATAGACCAGATTTCGGTTCCGGAGATGGAAAAGCTTGCCCGGCAGTTTAATCCGGACAAATATAATCCCAACGAATGGGCTGAATTAGCTTTGGAAGCTGGAATGAGATACGCCGTCCTCACGACGCGGCACCATGACGGTTTTTGCCTCTTCGACAGTAAAGTATCGGATTTCACTTCCGTAAAAACCGCTACAAAACGAGATTTCGTCGCAGAATATGTCGAGGCCTTTCGCAAAGCTGGTCTGAAGATCGGATTTTATTACTCACTCGTCGACTGGCGTTTCCCGGGTTATTTCGAAGCTGAAAAATACCCGGAAAGTAAAGATGCCCTCGTACATCAGGCACATGAGCAGGTCCGAGAGCTGCTCACAAATTATGGCAAGATTGACCTGATGTGGTTTGACGGCCATTGGCTGGCAGATATCTGGGATTCTATCGCTAAGCCTGAAAGAATGGTGGAATTTTGGGATGCGGAAAAACTTGTTAAAATGATCCGTGAACTTCAGCCGCATATTATCATCAATAATCGTGTGGGCGGATTGTCCGGTGATTATGATACACCCGAACAGAAGATTGAGGCTCCCGAATCAGGCCGTCCCTGGGAGGTATGCCAGACAATTGGTGACTATTCACAGTCATGGTGCTACCAGCGATATACGCCGAAACCAATCAGAAAATCTGTAGGTCAGTTGCTCCTGCAGCTTACTACCATTGCCGAAGATGAAGGTAATTACCTCTTGAACGTGGGTCCAAAGCCAGATGGTACAATCCCAAAAGAGGATGCAGATAGATTAAGAGGTATAGGAAGATGGCTAAAGGTAAACGGCGAAGCTATCTATGGCAGCCAGAAGCCACCCATATACGGTAACTCAGTAGCCAGTTGGATATTCAAAGATAATATTGGTTATCTCTATTTGCCATGCTGGGCTAAGGACGAATTGAGGATATGCAATATTGGAACACCGGCAGAATCGGCTCAGTTGCTTGCTACAGCCCAGTCTTTAAAGGTTTCTTACGACACCGATTGGAATCGATTGATCATCAGTGATCTTCCAGAGACACCCCCTGATCCTGACATCAGTGTCATAAAGGTTGTTTTTCCTTCCAAGCCGACAATGAAGGTGAAAGAAGACGGCTCGGCATGGCTAAGAGTAACCAGTTAAAAAAAGAGGAAAGGATACATACATTTTGCTTCTTATAAACAGTTGAATTAAAAAGTTATTAAAAAACAAACGAAAGGAAATAATGATGAAGGCGAAATGCACAAGATGGGTAGTGTGGATTCTGTGTGTCAGCGTCTGCACTTTAATGCTGGTGTCAGATGCATTAGGCACTAACAGTGAATCCTCTAAGGAGCAGATGTGGGAGTCGGACGATTGGAATATCTCGGCCGCGGCTGCCACAGATAAATCCCAAAAGCAACAGGAATTCCAGGTAACACCTAAGATGCAGCGATGGACTCATGACCGCTTTGGAATGTTTATTCACTGGGGTCTCTATTCTACACGGGCAGTGCGTGCCTGGGTCACGGATGAGGAACGTACGGCCGAAGAAGGATACGAAGCTTATTACAAGAGAAAGTACTTTGACCACTTCAATCCGGATCTGTTTGACCCGAAAGTGTGGGCGAAAGCGGCTAAGCATGCCGGGATGAAATATTTTGTAATTACAACCAAGCACCACGAGGGCTTTTGCCTCTGGGACAGTAAATACACTGACTTTAAAGTCACAAACACACCTTACGGCAAGGACCTGTTAAAACCAATGGTACAGGCATTCCGTAACGAAGGCCTCCGGGTCGGTTTTTATTACTCCATACTGGATTGGCATCATCCCGAGTTCCCCGTTAATACCGAAGGCTCCCTGGCTCATCCAATGTCGGGTAATGCAGAGTTTATGGAAAAGGCCAAAAACAGAAATGTAAAAAAATATGTTGAGTTCGCTCGCAATCAAATAACTGAACTGCTTACCGAGTTCGGTCCCATTGATGTGTTTTGGTCTGACATCCCGTTTTCCGACCCTGAAGGTGAAAAACACGGCGAGGAACTCATAAAGCTTATCAGAGAGCTTCAACCCGATATCTTGCTCAATGACCGTCTGGAGCACTTGCCCGGGCGGGCGGACTTTAAAACGCCGGAACAATTCATCCCGCGCCAATGGATACAGGAAAATGGTCAGCCGGTCCCATGGGAGACCTGTATGACCGCTTCCGGCTTCTGGAGTTATTATCCGAGCCTTGATGATTATAAAAGTTCTGATCAGCTCATCCACGGGCTCATTGATATCGTCAGTAAGGGCGGCAATCTACTGCTCAATATAGGGCCCAATGGACGAGGCGAATTTGATCCGCGCTCTATGAAAATTCTCAAAGAAATTGGTGACTGGATGCATTTAAACAGCCGGTCCATCTATGGCTGCACACAGGCACCGAAACAATTTAAGGCCCCTCCGGATTGCAGGTATACCTATAACCCCGAAACGAATCGGCTTTATGTTCACCTTTTTAGCTGGCCGATTCACGAACTGCATCTTGAAGGCCTGGCCGACAAAGTTGACTATGCACAGCTTCTGCATGATGCTTCAGAGGTGCAGTTAGGCTCGCCCATGTTCTGGTATTTCATCTGGGAACAGCGGCCGGATGACCTTCTGACTATCGCCTTGCCAACAGAAAAACCGGATGTAACTGTGCCTGTGATAGAGATTTTCCTGAAATAAAAGGGTATTGGTTCCAGGCATGAATTATTGATTCATAATTCCGTAAATATACCGTGGGGCAGGAAAAACAATATATAGCGGTCGATCTTGGGGCAGAGAGCGGACGTGTGATGCTCGGTGCCGTTTCAAAAAATATAATTCGATTGGAGGAAGTCCATCGATTTAGTAATCATCCGGTTAGAGAAGGTCAGAGCCTGCGGTGGGATTTCAGAGCGCTTTTTTCGGAAATCAAGAACGGTATAGAAAAAGCAATAAAACAATGCAAAGGCCTTATCGATGGCATAGGCGTGGACAGTTGGGGGGTTGATTACGGTCTTGTTGGAGAAAACGGGTCTCTGTTAGAGAATCCCTATCACTATCGTGACAGCCGTACTGACGGCATTCCTGAAAAAGCTTTCGAGTTAATGGACAAAAAGGATATCTACAACCATACAGGCATACAGTTAATGCAAATTAACACGGTTTACCAGTTGCTTGCGGCGCACTTGTCAAATCCGGAGTTGCTCAAAAGAGCTAAAACATTACTTTTAATGGCAGACTTGGTTTCTTACTACCTTTGCGGAAAAATTTGCGCTGAATTCACTTTAGCGAGCACATCCGGATTGATGGATATGAGAACGGGACAGTGGTCAAAACAAATTTTTAATCATTTATCCTTACCTATTGAAATTATGCCAGAAGTTGTTCGGTCAGGAACTGTTCTCGGTAAGTTAAACAACGAGCTCTGCAGGGAATTAGGCTGCGAACCTATTAATGTGATAGCGGTCGGCTCGCATGATACCGCTTCAGCGGTGGCTGCAGTTCCGGCAAAGAAAGATAAATGGGCGTTTCTTTCCAGCGGGACCTGGAGCCTGCTGGGTGTGGAAATTCCAGAAGTGATCATTAATGGCCAGACCTTCGAGTACCAGTTTACCAACGAAGGTGGGATTGATGGAACGATTCGTCTTCTTAAAAATATTATGGGCCTGTGGCTGGTGCAGGAATGCCGCCGTCAATGGCAAAACAAAGGACAGGAATTGTCATATGCCCAACTAACTAAAATGGCCCAGAATGCCCCGGCGTTTGCCGGCTATATCGATACCTCCTCTCCACTTTTCCTATCACCCGGACAGATGCCGAATAAGATGAATGACTATTTGATCCAAAGCGGCCAGGCACCCATCGCAGATAAAGGAACAATGATTCGTGTGATCTTCGAAAGCCTGGCCCTGAATTACACCCGTGTGCTGGAACAAATCGAGACACTGACGGGAAATCCTATCAACTGCCTGCATATTGTCGGCGGTGGAATCCAGAATGAGTTGCTTTGTCAGTTTACCGCGAATGCTACGGGCAAGAAGATTTTAGCCGGGCCTGTCGAAGCTACGGCAACAGGTAATATTCTCATGCAGGCAAGGGCAAGAGGTCAAATAGATACGATAGATACAGCAAGAAAAATCGTAAGAAACTCTTTTAAGCCTAAAGAATATTTACCACAACATACAAAGCTTTGGGAAAATAAATACCAAGAGATAAAAAGATACTACAAAAATCAATAAATTAAGGAACACAATCATGTCAAAAAAAGTTAAGGCGATACGCCTACCAAACATAAAAAAATCAAAACCTAAGATACCTGTCATAGGAGTGTTTGCTGCCTGCGATCCACGTATTGACGAAACCAGCCGTACTCGCAGCCAAAACATTATCGAAATGGTCGCTGACGAGATTAGCGGCTCGGTGCTTCTGCCGGATAAAACCGCCGTGCCGGTTGTATATTCAGCAATCCTGGTAGACGGCGAAAAGCAAGCTGATGGTGTTGCCCGGCAATTTCAAAAATCCGGCGTTGATATTATCGTCTGCGTACCCGATACATGGGCGTTTCCTCAACTTACTGCCATCTCACTTTTGCAGCAGTTCCCAAACAACACTCCTTTTAACATAACATGCGGCAACAGCGCTCCAAAACCCGGCGTCGTGTATGCTCACGCTTTGAACGGTGCAATCAGTCAATACGGCCGAATGTCCACGCTCAACGTAGGCACCTGGCCGGATACAGGAATGAAACCTCAAATGACAGAACAAACCAAAAAAAATCTGATCGATTGGTGCTATGCTGCAGTGACTTATATCGCACTTCAGGGCAGAAGAGCTGTCGTTTTCGGCCATGATTCAATGGGCATGGAAACTGCTTTGGCTCATATCCTTCCGACAAGAAATACCTTTGGTCTTGAGATTACCCGAATAGACATGAAACTGCTGGCGGATATGTTGAACAAAAAGGCGTATAGTGATAAAGAGCTGAAATCACTGGTTAATTGGATAAAAAGAAATCTGGGTTCTCGACTTGAGCTTATACAAGATAACGCTGAAGAAAAGCTGCAGCAGTCTCTCGCTATGTACCTGATCATGCGTGATTTGGTGGAGGACTTGAACGCTGTGGGTGGCGGATTTATGAATCAGCTGGAATGGGGCAGCGACATGCGCGGAATCCCGCTGCCGATTTGTGATATGGCAGAGTCGATGATGAATGCCACATTCGATCATAACGGCCGTAAGGCACCTGTTCCATTTGCCACTGAAGCAGACGTTCAGGGATTGCTTACGATGCTGTTTACTTGCTGGCTATCCGGCGGCAATCCCCCGTTGTTTATGGATTTCAGGAAAGTGTGGGAGCCTTGGGACATACAGCGCTTAGCAAAGAAGGTTAAAGTAAAATACTCAAAGAAGGATATATGGGCGCAAAAAGGCATTATTGACGGTGACAATTCCGGCTCTGCCAGTCTTGACTGGGCAGGCAAACCCGGCGACTCGATCAAAAATATCATGAAGAATGTTTATATGCCTGGTGCAGAGTTGTATTATTTCCCCGGCGGCGGCAACAGCGTATCGTTCATCTCGCCCGGTGGTATTCATGGGACTGCAGCACGAATAGCTTTTAGCGAGTTGAACGGTATGTTCAGCCTGATTTGGGATGAGGCCTTCACCGTGGATTTGCCGCCGCAGCTTGCTCAGGCAGTCGCACATAGCTCAAATGTCACCTGGCCGCATACCTGGGTTGTTCCGAAATACGCGAGTATGTCAGAGTATAAGCAGTATGCACCTGCCAATCATTTTCATATGATCTGGGATCTGCCCGTGGCACGTTTGCAGTACTGGATGGATTTAACAGGTGTCTTGAGCATAACGCCATGGTCGGCCCGGCCTAAATTTATCGAAGGTGTCGACAGACCCCAACCGCTGGTGCATTTGATAAATGGCGGAGAGGATAACTATAAAGCCTTAAGGTTGCACAGTTAAAATGTATTCCTTGGCTGTAAGTTCTTATCATAATTTATGTTTAGAACTTCAAAATTACGCTCAATCCTGTTTGTTTAATTCCTATTCAGGTAAGATTTGAATATTTCAGCATTGTGGTTTATACTGCAGATTCGATTTTGGCGGCTTAATGAACCGTTCATCCAGGATGACGTGAAAAATAAAGGCATGCTAAATATTTAAGAAAGCAAAATGTTATGAATAATCCAAAAGATGAAGAAAAGAACGTCTACTGTGAAGATTTAAAATCAAAGACGGCGATTGTCACCGGTGCGGGCAGCGGTTTAGGTAAAAGCGTTGCCATAGGATTGGCACGGGCATCGGCGTCAGTCGGATTAGTCGATATTGACGAAAAATCGATCGAACATACTTCAGAACTTATCAAAAAAGAAATTCCTCAAAGCGAAACCATAACTATAGGCTGTGATGTAACTAACGAAGAACAAGTCGATAGAGCCTTTGACATACTCTCAAGCAAGTGGGGACATTTAGATATCCTGGTCAACGCAGCGGGAATTGCTCCTGCCGGGCCGCTTATCGATTTGGATGCTGAAAAATGGCGTCAGGCCCTGGAAATCAACCTCACCGGTTACGTTCTTATGGCGCGGGCAGCGGCGAGAATTATGATAAAGCAGGGAACAGGCGGTAATATTATTAATCTCAGTTCCAAATCAGGTCTTGAGGCCAGTAAGGACAATACAGCGTACAATGCCACCAAGGCAGGAGAAATTCATATGGCCCGCGGCTGGGCGCTTGAATTAGGAGAATATGGAATACGTGTCAATAGTGTATGTCCCGGCAATGTCTTCGAAAGCTCGAAAATCTGGAATCCGGAATACATTAAAATTTGTGCCAGGAAATATGGAATAAAACCGGAGGATGTTATTCCTTATTATGTGAATAAGACCGCCTTAAAACAAGAAATAAAAGGGCAGGACGTGGCCGATGCTGTTGTTTTTTTATGTTCCGAGAAAGCACGTGTCATTACCGGTCAAATTATCATACCTGACTCCGGCCAGGTTATGGTTAGGTAATTTTTACTCCGCCCCATCGGGATAAAGTAATTCAATCTTATGCTCCTGGCAGGCCCGCAGCCAGGCTTCAGATGGTTTCACGTCCGTAACTATATAATCAAGCGCTTCGATGCCGGCAATTCTATAAAGGGCCGGATTATCAAATTTTGTATGGTCGCCCACGAAAACAACTTCGCTGGCGCGCTTCAAGACTAACTTTGTAAATCCGACAGTCACCACATCAGCACCGCTGATACCTGCTTCAATCGTGATATCATCCGCCCCTGTGAAGGCCTTGAAACCGCCAAGTTGAGCAATTGCGTTCTCGGCGGTAGAACCGACCATGTCCATTCGGTCCTGCCTGTATTCTCCACCGATAATGATAATTTTGTTGCCGGTCAGCTCATGAAGTCTGTGCATCAGATACAAGGAATTCACAATAATAGTAAGATTTTTGAGCAGGGCAAGATAAGGGATTATCTCATAACATGTAGAGCCGGCTTCAAGATAGATAATATTACCATCCTCGATGAGCTCGCTCGCAAGTTTGCCGATTATCCTTTTTGCTTTAAGGTTGCGCGTTTGACGGTATCGCACCGAGGCCTGTACACCGGGTCCATTAAGAACGGCTCCCCCATATGTTTTTTTAAGCAAAGCGTTTTTTTCAAGGTTTTTTAAGTCTCTCCTAATAGTCACCTCTGTTACACCCAGAGTTTTCGATATTTCTCGCACATTAATTCTTCCGGTAGCGTTCAACTCGTCAAGTATCTGTTTATGCCTAATTTCGGCTTTAATCCCCATTTGCTAACTTTATCTCCAAAATTCACTTTTTATTTGCGTTGATAGATTATATAAGAAGAGAAAAGGTGTTTCAATAAAAATTGTTTGTTTTCTTTCGATTACTTTCTAATCTGAATCTATTTGGCGGCATATTTCTATCTTTTGTTTGCATTAGAACTGATTTATGTTAAATTGCTCATCTTAAGACCCTTTTTGAAACATTCTATCATGATGCACAAACTGAAGGCAGGCTTTGAGTCCTTTATGGAAGTTTTTAATATATGGATTATTCAGTTGAAGATACTCGAAAGAGTCCTCCTCCACCGATAAGTGAACTTATTGAAGAGGGCATAGTCACTGTAGACCAAGTGTTAGACTGGTTCAGGACCATCAATGAAATTCGCTTTTTTGAAGAAAAAGTGTTTGAGCTCTTGGGACAGAACATCATCAAAGGGGCTTCGCATCTGTATGCAGGTCAAGAGGCGGTTGCCGTTGGTGCTATTGCAGCAATTGAAACGGGAGATGTCATAGGCTCAACACATCGAGGACATGGTCACTGCGGGGCAATCGGCAATAAGTATGCAGAAACAGAGAATGACAGGCAAAATCATTGGAATCAGATGATGGCGGAGTTGATGGGCAAAGAGACCGGCTACTGCAACGGCCGTGGCGGTTCGATGCATATAGCCAACGTCACACAAGGCAACATCGGCTCGACAGGAATTGTGGGCGGCAATATTCCTCCTGCTGTCGGTGCGGCGTTCGCGGAGAAATACAAAAAAACCGGGGCGGTGGTATTATCATTCTTCGGGGACGGTGCTACCAACACAGGCAGCTTTCATGAGTCAATGAACATGGCTTCGGTTTTAAAGGTTCCGCTGATTGCGATTATAGAAAACAATCTTTATGGAATGAGCGTCCCCTTTTCGGCCACTGAGGTCGAGCATGCCAGCTGCGCAAGCAATATCAAAGACATTGCGATAAGGTCAACTGCTTACCATGTACCCGGGATGATTGTCGACGGACAGGATGTTGTCGCTGTTTATTTGGCGGTTAAAAATGCGGTTAAAAGAGCCAGACAAGAGACTATCATGACCATGATAGAGGCAAAGACGTATCGCTGGTACGGCCACAGCCGAAGTGATCCCAGAAAATACCGTACTAAAGAAGAAGAAAAAGCCTGGCATGACAAAGATCCAATCGCGGTGTTAAGTCGAAAATTGCTTGATGAAAAGCTCGGTGAACAACAGCAGCTTGATGAGATAAAACAAAAGGCGTCAGATACTATCGAAACGGCAGTTCAATTTGCTCTTGACAGCCCATGGCCGGATATAGCTGAATTGACCAAGGATGTCTATGTTCCGCTATTTTATGAGCAGAACAGCATCGATGATGAAAAGGCGCTTGCATACAAGGTTGCCCAAGCAACGAACGCCTTTGAACAAGCCATGGCTTTATCACAAGCAAAGACCAAAAAGGAAAAAACCGAGCAATCAAAAGGAAAAATCAAAGACGAATTCGGTATGAATATCATGACCATGGGTCAGGCAATCGTTGAGGCACAGGCCGAGGAGATGAGAAGGGATGAAAATGTTTTTCTCTTTGGTGAAGACGTCGGACTCTATGGCGGGGCCTATCAGGCAAGCAAAGGATTGGTCCTGGAGTTCGGAACTGATCGTGTCATTGATACCGCCATATCCGAGGCGGCCATTGTAGGAGCCGCTACGGGAGCAGCTATTCGTGGCTTGAGGCCGATCGCAGAAATTATGTATGTTGATTTTGTTACCATAGCCTCCGACCAGTTAATGCACAACGCAGCCTTCAACCGTTATATGTTTGGAGGTCATGCAAAAGTCCCGCTGGTTTTGAGAACAGAAGGAGGGGTCGGTCGATGCATCGCTGCTCATCACTCAAAATCTCTTGATCCGTGGGTTATTAACATACCCGGCCTTTATGTTGTAATGCCGTCAACTCCTTATGATGCCAAGGGATTGTTAAAGGCTGCCGTAAGAACTGATAACCCGGTGGTCTTTATTGAGCACAAAGCGACGTACGGCCAGCTTGGGGCGGTACCGGAAAATGAGTATATAATCCCGTTAGGTGTTGCGGATATAAAGAAAAACGGCAGCGACGTTACAATTGTCAGTTACAGTCGAATGGCAATGCGGTCTCTCGAAGCCTCTAAAGTGCTAAAAGAACAAGAAGGCATAGATGCTGAAGTTATCGATTTAAGAACGTTAAAGCCTATGGATATTAAAACTGTCGCCGAATCAGTGAAGAAAACGGGGCATCTTATTACTGTTGCTGAAAGTTTTCGTGTATGCGGCACAGGCAGGGAAATAAGCAGCGCATTTATGGAATACACGTTTGAGGACGGAAGCTGCGGCTTTGATTATCTTGATGCGGCCCCAATAAACCTTGCCGCCGAGGACGTTCCTCCTCCAATGAGTGAGCCTCTGGAGAATGCGAGCATCCCAACTATAGAAAAAATAGTTGAACGTGTAAAAGGAATATTATAATCACAACCAAACTTTTTAAGGATTCTTGAATGGCAAAAGAAGTCAGACTACCTCAGCTTGGTCAAACAATGGAGGAAGGCACTATTATCGAGTGCATGGTCAAGATTGGTGATCAAGTGAAAAAGGGTGATATTATATTTGAGATAGAAACCGACAAGGCCACCTTAGAGATGGAATCACCTGCGGATGGATTTGTGAAGAAGATACTTATTGAAGTCGACCAAACCCTGCCTGTTGGAGAGCCGTTACTTATTCTCGGGAAAAAGGATGAAGAGATTTCACAGGATCTTATTAACTCACTTAAGCAAAAACCTCAGATCGAGTCAGGTTCGGAAACAGCTGCTGTCGTTCCCGAACCAAAGCCGGCCGAATTGCAGGGACCTAAGAAAACTGCCGAGAAGGTTTTTGCTTCGCCGAGAGCAAAACGGCTGGCGAAAGAACTAAGTGTAGAATTGTCGTCAGTTACCGGTACCGGATCCGGCGGAAAAATCACCGAAGAGGATGTTAAAATAGCTGTCGAACAATCAGCTTCTCTTGCGGGCAGCATCGATAAATTAAAGCTCGGGATGTCATTTAGAATTAATAAATTACAACAATTGACAGCCCAACGCATGCGAAACTCCAAACTTGAAATACCATGCTTTTACTTGAGTGTTAAAATTGATGTTACAAAGCTGGTTCAAAAGCGAGCCGACATGAATGAAAAGCAGGGTATGAAAATTTCATACAACGACTTCCTAATAAAAGCGTTTTCTTCGGGGATAGAGAAATTTCCTTTGATGGCAGGTCAATTAACCGGTGATGTCATAACGCTGGCAGACACCATTAATATTGGTTTGGCAGTGGAAGCACCAAACGGTCTCGTTGTACCTGTTATAAAAGATGTTCAGACAAAAGATTTGAACCACATCGCATCCGAGACACAAAAACTTATTGAAAAGGCTAAGCAAGGGAAACTTTCCCTTGCTGACCTTGAGGGGGCTTGTATTACCATCAGCAGCCTGGGTGCCTATGGAATAGACTCGTTTATCCCCATCGTTATTCCCGGCCAATGCAGTATCGTGGGAATCGGTCAGATTATCGATGACTGTGTCCCCAATAACAATGACGTTGAAATACGAAAGATGATGAATATGAATCTGTCTGTGGATCATAAAGTAGTTAACGGAGCATACGCATCTCAATTCCTAGACTTTGTAAAGAAACTGCTGAGCAATCCCGGATAATTCGCAACAAAATTGTTACGTTCATCAAGCCTCTAAGATGTGTTTACGACAATAGCTTCCTCCTTCACCGTCGGTTGATATAAATAAATATATAGTTGGAAAGTCTTCCACATATCCATTAAAAATGTTATTTAAAATCATTAGTGACAAGATTTTATTTTTGTTGGATAGATTCGTGTCTTAATTATAATTCTATATGAAACCAAGTGGGCACAAAAAGACTAAACGCATACCCCAATATTGGAACAAAACAGCTTTATAAAATTTTTTGGATAAATAGGATGGTATATCCGATTTCCATGTTTGTTTAACTTAAAGAAAATTGATTCTGCATCAGAGCTCTTTTATATACCCTTCTATTTATTTCACCTCTTCTCTTTCTAAGGGAGAAACAATTGCTTTTATCTACTTCTAAAAAATAGTGATTATTATACCTTAAAAACTAATGATATAACATGTTTGTAAGCGAACAACACGTTAACAGATATTATGAGGACGGTTGGATGCGGGCTTTACGTCCATCATTTCTTTAGACCAGTGCATAATCCTCGGAATGCTGAGGAGTCTTATTTTTATGATGACAAACAGGGATGTTAAAAAATTCGCATTTCACAAACTTTCCGGGCATGTAAACCGAGATAGAAAAGTGATGGTATCACTCTTCCCCAATGAAAACTCCAATGGAGCCGATGAGATTCGAACTCACGACCTCTTGCATGCCATGCAAGCGCTCTCCCAACTGAGCTACGGCCCCGTTTTAACGGTATGATAGCAGATTGCTTTTAAGGGGGCAAGAGGTTTTTTGAGCAATTGTATTTCGGTGTCAGATACGCTATAATCTTCTATTTGTCGAAAATAAATAAAGCAAGTATGGAACCATAAAAGGACAGCGAATTGATAAAACGAGAGCGGATAGTGATAAGCGGCAGGGTCCAGGGGGTCGGATTTCGTCCGGCGGTGTATCGACTTGCCCAAGAGCTGGAGCTGTCGGGATTTATCTACAATGATACCAAGGGTGTAACACTTGAATTGCAGGGCAATCAAGAGCGAATAGACTCATTTCTTAAGAAACTGAAAAGGGATGACAAGCCTCCTCTGGCAGAGCTAAACTATATTGACAGAAAAGCAATTGATTCAATCGAAAAGGAGAAGGGGTTCGTCATCAAGGAAAGCAAGGCCGAGGGGGAGCCGGTGTCCCAGGTGAGTGTAGATACAGCGACGTGTGCAGACTGCGTGAGGGAATTGCTTGACACAAGTGATTTCCGGTACCGATATCCGTTCATTAATTGCACGAATTGCGGGCCGCGCTATACGATAGTAAAGACGATTCCGTATGACCGGTCTAATACGACGATGGGCGTTTTTAAGATGTGTGATAAATGCTACAGCCAATATAAAGATATAATGGACCGGCGTTTTCACGCGCAGCCGGTGGCGTGCAGCACATGCGGGCCGAAAGTAGAGCTGGTTGATAATCGGGGAAATTTGATTGAAGGTGAAAGTGATGAAGCGATAAAGCAAACCGCCCTGCTGCTGAAGGATGGAAAGATACTGGGAATTAAGGGGGTTGGAGGTTTTCATCTGGCGGTGGACGCGAAGAATGAGCAGGCGGTCAGGCGGCTTCGTAAGAGAAAGAGACGCGACCATAAGCCGTTTGCAATGATGGCGGGGTCGATTGAAGAAATAAGCAACTATGCCGACGTCAGCAAAGCGGCCGAAGCGCTTTTAAAAAGTCCGCAGAGTCCTATCGTTTTGTTACCCATGAAAGAAAACAGCGGCATAGCAGCGTCGGTGGCCGAAGGTGTGAATACTTACGGGTTTATGTTGTGTTATGCACCGGTGCATCATTTGCTGTTTAACGAAGGCCCTGATGTGTTGGTAATGACAAGCGGGAATATTTCTGATGAGCCGCTGATATGTGATAATCAAAAGGCGCTCCAGAGACTGGGGGATATAGCGGATGCTTTTTTGATGCATAACAGGGAAATCTATCGGCAGGTCGATGATTCAATCACCCATTTTATTGCAGGTGAGCCGGTGCTGTTGCGGCGTGCGAGGGGGTATGTGCCCGATCCAATATTGAGCAAAGAAATGATCCCGAAAGAGATATTCGCAGCCGGGGGAGACTTGAAAAATACATTCTGTTTTACCAAGGGAAACCAATTCATCTGCAGTGAGCATATCGGGGATATGGAGGATGCTGAGGTGTATCATCATTATGTCGAATCCATTGAACATCTGAAGAGATTATTTGACGTAAGGCCGGAGGTGGCGATTTGTGATTTGCATCCGGGTTATATGTCAACACAGTATGCGATGGGGCTTAAGGGTGTCAGGAAGATACAGGTTCAGCATCACTGGGCACATACCGCATCAGTGCTGGCTGAGGAGGGAATTAATGGGCCGGTGATCGGGCTAAGCGAAGACGGCACCGGATACGGAACAGACGGGACGATATGGGGCTGCGAGTGTTTGATAGCAAGCCTGGAGAAATTCGAGCGGTTCGGACATTTGTCATATTATCCGCTAGCGGGCGGTGATAAGGCAACCAAGGAGGCAATTCGGCCATTGCTGGGACTTCTGAAGACAACTTATGGTGATGATTTCAATCTGGAGAAATTCGGATGGCTACTGGAGCAGGTTGAGCCGGAGGTTGAGAAGCAGCGAATCGTCCTTGAACAGATAGAGAAAGGAATCAACACCGTCGAGACATCAAGCTTAGGGAGAGTCTTTGATTCAGCGGCCGCAATGGTTGGTCTGGGCAGCTATAATCATTTTGAGGCACATTTGCCGATAGCACTCGAAGCAGAGGCCTTTGAAGGGGTGAATGAATATTATGAATTCGAGCTGTATGGGGACGGCGAGGCACCGGTCAAGCTTGATTTGCGTATGATAATAAGACAGATCGTTGACGATGTGCATGATAAAAGAGAATCCGGCGTTATATCAGCGAAATTTCATAATACGATATGCGAAGTACTTAAAGCAATGGCAATAAAAGCCAGAGAGAAAACGGGTTTAAAGACAGTGGCGTTAAGCGGCGGTGTGTTCTGCAATCGTTATTTGACCAACCGTTTAATTGAGACTTTAAAAAAAGACGAATTTAACGTATTATATAATCGTGTCGTTCCATCCAATGACGGCGGCATTTCATTAGGACAAGCTGCTATAGGAGCGGCGTTGATAAAAAAAGGAAAGATGTGAGACGGAAATGTGTTTGGCGATACCAGCGAGAATCGTTGAGTTAGAAGGTGATAAGGCGGTTGTTGACGCGATGGGAAACCGCTTCAAGGCGAGGACTACGCTGCTGTCCGATGTAAAGCTCGGTGATTTAGTGCTGGTGCACGCCGGCTTTGCTATATCAGCAGTCGATGAGGAAGAAGCCAAGAAGACCTGGGAATTGATTGAGGAAATTAATACTTTTATGGAGACCGACAAGAAGGTGTCGGGTTAAGTTTATTCAGATGCTTGAGAGAATCATTAAAGCACAGAAATCTATTGAGGAAAGCTGCCGTAAGCTCGAGCGCCAAATACACATTATGGAGGTATGCGGGACGCATACGATCTCCATCTTCCGCAACGGAATACGTCATATGCTGCCGGAAAATTTAAACATGCTTTCCGGTCCGGGATGCCCGGTATGTGTGACACATCCGGGATATATTGATACGATGCTCGAACTTGCTGATAGAGATAAGTGTATCGTCGCGACGTATGGTGATATGATGCGGGTGCCGGGTCAAGGGGGCTCGCTGGAAACCAAATCAGTCGGCCGTGATGTTAAGGTAGTTTTAAGCAGCGACGATGCTCTTGAGCTTGCCAAACAGAATCCAGAAAAAACAGTTGTATTTATTGCAGTGGGTTTTGAAACGACAACACCCGCGAGCGCAGTGGCGGTTAAAGAGGCGGCTGAACTGGGAATCGAAAACTTCTGTATTCTGAGCAATCATAAGCTGGTGGTACCGGCCATGAGTGCACTGCTTTCAGACAAGAGCAACCGTATCGATGCATTTCTATGTCCCGGACATGTAAGTGTCATTATCGGCAGCGATGCATATAAGGGGATTGTAAAGGAATTTTCCCGGCCGTGTGTGGTAGCGGGATTCGAGCCAGTGCAAATTTTGGACGGTCTTTCTGAAATTTGTAAACAACTTGTCGAGGGCAAAGCAGAGTTGGACAACGTTTACGGAGCAGTTGTGAAACCGGAGGGTAATACGAAGGCACTGGAAATCATCAATGAGTGTTTCGAGCCAGTGGATGGTTACTGGAGAGGATTAGGCAAAATTGAGAAAAGTACAATGCAGCTCAAAGATGGATTCGGCGAATTCGATGCCTACAAGCGCTTAGGCATTAGCGATGAGGCCGGGGAAGATACCTCGGGCTGTCGGTGCGGGGAGGTTCTATGCGGCCTGATAGATCCTCCGGAATGTATGCTGTTCGCAAGCACCTGCACACCTGACAGTCCGGTCGGGCCGTGCATGGTCAGTTCGGAGGGAGCATGCTCAGCATGGTATAAATATCACCGAAAGGGGCAACATGGGTAAGGCAAAGCACGAGAAAATTCTTTTAGCCCATGGGGGCGGCGGGCGCTTAAGCGATGAATTGATACGCCATCATATCCTACCGAAATTTCAAAGCAAGACACTACAGCAGTTAACTGATTCGGCAAACCTTGAGCTGGATTCAAAGTCAATATGTTTTACCACAGACAGCTATGTGGTGAAGCCGCTGTTTTTTCGAGGCGGTGATATCGGCAAACTCGCTGTGTGCGGGACGGTCAATGACCTGGCGGTAGCAGGAGCCAGGCCGGTTGCGATATCCGTGTCGCTGATTATCGAAGAAGGATTAGAAATCGACATTTTAGAGAATATTCTAAGTTCAATCGGCAAATCAGCGAAGGAAAATAAGGTCGAGATTGTTGCCGGTGATACAAAAACGGTTGAGGCAGGGGCAATCGATAAGATTTTTATTAATACCGCCGGCGTCGGTGTGCGAATAGACGGTGTTGAGTTAGGATTCGATAAGATACAACCGGGTGATGTAATCATTATAAACGGTCCGATCGGTGACCACGGCATAGCTATTATATCACAGCGCGAGGGTTTAGAGTTCGAGACGCAACTTGAAAGCGACTGCGCTGGATTAGGCAATCTTATATGCACTTTGCTTGAGGACGTAGACGGCGTCAAGTTTATGCGCGACCCTACCCGCGGCGGACTGGCTGCAACGCTGAATGAAATGACGCGCGGCTGCAATCTGGGAATTGAGATTCGGGAGGTCGACATACCAGTCCGCCCTGCCGTGCGGGCAGCCGCTGAAATGCTTGGCTTTGACGTGCTAAACATAGCAAACGAAGGCAAATTTGCAGCAGTGGTTGCGCCGGAACATGCGAAGGCTTTTTTAAAAATTTGTAAAAAAGACCCGCTTGGAAACGAGGCGCGCGTTATTGGCGAAGTTGTACCAACAAAAGACGGGCCATTGGTTGAGATGATGACTAAAATCGGGGGAAGGCGAGTCGTCCAGATGCCGTATGGACGAGAACTGCCGAGGATTTGCTGATGCATGAGACGATGGTTGCTCAGAATTTGCTTGAAGCGATATTAACTGAAGCCGAGAAACAGCAGGCCCGGCCGGTTCACGCACGGCTGAGTTGCGGACAGTTGAACCATATCAATGAGGAAATCCTGAGTTTCGCATTCGAGGCACTCGCGAAAGGGACGAAATGCCAAGGCGTGAAACTTAGTGTTGAGCAAAAACCGATAAAGGGACAATGTAATCAATGTAACGAGGTATTTGAGTTTGAACTCGATAACCCGGTGTGCAGCGGGTGCGGCAGCGATGATTTCAAGCTGCTGCCGGACGAGCCGATATTGCTCGAAGATATTGAATTTGATACGGAGAGTGAAGATGTACAAAGTCAGAGTGGGAAAAAAGATACTTCGAGCAAATGAAGAAATCGCGCAGGAGAACAGCCGATTGCTCGGTGATGCCAAAAGTTTGTGTTTGAATATGATATCTTCGCCGGGATCCGGCAAGACGACGATTCTTGTGAGAACCATCGAAACCCTTAAGGATAAAGTAAAAATCGGGGTCATTGAAGGTGACATACAAACCGATTTGGATGCCGAGCGTATACGGGCGACAGGGACCGCCGCGATACAAATCAACACTGAGGGAGCGTGCCATCTATCGGCGGCACAGGTACACCAGGGGCTCTCTGACTTAGACATCGAGGGACTGGATTTGATATTTATTGAGAACGTCGGCAATCTGGTTTGTCCGTCAGCATTCGAACTTGGAGAGACCGGGAAGTTGGCGGTGCTGTCGGTCAGCGAAGGGGATGACAAACCGGCAAAATATCCAGCCATTTTTGCTAAATCGAAAGCCGTATTAATCAATAAAATTGATTTGCTGGAAACCGGTCAGATTGATTTTGATATAGAGAAGGTCAAAACTGAGTGCAGGAAACTCAATAAAGAAACGCCCATATTTTTGGTATCGGCCAAGACCGGAGAGGGTATGGACCAGTGGTGCAGATGGCTGGAGGAACTTGTCGGCTCTGTGTGATGACTGTGATTCATTGCTTTAGAATGGGGGCGGCAGTTTTTCATCATCGCATAGATGACAGACGTGTTCAGGCAGGGTGTGTTTGACGGGTTGAATACTGCCGTTTAAATCCTCCACGAGCTGACGAAATTCTTCAGAGTTTCTCAGCAGCCAGGCACCGATAAACATCAGGCAATCGACCTGGTCTTCCGGCAGCATCAGGTCCGTTGCGATATTATCAAAGTAGCGTCTAAAAGCCTCGTTTTCGATATAATCGAAATTGATTTCGATAAGATACGATTCTATGTCTTCTTCATTTTTAAGCCCTGAAATTTGCGATACTTCCTTTATTTTCTGTTCCAAAAGGCTGACAGTCTCGAACGTAAAATTATCCATAAAGCCATGAATGGAAGCGGACGCCACATTAAACACGGTGGGTGCCTTAGGCGTTTTGTCCCATTTTCTGTCTGGGTCGTTTTGTGCGTTGACAACAATAGCGATTATTTTTTTTACATTCCCAAGTTTTTCAATATCCCAGGGTGAACACGGCGAGTTCAGCGTATTGAGAATGGAATAAACGCCGAGGTTGTCAGCAACACCGCCGTCAATCAGATGGATGTACTGTCGGCGGCAGTGGTCTATGTAGGATGCTGCCTGCTGAGCTTTTCTGAAACGACGGGGAGCGGAGCGACGCAACTGAAGGTCTTCTTCTATCCATTGAGGTGTTTGGAAATCCGGCGGCAGCGGTTTCGGATAATTTTTCAACGTTATCGGATTGAATGCTATGGGAAATGCTGAAGAGGCCGTGACGGCGGCGGCCACGGGGAAGCCGGACAAATCGGAATACAGTAAATCAAACTGGTCTTGCGTAAACTCAAAGGGCAGGCCCAGGGTTATATCGGTGGCATTGATGATAATGAATGGACCGGCGTTGTGCTGTAGTAAATCTTCAAAGGTATGATTTCGGAAAATATTCTCATTATAATATTCATATGCGATGTCCGTTCGCTGCGCTTCACCAAATAAAAGCCGCAGAATACTGTCCAGAGCAAAGAGTCTTTCCAGAAGATGTTTTCGCACTTTTCCCTTAAGGAAATTCTGTTCATAGGAATCGAATAATTCGTCGCCGAACAAAGCAAAATAGGCGGAGGTAAAGCTGCCTCCTGAAACAGAGGAGATGATGTCGATTTCATCGGTGAGGGGCCGTGTTTGTTCATTCACTGTGATTTGTGTATGTTTCAATTGCTGCATCACGCCGTATGACAAAGCCGCCGCTCTGGTGCCACCTCCGGAAAATGCAAGTATAACCAAAAGCTCATCATCATTGTCCGGTGTACATCGGGGATTTGTGATACGATAACCCTGCTGTAAATCGAACCTTTTCAAAGGGATATTCAATGGTGGTTTTTGAGCACAGCCCATCGACAGAAAGACAATGATTGAACACAGAATCAAAAGGATCGAATCAGGATTGAACTTAACTAATATGAATTGGCTGTTATGATGTTTTGCATGATATCTTTTCCGTATCACTTTGAATTCCTCAAACGTTAGATAATAACCTTATATATTTTCTTGCCTTTTAACCGTGTACATTTTCTTTAAAGCAAGAGCCAAGGGAAGTTTTAACGCTTTTTTCATTTTTGATAAAGAGAATGCCTGTGAATATACTCGGCGACGTCGGGGTGTACCAAACCCGAGATGTCTATGTCGTCTGCACATCGCTGCCTGACTTCGGTGCTGCTGATATTAACAAGCGGCGTTTTTATGATGTTTTTTTCTAATTTTTCGACCCGTTGACGGCCAAACAAAGCTTCATACTGTGAGAAATCAGGAGGGTCGAAACCGGCCCTGTACATACAGGTGAGATTGCATTCATCAATCAGGTCGAGGATGCCAAACCATCGCGGCAGTTCCCTGACCGTATCCGCTCCGAGCAGCCAGTAGATATCCGGATTGCGGCCTAATCGTTTTTTCAATTCTCTAACCGTTTCCAACGTGAAACTCGGAGCCGACCGTTTCAACTCGCAGTCGCTGACGTGGAAGTGTTCCACGTCTTTGATTGCCAACTTGATCATATTCAAACGATCCTGGTCGGACGCCTGAGGTTTTGTTTTTAAGGCGGAGCGTTTTGCCGGGATATAAATTAATGCCTGGGCACCTATTTTTTTAACGGCCGCTTTTGCAACTTTTGTATGTCCGATATGAATCGGATCAAACGTTCCGCCGAACAAGGCTATTTTCTTATTTGACTTCATCCTACAAATCTAACAAGTAAGCTGTGTGTTATTTTATACAAATATATTAAAAATATTAAAAATTTTTTTCACCCTTTTCACAACTAAACCACAAAAGCATATGCAAGATAAACGCAGACTGATTGTTAATATCTCTTTATATGTCACTAAGAAACAAATACTTACTGTTTTATTCAAGAAAATAATAAAATGTCATAAAACGGCTCTATACAGCGTATCGGCTAATATTTTTAGGACTTCTTAAAATCGTGTCACTCAACTTCAGCTCAATGTCACTGACGGACATAATAACTACTGCCTTACAAATAAAAACATCAACGATTCCGGATGTCTATGATAACCGAAACAGGGCTTTAAGTAAAACACCGCAGAAAATATTTTTTATGAAGTATTTTTCTATGTTTGGACGATAAAATAATTAATAATTCAGACATTATTGAAAAGTGAATATGGAAGTTAATCAAAGAAAAAAACGTAGCCACAAAAACCATTTGTTCAAGTAAGAGAAAGGTGGTGATAACAGATGGCAAAAAAAAGAAAGGCAAAAAAGAAAAAGACAGCTAAGCGGAAAACAGCAAAGAAGAAAAAGACAGTAAGAAGAAAAAAGAAGAAAGCACCCAAGAAGAGAAAAACAGCTAAGAAAAAGAAAACCAAAAAGAAAAAAGCTACCAAGAGAAAAAGGCCAACGAAGAAGAAGAAAACAAAGAAGAAAAAAGCTACTAAGAGAAAAAGGCCCACGAAGAAAGCAACCAAGAAGAAGAAAACAAAGAAGAGAAAAACCAAGAGGAAAAAGAAATAACTCAGCAAAAGGCTGCAACACATTCTTCGTAATGGAAGGTTCTCTCGCCACGGCGGAACCTTCCATTTTTTTATGCGCATCTGCGGCCATTTAAATGGCAGAATCCTTAATGAATGTTTTGCATAAGGAAACCTTTTTAAGTATACTTGATAATTCATGTAGATGTTGAAAGCGATTCAGAAAGGTCATAAACAGATATGGATTATTTCAGGTATAAACAAGGCCGATTGTACGCTGAGGATGTTGAAATCGAAACCATAGCCTCTGAGGTGGGGACTCCCGTTTACATCTACAGCAGTACAACATTCAAAAATCACCTGGAAAAGATACAACATGCTTACAATGCCCTGGAGACGACGATTTGCTATTCCGTTAAGGCGTGCGGGAATATACACATTTTAAAACTACTCGCTGATTTGGGGAGCGGGTTCGACATTGTGAGCGGCGGCGAATTATACCGAGTATTACAGGCAGGCGGAGAACCCGGCAAAGTTGTTTTCGCGGGGGTGGGTAAGACGGATACTGAAATCGCCGAGGCCCTGCGTGCAGATATCGGATATTTCAATATCGAATCCGAAGCTGAACTCAAGAACTTAATATACCTTGCCGAACAGGAAGGCAAGCACCCCAGAGCCGCTCTGCGGGTAAATCCGGATATAGAATACAAGACACACTCTTTTACCAGGACGGGCAAGAAGGAAAACAAGTTCGGGGTTGATATCGAACGAGCTATGAAGCTTTTCACAGACTACGGTGATAACCCATCGGTCAAGCTGTGTGCGCTTCATGTCCATCTGGGTTCGGGCGGCAAGAGCATAGACCCTTATGTTAACGCGGTGAAAAAGATTCTGCCGGTCATCGATGAGCTCAGAAGTTCGGGTCATACGATCGAAACGCTCGACCTGGGCGGGGGTTACGGGGCCGACTATGAATCCGCTTCGGTGCCGACGGCAGACGAATACGCCGCCGGGATTGTGCCGCTACTGAAGGACAAGGATTTAAAACTTATTCTCGAACCGGGTAAAAGTATTTCTGCGAATGCCGGGATTCTTGTAACCCGTGTTCTCTATATCAAACAAGGTGGCCGTAAGAAGTTTGTCGTTGTTGACGCGGGTATTAATGATTTGATACGCCCGCCCTTGTATAATGCCTTTCATTTTATCTGGCCCGAACGAGTCACGGATGAATTTGTACCTTCACGCCGGGATAAAGAATTAAAGCTTAAGGGAACGGAGACGGTTGACATCGTCGGGCCGATTTGCGAGAGCGGTGACTTTTTTGCAAAAGACAGGGCCCTGCCGCCGGTTCAGGCGGGTGATTTGCTGTCTATCTTCACGGCGGGTGCTTACGGTTTTACAATGAGCAGCAATTATAACGCACGACGACGCGCCGCCGAGGTACTTGTGGAAGGCTCCGATTTCAGGATTATTCGAAGGCGTGAAAGCTACGAAGACCTTATTGCGCCTGAAAAATAAGGCAAAGACATAAGTTACTTAACATATATTCCCGTAATTTGAACCGGAGAAGCGTCCATTCCATTTTACTTCAGGTGTCGTTCAACAAAGTGTGTATCTATTCTGTTTTTGGCAAAAAGATGATGGGATAGAATTTTCATACAGGCAGGAATCGTTGTTTTAATCGGTTCGATGACATATTCCTGAAGTGCACGCTTCATCGTGGCGATTGCTTCGGGGCGGGAGTTGTGATGGACGATGAGTTTTGCAATCATAGAATCATAGTTTGCGGATACGGTCCATCCCTGATACACGCAGGAATCCACTCTTACGCCCGGCCCGCCGGGAGGGATGTATTTTTCGATAGGACCCGGTGACGGAGAGAAATTATTGTCAGGGTCCTCGGCATTAATACGGCATTCGATGGCGGTGCCGATATGGTGTATATCCCGCTGCTCGAGACCGAGTTTTTCCCCACTTGCCACTTTCAACTGAAGTTTTATCAAATCGTGACCGGTCACCATTTCCGTTACGGGATGCTCGACCTGAATTCGTGTATTGGCCTCGATGAAATAGAAATTTTTATTTTTATCCAGAAGGAATTCGACCGTTGCGGCGTTGGTATAATGTGCCTGCTCTATGATATTCAGAGCAGCCTGGCAGAGCTGTTCCCGGGTTCGCTCATTGAGCACCGGACAGGGTGATTCCTCGATTATTTTCTGATGCCTGCGCTGCACGGTACAGTCTCTTTCATAAAAATGAACCGCGTTTCCGTGGTTGTCCGCTACTATCTGGACTTCCACATGCCGTGGTTTCGCTATGAATTTTTCCAGGTATAAACTCGCATTGCCGAAAGCGGCCTTTGCCTCGGCGCTGGCGGAATCGAACGCATCGTGAAAGCTGGCTTCCTCATGGACGATTCTCATGCCTCGACCTCCCCCGCCGGCCGCCGCTTTCATGAGGACGGGATATCCAATTTTTTCCGCGAGTTTGAGCGCTTCTTTTTCCTTATCGATGACACCCTCGGAGCCGGGAACAACAGGTACGCTTGCCTGCTCAGCTATCTTCCTGGCCTGAACTTTATCCCCCAACAACTGCATGGCATCGGCTGTGGGGCCGATGAACGTGATACCGCAATCCTCACATATACGCGCGAAGTTGATATTTTCAGCCAGAAAACCATACCCAGGATGGATAGCCTCGACATCGGCAATTTCAGCGGCACTCATAATCCGCGGGATATTCAAATAGCTCTGAGCTGCATTCGGCGGACCGATACAAATCGCTTCATCGGCAAACTGAAGATATGCGGCATCTTTGTCAGCTTCGGAATAAATAGCAACGGTTTGAACGTCAAGTTCTTTGCACGCTCGAATGATACGAAGTGCGATTTCGCCCCGGTTTGCTATTAATATTCTCGTAAACATATATATTTTTTTATTACCCTTCCATTTCCAAGTGACAACTTATGAAGCAGAATATAAATGGTTTAGTCGGGCTTGACTTTAAAAAGCACATGGCCGTATTCGACGGCCTGTCCGTTTTCTACCATCACACTGACAATCGTGCCTGCCATTCCGGCTTTTATTTCGTTCATAACTTTCATGGCTTCCAGGATGCAAACCACCGTATCCGGTTCAACATGTGAACCTGTCTCAACATACGGTTCTGAATCCGGTCCGGGCTTTGCATAAAAGGTCCCTACAAGAGGCGAAGTAATTTCAATGAGACCTTCATCTTTTCCAGCCTCGGCTGTAACCGGCTCCTTCGGCACAGTATCACCGGTAGGATGAGCTACGGGAACAGGGTGTGATATTACCGGAACATGGGTAACAGATGAAGGAGTTTCGTTCGGCTGTGCACGCTTGAGATAAATTTTGTCATCTCCTTGTGTTATTTCCAATTCCACAAGGTTGTTTTTCTTCATAATTTTCATAAGGTCCTGAATTTTTTTCAAATTCGGATCTTTATTCGTCATCTGTTTTCCTTTCCGGGCTTCCTTCGCAACAACAATACATACAAAAGCCCTTTTAACAAAAAGGCCTTTCAAAAACCTGTTCTATGAGGCATTTTGATAAAAGGCCGTTTAAAAGGATATCCACGAATCTATGGACTAAAAGTATAACCGAAAATGGTATTTATGCAAATAAATTCTGATCCCTGCTAAGGTTCATTCAAAACCTGCAAACGTAGTGAGATAAATAAAAATCAGACTTATCACATCATAATTTCTTAACTTTTTACAGCTTTATGGTATGTTTAGAATTGTATGTTGGAAAACGAAAGTTGTTTTTATGTTGATAATGAACGCCATACACACGCTTGAGGATGACTATGGAACATAAGCTCAAAACAATGCTGTTAAAACAGGTGGTCTTAGGGGATGGCGCGATGGGTACGATGCTGTATGAGTCCGGCGTATTCCTGAATACGTGCTTTGATGAACTTAACCTTACCGCACCAAACCTGGTACAGCGCGTTCATGATGATTACATACGCGCGGGCGTTGATTTTATTGAAACAAATACATTCGGTGCGAACGAATTCAAATTAGGCCGGTTCGGCCTCGGGGATAAGGTTGAAGCCATCAATCACGCCGCGGTTGAAATTGCGAAACAAAGTGCCGGTGAAGATGTACTGGTGGCAGGTTCAATCGGGCCGTTGGGACGAGAGTACGCTCGGTATGGTAAAGTACCCGAAAAGGAATTCAAAGCAGCTTTTGCACGACAGGCAAAATCACTCATCGACACGGGAGCAGACTTTTTAATCTTAGAAACCTTTTCAAATATTGAGGAACTGCTTTTTGCGATAGAGGCAGTCCGTCATTTAAGCGACATTGACATCGTTGCACAAATTACAGTTACCGAACACAACGAGACGATTTACGGAGTTCAGATAGAGAAGGCTATCGCCCGGATTTCACAGGAAGATGTTGCTGCGGTAGGTTTGAATTGTTCCGTAGGACCTTCGGCAATGCTGGGTTGTCTTGAGATGATGCACAGTGTCACGGATAAGCCGATATCATTGCAGCCGAACGCAGGTCTGCCGCGTCAGGTCGAACACAGAACACTCTATATGTGTACACCCGAGTATATGGCTGAATACGCCAAGCGATTTTTTGAGAAAGGCGCGAAAATCATCGGAGGCTGCTGCGGCACCACGCCAGCCCATATAAAATCAATTGTTCGTACTGTGCGTTCACTCGATAAAGCGGCCGCTGCGAAACAAACACCCACACCTATCGATGTCAGTGCGGCCGTTCAGGCTCCTGAAGCTATACAAGCGCCCCTTCTCAAAGAGAAATCTCAATGGGGCAAGAAATTATCAACCGGTTTAAAAGTGACAACGATAGAAATTACCCCCCCTCGAGGGGTTGATGTTGAGGCGACTATCGAGAAAGCAAAGCTTTGTGCTTCCTATGGTGTTGATGCGATAAATATACCGGATGGGCCTCGTGCCAGTTCGCGTTTATCCCCTATGGTGACAGCGATTAAGATAGAGCAGAACGCGGAGTTGGAAACCATTTTGCATTTCTGCTGCCGCGACCGTAATTTGATAGGCATGCAATCGGATATTCTCGGCGCCTCCGCAATGGATCTAAAGAATATTCTGATTATTACCGGCGACCCTCCAAAGATGGGTGAATATCCGGAAGCCACGGGTGTTTTCGATCTGGATTCTATCACGCTGACAGCAGCTGTCAAGAATCTCAATCGGGGTATCGATATAGGCGGCAACAGTTTCTCACCGGTTGTTTCACTGGCGGTTGGTGTCGGTGCCAATCCCGTAGCGGCTGACCTTCAGCGGGAGACAGAGCGTTTTCAAAAAAAGGTACTCGCCGGTGCGGAATTCGCAATTACACAACCTGTATTTGATCCGCAGATGCTACTTGATTTCATTGATAAGACCAAGGACTTTAAAATTCCCATCATCGCAGGCATTTGGCCCTTCACCAGTTATAAAAATGCTGAATTTATGGCCAATGAAGTTCCCGGAGTGGTTGTCCCTGAAAATTTGTTGGAACGGATGAGAAAAGCCAAGACACGGGAAGAAGGCCGAGCGCTGGGTATTGAAATCGCCCGAGAAATGATTGAGCAGATATACGATGATGTCGACGGATTCGCCGTCAGCGCTCCGTTTGGAAATGTCAGGATTGCTCTTGCGGCATTAGGGAAAATCGAAATCTCAAAGGTTTGAAACGGTTAGTCGCTTCAGCAGCTACATTATTGTAACTCGAAACCCACCAGTGTAATATCATCCAGCTCTGAAAGGTTTATTCTCTGACTGAGTGCAAGCTGATTAAATCGTTCCATCATGTCATTAACGGGTAAATGAAGCAACTTAGAAAACGGCTGTGTAAGTGAGAAACCGGAGTTGTCATCAAATTTTCCTATGAGCGGTTCGGCCCCGTCAGAATACAATACAAGTTTATCACCGGATTTTAGACGGACCGTTTCCTGAGAATATTGAGCTTCCGGAAACACACCCAAAAGCGGTCCTTCCAACTCCAACTGTGTCGGGTCGGCATCAGCGGTGATATAAATCGGGTACGGATGACCCGCTCGGGAATAGGTCAATTCGAATGAGTCGGTATTTAACAGACAATAACAGCACGTTGCAAACTGATAGCCAGAGAACTTCTGGGTCGTCATCCTCATATTAAGATTTCTCATCACCTCCTTCGGCTGGAAGATGTGATAGCTGTTATCGATGGTTTGACGCATAACTAACGATTGTTTCAAGAAAATGGTAAGCAACGCCGCAGGTATTCCATGTCCGACAACATCAGCGATATAAAAACCGATATGATTCTCATCGACTCGCACGACATCATACATATCACCTGAAACCCATTCAGCAGGCAAAAAGACATTCGCCCACTGCACTTTCTCGCTGTCGGGCATATCGATTGGAAGAAAATCCCTTTGTACCAAACCCGCCAGACGGAGTTGTTCGGCAAGATTGTCAACCAGCGTTTCGGTTACACACAACTGCTGTGTAATATCTCCCCTGTTGGTAAACGTATCATCGAGGAATAAATCGACAGACCCGTCAGATTCCTTATCATCTTTTTTTCGATAAGCCAGATTAAGACTGATTCTGACCCAGAGGTCATCGATCAAGGCGGTTTCCAGTTTATGTGTTAATGTGAAGTTTTTCAGGTGCTCTTTGAGCAACGAATTGGTCTCTTGCGGCCACCGCTCGCAATCACCAAACAAAACGACCCCAACCCCGTGAGATTCGAATGATTCGATAATAACGTGCAACTTTTTCTGCTGGACGGTATCCAGCGTATCGACATCAATCACTACCGTTCCTATCAGGTCAACTCTGTTTCGAACACGATAAAACTCATCTATGGGGAGCACTAAAAACGAGAGCTTGCCCTTTCTCAGTAGACTTTTGATTTCGAACGGGATGCTTCCCTGGTTCGTCATGTACAAAACATCGGTAAACCTGCAAGGTGCTTCTACGTTAGTCATTGTGCTTGTTGACGGCATACCTTTTTTCCTTACTATTCGTTTCAAGTCCCCGACAGAGACCGCTGTTTTTTTATAAATGTCTCATATCAATGTCGGCATTAAAACGGGGCGGCTTTTGTTTAAACAGCTTTCGGGGCTAACTGCCCGAACGAATTCCTTTTCTCAACTGCAGATTGATCGCTCTTATCCTGTCCTCGAGATAAAGCCTTTCCGACATATCCCGGGCTACGGTTATAAAAGCCTTTTCCTTTCCCTTTTTATCCAAGATAGCCGACTTTGAAAACGAAGCGGGAAACTCGCTTCCATCCTTTCGTCGATGATAGCAAACTGTTTCATCCTCCTCATTGACGTGTTCATCCGATAATATACTGCTTTTAGCGCCGATGATTTCATCCGCATCATAGCCGTAGGTTTCGGTAAAGGCCTTATTGACAAAAATGATTTTATCCTCGGTATCGGTTATGAACACGCTGTCATCGGTGCTTTTAACGGCTTCGGAAAGCAGATGCAGTTTTTCAGTATTTCTTTTGTGCTGTATGGCATTTTCGATGGTTATCGGAACAATGTCCAGATAATTCTGATTGAGGTCTTTTATGAGATAATCATAAGCCCCCGCTCGCCATGCCTTGATAGCCACTTTTTCATCACCGCTGCCCGTGACGATAATGATGGGTGTGTCTTTAACCGTCTTCAACAAATCATAGGCGGTACCGTCTCCGAGATTATAATCGGCGACTATCACATCGAAATTCTGCTCGGCCAGCATTTGATTGGCCTGGTGAAGAGACTCCGCTTCAAAGCATTCATAAGGGAGTTTTTCCTTGTTCACCAGTCTTATAATAGACTCCCTGTCCACACTGTCGTCTTCAAGCAGTAAAATTTTATATCTCGGCGGACTCACTGTTCCTTACTCCTGCATGCCAATTCACTCACTTTCCAGTAACCGCTTATAACCTTCATAATATCCACAAACCGTTCATAGTCAGCGGGTTTAACCATGTAACCGGCGACACAATTTTCAAAGCTTTCGATGACATCTTTTTCATTTGTAGACGTTGTCAAAACGACCACCGGTATCTTTCTCATTCCGGGCTCGGCTTTTAAGACTTTCAGAAACTCCAGGCCGTTCATCCTCGGCATATTCAAATCAAGAATAATGATACAGGGTTCTCTGTGGTTTTCTCCCCTGAGATAGTCCAAAGCCTGCTCACCGTTTACGAAATGGATGATTTCGTTTTCCGTGCCCACATCTTTTAACGCACGCTTGATGGTCATCACATCAACGGCGTCATCTTCAACAAGCAGTATGGGATGCAAGTTTATCATTTATTTGTTCCTTCTGACGTTTAGGCAAGGTAAAGAAAAAGGTGGTTCCTTTTCCGACCTCAGATTCCAGCCATATTTCTCCGCCGTATAAGCTGACAATTTTTCGGGTGACTGTCAGTCCGACACCTGTGCTTTCAAACTCATCCTTTGGTGTGAGTGTCTGGAACATTCTGAAGATTCTGTCAAAATGTTTTTTTTCGATGCCGGGTCCGTTGTCAGCAATGCTGAATTTCCAGCACTCTTCTTCTTCAATACAATCCACTTTTATCTTTCCATTCTTCTTGTTCATATATTTGATTGAGTTACTGATGAGGTTCTGGAAGACCTGGCTTATTCTGGTTTTATCACAGTATACCGTCGGCAACCGGCATTCCACCGTAATGCTCATATCATCAGGCGGTGCGAGCATGTCAATCACATCGGGTATGAGCTGTGTCAAATCCACCCAATTGCTTTCATCATAAACCTGGCCCGCTCTTGAATACTGCAGAATTCCTTCGATCAGGTCGTGCATCCGTCCGACGCGCGATAACAGCAGGTTCATTTGTTTTTTACCATCCTCATCGAAAGCATCCGCGTAATCGGTAGAAAGCCAGTCGGCCAGGGTTTTGATACCACGCAAGGGAGCTTTCAAATCGTGTGAAACGATATAAGCAAAATCCTTCAATTCCTGATTTACCTTCTCAACCTCATGATTGGATTGTTTTAATTTACCGATAAGCTCCGCCTGCTGCCGTTCCGCTTCCTTACGTTCGGAGATATCTCTTGCCAGGGCAAGCAGATATTCATCTTTACCCTGTTGAATATAATTAAAACTAATTTCGACAAAAAATGATGAGCCGTCCTTTCTTGTGTATGTCCCTTCTGTGAGAATATCTTTTTCGACCTCAAGCTTTGACAAAAGCCTCTGCCAAGAGGTTTCTTCGGAAAATGAATGTTCAATCGCTTTTATACTCATTGCCAAAAGCTCATCTCGTGTATATCCGAGGGTTTGACAGGCCATATCATTAACATCCAGCAGGCGGCCCCATTTAGGTTCAATTAGAAAGATGCAGTCGTTTGACTGGTCAATGAGATATCTAAACAATTTTAATCTATCCGCACCCTTCTTCTGGTCGGCGAAACTGGCGAGCCGTGCGCTAACGGCATGCAGCAAATCACTTTGCTCTGAGGTAAAAATATTTTTATTTTCATGTGCTTCAGGGCCAAGATAATAAACCGTAATGCCTCCAGCCTTTCTTCCGTCGATTTTGATGTCCGTATACTGGCTTATTTCGCTTTTCTCAAAATTGCCGCTTTTGTAATGAATGCCATCGAAATTGATCCCTATAGACATCTTCTCAGGATGTTCATAGGCTTGCCGAATTAAATCAGGTGCTTTTTCGAAGACCTGATGCAAGGACATCTGAGGCTGCTCCATAAGCTCACTCAGACCATACAAACAGTTCAGGTGATTGAGTCGAAGCTGCAAGTTGCCTGTTTCAGAGTGCCGTTTCTTTGTTATTTCTCTTTTTCGGGCCTCGTTATCAAGCTCTAATTCCCGGGTACGCTGTTTGACCTTTTCTTCAATATATTTTTGTAACTCTCCCTCGCTGAAACTAATTTTACCACCGGCTGAATATTCATAGGGGCTGTGGTTGTGCTGTGATTTCATACAAGGATATTTTATAAGTTTATAAGAACAATAAACCGCAGGAAATATTAAAAGACCGATAATAAACTTTCCATTTATCACATTGGAACGTATGAAATAAACCATTCTGTTAAAGAAGCTTTTTAAGGCGGGAACATTATTAAAAAACGGGATGCCGGCATAAACAACTTTATTCTCAGATTGTACTTTGGTTTCGCCCTCTGTTGTCAAAATAACAACCAGGACAGCACAGGATACGAAACAAAAAATCAGAAAAACCAGTTGTCTTATTTTTTTATCCGCCATAAACGTCCAGAATCTTCCTCATCATAAAGGAAATCAAAGGATGACTTGTACTGTTTATTCATATCATTTTCATCAACTACAGCTTTCCAAGCGTATTCCTTCATTTTTATGAGACGCAACAAACGCAGCCAATCAGCGAGACAGGCATAGATATTTCGGAGTAATAGGGATGATACTTTGACAGTTTTTGGCCTTTCACCAGCTTTTTTCAAATAAAAAATATGAATGAAAAAGCTGTTTTGAGGGATTTCTTCAACCGGCAAAAATTGCCGAACCGATACGCAGGATGGTCGCACCATGTTCAATGGCGATTTCGTAATCCGAACTCATTCCCATACTTAGTTCGGTGAATTTCGAACTTACTATCTTTTCGCCTCTCAATTCTAAAAACAATTCCTGGGCCCTTGAAAAACAGGCCTGTATCAAATCTTTGTTCCGTGTCAGGGGTGCCATCGTCATCAGGCCGATTAACCGGATGTTCGGCATGGTTTCAATCTGCTCGGCCAGATGCGTCGCAGCGCCGACCGGTACCCCGTACTTCTGTGGTTCCTCGGACGTATTAACCTGTAAAAGGATTTTAGGCTGCAGCCTTAATTTTTCCGCAGCGGAATTCAGTTCCTCCGCCAGACGAAGCGTATCAAGCGAATGAATTAACGAAGCGATGGGTAATACCTGCCTTACTTTATTCCTTTGCAGGTGCCCGATCATGTGCCAGTTTATTTTTTTAGGCCGCTTTGAATTTTCCGAATTACTATTAACGAACTCTTCAATGTGAGCGGAAACTTTTTTGAGCCGCTGTACCCTGTTTTCCCCGAGATCGGAAATGCCAAGGCTGATAATGTCCTGTATCTGATTCAGTTCGGCGGACTTTGTCACAACAACCAGTTTAACATCACCAACAGCCCGTCCACATCCTGCACATATATTTGCAATGGTATCCTGAACTTTTTTGAGTCTCTCAGAAAGTTTTGATTTCATAACATGCTTTTTACCATCAAAAGTTCCAAAGTTCCTTCTTATAAAGACATTGTCAATATATCAATTAAGCTATAGCAGTGCCAAATGAAAATTTTAGGGCAAAAACTTCGATGTGTTTCTGAGTTTATCAGGTAAGTACTTATTGACAACAAAATCCAGGCCGTGCTTCGCAAATGCCTGCTGTTCCACACGAACTCCCATCTTTAACATCTGGTTAATTGCTTTCTGCCAAGGCTTATGATGTTTGACAAAGGGATCATTTTTCAAGGCATCTTTTGCCCTTTTGATGTCGACTTCCTTTAGAGGATGGGTTGGCAGCTTATAGGTAATAATATCTTGAGGTGTGACCCCCAGGAAACTGGCTTTGGGAACACAAAAATATTCGTTGAGATGCGCCGCATTACCCGAGCCGGCCTTTAAGGTTCGATAAATGTTGAAATAACCATAAGGATCTCCATCCACGAAGGCATATACAGGAATATTGAGTTGTTCACTAAGTCTCCGGATAAACCTGCGGCACGCCCTGGTCGGTACTCCGCCCATACTGACGAGGATGCAGTTTGCCTTTTGCCAGTAATCATATTTTACAAGACGCTGGAACATCCCTGCTGTTTCAATGACAAGCAGAAACTTGGCTTTGCTTTCAAAATTGAGGTTCTCCACCTCAGTGGGTATCGAATAGGCACCGGTGCCGAACCTTGTGCAGTCTATTTTGATTTTCTTTCCCTTGCTGTCGGTATCAATCACAATTAATTTGCCGGCGACATCCCCTCCCTTTTCTTCCGGTGTGAAGCGCAGTTGTTCGCGATTGACCCGAAAGATAGCTTCAACATCATCCATAATGGTGTCGGATTCGGCCTGTTCGGAGAATCCTGCTTTGCCCCAATTTTTGGAGATATAATAAGCTTCTCGTTTCGTAGCCATATCGCGCGAGTCAATCAGTTCCTTCGACAGTGACATCATTTTCAGGGTCTGGGCAAAGGTTTTTACCGTTCTGACGGTCAGGGTTCTCTTTTTGCTTTTGCCCAGCATTTGAAAATAACCCTCTTTTGGATGATATTTAACGTTACTGAGTGAACGAATCGGAGCCACCATCGAAGGATTTCTATTTTTCAATACCTTGTCATGGACATCCTTGGCGGCGTTCGTAATTTTTGTCTCGACTGAAACAGATTTTTTCCTTGCCATTTAGAAACTCCCAAATAAATCATTCATTAAATGAATTTAAATAAAAACCCGTTCTTGTTCAAGCTATTTAACTGAAGAAAAAGATAAGCGATAAAGGCCGATAACCACTTAAAAAAGCAAAAATTTTTTCTTTTTTGTCTTGCTTTTTTGTTCAAGAACGGCTATACTAAGTTAAATTGGGTTGGTATATTGAGAGTGACCAGAACTTCTAAATAATATTTATGTTTGACAAGTCAGTTTGGTACGGTTATTTTCTTTATACTATGATATTAAGCTGAGATTTCATGAATACAAACCTCGGCGAGGCTGCGTGGACCACCGGTTTCCCCCCCAGCCGGCCCCACCACCTCGCCATTTTTCTGCGCAGAATCGCTGTTTTTTGACAAATCTCTTTCAGTTATACCGCGTGAAAGACATTGTAAGCTGCCGTATTCACTGGCCGCGAACCTGGACCATAACCCTGCGGCTGCGGGGACCGTCAAATTCACAGAAGAAAATCGCCTGCCACGTTCCAAGATCGAGCGAGCCCTTTTGCACCAAGACATGTTCGCTGCAGCCAACAAGGGAACTTTTACAATGGGAATCCGAATTGCCTTCCGAATGCCGGTATCCTGCACGATGGTGGGGGACGAGTTCGGATAAGGTCAATAATATATCGTGGGGGACCGACGGGTCTGCATTCTCGTTGATGGTTATACCGGCTGTTGTGTGCGGACAATAAACGGTAACTTCACCGTCTTTTATGCCGGAGTCCTTGACAACGGATTGTACACGAGATGTGATGTCCACCATTTCATTGCGTTTGTTGGTGCTTACGCTGAAATCTTTTTGTAAAATATTCATATCTATCCTCTTTTACATTTGTTCAACGACTTTAATTCCCAGAAGACTGAGGCCGTGATGTATCGTTTTGGCAGTCAAATCACACAGCAGCAGCCGTGTGGGTCTTTTATCAGGGGGCGCTTTTAAAACCGGGCAATTGGTGTAAAACGCGCTAAATTTTTGTGCAAGCTCATAAAGGTAAGCGGTAAGAAAATTCGGCCGGTAATCTGCGGCGGCGGCATAGACCGCTTCGACATAACGGATAAGATATTTAGCTAAATCCAGCTCTGCAGGCTCGGTCAGGTCCAAGTGTTCTAATGTTTTCAAACAGGCTAGCTCAGTTTCTATATCAACATCTTTGGTCTGCGCCTTTCGTTCGATGGATTTTATGCGGGCATAGGCGTACTGCATATACGGAGCGGTGTTGCCGTCAAGTGAGAGCATCTTATCGAAACTGAAAATGTAATCGCTGGTCCGGTTATTCGAATAGTCCGCGTACTTGACGGCACCGATGCCGACGGCCTCGGATATGTTACTTTTCTTTTCGGCAGACAAGTCAGGATTCTTTTCTTCAACGACCTCCCTGGCCCGCTCGATTGCTTCATCAAGTAATTCCTTCAGTTTTACATTTTCGCCGGAGCGTGTTTTAAGTGGTTTGCCGTCCTCTCCCAGCATGGTACCAAAGGTCACGTGAATCAATTCGATGTCGTCTGTTACCCAGCCGGCCATTTGCGCTACGGCAAAGAGCATTTCGAAATGGAGTTTCTGGCGGGCGTCGGTTACATAGGTGATTTTATCTACCTTCAACTCCCTGACACGATACCGCAAAGCCGCAAGGTCTGTCGTGGCATACAGATACGCCCCATCGGATTTTTGAATAATAAACGGCAGCGGCTCACCCTCCTTATTCTTAAACCCTTCAGGGAAAACACAAATTGCCCCATCCGACTCGACGGCAAGTCCTTTGCTTTTCAATTCTGCAACCACATCAGGCAGCATTTTATTGTAAAAACTTTCACCACGAACATCTTTATCAGTTAAAGTTACTTGAAGTTTTCTATAAATCTCTTCATAATGTCTTTTTGAATATTTTACGATGTGTTCCCAATAGGTATTCCATATTCCTTTTCCAGAATGTAATCCGGCAACAGCGGCCCGTGCAGTTTCAGCAAAATCTTTGTCTGAATCGAACAGTTTCTTAGCCTCTTTATAAAATGCTTCGAGTTCGCCTAATATTTCTTCAGAAGAAACGAGTTTCATATTTTTAACGCCACCACTTTTTAAAAGCAATTTTTTATCAAATAGCGCGCAAAGCATGCCGAACTGGGTTCCCCAGTCTCCGATGTGGTTTTGCCGGATAACATTGTGGCCGAGGAATTCGAGCAGCCGGCAAATGCAGTCCCCGATGATGGTGCTCCTCAAGTGACCGACATGCATCTGCTTGGCAATGTTGGGGCTGGAGAAATCAACAACGACTGTTTGTGGTTCGGACGCTTGTTCTATGCCGAGGCGTTTTTTGCTATCTGAATTTATTTCAAGCAACGCTTTACTCACAAAGTCAGCTTTCAGACGTAGATTTATAAATCCCGGACCTGCGATTTCCGGTTCCAGACAAATATCTTCAATGTCGAGACTTTTGACGATATCTTCCGCAAGCTTGTGAGGATGGGTTTCTATCTGTTTTGCCAAAGCCATAACGCCATTGACCTGATAATCACCGAACTTCGGGTCAACTGCAGGCCTGACCAGAGGAACACAGTCATCGGCGCCCGTGACAGCGTTCATCGCCGAGGCTACTCTACTATCCAATATGTTTTGAACGGATTTCAATGTAATGACTCGATCTCAATACGCTGGGCATCGCCCCAGAGTAATTCCAAATCATAATACTCCCGGTAAGACCGGCTGAATAGGTGGACCACGACATCGACGAAATCGAGCAGGATCCATTTTGCCTGCTCATAGCCGGCTCGCCCAAAACGTTCAAATCCTTGTTTTCTGGCCGCATCAGAAATATCATCGCAGACGGTTCGCATCTGCCTGTCACTGGTTCCTGTCGCAATAACGAAATAATCCGTGGCGGGAGATATGTCGCGTAAGTCAAGGACAAGTACGTCCTGACAATGTCTATCGACAGCTACTTTCGCAGCCTCGAGTGCAAAACCTTTAGCCTTCTGCTCATTCTTATCTTTCAACTATATCCCTTCAAAAAAGAAAACGGGATGGTCGTTTTGACCACCCCGATAGATTACATTAGAAAATTTTAAAAGTCAACGCTGCGACTAACACCTTAAGAGAACTGCAAAACACGTTTAACTTCCAATATGAAGCCAGCCGGCAATAACAGGTGAGAATTTAACAATAACACCCGCAAATACCACGCTGACCATGCTCATAAGTTTAATCAAAATATTCAGGCTCGGTCCGGACGTATCCTTGAAAGGGTCCCCAACCGTATCGCCCACTACCGCTGCCTTGTGGGCATCTGAGCCTTTACCGCCGTGATGGCCTTTTTCAATGTACTTTTTGGCGTTATCCCATGCGCCGCCGGCGTTGTTGAGTGTGACCGCAAGTACAAAACCGCATGCCAGCCCCCCTGCCAGCAGGCCCAGTACACCGGCCACACCAAGAATAAGACCCGTGATAACGGGAATGAAAATGGCCAAAAGAGAGGGAACTATCATTTCCCGCTGGGCACCCTTGGTGGAAATGGCGACACACCGCGCATAATCCGGAGTACTGGTTCCTTCCATGATGCCGGGGATTTCCTTGAACTGACGTCTTACCTCGGCAACCATGTCACCGGCCGTTCGCCCGACGGCTTTCATCGTCATCGCACAGAACAGGAACGCCATCATACATCCGATGAACAAACCACCGAGCAACTGCGGATTCATAATGCTCAGGTTATAGGCACTGACAAAATCCGCAATGGAAGCCGTGGTTATGTCAATTGCACCTTCGACACTTTCACCGGAAAAGAACGTTACATCACCGACGGAATATGTCCCTCCACCTTCAATGGCGAGTCTGCCTATCCAGACCTTGACAGCACCAATCAGAGCAGCCAGCATAGCCATCGCGGTTAATGCGGCTGAACCGATAGCAAAACCCTTTCCCGTAGCGGCGGTGGTGTTGCCGAGCGAGTCAAGAGCATCGGTTTTCTTTCGAACCTCTTCTCCCAAGCCGGCCATTTCTGCATTGCCGCCGGCGTTATCCGCGATGGGTCCGTACGCATCGGTTGCCAGTGTTATACCCAGCGTTGAGAGCATGCCAACCGCGGCAAAACCAATTCCATAAAGACCCATGGCTATGTTTGTAAAGCCGCCAGCTACTCCAAAGGCAACCAGAATACAAGCAACGATAGTAATAACAGGCAATCCGGATGAATTCATTCCGGTCGCAAAGCCATTGATTATTATGGTCGCCGCTCCCATTTCCGCCTCCTCAGCCAGTTTCTTTGTGGGTGAATATTCATCAGATGTATATATCTCAGTAAACTGGCCTATTAAGACACCCGCTACAAGACCCGAGATAACCGAGCCGAATATACCCCATGTCATCCACCCAAGCTTAACCAATCCTATAAGGACGACGACTATTAATAATGAACTGCCCAGTGTTCCCAAAAGAAGTGCCCGAAGCAGATTTTTTTGAGTAGCGTCTTCTTTACAACGGACGAAGAATACACCAATAATTGAAAGGATGATTCCAATGCCGGCAACGACACTCGGGGCCAGAACCATCTTCAGCGGATCCATACCCAATTGTGCCAAGACCGGCAGCGAGACGGCGGCACCAAGTGCAGCGGCTGCGAAAATAGAGTTGCAATAACTTTCGAACAGGTCGGCTCCCATCCCGGCCACGTCGCCCACATTGTCACCGACATTATCCGCAATGGTGGCGGGATTTCTCGGGTCATCTTCGGGGATGCCGGCTTCGACCTTACCGACAAGGTCAGCACCAACGTCAGCGGCCTTAGTATAGATACCGCCGCCGACACGAGCAAATAGAGCCTGTGTTGATGCACCCATTCCAAAGGTGACCATGATGGAGCTTATCTCGATAAGCTTCTGGGCGGGGTCCATACCGGCCGGAACAAGAGTCAGGCCCCAAAACTGGAAGCCGTTGGCCATATGTTCGGCGGTATATACGAGCTTGTCCATAATTAAATACCAGACAGTAATATTTAAAAGTCCAAAACCGACAACGACCAGACCCATTACCGCCCCGCTTCTGAAAGCCACTTGCAGACCGCGATTCAAGCTCGAAGTACAGCCGTGAGCTGTTCTCGCTGACGCATTTGTTGCCGTCTTCATCCCTAAAAAGCCTGTCAATGCACTAAAAAAACCTGCTGTCACAAATGCAATCGGCATAAAGGGATTTTGTACACCTGCATACGCCAGCACCACAAAGAGGATAAATAAAAGTACAAACACAAGGGCCACCACCCTGTACTGGCTGTAAAGATATGCATAGGCGCCTTCTCGAACGTGGCCGGCAATGTTTATCATCTTGTCTGTGCCTTCCTCTTCACCCATCACCTTTTTATAAAAGAACCACGCAAAGATAAGAGCTGCTATGGACGCCAGCGGTGCAATCCACCATAAACCTGGAATCCCGCTCATCTCGGAAGCAGCCTCCGCTTCCTGCGCCAATACCGGTGAGCATAAGGCAAAAACTGCCATTAATACCGCTGCTGTAATTGTTAATCCTTTCACTGTTAGACTCCTAAAATCATTTAAATTAAATATTTGATTACCTGCCGGATAAGTATAAATTGCGCAAGTGTATAAAAAAAGAGCATGTTTTCAAGCTTTTTTCGGACAACAGCTTTAAAGGTGCATATTTTCGGACTATTTTAAGTATCGGCTAAGTATGATAATCGGCATTAATCGTTACATATCCTTTACTTAGGTCACAGCCGTAGCAGAAATCGCATGCTTCACCAAAGCCTAAATTTACGATGATGGTATGAGATTTCGAAGAAACGATTTTGCTTGCTTTTTTAACATCGAACCTGTTGGGTTTTCCGTTTTTAAAAACCGTAATATCATTGAGCTTGCAACTGAGTTTATTGGGATTCACTTTTACGCCGCAGGATCCCACGGCACATATGATTCGTCCCCAGTTGGGGTCGCCGCCGTTAACCGCACACTTAACGAGTGGATAATCAGCAATTGCACGGGCGGCTCTGGCGGCATCGGCGGCAGAAGCAGCTCCCTGAAGCACCACCTTGAACATACGCGTTGCACCTTCGGCATCGAGCGCCATTTGCCGGGTCAAATCTTCATACAATTCTACTAACGCTTTAACAAACTTTTTATATCGCGGGCACTGGCTCGTGATTGGACGATTACCGGCACATCCGGAAGCAAGAATAACGGCTGTATCGTTGGTGCTCTGATGGCCGTCAACAGTTAACCTGTTCAAAGAATTGTCAACAGCACTTTTCAACGACTTAATCAATAAAGGTTTTGTGATGGAAATGTCAGTAGTTATAAATGAAAGCGTGGTAGCCATATTCGGCGCAATCATCCCGGCACCTTTTACAGTACCAGCGAGGGTAACTTTTTCCCCCGATATTTCGAGTTTTCGAATCGCCTGTTTCGGCTTCGTATCGGTTGTCATAACAGCCTTGGCGAAATCAAGACCGGCACTTGAGGAATCAGAAAGCTTGGCAGCGGCTTTTTTTATACCGGCTGATATTTTTTTCATTGGAAGATGCTCACCGATAATACCTGTGGAAGCAACAAGTATATTGTGCGGATTGGTATCAATCAATTCGGCGGTTTGAGCACACGTTGAAATCGCATCCGTTAAGCCTTTTTCGCCGGTGCAGGCATTGGCATTGCCGGAATTGACCACGACAGCGTATATGGTTTTGCTTTTGATATGCTTTCTGCTAATCTGAACGGGGGCGGCTGTGATTTTGTTTGTTGTAAAGACCGCCGCCGCTTTCGCCCCGGTTGGACAAACCAAAAGGGCTAAATCCCGCTTCTTCGACTTTTTTATGCCGCAAGCCACACCAGCCGCTTTAAATCCTACAGGCGACGTAATCGTCTTATTAACCATTGTTTATCTCCATTGATTTGCCTAAAAGATTTTTCTATTTGCTGACCTCGAATCTTTTATGGTCCTGTTCAAATTGTCAAGTTTACCTGTTATAGCCAATTTACGAAAATCTTTCATTGGATCGTAAAATTTTTGATGTAAGTCGACGGTATTAATCATAAAGCCCGCACGGTTCTGCTCGAGCTGTTTTACGATTTTGCCGTCCGGACGGATAAAGCAGGACGGATACGGCGAATAGTAGCCGCTTGAATTCGACATACTCACCCAAAAGCTGTTGGTCGCCGCGCGGCACTGCATCGTCTGGCGCATGATGTGGGTATGCACACTCGGACCTTTTTGCCGGGCGTTGTAAAAGGACTGCAGGATGACTGTGACGCCCTGCTTGTAAAGCTCGCGATAGATTTCCGGAAAACGCAGGTCGAAACATATCAGCAGCGAGCACTTTACGCCGTTGATGGTGACGTTAACAAAATGATTTCCAGGTGTAAGCCGCCTTAAATCCCCGGTCGTACAGAACCGTTTATCATAGCGGTCGATGATTTTGCCTTCAGGATTGATGAGATAAAGGCTGTTATGCGGTTTGTTCGGTTTAGTCAAAGGATGAGTGCTTCCGAGAACCACCCATAGTTTCAAACATTTGGCCAGGGAGATGATTTTCTCGGTTTCTGTTTTGAGCATGTCCCAGTCGTAACATGCGAAGTTGGGGAAATCCGTGCCGACGTAGCCGCTCAAGGCGCATTCGCTGAAGTGGACGATATCCGCCTTGCCTTTTTTGGCCTTTTGGAGAAAGTCACAGATATGCCGTGAGTTTCTTTTGATGGAGGCCCCTACCGCAAACTGGCAGGTTGCGATGTTTAATGTGTCTTTAGCCATTTGGTTTCTATAAAAGACCGAGGGTCTCTTCCAAATCGAAGATGATGTTCATATTTTGGACGGCCTGGCCGGATGCGCCTTTCACCAGATTATCAATAACAGAGAAAATGACTACCCTTTCCTTCACTGCGGTTGGAAAAATGTGACAATAATTCGTGAAAGCAACGCTTTTTATATCAGGAACATTGTTACAAACCTGGACAAAGTGTTCAGATTTGTAAAAATCCTGGAAAAGTGTGCGAAGTTGGTGCGTCTCGAGATGTTGCTTCGGCCGGCAATACACGGTGGTGAAAATCCCCCGGTCGAAGGGGCCGACGTGGGGTTGGAAGAGAATTTGAACATTCTCCCCGGCAATTTCAGAGGCGACCTGTTTCATCTCGGGCATGTGGCGGTGAGTGCCGACACCGTAGGCGAAGAGGTTTTCGTTCATGTTGGGGAAATGAAATTTGGTCGATGGATTTTTGCCCGCGCCGGAAACGCCGGTGACGGCGTTGACGATGATGTCGCCGGTTTCGATGAGGCCGTGCTTTAGCAAGGGCGCGACGGCGAGGAGTGCTCCGGTCGGAAAGCAGCCGGGATTGGCAACCAGTTCTTTGCCCTTGATTCGCTCACGGAATAATTCTGGCAGGCCGAAGACGGCGTTTTCGAGATTTTCCGTGTCCGTGTGCTCGACCTGATAGAACTGTTCATAGACCGCGACGTCCTTGAGGCGATAGTCGGCGCTGAAATCGATAACCTTCAGGCCGGTGTCGAGAAGTTTCGGTACGAATCCCATCGAGACCTTGTGCGGCAGGCAGCACAAAATTACATCGGACAACTCGGCGGCTTTGGCTATATCCAGCGGTTCGATATCAAGGTCGCAGCGGCCTTTGAACCGCGGAAATATATCGGCTACATTGCCGCACTCTTCGGGTAAGGCGCTGAGGTAGACGAGCTCGGCCCGGCTGTGACGCAGGATAATTTCTATCGATTCAGCACCTGTGTATCCGCTTGCTCCGATGACAGCTATGCGAACCATAATTTTCTCCTTAACAAAAAAAGCCGCGAAGATTGCTCTCGGCGGCCATTGTAATCATCAGGTTATTATTCTGCAATTATCGTTTCGAGAACTGGAATCTTTTTCTTGCGCCTTTTTGCCCGGGTTTTTTCCTTTCGACCTCTCTGCTGTCACGGGTCAGGAATCCACCGTCGCGAAGCGGCTGCAAGTAGGCTTCGTTGAAGTTTTTCAGTGCCCGTGCGACGCCGAGCAGAGTCGCCTCGGCCTGGCCGGTGCTGCCGCCGCCCCGGACGTTGACGAACACGTCAAAGGCCGATGTTGCATCCACGGCTGCCAGAGGTGCGAGGACAGCTTTTCGGTCCTTTTCGCCGGGGAAGTAGTCCTTCAGGTCTTTTTGATTGATGATGAGTTTGCCTGTGCCGGGCTTGATTCGTACCCGGGCAACCGCACTTTTTCGACGACCGGTGCCCCACCAGAATCCGCCCTTGTCGGCGGCGGTTCTCTCTTTGGCGGGTTTCGGAGCGGTTTTTTTTGCGGTTTCTTTCTCGGAGACTTCCACTTCGGTCTCACCGGCAACGGCGATATCGGGATTTTCGATTTTTGCTTCTGTCATAATTTTATCTTTCCGGGTTCATCTCTTTTACAATGCTTAATTAAGCTCTATTTTTTCGGGCATCTGGGCCTGATGGTCGTGTTCGGGCCCGCGATAGACCTTTAACTTTTTGAACATTTTTCGGCCGAGCTTGTTCTTCGGGAGCATTCGTCTGACGGCGAGCTCGACAACGCGTTCGGGGCGGCTTTCCATCATCTGCTTGAAGCTGACGTACTTGTGGCCGCCGGGGTAGTATGTGTAGTAGTCATATTCCTTGGTGTCGGCCTTCCTGCCGGAAACCTTTATCTTCTCGGCATTTACGACAATGACGTAATCACCGACGTCCACGTGCGGGGTGTAGGTTGGTTTTGTCTTGCCCATTAGGATGGGGGCGATTTTGGTTGCGAGGCGGCCGAGGACGGCACCGTCGGCGTCAACGAGCAGCCATTTGTGCTCGACCTGTTCCTTTTTTGCCATAAAGCTTTTCATACATTGCTCCAATTACGTAACAAAAACGTGATATGTTAGCAAAAAGATGGAAGATGTCAATGCTTTTCTGGAAAAAGAGAAAAGAACGGAAATCAGAAGCCAAATATCGGGTCATAGAGGTTAATAACGTCCTCTGCTCCCTCCACCTCGGCTTTTGCCGGAGCCGCCTTTTCTATCTCTGTCTCGCCGGTTGCCAAAGCCGCCGCCCCGGCCGCGTCCGTCTCTTCTTTGGCCGCCGCTGAACCCGCCCCTTCTACCGCCACTGCTGCGGTCAACTTTAGGTTTGGCTATATTGACAGCTATAGCACGCCCATTCATTTCCTTTCCGTTCATCTCTTCGATGGCCTTTTCGGCCTCCTCTTTGGAGGGCATTTCGATGAAGGCGAATCCTTTTGATTTGCCGCTGTATTTGTCCATTATCAAACGGACTTCCGTGACCTCGCCGAACGGTGCAAAGGCTTCCTTCAATTCGTCTTCGGTCACATCGAATGCTAAATTACCTACATAAATGTTCATAGTTTTCGATCCTTAATAGATAAGAAAAGCTCCCTCGGGAAATACTGACTGTCAATATTAACCTTAGATAAGCGCATTCTATTGGTAAGCTGTTTGAATAGCAAGGGGAAAATTTGAGAGGGTAGAGGATAGAGAGTAGAAGGTAGAAGACAGATAGGGAGAAAGATTTTTTTATTTTATTGTTGCGGTGAGTCGATTGATGTGCTTTAATGACTTCAGTTGAGTTTATTCTTTCATCTCTCAAGAGTATTCTCCCCTAAAACTAATGAACGAGAGAACCTATTTTTTATGGCCGTTCAACGGCCAGGGAGTACAAAAGTGAGTACAGGTACAGTAAAATGGTTTAATTCAAGTAAAGGTTTTGGTTTTATTATGCCGGATGAAGGCGGCGAGGATTTATTCGTCCATCATTCGGAAATTAAGGCCAGCGGTTATGCAAATCTCGATGAAGGCCAGAAGGTCGAATTCGAGGTGGGACAGGGCAAAAAAGGCCCGTGTGCCACGAATGTAATTCCAGGCTAAAAACAACAACACTTGAATACCGAAAGGCCCTCTAACCGGGGCCTTTTTTAAATGCTCTCAATGGAAACGCTGAAATAACAATATTAAATTGCCTAGTTTATTTAAGATAGACTTGATACTCTATTAGAAAAGAGTCTCAGTGACGTAGCTGAGAAAGGAGTAACCAATTGTTTATGGGAAATATCGGATAAAATATGAGTTTTAAGAAGATACCAGCACTGCGGATAGGGAATTGGGAAACTGATATACCAATTGTCCAGGGAGGTATGGGGGTTGGAATATCACTGTCAGGTTTAGCTTCTGCGACTGCAAATGCTGGCGGGATAGGTGTTATCGCCACTGCCGGGATCGGGATGTTTGAGCCGGACTGGGATACAAACTCCAAGCAGGCGGATAAAAGAGCCTTGCAGAAAGAAATAAGAAAGGCAAAAGCCAAGACAGACGGGATTATCGGTGTAAATATAATGGTTGCACTTTCAGATTTCGACGACCTTGTGCAATGTGCGGTCCAAGAGGGAGCGAATTTGCTTTTCCTTGGGGCAGGCCTTCCGATAAGGCTCCCTGAGTCATTGCCGCTGGACAAATTAGGAGAACTGTCTACTAAATTCGTTCCTATTGTATCTTCCGCAAAGGCGGCCAAGATTATATTTAGATCGTGGGCAAAACAGTTTAACCATATACCTGATGCCGTCCTTGTAGAAGGACCGTTGGCTGGCGGGCATCTCGGCTTCAAAAAAGAGCAAATCGACAATCCTGACTATGCGCTGGAAAAAACACTACCGGAATTAATCGCCGTGTTAAAGCCCTACGAAAAGCAATTCAACAGGGAAATTCCTGTGATCGCCGCTGGAGGTATATATACAGGTGCGGATATTCATAAATTTATGCAGCTGGGAGCCCAGGGAGTACAGATGGGGACTAGGTTTGTTGCAACCCATGAGTGCGATGCTTCCATGGAATTTAAGAAAGCATATTTAAACTGCAAAAAAGAAGATATTGTCATAATTGACAGCCCTGTTGGATTGCCTGGAAGGGCCATATTGGATAACTTTCTTCAGCGCGTCGCATCAGGAATTAAGGAAACATTCAAATGCCCCTGGAAGTGTTTGAAAACTTGCGATTTTAAGAATGTGCCGTATTGTATTGCTCTTGCGTTGACGAATGCAAAAGACGGTGATCTTGAACACGGATTTGCTTTTGCAGGAGCTAATGCCTATCTCGTAGATAAGATCGTCTCTGTTAAAGAGCTTATTGAGACGTTAGTCGCAGAATATATGGCAGCAACCAAGCAACAGCCGATGACAACTGGAATGACTTCAGTCTAGACCTCAAGCAAATCCTGAATAGTTGTTAATTTTTTTATCTTAATGTTCCCGAATTGAAAGCTTGTTATGTATTCAGATTATATTCGTAATGTAGCAATAATCGCCCATGTTGATCATGGCAAAACAACGCTCGTAGACCAGCTTCTCTACCAGTCCGGCATGTTCCGAACCGAAGATCTCGATAAATTAGCTGGTGGCCAGCACAATTTGATAATGGATTCAAACCCCCTCGAAAAAGAACGCGGCATAACGATCCTAAGCAAAAATTGCGCGATTAACTATACCGACTCAAATAACGATGAATATAAGATCAATCTGATCGACACTCCGGGCCATGCCGACTTTGGTGGTGAGGTCGAACGGGTTTTAAAAATGGCGGAGGGCGTACTGGTGCTGGTAGATGCATTTGAAGGCCCAATGCCGCAAACAAGATTTGTATTGACCAAGGCCCTCGAACACAAACTAAAACCAGTAGTAGTCATAAACAAAGTAGACCGTGAAAACAGCAGGCCGGACGATGTCATAAATGAAGTATTCGATCTGCTCGTGTCACTCGGAGCAGATGATGAGGCTCTCGATTTTCCAGTTTTTTACGCATCAGCCAAAGATGGTTGGGCAACAACTGATATGGCTGACAAAACCAATAATGTCCGGGTTATATTCGATGCAATAATAAACAATATACCCTCGCCGTCAGTTAACCAGGATGCGCCGCTGCAAATGCTGGTGACAAACCAGGAGTATTCGGAGTATGTTGGGCGAATAGCAATTGGCAAGGTTTTCGCGGGAAAAATAACTGCTGGTCAGATGGTTACAGTAATTGACGCCGACGGATTGCATACCCAGCAAAAGGTTATGCACATCCATCAGTTTTTTGGCCTTGGACGAAAACAGGTCTCAAGTGTTCAGGCAGGTGACATCTGTGCGATATCCGGGCTTGACCCGGTGGAGATTGGTAACACTATCGCCTGTGCGGATAAGCCTTCGCAGCTTGCGGTTATTTCAGTTGATGAGCCCACAATGGCCATGACATTTAGAGTTAATGACGGTCCTTTCGCAGGAAAAGATGGGAAATATATAACCAGCAGGCAAATTTGGGATAGACTCCAAAAAGAACGGCAGCAAAACGTTGCATTAAGAGTAGATCCGGGCCAACGGGCTGAAGACTTCAATGTTTCAGGTAGAGGCTTGATGCATCTTGGGATCCTGCTGGAGACTATGCGGCGGGAAGGTTATGAGATTTGCGTTGGTAAGCCGAACGTAATTTTGAGAAAAATTGAAGGCAGACGTTATGAACCGATAGAGCTACTTGTGGTGGATTTTCCGTTGGGTTGCCAAAATTCCGTGATGAGCCTTCTGGGTGATCGGCGAAGTGAAATAGTTAAAATGGATACCAAAAGCGGGGCTGGAGATTTTGTTCATATGGAATGTTTGATACCTTCGCGTGGTTTGTTCGGCCTTCATGCAAGGATGATGAATGCAACTGCCGGCAGAGCGATTATGCATCATTCGTTTGAAAAATATGAGCTTATGCGTGGTGCCATACCTCAGCGTAAGGCAGGGGTTATGATCGCCACCAATACCGGACAGGTGACCGCTTATGCACTCGATGCGTTGTACGACCGGGGTGTCTTCTTTGTTGACCCTGGTGAACAGGTATACGAAGGGCAGGTGGTAGGAGAACACTGCAAGGATAAAGATATAACTGTTAACGTGGTTAAAAAAAAGCAGCTTTCTAACATTCGGGCATCTGGTAAAGATGAAGCAGCTAAGGTCGAACCTGCCAGGAAAATGAGTCTTGAGGCGACGATGGAATACGTTCAAGACGACGAGCTTGTTGAGATTTGCCCTAATTCAATTAGGATCCGCAAACGCCTGCTGAAAGAAGTCGACAGACAGCGCCAAGCCCGCAAAACCTCTAAGTTATAATGAATTTAGAGAGCTGCCGTAGACAGATAAATATTGAAGAAACAGTGGAAACTTCTTATAAAGAAAGAAACTGTCTGTATTTGGCGTTTTCTATAAACTGTATAATTATTGTTATTACTTAATCTGAAAAAGGAGAAACAAGTATGGGTGATAAGGGGAAAAAAGACAAAGGCAAAAGAGAACAACAGAAAAAGGCACAGCTTAATCCAAAGGAAAAACGAAGATTGAAAAGAGAAAAGAAGAATAAATAATTGCCCAGTGGCATCCTGTGCTCTCGGTGATCAAAGTTAAACTGATGCGAGTATTTATTTTGACTTGCGAAACCTTATTGTAGGAGAATTAAATGCCATTTAAGACAATGGGCCTTGCTGACCCTCTGGTGCAGGGAATCCTTGCCACCGGTTACACTGCCCCTACCGAGATCCAGTCCCAGGCCATCCCGGCTATCTTAGACGGAAAAGACATCATCGGCTGCGCTCAGACCGGTACGGGCAAAACCGCAGCGTTTGTGTTGCCGATTCTCAACCGGCTTGAAACAGTTCCTCGAAAGACCAAAAATAAGGAAACCCGTGCGCTGGTGGTGACCCCGACCCGCGAACTGGCAGTTCAGATCGAACTGGCTATCCGCGGTTACGGTCGGTTCATGAATCTCAAAACGATCGCAGTTTATGGCGGCACAGGGATCGGATCACAGATCAGGTTTCTTAGTCGCGGCGTCGACGTCGTCGTTGCCACCCCTGGCAGGCTGCTGGATCATATTCAGCGCCGAACCGTGAATCTGTCTGCGGTCGACATTCTGGTTCTGGATGAAGCAGATCGCATGTTAGACATGGGCTTTATCGAAGACATCCGAAGGATCGTCAAAGAACTTCCGGACCAGCGACAAACCCTGCTGTTTTCGGCCACGATGCCCAGGGCTGTAAAAAAACTGACCGAAACAATACAAAAATCGCCACAAATGATCCAGATAGGTCGTCAACATAATCCTATCGAGACGATCACTCAGCATATCTACTCGGTCGAGAGGAACCTGAAGATGGACCTTCTGCTGCACATGATCGAGGACTGGCGGATGTTCAGTGTGCTGGTGTTCTCGCGGACCAAACACGGTGCAGACAGGATCAGCCGAAATCTCAAGCGCGCTGGCGTTGTCGCGGTCCCGATACATTCGGGCCGTACCCAGAACCAGCGGCAGCAGGCACTCGACGGCTTTCGCAGCGGCAAGTATCAGGTCATGGTCGCCACCGATATCGCCGCCCGCGGCATCGATGTCGAAGGGATATCGCACGTCATCAATTACGACGTGCCCACTCATGCCGAGGATTACGTCCATCGGATAGGCCGGACAGGCAGAGCAACGGCCACCGGCGACGCGATCACGTTCGTTTCAAGAGAAGAGGAAAAGTACCTGCGCGATATCAGCAAGTTCATAGAACGCAAACTCACGACTCAGAAGTGCAAGGGTTTCTCATATGTCAAATCCCCTCCGCCCGATCCCAAGACCTCGAAAAGCTCAAAATCCTCACGACACAGGGAAGTGCCAAAAAGCAAACGCTTCTCCGGAGCCAGAAAGTCATATCGCGGCCGCCGCAGAGGACGGCAGGTGAGAGCCAGCAGTAAATAGTTCAGGTGAGGGTAGATGGCAGAGGGGAAATCCATTCGACATGCTCAGGATGACCGTTATTTGATACTAGATCTCCGCTACGCTTCGCTGCGCTACGAACAGCCCATGGAGTTTCCGCAGTTGAAGCATTTGTAGCAGGTGCCGTTGCGTACGGTGATGGCGCCGCAGACATCGCATGCGGGTGCATCGTCCTGGAAATGCTCGAACTGTGCGTTAAACTCCTTCATCGCCCTGGCCTCGGTTTCGGATGAGCCGGAATCGTCGGCATCGACGACCACGCGGACGAGCCGGCGTTCGGAGATAGAGAACCTTTCGGCATCAGCTCCGGAAGCGGCTCGGGCGTCCTCTTTCGCCATGGGTCTTAGTTTTTTGGTTTTTGTCTTGTCTTTATCCTTCGAGACGGACTTTGCCTTGGTAATCTTTTCGGCGAGGTCCTTCGTCTTTTCGACGAGCTGCTTTGCGGTGGTGGTGGTCTTGCTTTCGACGGGCGCCGGTGCGCGGTTCGGGGTGTTGCGCTCGGCGTAGCCGGGAATGAACTGACAGCCGAGCCAGCAGAAGATGTAGTCGATGAGGCTCTTGGCGAAGGGAATGTCGCGGTTGGAGGTCATACCGGCGGGCTCGAAGCGGGCGTGGCGGAACTTGTCGACGAGGGTGATGAGCGGCACGCCGTACTGCAGCGCCATTGAGGTGCAGGTGCCGATGACGTCCATAAGGCCTCCGACGGTGCTGCCCTCCTTGGCCATGGTAATGAACAGCTCACCAGGCTGACCATCCTCGTATAGCCCCACCGTCAGATAGCCTTCGTGTCCCGCGACAGAGAATTTATGGGTAATGCTTTTTCGTGTATCGGGTAAGCGTTTTCTGAAGGGCCGCGACGATTGAGCGGCTTCGGCGGCCGCGGCTTTGGTTTCCTTGTGCTTGTCGGTTGAAACGGGCTGGAGGCGTTTGGATCCGTCGCGGTAGACGGCCACGGCCTTGAGGCCGAGCTTCCAGCCTTCCATGTAGGCAGCGGCGATTTCTTCGGTGGTGGTTTCCTTGGGCATGTTGATGGTCTTGCTGATGGCGCCGGAGATGAAGGTCTGCACGGCGGCCATCATTCGCAGGTGTGCCATGTAGTGGATAAATCGCCGGCCGTTGCGGGGCTTGAAAGCGCAGTCGAAAATCGGCAGGTGATCCGGATTCAGGCCTGGGGCGCTTTCGATGGTTTCGTTTTCATCGACGTAATCGCAGATGTCCTTGATGTCTTCGACGCTGTAGCCGAGGCGCTCGAGGGCCATGGGGACGGTCGTGTTGACGAGCTTGAGCATGCCGCCGCCTGCGAGGAGCTTGTACTTGACCAGGGCAATGTCGGGCTCTATACCGGTAGTGGAGCAGTCCATCATAAAGCCGATGGTGCCGGTCGGGGCGAGGACGGTTGCCTGCGCGTTGCGGAAGCCCATTTTTGTGCCGTCGTCGAAGGCGTGGTCCCAGGCGTCCTTGGCGGCGTTCCGGAGGTAGTCGGGGCAGTGGAATTCGGGGATATCGTAGGCGTGCTGGCGGTGCATGCTCATGACATTGAGCATAGCTTCGGCGTTCCGCGGATATTCTTCGAACGGGCCCTTAACAGAGGCGAGCTCAGCGCTGACGGTGTAGGCAGTACCGGTGAGAATGGCGCTGATGGCAGCGGCGAGGGCGCGGGCCTGGTCGGAATCGTAGGCGTAGGCGAAGCTCATCGCGAGCGAGCCGAGGTTGGCGTAGCCCAGCCCGAGCGGTCGGAAAAGGTGGCTGTTGACGGCGATGGGCTTGTCGGGGTAGCTGCCGTTATCGACGAGGATTTCCTGGGCGATGATGAAGATTCGGATGGCACGTTTGAAGCTTTCTACGTCGAAGGAGCCGTCTTCAGTGCGGAATTTCATCAGGTTCAGGGAGGCGAGGTTGCAGGCGGAATCGTCGATGAACATATATTCGCTGCAGGGATTCGAGGCGTTTATTGGGCCGGAATTGGGGCAGGTGTGCCAGCGATTGATGGTCGAGTGGTACTGTACGCCCGGGTCGCCGCAGACGCGTGTGCCTTCGGCGATGAGCTGCATAAGCTCGGAGGCAGAGTGTTCGCCGATTTGTTCGCCGGTGGTCACGCTGAAGGTGGCCCATTCGGCGTCCTTCTGGACGGCTTCCATGAATTCGTCGGATACACGGACGGAGAAGTTGGAGTTCTGGAACATAACGCTGCCGTAAGCTTCGTTGTTGTATTCGCCGTTGTAGCCGGCGTCGATAAGGGTCCAGGCCTTTTTCTCTTCCTCGGTCTTGGCGGTGATGAATTCCCTGATGTCGGGGTGGTCGACCTTTAAGGACTGCATTTTCGCAGCGCGTCGGGTCTTGCCGCCGGACTTGATGACCGCGGCTATCTGGTCGTAGACACGCATAAAGCTCAGCGGGCCGGAGGGCTTACCTCCGCCGGAGAGCTTTTCCCTGCTGCTGCGCAGAGTTGAGAGGTCGGTACCGGTGCCTGAGCCGTGTTTGAAGAGCATGGCTTCGCTGGTAGCGAGGCGCATGATATCGTCCATGGAGTCCTTGACTGACTGGATAAAGCAGGCGGAGGCCTGGGGGTATTCGTAGCTGTTGTCGCAGGGAACGGCTTCCTTGAGGTCGGGGTCCCAGTGGTAGTTGTGCTTGCTGCCCTTGATGCCGTAGACGTCATAGAGACCGACGTTGAACCAGGCGGGCGAGTTGAATGAGCCGTACTGGTTGACGCAGAGCCAAGTGAGCTCGCTATAGAAATTTTCGGCATCCTTTTCGGAGGCGAAGTAGCCGTCCTTGAGGCCACGGTCGGCGATGGTGCGCGAGACGCGGTGGACGAGCTGCTTGACGGAGTGCTCGCGTTCACCAGTCTGTACATCGCCGAAGAAGTACTTGCTGGCGACGACTTTGGTCGCTAATTGGCTCCAGGAAGCGGGGACTTCGATGTTATCCTGTTCGAAGATGGCCTCGCCGGAGTCGCTGCTGATTTTGGCTGAGCGGTATTCCCATTCGAGCTCGTCGAAGGGATGAACGGGTGGGTGCGCAAAGTACGGATCAATGCGTAAGCCCCGGTCGCTGCAGGATTTAATTTCGCGCTTCGGAAGGGAATTTTCGGATTTGAACGGGTTCTGAGGGTTGTATTTCTGCGACATTGAGATGCCTCCATGCAACAAATCAAAGACCACAATATATAGAATTATAACTGGGAAATATTCCAGATGTAGTTACAAACTACAAAAACAATATCGGCAGATTAAGAGCAAAATGATTAGGTGTAAAGATAAAAATCCGAATTTTCTAACAAAATTTTAACGTGCTTTTGTTAATCCTTATATAACCTTGATTTAGTGAAGCTGAGTTTGAAAAAAAAATTGGAAACGGGTAAGATGGTGACATCAAAAACGTGTTAAAAGTTGTAATATTTTGAAACTTTGTAGTGATTTTTGCGCGAAGCGATAAGAAAAAGTATGAAAAAAGCTGAAAGAATTTGGGAAAAAGTTGAAAAGAAAAAAGAGTGATATCAGGTGAGATTTTGGAGCAGTTCGTCGAGAGAGACGATAGCAAAACCGGTAGCGGCGTCGCTGATGCCGTAGGGGATGACGAGCATATCGTTGTGGATGAGTCCGCCGCAGGAGTATACAACGTTGGGTACGTAGCCGCTACGCTCTTCATCTGTGGGACTAAGGAGAGGACCATTGAGTTGGCCGATGACTTTGGTGGGATTGTTTTTGTCCAGCAGGACGGCTCCAATGCAATATTTACGCATTGGGCCAACGCCGTGGGTAAGCAACAGCCAGCCGACATCGGTCAACAGAGGTGAGCCGCAGTTACCAATCTGGACAAATTCCCAGTCGTACTTGGGCTGGATAATTTGTTCTGCGGTGTTCCAGTAATCGATGGAGTCGGATTGCAAAAGGTAGATGTTTTCGCCGTCAGTGCGGCCAATCATTGTGTATTTGCCATTGATCTTGTGGGGGAACATCGCCATGCCTTTGTTCTGGGCGTATTGGCCGCGCATAATATAGACGGAGGCATGACGAAGGTCGGCGACCTCGAGGAGCTGGGGGAGGATTTGATAGCCGTTGTAGGCGGTGTATGTGCCGTAGTATCTGACGGAGCCGTCGTCGTCGGTGAACCGAACGAGGCGCATATCCTCCATGCCGCGGGATTCGGTTTCGCTGATGGGGAATAGGACCATATCCTCTAACCGGGCGTCTTCTTCGAGGATGATTTTGTATTCTGCCTGTGCCATCCAGAGCATCAGCCTTGAAATTTTTTGAAAGGCTTCGTTATCGTGGTATTTATGCTCGTAGTACTCGATTTTCTGCTGAAGGTGTAAGAACGTGAAGGAATCCGGCATTTCGAAAAGGATTGAATCGATAAGCGGGTCTTTTATGGTCATTTCTTCGAGATTTGATTTGAATTCGGATTTCTCGAATGTGCGATTTTCCTTTCTCTTGTATGAGCGAACCTGCAGGCTTGCGGGATTAATCGTGATATTGCCTTCGGAATCAATCGTTCCCCTTCTGAAGGTGATTGATGACAGGTGGCCTTCACCTACGGCCCGCAGGCTCATTATGAACCGGAGGGAGCCTTCAGGCACATTGGCCTGGTCGAGGGCGGGAACCATTGAGGGATTGAAGAGCGCGGCGGACTCGAAGGAGTATTCCATCGAGAAATAGGCGCCGATGAGCATGCGGATTTCGAAATCTCTTTCGTAGGGGAGGCCGGCCTGTTCAATTGCTTTTTCGTAATTTTCCATGAGGATTTCTTCGAGGCCGGGATTGACGGGGCGGAACTGGTCGAGGATTTCGTTGAGCAGTTCGGAGACTCTTTCGGGGGGAAGGTGCTTGATTCGTTCGATGATTTTCGCGGTTCTTTCAGGTCCGGGCCAGAAGAATCGTGTTATGGTTCTTCGGCGGTCGGGTTCGAGTCGAATAGGCAGCCGTTTTACTTTAGTCGGTTCACTGGTCATAGTTAGTCCTTTTAGAAAGCGCCGTATTATAGCAGATTCTTTTTCCAGGACAAGAAAATGGTGATAGCCGAGTTAAGCGGTTTACTTGCTTTTTCAGAAGCATCTATAATCCTGCATGTCGGCTTGGGTATGGGGATGTTGAGGAGAAGAAAATAAAAAATTGTCCTGACACCCTATTTAGCCCAAAAAACCATTTACTTGCCTTGGTGGTAGGAACTCTATTTGCCCGTCCAGCATTTTAGACCCTTTCTGTCTTAGCTGGGTGATGGTGAGGATGTATAGTTACAGGAGAAAAAGATTAAGACGCTTACTTTCAGAAACCCCTGTAGACATCTTTTCGGTGGCGGATTCGAATGACATAGATGACAATCCTGTCATCAAAGACATCGTAGACAATGCGGTAATCACCGGACCTTATTCGGTAAGTATTTTCTCTGTTGCGGAGTTTTTTGCAGCCGGGCGGCCGCGGGTTGTCGGCAAGGCCGTCGATTCTGCCGGCGATCTGCCTTTGAAATTTCCTCGGCAGGCGGGATAAAAAGTTCAAGGCATCATTGTCGATTTTAATCTTATAAGCCATCGATTACAGATTCAGCTTTTTTTTGGCCTGTTCCCAGGAAGTGAATTTGTTGCGTTTTATCGCTTTTTTGGCAGTCTCTATATCCATGCGGTCTTCGATTTCCTCGAGGAGCTGTAATTCCTCTATGCTGACCATTGCAAAAGCCGGCTCGCCGTTGCGCTCGACACAAATGCGCTCTCCATGGTGAAAGACCTCATCCGCCAGTTCTCGGATATGTGTCCTTAAATCGGTAATTTTAACCGTTGTCATCGTTTTATCCTCACTATACGTAATGTATATTATTTATATTCTGTACATTATATAATATCGCATATAAAGCGTTCGAGTTCAAGTGAAAATTTGAGATTCCGGTTAATTTTTTGTTTTTTAATCATTCTGGCAACAGTGCGTAAATGAGGAAAAAGGGGTGAACATTTAGGAGCGGATTGGTTACAATAGAGAGCGATATGGGTTTGTCAGAGAAACAGTTAGAGCAGATACGGGAAACGATAAAGGGATTTCCGACGGGGCCGGGGCTGTACTTTATGAAGGGCAGAAATGAGAAGGTCCTTTATATCGGCAAGGCGAAGAACCTGCGGTCGAGGGCGGCAAGTTACTTTCAGCCGTCGGCGAATATCGCGGAATCACGCGGGCCGAAAATCGTCGAGATGCTCGGCAAGGTGGAGACGGTCGATTATTATGAAACAGCGAACGAGGTTGACGCGGTGCTGGCCGAGGCGAGGCTGATAAAGGACATTCGACCGCCTTACAATACGGACCTGTCGGACGGCAAGACGTTTCCGTACCTTGAAATAACCACATCGGATGATTTTCCTGGGGTGTATGTGACACGCAAGCCTCGTGCGAAGGGACGGCGGCTGTTCGGACCGTTCACCAGTGCGAAGGATTTGAGGCAGACGGTGGTGCTGCTGCAGAAGATATTAAAGTTCCGCACGTGCAAGCTGGACATCAGCAAGGAGGATGCGAAGCGTCGGTTTTTTCGGCCGTGTCTGTTATACAGTATCAAGCAATGCACCGCGCCGTGTGCGGACAAGGTAAAACAGAAGGAGTACAAGCAGCAGATACGGGATTTGACGAAGTTTTTGCGGTCGAAGCGGTCGGTGATACTGAAGGGGCTGAGGGAGCAGATGAAAGAGGCATCGGATGCGATGAAGTACGAGAAGGCGGCGATGTATCGGGACAGAATAAGGCTTATTGAGCGGCTGGACAGGCGGGGAACGCCTGATGAGCACGTGCAGCCGGAGGTGTTTATGACGGAGCCGGCTGAGGCTATTGAGAAATTGAGTAAATTATTAGGGGCGACTGAGCCGATTCGTATTATCGAGGGGATTGATGTGGCGAATATCGCCGGGCAGGAGTCTGTAGGGTCATTGGTGAAGTTTATCGACGGCAAGCCGTTCAAGAACGGCTACAGGCGGTTCAAAATAAAGACGGTGGAGGGGATTGATGATTACGCGATGATTGCGGAGGTGGTACGGCGGCGATATAAATACGCGATGAAGGGAGAAGAGTTATGGCCCGATTTGATATTGATTGACGGGGGCAAGGGTCATTTGAACGCCGCGGAGCAGGCGCTGCGGGAAATGGAGGCGCCGGCGGTGAAGATAGCATCTATTGCGAAAAGGGAAGAGGAGATTTATCTGCAGGACAAAGATGAACCGTTGAGGCTGGGACGGCATTCGGCGGCGCTGAAACTGCTGCAGTACGTTAGGGACGAAGCTCACCGGTTCGCTCAGCATTATTTTCATATTCTTAGGAAGAAGAAATTGCTGGACAGTTGAGGATTAGCACCAAATCTATATATTGTAATGTAAATAATGAATAGAAATTGTAATAATAAGCACAAAAGAAAGGCGGAAAAAATGAGAAAGAATTTTATCATTTATGGTTTAGTCATTTTATGCCTGACAGGCGCAAGGGTCTCGGCAGAGACAGGCACTCTTGATCAGAAACTTATTGAGAAGATTCGTTCGGACTTTAAGATGGATACTCACACGCGGGCCATGTATAACGCTATTGCCAATACGGATATAAGAACACTGGCTATTAACCGTGACCTGTTGAGGGAACATAACGAGTTTTTCAGCAATAAAATCGAAGTCAAGAGTATCTCCAACCAGGAACATTCCGGCCGGTGCTGGCTCTTTGCAGCGCTTAATTCCATCAAGTATCACGCAATCAAAAAGAGCAAGCTCAAGTCATTGGATTTTTCACACATCTATCTGACGTTCTGGGACAAATTCGAAAAGGCCAACACGTTTTATGAAAGGATGATTGAGTTCGGGAACCGTGATATAATGGACCGCGAGCTTGTTTTCCTTCTCAGAAGGCCGCTGCCCGACGGCGGTTACTGGGAAAACGCCAAGGACCTGATAAACAAATACGGCCTGGTTCCCAAGGAGGTCATGCCTGAAACCCACAGCAGTAATAATACTTCGGTGATGAACCAGATCATCGAAAGAAAGATGCGCGTGGACGCCGTCAAGCTGCGCGAGATGGCAAAGCAGGAGAAAAGCGTCGAACAAATGAGGCAGGCAAAAGAAAAAATGCTGTCCGAGATATATCGACTGCTGGTGATGAATTTCGGCGAGCCTCCCGTTACATTTGACTGGAGGTATGAACCAAAAGATAAAGAGGATGAAAAAGAAAGCGATGAGGAGGAGGATGAGGATGAAAACGGGGATGAGGAATACGAAGATAAAAGCATTATCATCGAGAACTATAGTCCGAAGCAGTTTTACGATGAGTTCGTCGGCCTTGACCTTGACGACTACGTGGACATTTTTCATGACACGATACGTCCCGTCGGCAGACGATATCAAGTGATGCTGACGCGAAACCTTTACGACGGCCATGACCTGGACTACGTAAATGTTGATCTCGCAGCACTGAAAGACGCCGCGATAAAGTCACTGGTTGACGGCACGCCTTTATGGTTTTCCGTCGACGTCAGCGTCGATCAGAACAGTGACAAGGGCATCATGATTGAAAATCTTTATGACTACGGCTCGATTTTTAACGTGGATTTGAAAATGACAAAAGCGCAGCTTGCCCTTTTCAGACAGAACACTCCGAATCACGGCATGAATTTGATCGGTGTGGATATCCAGGAGGAGCCTGTGAAATGGCTGGTAGAAAACAGCTGGGGTTCGGAAAAAGGCAGTAAGGGTACGTGGATAATGTATGATAACTGGTTTGACATGAACATCTATGGGATTATTGTCCAAAAAAAATATTTGCCTGAAGATGTTATCAAAATATCTGAGCAGACGCCGGTTAAGCTTCCTGTCTGGGACCCTATGTGGCAACGATGAGCACCATGTTGGAGGCGTTTATTCTTAGCTTCCGCAACTATGTATTTTTCAAGGTCATCTTGTTGACAAAGTAAGATATGTGCGGAGTCAAATGGATACGAGTAGGATTCAGTAATTAGCAGGTGGGCAAAAAAAGGGATCCAGAAACATACGCACTGGGGGAGTGTAATGAGTAGAAAAAAAAGAGATAGGGAGAAGGGAGTATTTAAGAGGAGCAAACATACAGTGTTTTAACTTTCAAAATCTATAAAAATACCAATTTCCCGACAGTCTTGTTTTTCCATTTGACCAATACTCTATTTTATTAATAAGGTTACCATAAACAAAATTCATTATTTCAACTTGCAACCACTCAATCTCTCGTTTTTCCTTATCGCTTAGATTTCGCTTCATCCGCAAATGACCCTTTTCATCTCTTTTACTAATTACGCCATCAGAAATTAACTGCTGAAGATGTCTATTAACTTCAAAGCTTGGACTAATGCTCTCATAACCACAAAACTCCAAGGCTCTGCTAGAAGACTTCCAAGCAATATTTTCGTTTTCTATAAGCTTACTTGATATCTGACAATGCTTGTTAAGAACTTCTATAACCCTAAGCCTTTCTTCTAAAGTAAGCTTACTTGTAACAAGATTTTCATATTCCCAGTCTCTCTTATCAAATGCTTCCATAAGTGGAAGAGATTTATTTTTAGCTAAGAATTCATCTAAATTTTCTATAGATGGTAAACCAGCTAATTTATGAACAAATTGTTCATCTAAGTTTGCCACTAAAAAAGGGTAGACTATTTCAGTATTAAAAGATGTTTCTTCACGGCGATACTTTGATAAATCATTTTCTGTTTTTATAATTGTTACCAGTTCTCCCCAAAAAAGAATATCACTTTCTGTAATTATTGGTTTACTGGAATAAATCTCAGGCAATTCATCTTTAGCATAAATATAGCAATACCAAGTCCTTAACAAATAACAACCAAACTCTACAATACTCCTGTCTCTATTAATATTCATAACCACAAGATTATGACTCTTTAATCTTTTTTCTATAACCTGCTCGTTTTTTCCTGCTTTAGTGTGAAGCAACTCCTCGGCAATTTCAGTCAACTCTTGCTTGCGTTCTTCATTAAAATAAGTGTTAGGATTGATGGGTTTGCCATACTTACTAATTTTCTGACCGATTGAACCAGAAAGAACTAATAAAGGGAAAAAAACCAGTGAAATTGCAAAAGGGGCAAATGAAAGATATTTATGTTTTCGCCACATTATAAAAATAGAGATGCAGTTTGCGAGAATAAGACCCAACAATAAAAGAGCAATTAAGCCTGAAATTAAATAAAATAGGATGTTAAGACTAAGTTGAAGGCAAAAGTTTGTGACAACAAACACCAATCCTGATACTATATTTAGGATTATTAATTTCTTCATCTTTGATTTCCCATATATATCAACCTCACACAACCTCCTCTGTTCTTAAGTATTTATATAAGTATTATAATAGTGATTCGGTTGCGGAGTCAAATGGATATATGTGCAGGATTGGGGAATATCGGGGTCATATATTGATCTTTGGGGCTGTTTTGGTTACAATCAAGTCTATGTTGGAAATCCCGATTAACTAAGAAATGAGCGGCTCGTAAGCAATAGATAAAAGAATCAGGAACGCATGAGAAAAACGTTTATACTAATTACCATCGTTGTATGTACATTATCAACATTTTCGAATGCTGAGCAAACATACTCATCCGATGACAGTTTCAGCAGCAAGGTGGAATCGCTGCGAGAAGCCATAGAAGACTTGATGCAAACCTTCAGTGATCAGTACCCGGACGGCCAAGCCTATCTGGAGCAGCTTGAATCCATTGATGAAGAGGGCTTTTCTAAGCTACAGCGGCGGGCTTTAGCGGCTAATCCGTTAGTCAGCGGCCAGCCATTGCTTTACGTTAATCGTGCTCCAGACGTAGATGGGACTCATACTTACCTGGAGCCCCGCTCACTTGTGAACGAGGACCTTCTCGGTTTCCAAAAGCAGGGAGCTGCATTGAAATTAATTGATTTAACCACGGGCCGGACGGAGACGATTGCGGAAACTGCTGAGGGAATCATTCGAAGCCCCTGTATTCACTTCGACGGACAGCGGATTCTCTTTTCCATGAGCCGAAGTATCGATGAAAATTTTAATATTTACGAGGTTGATCTGAGGTCGCCTAAAAAGAAAGTCAGGCGTCTTACGAATGCATCGGATGTAAGTGATGTGGACCCGATTTATCTGCCTGATGACAGTATCGCCTTCGCATCTTCCCGTGATCTCAAGTTCGTGCCCTGTGATACGCAGATCGTGCCTCAGTTGTTTCGTATGTCTGCTGCTGGAGCGAATGTCCATCAGCTCACACGAAGCATAGCACACGAAAATCAATTATCGCTAATGCCGGACGGGCGGATTCTTTACAGCCGCTGGGACTACGTCGACCGTAATTTCGGCGACGGCCATTGCTTCTGGGTAACCAATCCTGACGGAACCAATCCCGCTTTGATCTGGGGCAATAACACAACCCATCCATCCGCCGCGTGGTCCGCACGGATTATCCCCGGAACGGGACGGCTTCTTTGCATCCTAGGAACACATCATAGAAGCCTTGGCGGAGCGCTGGCCATTATTGATCCGAGTATAGCCTTTGACGGCGTTGAGTCGATTGTGCGAACATGGCCAGCGGAGGCCAGGAATCGGTTCATACAGCCTGAAAAGGACTCCCTGGAAAACGAGAGAAGTCGTTCGGTTCGCATGTGTGTACGCTCCTGGTCGCCTGTGGTGCGTCATCTGTGGGAAAATGATGCCAATATGCGTATGCACCGGTTTGATGATGATCTGCGAAATGTTGAGCCCTGGTATAACACGCCGTGGCCGCTCAGTGAGAAGTACTTCCTTTGTGCTCGTGCGGCTAAAAGGTATGAAAAGACCGCTATATATCTTGTGGATATTTTCGGCAACGAAATCATGCTGCACGAAGACGAACCCGGCTGCTTTAGTCCGATGCCGCTGGCTGTGAGTCCCCGGCCGGTCGTAATCCCCCCGCGCCGGGACTATGGCAATGGGGAAGGCATTTTGTTTATCCAGAACGTTTATGAAGGAACCCATATGAAGGGTGTTAAAGCCGGTACGGTCAAGGCCCTTCGCGTGGTTGAAGCGCTTAGTAAGCGCGGCTTGTCCAGTTCAGCGAGGAGTTGGGAAGGCATGGGCGGTCAAGATCCGGCTGTGAACTGGACAGATTTCCTTCCGAAGCAAGTTCTTGGCACCGTTCCGGTGGAGCAGGACGGAAGCGCATACTTCTCGGTGCCATGTGATCGATTCATTTATTTTCAACTTCTGGATGAAAACGATATGATGGTCCAAAGTATGCGCAGCGGCATTTCGTTACATTCAGGAGAACACTTATCCTGTGTAGGCTGCCATGAGCCCCGCTCAAGTGTAAGCCCTTACACGAGCCGAAAACCTGCTGCTTTGGCCCTCATGAAGTCGCCAAGCAAGCTGAGTCCGTGGTATGGTCCGCCGCGGCCTTTCAGTTATCAGAATGAAGTACAGCCCGTGCTGGACAAACACTGTGTTGGATGTCACGACTTCGGTAAAGAAGGTGCGAAAAAGATTGTCCTTGCAGGTGACCGAAATACTTCCTTTTGTGTTTCTTATATGGAGTTGTGGAGTCAAGGGTATGTCGGAGGGATCGGAGCCGGACCGGCTGGTACGCTCCCTGCAGAAAGCTGGGGGTCAAAAACCAGTAAGCTGATTCATCTGCTCCGTAACAGACATAAAGGCTTACAGATGGATAAAGAGAGCATAAACCGCCTGATCACCTGGATTGATATCAATGGCCCATACTATCCTACGGCCCGCTGTGCCTATGCATATAATACTCCGGGCCGATGTCCGCTTAATGAAGAGGAAATGCAAACACTTGGAGAACTTACCGGCTTTTCTCCGAGAGAAGTAACCGAGGCCTCTCGATACAAAGGTCCGAGGATCAGTTTCGATCGGCCCGAACTAAGTCCGTGTCTAAAGTCCCTTTCAAAAGATTCACCTGAATACAGAAAGGCTCTGGCACTCATTCGTAAAGGACAAGAGCGAATCCGGGAACGCCCTCGTGCAGATATGCCGGACTTTATTCCGTGGGAACGGGACCGGCAGCGGTTGGCCCAGTTGGAAAAATACCGCGCTGTCGAGGAGAACTCGCGCAGAGCGATACGGCAAGAACTCACTCCATAGGGAATGGCAGGTATTCGTTAGTGAACACGGACACCCAACGGACAGGCTTGTCGGAATGACTCTCCACTATAACATTCGATGGCAGACAAAAAGAGGTTGGCCGGTCTTTCAGGTTGATGGAAGTGCAAGGAATATTAGACTCACGCTGACGTGTTTAATGGGAGACAACGGAGGAGATTCTAAATACCGGCAATAACAAGGCGATTGCGATGGTGCCGATGATGATGCCCAGAATGGTAATCATTAGCGGCTCTATGAGGGTCATAACGCGTTTAATCGAGTCTTCGAGCTTTTTTTCATAAAAGACGGATATCTTGCTGCAGACCTTGCCGAGTTTGCCGCTCTTTTCGCCGGCCTGGAGCATTTGTATGACACCCGGCGCGATGAGTTCGTGGCCGGGCGAGAGCGTGATGGATTCCGAGAGCTGATAACCATCACGGATTTTACCGTCTACGTGGAGCCAGAGTTTCTGGAAATAATAATTCTGACATGAGCCGCGGACAATATTAATTGCCTCCAGAAGATTCACGCCGGTGTTGATCATCGTCGCCATGATTCTCATGCTGCGGGTTACGACCGCATCGATAAACATTGAGCCCAGAATCGGCATATGAATTTTTATATAATCAATGACGCGGCGTCCGCTAACGGTTTTGGACCAGTAATACAGGCCGAATGAGACTAAGGTAATCAGCGTAATGACGGCGGTCATAAATTCAAAGTTGCCCAGCATCGTGCTGAAGCCTACCAGGACCTGGGTAAGTTTCGGCAAGGCCGCCTGCCGGGCTTCATATATTTTCGTGAATCGAGGCAGAACAAAAAACATCAAGGTACCGGTCGCTGCCACCGCCATGAGCGCCATGATAAAGGGGTATGTCAGCGCTCCTTTAATCTTTTTGCGAGTATGATCCTCAAACTCAAGGTAGCCGCTCAATACGCTTAACATGTCAGACATTTTTCCGGAGGCCTCGGAGGCTTTGACCATGCTGATGAACATGGAATTAAAGACCCTCGGATAACATGAGAGGGCTTTTGAAAAATTCTCGCCGCCCTTGACCTTTTCGGACACATCAAAGAGGACTGTTTTCAGGATTCCGTGCTCACTTTGTTCGGCAATGGCATCCAGGGCATCGCTTAAGACCACGCCGCTGTCGAGCATAACAGACAATTGATTCGCGAATAGAATAAGTTCCGCCCGCTTGACCTTAGCCAACTCGGGACGAACCAAAGGGCTCTTAGAGCGATTTTCGGAAAAATCCTTCTTAAGATTTTCCATGGAATCCATACCGGATTTTTGGGTGTCCGATTGATTCATTGTTTCCGTTTTTATCATTATTCTTAAATGCCCTTTTTCTATTTTTTTTTGTAATTACCGACAAATCTTGTTCATTGGCGACATCAACCAGTTTTGTCCTCGTCCCTTATTTGAACACTCCGCAGCACTTCCTCGATGGGAACTATCCCCGCCTTGACTTTTTCAATACCATCGATTTTCAATGTCTGCATATCATTCTGCAGTGCCGCGTCTCTAAGTTTTTTGAGGCTTTTGCTGTCGTTTATCATTTCGATAATTTTATCGTTCGGGACAAAGAGCTCGTGGATAGCGATCCGCCCGGCGTAGCCGGTGTTACGGCATTTTTTGCATCCTACGCCCCGGTAGAAAGCAGGCACCTCGCCGGTAAGCTCTTCGACGAGTCTTACGATACTGATCGGAGGCTGATATTCGGTTTTGCAGTTCGGACAAATTTTTCTTACCAGCCGCTGTGCCAATACCGCAATTAAGGACGCACTTACCAGATAAGACGGAACGCCTAAGTCCAGCAGTCGAGTAACCGCCCCCGGCGCATCGTTGGTGTGTAATGTCGAGAACACCAAGTGGCCGGTCAAAGCGGCCTGTACAGCGATGTTGGCGGTCGCCTGGTCTCTTATTTCACCGACCATAACGATGTCCGGGTCCTGCCGCAAGAGGCTCCGCAAGGCATTGGCGAAACCAAAGCCCACCTGTTCGTTGACCTGAAACTGGTTGATTCCACTGATATTACACTCCACGGGGTCTTCGACGGTGCAAATGTTAACATCCTCGCTGTTCAGTTCGACCAGAGTCGCATAAAGGGTGGTGTTCTTTCCCGAACCGGTTGGTCCGGTCACCAAAATCATACCGTTCGGCGATTGCATCAACTGCCGGTAACGATTGAGGTTCTCATACGTGAAGCCGAGCGACTCCAAACTCATTAAAAGCTTCTGCGGATTTATGATTCTGATAACGACCTTTTCTCCATTGCTGCCGGGCATAATGGAAACCCGCAAATCGATGGGTTTTCCAGAGACCAGGACGTGGATGCCACCGTCCTGCGGCAATCGTCTCTGGGCGATATCCAGCTCGGCCATGATTTTTATGCGGGAAACAATCGCGGCATGCATCTGATGCGGGGGACACATCTTTTCATATAATTTACCATCGACCCGGTAACGAACGCGCAGTCTTTTATCATCGGGTTCGATATGTATATCCGATGCGTTTTCCTGCACGGCGTTATAGAGTAAATAGTTGACCAATTTTACGACGGGCGACTGGCCGGCCACTTCTTCCAAGTCGCCGATATCCTGGGCGATTCTTTCAATAAGCGTGAAGTCTTCAAGGTCAACCGTGTCAATGATATCGTCAATAACGAACACATTGGCCGCCGGAAGATATGTTTCAAGGGTCGCTTTGATATCCTTGCTTGTCGCACACACAACCTGCACTTTGCAGCCCGTGATTCGCTCAATCTCATCTATCAAAAACACATTCGTCGGCTCGCTGACGGCAACCGTTACCATTCCATAAACTTTGAAAAGGGGCAGTACATTGTGCTCCTCAAGAAATTCCCGCTTCAACAACTCCACCGCTTTGGGGTCACATAATTTCGGATTAACCTGGGCATAAGGGACGCCATAGGCTTCCGCCAGAGCTGAAGCAATCTGATTTTCCGTGCAATAGCCCATCTCCACAAGAAGCTCACCCAGCAATCGGCGGTGTCCTTTTTCTTTTTGTTCATCGAGCGCGTGCTCTATCTGCTCAGGAGTGACTAATCCGCGAGTGACAAGCAGTTTTCCAAGCGGTATTTTGTTTGACACCTGTATCTGACTCATCGTTTATCCCTTTTTTTTCGTATTCACTTACGCAAAGCTCTTGACCGCCTCTGCTACTTCGGTGTAGCGGTCGAATTCATTCTCCATGCGGGTGAGTTCCAGTATTTTTTCACAGTTTTCATCCAGCCCGGCTATTCTGAGCTGGCAAAGATTTTCATTGCTGTAGTCTCTTGCCCACAATAAACGCTCCAGGCCCTCGCTGCTGATAAAGCCGACATCGCCCATATCTATGACAATTCCTTTTTTGTTTGAAGATATGAGATTCGTCATGGCGTTCTGCAGTTTATCCGCCAGCTCAGCATCCATCTCCCCCTGCAACTTAATCACCGTTACCTCATTATAATCCTGCGTTTTTATCCTCATCTGATCAATGCCCCCACTGCTAATGTACCAAATTCCGAAAGCGCGCTGTCTTCATAGACTCCCGAGAAGCCTTTTTGGATAATATCCCAGAGTTTGTAAATATCACTTTCAAGAAAAGCCTTACCGACTGTCTCATCGAACTGCGTGCCCAGGCCACGCTCAATTTCACGGATGGCCTGTTTTACAGACAGTGCGTCCCGGTATGTTCGTTTTGAGGTCATCGCATCAAAACTATCGGCCAGCGCTATAATTTTGCTTACCATCGGGATTTGTTCTGATTTGATGCCGTTCGGGTATCCTTTTCCATCTTCCCTTTCATGGTGACAAAGCACACCTGGGACGATTTCGCGCATCTGCTTAATCTCGCTGAGAATACTAGCTCCCACGGAAGGATGCGTAGTGATACAACACCTCTCCTCCTCCGTGAGTTTTCCGTTCTTTCTAAGAACAGCTTCCTCAATACCCATTTTCCCGATATCATGCAACAATCCCGTTAAATACACTTTCGTGACTTCGGTCTCGGCCAATAAACCTTTCTCAACAAGCTTGTCGGCAATCCATTTTGAAATAAACGCCACTCTTTCTGAATGTCCCCGGGTGTATTGATCCTTGGCATCGATGCTGTTGGTCAGTGCTCTTAAGGAGCCAATAAAAAGGTCTTTAAGGTCCTTGAACAATCTTCCGTTTTCGACGAAGACGGCACACCCGGCGGCCACGGACGTAAACAGTTTTGCATCCGTGCTGTCAAAATCCGGTTTATCGAGTCTATTTATGGCAACTAAAAGGCCGATGATATTACTATTGCCGCAACTTGTTTTTTTATTGTTATTCTTTTCCTTGTCCTTAGAGTACAAGGGGACGACAATAATGTTCCGTATATTATCAGGCCAATCATATTTAAACGGTGTATCTACGTCACTGTCCAATAACGCTTCGTTCCGGAGATGCAACTCTTCGAGGAGTCGGTCATGCAATACAGCAGCCGTATGTTCATCAATATCAATCAATCCCGAACCGGCCGCCAGGTTTAAATGCTTTTGTCCATCGATTTTCTTTTCTAAAAGAATTGCAATCCCTTCTACACTGACAATATCCGTTAAGCTGTCACAAGCCATTTGCAAAAAGTTACCATCCGCTTCCGTGAGATGCATATTCGTGCTGAGCTTGTGCAGCAAAACGAGTTCCTCATACACCATAGTCAGTTCTGTGGTGACACGTTCAATCTGATCGTTTACCTTCGACTCCATAATAAATGAACACGTAAATAATTCGAGCATTTCAGCGAACATCGTGTTGAGGAGCCCTGCTTTGTGAGGCGCATCCAGGTTACCGGATTCTTCAGGATTACAATCTATTACCACTACGGCATCACGATTTGAATTGGACCCTACCACGGAGGTGATAATATGGCTTTTTTCTCCACATCGAGTCACCCGGGGTAAGTCCTGAATGCGGGAATCCCGATCAGGTTCTTTTTTCAATGCATCTAAAGCATAACCGGCCAATTCCTCCAGACAGCTTTTATGATTTCCCGTCTCCCACAATTGAATCAATCGACCGGTTCTATCGAAGACTGCGAAATTCGCGCCGAGTCCATTTATCTTTTGACCGAATTTGTCAAGCTCTCGAAGCTGCTCTGAAGTCAATTCCGCATTCTTTGTCTGGTGTATCATTTATTCACTCCTTTTGACGGTCTTTTAATCTCTTTCGGCGGATGCTTTCTGGAGCATTACATCCTCAACACTTTTGAGCAGTTCCTTAGGACTAAAGGGCTTGCTGAGACACCGACTTATTCGCAATCGCTCTTCCTGTCCCTTTTCGATTTCAAATCCCCTTGCCGTCAGCATGATAACCGGGATGTTTTCGGTTTCCGCGTTGTTACGGATTTTTTCCACGAGTTCCAAACCCGTCACCAGCGGCATTTGTAAATCCGTCACAATCACATCAGGTTTTTCCTGACAGGCTATCTCAAAAGCCTGTTGCCCATTCTCCGCCGTAAAGACTTCAAATCCATTATTCTTAAGTTTAATGCCAACAACATGAATGATATGGATTTCATCATCAACCACCAATACTTTCGGTTTTGTCATCTTAGCCCCCCATTATCCAAGTTTATCCATTATGATGTTTTATTCGGCATCAAATATTTATACCGATTCCAATACGCTCGTTTTACATAAAGGTAACTCAAAACCAAATGTGCTTCCTATACCCACTTCACTGTATACAAATACTCTTCCGCCATGAACACTTTCGATGATTGTTTTCACCAGATTCAATCCAAGTCCTGTCCCGCCGGCCTTATCCTTGTTTTCCTCAACCCTGTAAAATTTATCAAAGATGTGTTCAATATCTTTCTGTGGAATCCCCGCGCCCGTATCTGAAACAGTGACTCGAACTATCTCTTCATTCTCATCCACTTCCGATTCAATCCTGACTTCTCCGCCCGACGGCGTGTATTTAACGGCATTGCTGAGCAGATTCACAATCACCTGAGATATCATATCCTTATCAACATATACCCGGTCAAAGATAATCGGCTGTTGAGCCGTTATTTTGATATTCTTTTCTTCAGCGTATCCTCTTATCATTCCGAGTTGTTCTTCTATCAAGATTGTTAAGCTAACGGGTATTTTTTCTATCTTTATAAGTCCTGATTCTATTCGCGATATATTTAGAATATTTTCAATTAACCGGTTTAGTCTCTGGGCCTGATTATGGATAACCGAACAAAATTCTTTCTGCATGTTTTCATCTTTTGCTTCATCGTCCATGAGCATTTCGGCATACGCTGTTATCGACGCTAACGGAGTTTTCAGTTCGTGCGAAACATGACCAACAAAACCGCTTTTTTGTCTGGAAATTTCTTTTTCACGGCTTATATCATGCAGAACCGACGCAACACCGCAGACGTTTCCCTGATTATCGCGAACACAGGAAATAATGCAGTCATAACAACGGTTCTGTCCTCCCACGTGAAGCTGAATTTCGCTTTTTTTATGCTCGACTTTACTTTGCCGGCTATTTCGAAGCATTTCGACGAACGGTTTTTTGTCATCGCTAACCACTTTTTCAAGGTTTTTATGTCGGTCCTTTTTATAATCGAAACCCAGCACTCTTCCCGCCGTTTCATTGGCCATCAGGAGTTTATCATACTCATCTATGACAATAACCGCATCCCGAAGGCTGAAAATAATAGCCTGGATATTTGTTTTCTGGTTCTCAGCCAACGTCAACTTAAGACGCAGGTTTTCTATTTGTTTTTTCAGTACCTCTTTTGTTTTTTGCTCTTGAAACAGGTACTTATTTAGTATTTCATTCAGCTCTTTCGAAAGCGGAGCTTTCAGTGCGTTGAATAGATTCTTTTCACTTACAAGGGTCTGCTGTATGTTTGTGGAATGTTCATTCGTGTCTTGCTGAAACCTCTGAATAAACGATGAAACCGCTATATTAAGGCTGAACCAGTCCAGTCCGAGCCAGATTATCCCTGTGATAAGCAGTCCCAAAAAGAAAAGGGAAATGAGGGTCCACCCATTCAAGGACAGACCCTCAGCAACTTCAAAGAACTGCAGCGCGGCGATGACTGCCGTCAGCAAACAGCAGGCTGTTAACACCGCACACACACCATATAAGCTTCTTACCGATTTCAATTCAATTACTCCTATTTCAAGTTTCCGTGCGTCCTATGCGCGGGATATTAAGACTCCCCATCTATTTTTCGTTATATTTTCTCCTCCATTTGTCCGAATCCTGTTGCTCAACTTCGTTTATCACCATCCAGTCTATCTCCTCTTTCGAATCTTCTTCAACCAGGATTCTTTCCTTCAGTCGTCTTGCCTCAAGATTCGTAGGATACAGATACAAAGCAATGTCAAGCTCTTTCAATGCAGCCAAATTATGTCCTTCGAAGTAATATCTCGAAGCTTTTTCATAATACTCTTCAGCTATTCTCGACCTGCTTATCCACTGCATTTGCTCTTTTGCTCCATATCGAGCGCGGTTTGCGTCTTGTGCCCGCTCATGTCCTGATGCTTGTTCGGGTTCATGGATGATATGGGGTGTGAGAAGCACAATGACTTCGTTTCGCTCAACGGAATCACTTGTCCCTCTGAATGCCAGACCCAGGAGGGGTATATCACCGAGAACCGGTACTTTTGTTTTCTTGCTTGTGATCTTATCCCTGAACAGACCTCCGATGACTATGGTTTGGCCATCTTTGACGATGATGTTGGTGACAAGCTCGGCGGCAGTTTCATCAGGAATATTTTCCACATTCAACTCGCCGGTACTGTCCTTTGGATGTATGTCCATTCTAATGTAGCCGTCGTTACCAATGTAAGGTCTGAAGGAGAGCTTCGTGCCGGTATCGAGGTATTTAACCGAGCCTTCCTGGATAACACCACCTTCTCCAACCACATTTCCCTCTCGGTAGCCAAGTTTCTGGCCGATATAGACCTGTCCGAGCTGTTTATTGACAGCTAATATCTTCGGTTTGGCCAGAATGGTTACATCCGTGATTTCTTCAACAGCACGAATGAAGACTCCAATGTCATCAGTGACCGTTCCTACGCTCAATCCCCCTGTTTTGTCAACTAAAGAAGCTCCCGCATTTTTAAAGAAATCGGACGTACCCTTGTCGATGTCACCTATTCCGCTTACGGTGCCCTTCAGGGTCTGCCAGTCTATCCCAAATTGAGTGTCCTCATTAAGGCGAACACTCAGAATGGCAGCCTCCACGAGGACCTGTTCTGGTCTGACATCGATTTGTCTAATTACCTCTTCCACCTTCACTATGTTCTCGGGATAATCAAAGACGATGAGCATATCATTTGTAGCTAAATTATCCCCTCCATCGTTCATCGCCGCACTGATAGACTCATCCGTGGGAACACCCGTCATCGCCGCCGTACTGCTTTGGATCATGCCTGAACCGCTGAGTACGGGAGTAACAAGCTTCAATGCTTCTGCGGCAGTGATGTAGTACAACTGAAAGGTCTTGTATATCATTCGGCTCCTGTCTTCCTTAATTTTCTTGTATTCTTCCGCCGTGTATACCTTGATGAAATTTCCCTCCTGCTCATACTTAAAAGACGGGCCCAAAATTGCTCCAAGAGCCTCTTCAAAAGTAACGTTGTAAAGCCTGGAAACAGTTAATGGTCCATCCACTTTTGAAGAAGGAACGATATTTTTCTGAAAACGTGCCTGTAAGATGCGCAAGCCCTCCCGAACGCTTTTATTATCATCAAACGCAATAAACTCTATCTTTGAGCCTTCGGGCATCGAATAATCAGGTTTATCGGCCGCTACACCCATTCCGAGATTCGGGTCAGCAGCGCTTGCCTGCAAGGCCGTTACCGCAATCAGGCACATCCATACACAACCTATTGTAATAAAATACTTCAATGCTTTAGTTCTTAAATCATTGTGACTTTTCATTTTAAATCTCCTCATTTGTAAGTTTGTGCCCCTTGTTTAAAATACAAGGGCACGTTACCGCTTTGAATCCAAGACTTCAATCGCTTCTGCAAGTCTCAATCTAATTTGAGATTGACCACATTGAATCAAAACCCCCTCTTGCTGAATTGAAATCACTTCGCACTCATAATTTTCATTTCCCGCTTCGATACGTATTTTATCTCCCTTCGAAAGAAACTCATCATTCAAAAAAATTCTCGGTTTTTTTCCTAACTCAATCGCTTCAAGCTGAAGCTGACCAGCTATCCTTCTTATTACACCTTCTTTTCCTTCTTCGGAAAGCACATCTACCTTTTCTCTATTCTGTAGGTTTCGTTTATCATTCTGACTCCCTTGCCATTGATTCCATGAAAAGATATCTCTGGCAAGATTATCATGACGGCCCTGAATGTAGGGCAAGTCGATAAACGACACTTTTACGCTCGAATTTTGTTGTTCTTCGACGAGCATATCCTGCATTTCAGCGGCTTCCACACCTTCCGGACCCTGATTCAGAAATACGCGAACCCACATAAAAATCATCAATGTCACCAGCCCCGCAGCCAGCACAGATTTTTTCTTTTCTGCGGCTATAATATGTATCATTTTGCCCGCCTGGTCGTTAATTTTGTTCATCTGATTGTTCCTCATTAACTGTCCTGCGGCACCTGTGCTTTATAATAAACGCTGGCTTGTGTTTTCATAATTACATCACCGTTCATCTCTCGATCATTCACCAGTTCAACACGCACTATACGCACAGCTCTGTTTAGCTTCTCGAATGATCGGAAAAATCTAAATATGCGCTCGACCTGTCCCCTACACTGCATAGTAACCGGTATGCAAACCATATCATTAATCTTTATTTCCTTGCCCGGCTGAACATTCTGTTCAGCAAGTTGATGTTCATCCATTAATGCGGTAATTCGCTGTAAGAACCCCCCCAAGTCCCGATTTTCAGGTATCCGTTCGTCATAGTTTTTACTCTTTGCCGTAAGCTGTATCAAGGAATTCTGCAACTGCTCGATGCGCCGGCTCTCTGAAGATGCCTTCGATATAAGCATTTTATGCTCCTGCTTTTCCCTTTTCACCTCTATCATTCTTTTTCGCAGCGGAATATACCGAAAAAAGAGAAAACCAATTGTCATTACGACAACCGAAAAAACTATAACAATTTGTTTTTTTTCATGTAACATCATATCGAGATATCCACGTCACTTTATTTGTCTTGTTCTAAAGGATGTTTTGCGAGAAAAGATTCTCCCATTCTATAATTGGCCAAATAACAACTAATTTCAAATTCGCTGACCTGTTGCGAGTCGGTTAGAGAATCTCCCACGTTTTTTACATCACTGTTTCTTGTATAAGAGGGTATAACGTTAAAAAAGTACTCGGAATCTTCCAACCTGCATATCAGTTCCGCAACAACACTCGCGTTTTTTGCAACTCCCTGTAGAAGTACCCTGAATTTAACAGACCCGTAATGCAGCAACGATTTGCCGCCTTGTTTCGGATCTGCGATTCGGAAAGAAAAAGACTGATGTCGGCCTTTGTCCTCATTTGTGAACGGCTGCGCCTGAATATCCAGACGATTCAGGACAATATTCTCATTGAGTAAAAAACTGATTTCCGAAATCACACTCGCAATATCGATTCTATCATTAATATTATCCAGCACCTGTGTTTTTTCCTTTATAGATTGTATTTGATGACTCATTTTTTCCGCTTTACTGACAGCATTTTCTACCTGCTGTTTCTTGACTTCCAAATCAGAAAGTTCTGCCTGGGCCGAAGACACCGAATGAACAGCCAGCACATTCCAAGTTGCCATAATGACACATAAAATAAAAAGACCAATATACTGCGTCCGATAGCTTACCTGCCGCCGTTTGGTTGTCTTGTACCATTCTGGAAGAAGATCAATTTCTTTCATATGCCTTTTCCCTGTTTTCCATGCCCAAGAAGCCGGGGGCGATCCCTTTTAATCCTGTTCCTGTCACCACAGCCCATTCACAAAGGGAATTTCCATCCGTATAATCCAGTTGATTATCAACTATATCGAAGCCTCTCAACGGCTGGGCCACTTCAATATCCACCGAAAGTTGCCTTCTGAGAATGCTGAGCAAAATATTCTCGCGTGCTTCACCCCCTGAAAAAATAACCCGTCCCACACGTTTCCCCCTAAATGTCACTGAGTAATAAATGAAACAAAGCGAGATTTCCCTGGCAAGCTCTTCAGCGACTGAACCAATCGCATCCACAATCGCCTGACGCGATGACGGATCGATAGGATTATCGTCACGTGTATTGTTCTGTTCCTTCCGAACCTCTATTTTCTCTTTTGTTTTCTTCACTTGAAGTTTGTGGCGCAGCATTTGAGCTTCATCAACGCTTATTCCAAGCTTTGAAGCAATTTCACGGTTAAATTTTTCTCCTCCTACAGGAATCTGTTTAATGAAGCTTATTTCTTTTCCTCTGCCAAATACTACAGTCGTGAAACGACTCCCAACATCCACAAAAACAATGGTTTCTTCCTTGTCTTCCTGTCGTCGTAGAAGCCGAGAGTAACATCTGAATAAAGCACACGGCGTAACGTCTATGGCCACAGGTCTCAGCCCGGCTTCCTCAAGCAGTTGAATATGGTTATTAATAGCCTTCTGTTCTGCCGCGAACATAATGAGCTCCCTTTTCATGGTATCGCCCTGCTGCACGCTGCCAGCTACCATATGTTCAATTGTATCTGTCTGCGGATCTAATCCAAAACGCTGCTGAGCTTCTCGCTTGAGAGCCTGTTCAATTTCTTCATCCTTTTTCTCCGATACTCTGAAGCTGGTAATTTTCAAATGAGCGTTCGATAAACAAGAAACCACTTCGCGTCCGGAAAACCTCCCCTTGTTGAGCATTTCACCGATTGCCGAAATCAAAAACTGTCCTTTCTTCTGAGGCACGTCCTTGATATCGGTTGGAATCTGAGTGCTCTGGGCGGCAAACACCCTGACATTGTCATCATTCACACACATCTGTATCATACGGATATTGTGATGACCTATGTCCAGGCCAATGGGACGATTGTTCCGTGTATTTAGTATCCAGCTTATCATTTTGACTCTCTTTTTTAATCAGTAATCGAAATAAATCCAGTCACAGGCTCTACATTTACGGTCATAGACTGTCCGTTGGCATCAAGTGTTATTGTTCCACCGTTATCGGGACTGCCGAGACAATCAAATTGTACCTGGCCGGTTAAGTTAAAATCTACGCTTTCTATACTGACTCGACTTATCCTGTTATCACTTGTAAAATCGACAACATAATCAAATCCTTTTTTTACAGGATGCTCAATCACATTGCCGGTCGAATCTTCAATCCTGTAAGTTTCCGCGAACGTGTCAAACACTACTTTACAACTCTGGCCGTTGGTAATGGCAAAGCTCTTCGCATATTCCAGGTCAGCCGCAACCATATTGGCGGCGGAGCTAAGTTGTACACTGTCGGCGGAAGTCATCATTGGAACAGCCATGACAGCCGCGATTGTCAATATTGCGACAACAATTAGTATTTCTATGAGCGTAAATCCACCACTCCATACTATGCGGGTGATTTCACCCTCCTGCCTTACCATGCACCTAAACATAATTCACCTATCGATTTGTCTTTTCAACACCACTTTGGCCAACCCTTTCGGGCAGCCTTATTTCTCTTTCGACTTGTTTAAAAGAACGCTTGAGACCAAGGATTACAGATATATAAAAGCGTTATTTCGTAATTCTGTTCCATATAGAATAAGCGATACAATCCTCATCTCACGACCCGCTTTAGCATACTGTCGAGGGTGGAAACATCGTCGTCATAAAACATAAAAACCCCACCTTCAATACACTTTACCAACACAGGCGATACAAACGATACACAGAGAGAAATATGTGTTTCCGCATTCCTTCTCAATCTCTAATGACAACTGAAATAAAAGAAATCACAAAAAATCCTTCAGAAATTTCCATCTCTGACAATCAAAGCCCGATAAATTAAAACTTTACCGCAGCCTTATTTTAATTTTACAGACACTACTGCTTTATTTGCGGACAATGCTTCTATACACCGTTCCCGCAGTCGGCGACCAGTTTTGTGTTTCACCACCAGGCCACGTAAGTATTGACGCTTTCGAACCGGACGCGGTTATATTCAAATCACCGATACCAATAATGTCATCCTTCATAAACAAGCTGCCCTGAATATCCAGCCGTCCATCTATTTGAACGCCGCCCTTTACAATCACGAGACCCGTTATATCAATGTCACTTCCAGCTATTACATTTATATTTCCCGCAACGAATAACGCAGGCAGGTTCTTGTTATACGCAATAAGATTATCAAGACCGTGTATTGTCAATGAACCGTTCACAATCAACATGCTGTTTATTACGACCTCATCCTGTAACGACAAATCGCCGTCATGATAACACACTTTAACCGGTTCATACGGACCGAACGCGGTATTCGTCAGGCTATTGACATCAATGACCACAACGGGGTAACGAGAGGTATAATCCTCGATTTCAACGGACGGCCAATTTAAAGACAGCTCCGTGAGTGACCTTTGTTTGCCTGTAATGCTTGCGTTCAGAACACCTACAAAAGCGTCACCATCAACAAGGCCACTACTGAACAAATTACCCTGACAATAGACATCTGCGGTAATACTAACGTCACCACTTAACGACGTATTACTATTCGTCCATAATCCAATGCAAGGATAAAGCCAAAGCTCCGCTTCCAGGCTGCTTTGAGCAATGGTCTGTCCGTTTGAAAACCGGTACGATTCACAATTTATCCTGTAACTTCGTTCCTGGAGTTTAAGTACCTCTACATCATAGTAATCTGCCTGGTCTGAAACCAACTGCTGCTGTTCAGCACCACTCCAAGTCTCGGACTGAATATCCTGGGGATTCAAAATCAAGCCGCGGGCGTGTTCCAGGCCGGACTCCGCAAGATAATCCATTTTTGTGCGGATAAGCATATTTTGCCCGCAAGCAAGCTCTGTATCACTGCGTGATAAAAATCCCAGCGAAACAATAGTAGCTATCATCACAATAAACAAAACTACAAGCAATGCTGTTCCTTTTCGATACATCCGACATCCTCATCTATTGCTATCATTGATTATGATTAATCATCAATAAGATAATCCGCTCTGCAGCGAAGCCGGGAACTCAGCTGATAGTGCTGGATTCCGCTATCCTCAGAAATATCAAAGCTGATTGTTAGAAAATTCGTCTCCGGCGCTGCCAAGTCAACATGGTATTCAACGTCTGTGCACTCTTCAATCAGGATAATGGTGTTGTTATTCCAACCGGGATTCGGGATAATTACTTCTCCAAAATCAACGATTGAAGCGTCCGAATACTCAATAAGCTTTATATAATTCCTTTCAGGGCCTCTATCTATAAAAACAAGCTCATTGATATTAATCTTTTCATCATCATTTTCGTCATCTCGCCAGACAGCAATCTTTTCATCAGTTATGAAATTCACCAACCTGCAATTTCTTATCAATTCTGAAAGTTTCAACGTTGTAAAGCGTATTCGGCTTTGCCGGCGGCTCGTCAGTTCTGAAAAATCTCTTGCCTGCCCAAAAGCGAATGCCAAGGTCGCCACGGTACTTATCACAATGCCCGTGATAACCAGAGCAACCAATAACTCCACGAGTGTAAAACCGTTTTTTTTCCCATTCGTTTGCATTTTCAGCACGACTTAAAATTATTTACTTATCAGCTTATGTATTTCTGCGATTTCACTGCCGTGATAACAAACACGAACCGTAACCAGGATAAAATTCGGGACTTTATCACCGCCCTGCTGCGGAACATATACATAGTCACAAGAGGCGTCTCTACTGAAGCCGTTATAATTTGAAGCAGTATAGAGCCGGCCCCGGCAGTCGACCAAACCTCCCTCCGCTTCGCTATAGCCATCAAAGTTCGTTACAATCTGCTCACACTCAGTATACGCAATTTTTTCCAACAACTCCGAAGCCAGATTTGCAGCAATCGTGCGGTGTATTCCTTCCTTCTGAATAGCCGCACCTTTGGAAAAAGGTAAAACGACAATTACGGACGCAATCCCTAATATGAGGACAGCCAAAATTGCCTCGGCCAAGGTAAAACCATTCTCTTTTTTTTCAATTGTCCGCATTTGTTACCTTTATTTTCATCACCCTTAAAGTTCTGCATACGACGGATCATGGTCCGCCTGAAAATCACCCGTCTTGGTATCAAACCTCCAGCCTGCTTTACCCGCTCCCGCGGGAGGGCCGTCAAAACGCACGAGACTAAGGTCGTTAAATGGATTCTTTGGTATCTGCTCTATGTAAGAACTCTCATCCTTGTCATTTTTTGTTAGTGCCTGTTCAAAAGAGGTAAAACTATCTGACGGAGGCAATGCCCAGTCGTGTTCGGAGCGGTATACGTCAAGGCGTGTACGCACGCGTTCGAGAGATTGTATCAACTCTGACAGCTTTGCTTCATCACCGGCTTTTATCATCTGCGGAATATCAATCAGCCCTATTACACAAAACATACCCAGCAATATACATATCTCAAAATTGGAGAAACGATGATACCCCTCCATCCAAAACTCCCCCTTTATTTGAAAAAAGGCTGACCGGCCTCAGCATCACGCCCGACCTGGTCAGCCTTAATCTTTAGCATTGTTTACGTAAGCGTTACAGGTCTATGTGAGGTGTGCCATCCGAACATGATTTGGTATCATCAGCACGAAAGCCTCCTGTTGTGGTATTGAAAAACCAGCCGGCATCGCCAGCCGTTCCTGGATCAGCTGCAGCCTCGGTGACTGTGTCGTCATCATTCCACGGATTCATGGGCATTCTTTCGATGTAAGGACCATAGACACCAGGTCCAGGTTCTTGCGGAACCGCAGGTGCTCCGTCTACCAAGGTATAAGTCGTCATGTCCGTAACAAAATCCGTGCTATTGTCACCCTGACCAGGCAGCTCGTCATTATGCTGAATCTTGTACAGCTCAATTTGTGAACGCATCATCTGAAGGTCACTGAGCAGTCTTGATTCCTTTGCTTCGGTACTGGCATCGGTGAATTGAGGAATCACGATAGCCGCCAGAATACCCAGAATGACCACAACAATCAAAATTTCCACTAATGTAAAACCTTTTCTTGCTTTCATCTTTTCACCCCTTTTTGAATTAGAACATTACACCATTTTTCTTCTTCACTATCGTCTCTTTCTATATCCCACTTAACTGAACCCTGACTTTTCCTTTTCCTTTTTATCCCCTTACATAACAACGTGAAAATTTTTTATACGTCGCTCCATTAAGCAACCTTTTAACATTTAAAAGAACTTTAAATGCGTCCGAGGACGCTATAGTATTCGTTAAGGCGTTTTAACCGGGTCTCTACAGAAAATATAAAAAACAATCCCGTCTGCTACAAATCAGATAAGCGGGAACTGGCCGATGATAATATTACGACTATTTAGAGATGTTCCGATTTTAACGAAAAGACCGATTGTGCGTCTTCCGAACGGTATGATATTTAACATCCGGAATTTTTTTTATCATATCCTTATATAAGGCGGCAGATGTTTGATTTGTATCTGCCTTGTGTTTTGCCCTGCATGCTGGAGCTCAATTTGAATTGTTTGTGTTTTATCCAATAATGTTTCAATCTTATCCGCCCATTCAATCAGCACCACAGAGTCCGGATAACAGTAATCATCAAATCCGAGCAATTCAAACTCTGTCAAGGACTCCAGTCGATAACAATCAATATGATAAATATCAAATTTACCACAATATTCGTTAATGATAACAAATGTCGGACTATTCACTGAGTGCTCGGCATTATCAGCCCCTGCACCCCCTGCAATGCCCTTTATCAAATGTGTCTTACCGCTGCCGAGAGGCCCCACCAGGCATATTATCTCTGCTCCATGTAACTGGGAACCTATCTGTTGCCCAATCTCTATCGTTTCCTGAACCGAGTTGGAAATGATGCTTACATCCATACGTTCAACTTAGATGGTCGTAGCCGCCTGCCTGCAATATGCTGATCTTGTCATCAGGCATTTTTATCTGCATTGTACCGGTGTCATTAACATCACCTATGCAGGTCAAAGGTGTTCTCGTTCTCCAGCGATTAAGCAATTCTTCGCAGTCATCTTTTGAAAGAGTGAAAAGAAGTTCGAAATCTTCGCCATCATTCAGCGCTGCATTCAACGGCTTTCGTTTTTTTTTGGCCGCGTCCGAGAGCGGTATTTTAGCAGCTTCGATGATCGCTCCTACCCCGCTTGACGTACATATCCGATTCAAATCACTGCTCAATCCGTCGCTGATATCAATCATTGAGTGCACATTGACCATACCCGTGATCTTTAATGCTTCCTGAAGGCGCGGTTCAAACTCAAGATGTTTCCCTGATTCAGAGCCGCCCAATGTTCCTGTTACACATATACAGTCACCAATTTGCGCTCCGCTGCGTCTGAGAGGTTTACAGACTCCCGGCCTACTCAGCATCGATGCACTTATCACAAACGGTTCCTTCGATTTAAAGCTTGTGATGTCTCCGCCTATCAAAACACAACCGAATTTCTCGCAAGCTAAAGTAATTCCTGTATGTAGCTTTTTGAGCTCACTTTCACCATATTCTTTGGGCAGCGCAACGCTTACCACTGCCGCTACCGGAACTGTTGCCATTGCCGCACAATCGCTGATATTGACAGCAATCGCTTTATAACCCACTTGCTCCAGGGTAGACTTTTGTAAATCAAAATGGACACCCTCGGCCAGCATGTCTGTGGTGATTAAAACTGTTGTATCCTGTCCGAGGCGCACTTCAGCCATATCATCACCGATACCGATGGGAAAATCTGTCTCAGATACCCTGCTCTGGAGTGAAAACCACTTAACTATGGCATTTTCATTCATTTTACTTATTTGCCAAGTGCCTCCGCCAATATGCTATTCGCTTCTTCGTCTGGTCAGGACCGGCTGCACCTTCGGTCAGATAAGTTGAGGCAACATTCGCGGCACCGAGCCGCTTATAAACATCCGTTTCTATTACCTTAGAATACTTTTTAAATTCATCCTCGTCCAAATCACACAGACTTTTGCTTTTTTTCTCACAATCAGCAACCAGTGAGCCAACTATTCCGTGGGCCTGACGAAACGGTATGCCTTTTTCCACGAGATACTCGGTAAGCGCGGTGGCATCTAAGAAACCCTCATCTAAACCTGAAGCTATTATTTTTGTGTTAAACGTCGTATGTGAAACAACTGCTGCCGCTATCTCTAAAGACTCTGCAACAGCATCAGCGGCATTAAACACATGAATTTTATCTTCCTGCAAATCTCGACTGTATCCGGTAGGCAGTCCTTTTATAATCGTCAGCATCGCTATTAAAGAACCATACACCGCACCCGCTTTGGCACGGATTAATTCCAACACATCCGGATTTCGTTTTTGCGGCATCATACTGGAAGAGGTGCAAAATGCATCATCAATCTTTATAAACCCAAACTCATTAGAACCGTAAAGAATCCAGTCCTCAGCCAGGCCGGACAAATGGGCAGCCACAAGCGAACAATCAAAGATGAATTCAGCGCAAAAGTCCCTGTCACTGACTGCGTCAATGCTGTTCATACAAAGTGAATTGAAACCAAGCTGTGCAGCAGTGCTTTTTCTATCTAAAGCAAAACCGGACCCGGCTATGGCACCGGTACCCAAAGGCGAGCTGTCAAGCAACTTTTGACAATGATTAAAACGAATAAAATCTCGCTCCAGGCGTTCTACAAAACTCAACACGTAAGCACCAATACAAACAGGCTGAGCACGCTGTAAGTGCGTATACCCCGGCATAACATCCTCTGCATGCTTGTCCGCTAATTTGACCAGTGCTTTCTGAAGCTTCGTTATATTCGTCTGGAGCAAATCAATTTCGTCCCGCATCCACAGACGCAGGTCCGTCGCCACCTGGTCATTGCGGCTTCGGCCGGTGTGGAGCTTCCTGCCGGCCTCACCAATTTTTTTTATTAATGCCTCCTCGATGACCATATGTATGTCTTCAAGAGATTTATCAAATTTGAACTTATCTAATGAAATCTCTTCGGATATTTCAATCAATCCCTTCTTGATGTCCCGAAACTCTGATTTGCTGATAAGCTTCTGTTTCATCAGCATCTGAGCATGTGCGATGGATCCAACAATATCGTACTTGTAAAGCCGTTTGTCATAAGACAGCGACTCTACAAAATCAATAACAATATCATCCGGACTGCCGCTTAATCGTTGTTCCCAACTCTTCTTTTTACTCATTTATTCCACTCCAAATCATATTGACGAAAAGCAAAAAGATAAACATAGTAAAGAAATGTATAAACCCAACGGCCTGTCAAAGATATTAAACCTTGAAGAATGCCTTAGCCGTTTGTCACCTCTTTGGGCTCTCTGCCGTCTTCAATAGCTTTTATTTTGTTTACTCTTCTTTCATGCCTGCCGCCGCTGAATTCAGTTTCCAGCCATACTTCGACAATTTTCCGCAGCAGTACATCACCCATTTGATCTCCCGACAGGCATAACACATTCGAGTCGTTATGATCACGTGATATTCGCGCTGTTAACTCGTCGTGACACAAAGCCGCACGTATTCCCTTTATTTTATTTGCTACTATACACATTCCCAAGCCGGTCGCACATGCCAAAATCGCCCTGTCGGCTTCTCCCCGTGACACTACCATAGCAGCTTCATACGCTAAATCAGGATAATCAACCGGATTAGTATCATTCGTTCCAAAATCCAGGTATTCATGACCAAGCTGACCCAATATTGTTTTCAAATGCTCTTTCAGGTCAAATCCGCGATGATCACAACCAATAGCTACCTTCATAACTGCATCTCACTTAATCTGTTTTTTACCGCTTCTTCTATTAAATCAGCACATTTATCGTAAACCTGCTGCGGTTGACCAATCGGGTCCGGAATATTTCTTCCCGGTGCCAGTAACGAGCACTTTTCCGATGCTTCCGGGCACATATGAATGATTCTCTCGCAATGTTCATGACTCATGCCATAGATGAAATCGCTTTTTAATATAAGATCCAATGTTAAAGATCTGCTTTTATGACTGCTTATATCAATATTTCTATCTACACAGGCTGTTATTGATTCAAAGCTTGCGGGAGCACCTTTTAAATTCAGCATTCCAGCCGATATAACTTTATACCCCATTTTTTCCAGCTCGTCAACTTTACAGCCAATTTTTTCAGAGAGGTGTTTTTTTAACATTCCTTCCGCCATCGGACTTCGACATGTATTGCCCGTACATACAAACAGAAATTGTATCCTGGAAAGCTCGTTTATTTTTTCCGGTGAATACGCTCCCTTTCTTATAATATCTATATTACCTCTATTTACTTTTACAACGGTGCTGCTTTTTTTATATTTACAAATCCCTCCATCAATAATCATCTCTACTTTACCCGAAAAATTTTCAATAACCTGCTCAGGGTTTACAGCCGGAGGCTGTGCCGCTACATTCGCACTGGGAGCCACAACAGGACCTTCAATTGATGACAATAAGGCGGATGCTATTCTGTTTTCCGGGCACCTGATACCTATGGAACCGCCTTTATAAAGGTTTCTAAAAAGGTCTTTATGTAAATCCTTTTTTTTTCGTTCCAAATCATATTCATTCAACCGAAACACAATGGTTAACGGTCCCGGCCAGCAATTTTCTATAAGCTTTTTTGCTCTCAAAGGCACAGAAGGAACATATCGATTTACCTGCTGTTTATAGCCGATATGCAACGAATAATATTTGTCCGGTTTCCTGTTTTTTAACTCATCCAGTCTTTTCAATGAATCCTTTGTTACCCGAGAAGCAATGCCATAGACGGTTTCCGTGGGAAATGCCACCAAACCTCCCTGTATGATGATTTGAGCAGCCTTAGAAAGCTTTTTGCTCTCCGGTTTCTCCGGGTTGATTTTTAATACTTCTGTATCCATAAACTGTATTCTTTTTACACTAATCGTATATAAACAGCAAGCCATCCGGCTTTATAAAATAAATATGCGTGCTTGATGCTGTTACGACCCATCAGAAATTTATCCAATTGTATAGTCATATAAAATTAAATTTCTTGTGTTAATGACCGATAAAATAATCGATATTCGTTCTTTATCAATTAACTAATAAATATTTTAAAAATTAGCAAGTTTTCACCTATTTAACCTAATCTATCCAGTTTAACATTGCCGATATCTTTTTAAATTAATGGTCTAATTTTTTATACGGAGAAGTGATTATGGAAACGTTAGTAGAACAACGTAATGAATCACGAACTGATTTGAAATGGCCGGTTAGTGTCTGGCTGCCGGAAGTTGGAAGATTTTTTAATGGACAAACCTATAACATCAGCAAATCGGGTGTCTTTATCACAGTCCCCTTGACAACACCCGTAAGGGATGGACATGTTGTAGAGATTAATTTTCCTCGTACTCAGACACTCGCAAAAGAAAAAGGACAATTTGCACGCATCAAAAGCGGCAAAGTCGTCCGTGTTGAACGCCGCAATATGCTGAGAGACGCCTGTATCGGGATGGCCGTTCAATTCAATTAATCTTCAGAAGATACAATAACAAGGAAATGAACTGAAATTAGATTTGTCTACACCCTCGTTGAAATTTGTTTTTGCCTCTGTCGAATACTTCCACTTTTTGCTGTTGTTATCTTGACCTGTTTCGCATAATCCTCTTCACTTCTTTTATCACCTTTCGAAAAAGCTGTTCCCATCGAGCGAATTTTATCATACCGCTTCTTTAGAAGCTCATCAATCTTAATTCGCTTTAACTCTCGAAGCGTTCTCTCTATATACTTTTCAACATTGAACACGGTATCATGCACATTTCGATGCGCTCCCCCCAAAGGTTCGGCAATAACCTCATCAACCAGTCCCAGTTCAGTCAAATCTTTGCTCGTCATTTTTAAGGCCTCAGCCGCGGTTTCCGCCATAGAGCCGTCGCTCCAAAGAATCGCAGCACAGCCCTCTGGAGATATAACCGAGTAGTAGGAAAACTCAAGCATTGCAAGCCGGTCTCCAATCCCGATACCCAAAGCACCTCCGGAGCCTCCTTCTCCAATCACGATACAGACAATCGGAACCTTCAAACGGGACATTTTAATAAGATTCGAAGCAATCGCCTGGGCCTGACCTCGCTCTTCAGCCCCTACACCGGGATACGCACCCGGCGTATCTATAAAGGTGACGATGGGGATATTAAACTTCTCAGCAAACTTCATTTTTACGATAGCCTTGCGATACCCTTCCGGATTCGGACATCCAAAGTTGCACGCAATTTTCTCTTTCATGCTTTTACCCTTGTTTTGTCCGACAATTAATACTTTCTGGCGGCCGATATGTCCCAGACCCGTGATTACTGCCTTGTCATTGCCAAAGCATTTATCTCCATGCATCGGCTGGAAGTCTTTGACCATTAATTCCAGATAATCATCAAATATCGGCCGCTTTGGATGGCGTGAGACCTGGACGGTTTGCCATGCGGTAAGATTCGTATAACATTGTTTTAATTGTTCAACCTTTTCTTTTTGGAGTTTTCGAAGCTCAGCGGTTTTATCCTTTCTCTTATTAGAGCCGTCTCTTTGAAGCTGCTCTATTCTGCGATCAAGTTCCGCTATCTTGTCTTCAAAGTTTAGATAGTCCCCGTTTCCGAACGTTTTGTTATTAACTGATGTCTTAGCCATCAGACATAAACTCCAGAACATTTTATTGCCATTTTTATCGGCACATTCAAAATTTACACATAAAAAAATCTCACACCAACACTGCCGCCGATGTAAGTTCAAATCCAATGATATTCACTTAACACAAGAGTTTAACATTTTACTAGCATCAATAAAAGAAAAAAATTGACATCAGCCCCATCTTATTATAATTATTTACAAAAATCGATAATCGGGCATATTTTTATAAGTTATTGTCAATGAAAGAGTTAGAACATATTACCGTTATTGGTCTCGGCTTGCTGGGCGGATCTATCAGCTTAACCATTAAGCGAACTTTTGAAAGAACAAAAGTAACCGGTTACACACATAGGGATGTTACACGCCAAAAGGCACGAAATCTGGCTGTTGCGAATGAAATCTCCGATTCGCTGACAAAAAGTGTTAAAAACGCAAATCTTGTTATTCTTGCGACACCGATAAGCACTTTTGAGAGTATTTTTAAAAACATCACACACCATCTTTCAGACGGTTGTATTGTCACTGATGTCGGCTCGACAAAAACGCTTCCAACAAAATGGGCCATAAAACACTTACCCAAAAACGTGCACTACATTGGTTCTCACCCCATCGCCGGTTCCGAACAACGGGGTATTGAGTTTGCCCGGGACGACCTTTTTGAAAGGGCAGCCTGTATTCTCACAAAGAACAAGAACACAGATAACAAGGTATTTAAAACGCTCCGGACCTTCTGGGAAAAGCTTGGTTGTATCATCCACGTTATGACACCCCGGCAGCATGATAAAATATTTGCTCAAATTAGCCACCTTCCTCATATCGCGGCATCGGCGCTCATAAATGCAATCTCCCAAGAGACACTGAAATATGCAGGCACCGGATTTATTGACACCTCCAGAGTCGCATCCGGTCCTCCGAATATATGGACCGATATCCTGATGACCAATGCGGAGAATTGTACCAAAGCGATTGATACAATCATATCAGAACTGAATGAATTGAGGAAGGCCATAAGTGAAGAAAATAAGGCTCAAATTGAGAAGCTGCTGCAAACCGCAAAACGCAAAAGAACCGCATTGATAAACTACAAAATGAAGAAAAAGGAATTAATCACGTGAAACAATGGCGTTTCGAAGTTTTTAACAAACCTAACTTCCCCGATGTTCACGGCAAAGCGGTTCTTCAGGAAATCAGGGAACTTGGCATTACAACTGTTCAGGCCATCCAATCAGGCCGGGTATTTTTAATCGAAGCCGATTTTAATAAAGACTTTGCAAAGCGCATCGCCGAAGAACTTTTGACCGACCCGGTATGCGAACAATATATCATCGGCAGAAGCGGCCCCCCTGCCGGCTTAGCTAAAGCTACACTGGTTGAAATACACTTAAAAAGTGGTGTTACCGACCCGGTGGCGGAGTCCGTCACCAACGCCATTGCAGATATGGGTCAGAACGTCACTGTCGTAAGAACAGCTCGCAAATATGCCCTGTTCGGCCAACTCTCTCAACGTGACATTGATACTATTACCAAAAAGATTCTTTCCAATGATTGTATAGAAGAAATCATTATCGGCAATGAAGCTGAGCCGCCAAGTCCGCACCTGAAGCCGTACGAACTTAATATTATTCACTGGCCCGTTCGCGACCTTGATGACAATGCTCTTCTTGCATTAAGTAAAGAAAGGGATTTGTTTTTGAATTTGCAGGAAATGCAGACCATTCAAAACTACTATCAGCAAATCGATAGAGAGCCCACGGATGTCGAACTCGAAGCCATCGCGCAGACCTGGAGCGAACACTGTGTTCACAAAACACTCAAAAGTGCTGTTGACTTCACCCTTAACGGCCGGCACATTCATTTCGACAATTTATTAAAAGAAACGGTTTTTAAAGCAACGCAAGACCTTAACAAAAACTGGTGCATCTCCGTTTTTGCCGACAATGCCGGTGTTATCGAATTTGATGAAGAATCTGCAGTCTGTTTCAAAGTCGAAACCCATAACCACCCTTCCGCGCTCGATCCTTATGGAGGTGCTGCCACAGGCATTGGCGGTGTCATACGTGATCCGATGGGGACCGGCCTCGGTGCCAGACCCATCGCCAATACCGATATTTTCTGCTTTGCCGAACCGGATAAAAAACTTGAAGATATTCCCAAGGGAATTCTACACCCCAAACGAATCATGAAAGGTGTCGTCGCCGGCGTCCGTGATTACGGGAACAGGATGGGCATCCCGACAGTAAACGGTGCAATATATTTCGATGACAGATATCTCGCCAATCCCCTTGTTTTCTGCGGGAACATCGGCATCATGGACAAAGAAAAATGCTTCAAAAATCCCCAGACGGGAAATATCATTATTGTCGTCGGCGGCCGTACCGGCAGAGACGGAATACACGGCGCCACTTTTTCTTCAGGACAGATGACTCATGAGCATGAAACCATTTTTTCACATGCTGTCCAGATAGGTAATCCCATCACTGAAAAGAAAATGCTCGATGTTCTCCTCGAAGCCAATGACCAAAACCTTTACGAAGCCATAACCGACTGCGGAGCCGGCGGTCTCAGCAGTGCGGTCGGTGAAATGGGAGCTGAACTTGGCGCAGAAGTTAACCTTGAAAAGGTGCCTCTTAAATACGCAGGTCTAAGTTACACCGAAATCTGGATTTCAGAAGCCCAGGAACGAATGGTTATTTCGGTCAAGCCTGAAAACCTCGTAGCCATTATGAACATCTTCAAGTCGGAAAACGTCGAAGCCACTGTCATTGGTAAATTCACCGATAATAAAAAGCTAACGCTTCGCTACAACGGACAACAGATAGCACAAATGGACATGGATTTTCTTCACAAAGGCGTTCCGAAATATTCACGCAAAGCCGTTTGGAATATGCCTGAATTGACAGAACCCAATCTGCCTGAAAAAGAAAATTATAACGAGGAACTTTTAAAAATACTTTCAACCTATAACGTCGCAAGCAAGGAATGGGTCATCAGACAATACGATCATGAGGTCCAGGGCAGTTCTGTCATAAAACCATTAACCGGCATAGACAATGACGGTCCCGGTGATGCTGCCGTTATAAGGCCAAAACTCAATTCCAGCAAAGCCCTTGCCATAAGCTGCGGCATGAATCCGCTTTATGGTGATATCGACCCCTACCGGATGGCGCTGGCGGGCATTGAAGAAGCCATTAGAAACCTTATTTGTGTCGGCGGCAATCCGGACCGCATCGCCCTGCTCGATAACTTCTGCTGGGGAGACTGCACAAAACCTGAAACGCTTGGTCCTCTGGTTCGAGCAGCCCAGGCCTGCTATGACGGTGCAATGGCTTTTCAGGCTCCTTTTATATCCGGCAAAGATTCGCTTAATAATGAATTCGAATGCGATGACGGCTCAGTTATCTCCATCCCCTCGACCCTATTGATAAGCGCAATCTCAATTATCGACGACGCCAACAAATGCATCACGATGGATGCAAAATCTCCAGCCAATCTTCTCTTTATTGTGGGTCAGACAAAAAATGAACTCGGAGGCTCGCACTACTATAAAATCAACGGCCAACTCGGTGCCAATGTCCCGGAACTTGACCTGGAACTTGCACCAAAAATCGCCCGTAAAATCTCAGAGGCCGTAAATGAAGGTTTGGTCGTTTCATGCCATGACTGCTCCGAAGGCGGTCTGGCAGTCGCCCTGGCTGAGATAGCGTTTGCAGGCGGATTAGGAATCGAAGCTGATTTAAGAGGTCTTCCAATAAGTAGTGAATGCACTAGAATTGACACACAGTTATTCAGTGAATCAAACTCGCGCTATATCGTCGAAGTGGAACCGGACAGATATAATGATTTTGCCAAACTGATGCTCAATCTTCCCTTCGGTCAAATTGGAAAAGTATCGGATAATAATAAATTAGTGATTAAAGACAAAAACGCACAAAAGGTCATTGATATTGAAATCGAAACATTAAAACAGGCCTGGCAAAAAACCTTTGGCTGGTAATTGGAAACTGAAATGACGCATGTAAACGCAATCGTCTTAAGAGCAGCCGGCATCAATTGTGATGTGGAAACGGAATACGCTCTTGAATTGGCAGGTGCCAACACTCAACGCATACATATCAATCGCTTGATTGAAGATAAATCACCGCTTGAGAATTCTCATATACTCGTTTTTCCCGGCGGTTTCAGTTATGGCGATGACGTCGCCGCCGGCAAAATTCTTGCTAACCAAGTCATCCATCACATAGCGGACCCAATCCGTAAATTCATTGAAGACGGCAAACTGGTTCTCGGTATCTGTAACGGCTTCCAGGTGCTTGTCAAAATGGGTATTCTGCCCGGGAATGATTCCCCTGCCCCATCCTACCAAAAAGATGTTACCATAACCTGCAACGACTCCAACAAATTCGAAGACCGCTGGGTCTACCTCGCTCCGCAAACCGATAGATGTGTTTTTATAGACCCCAATCAACACATCTATTTGCCCGTCGCCCACGGTGAAGGAAAAGTTGTAACAAAAGACAATGAAACGCTACAAAAACTCATCGATGACGATAAAATCGCGTTCAAATATGTCGATATGGACGGCAATGAAGGTCTTTACCCGATCAATCCTAATGGCTCGATATCTTCCATAGCCGGTTTAACTGACAAGACTGGCCGGGTCCTAGGTCTTATGCCCCACCCCGAAAGACATATCCACTCAACGCAGCATCCGCACTGGACACGACTGAAAAACAACGAAAAAAACCATGACGGAACGGCCATCTTCAATAACGCTGTGAAATACATCCAACAAAACTTCGAATAGTTATTTTCATCTATTCTTTTATGTTTCGACCTTCTCTGCAAGCTCGGAAACTCGATACTCAATCTCTAAGATGCGTTCCTGCATCTTGAACTTTATATAATTAATATAGAAACATATTAATGCAACAATAACACCCATTAATAAGAAGCTAACCATATCCCTGCTGATAAATATCTCAGGATATATATGCTGCACTTCAAGAAGCAAGAGGTCCTTAAAACCATAATATATCGATATAACAAGGCACCATCCTATGAAAGCCAGAAGCGGTATATGGATTTTCTTGTTAAACATCCCTCTCCGCAATATCCAAGCAGACACAATAACCCAAAGAATCCCACAAAATAAACCTCCGATGTTTTTAATATACCATTGTGTCGCAGAACGTCCAGCCACTCCCCCTGTAAATTGCCAAAAAGGCAGCAGAAGTATTAGGCCAATCTGAAATACGACATAAGCGGAAATCAACAGAAGGCTAATCATTAACAACCATTTGCCTGTTTTAGATAATTTCTTTTTGAACATGTTTTTAATCTCCTTTTCATATTTTTCCTTCAAGTCAGGGCTTATTTCTTCCATTCTTAACAACTTTTCACAAAAACTTTGATTTGTATTATTCATCTCTACACACCTCCTTCACAAGCAGTGTCTTCAAAGCTTTCTTGGCGTGATAGAGTCGCGACTTTACCGTTCCACTTGGAATTTCAAGTACCTCAGCGATATCCTTCACAGAAAGATCCTCTATGAAAAATAATGTCAATACTTCCCGATGGTAGATTGATAATCTGCTTAATCCATAATGAACACGCTCCGCGTTTTCAAAGTTTATATTTTCAGACGTCGCTTCCATCTCGTGCAGTTCGTTATTCTCCATGAGCAAGGTCTGCTCTGAATACTTTTTTCTCAGATAACTCATTGCCGTCTTGCGTGCTATGCTGTACAACCATGCTGATAGTTTGTGCGGCTCTCGCAGTCTATCTATTCCCTGAAGAACTTTTAACCACGTCTCCTGAAGCACCTGCCAAGACTGCTGTTCGTCTTCGACTAACCTGCGGATGTAGTAAAACAGCGGACGTTCCCATCTTTGTATTAACTCTTCAAAAGCAGCCTTTTTCCCACGCTGACAACGGAAAACGATAAGTTCATTATATTTTTTCTGTTTATCAGTCAATCAATAACTCTCCGGTCGTCTATTATATAGTCGCATAAAGGAATGTACAGGTTCAAACCAATTCTAAAATCCTGGATATCTTATAGAATGATTTTTCCTTGCAATAGCATCTTTCCAGGGTTACATTATTGATGATGTGCCAGGGCTTGCCTTGGCTTTGCTTTTTCGGGCTCGTAGCTCAGTGGTTAGAGCAGTGGACTCATAATCCATTGGTCGTAGGTTCGAATCCTACCGGGCCCAATGCCTGGAGATTTCCCTATAACCACTTATGATGAGTTTGCACTATGCCAGTGACATCACGCGAACCATACCGATAGGCGGAAAATTCAACTCTAGGCAACGCGATGTATATTCCATCGTTATGGCAGCACAGAAAAATGCCATCCAGGAAGCCAAACCTGGAATTGAATTCCGCAACATTCATCGGCTTGCATGTGAAACGTTAGCTGCAGGGCTGAAAGATATTGGACTGATTAAAGGAGATCCGAAAGAGGCTGTAGCGGCCGATGCACACGCTCTTTTCTTCCCATGCGGCCTTGGGCACATGATGGGACTGGACGTCCACGACATGGAAGCTCTGGGAGAAGATTATGTCGGTTATACTGACTCAACTAAGCGAAGTGAACAGTTCAGCACGTGCTTTCTCAGGCTTGGAAAATCGCTGGAAGCCGGTTTCGTTGTTACAATTGAGCCCGGTCTCTATTTCATACCTGAGTTGATAGACCGCTGGAAGGCTGAGCGACTGCATGAGTCATTTATCAACTATAATAAGCTCGAATCATTCAAAGATTTCGGCGGAGTGCGATTGGAAGACGATGTGCTTGTGATCGAGAATGGCTGTAAAGTCCTGGGTAAAGCAATTCCAAAGGCGATAGAGGAAGTAGAGGCATTAACATCAGTCTAACGTCAGAATAATATCAGCTCGAAGATTTAATCAGGAGCTCGACATGTATAACAAAAAAGTAGCGCACATTATCATCCTTTTTACTGTTATTAGTCCCTGATTGGCGGGAGATGGCAAAAGAAGACTTCACAATCTCACAACCAAAACATGGCATCTTATAGTAATCTTTGATAGTATATAGGCCCTTTAAGAAAAATGTGAATATGATATGAATATACCCATAAGTATCTTCAATGACGTCATTGGCCCGGTTATGCGGGGTCCATCCAGTTCGCATTGTGCAGCGGCTCTGCGAATAGGAAGAATTGCCCGGGATCTGATGGACAGTGAGATTAACCACGTACTGGTCGAATTTGACCAACATGGTTCTCTTGCTACAACGCACGAAAGTCAGGGCTCTGATATGGGGCTTTTTGGCGGGCTTATGGGCTGGGACACAACTGATGAGCGGCTGGTTAATTCTGCGAAAGCTATCCTTCAAGCAGGTATTGATGTCAATATAAAGATAAGCGATTTCCACGATCCTCACCCTAATACATACCGACTTACTTTGACCAATTCAAATGAAAAACATTCACTGATCGCTGTGTCTACCGGCGGCGGAATGATCGAGATGATGAAGATAGATGGAATGCCAGTTAGAATGGCTGGTGATTTTTACGAAACCCTTATCTATGTCAACGATGATGGGCAAAAGGTTTTGGAAACTCTAAAAAGAACATTTGAAAACGCTGAGATCCTGGTTCAAGAGGATAAAGAAGGACAACTGATTCAGATCAAATCAGAGGAGTGTATAGGTGAAGATTTGATGGCAAGAATTCAGTCTAAGGGGGAAATAAGATTCATAAAACATATTGCTCCCGTTCTGCCTGTATTGTCACGGAAAGACATGAGGGTGCCTTTTTCCACTTATAATCAGATGCTCGAATACGATATCGGAAGGAATCTTCCTTTATGGGAGTTGGCGGTGAATTACGAAAGCGAGCGAGCCGCTATCGCCCGTGAGGACGTCCTTGCCAAAATGATCGAAATCGTCAAAACGCTTCGCGATTCAATCCAGCAGGGAATCTGCGGAACAGAATATGAGGATCGTATCCTGGGTTATCAATGCGGGGAATTTAACTATCGAATGGAAACCGGCAGTCTCTTGGATGCGGGCTTGATGAACAGGATTGTACTTTATGTCTCTGCACTAATGGAGGTTAAAAGTTCAATGGGTGTTATTGTGGCAGCTCCGACAGCAGGTGCATGTGCAGCTTTGCCCGGGGCTTGCCTCGGGGCAAGCGATGCTCTTGGATTAAGTGATGAAGACACTGCCAAAGCAATGATGGCCGCAGGGCTGGTAGGAATTTTTATTGCTGAAGGATCAACCTTTGCCGCTGAGGAAGCCGGCTGCCAGGCCGAGTGCGGATCTGCATCCGGGATGGCGGCAGCAGCATTGGTGACTTTGGCAGCAGGCAGTGCAAAGCAGGCTTTAGCGGCGGCGAGTATGGCATTGCAGAATTCTTTCGGAATGACATGCGATCCAGTAGACAATCGTGTCGAAGTGCCGTGTCTCGGAAAAAATGTAATGGCTGCAGTTAATGCTTTGGCATGTGCGAATATGGCCATCGCTGAGTACGACCCAGTCATACCTCTGGATGAAGTAATAGAAATTATGGATAGAGTGGGCCGGGACATCCCCAGGGAATTGCGTTGTACCGCACTTGGTGGACTTTCTATAACAAAAACTTCCAAAGAAATCGAACAACGACTTCAAGATAAGAAAACAAAAGAATAATATATTTGTGTCCCTTAAATGAAGAGCAAAGTATGAAAACCTATATCAGGCATCAGCTTTTACGAGCAGTTGGTGTGATATAATTGCAAAACAAGCAAGCGATTTATCGTCTCGATATTGAGAAGGAGATTCAAAAATAGTATATTTATCATCAGGACCAAAATAGTTCCTTATGCCATGCTGTTTGTTAAAGAGTGATTTGGGCTACAATGATTTAAAAGAGCGTTACCATTTTATGAGGTATAAATGTGAGTATTCTTGAAACAATTACAGCGTTATCACACGAGTTTGGAACAACCGATTATGTGCGCGGCGGCGGTGGAAACACGTCGTGCAAAGATAAACATACCCTCTGGGTCAAGCCCTCTGGTATAACTTTAAACAGCCTGACGCCTGACACTTTTGTCGCACTGGACAGAAGCAAACTTGCCAGACTTTATCGCATTAAGCCCCCGGCGGACACTTCAGCACGCGAATCTATCGTCAAAGAGATAATGGAACAGGCTGCATTAGCCAATACTTCAACCCGAGCTTCTGTTGAAGCGCCATTACATGATTCAATCAATGCCCGGTATGTTGTTCACACACACCCATTCATTGTTAACGGAATGACATGTTCCAAAGATGGTGAAGCAGTCTGTAGAGAACTGTTTCCCTCTGCCCTTTGGCTGGATTACATCGATCCGGGTTATACACTTTGTATGAAAGTTCGAAATGAGATTCAAAATTACAAGGACCAAAACGGCTGTGAACCGTCGCTGATATTCTTGAAGAATCATGGTGTTTTTGTTGCTGCTGCTAAAGCTGATGATATCCGCCGTTTGTATGAGGAAGTCATATCGAATTTGGAAGTCAAATATGAGGAGGCTGGACTTGATTTGGAGTTAAAAATTGGACAAATGCCGGATGAGTCAGAAGTTAGAACCGCAGAGAGAATGATTCGAGACGCAATCCGGAATCCTGATTTGTCGATTGCTTCCAGCGGCTTTTTTGATGTTGCTGCAGGACCGATTTCTCCGGATCATATTGTATATGCCAAATCCTATGCGATGTTTGGCAAACCAACGCTTGAGTCAGTGTTGGACTTTCAAAACAAGCACGGTTATGTGCCTCAGGTTATCTCTTTCAATAATGCTGTTTACGGTGTCGCTGAAACGGAGAAAAAGGCTATGCTGGCATTGGAACTCGCTCAGGATGGTGCCTTACTGGAAAAACTCGCCGCAGCATTTGACGGGATTGAATATATGACCGATGCGGCTCGAGAATTCATTGAAAATTGGGAAGTCGAGTCATATCGGCAAAAGCAAATGTAATATCAGTTTAAGAAGTGATCGTATGGGACAGAGCCATGTCTATGCTGCAGTTGACTTAGGTGCTGAAAGCGGCCGTGTCGTAAAAGGAATCTTAAAAGATGGAAAATTGCACCTCGAAGAGATTAATCGTTTCAAGAACAGCCTGGTTCCGATCCAAGGGCATGATCATTGGAATCTGATTGGTCTCTATGAATCCGTGATTGAGGCATTTTACAAACGGTTTATGAGGCTCAAAGATATTTATAGGAGATATTCAAAATGATAGAGACGCACGAAGAGAAGGCCCAAAAGCCGTCGTCAGGTGAATTCGAACGCGATCCGGTGCCTAAAAGCGCACTGCTGGGCTTTAAGAGTTTTATCGGCATGTATGCCGGTGAGCACTGTGCTGGAACCGAATTGATGATCGGGCCGTTGTTCGTAGCGGCCGGCGTCAGTGCGTTTGATGTCGTTGTTGGATTATTGGTGGGTAATGCTTTGGCAGTGGCGAGTTGGATGCTGTTGTGTGCCCCAATCGCCACAAAAGCCCGCCTGACACTGTACTATCAGCTTGAAAAGATTTGCGGACGCCATCTGGTAATGTTCTACAACCTCGCCAATGGTGTGATGTTCTGTTTTTTAGCCGGGGCGATGATCACGGTGTCTGCCACGACGTTGGGTGTCTGGTTCAATTTTTCCATGCCGGAACTCAATGATCTGTATCCTAACAGTATCGGCTGGGTGCTGGCTGTAGTAGCGATGGGTGGATTAATCGCGATAGTTGCGGCGTATGGATATCAGGTAGTGGCGAAATTTGCAAACATTGCCGCCCCCTGGATGGTACTGGTCTTTCTGGTGTTTGGATTGATTGGCCTGAAACAGTTTATTAATGTAACGAATACGGAAATTACATCATTCCCAGATATCTGGACCCTGGCAAAGACACAGATCTGGAAAGGCGGCGACCCCCTACCGGGGCAGGTGAAGTTTACATTCTGGCATGTGACCTTTTTTGCATGGTTCTGTAATATGGCGATGCATGTAGGTATGAGCGATTTGTCCGTTTTTCGATTTGCCAAAAAGTCATGGTATGCGGTTGCTTCAGGTGCCGGAATGTATGTTGGACACTTTATGGCGTGGCTGTGTGCCTCAATTCTGTATGCTTATCAACTGCATCTGAACCCGTCCGATACGAATGTTCTGCCGGGTCCGTTGGCCTATCGAGCGGTCGGTCTTACGGGACTGATCTGTGTGATAATCGCCGGATGGACAACAGCAAATCCAACCATTTATCGAGCCGGCCTGGCCTTTCAGGCGATTGTTCCGAAATGGTCGCGATTTACTGTAACTCTCATAACCGGGGCAATCGCCACTATCGCGGGGATGTTTCCTGCAATCGCAATGAAATTATTAGGATTTGTGGCGCTTTACGGGATGCTGCTGATGCCGATGGGAGCGGTTATTTTTGTAGATTTCTGGCTGATCAAAAAATTTGATCTTCAAAGCAACTATGCTGAAATCAGTAAAAAACACTTCAATCTGGCCGCTGGACTGACATGGTTTATAACCCTCGGCGCATGCTGGTGGCTTGTGCAGACCGGACGAGTGGCGATTTACTTTGTGTCACTTCCGGGATGGTTTTTTGCAGCAGCATTGTATATCGTATTAAGTTTTCTGTACCAAAAGAAGTTCAAAGCAAATTAATCCGAAAGGGGATTTAGAATGATAAAACAGATTGCCCAATTAGTCTCATGGCTGTGCCTTATCGTATTGGTCTTACCTTCGGTTCTGTTCCTGACCGGCAAATTGCCGTCGCTGAATCAGGTGAAGCTGATCATGCTGATGGCAACCATTGTCTGGTTTGTCAGTACGCCGCTATGGATGTGGAAAGAAAACGGCGGACAATGACAATATTGACTTCCTTGTATATAATGAATTCAAAGTGAAAGGGTATGCATATGAAGATTCTTTCAGGACTTATGATTTCGGTAATGATGATCGGAATGTCGGCTCACGGGTATGCAAAGGTAAAGATTTCCAGCCTGCGCTGTGAGTATATGGAAAATCCTCTGGGGATTGATAATAAGTCGCCTCAACTGAGTTGGAAATTAACAAGCTCTGGTAAAGATCAAACGCAAACCGCCTACCGTATTCTGGTTGCATCTGATGCTGCTGAGCTGGATAAGAATGTAGGTGACCTCTGGGATTCGGGCAAAGTTGATTCATCGGATGAAACGGGTGTTAAGTATTCTGGTACGCCATTGGTGTCCGGTCAGATGTGTTTCTGGAAGGTTATGGTCTGGGACCGAGATGGAAAGCAAAGCAAATGGAGCAAGCCAGCTTACTGGAGTATGGGGCTACTGAATACTCAAGATTGGAAAGCGGTGTGGATCGGTTTCGATAGGCCGCGAATCGATGCGGAAAGTAACTATGCAAAAAAGAAGTTGCCTTACCTGCTCGTGCCGCCGCGTTTTCTTCGTAAAGAATTCACTGTTGATAAACCTGTCAGTCGGGCAACACTTTATGCCTCGGCGCTGGGTAACTACAAGATGAGCATCAACGGTGATGAAGTTGGAAACGAATATTTTACACCCGGCTGGACCGACTATCGAGTACGGGTCTACTACAACACGTATGATGTTACCAAATTGCTTAAGAAAGGTCAAAACGCTATAGGGGGCATTTTGGCTGATGGCTGGTATTCAGGATATATCGGATACAAGCAAATGCGCGATTTTTATGGTAAGAAACCTCGCCTTTTAGGGCAGCTTGTTATTGAACATAAAGACGGCAGCAAGACAGTCGTTGCAACTGATGGCAATTGGAAAGCTAATACGGGACCGATTTTGGAAGGCGATTTTCTTGCCGGTGAGACATATGACGCCCGGCTTGAAATGATCGGTTGGGACGAGCCCGGTTTTAATGCCGGAAACTGGACAAAGGTTGATGTGACGGACAAAATCGAAGCAAAGATCGAGGCGTACCCTTCTAATACTGTAAAGGTTTTTCAGGAGATCAAACCTTTGTCGGTTAGTGAACCTGTAAAGGGGAATTATGTTTATGATATGGGTACCAACTTTGCCGGTTTTGTACGCTTGAAAGTGAGAGGTGACAAAGGAAGAAAGATTACTCTTCGATTCGGCGAACGGTTAAATGAGGACGGTACTGTTTACACAGCAAACCTGCGTAAGGCACGGGTGATCGATACATATATCTGCAAAGGTGATGGCGTTGAGGTATGGCAGCCGCGTTTTACATTCCATGGGTTCCAGTATGTAGAGGTTACAGGTTTTCCGGGCAAGCCAAATAGGGATATGATCACGGGCATTGAACTGACCTCGGCAACACCTGTTACGGGAAGTTTCGAGTGTTCTGATCCTCGTCTGAATCAGCTTTATCATAATATTTGCCAGACTCAGCGTGCTAATTTTATTGATATCCCAACGGACTGTCCGCAAAGGGATGAGCGCATGGGTTGGACGGGGGATGCGCAAGCTTATGTGCGTACGGCTTGTTTCAATATGGATGTTCAGTCGTTCTTCAGAAAATGGCTTGTTGATCTGACGGATGCACAACTGGAAGATGGTGATTTTCCAAAAGTTGCTCCGGAGGTTGTTACATACGGATCGGGCGGGCCGGCGTGGGCAGACGCGGGTGTAATCTGTCCGTGGGCGATCTACGAGGTTTACGGTGATAAGACAATCCTTGAAAAGCATTACGATGCCATGGCAAAGTTTGTTGAATTCCGTGAAAAAAGTGCTCCTGATCACCTGGCACCGGAAAAGTTTCATTGTTATGGCGACTGGTTGAACATCAATGCAGATACCCCTAAGGATGTTATTTATGTTGTGTACACTGCAGGCGATGCCCAAATCATGACAAAGGTTGCGGCGGTTCTGGGTAAGGATGAAGATGTCGCCAAATACACCAAGCTCTATGGAGACATCAAGCGGGCGTTTAACAAGGCTTACGTAAGTTCTGATGGAACGATCAAAGGGAATACGCAAACGGCGTATATACTTGCATTGTGGTTTGATCTTGTTGACGGTCAGTTGAGGGACAAAGCAGAGCAGCATCTGATCAAAAGGATTAAGGAACGTGACTGGCATTTATCGACAGGTTTTGTTGGGACGCGTGACCTGATGCATGTGCTTACGAAGATCGACCGAACTGACGTAGCATACCGGTTGCTTTTTACGGATACTTATCCATCGTGGCTTTTTCCGGTCAAGAACGGCGCGACGAGCATCTGGGAGCGGTGGGACAGTTGGACGCCTGAAAAAGGTTTTGGGGATGTTGGGATGAATTCCTTTTCGCATTATGCATACGGCTCAGTCGGACAATGGATGTTTGAGAACATCGGCGGGGTTAAGTCGGCAAAGCCGGGGTACAAAGAGATTGTCATAAAGCCGTATATCACAGATAAGCTCATCTGGGCAAAGACTTCTTATGATAGTATCCACGGCATAATCGCAGTTGACTGGAAACGCAAGGGACAGAAGGTTACCCTGAAAGTGAGCGTCCCAATGAATGTGAAGGCAAGAGTCCATGTTCCTGGAAAGGATGAACCCGTTGAGGTAGGATCGGGATTTTACACGTATAACACTACAATCAAATAAGCCTCAGAAATCAAATATAGGAGGATGATTAAACTGAAAACAGTTGAACAGAGTTTGAGAGAGAAATATACTTAAAGGACAGGAATAATGAAACCTACTCAAATCGAACAGGTGTATAATATTGCCAAGGAACAGTATGCTGCGATTGGTGTTGATACTGATGTGGTCCTTGAAAGATTGAAAACTATTCCGGTTTCGATGCACTGCTGGCAGGGCGATGATGTGGGCGGCTTTGAGCATGTTGGCGGGGCTGAACTTTCCGGTGGTATCCAAGCCACGGGGAATTATCCGGGTAAGGCCCGTACAATTGATGAACTTCGTGGTGATATTGAAAAAGCGCTTTCACTGATCCCCGGCAACCACCGTTTGAACCTGCATGCCTGCTATCTGGACAACAATGGTATCTTCGTTGAACGCAATGAGATAGAGCCAAAGCATTTTCAAAGTTGGATCGACTGGGCTAAGGGGAGACTGCAGGGGCTGGATTTTAATCCGACGTATTTTTCTCACGAGAAGGCCGCTGATGGTTTCACACTAAGCCACCCGGACACGGGAATTCGTGATTTCTGGATTGAGCACGGTATCGCCTGCCGCAAGATTGGCGCTGAAATGGGCAAGCAACTTGGTACAGCAACGGTAATGAATGTCTGGGTTCCGGATTCTTACAAAGATACCCCTGTCGATCGTGTTGCTCCGCGGCAACGCCTGGCGGATTCGTTAGATAAAATGTTTGCCGAAGTGATAAATCCCGAACTCCTCCTCGACGCCGTGGAATCAAAGCTGTTTGGAATTGGTGGGGAAAGCTACACGGTTGGATCACATGAGTTCTATATGGGCTATGCTGTCACTCGTCAGAAACTATTATGTCTGGATGCAGGTCATTTCCATCCCACGGAAATGATTTCTGAGAAAATATCCTCGGTGTTAATGTTTTGTTCGGGGCTGCTGCTGCACGTCAGCCGTCCAGTGCGCTGGGACAGCGACCACGTTGTCTGCTTTGATGATGAACTCCAGCAAATCGCCAAGGAACTAATCCGCAGCGATCAGCTCGAAAAGATTCACATCGGCCTTGATTTCTTCGATGCAAGTATTAACCGCGTTGCCGCCTGGGTGATTGGCACGCGTAATATGGTCAAAGCCCTGCTTTTTGCAATGCTTGAGCCTATCGAAACAATCAGAAACGCAGAGTTGGAGATGGACTTTACAAAGAGACTGGTGATGTTTGAAGAGTTGAAGTCTCTGCCGTGGACTTCGGTATGGGATTATTACTGTATGAAGCAGGACGTACCCGTGGGCGCAAGTTGGTTCTATGAAATCAAACAATACGAAAAGGATGTTTTAAGTAGGCGATGATTAGGAAATTCAGGGTCGTTTCCTTGCTTGAACGAGATATCTGGTAAAATTTTGTCAGTTTTTTTTCCTTAGCTTTTCTAAGCAGACCATGAATCGGATATATAGTCCTATTTTTCTGAAAAATTTTTAAAAAATTGTTTTTTTGACCAAGAATTGACTTTCAATAGTGATTTAGCTCTTCAAATTCGGCATCGGTAAAGACAAAATGGAGACATATATATCTAAGAACAACACTATTAAAATTAACTCTCCCGGCCACAATGAGGAATCTCAAAGTTTTACATATTATGCCAGCAAATCCTTTCTAACAATGGCCAAACGTTTAATCGTCAAGCATGCTTTTGTCCGGCGCAATCTTCATGATACCAAAATTGTTCGATCCCATAGAACCTGCAGTGTCTGAGTCGGTGAAGATTATATAACCACCATCACTTGTCAAGTTGATGTATTCGCCGGCATTATTACCTTGGAGTTCTCCGTAAAGGCCCTGCCACAATAAATTGCCTTCAGCATCTGTTCTTACCACATAAGCACGCCAAAGGTCTGAAGGACCTCCGGGACGGCCGGACTCAGAATACCGATATTCGTCTCCGCTGCCGCCAACGACTACATAACCACCATCGGGAGTCTGTTTGACTCCATAGCTTTCATCATGAATGAATTTGGCATCGTAGCCTCTGGGCTGGCCAAAGGTCTTGTGCCACTGTTCTTTTTTATCATGGCCTATCTTCAAAAGATAATAGTCCCAATTGACCGTTCCGTAAGAAGGTGAACGGGAGTGCCCGCTGAATATATACCCCCCGTCAGTGGTTACAGCAAAATCAAAGACCTGGTCGTCGCCGTCGCCTCCATAAGTTTCGCTGAATATCTCTTTGCCCTCGCTGTCTGTCAATATCAGACAAACATTTTGATGGCGTTTTTCACCTTCATTTAACCAAACGTTTGCAGCAATAGCAAAGCCTCCAGTAATTTCCCCTACTCTTATTCCATGAGAAGCCGCTGAAAACTTTTTTTCCCACAGCAGATTTCCTTTAGAATCTGTTTTCATGATGAAACCTTCACCATCATCCGCTATGAATCGATAACCGGCCTGCTTGCTGCCAACATATCCTGTAGCTACGATTCCTCCATCACCGGTTATAACTATACCTCGGATTTCACCATTACCGTCAGATGCATAGGTTTTTTGCCATACAATCTCACCATTAAAGTTGAACTTCAACAAAACCCTCTTCTGACTTTCAGTGTCGTGCAATGCCCCTGCAACAAGGAAGCCATCTGAAACTTCTGTTACAAAATTAGCATAGTCCCTTTTGTCTTTTAAGCCAACTATCTTCTGCCACTGCAAATCGCCATTGGCATCTGTCTTAACAACAAGGATATCTGAGCCTCTCTTTCCTTCTGATGTCTCGCCTGTCATGATGTAACCACCGTCGCTGGTCTGAAGGCCGTAATGAACATGGTCACCATTATCCGTGCCATGACCCTTGTGCCACTGCATTTTAGGGGCCTCGGCAGCATAAACAGCCGATTCTGAAGTCGCTAAACAACTTTCCGTCTTTAATAATATTTGTTTCTCCAATAATCCTTCAGAAGTAGCTGTCAACTCTATACAGCCTTCTTGCTGTGTTGAACGGACAACCACTATGCATAAACCATGAAAAGCTTTACGGTATTTTGCCTGATAAGGCTCATGGCTAATTGGATTGCCGTTGCCTACGCAGGCAATCTCACCGTCACCTTCAAGCTTAAAATGGACAAGATTATCAGCCAGCGGACACAGATTTCCTTCCTTATCAACGATCCTCACCTTCACAAAGCAAAGATCTTCACCATTAGCTTTAATTGTTTCTCTGTCAGCAATAAGCTCTATGTTATGAGGTTTCCCCGCCGTCTTTATCTCTTTATCACACATCCGTTGCCCTTCATGATTATAACCAACCACTTTTATGCTCCCCGATTGATAAACAACTTCGTTCCACTTCAGGCGGAATTTATTTTCTGTCTTTTCTTTTTTCCCGAACGACTTGCCGTTGACGAAGAGTTCTGCAGAGGCACAGTTTGTATAGCAATACACAGGCGTTACTTCGCCCTCACGACCTTCCCAGTTCCAGTGCGGTAGCAAATGAATCATCGGTTCGTCAGACCATTGGCTCTGGTATAGATAAAAGCGGTCCTTCTTGAATCCGCTCATATCCACAATACCAAAATAACTGCTGTGAGCAGGCCACATATTCTCGTAAGGGTCGGGTTCGCCATGATAATCGAATCCAGACCACACAAACTCACCCATCAAAAATGAATGCTTCTGCTGTAATTTGAATTCCTCATCAGGCAAAGCTCCAAATCCGCAGTTTGCAATATCATAAGAAGAAATTTGATACGACTTATGATGGTAACCTTCGGGTTTTCTCTCTACCGGAAAATGATATTCACCGCGAGTGCTGATAACTGCCGACGATTCTGTGGTCAACAACGGTTTATCGGGGAATTTTTTATGGATTTCCTCGTATCGGTCTTGCCAGTAATTTAAACCGAGCACATCGAAGCAATCCGCCAATTCCCGGTCCAGCTTAATAGAAAGATGGATACCGGATATCACCGGCCTGGTTGGGTCCATTTCCTTGCAAATCTCATAGAACCTTTTTGCATTCTTTTTGCCCTGGGGAGTATCAAGTTCCATTATTTCATTACCGGTGCTCCAGAAGATAACGCTGGGACGATTGCGGTCACGCTTCAAAAGAGCGCGCGTATCTTTCTCGGCCCACTTATCGAAAAACTTATTATAACCGTTTGGAACCTTCGGCTTTTCCCACTCGTCGAATGTCTCATCGATTACCAGAAGACCCATTTCATCACACAAATCAAGCTGTTCGGGAGCCGGTGGATTATGAGCCGTCCGTATAGCATTACAACCCATCTCTTTCATTATCTCAAGCTGTCTTTCGGCCGCCCTTCGGGAAAAAGCAATACCTAACGGTCCTAAACCATGATGGAGATTGACGCCTTTTATTTTCAGGTGTCTGCCGTTCAGGAAAAATCCTTGATTAGGATCCAGGCGAAACGTTCGAATTCCATACTTCGTCTCGTATCGGTCAACAATCCTGTCATCAATCTTTACATTGCTAACTGCCTTATATAAATACGGGTTCTGAATGTCCCAGCGAATCGGATTCAAGACCTTTAGTTCCTGTCTAAATTCCAAACTGGCATCTTTTTTGATGCGTTTTTTTTCAGTGGATTTTGCAACATTATTTCCTTGAGCATCGTAAATTATTGTTTCCAGAACAACATCCTGAGGACGATTACTCTGATTTTGAATTTGCGTTTCGACATTGACAGAAGCGCTTCTATCTGAGACTTTTTTCGTTGTGATGTAAGTTCCCCACTGTTCGACGTGAACCTCTCCCGTGAAGGTCAAACATACATTGCGGTAAATCCCCGAGCCGGGGTACCACCGTGACGAATTATCTTCATTTTCTACCCGAACTGCAATAACATTTTTTTGACCGCGCCTGACATAGTCTGTCAGGTCAAACGAGAAAGATGAATAACCGTAAGGCCGGCCGCCGATGTATTCGCCGTTCAGCCAGACTTTCGCATTCCGCATAACACCATCGAACTCGATGCGAACACATTTCGCGTCCGAGGGAATCGTCAATTCCTTGCGGTACCAGCCGACACCCGGAAAAGGCAAATATCCACATTGAAAAGAGACATCCTTTGTAAAAGGTCCCTCAATCGCCCAGTCATGAGGCAGGTTGACTTTTTTCCAGGCCGAATCATCGAAATCGAAAACCTGTGCGCCTTGAAGGTCTTTTTTAATAAATTTCCACTCTTCGTTGAATTTATCTCTCCGCCGACTTGTTTCGATTGTCTTACCACCCTGTGCTGTCACTGACACTGCTGAGGTCTTGTACTCGGCCTTCTCAGAACAGCCGAAGATAAAAGCTAACACAATCAACATTAATCCTAAGTTCTTCATATCTTACTCCTATAGCTATAGAGAAATATTATTCCCAAAAAGATATGATATTTCATTCCAGCGACATTGATTTTTAAAATCCGATATGGTGGTTCTTTCATCGATTGATAGAAATTCAATATTTGCCATTTCAGCAAAGTCTTCCAGATACTTAGCGTTTAAAGCCATACTGAAGCTCGTGTGATGGGCACCACCGGCAAGTATCCAGGCGTGTGCAGCGGTTTTCAAATCGGGTAAAGGTTTCCACAAAACCCTTGCTACCGGTAGATTGGGTAAATCCTTTTCTGGTTTAACAACTTTGCACGGATTGACAATCATTCTAAAACGATTACCCATATCGATCAGCGTTGCATTAATTCCTTTGCCAGCAGAGATATTGAAAACAACTCTTGCAGGGTCAGCTTTACCTCCGATACCGAGCGGATGAATCTCAAGTCTTTGCTTTCCATCGGCGATTGACGGGCACACCTCCAGCATATGAGCACCAAGTACCATCTGATTTTTCGGGTCGAGATGGTATGTGTAATCTTCCATAAAAGATGTGCCGCCTTTCAATCCCGATGACATAACTTTCATAGCGCGGACCAGTGCCGCCGTTTTCCAATCGCCTTCAGCACCAAAACCGAAGCCCTCCGCCATTAGTCTTTGAACAGCAAGGCCCGGTAATTGCTTTAAGCCGTGTAAATTCTCGAAGGTGGTAGTAAATGCCTTGAAATCACCATCCTCCAAAAAGTTACGCATACCAATCTCTATCCTGGCAGCTTCCCGTATTGGGTCGCTGTTTATAGTATCTGCAATCTCGTATTCTTGCTTGTATTCGGAAATTAGATTGCCAATTGTACTCTCAGTTACCTTGTTTACAAATTCAACTAAATCCCCAACACCGTAACCGTTAACTGAGTAACCGAACTGCTTCTGTGCTTCGACTTTATCTCCTTCTGTCACTGCGACTTGTCGCATATTGTCGCCCAAGCGGGCAATTTTCATACTCTGCCAGTCATTCCAGCCGCAGGCCGCCCTCATCCAGATAACAAGTTCATTGATTACTTCCTCATCTTTCCAATGACCTACAATTACCTTGCGGTTCTTTCTCATTCTTGTACAGATGAATCCGAACTCTCTTCCGCCGTGTGCGGACTGGTTGAGGTTCATAAAGTCCATATCAATGGTGTCCCACGGGATATCGCGATTAAATTGTGTATGGAGGTGCACAAAGGGTTTTCTGAGAGCATTTAAGCCCGCTATCCACATTTTGCCCGGACTGAACGTATGCATCCAGGTAATAAGACCTATACATGTGGGAGTTGTATTTGCCTCGACGCATAAATTATAAATTTCGTCGGAGGTTTTCACAATGTGTTTAAAAACAACTTTACAAGGAATACTTTTTGAATTGTCAAGGTGTTTCGCAATTTCTGTAGAATCTTTAGCGACCTTCTTAAGGGTTTCTTCACCGTAAAGATGTTGAGAGCCTGCCACGAACCATACTTCAAAAATTTTAAGATCAGGAATCATTGTCACTTCCCCTATTTTTGACCGTAATATGCGTTCTTACCATGCTTACGTAGATAATGCTTATCAAGCAAAGTCTGTGAAATGCCTTTTTGATTAGGATTTATCCGAAGAGTTCCAATTGCTATTTCTGCAAGCTCCTCAAGTATGACAGCATTTTCGACAGCTTTCTTAGGATTTATTCCCCATGTGAACGGTCCATGATTGGCTACCAAAACAGCTCGCATCTTGGAAGGATCTAAGTTCTTAAAACGCTCAGCTATAACTTTGCCGGTGTTTAGCTCATAATCATTTTCTATTTCCTTGTCACTCAATCGTTTTGTTACGGGTACAGAGCCGTAAAAGTAATCAGCGTGGGTTGTACCGAAACAGGGAATCTCTTTTTCGCTTTGTGCCCACATCGTAGCGTATGTTGAATGTGTATGGCAAATACCACCAATTGTCTCAAATTGCCGGTAAAGCTCAAGATGCGTAGGAGTATCGGATGACGGTTTAAGCTCGCCTTCTACGACTTTACCATCTAGCCCAAGAAGAACTATTTTATCCGGTAATAATTCCTCATAAGAAACACCGCTGGGCTTGATGGCGACAATACCTTTCTCGCGGTCGATGCCGCTTACATTACCAAAGCTGTAGATAACAAGGTTGTGTTTTTTAAGCTCGATGTTAGCCTGACAAACATCCTTTTGTAATTGTTCAAGCATAGCTGAACCTAATAATTAACCGCTTCTTTAATTTTGAGTAGCTCTTTCATTACATTAGCCATTCTACCCGACCAGGAGTCGAGCCCGAAAGCGTCGTGCATTTGTTTATATAATTGATAGAGCTGTTTGTAAACTTTTTGATTTTCGGGATTGGGTTTGTAGGATATATCTTTTGTACCGCTCATCGCACTTTGAGCGTCCTGGAAATTGTCATGCCCTCCGTTTTGTTTTCCTGCAACAACAGCACCAGCCATGGCTGCACCGAGGGCACAGGTCTGGGCAGAGCGGGCAATTTTCATTTCACGATTTGTTACATCTGCGTAGATTTGCATAATAAGTGGATTTTTTTCTGCGATGCCGCCACAATTTATTACCTCGCCGATTTTGACACCGTATTCTTCGAAGCGATTGATAATGGTGAGGGCGCCGAAGGCAGTGGCTTCGATAAGGGCGCGGTAGATTTCTTCAGGTGTTGTGTGAAGTGTCTGGCCCATAAGCAGGCCGGTCAGTCTCTGGTCAACAAGAATGGTTCTATTGCCGTTGTTCCAGTCTAGGGCGAGCAAACCCGATTGTCCCGGCTTTAAGTCCTTTGCTTTTTCGGTAAGTTTTTCGTGTGAGCCGAGTTTTTTCCCTCCCGGCTGAATGTAGTTTACGAACCAGTTGAAGATGTCACCAACTGCGGATTGCCCGGCTTCAAGGCCGAAGTAGCCCGGCAGTACTGAGCCGTCAACAATTCCACAAAGACCCGGTATGTCCTCAAGTGTTTCGGTGTTAGGCCAGACCGTTACGTCACAAGTGCTGGTGCCGATGATTTTGACGAGTTTGCCTTTACCGACCCCGGCTCCTACAGCACCGAGGTGGGCGTCGAAGGCACTGACAGCAACTGGCATGCCGGGCGTCAGGCCGAGTTTCTTCGACCATTTTTCGCAGAGCTGACCGGCTTTTAAATCTGAGGTGTACGTTCTGTCGTAAAGACGTTCTCTGAGCTTGCCGAGTTTGGGGTCGAGTTTTTTAAGGAAATTTTCCTCCGGTAATCCTCCCCAGTCATTGTTGAACATAGCTTTATGCCCGGCTGCGCATCTGCTTTGTTTTACATCTTCGATTTTTTTTGATCCTGTGAGAACAGCTGTGAGGAAATCGCAATACTCGAGCCAGGTATACGCTGCGTCGAAGAGCCTGGGGTCTGTTCTGAGACAGTGCAGGATTTTGCTGAAGAACCATTCTGAGGAGTAAGTACCGCCGCACTTTGATAGATATTCGGGGTGTTCTTTTTCCGCCAGTTCGGTGATTTCTTTTGCCTCGGCGTGTGCGGTATGGTCTTTCCATAACCAGACATATGCGTTTTTGTTGTCTTTGAATTGTTCCAGTGAGCTTAAAGGGTTGAGGTGTTTGTCAACGGGCATAGGAGAAGAACCCGTGGTATCTACGCCAATACCAATGATATGTGCCGGGCCGAAACCTTCATGCTCTTTTTTCGCCTGTCTTATAGTTTCAGAGATTGTTACCTCAATCCCTTTTATGTAATCAGCGGGATTCTGTCTCGCAAGGTTATGGTTTGAAGGGTCGAGAATGACACCTGCCTGACCGGTTTCATATTCATAAACGGAAGTACTTAATTCATTCCCATCGGTCGCGTCAACGAGAAGGCATCTTACCGAATTCGTCCCAAAATCCAAACCTATTACACACGACATATATATTTTCCTTATCGATATTTGATTGACAGTCTGATGTCACAAAATCATGACCACAAATTTTTCAACAACTTATGACATATTACCCTTTTTGCTTGCAAACCTGCTTAAAAAAAATAGCAGAGAAATATTCCTTCTATGGCTCGCGGGACTGAGCGAAGAGCCATTCTATCAATTCCCGTTCCCGATAGGCCAATTCCCAACTTCCGTGGTCCACACCAGGGTACTCCGTGTACTTTGGAGCTCCGCCGGCATGGCGAAGGGCCTTGACTAATCTTCGAGAGACATCCACAGATATTACCTCATCAGCATCACCGTGGAATATCCACAGAGGAAAATGCGCAAATTTTTGTCCCATTTCAGATGGTTCCATCCCGATGAATTTGTCACCCGCACAGATCGGCACCGCAGCAGCGAACCGTTCCGGCTGTTCATTAATTGACATCCAGGTGCATTCGCCGCCCATGGAAAACCCTGTTACGTATTCCCGGTTGGTATCAATGGAGAACTCCTCTTCCAAGTTGTCGAGGATTTCATGTATGGTCTGAATATGTTTACACATCACTTCCGTCTGGGGAAACCGATTTTCCCTGTCTCTCGATCTGTTCCTTGGTATTTGCGGTAAGATTATAAAGCAAGGATTTTTGGCCTGCCTTTCGGGCCCGGCCCATTTTCTTGGAAGGGGTCCTTCAAATTGACGCTTGTTATCATTACCACTCCCCCCAGCGCCGTGGTGGAATAAAACCAAGGGGTATTTTTTATCCCTATCATAACTCCGCGGAACAAACAGTCGATATGGTATTGTGTCACCCTTTGAACTTGTATAAACTCGCGCTTCGTAATCATCCACATCAATCCTATCAAAGCCTTCAATTTCTAATACAACTATTGACTTTGCAGGGAGAGTGGTTTTAAATCCATTCTCCGTTTTACGATATTCGCTGAAATTTGACGGCTTAACAACTTCGGGATCATCGAAGGTATTGTGAGATGTGATCTCTGGCGCGGTTAGAATCTGCGCCGATATTTTGCCCGTCCTGGCGCCGCGAATTTCACAGGACAGTTCGGCTTCTTCATTTGGGTTCAGGTTGCAGATGGAAATGTGGATTTTGCCCGACTTGTCTCGGGAGGCGGAGACGTTCAAGCCCGGCATTTCTTCTTTGTCGAAGCGATAATCCTCGCACTCCAGAGTGATGGGAAGCAATGTTGCGTCCTGATGGACCTTGAATAGATCGAACACATGATATGACGGTGTGAGTATCATTTTCGGCCCGTCCGTAAGTATCATCGCCTGCAAGACGTTGACCGTTTGTGCGATATTTCCCATCCTTACGCGATCACAATGCTGATTCATGATATTTAATGATACACTGGCAACGAGCGCATCCCGCAGGGAATTCTGCTGGTATAAAAACCCCGGCTTTGTTCCCTGCTCAACTTCATGCCATGCGCCCCATTCACCCACGATTAGCGCGACCCTTTTTTCAGGGTCATATTTATCCATAATATTCGACTGTTTCTTGAGAATCTCATTGAGACGTGCCGCATCCCGAAGCAGATGGAACCAGTCAATCTCCTCAAACCGGGTCGCTGACTTGCTGTTTTTGCCGGACCAGCTGTAGTAGTGCAGGTCTATACCGTCCATCTGAACTCCCTCAGCCTCCGCACTCTTCATCAGTTCTTCCATCCATTCAGTATCTTCCCCATATGGACCACAAGCCACTTTAAAAGGCCGCGCGCCGGGATAGCTGCGCACGTAGGTCTGGAAGCGTCGGTATAAGTCAGCGTAGTATTCGGGGCGCATCTGGCCGCCGCAGCCCCAGTTCTCATTACCAACTCCCCAATACTTCACGCGCCAGGGTTCTTCACGGCCGTTCTTACGTCGAAGGTTAGCCATGGGGCTGACACCATCAAAGTTTACATATTCAACCCATTCGGATAACTCCTGGACGGTTCCGCTGCCGACGTTGCCGGTGATGAACGGTTCACAGCCGATCTGCTCGCACAGATCAAGAAATTCATGTGTCCCAAAGTGGTTGTTCTCAGTTACCCCGCCCCAGTGTGTGTTGATCATGGAAGGGCGTTCCTCGCGCGGCCCGATCCCGTCTTTCCAATGGTATTCATCTGCAAAGCAGCCGCCCGGCCAGCGCAGAACAGGAACCTTGATTTTCTTCAAGGCTTTAACAACATCGTTGCGAATTCCCCGAGTGTTGGGTATAGGACTATCTTCTCCCACCCAGTAGCCCTCATAGATACAACGGCCCAAATGCTCAGAGAAATGACCATAGATGTTTTTGTCAATTGTTTCCCTGCCTAGGTCGGCCTGGATGACAAGTTTATTCTGGGCGCAGGCCGGTTCGACGCTTACTCCAAGAAGAAAAAAAGTCAGCATCGAGATAAACATAACATTGAGCAATTTATTGTTGGACATTTTATTTCTCCTGTATTTTCGGTCTAAATCAGGTTTTTTATTGTGTTTATAATTTCAGATCTTTCCAGGTCTTCGGATAATCACGTTCTGGCGGCTCGAAACCTGCTTTACGTCTCACAGGCCAGGGCAATACACCACAGCGCTTGGCCCAGGTATCATACATCCGGATCATCTTGGCTCGCAGTTGTGGGTGAACGTCTGACAAATCACGCATTTCTGTACGGTCAGCCTCCATGTCATAGAGCCGCCAGGGCTCGTCGTGCTCGGCGACGAGCTTCCATTTACCCATGCGCACGGCGCGATTACCTTCATGCTCGAAGTAGATTGTTTCACGGTCAAGAGGTTTATCATCAAAAGCAGGCAAGAGTGACACTCCCTCCATCGGCAAAATCGCACGCCCTTTATAATGCTCAGGATATTCAGCCTGGGCTAATTGCAGGCACGTGGGCATCAGGTCAATCAGATGGGCCGGCTCGTGTCGCAGGGCTCCATGGTCTTTAATCTTCTCAGGCCAATGGGCGATAAGCGGGGTGGCAACACCACCTTCATGTGACCAATGCTTATACTTCCGGTACGGTGTATTCGAAGCGTTGGCCCAGGCTCGGCCGTAAGTTAGGAAGTAACCTTTTTTCGTGCCTAATTGCCGGGAAGGACCAGCCCCATACACATCCTCATAGCCTTCTTCATTGTCTTCGGCGCAGGCGCCATTATCAACAAAAAACAGAATGAGCGTATTGTCCAACTCACCCAAGTCTTTTAAAGTTTTAACCAGCCGACCGATGTTCTGGTCCATACGGTCGATCATGGCTGCATAAATGGCCATGCGAAAGTCGAGCTCGTCCTTCCTCTCGTCAGGGATATCCTCCCAGGCCGGTGCATCGCGGTCGGACAGCTCCCATTCGGCCTTAATCAGACCCATCTCGATCATCCGCTCGTAACGTTCTTTACGAATGGCGTCCCAGCCTTTTCTGTACTTGCCGCGGTACTTGGCAATATCTTCCGGCCAGGCGTGCAGCGGCCAGTGGGGGGCATTGTACGCAAGGTAGCAAAAGAAAGGATTGTCATCCGCCCTGGAGGCCTCGGAAATAAACTTGATTGCATAGTCGGTGAAGGCATCGGTCGTATAAAAGCCGTCCCACGGCTTGATGCGTTTTCGATTATGCAGGAGTAGCCTTTTGGGTGCCGGATTCCAGTAGTTGCAAGCACCGCGTATGACACCGAAGTACTCATCAAATCCCCGATCGACGGGCCACATCCCCTCAAAAGTGCCGACGTGCCACTTGCCCGACATGAGGGTATGGTAGCCGACCGGCTTCAATGCTTCAGCAATGGTCACACAGCTGCGGTTCAGTGAACCTCTGTACCCAGGGTAACCGTAATCGAAATGCTGCTCTTGGCCTTCCTCGTTCGCTTCGGCATTTTCGACCGTCATATGGCCTATGCTCGCCTGATGAGGATATAAGCCAGTGAGCAGCGAAGCACGAGTCGGACAGCACCTGGCTGTGTTGTAGAACTGGGTGAATCGGAGACCATGAGCAGCAAGATTGTCGAGGTTGGGAGTATCGATTTCACCGCCATAGCAGCCAATGTCAGAATAACCCATATCATCAGCCATAATTAAAATTATATTCGGCCTCTTTGTCGAACACTTCTGCCCCGATAACTTCGTATTGCTGACACATCCAGGAACCGTCAAATACGCCAATCCTATACCAAGTGTTTTGAGAAAGTTACGGCGAGTATAACCAGCTTTCTTCACCTTAATACTCCTTTTCATTGATTGGTATTTATCATTTAAACGGCCAACAAATAATTAGCTTAGAAATCACAATTAATAATATAGGTTACGTCACCGGCAATCACTTCTTCACCCATCACCAGTGTCTTGCCGTCATAGAATAACTCGTACTTCTCTTCGTACTCTTCATAATATTCGATAGTGACGCGTATGATCTGCCCATCCTGTTCATAATTGACCGTGGTCGGGCTTTCAAAGAGTCCGCCGGAAATGGTGACCTTTTCGTTTTCCCCGAAGCTCCACTCCAGGTCATCACCTTCAAAATCAACCGTCAACGTCCTGCCGGCGATTGAAGGAGCATCACCCGATCGGATCTCTACCCGGCCGCCGTTTTCCATTATAGCAGTTTTGGCAATTTTAGAGATCCTTTCGACGATATTACTGATAGGCGTAACAACGGGCAGATTGTCACGGGTGAAACAAACATACCTGTCGTTAAAACCTTCGGTTAATTCTTCCGGAATGCACTTCGTACCATGAAGCACTCCGATCAGACCGGCACATGTAGCAGCTTGGTTATCGCAGTCATATCCGGCACTGACCGCGATGCCCACCGTCTGCATAAAATCTCCCTCACCATACAGGATAGCCATGATACCGCACAATCCATTATTAAGGGAAGAGACCACACTGACAGGAGCCTCATACGACCCCTTCTTGTACTCGTAGTATTTCTCGTGTATCTTCTTGCGTGTATCTCGCCAATCGTCATACCTTTTGTGCCATTTGACCACATCGCGAATGCCCTCTGCGAAGGGCCCTTCATTGGGAACGGCTTCAATGGCCATCTGTACCAGCTTTTCCGTATCTTTCTCGAAAAATGCTGCACTGATCATCACACCATAAGCGATAGTCGGGTGTGTCCCCCAGTCGTCGTTGGTGATACGCGCACCCCATTCAGCTCTTTCGGCTGCTTGTTTTGTCATACCTGGATAGAACGCGCTCCATATCTCATTGACAAGCTGCGGATCTATCTGAAACCAATTCTTGTTGTTTTCTTTTCGTCCCGTATCAGGTGCGACCAATCCCTTGCTCATAAGTTGCCTGGCCGTATAATTTGCCACCCATATCCTGCGGTTAATGTGCTGCTTCCACATTTGGGTTATCTCGGGATATGCAATGTCAAGGCCGTACTTCTCCACGGCGTGCAGGGTGACGAACTCAATATCCGTGTCATCATCAGCAAATGTGCCTTCGACTGCGTCCATGAAAATGGGAATATAACCTCGCCAATCCTCCCGGTTGATCTCCAGTGAAGAATCTCCACGGAACGTATAGTATCGATCCACAAAAATGGGGACCGCTTCTTCAACATAGTTGTTTTCGAACGGAAGTCCCATGTAGTTGCCCACGATCTGTCCAACCCAGAATCCTGCCAGCTTATCCAGCAGTTCCTCGTGAGTGATGACTCTTTCCTTTGCCTTTACATTTGCAGCAGGGATTCCCAACGTCAAAATTATTGTTAAATACAAGATCATATATATTTTTTTCATCTTTTCTATCTTTTCAAGTTACATAAAGTCTAACTGACATTTCCCGTTTATACATTTATTCTTAGTGTTAAATACTGTGAACGGTTATAAATATTATTATTTCTTTGCAAGCGATATTTTAACGGGTTTTTCCGATTCGGCTCTTATCCAAACAACAAGGCTCTGAGTACCATCAGTATCACGAACAATACCCTGCCGGAAGTTTTTACCAAAATCGAGAGATTTTCGGTTTATCACCAAGACCGCCTCATCACTACTGTTCCAGTTTTTGATAACAAAACAGGGATTGACTATTGGCGATTTTTCTGAGGCATCGATGGTCAATGACATCTTGGGAGCGGTTGCCGTTAGTAGATAAGCGCGCTGGGACTTGTCATAGCCTTTTGAGTCGCAGCCGGTGGTGTTGCTAATCTCCGGTGCGTTGTTCCAAGACTTTGCCAACGGGATTAAAGAGTCGGCCTTTTTGTCGGTGAAGCCGTAGATAAGGGATGAGCCTAATTCGTTTATGTTGTCACAGGCGCCGAGTGCTGAATGGGCGAGGCGGTCAGGGACCTGGCAAAACCTGCCGTCACAAGGTGCTTGTGTAACAGGGTAGTGGTTCCAGGCAGAGTATTTTGAGTATGAGGTTTTCTCGCCACTGGCCCATACGTTCATTACGGCGCCGTAAGGGAATACTTCAAATACTTTGTAATCACTCCTGAAGTTTACCCATGCAATTTCAGCTTGGTATCGGCCGTCGGGATGCTCATGCGTCCAGTCCGGCTCGTTTACTTTGCCATCAGGCGAGATGATAGTCAGCGATTGCGGATAAACATTGTCCTCCGGTTTCGTACCTGGCGGTGAGAGAAACTGTGTATCGTGGAAACCGATTTTACTACCCTCCACGTCATTATAGTAATCAAGAGCACCGTGTTGATCGACAGTACGGACCCCCACACCATCGGGATAGATCGTCAGGTATTCATCCGTCCACACCCCCCAGCCGTCTTTATTTCTGCAGGTATTCGGATGTTTATAAAGCACATCCACCGATGCATAACGCCAGTGCACCAGAATCCGTGCATCCGTATTTTCGATTAAACGCACGTGACTATGACGAGCCTGATAATCCGACATATGTTCGCAGCAGCTTTGGCAACCGACACTCTTGTTGCCCCAGTGCCAATCCGTCAGTTCCGTACTCTGGTCACAAACCCACTTGTTGGTATCTGTAACCCAACCGGGACTCCGGCACCCTCGCCAGAAAACAACACTGGTCGGAAGTTCATCGAACTTGACAACGATATCAGGGTGTTCACCTTCGCGCCACATGTTGTCCCAGAGATCGTGGTACTTAAGGTTGGTGTAGTATGCTCCGAAGCGTTCAGCGAAGCCTGGATGTCCGGGAAGTGTCCGTGGTTCCAGGTCGGCTCTTCGGTCTCTCAGTTTGTAATTGTCATATTGCTCCATCACCTGCTCTTTCATCATGGAACCGGTGTAAAGTTTAACCTCATCGATGAGCCCTTCAAAACCAAGCCGCGACGGGAATGTCGAAAAACGCCGCACGACATGCTGTGAAACATAACCTATACGGTCATCATTCATGCCGATAACAAAGTCAGTATCTGCAAAGTCCGGTCTCTCACCTGACAGCCTGTACTCGGAAATCCTCCCATTAATAAATAGCCTCAGCGTTCCATCACTGAAAGTCACCGCTACATGCGACCATTTATTTAGCTCAAGTATTTCATCGGAGACCAGTTTCTCCACACGCGGTCCCATTTTAATGAAGAAGCCGACATGCCCCTTCTCGTCGATACCAATAAAGTATCCTTCTGTAATTTCCTCATCCAGTTGAATCGGGCCCCACTCCGAGTTCCAGAATATATACGGGTCGGCGACAATTGCCTTCCAGTTTGATTGGTGAACAATCGCCGTCCACGAGCATATCGAATACGCACCGGGCGCAACCCACGCTTCCAGTGCAAAATCCCTCTTGATTTCAGGTGCTTTATCTTTCGGAATTGAAACACTGGAATAATAGCCGTCGAAACCCAGAGCCGTCCCCGAGACACCCTTTTTCCACACGCTCTCGTGGCCTTCAATATCATAATATTTACCGCTTGTTCTTTCCATGGTCTTGTCTCTCAGCCTTCGCGGACGCGATTTAAGAGCATCATCAAAGCTGAAACTTGCAGCAACTCTCAGGGGTTGATATTCATCCAATTCTTCTTCTTCGTTTTCCACCCCTGTTTCAAGGTCTTCAAATTCAAGAACCCTCGAACCCTCAACCGCCGGGATGTCAGCAGTTGATGTTTTTGGCCTGGTTGTCGAAAGTGTGGTAATACCCTTGGCAGTAAGTTTGAGCTTTTGTGTGGTCTTGTTTAGCGGGTCATTGAAATCATCTAGTTTTTTCGTACCCTCGCGAATAGTTCGAGTAATCGTACCGTCGACATGGATAATGAAATATTCATGGACAACCCCGTCAAATCCGACGTTGCCTCCGATGGGTTTAGCATGGGAGCCAAGCGTAAAATCAGGGAAGTAGCGCCAGTGCACAACAACTTTTTCGGGGGTATTCTCAATGATGCGCACAAAGGAATAAATATTATTTTTATCGGGGCGCTTTTCCGGACCGTCGCCATTGCGCGGAACTATTTCCTCCACATACCATTGGCCTGATTCGGTTTTCCACAAGGGCAAATAACTGGAATTGCGATGAAAAATAAATTGCCCGGCAGGCAGTTGAACGACAACATCTGCATAGGGTCCTGTTTTAGAATATTTCTCGAACGGCTCGCCGGAATTGATTTTTGTATAATATGAATAAAAGTTGTCAGCCGATGATCCGCCAAGCACATCTGAACTAATAAATATCGATATTAATAAAACAGTAATCACAACAGATTTTGTTAACTTCTTTGAAACCATGTTCTATCATTTCCGAGATGAAGATTTAATCAGCTCTACATCAAGTATTAGTAAAAAATAAAATATCAGAAATTTCCTGCTATAGCTCTCACAAAATATAATATATTCTTCTCATTTTCATTTCCTCTGAAATTAAATTACTAAGCCTGCTTTCCAACTTAACGAGATTATGCACTGGTATGAATTTCTGGGAGTATTATAGTTTGAAAAAAATCAAAGCAATCATAATCCTCTGAACGCAGCAACATTTTTATTTAAGTACAAACAAGCTAAAGCTTCTTCTTTCATGTAACACACTTTACGCTTTTATAAGAAGGCGTAAATGTCTTTTTGCGTCAATTTATTGACATTTTACGACACTTTCGTTATGATACTCTATAATGAAAGAATACAAAAAAGTCATTGTACAAATAGAATCGTCTCGAGGTTCCGGAAGACAACTCATCGAAGGAGTCGTTAAATACGCGAGACTACACGGTAATTGGGTTTTTTACCGGCAACCCGGTGGTCTTGAATCGGCTATACCTAAAATCGAGAGCGTAAAAGCAAACGGTATCATTGCACGCGATGTCAAAGGAATTGAAAAAATCATTAAAACCGGATTACCAACCGTGATAGATGTCCACATCCGGAATCGCTCTGGGGTCGCCAACATCGTAACTCGCTCCCAAAAAATAGGGTTTATGGCTGCAGACCATTTTTTATCGTGCGGTTTGAAAAATTTTGCTTTCTGCGGTTTTGATGACTGTCAGTGGTCGGTAGCCCGAGGTCGCGGATTCGACCGGAGATTGCGAAAAGAAGGATTCAATGCTTGTCACTATCGACAACCAAGGTCACCAAAACAGCGTCTCTGGTATAAGGAGCAAGGATTCATCATCAAATGGCTTCAGTCGCTGTCCAAGCCCGTTGGGATTATGGCTTGCAACGATGACCGCGGTCAACATATCATAGATACCTGCAAAATAGCCGGTATTGGTATACCACAGGAAGTGGTTGTTATCGGCGTAGATAATGATTGGCTTCAATGCAACCTTATGGATCCGCCCCTTTCCAGTATCGCAATGAACTTTGAAGGCGCCGGATACGAAGCTGCTGCAGTTTTAGACAAAATGATGGAAGGTCGCAAAGCCAGAAAGACAATTTATGTTGAACCGCTTTACATAGCGACAAGACAATCGACAGATATCACCGCTGTAGATGACAAAGAGGTTGCTCAGGCAGCTCGTTTTATACATCAAAATGCCCGGGAAAACATTCAGGTCGATGATGTTGTTGATTTTGTTTGTCTTTCTCGACGCTCCCTTGAAAGACGTTTTAAAAACTCTTTAAATTCATCAATCTATAGAGAGATTAAAAAAACTCGCATGGAACTAATCGAAAAAATGCTTTTGGAAACGAACTTCTCTATCTTACAGATTGCGAAAAATTTGAATTACTCAGGGGTCGACAGTATGGTCCGGTCATTCCGCAACCAGACAGGGACCACTCCTCTTGCCTATCGAAAAAAGCACCGAACCCCCTGATTTTAATTTACAAATTAAAACTCATCTGGTTAAGCATATTTTCTACCATTTTTTGTAACTAAAAGGATTCCTTAAAAATACATGGATAGGACTCATAATCCATCGGTCATTCAATACTCATGTGCACGAAGCCCTTCATCCAGTTTTATAGGCTCCTTAAACCAAATTGAAAAAAATGACATTGCAAAATATTTCTTCAGCATATCGTCACCGATTTCATATAAGGAAAGTAGAATCTGAAAAAAAGAAAGAACTTTAGAATAATAGAATAATGAGAAGAAAAAAAGATAAAAATTAATATTTCCACATCCCGTCAGGACGTACTTGAAGAACTCCCGTATCCCGATAGAAATTCAGCATTGCAGTAGCATTGCCCACCAAGGCTTCCGTAGCGGCGTTTTGAGCATCAAATAAGTCATCTTGGGCGTTAAGTACACGGCGACTGCTTGCGCGGCCGTATTGAAGCAGAAGATAAGTATCTTTAAAGCGTTCGGTGGCCAATTCAAGGGCTTCCAACTGTACTTTATATCGCTGCGTCGTCTCCATCAGGTTACGATAGGACTGACGAACTTCCAATGTTACCCAATCAACCATTTGCTCATATGCTCGCTGACGCTGGTTTAATATTATCAGTGCTTTGCGGTAGATGTTTTGTTCAGCGACTCTGTCCAGCGGCAGTTCCATGTCAATACCAATCACTGCCTCGTCCTGAAAACTTCTTAGCGGGTTGTTGTCACGCAACCGCCTCAGGGGATTAGGACGATCCCGATCAGTAACAAAGTCATCATCTAAAGCACCTACTCCGGGTAGTGCCGAAGAACCTGCCAGCGACGTAAGATCTATACCTGCGAAAAGGTTCAATTCGCCTCGAAGTCCATCAGCGGCTACCTGAACTTTTCTCTCGGCATCATAGATGGCATCAGCTTTATTAGCCAAGTCCAAACGTAACGCCAAGGCGGTTTCGATAACATCCGTTTCAGAAAAAGGAGCTTCTTTTTTGTGGTCTGATTGAAATTTGGTATCAACCAGTGAACTCGGGTTTATGTTCAATTCATTAAGTACTTGTTGATGGGTCTTATCAAGGTGAGTGTCAAAGTCAGGAACCATACGGTCTTTACCCCTATCATTGGCGATATCAGAACGCATTTTTTCGATCAGTTCGAGCTCTTCTTCCAAAAGGTCCAATGCTTTTTGGCTTAAATCCTCCTTTGCGTGTTTATTAATCCGAGGAAAGGCTGGTTTACATACTACACTTAAAGCTTCAAGTTCCTGATTATCTAATCGGAATTCAGCATTTACCGGTAAACTTAACCACCAAAACTTGAATTCATCGAGTGCCTGTTTGTATTCTTTTTCTGCTAGAACTAATGTATCCTTTGCCTGGATTTTTTCCTGACGAGCCTGCTTCAACTCCTCTCTGGGTACACGCCCGGCAGCAGCTAAAGTCTCTATACGCTCGCATAACCAATCCAAAGTGCGGCAATTTTCCTTTGCGTTGTTGACCTTATCAGACAGCCAAAGGACTCGATAGTATTCAGTGATAACCGAAACAACGAATGTTTTCCTGAATCTATTGAAAGACCGTATCTGGTACAGCGTATCACGTTCGGCCTGAGTGAGATTTTCCATCACGACGTTTCGGTCACTTCCTCGAAGCAGAGGTTGAGTTATAGTTGCGGTGAGGATGGAAGCCAGACCGCTACGAATATCACCCGCGAGTACATTGAACCAGGCAACCCCCACTTTTGTACCAATTCTTGTGCCGTTGGCAAGCAGCTTCTGAAAACCAAAATCTGCTTCGCTGCCGATTCCCTCATCAGCACCTTCTTTGCCGTATGCTGGTCTTGCACCACTAAAAAACATTGTTTCGAACTGGTGCCGGGCTAATCTCGTATCCAGAGCCGTTGTGTAAAGTAATTCTTTTTCTGAATGATATTGAGGGTTATAAGCAGTAGCAATTGCAACGGCGTGGGGAAGAGTAAGAATACCGGAAGCAGGTACGGCCTTGTCAACAACAAGGTCATTGGGCGAGGGCTCAGTGTCGCTGATCTTGTAGTTTACCTTGTCACCGAAATCATCTTCCCATTTCTGGTCAATGATAGTGTATACGGTCTCATCAGCCTGCTGTTTATAATCCTGTTGACTGCAGCCAGCCAAATTAAGCAAGACCGCAAAGGTATATATCATTACCCATATATTCTTTTTTGTAAAAATGGTATACATCATCATTAATCAAAAAATTCTCTTCACTATTCGTATGGATTTTCTTCCTGCAGCCAGTATGAAGCCATGATTGCAAGATCATCCAAATTTATGAGGCAATCACCGGTTAAATCACCCTCGAGTGGACATTCATATATCGTAAAGGCTCCATCGCTAATATCAAAAACACTAATATCAGCCGGATTCGTAAGACGCACTTTGCATTGCTCCGAATTAACAATCGGCACAAGCCAGTCATAGACACCGCTATTACCGATATTGGGCGGATAAACTTCCGACCATGTTTTGCCGTTATCGACTGAGAACTCAATTAGAACACTATCAATCGTTCCTATCGTTTCCCATGTGATATTATGAATTGTCCCCCCTGCGATGATTTCTACGCCGTTAGGGTCATACAATAAAATACCGGAGGGTTCCGCAACCACCGTTCGTAACAGATTCAATTCCTGTTGGCCCCATTGATTTGGGGCACCGAATGTGCTCAGCGTTTTGCCGTCATCGTAATCCGGTGAATTTGCACTCGTGTACGCATCAGGAGTTGCTTCCAGCCTGAATGTTTCTGTATCTCCGATACCGCTTGTCGGACTGATCCCCTCACCGGCAGGACCAAAAATAACGTTATCAACATCATCTATTATAACAAGTTGCCAGTCATTATTATTGACTACAAAGTTTGATGGTGTAATGTAAACTCCGCTGGCAGAGTTACTCGCCTGAACATTAATCCACCAATCGCCTGCTTGGGGATTGTAACTGATATCACTTTCCACGTCTTCGGAGATTGTAATAATCGTACCGCTTCGTAGATCTGACCAGATGTCATGGCTGGTTAATTCCAAAGTTTCATTGAATGCACCATCTTCGTAAATATCAAGGTCCCAATCGCGCATATCCAAATGATCGGTAATGACTATTAATTCGAACCAATCTCCTCCATTTCCCGTGACGCGTCCAAAATAGCCGTCAGATGCCTGGCCGCCATCGCTGTCCACTGAGGTATTACCCCCATTGAGAAACAAAGAACTACTAACCGCATTATATTCATTGAGAACAACATCAGCGGCGAATGCCGCAGACAAAAAACTTAATAAAAAATAAAGCATGCAAATATTTTTAGGTTCCACCACTTTTCATCCCTTATGCAAGCCCTTGTTCATCAGAAACACAGACCCCCATCTCTACCCGAATCTGAGATTTACTGGTTTTACTATAAAGCCTTTATCCATACTAACTCGCCGGGGAGAAGTTTAAAATCCGGCGGTATTTTTATTAATATCGGTCTTCCCCATTGTGCTATATTTGGATTACGCCATAATCGTTGCGGCATCATCTCAATTGTAGGTCCAAGATACACAACCTGTGAATTCGCAATCTGTGCTGGAGTACCACTTTTCATAAGCCTGACAGACATTCTTTCCTTAATCAGGCTAATCTGGTTTTCTTGAGCATAAGCAATAATCTCTCTGGGTTCCGTTTCAGCAATAGTGACTATCGGATCGCCAGTAAGAATAGTTTCATCAGAACCATGTAGGACCATACTGACCATTCCATCGATAGGAGATTTCAAAACAAGAACCTGACGTCGTGAAATGATTTCTTCCATCCGCTGTTCCTGAACCGCAATCGCTTTTTGTATTACCTTCAGAGCACCGTCCACGGTCGGATATTGGGGTTGCCGATGTGCAAATTCTTCTTGTCGTTGTGTTGCTTGTTTTAAATCCTTTTCTGCCTGCATCAATAAACGCTCATTTTCCTGTATCCTTTTGGCTATTATATTGTATTGGTTTTTAGCTTTTTGAAGTTCATAGACTGCAATGGCATCTTCATCAACAAGTTCTTTGGAGATTTTCACGTCCAAATCAAGTCCTTCTAAAGTCATACGGTCGACCTCAATCAGCGCTTTCAGTTCCAACACACGAAGCCTGGCATTTTCAATATCTACATTAAAACGTCTTTGAGCGGCAATTATGTTGGTTTTTTCTCTGTCTGAATCAAAAATGAGCTGCTCTTTGGTTGGAACTAATTGAGCTTTCAAGTGTTCTATTCCTGCAGAGATTACAGCTAATTGAACTTGAAGGTTTTCATTATCAAGCACCGTATCAATTAAAGCAATCGTATCGCCCTTTTTAACTTTATCAAATAATTCTACTTCAATTGTCTGCAATCGACCAGTGCAGGTAGAAGTAATTTGTCGAACATGGCTTTGAGCAATCCCTAATACTTCGAATCGCTGAGTTCGATAATGAAATAACATCACGACACATGCAAGTGCTCCCAGCCACACCAAGACAGGTATGATATGCACATAGATGCGACCTAACCGGTAAATTTTCCCGCTTTTCCTGCTCATACGACAACTATACTTCCAACAATTGCTCTTGTATTGTCAGGCTGATGTTTTCAAGGCCTTCTATTTTTTCGAGTTCCGCTAACATCTGTTCGTTTTTATGGATATCCCGTATCATCAATTGATAAGCATATTCAACACCTAAACCGCCGTATTCATCATCTTGTGCAGATATAAGTGTAAAATGGCCACAAAAACGTTTGAGGATTGCTACAACCGGATGTTTGGGGTCAATATGACCTTTTATTCGGAATCGCAAAAAACCATTGTGGGGTAAATGTGAACCAAACTTGGTCAGATGAAGGTAAATGGCTATTAAACTCAAAATAACAGTCCCTATAATCGCAATGGAGTAACGCTGTGAACCTGCTGCCATTCCAACAACCAAGGCACAAAAAATGAAAACGATGTCTCTTGTATCTTTTACAACATTACGAAAACGAATAATTGCCAATGCACCCATTAATCCGAAAGCGGTAATGATATTGTTGCCAATAACAGCCATAATAATAGAAACGATAACAGCAATCAACACGAGGGACTGAACAAATGTTTTTGAATAAGAAAGACCATGGTGAGTAAAATAGTAAACCCAGGCCAGAGCCTGCCCCAGAACAAATGCCAATAACAGAGATAAAAGAACATTCTCCGGAGTGAAAGCTCCTCCGGTAGAAGGGATGGTGTCCACAATGTTCCAAAATTGATTCATGATTAATATCTTTTTTCTGGCAGAACAGGAGCACAAAACATTAACAAACAACTCTTTTTGACCGCCTTTGCATATTTTGATATAGAACGCTGACGTAAATCAAAGCACCTGATCATTCGTTCGACCCACGCCGGATAGCAGCCTGTAAATTTGATCTCTAAAATAACACCGTCTATGTATCGGTGCCAGTCTCTGCCGTCCAATGACAAATCTACTGTATTCACTGTTTTGAAAGCAACATCACGATCAAAGGTTATCCGAACACGATTATGTGAATCATCTTCATAAGCCCGCCTATTATAGTGAACCTTTATCACAGGACCTGCATGTATACTATTCATATACAACCAAAATTGCTTGAGTATATCGGCATCTTTGCTGTAATCTTGAAATGGTAAAGAGCCCCTGGAAAGCAAGTCCGAAATATTATGATGCTTAATCTTTGCCCTGTCTTTAATAATAATCCTGTTCACTCGGCGCTTAATTTCGAAAAAATGGGGATAATCCGGATCATCAGAGTAACTGCGAATACGCAGTTTAAAACGATTCTTTTGACTATCCAGACTCTCTCTACAAAGCTGCAAACTGGGCGAGTCCAGATAGAGGGAGGAAATCGGATAGGCTTTGTCTGGCTGAATTTCTGAATAACGGTCCAGAGGTAAATGTGACCTGACAAATTGTGTGATGCTGTGAGCTTTTGATTCGGTGATAAGATATTTGATCTCGTGACGACATCTTAGAACTTGATCGACCGATCTTTCTTTTTTTTTCGCACTCTGTGAGGCAGTCCTTTCCTTAGTTGGTCTTCTTAAGGCAATAAAAGAAGATTTCCTCTTGATCCAGGGTACTTGTTTTCTTGAAAGCTTAGACATATCACCCTTTACGTTTTAAAAGTATTCAATCCCTCATATTAAAAGAGCGTATTTTAGAGCACCAATAAAGAAAGCCTTGGATTCTTGAAAAGCCTCTATTTTCAACAGCAAATTTATTCCAACTGTTTTTTAAAATGATTGTAAGCAAGCCTCAGCTATTTATCTGCCCCAAATACGTTACTTGGCCCTAACAAAATATAATTTTAACAAATTTCTAACATTAAGTCAAGCTTTTCTTGATTATTCTCTCCTCAGCAAAAATGTAAACGTACAGAGAAAAATTATGAAATCGACACTAAAACCAGATTTCTAACATTGCTTATAGGACTTTCTAACACGCGAAGAAAGAGAATTGTTTCGTTCCATAGGTAAGTCGGCCACATCATTAAAACTCTAAAGACCTCGTAATTCTCGTGTGATACAAAAGTATTTCCAGGTTTAGCAAAATATTCACCGAACCTTGATATGCTCAAATAATCTATGTTTGCTTATAACAAATACTTAAAAAACATAATTTAAAACCTTTATATCCCTGAACATATAATCCTTTCTTAGGTTAAACTAATAATTTTAAAAAAATCTTAAAACGCCCTCAGATACTCAAAATCGTTGACTAAACCATCTTTTTATGTTAAAATTATGTTAAAATTTGACGAATCATAAGGGGGCAGTTCTAATATCTTCCTCCTTGGGGCGTAAATTTAAAAGCATTAGATTAATTTTTTATTCAATATGAGATGATCATGAAACATAACTATAGGAGGAGAAGGTTAATGGCAAAGCTTCAGAACCCTTATTTTCTTTTCATCTTATCAATAACAATCCTGGTAACTTCAGCCAGCGCTGTATATGCGGATCATATCGGTGCAGGTAATGATGATGGTATCACAGCCACCGCAAGCAGCACAGATGATACTGCCATTGCTCAGAATACTGTTAATGGTGTCGGTTTAACAGGAGATGTTCATAGTACTGAATGGGCACATACCTGGACCTCTAATGGTATGACAACGGCTCCCAGCCCGAATCCAGCCCGCGGCACCGGTCACTGGCTTCATTATGATCTGGGACAAGTGTATCAGTTAACTCTTATGCATATCTGGAATGCCAACGAAGTTATCGGGCGAGGTTTAAACAGTGTGACGATCGACTATTCCATAGACGGCAGCACCTGGAACGAATTGGGTACCTATAACTGGCCACAGGCGCTTGGTTCCGGCTATACAGGATTTGATGGACCTAATTTCGGCGGTGCCACTGCTCAATATGTATTGATCACTGCTAACAGCAACCATGGCGATAGCTGGGGTTATGCTTTATCCGAGATTAAAATAAATATCTCCACCGGCCCACCTGATGAAGACCCTCCTACACCCAACCCGCCGACATGGGCTTCACCCCCTGCTGCTGACGGCCCCTGGGCAATCACGATGACAGCAACCACCGGTACCGATCCCAGCGGTGTCCAATACTACTTCGAGGAAACCACCGGTCAGGGTAACTCAAGCGGATGGCAATCAAGCTCAAGTTATACTGACCAATTCCTTAATTCTGAGACACAATACTCATATCGCATCAGAATGCGCGACTTGTCTCCGCAACTGAATGTTACCGGTTGGTCCACACCACCAGCCTCTGCAATCACAGATGAGATACCTACAGGTGAGTGTCCTGATGGTGATCTGGATGATGACTGTGATTGTGATGTTAATGACCTGTTGATTTTTGTTGGGCAGTGGCTGGATCCTCCCGGTTGTATAAGCCATCCCAATGATTGTGCAGACCTTGATGAGCAAGATGGAGTTAACGGAGTTGATTTCGTCATCCTGGCTGCTGATTGGATGGAGGTAGGTGCCCCTGTCGTACTCGTTATTAACGAAATGATGGCCTCCAACAGCACTACCATAGCCGATGAACATGGCGAATATGACGACTGGATCGAGATCTTCAACCCTGGTCTTACCGCTGTTCTAATGAGTGGTATGTTTCTCGAGGACAACGATGGCTTCAGATGGGAAATTCCACCGGGAATCGGTATAAACTCCGGCGAGTACCTGCTGTTCTGGGCCGATGACGGTTGGCCTACCCAGGGTAGTCTTCATACCAACTTCAAACTGAGTAAAGACGGCGATGGTGTTACACTGTATGATACCGATGGCACAACTGTCATCGACACCAAAAGATTTAGTTCAATGGACTCCGACGTATCCTTCGGTTGCTATCCCGATGCCACAGATAATTGGTATAACATGTCTGATCCCACCCCAGAGTTGACCAACTCTATAGGTATGGCAGGCAGGGTTTACTTCTCTCGTCCCTCCGGAATCTTTACAAGTGGTTTCTCGCTAAGCCTGACAACCGAATCTCCTGAGGCTACTATTCGCTACACAACTAATGGTAGCAAGCCAACCGAATCTGTCGGACAACTCTATATCGGTCCGATTTCAGTTACCAACTCTATCGTTATTCGCGCTGGAGCTTTCCAACCGGATTATGCTCCAGGTCCCGTCAAGACTAATACATATATTTCCCTCAATGATGCAATCAACCAGCCGGAGTATCCTGCCGGATTTCCTACCCTATGGCATGAGGGTTATCCTGTTAATTATCTGATGCACCCAGATGTGGTTGATCACCCAACCTACTCCGACATTATGGATGATGCTTTGCTCTCAATTCCATCGATGTCCATTGTTATGGATATGGATGACTTGTTCGACCAAGAAACTGGAATTTATCCTAATTCCGAGGAGCGGGGAGTAGCCTGGGAAAGGCCAACTTCAGTGGAACTGATATATCCAGATGGATCAGACGGCTTTGACATCGACTGTGGAATTCGCATTTATGGGGACGGCAGTGCGATTCCAGAAGTCAATCTCAAGCACACTTTTCGTCTGCTGTTTAAGGGTATGTATGGCTCGACGAAATTGGATTATCCACTTTTTGAAGACTCACCTGTTAGTCGATTTGATACAATTATTCTACGCGGAGGCTCTAACTTTTCATGGGCTCATCGAATGGACCATCTGGAATGGCAAAGGCAGGACGCACAGTATATTAGAGATATCTGGGCACGCGACACCCAATTGGCTATGGGCCATCCCGCTTCGCACAGCAATTATGTCCATCTCTACCTAAATGGGCTCTATTGGGGGCTTTACAATCCTTCTGAGCGTCCGAGTGCTCCGTTTTTAGCAGATCACATCGGCGGTGACAAAGAAGATTGGGATGTCCTAAACAGCGGATATGTCGTAGATGGAACCCGTGACTCCTGGAATGCAATGATGGATATAGCCAACTCGGATCTTTCCATTCAAGCTAATTACGAAGCAATTCAGGAATATCTCGATGTCGAAAACTTAATCGACTATGTGATTCTTCAGCATTATTTACAGAATGGCGACTGGGCCGGCAGCAATTGGTATGTCGGGCGAATACGCGAGCCGGGCGCCTGGTATAAGTTTTTTATCTGGGATGCCGAGTATTCAATCTATGACATCTACAAAGATGATACTTGGAAAAACCATCCCGACAGCCCGCAACAACTATTCCAGGAACTAAGAGATAATGCTGAATTCCGAGTATTATTCGGCGATCATGTTCACCGACATCTTTTCAATGATGGCGTCCTGACTGCTGGTTCATCACAAACCAGATATTTAAAACGTGTCAACCAGACATATGATGCAATTGTTGCTGAATCTGCTCGTTGGGGTGACAACTGGATGACATTACACGGCAACACACCGTATAAGCGCGATGAAGACTGGATACCAGCGAAAAACTGGATTATCAATCAATTCTTTGTTCTCAGGCCTGATGTAGTTATTGATCAATACCGTAATATCGATCTTTATCCTAACGTTGCGGCTCCTGTATTTTATATCAATGGAGACTATCAGCATGGCGGCTATATAACACCTGGTGACTCCCTTACGATGACCGCTCCCGCCGGAACAATATATTATACTGTTGATGGTAACGATCCCTATTTGCCACCTTTTGCAATTAACAGTTTGACTATTCTTGAAGAAGATGCCTCTAAGGCAGTGCTTATTCCTACTGTCAGCAATCCCAGCGGCACTGCGTGGCGAACGGACCCGGGATTCGATGATTCGAGCTGGACTGAATACACATTGATTTCAGACAAGACTGGCGGTGTAGGCTACGAAAGAAGCTCCGGATATGAAGATCACATCAGCTATGATGTAGAGAGCGAAATGTACAACACCGATACAAGCTGTTATATCCGCATACCTTTTACAGTAACCGCTCAAAATCTAATTGATTTCGATCAGATGACACTCAAGACACGCTATGATGATGGCTTCATCGCGTATATTAACGGGGCAGAGGTCGTCAGGGCAAACTTCACGGGAACACCACAATGGAATTCCAGTTCTGATGATGTGGGTTCAGAATCAAGCTCGTTTGCAGTCTTCGATATCTCCGATTCTATGGCCATACTCAACACTGGTTCTAACATATTGGCCATACATGGCCTTAATGCTGGAACAGACAGTTCCGATTTCCTTATTTCTCCAAAGTTGGTATTATCGACGACTATCGGAGGCGGCCCTTCCAGCAGTGCTATAGAATATACAGGTGTCATTTCTCTTACACAGAGCTGTCATGTTAAATCAAGAACCTTAGACGGAACTGAATGGAGTGCTCTCAACGAAGCCACCTTTGTCGTCGGAGATGTAAGCAACCTGCGCATCACCGAGATCATGTACCACCCGAAAGAATACGGCAGTCCTGACGATCCCAATGCCGAATTCATCGAA
>Ga0180434_10000082_pt1 | contig 131700 bp, 171 predicted proteins | sample SS_ome_7_FD_132453 | JGI IMG/M metagenome (GOLD analysis project Ga0180434, IMG submission 132453) | Hypersaline lake sediment archaeal communities from the Salton Sea, California, USA - SS_1_D_2 metaG | ecosystem: Environmental > Aquatic > Non-marine Saline and Alkaline > Hypersaline >... | reverse complement strand
GCTTTTTTGCGAAAGACTACCACTCCTATGCACGGGAGCTAGGGCTCGTTACGGTAGACTCTTCCAATACGATTGTTGCTATTGTAGAAAATTACTTACAGCGACCCGGTAACAACGAGGGTGATTTAAGCGGTAAGATTTACAACACCAACGGGGCGAACATTTCCTTAGTGGATGTTGAGTATTCTCAGGTAAGTGAATCGGGACCATGGCTGCCTTTGACGATTCTCAGTGGCGACCCGCTGTATTCATTTCCCGCAGCGGGTACGCCCGCAGGGCAAGCATTCAACGTACCTGTGGAGATTACTGATAGTTATACTGGAGATGTCTGGTTTCGACTGACTATCAATTCAGTTCCGTTCGGAAACGACGAAGGTATCGCGGGACCGTTCAGTTTTGCTTATATCAGTCCGTTACCCGCTCCACCTGCGAGTATTGCGGTACCGGAAGAGTCGTTGTCGGGGTCCTACGAAATTTCCTGGGCGTCATCACCACTAGCTACCTATTACGAACTGGAAGAAGCAACGCAGCCTGACTTCTCAGATGCTGTTCAGATATATAGCGGCCCGGACACCAGCTTCATTGTGGAGGACCGCGAGGAAGGAACTTACTACTATCGTGTCCGTGCGGGCAATATCTACGGCACTAGCGCATACCTCGCGGGCACTGACCCCACAGCGGTTTTACCGGTAGCACCTCCCACGGTGCTCCAGGTACCGTCGGAATCCAAGACGGGCATTTACACTGTAACCTGGACGCCATCAATCGGCGCGGACGCTTATGAGCTAGAGGAGGACGCTGACCCGAATTTTGGTAGCCCGAAGACTATCTACGTTGGAACCAATACCTTCTACGAAGTACAGCACGGTACGGATGGGGTATTCTATTACCGCGTTCGTGCTCGGAGGGATTGATGCCCAGTTTCAGCAGTTGGACATACGGCGGGAACGCTTGTGCAGTACAGACAGCGGGCTCTTTGCGTCCGGATTTGTACGGGCTGCTGTTGCCCCCGATTCGTGACGAGGATTCGCGCACGGGGACAATGGCATACCTAGACCAATGGGACAATCCGGACGGGGAGGTCTACAAGTGGGACCAGACCGAGCCGTTCATAGCGACTTGGGACCGGTTGGGGTTGCGGCCCGTTATCCAGCGGCTGTTCTGGTGCCTGGAAACGCAGCACGAAACTCTTCTCGAGGAGTTGAAAGATATGGATGAACTGACGGACCCCGATAGGTGTCCGGCACAGTTCCTTCCTTACATGGCAACTTCATTGGGGTATGACCTGGACGATAGCCTTTCCGAAGCCGCACAGCGGGCAACCATTCGAGGCATACTGGACACGTATCACCATCACGGTACTCCGTTGTCATGGACAGTGTTCTACCGAATGATTGGATTCAAGATACTCTACTATCCTTTGTGGAAGAAGGAATACGCCGAGGAACAAGACCGTTATGACCGGGACCGCTACGTCACTACTACTCCCTTTACGGGCGTTGCGCTTCCCGGTGTGTTTGTCAATTCACTGTCACAGGCACCTTTGCGGCCGTATACGCTAGTAGTGACCGACGGTACGGAGGTGCTGCGGGACGACGGGAAAGGTAACTTCATCGGAAGCCTGGGGGGTTACGGTACGGTGAACTACCTGACAGGAGCCATGCAGCTAGTGTTTAATCCTCCTGGTCCGGTTGGACCCATTACTCTCGATGGCGAAACAGTCAACGACGAGTATCCCTATCACGCAGCACGGGTAGATTTTGACTTCTTCCTAGTGCCGCTGGATGGTAGCGCTCCTCCTGGTGTAACACCTGAGTTTGTCAACAAAATCAAGAGGTACCTGGAAGAGGTGCGGCCCATTCACGTTGTTCTTCGGACGTTTAATTTAATCATGGAGGTAGACGAAGAACTCGTCGATGCTGTTACGGATGGTGGATGTTGCGGCCCCAGTGTGGGGGTGGACCACTGGGAGACTGAAGACAAGTATTACATCGGAGATAAGGGACCGGTGCCGCAGGACACTCACCTAACTATCGACACGAATGGTCAGAAAAACATCATCCTCGATGACCTGACACCGTTCATTCACCCTTTAATGGGCGACCCTCTTGTGATAACATCGAATCCGCCACAGCCGTCTGACGGCTCGTATTAAAGGCATAGATACATGGCTGACACGCTACCGCCGTTCGTGCCTGACCAGCCGGAGACAGAATCGAACCTGGCCTCCGAAGTGGTTCGGAAGAACCTCAATTCGTTGGGCACGACAAACTACACCACGAATCCGTCCTATCCGCTGACTCCACGGACAGGGATGACCCGGCTCTACGATGACGCAGGAGCGGGAACCAACATCAAGTTGCAGTGGTTTCACAACGGGTCGTGGCGGACGCTCGTAGAACACATGGAGTTGTATATCACGCTGGCTCGTCGCAGGGAAATCCCTGTAGCTGTAGCGGCGGTGTCATGGGTAATCAATCACAACCTGGGGGTAAAGCCCTTGGTGCAGTGTTTCGACAGCGCGAACAACCAGCTGGTGCCGGCCAATGTTCAGCATGTGCAGGTAGCCGGTCAGTGGATGCGAGTGGTGGTCACACATACCGCGGCAATCGCGGGGTACGTTATCCTGGTCGGCTAGTCTGCTGGTACCAGCAGATGTTTCAAGGAGTGTCCAATGGTGAAGAAAAGCGACGTAGAACTCAGGAAGCAACTCTACCGTTCATTGGTAGGCACGCCTCCTGCGATACCCGGTCTCGCGCACAAGGGAGCGAAAGGACAGTCCAGTATTGCTCTCGGTGACCCTGGCCCTCTCGTAAGAGGGTCGGTGAAGGTTGTCCTGAAGGACGCCGAAACTGGCGAAGAGACCGTGGTTCTCGAAGACAAGAACCTGGTCGTTTCGCAAGCCGCTTCCCTGATGGCTGCGATGGCTGCGGGTATCGCCAACTCGGAAATCGGGTACATCGAACTTGGCGACCCTGCCCCTGCGACACCGCCTTCGTTGTCGGACACCACTCTGGAGCAAACTACCGGCCAACAAAAGGCAGTTGCACCCACAGTGCTGAACAACACTGCAACCTTTGTAGCAACCTGGGCGGTCGGCGAGGGCAATGGTTTCACCTTTACAGAGGCAGGGCTGTTCACCAATCCGTTCGGGGCCGGAACGATGTTCGCCCGGAAGACAGGATTCAGCATCGTCAAGACCGCTGCGTTCAGCATGACCTTCACTTGGATGCTGACGTTCAGTGTGCTGGATGCCTGCGAGGAAGCCTGCTACGGAGTTTCGCTGGTGGGCTCGTCATACACTGTGGAAGACTACATCTACGACGCCGCAGGCGGTGAGACTCAGGTAGTGGTTCCTATCGACTTTGTGGTCGGGGCCAAGCGCCTGGAAGTGTACCTGAACGGTCAGCGGCTTTACTACACGCGGGACTACATCGAAACCACTATTGGTGCACTCAAGGGGATTGCACTCACGTCGATTACGCTGCAAGGACCGGCCATCGACGTGCTGTACTTCCGTCACCTGCGCTGGTAAGCAGGACTTAAAGGAGAACGGACAATGGCATCACCTCCGCAACTTCAGAAAAGACAGGTCACTCTAGGGCCGGACCTCGATGGTTTCGAGGTAACAGAACGGGCTCCTGCTGACAACCTGGTGAACGTCGGAGCAGGGTTTTTCACAAACCATTCTGACGGTCAGGTGTATCAAAAGGCTGCTCAGACCGCAGGACCATTCGGAGCTGTGAGTGGGGCAGGGCGAGTTCGGTGGGACTTGGTGTACTTGGACGACCAGGGAGTTGCACAGGTCGAGGCCGGTGCGGAGCAAATCACTCCTGTCGCCGATTACACAGGGGCTCCGGGCAACGGGTCTCCTTTCACGGCAGCTACCGTTTTTCCGCTTGCCTGGGTGCAGGTGGACGAAGCAGGTGGTGTAGTCGTCATTGTCACCGACATTACGCTCATTCGCGCCTACATGAACAATCTCCAGCGCGGCGTAGTGGGCTCAATTCAGTCGGACAACACTGCGGGTGCAGTAGCTGTACTAGGCACGAACTGGAATCGTGTCCCTATCGACCACCAGCACGTTCCCAACGTTGATGGGGTGAACCCGGAAGACGTCGAACTCAGCGGAGAATCGCCAGGGTCGTTGTTTGTGTACTCGCGGCGGGACCATATTCACAAGCTCAGTGCAGCAGCGCAGGCGTCTCTGGCTACACCGCACGCCCGGTCTACGACTTGCCTCTTCGCGTGTCGCGACCAGACAGTTCTTCCGAACAACAACAACTACAATTGGCTGTTACACCAGTTTCAAGGTCGGGCGTGGAACGATGCGACATTTTGGTTTGACATTGACCCGTCAGTGGCAGAGTTGCTCACGTTATTTCCTGTGGATGCAGGAGGTACTGGAAACAATATCGGGCCAGGCGGAGCCGACGACACTGACGCACTGCAAGTCAATTTCCAGAACGGTTGGTTATATGCCTACGCGATTGGTGCGCCGAACACCGGTGCGGTTGCGCTGGTGTATTCCACGAATGACCCCACTGTGGGGCCTGGACTGACCGACCCGGCGTTTACCGGCGGCGCAGATGTTTACACTGTATGGCGTCTTGTCACTTGCATCGAAGGTGACGGGAGCGCTACGCCCAAAGCCGTTCCGATGGTCAAGTACGACAACTACGTTCAGAAGATTCAGCCCACGGGCAGCGGAAAGAGCAAAGGAGCCACGGGTAATTGTGCAGGGCACGCGGAAGACTTGCTTTGGACTGCAAACTTGGTCACTACAGCGATTGATATGTCAGAGCATGTATCGCCCATTGCGATGTGTGCCTTTGTCAATACATACTCTATGGCCCAGGAGGATGGCGGTCCTTCAACAGTTAACGCTGAACTAGAGTGGAACACTAGCAATAACATGGGTATTTTCGAGCAGTGCGCTAACTGTGATGCCTTCATCAAAGAGATTTACAACGAAGCCACTGTGTCTGGAGATGAAGACCACAATTACGACGGGTTCTGGTTGCAACTTGACGCGACTCGTAAGGTCAATCTCACAGTCACCATTCTTAACAGTGCGTTGTTCGCCATGTGCGTTATCGGTTATATCGAGTTGACTGATTACGACCTGGCTAACGTGGCATGGGGAGGTTAGTCATGCCCAAGAAGGATTGCACAAAGCAGACGGAGACCGCGGACTTTGCCTACGGCGTGGTCGGTGAAACTATCAAGAAACGCAAAGCGGCGTGGAAGAAACTGCGGGAAGACCATCGCAAGAAGTTTCCTCGGAAAGTCGCTCTGGTAGATACGAGGGCAGCAACCAAAGCTCTCCTCACCGAAGCTCTACAGGAGATGGAAACAGAGGACCAGAAGTAAAAGTTTTGTCAGGTACCCCAATGCTGCGTAGCTTGTTAGCTGTTTTGTTTTCTTTGCTGGCTGTGGGGTGTACCTGCCAACAACAGAAGCCGTTTCGTAAGTTTTGGCGACAGCACATCAAGAAAACTTACAACTGGGTTCTGGCAGACTCAGAGGCGGCAAAATATCAAGAAAACGAAACTGAGGCCCGCGCATATTTGCGAACTCTGCGGGGTATGGATTCCCCTTATGCCGTTGCAAATCAACTGCAAACAGACGGCTTTCACTGGCACGCGGAGAGTGTGGACTTCACTTCCTATGCTTGGGTAACTATCGCAAGGAAGCGAGGCGACTGTGACGACTTCATGTGCCTGTGGGAAGCTGTTTTGAAATATAAGGGAAGGACGAAACGGGTATCCGTTTCATCAAAGGAGGACCGAGCACACGCCATGCTCATGTTTTACCCGGAGGGGTCTCCCACAGTCATTTATTTACTATCGAACTCTCGAGTGTTGGGGTCAGGACGTCCCGGAGATGAAGACCGGTTGATTCGACTTTTCTATGGGGACAAGACTGACTGCTACATCTTGTACTGACTGGGGGACAGCGTCGATGGGTAACGAGCAAGTAGACCTAATCAAATGGCTTCTGGTGGGCGCAGTGGCCGGTTATCCTTTCCTCGGAGGATTCATCCTGTACCTGGTGCGTGAACTTCTAAAGGCGAAGGATACGTCTGTCAAAATCATGCAGGAAGCGACAGTCTACAATCGGCAGACAGTCAATACCTTAGACAAGGTTAACTGCGTGATGGAGAAGGTGACGGAACTTCTTCGCTAGTGAGGACCGCCATGAGTTTCTTTGCCAAGATGGTGGACTTTTTCCTAGGTCGGGATAACGATGTCAAGGTAGCTACTCCGGATACCTATATGGAACCGGAAGCCTGTTTCCCGTCGGAAGACACAACAGCTACAATTCTCGTTCATCCTCTCCGTCGAAACGTCCCCAGACACAGGCTCATTTGAAACAAGAACTGGACGAGACGATTAGCCTTCGGTCGCAGAAGATGGCTGAAACGCACGACCGTCTCGACAGAATCTCTAGAGACTTAGACGAGAAAATCAAAAAGAAAAACGGAGGTTAGGCATGGACGGGCAGACAGCAACCATTATCATTCTGGCGCTACAAGTGATCCTTATGGTAGGCGGCGGCATCGTTGCCTACTTGGTGAAGCAGGGAAAGGTGGACCGCGAGACGGTCGAAGAGTCCAAGCGAGTTGCTACCTGGCTCACAGGTACACTCGACGACCTCAAGGGTCTGGACCCCGACGCGGCAAAGAAGTACATCGACGCTCTCCTCGAGAAAGTCGGTGACGACAAGCCGCTGCTCGACGCTTTCCTCAAGGCGATGGACCACAACAAGCCTCACAAGTAAGTTCCCAGTTTCTGTTTGAAGGAGATGCCCAATGAAACAGTTTCTAACAATCCTGCTGATGGCCCTGGTTTCAGTCGTTCTGGTATCCGGGTGCTGCGTCTCGACGGAGGTGAAGAACAAGACCCACGAACAGCGGGTCGCCGTCGAAGCCTACGTTCTCAACTTCATGGACAAAGGAAAGACGACGCAAGAGCAGGACCAGAAGGTCGTGCGCGAGTGCCTCAAGACACTTCTCATTCTCGACTGGGGCCTCAACGATGACGAGGAAGCCAAGAAACTCCTCGACAAGATGGAGGAGGCTGAAAAGAAACCCGACGGAGGGGACGGCGGGTAGCCTGTCCATTCACAACCGTCACAATTGTTTGAAAGGAGTGAGCGATGGCAAAGAAGTCTGCCAAAAAGGACACGGCTGACGCCCTTCCCGAGGAACCGAAGGAGGAGATGCCGAAGTCCGAACCGAAGGAGGAGAAGCCCAAGGAGAAGCCCAAGGCTGCGTCGAAGCCGAAGGAGAAGCCGGCTGCGAAGAAGGAAGACCCCGGCTGGTACGACGCCATGCTGAAGGAAGGCGAGAAGAAGGCGGAAGACCTTCCGCCGCAGTTGAAGGGCCACGCGAAGGTCGCCCTCAACTACCTGAAGGACCACAAGGAAGACCTCTTCGACCTGGGCAAGGCTGGTCTCGACGAGTTCCTGAACCTTCTCAGTTCCGGCGCGAAGGGGAAGGCTCGGGACCACTTCATCCGGACCAAGCTCGGCCCCGACGGCCTTATCGCGGCCATGAAGGAGAACAACGAGGCGCTGAAGGAAGCTACCATCAAGCGGGCAACCTTCGAGGCGCAGGCGACTGAGTTCCTCAAGACGCTTGGCAACCTGGCCGTCAACGTCCTCCGTTCTCTGGTCGTCGGAGAACTGGCGAAAGCCTAACCAGCCCTTTGCTGCCCTCGTGGTAGTATCTCTTTGAGCCGGTGCTTGGCGTGCCGGCTCTCTTTTTGTCTCGGGATTGATAATTCTTTCACACCAATATAAAATATAAGCGGCATAGGAGTTCACATGACAGGAGCAAGACCGTGCGAAGGCGTATTCTATTCCTCCGCGCTACGCGGGGAGAAGATACCGTCTTGTATGCCCGAGAGGGTGGACGGTATCTCGATAAACTCACAACTAGGAAACGACTCAAGCAGGCAGCGAGGGCGCACTTCAAAGGCGCTGTCGGCGGCAAGCCCGCAATCGCTTGCGCTACTATTCCGTACCCGGATGAGTCGTGGGCCAAGGCATCCCTCCTAAAGGTCAACAACGACCTCTGCCCTGGAAAGGTCTGCACCCTTTACGGTGAGCGGCCTGTCTTCTTCCGGGGCCGTAAGAAACCTCTTATTGTCGCGATAGGCGAAGCTCCAGGTGCGAAGGAAGCCGAGACGGGTACACCCTTCGTCGGGCGGTCAGGGAAACTGCTCGATTGGATGTTCGCCAATGCAGGCTTCGGGCAGGACTACGCGATAACGAATACAGTCCTCTGCCGTCCTCCGAATAACCGCGACCCTCACCATTGGGAGAAGGCGTGTTGCCTCATTCGTCTTCTTGCCTTTCTCGATAACACCAAGCCCAAAGGGGTAGTGCTTATCGGAGCGCACGCGGCGAGAACTTTCTTCCCGATTGCCGACCCGCAGAAGGGGGAGAAGAACTTGCCAGTGAACTGCAATCGCACGGTCAACTTCGGCGGCATGAGATTCCTACACATCAGGCACCCCGCCTGGTGGTTGCGGCAGGGCGTTAAGTCGAGCGGCAAGGTTTACAACAAGAAGGTGAAAGAACAATTAGAGGAAGCAGTATTCTCGTTGAAGTTGTTCAGAGAGTTGACCGTTGAGTCACGGGTTCCGCAGAAGTTTCGTAACTGGTCCTGGTTGGGGCATTCGGAAACGCTATTGAGCCGAGAACTAGAGAAGGGCAGTCTGCTGGTACCAGCAGACTGAGAAGGGCATGGAGCGTATCTTTCACAGGTTTGCAAACCGCACCATCAAGTTGACGTTTAGGTTGCTGCCGTCAGCGGGTGCGACACCTTGGATGGTAGGAGGTGGAGCCCCCAAGGCTACTCCGGGCGACGACAGCAAACATGAAAATCCGATTCTCCAGAAGTTCCCCAAAAGCGTCTCGCCTTGGTTTTCCAAGAAACAGCAGAATGAAGATGCCCTGAAGGAAGTGTTGGACCTGGTGGAGGACGAGGAAACGGAAGAGGAAGAGGATGTGCTTCAGGCGGTCGAGGATGACGATGATGAATCGGGCGTGACAATGGAGGAGTTGCTAGAGGTTGGCGAAGACGACGAGGAAGACGACTTTGAGGACGAAGAGGAAGAGGTCGAAGACGACAGTGACTTTATCAACAAAAATGATGCAGAAGACATACTGGGGCAATAGCGGAGGAAGTCATGGCGGAAGAACAGTCAGCCTTAGAAGGCATCGAGCAGCCGGATTGGGGAATCCCGGTTTACTCGATTCAACCAGTTGAGGGATTTCCACGATTGTATAAGGCATCGCGACCAGGTTACCCGTTGAAGACAGTAAGACCTAAAACGCTAAAAGAAGCCATTTTGGGGTTCAAGGAAGATAGTATTACCGACATTTTCTGCCTGCTGACTGACGGCGAGTATTTCAAATACTATGGCAAAGACCTCGTTGGATATTACAGGGTGCACGGGTTCAAGGTTCATCGGTTCCCAATTCCTGACTTCGGCGTTCCCCGCCTTACCTTTGCGTACAAACTCGCAAGGGCGATGGACGATGTTCTGCGGGAGAAGACGAAGAAGGCAGTGGTTCACTGTTCGGCGGGGGTAGGTCGAACAGGATTGGCTATTGGGTTGTTGGCGGAATGGGTGCGGTTCAGAGACAAGCGAAAGGTAAACGGTATTCAAGTCGAGTCTTTCGCGCAACGAACCTTTCTCATTCAGTTCCGCCATCACCTGACGCAAGTGCATCCCAACGGGAAGGCAAAAGGGAAGAAAAGCTAAGGAGGCAAATAAATAATGATAGATACAAAAACATTTATACGCTCTGCTTATTTTGAGGAGGTGCGAGGTTCACTCGCTTTTCTAAAGTGTGCCAATCCGATTACCAAGACAATTCAGCTACCTATCGGGGAGCGGGTATGCCTGCCCACTGCGAAACGGATAGCGAAGTCTCTTGACCTTGAGGTCGGCGCTGTTGAGCGGGAAATCAATCGGCTGCTCAACTTGCGATGGGCGCGAAAATTTAAGGAAGACAAGAAGGTTGTTTTTGTTGTAGGGAAGCCCAGCAGGTATTTCATGGTGGAAGAACTCGAACGCAAGTTTCGAGGAGCTCGTCGGAAGAAGGACGGGTCAGTGCAGTTGGTGGAATGGCGCTGGCTTCCTCTTGATAAATGGTCAGGTACAACGCTCTGGCAAATGATATTCGACAAATTCAAAGAGCGTGGGAAAGGATGTTCGACTGCGAAAGCGAAGGGGCGGGCGCAGATGCAACGCCTAATAGCCGAAGTAGGTGTGCGTCCAGCAAAAGAGGTAGCCGACTTCTTTGTGATGAATTTTGACGTGCTGAAACTGCACTTCAAGTGGTACGGGTTACCGAATCCTGGGCTGTTCAAGACTTACTTCCATACCGTCAAAGATGTCAAGGACCGTGGGATGCCCCAATCCAAGAACGCGATTCACGACAGGGGCAAGCAAACTGCGATGGCTACGGAAGCGATTGAGGATTGGGTTCAGTTCTAGGCAGAGCCATGAAGCGACGAAGACTATCCCCGAATCGAATAGCAAAAGTTACCCGAGTGGCGCTGCACTCCGCAGGTGTTCCTGAGCGGTATTGGAGGGTGTCCCTTGAACAAATTGAGGATTCTCCTCACAAGAAAAAACTGTTTCGGTACCTGAAGACGCTGCACCTGCAAGTGGAGAAGGGTCAGGGCCTCTATGTCTTCGGCGGTTTCGAGACAGGAAAGACTTCAGCGGCCGTCGCTATTCTCAAGGAAGTTATCCGGCGAGGCGGCCAGCCGTTTTTCATGCGGATGCGGCATCTGCTTCGCGCGGTCTATGACAATGAGGAGACCCCGGACGGCCTGGGTTTAATTCGTCACAGGATGCAGCAAGTAGACCTCCTGGTTCTGGATGACCTGGGGTCGGAAGGTTTCAGTTCCAAGAAAGGAGGCGGGGCTGAACTTGAGGGTGTTTTTCGGGATAGGTACGACCGCTGCTTGCCTATCGTAGTTACGTCTAACTACGCGCCGCCCAAACTTACTGAAGTGTATACCGAAGCTATCGTGAACATCATCAAACGAACGGTCGCCATCGTGGAAATCAAGTCAACCCAGTGGGGCAAAGGAGGCGGAAACTAATGGATGCCGATTCTTTATATTTTTCCGCGTTGCTCAAAAGTAGGAAGCCGCAGTTCCTGAAAGGAATGCAGGCCGATTACTTCGAGGAGGACTGGAAGGAGGTATTCGAGTTCATACAGAAGTTCAATTCGCAGTATGGGCGGTTGCCTCGCTTAGGCACCACCAAGGACCGGTTCAAGGAAATGTCTTTTTTGAAAGCCATTGAGCCTACGCCGTTCTACGCGAAAGAACTGCGAACCCGTCACGCATTCAACTTGCTGGAGACTGGACTGAGAACGAAGTACACCCCGATGCGGTCGGCAAATAATATCGACGGCAGTGTGGATGCGTTGAAAGGCATAGTGCTTACCGTAGAGCGATTGCAGCGGGCAGAGGCGCAAGGTCCCTTGCGGATGAATCGACAAACGCTCAAACGTAAGAAGGCGTACCTTAAGCGAAAGAAACTGAAAGGAATGCTAGGGGTGCCCTCACCCTGGAAGAGTTTGAATGCAGTAACGCAGGGCTGGCAGCCGGGTGACCTGATTGTTGTGCTGTCCAGGGCCGGCATTGGTAAGACATTCTTTTCAATCTTGAATGAACAGGCGGCGATGCAGAGCGGCACGAACGGACTGCTCACTTCGATGGAGATGTTTTCAGAGCGGATGGGGATTCGTTTTGATGGCGTAGGTGCCAAGGTTAGCGTAGACCGTTACCGCAAAGGCAAGTTGACCAAGGCAGAGTCGAAGAAAATGGACAAGTGGTACGAGCGGTTGGAGAAAAGCAAGAAGTGGGGATATGTAGACATCTGTGGCCCGAATGAAATCTCCTCTCCGCTCGACCTGGAGCTGAACATCCAGCTTGGCAAATACGGCTTTGTGGTGTGGGATTCGTTTTACCTGGCTGCGAAGAAAAAGAAGTGGGAAGAGTTCGCGCAGTTGATTGCCGACATCAAGAAAGTCGCTACGCGCGCCGCGGTACCTATCATGGTTACTTCCCAGTTCAACAAAGAGGTGCGCGAGTCGCATACCAAAGCGGACCAGGTCGCCGCAGCCTTCACTGATTCGATTCTGCACGATGCTGACTTTGTTTTTGCGCTGTTTCAGACACCTTCCATGAAATTGATGAAGGAGATGCTACTTCGGTCTTTGAAGGTGCGGGAGGGCATTGAACTGAACGAGTTGTTATTGAAGTGGGACATTGACGCTGGAAACTTCAGTGAGATTTCCACTTCGATGGTAGGTTCTGACGCGAAGGTGGACGAGGAGATAGACGCCGAAGTCGACCTCGAGTACGCCTACGAATAGTCTGCGGGTACCAGCAGATGACGATAGCCGTCTATACCGATGGAGCAGTTGTAGGGCATCGAAAAGCGTATGGACCTTGCGCGGCATGGGCCATTGTAATTGTGGAGAAGCCTGACCTTAAGGTTCATAACGCTGGAGAAGTCAGCGCTTGGTATAGCGGTTATGTTGAGACAGACCCGTTCGCATCAATGTTCATAGGAGTGACGAAGGTATCGAGTCAGTCGGCAGAGTTGAGTGGAGTCTACTGGGCGCTCTATTACCTGCATCGGTTAAAAGCGAAGAGGGCTACAGTATTTTCAGACAGCAAGTTTTCCCTCTCTGCAATTCGAGGCGAGTTTCCATCAAAGACGCATCCGGGTGTTGTGCGGAGGGCGAAGGAACTGTACTTCAAGTCTCCGTTCAAACTGAAGTGGGTAAAAGGTCACGCCGGGATTCTCTTTAATGAGATGGCGGACAGGTTTGCAAAGGCGCAGTTAAATGGACAGGTCTGACGTACAAACATTGGCGACGATTTGGGAAGTAGAAGTTTCCCGCATTACTGAGCGGGAAGTCTATATGCAGTGCCCGTTCGCGCCGCTAGGGCATGGTCACCGCAACCCGGTAGACCAGAATCCTAACTTCAGCATAACCACCCCTGACCAGGGACCGTCGGTATGCTTTTGCTTCGCCTGCGGGAATGGGGGCACCCTTAAGCAAGTTGCTTATCGGCTGGCAACTGAATCTGACCTGAAGCGGTACCAAGTCGGGTATGCTTTCGTCAAAAAGAACGAAGGGGGACCGTATGACCCTCTGAAAGTGACGAAGGCGGTAAAGAAAAAGTCCAAGGCAATTAAGCTCGACCCGACACTGAACTATATTCTCCAAGCCTCCACAAAAGAGGTGTCTCCTATCCTGCGTGCGCGGGGCATCACTCCTGGCGATGTCAAGAAGTGGAACTTGCGGTATGACCCTCTAAACCATCGGGACCTCTTCCCCATGTACGACTTCAGCGGCAAGTTGATAGCCATCAGCGGAAGGCGCGTTCATGCGGAACAGCTCCCGAAGTATTACCACTACGGGAAGAATCCTGACTCACTGACAAAGATGTTTTACGGCGAGCAGTTTCTTGACCCGACTGTACCGGAAGGTGTTTTGGTAGAAGGTCCGTTAGACACTATCGCAACGAGTCGACATTATCCGAATGTTCTCGGAATGAGCGGTGTGGCGACTATGACCGACGCTCGATTGCAGCGACTGAAGCGATGGTTCCAGGCGTTGACTCTTCTCTTTGACGCAGATTCGGCAGGGTCAACAGGGATGTTCAAAGTGGGCTTGCGCCTGTTTAAGCATTTCGTTCTGTTCGTCGGTTTCCTCCCTGAAGGGTTGGACCCCTTCGACGCCTCGGCCGAGGAACGGAAGATGGCGATGGAGGAGCGTAAACTTTGGTCCTTGGTGGACTGGGGGTCAAAAGGAGTGACCTGATAGTTCATCGAATGAGTCTCGTTTATGAGACGAAAAGGCGGCTCGTTAGTAGCCAGAAAGGAAGGTTCAGATGGGTTCCTCTTACATGAATCGGGGTCTCGAAACGGCCAAGAAGATGCCGGGCAGCACTTCGGTGCGACCGGACTTCGCAAACAGGTTGTACCTGCCTATCGGGAAGGGCACTAAACTCATTCTGCTGGATGACGAGGCAGTACAGGTGTACGAACACTCCGTCTTCATTCAGGGCGATAAGAACGCCATGAAGATGAAGGTCACCTGCACGTCTCCCGGACCCGACCCCGTACCGGGCAAGTGCCGCATCTGTAACGCGATGATTAAGGACGAAAGGATTGCGCGGAAGTTCGTCGCGTACCTGTCCTGCATCGACTTGTCCAAGTTTGAGATTGAGGGGCGGCAGTACACGCACACGCGCAAGCTGGTCCCCCTGAACTCGCAGGCAGCCAAACGGCTTCTCACCAGGCGGGAGGAGTTCGGTTCCCTCAAGGGAGGGATGTTCAAAATCTTCCGCAACGAGAAGACGTCGCCTACGGTCGGGGACGATTGGATGTGGATTAAGCGAGTCAACCGTCCCAAGTTCTTCGCGAACTCGCCCCGAATCAAAATGATTCAGGACTACTTCAAGCGGAAGGGGCAAACCATCTCGGAGAAGGAGGCGCTAAAAATGTTGATTGCGCCGTTCGACTACGAGAAGGAACTGGAGCCGACCAAGAAGCGGATTGACTTCTTCCTCGGTTACCTGGGCCTCGGTGACGCCCCGAAGGTGGAAGAGTCTGAATCGGAATCCTACGACTACTCGGATGACGATGAAGAGGAGGAAACCTCCAGCGCGGACGCTTCGGTGGACGACGATGAAGAGGAGGAGGACTTCACTGACTTCGAAGACGAGGAAGAGGAGGCACCGCCCAAGCCCAAAAAGAAGGCCAAGAAAAAGAAAGTCAAGAAGGGCAAGAAGGGAAAGAAAAAGAAGAAAAAGAGCCTCTAGTCGAAATACAGAGAGCGGGGGACCGGCTCCGGTCGGTCCCCTGCACTCTTCTTTTGAGGTGAGTGGTGAAGTTAAGTCCGAAAGTAGTAAAGGCTATTCTAAAGTCGCCGGAAGTGTCAGTTGACACTGAGACAGGCCACAAGGGTCCGGCGATTAAAAAGGTGCCGCCGCCTTTGAATTGTCGTCTAAAGGGAGTGTCTATTTCCTGGACGCATGAAGGCCACGAATGGTCACACTATTGGAGCTTTAACTCAGAAGAGATGCCGCAAACCGTAGCGGCCGCGCGGTGGGAAAAGTTTCGCCGTAGATTGCTCCAGCCGTTATTTAATCGCAAGGCAGTGATGTTGGCGTTTCACAATGCCTCCTATGACCTAAAGGTTTTCTACGCGAGAGGGCTATGGCCCAAGACGAAGCGAATCTCCGATACGATGATTATGGATTTCCTGCTTGACGAAAATCGACCGCATGACTTGAAAACGTGCGCGAAGGACCATCTTGGCGCTGAGGGCGCGAAGTCGCACGCAGCTACTCAGAAGGAAATCGCGAACATCCTCAAAGAGGCAAAGAAGAGAGTAAAGGAGGTGCAGCAGGAAGTCTGGGAAGTCTATCGGGATTACCACAAAGACCTAATCGCGTTGGACGACTTGCCCGAAGGATACATTCGCGACCTGGTAGCCCGCTTGCCTGAGAAGACAAAGAAGGACGACGTGATGTCGGTTGCCATGAAGGAGGTTGGTAAGCGGATTCTTTCCCGTGCACGGAAGAAGGCGATTGCCCGGTTTCACAATTACGCTCGAAAAGATGCACTGTGGACGTTGCAGTTGCACAAGTATTACTTGCCCTTGATACAGGCTGAAGGCTTCGGTCAGATTTATTGGAACCTCTACCAGAATGTCATGCGCCAAGCAATCCAGATGGAGATTGCCGGCGTTAAGGTAGACTTACCCAAACTGAAGGAAATCCGCGACCTGTTGCAGGGACAGTTAGCGAAGATAGAAAAGAAGATTCGGAAGCAATTCGGTCAGGAGTTCAATCCTGCTAGTGCTCCGCAAGTGAAGAACCTGCTGTGGAAGGTGAAGAAACTAAAACCTCCACCCTGGCTGAAGCCCGGCGACTATGGGAAGGACGGTTTGCCTGGGTCGGGTGAGGAAATCATAGAGTGGCTAGTTGAGCAAGGTCATACCTTTTTGACCGACTTGCTTGTTCGACGGAAGTTGTCAAAGACATTGGGCACTTATGTGCTCCCCTTAATCGAAGAGGCTGAAGCCGACCCGGAAGGGCGCATCCACACTTCGTTCAGTATTATTAAACGTACTTCCCGGTGGGGCAGTTCTGACCCTAACCTTCAGAACATTCCGCGGTGGGATACTCTGAAAAAGTATATCCCTGACTGCCCGTCTCTTCGCGCCTGCTTTGTCGCCCCGAAGGGTCACGTCTTGCTGGTTGCTGACTACTCCCAGTGTGACTTGCGGGTGATGGCGCACGCTACGCGCGACCCTGCGTTCGTCAAGTCTTACCGGACATGGAAATGCCCCAAGTGCAAGAAGAAGGGTGAGACGAACAAGCCTTATCACGCTTGTCCGGTTTGCGGTGAGCCTGACAAGGAGGGTGGCGGTAAGTTCAAATTGGGTGCAGACATCCACATGCAAACTGCTAAGTCTACTGGCTTGGTAGCCAAGCGGGGTAGCAAGCAGGGTAGGCAGGATGCGAAGGAAGTGAATTTCGGTGCTATTTACTTGATGGGAGCCTTCACTCTTGCCAAGCAGATTGATACGTCGAATGACGAAGCCTCTGAAGTGTTGAACGCTTACCATTCTACGCATCCAGGGGTACGCGCCTACGCCAACCACATCTTCGAGGTAGTGAAGGCTCAAGGATACTTTAGAATGTTGAACGGACAGAAGCGGAGGTTCAACCGTGACCTTGAGAAACTGGACGTGCTTGCTCGGGCGCAAGGGGAGGAAGGACGGCGAAGGTATAACCGGCAGAAGTTCGCACTTATGCGTGAAATAATGAATAACACCGGACAGGGTGGTACTGCTGTCATTATCAATACTGCGATGTTCCTGTTGTGGCGCAAGCGGAAGTATCTGAAAAAATACGGATGCCGTTTACTGCTGCAAGTTCACGACGAACTAGTGTTTGAAGCGCCGAAGGAACACGAAGAAAAAGTCAAAGTGTGGATTCGGGCTACGATGGAGCAGGCAGGCAAGCTAGTTGTGCCTGTACTGGCTGACATAAATTCGGGACCCAACTGGCAGGAGGCAAAATGACAGACTACTGCGAATGCGGAATTAAGCTACAGGGTGGGTATTGTCCGCGCTGTCAGAAACAGGTTGTCACCGAGGAGCAGATTCGCGGAGTCTCCTTCCCGAAGTATTGCACAGACCTGTTGGACTCTTTGGACACCCGCGAACGGCAACAGATGGAATCGCTCCCAAAGGTGCTTGCGACTGTGGCGCTCGATTACAAGTGTGACCAGTGTGGAACTCCCATGCCCAACGCTTGCCGCGCCAAGTGTTCGAACTGCGGGTGGGAGAAACCCTGTTAGTTATCTGCTGGTACCAGCAGAAGTGGAGGCAGCCATGAATGACGACATCAAAGGTATGCGTATCAAGTGCGCAGCCATTCGTCTCGAAGACGGAAGGGTATTCACCGGAGCCAACCACCGGGAGGCTTTCGATGCCGGGCACGCGGAAGAGGCTGACCGACTAATGGTCAATCGAGCCGAGTCTGGTTTTGTAACTGAGTGTGGGCGGTTCGTTCGACGCAAACCTGCGCTCCGAATCGCGCAGGCTGCTGGTCAGTTGATAAACGAGGAAATAGCCAACTGGAACACTGGACTGACCAGCGAGGATTTGAAATGAAGAAGGCTTGGATAAACGAGATGGTAGCCGTCAAGAAGTCAGCCTTGACGAAGACTGCCTTGAATAAACTCAAGAAGGACCTGACGATTCGTACCAAAGGGTTCCGCGAGTTTCATGAGGTAGAGGTTTTCGTTGAGAACGACAAGTGGCTGTGGCTACCTCGAGTATTCGGTTACCGCCACTTGCGCCGCAAAGGTTTTACCTTTCAAGACAAGCGGGCGATGGGGCCGGACCTACCGTTTAAGGTGAACTGGAGTCTTCTCGACCAGCCGCCTTACCCGCCTGACCAGAGTATTCTGGTGAAGCGGGTAGTAGAGAAGGCGAAGAAAAACGGTTTCGGAGGGTTCGCGGTAGCGCCTACTGCCTCCGGCAAGACCTTGATGAACTCATACATCGGCGCGTTGCTAGGCGGGCCTACGCTCATTGTGGTCCACAAGTCCGACCTTATTAAAAATTGGCGCAACTCCATCCAGGGTTTTGAGGTGGATGGTAAAAAGGTATGGACGATTCGCTTGGGAAACAAGAAGCCCAGGATAGGCTACATTCGGGGTCCCAAATGTCAGTTCGGTCCTCGCTATCCCTTCGTGATTGCGACGGTGCAATCGCTTGCAGAAAAGGACTACCCCGAAGAACTTTACTCAGCGTTTCGTACCGTGTTGTTTGACGAATGCCATCATCTACCCGCTACTACGTTCCTGACAGTAGCATACAAATTCAAAGCAAAGTACCTGCTAGGCACTACTGCAACGCTGCGGCGTAAAGACGGTACTGAAAAAGTATTCGCGCAGGCGTTGGGTGATACCCTCTACACGATGGTCAGAAAAGATGTGCAGGGCAAAGTGTTTTTCATTCCCGTTCCGTTCATCATCCAACCTGGCAGATTGCGGGCTGCGGGTGTCTTATCTTTGGCAAAGATAGGCACGACGTTCGCCTCGCTAGACTATCGAAATGAACTTATAATAGAGCACGTCATCAAAGCCTATAAGCAAGGACGCAAGAACCTGGTTATCGCCTCGACGCGGGACCATCTTGCGAACCTGTTTGAAATGCTCCCGCCCATCATACGCAAGAGGGCGGGTTTTTATATTGGTGGCCGCTCGGAGGAGGAACTCGACAAGGCAGCGAGTAAGCAAATCCTGTTTGGAACCTATGGAATGGCGTATGAGGGCATGGACGTTCCTGACATTGATATGCTGACTCTGGCGACTCCGGTGAAAGACGTCGAGCAACCTGTTGGCAGAATCCTTCGACAGCATGAAGACAAGATGCGCCCTGTGATTGCCGATTTTGTAGACCGACACAAGACTCTAGTGAAATGGGCGCGGGACGGTCGCGCTCCCTACTACCGACGCGAAGGATTCAAATTCATGACGGGGATACCTGTAGCATGAATTACTGGGAGAAAAACAAGAAGGCGCTGTCTGTCAAGCGGAAGAAGAAGTGGGCGGAGGACCCCGCTTTCCGCAAGCGGCAGAAGGAGCGTGACCAGGCTCGCCGTCAGAAACTTCGTCAAGAGAAACTCGAAGGCGTGTTAGCAGGGATGAAGCAGAGACTTATCCAGTCATTTGACGGGTCGCTGTCTGTGCCCAGGTTAGGCATCGTATCATCTGAAACTGTGGGGCTTACGACGACAGGGTTAGGGTATGTACTCGACCGCTCCCGCGACACTGTGCAGGCGTGGCTGGCGCAGGGAGTTTTGCCGGGATATTCCGAACGATGGGGCAGCTATCGTCTGTTTCACCGGGACTACTGCAATGTCATCGTCGAAGCCTTCTACGAAATGTTACAGGAGAATCTGCGGGGAAACTCGCGCCGGTTCAAAGAGATACTTACCGCAAAGGTACAGGCGTCTAAATTGGAGGTACTGCCAAATGGCAGCAAAGAAAAAGAAAAAGAAAAAGAAGGTTGTGCAGAAGGGCGTGGACAAAGGGAAGGCTAGCTTGAAAATCACTGAGCGAACCGTCACTTTGAAAATGACGGTGAACAAGGCGGCGAAGGCAGGCGCGGAGAAGCTGGTTCAGAAGAAACTGGGCGTCTCCGTATTTCCCATTGAAGTGCCGCTGTCAACTGTGCGCGTCAAGACGCACGGGACGTTCAATATGGGGGACTACAATTCTGTACAAGCGTCTGTCGAAATCGAAGACAGTACCATCTCGCATCCCCAAGCGAGGTCAGCGCTGGTCGATGTGCTGACAGCCGAGGTTTTGGACTTCAACGCGAAACTGGCGCACCGGGCAGCCGCGCGTTTGTTCAACCGTGAATTACGGAAGGAGGATTTGGACGCATGAGTCTAGACAAAAAGAAGTACGACCTTTCGGGCCTGGATAACGCCCCTGACGCCGAACCGAAGGAGCAAGTCAACCTTCGGGACCGGTCGCAAGCGGACAGGCAGAAGGACAACGAGGAAATGATGCGGGCCGTCATGAAAAAAGAGAAGGAAGGATGGACGCACATCTCTGACAAAGTTGTTCAGTACGTTCGACCCACAGGCTACGGCATGGTGACGCTTGTTCGTGGTGAGTGGAAGTGGGTTGCCGACCGCAACGGTCAACCTCGCAGAGAAGGCAGTAGGGCGCTGCTGGAATCTGCCATGAAAGACGTACAGGAGGTCATCAACTAATCTGCTGGTACCAGCAGACTTTGGCACGGCACTAGGAGGATTTATGTTGCACGACCAGAAAGGCTCTCCGACCAAAGGGCGCAAACGATTGGCGGAAATTTCCGCTTCCGTCAACACGAAGTTCGGGTCGCACGTTACGCTGCCTTTGAGCAAGGCGGCGGTAGCGCGGGTGCTTCGATTGCCCTTCGGTATTCTCGAACTCGATTGGCGCACGGCAGGCGGGGTTCCCATGAACCGTATCAGTCGGATATGGGGAAAGCCATCGAGTCTCAAGTCCACCACTTGCCTTCGGGTGGTTCGCACCGGGCAGCACTACTGCCGGCACTGCAAGTTGCCCATCGTCTTGAATCCGGAGACGGGTGACATGGACTGTGCCTGCCCCAAACCTCGCTGGACCATGATGGACCCTACGCAGTTCAACGCGCTGTCAGAGTTCGACTATGAGTCCAGTTTCAATCTCCTGGCAGGTCAGCTGCCGCAGAAGGCAAAGAAGAAAACGGGCGGTTTCGCGGTGATGGCGGGAAAGAACGATGCCGGGAAGAAAGTGAATATCGAGTTCATGCACACTGACCGCTGTGAGCCTTTCCGCTGCCTCTACATCGACACAGAAGGTTCCATCGACGAAGCGTGGGCGAAGGCGAATGGGGTAGATACAGACCTGTTGCTGCTCATGGGCGGCAACTGGGCGGAGCAGGTTCTCGACTTAACGGAAGACATCATCCTCATGAATGAGGTTGACCTGGTCATTCTCGATTCCCTCGATATGCTCACTCCCGGCGACACACTGGAAAAGGCGCTGTCGCAAACTCCGAAGGTTGCGGGTAAGGCGAACGTCATGACTCGCGCCATGCAGAAGTGGACAAGCGCCATCAATGCAGGTGGGCTACTCAATCGCTACACGCCTACCATCGTTATCGTCGCGCAGGTTCGGGCGAAAGACATTGGCAAGCCCTGGGCCAGCTTGTCGCCGTCAGGCGGCTGGGCGGTGGGGCATGGTATCAGCCTCGATGTCAAACTTGAGCCAAAGAAGTATGAGTACAAAGGGGCGAGTGCATTGTTCGGCAACTTCGGGTGCCGGATAGCAAAATCGAAAGTGGGCGGCTTTCCCCGGTCATCGGGAATCTTTCGATTCTGGCTGCGTCCCGGCAAGGGTAAGCTGGTAGGCGATACGGAAGATGTCGAGATGGTGATGGAGCACGGCCTGGAGCACGGCTTCATCGTCAAGGCGAAGGGTTACCTTCTTCAGTCTGAGTTTCTGTCTGAGGGAGTGGGGCACTTCAAGACCCAAAAGGCGCTGCGGCAGTTCTTGAATGAGAATGTTTCAGTGTATCTAGACCTTCGCAACCGAGTGCTGTCTCACCTCATTGGAGAAGACATCACTATCACCTTGCCGTCAGAGAAAATTGCGGCGGAGGATGAAAAGGCGATGAAGAAAAAGAAAATGAAAACCGTCGCAGAGGTGAAGGCGGAGCGGAAGGCCAAGAAGAAAAAGAAGTCGCTGAACGAGGAGCTGTTCGAGGTAGTGTAGTCTGCGGGTACCAGCAGATAACGGGGGTAAACATGAAAGCGTATGTGAGAGTGAAGCAGGTGCTAACTGCGGAGCGGTGGTTCAAGGCAGGCGACGCAGAAGGTGTAACCGTCAACCCGGCGCTGCCCTTAGGCAGCAACACTCCGCTACTATGCGGCATCTGTCAGCAAGGTTTGTCAGAGCACGGGGCGTTGCCTTTGCCGAAAGACCATCCGAACCGGCGCAAAGGGGAGACGCACTACATGGTGTGCCCCGGTGACTTCATCATCACAGGTCACAACGGGAGCCGATTCCCTGTTGCGCCGCAGGCATTTTTCGACACCTATGAACTCTGCGACGAGAAAGGCAACGCGCTGCCTGACGGTCGCGCGGTAATTCAGGGAGAGAACACTGACTTCTATGTGAGCGACGGTTCCTAAATGAGTCTTCGACCGAAAAAGAGAAACCGGCCAGTACAGTTGCCTCCGAAGCGGAAAGACCGGGTGGTCCGCGGGTGTGACAGGCAAGAGGCCGAGGGTGCCCGCATCCTTCGCGGTGAGAAGACGCGCGGGAGTGGATGCGGTAATGACAAAGGCGATGTAAAGAACTTCTTCGCCAGAGAGGAAGCAAAGACAACTAGCAAGGGGTCGCTGGCTATCAAAATGGAAGTCCTTTGCAAGATATGTCGAGAAGCAAGAGCAGAGGGCAAGGTGCCTATTTTGCAACTCGGTTTCGACAAGATGCCGGGGGAATTTTCTAGTGATTGGTTCGCCGTACCCGCTGATGTGTTTGATGTCATGTGCGGCGTGTTGACTGCGGTTAATGGTTCCCAATTCGAGGAGGCTCAGGAATGGTTGAAGCGGCTGTGCTAGAGGAAATCTCCTACGAGGATTTGCTGCCTCGGGTTCGCTTAGATAAGGCGGTAATCACTTACCATGATGCTACGCCTACTTCTACTCCCGGTAATAAGGTGCGCGTCTTTCGCGCGTCGGCAATGCACTCCTTCTGTCCAGTAGAGTCAGCCTTCGCCATCAAGCTCATTAAAAAGAAGGCGTGGGACAAAGTGCAGCAGTGGAATCGTACCAAGACGTTGCCGGGCAAAGTTATCCCCATCGTGGATACAGGGACAGTGGTGCACAAGCAGTTGCAATACTATGCAGGGCTTACCCGCAAGGTTCGCAAGGGTCAGTGGCGCTGTCCCGCCTGTGGATTCCTGACCCACCGCAAGGTAGCCATGCCGATGGTCGAAGTGCTTGATAAACTGACGGACCTTGATGTCGAATACCCTGCGCCTTGCCCGAAGTGCAAAGGAGGGAACCTTTATATGTTTCCTCCCTGGTTATATGTTGAGCCGCAAGTGCAGGAGAAAGTGAAGGGTGTCCCTGAGATGTTGAAGGTAACGGGGCACATTGACGGTCTTTGGGAAGTGCGGGTGCGCGTGGGTAAGCAAGTGGTATGGGTGCGCGTTATCGTGGATTACAAGACCATCAACAAAAACGGGTTCGAGGAGAAGTATGGGGGAGGGCTGCCTAAGCAGGAGCATGTCCCTCAGATGCAGACTTACCTCAACCTGGCTGATGTTGAGTTCGGGCTAATCATTTACTACTGCAAGGACAACTCCCAGCAGAAGTACCGGTTCGTGAAACGCAATCGGTCCTATTGGGTTGACATTCTGAAGAAGGTGAAATGGGCGCGGAAGGGTAACTTGAAGGCGAAAGCAGACTACCGGGTGTGCCCGAATGTTGGGCACCCAAAATCACGCGAGTGTTTCTTTCAGGAAGCCTGTTGGGGTAAAAAGGCTCCCGAGAATTTTCTCGCCTAACAAGGTAAAATAGGTATGGAGGTGGCACATGAAGAAAGGCAGTTCTCTACTCGAGTCCCAGGACGTTCAAGCGATGGGACCGAAGGCGATGGCCCGCGCAGTGCGTGGGTGCGTTGCGTCTATTCATACCAGCTACTACAACTTGGGGGCGCTGCTCCTTCGCGTTCGGGACGAGGGACTGTTTGTCAACTGGGATGGAGTCGAGTACGAGTTTTTCGACGAGTGGTGTGAGGAGGTGCTTAAGTTTCGCTCCCGTAAAGCACAACACCTAATCACCATCCACAAGAAAATCGTGGACCTGGAACCCCCGTCGGTCTACAAGCGCCGACTGCTTGACCTGGGATGGGCAAAGGTGTCACAGGTTCTTCGCATCGTCTCGACTGTGCCCCAGTTGAAGAAGTGGGTCAAGAAGGCGGAGGGCATGACGCTTCGCGAACTCACCAGCAAGGTCAAGTATGAGGCGCAGGAGGGCAAGGGTAAGACGGATGACGATGTTGCCATCTCGATGGTGGAGAACACAGTCAACCGTCGGTTCAAGCTGAACGAGTCGCAAGCCGAGACGGTGGACAAGGCGCTCGACATTCTCACCAAGCGGTTCCCGTCACAGTCCGATGGTGAGCGTTTGAATATGATGGCGCTGGCGTATCTGTCTGCGCACGTTCGGGACGATGAAGGTGGAGCCGTTATCGAACTCGGCTACCTAATCGACCAGCTGGAGAAAATCTACGGAGTCAAGCTCAAGGTGGTGCAGGGTAGCCGGAAGGCAACACCGAAGGCTCTGAAGAAAAAGAAGAAAAAGAAGGTCGGCTAGTGGACACTGCAAAGTTCAATCAAATGCTCCGGTCGGCACGAAATGGTGGTCGGACTGTCATTGGCGGCGCGGCTTCTGAACTACAAGCACTGTTCCGCAAGATGACGGTGGGCTTCCTTCGCAAGAAGGGCGTTCGCTTCGAGGCGACTCTTGTAGACGACCTCGTATCGGCGCTGTTCATTCGGTTGCTTGGCCATAAGACTATCCCCAAAGGGTACACTTGGAACTCTTGGTTCTACTACGCCATCAAGTCGGTGTGGTCTGAATACTGCCGAGACATCCTGTGCCTGCCGGAGCGGTCGCTTGACAGTGACCCGGAAGTATCCCGACATTCTGCTCACGGGTTGCCTATCCCTATTGAGGCGAACGCTCGATTGCTGGAAGGTAATTTGGTTGAGCATTTACGTTCCAAAGCGTTGAAAGCCGGTCCCGTTGTCACGCCTGACCAGGAGGTTTGGCGGTGGGCAGTCAATATGCTGCTCGACTACGGGACTATTCAGAACGAGAAGAACGCAGCCGTGCGTTCTGGCCTCTCAGTCGATGCCTGCCGGCTGATTATCTTCCGGGCCATCCTCAAGGCCCGGCTGTTGTTCGAGGACCTCTATGGGCGCCAGGAACAGTACACACTCGAAGAGTGCGCCGAAGCCCGCGACCTTGCCGGACGTATTTTTTAACAAAAATACGTCCCAAAAGGAGCGGGAATTGCTATTGGCGCAAGTGTTACTATCTGGTAACACTGGCGGGGAGGCGGTCACCTTCCTCACAGCCCGCATATCGCCCCTCAGAGCCTTCGCCCTGCTGAGACGTCTTTCCGGTCTTACTCTGTGCCTTCCGCGCGATATAGAGGCTGTCTCGCTGCTCTCCTGCAAAGACAGAGGGGTGTTTGAGGTCGAATCTGAGGCCCTGGCATCTGCTGGTACCAGCAGATGGCTCCGGTTCCCTCGCTTTAGGGAAGTCTTAGGGACAGTGGAGCGGGTCCAGTGTTTCTTCCTCTGCCGCAGGCTTGGGAGCCGCAAAGAGGTCGCAGACCGTTTGGGGTGGTCTGAGGAAGAGGTTAGGAAGGTTGACGACACGCTACGCAAGCGATTGCGGCACCTGAAAGGGATAGCATGGTAACGCAGGCTCAGGTCGGTGAAGTCGAGGATGTCCTCGACCTGTTCAAGGCTGCTCAGGAGCAGGACACTGCTGCCCTTCTCTGGTTCAAGTCAAGCCGAGACGTGATGGCTATGATTCTTGCGTGGAGCAAGGTACCTGCTAAGTTGAAGGTGTGCGGGACGAAGGTGCCAAAAGACCTTGTAGAGCGGTGGGCATGGCTTTGGAAGAATTACGAGTTCTCTGTCATCGAGTGGTGTGACCTAGCTGGAGTTGTCGATTACCGATACGGCACCCGTCTCGCTTCCCGCATCATTCGGCTTCGTCTAATCTTTCCCGACAACACCTACGCGAAGTGGCTGGAGCAGTACATCACCCTGAGCGCCCTTCACGCTACGACCAAGAAGTCGCCCAAGAAGGAGAAAGGCAAAGCAGGAAAGGTTTCTGGTTTGCCGCCTGAATTGAGCGACGATGATGACGACGATGACGATACTGTAATTGGATTTGGAAGGCCGTAGGTAGATGGCAAAGAGCAAAATCCAGTGTCAGATATGCGGGCGGGAGTTTACCCGCATTACACAAAGCCATTTGGACCTATGCTCGCCGGGTTTGAACCTGACGGAGTATCGTCGAATCTACGGCGCTACCTCTCCCGGCGGTCTGAGCAAGTCGGCGTTGTCAGCCTACGCAGGTGACATCGCAGAGATGGTTGTCGAAGCCATCAACAAGGACGACACTCTTCTGACCGACATCGCTACCCGCGTCGGTCAGCACCTTTTCTCTGACGAGGCTCGCGGCAAAATCATGGGAACAGCCATGATGTTGCTTGCCGAGCGGAGCGCAACCTACCGCAAGATGCTGGAGCACCTCCAGACTCTTGATTCCGAAATCTTCCGGCCGGAGCGAATCGAAGCAGGCGGTCCTGGCGGCGAGCCAACCGATACGCTCACGCTGCTCCAGATGGCCAAGTACACCAACAAGCGAGTTCGAGACTCGGAGGATACTCTACTGCGTCTGCTGAAGTCGGCTATCGACGACAGAAAAACGCAAGGAGTGAATGTGAACCTCCAGCAGAACTTCACGGGCGCACATGAACGTATCGCCATCCCTCAGTCCTTTGACCCGAAGCAGAGGGAAGCGTTGCGGCGCCTGGGTACCCGGTTGGTCCGCAATCCGAAAACAGTGCGGGCCTTAATTACGAAAGCGAAGCAAAACGATGACGAAGAAGTTACCGAAGTCGAAGCCGTGGAAAAGTGATGCTCCCATTCCTCTTGACGACGACGCGCTGGGTTCAGTGCTTGATTCGCTCAACAAGGGAGACATCGAACTTTTCCAAAGTCTCAATGCCTCTGAGCGTCAGTTCGTTCTTGACCTGGTTGAATCACTAGACAAGGGTGATACCTCTCTCCTCGAAGCCCTTTACGCTGTAGACTATGAAGGTGTCCCTGTGGAACCGGACATCTTCTTTTCCGAGTCCGATTACATGGGGCATATCGGACGCGACATTTACAAAGCGTGGTGGGGCCATCTACTCAAGTGTGCCGACCCTGCGAACGGAATTTATGAAGTAATCCTGACGGGACCGATTGGAAATGGGAAAAGTTTCGTCGCCATGCTCCTGATGGCTTACAAGATATACCGTATTTCCAAACTGCGAGACCCCGCCCGGTTCTTTGGGCTTGCCAAGAAGTCACAGATAGTCTTCGGGGTCTACTCTCTCACCCTCTCGCACGCAGAAGATGTCGGCTTCTACAAGCTCCGTGACCAGTTCATTGACGAATCACCATACTTCAAGGAAGTATTCCCGCGTCGGCCGTATGGGACAGACACAATCGAGTGGCCGCAAAAAAGTCTAAAGGTCATTACAGGGTCGAGCGCCCTGCACGCTATCGGGAAGGATTTGTTCGCCATCGCCATCGACGAAATCAACTTCATGGCGAAAGGCAAGGCGACGGCAGCCAAGGCGCATGAACTCGCTAACGCAGTTAGTCGTCGTCTTGAATCCAGATTCATGACGGGTATCGGAGCGAGGGATGTACCTGGTATTTGTATCTTCATTTCCTCAAAGAAGGCAGAGACAGACTATCTGGACCAGCGAATTATGAAAGTCAAAGGAACGCCAGGTGTGCATGTTGTGGATGGCCCTCAGTGGGAGTTTCTCGCGGGGGACAAAATCAACTACTGCGGAGAATCTTTTCGAGTTCTGCTAGGCGATGCTACACACGACCCGCAGATTTTAGACGAGGTAACTTTTCTGGATGCGGGAGGAGTGCGTGTGCGGGCTGGATTGTCTCAGTATGAGGAAGCCCGTATCGAAGGTAAAATCATCGACGTGCCTGTTGAGCATTACAAAGCATTCATGGAAGACATTATCGGAGCCATTCGAGACGTAGCCGGTATTGCTACGTCGGCTACCGTGAACTTCTTTCCCAGGAAGAAAATCATCCAGGAGATGTTCGATACGGGTACACACCTACCTAAGTATTTCCGCTCTGAAACCATCAAGATGGTCATCCGGTCACCGATAAAACTGACGGAACTATTCGACCTCGACTTAGCCTGCGCGGTGAGTATGTCGCGGCGTACGCCCTACCGGCATCCCAATGCTCCTCGGTATGTTCATGTTGACCTTGCACGCAACAAGGACTCAGTGGGCATCGTCATGGTTCATCCCAGTGAGTTCATCGTGCAGAAGGGTGACGACGTACACGGCACTGAGGAACAATCGGTGCTCAAGTTTCTCGAGGTTGATTTCGTCATCCGGGTGAGGACAGACGACTCGGGTGAGGATGTGGACTTTAACAAGATTGAGGAGTTCATCATCTGGCTCAAGAACAACGGCTTCTGGATTCGTCGAGCGACTTACGACAGCTGGCAGTCGGCGGGCAGTATTCAAGCGTTAAAGACTTTCGGCATCGACGCTGGCGTAAGGTCCGTTGACAAGACCATTATGCCGTATAGAATCTTGAGTAGGATTATGCACGACAGGAAGATTTCGTGCCCGAACCATGAGTATCTGAAGAAGGAGTTGGGTGAACTTCTGTTCAAGTCCGGGCCTGGGCAGGAGAAAGTGGACCACCCTGAAACGTCGTCAGATGGCCAGCCCGGTAGCAAGGACTGTGCAGATGCGTTGGCAGGGTCAGTGTACGAATGCGTGATAGACAAACTCACGCCTGCTGATGGCCCCTTGGACGCCTCTGCTAGTTTCTCGTCTAAATATGACGACTATTTGCCTGACCTCGAGAACATCCGGCGTGACTTCGACATGCCGTAACGAAAGGAGACTCCAATGGCAAACTTGCTGGAGTACCTGAAGAACCCCATCCCCTCTCTTCTCAGCCTGTTCAACTTGCACCGCGTCACGCCTGGGCCTGTTCCCCCTCGGCCGACATCCGACCCCCGAGACCCCTACGGCGCACGGCCCCCGTCCAGGGAACAGCAGAAGGACCCCTTCCAGCGGCCTTCACAAACCATTGCGGATTCCATCAAGCGGCGCGCCCACCTGAACCGAATCGAAAAGTACGCCATTTATGAGGAGATGGACCGCGACCCGCTGAACGACGAAATCCTCAATGCCTACGCCGAAGCCATTACCGCTCTGAACTACGACAAAGGCGTAGTCTTTTGGGTGGTTGCAGAGAACGAAGATGTGCAGAGAATCCTGACGGATATGTACGCTTCCGTAGGTGCGCAGGAAAAGGCGTTCGCACAGGTGCGGGCGATGTTGAAGCACGGCGACAATTTCCTTGGGTTGAAATATACCGAACGGTCTTCGGGCATTGTTGCACTCCGGCATTACGAACCGTGGAAAGTCGCGCGGATTCAAGACGAACTGAATCGCCTGTCAGGCTTCGCTCCCGCGGACGGGTCAGGTGAGCCATCCAAGATAGACAGTGATGCCGTTCCACCCTACGACATCCTGCACCAACGTCTCCTGTCGAAGGACCAGGATACCGAGTATGGCACAGGTCTCTTCGATTCGTCGTGGGAGGATTGGGAAGACCTTCAGTCTATGATGGACCAGATTGTTCTCCAGCGTCTGCTACGGCGACCTGACCGCCTCATGATTTTGATGGATTCGACTGGTATGTCTCTCCAGGAGGCATTCGAGGCCATCAAAGTTTGGGAGTCGTACCTCTACAAGGAAATCAACGTGAACACTGGTCAGCGTATCCTGGAATCGCGCGGGATACCCATGACGGAGAACCGCGACCTCATTATTCCGAAGGGGCCGAACAACGGGACTACTATCGAGAATTTCCCCGCGTCTGCAAACAATGACCTCTACCGTGACTGGGACATCGTGTTATCAAAGTATCTCGGAACGAACGGGGTTCCGAAGGGATACTTCGGATTTGAGGGAGGGGACTACCGCTCTGACATGACGCTGGCGAAGCAGGACCCAAGGTTCGCCAAGCGTGCCCAGCGCGGACAGTTCTCGTTCCTGCAATCCATGACACGCCTCGGGATGATTCACTTGGCGCTGGTTAACATGGACCCGTTCCGTAAAACCAACCGCTTCGAGGTTCATGGGATGCCGATTTCCAACTTCATGGAAATCGAATACAACGAATTGCTCCAGATGCGGTGGGACCTGGTAGACCGCATGGCGCGGGTTGCAGAAGACCTGCGCCTTAATCCTGTTACCTGGATTCGCTACGTTCTCATTAACGTCGGCAAGTTGCCTTCTGACTTAGTAGATTCGCTGATGGCACAGCAGCAGGAAGAGAGCCTGGAATCGCCACAGGCGGCAGAGATGGCAGCGGCGTTAAAAGAGAACAAGGAGCTGGTCGAGAACCTAAACGAAGTCGAGCGTTCCCTGCAAGCCTGCCGGCACTTCTCTGGTCCCCAACTCGGCCTGACTGAGGATAGGGTGAAGGAGTTCGTACAGGTTGGCAAAGACAAGGAGATTCCCGACAACCTCTTCGATGCAAAAAGCGGGGGCGCGGCAACGGTTCGGAAAATGCAGGAGGAACGGGCCAAGGCGCGGTTAGACCGCTTGAACGCCATGGCCTGTAGCATCGGATGAAGTACCAGGACTTGATAATCGAGCTGTCGCTGGAAGCCCGCATTCCTCGCAAAGAAGCCAAGCGAGTAATGCAGGCCCTTGCGGATGTTCTCCAGCGAAACCTTATCGCCGGGCACGACATCCACATGCGAAACATCGGCCGATTCCAACGAGGTGTAGTCGCGCCACGGGGCAAACCTCTGAACGGCTGCAAGCCGAAACCTGCGAACGTCATCCATTTCCGTGCCGCCAGGTCTTTTTTGAACAAAATGAGGCAGTCATGAGCGACGAGCAACAGCCCTACCAGGAACCTGACACTCGTATTCTGGTGAAGCGGAACTCGTTCTGCCGGAAGTCTCCCACTGGGAAGCACAAATGGGAGGTTTATCACGGGCAGTGGATTTGTAAATACTGTGACTACATGACCAGCGAAGACGTGCTGGTCGGTTGAGGATATGTCTGATGGCTAAACGGACCCCGAACATTCAATACGACTACGATGCCGACCGATGGGTGACCCGTGTGTTCTTCCCGACTAGCACTTGGGAATACGCGGAAATGAGCCTCGCGCACTTCAATGCCTTCAAAGAGAAGTTGACGAAAAATTTTGGTCGGGCGATTGCATACTTAAAACTCTTCCCTTCGACGCAGGTAGAGTCTGCTGGTACCAGCAGACGGTCAGGTATTGTTGAACTCGATGGAACCTATTGGTTTCACAAAGACGACGCCGGCATCTCTTCGGTAGAGGAACCGTTCTCAAACTTGCTCCACGACACAAACCTGCCCCGGCTATTGCGGGACTTTGATACCTGGCTGGTTGACATGCGCCTTTGCACGCTGCGTGAAGGCAAGGCTATAGGGTCCTCCCAGGCCCGCACAGGAACCCGTGACAGCGTTTTCCTTTCGCGTCTCAAGTCGAGCCCGAACTACCAGCGAAACCTTCGTACGCAGAAGACTCAAGGGATGAAACAGTACGAGCGGTTGGCAAAGGAAGCAAAGACAGAGCTACGGAGAATGCTTCGGCAGTTTCACGACGGCTCCAAGTCTTTTGCAGAACTCCAACGTGATTCGGCTGACTTCTTCGAGCACTTTTACGCGCGTATCTGGGAAGCGGGGCGAAAGGCTAGCGGGCTTGACCTGTACGTTCCTGAAGCCAACCCCACGCGCAAAGAGAAGGAATGGCTACGCTCTGCTACGCGCGAAGAGTTGCAGTTCTGGCAGAGTTTCCTCAAGGAAGTCAAAGCAGGTGATGTTCCGTTCAAGGATGACCTGGCTACGGACCAAGCAACCGTGCGGCCGCCTCAACGCCGCTACACTGTAGAAGAACGCCTGGCGATGTACCTCGAGGGGTTGCAGGCTGTTTTTGAGAACGGTAGGGTAAGCGGGATGCCGAATAACTTGCTGTTTTACTGGTTCGGTCCGAAACCTGGCGAGAAGGGCATCTGTCGAGGGTGCGCCTACATCGTCGAGCGGCAACCGTTCACCAAGGATACACTACCCGCAGTACCCCGGAGCGGGGCGACTCCCTGTTTAACCAACTGTCGGCACAAGCTGGTGGTTCGACAGGCGACACTGAAAGAGGTTGAGCGGCGCAGAGCAAAACTGCCGAAGCGGGAGTCGATGGTACGCGCCCTGGCCAATTTGAAGGAAAGCAAACCTCGCCATCGGGTGAAAGGTAAGTTGGTTAACCCTTGGCAGAAGTAGGTCTGCTGGTGCCTGCAAATGAGTCACATATTCATAGACCCTGGTTTTCGGGCGCTGGGTGTAGTTATCTACGATGCGGTCGGCAACAGTATTCAAGACCACGGCGCTCTGTTGTCGGACCCCAAGGACTACGCGACTGCAAAAGCGGCATTAGGAGCGTCGAAAGCTGACGCAGAGTTCATGGAGCAGGTCGCAAAGTTCCTTACCAAGTTCAACAAGAAGCACAAGCCGGAGAAAGTCTTCTTGGAGTTGCCGCACGGCGGTCAGAGTTTCCGGGCGGTGAAAATGTTGAGTCAGGTCAGCGGCACAGTCATTGGGTGGGCGACTGCTTACGGAAAACCGATGGTCTACTATACCCCCGAGCGAAATAAGAAAACTGCGACAGGCGACATACACGCATCCAAGGAGTTGATGGAACTTGCCGTGCGCCGCAGGTGGCCCTCTCCGCTTTGGGCGCAACTTCCCGACAGTGAACGCAATCACATCGTCGATGCGGCTGCGTTAATTCTAGCCGCACAAGCCGCAGGCGACATTTAACCGCAATCGCTTGCACTTTTCAAACTCAAGTGAGGAGGACAGTATGCCTGAAGAACAGAAGCCTGAATCGCTGATTGACGCTGCGGAACGAAAAAACCGCACCGAAATACTTTCGGAGTACGTCATGGATGTTATTCCTGAAGGCGCTACGCCAACATATGTCCAGGTCAAGGAACTCTATTGGCCGCGCAAGGCAGTGTCCGACAAGGTGCTGGAGTGTGTCGAGGAATTGTTTGGGCAGTTAATCAAGACATCCAAGACGCCGGAATCCCTCATGCGCCGTATCGCCATGCTGCGTGTGCATCCGAACGCGAAGGTGATGATATGGACCGAAGCCTTCAAGCGACTGTTTGACACTGTGAGGGGTAAAACGCAGGAAGAAGTGGTCGAGGAAACAAAGGGAAATTACCACGCAGTCAGGCTTGAGGAATTGGCATAAGGGAAATAGAATAAAAGCCGCTAACCCCTACCCATTAAGGAGATACGTCACATGGGCAGCAAAAAAGAAGTGAAGCTACGCGCGTTGCTCGACAAGATACTGCTCCGGCGAGCAGTTGTCAAAGAGTACGAAAAGGCAACCGCAGCGCTGTCAGCCTCTCTGCAAAAGAGCATGGAGGATGAAGGCATCGTGAACCTGGACGGAGCCAACGGCGGGAACGCCCTTTTCTCGCAGTCCACTTCCATCAAGATGCCTTCGACACCGAAGGAGGTGATGGAGCACTTCGATGTGCGAACAATGGCAGCCCTGCTGGCCGGTGCTACGGTCAACAAGGAGAAGCAGGTCTTCCTTTCTCGCGCCTTCGAGGACCGGGACTTCTCTAAGGTTCTCTCCGCAGGCAGGTCGCCTCGGTTCACAATCAAACTGCCACAGAGCAAGGAACAGAAGGTTATGATGTCGAAGGCTATCAAGGCTGACGAGGCTGAACTCGACAAGAAGGTGGACGCTCTCCTCGAAGCCTACCAGGGGACCGAGAAAATGAAGGCGCAACCTGACAACCCCAAATCCGAAGAGGTGTGGGAGGAGCAGGCCGCGGAGAAGGCTAGCAAAAAGAAAAAGAAGGCGGCAAAGAAAAAGAAGTCGAAGAAGTAACCGGCGCATCCGCGCGGGCGCCGGTTTGTCCGTTCTCTGATGTTCTGTTTTTACAGGAGTTGCAGTCATGGCCAAGAAGACCAAGAAGGGAACCAAGAAGAAGGGTGCAGACCTCGCCAGCCTGACTCTCGAAGAGTTGCTGGAGGAGATGCGCCGCCGGAATCTCACGCCGGTCGTCGTGCCGGGGGATGTCGACGTGAACATCAACGTCGGCGCCCCTGAAGACGACGAGGAGGAAGAGGAGCCGGAAGAGGAAGAGGAAGAGACTGAGGAAGAGGAGGAGGAAGAGGAGCCCGAGGAAGAAGAGGAAGAAGAGGAAGAGGAAGAAGAGGAAGAGGAAGAGGAAGAGGAAGAAGAGGAGGAAGAAGAGGAAGAAGAGGAGGAAGAAGAGGAGGAAGAAGAGGCCCAGGAAGATTGGGACGAGTATCACATCGACAACCTCGGTCTGACCAAGTCCATCAAGAACAAGCTGGAGAAGGCCGGTATCGAGGCTATCGGGGAAGTCAAGAAGGGCGTCAAGAAGACGGCGGCTTTCAAGAAAAAGACCAAGCTGACCGACGCCGAAATCAAGAAGGTCAAGAAGGCGCTCGCCGACCTCGACTAGGTTCTTCCTCTCACCGCACCGCAAGGGGCAGGGGTAACCCTGCCCCTTTCTTTTTGGCTTGTGCTACCGCTGCCCGCGTATAGGGACGGGGCGAAAATACCATAGAAGATACCTATACGCAGAGGCTCTGTCAGTCTGCTGGTACCAGCAGATGTTCATCCAGGGCTATCATGCTGTTACCTGCCGAATCTAGCGGGTATCGCAATAGTAGCGCATACGCGCTATACGGGCCGTCTGCTGGTACCAGCAGACTTCAAGCGAAACAGCCCTTTGCTAGCCTGCCTAATTCGGGTAGAGATTCCCCCCATACTCCCTGGATTTTGACAGGGTACCCCCATCAGAAGGTGAGCATACTAGCCCATGCGCTCCGATATGACAGGGCCAGAAAAAGTGGGAAAATCTGAGAGTTTGCGCGTATTTCGGTAGGTCTATAGATGTTGTAGATATAGAATATGCTTGTAGTTATAGTTGTTTCTTTCGTTCTTTTATCAGGAGGTCGTCATGACCGCGAAGGCAAAAGCAAAGGGGAAGAAGGCGAAGAAGGGTACGAAGGCGAAGAAGGCGAAGAAGGCCGCCAAGAAAGGCATGAAGGTCGCGAAGGACGCGAAGGGGAAGCCAATCAAGGGCGCGAAGGTCAACGAAGCGGGCTTCCGCTTCATCGCGCCGGGGGCGGTCATCCTGGACCCCAAGATTCTCGTCCGCCCGGAGGTGTCGCGTACCGACGCGAAGTTCAAGGAGCTCGTCGAGTCGGTGAAGAAGTTGGGCACGCTCATCCAGCCCATCGTCCTGAACATGACCAAGAAGGGTGCGAGGCTCGTCTGCGGTCGCCAGCGTCTCGACGCTGCCCGAATCGCCAAGCTCAAGTCGGTGCCCTACATCACGGTCGAGGGCACGGATGACGAACTGCTGCACATGGGTCTCGACGAGAATGAGGCGCGCGTGCCCATGAGCGTCGTCCAGGAGGCTCAGGTGATGCAGAGGGCTGCCAAGCTCCTGAAGAAGTCGACGGGCAAGACCCCGAGCAACGTGAAGTTGGCGAACGCGCTCGGGCGGTCCCCGCGGTGGGTGGCTGACCACCTCGGGCTGCTCGACCTGCCCGCGAAGGTGCAGTCGGCGCTCGACGAGAACGCACCGGGAGAGGTCACCATCGGGAAGTGCCACGAACTCATGCGGGTTCACCCGAAGGACCGAGAGCAGTTGGTGCCCGCCATGAAGAAGTTGAGCCTCAACCCCTTCCGGCACCTGCTCGAAAAGAAGGCCAAGGACGGCGACATCCGCTGGGCCAAGGGCAAGTCGAAGCCGCGCACGGAAGCGGGCAAGAAGGCGAAGTCGAAGGGCGTGGGCAAGGCGGAGAAGGCCATCTACACCGGCAAGAAGGTCAAGGAGAAGGGCGCCCAGGAGGCCGAGGTCGACATGAAGACGCCCAACCAGGTCATCAAGCTCATTAAGGTCCAGGAGAAGGCAATCCTCTCCGAGACCAAGAAGAAGTCACCCGACAAGGTCGAACTCGCGCACGCGAGGGGACAGATGACCGCTTACCTGACCGTGCTCAACCTGCCTGTCGCGGACTCCCTGAAGGGTTCGCTCAACGCGCACGACAAGAAGAACGGCAAGAAGGCCGCCAAGAAGGCTTCCAAGAAGAAGTCGAAGCCCAAGACCAAGAAGTAGGCGCTGCCTGCAAAAGGCCCCGGCGAGCAGTCGTCGGGGCTTTTTTATTGGTTTCAGATTCCTGCGCGGCTAGGCTAGATATTCGAGGCAAGCCATATATAATAATGATAATTAGTAATCGGTTTTAGGTTTGCGCCGTCGGTTCATTGGCGGCGTTTATTTTCAAATGCCAGTTGGAGGAAAGGTCATGAACGCATCCATCGGAGGTATCGTCGTCGTTACATCTGCCAAGGTTCTCGCAACTGTCGCGGAGGGCGGGCTCATTTACCTAGTGCCCAACAAGCTCCGGCTTATCCGGACAACACTGGGCGACAATGGATTCAGAGGAATCCGAACCGTTACCTCGAATGTCCAGTTTCTCAAGGACCTTCAGAAGGAAGCGGACCTCAACAAGGAGACAGGGGACTACCTGCCTGCGGACATTACGCAAGGGTCTCCCGCTTCGCCCAACACTGACGCACCGGGTGCGGCTTTCGCCTCTATCGAAGAGGGAGAGTTCATGACGGTGTCGCCGGGCCACTCGCTCAAGTACCTGGTGTGCAATCCGAACCACCGCTGGGCGCTGACCGTTCGCAACGGCGTCATCCATCTCTACCCGTGCGCCAAAGCGACGGCTAACAAGTCGTTCAAGCTCACCCAGGTCGTCGAGGTCAACGGAATGGCTTCCTTTATCTAGTCTGCTGGTACCAGCAGTAGTGGAGGTGCTGTCATGACTAAGCCGTTGAAATTGACGCGCACAACTCTGGAGAAAAAGTTCGAGGAGAAGTCAGAAGACATCATCCTCTACGAAGACTTCTCTTCCATCAAAACCTTTCGCCTCTCCAGAGCAAAAGACCTCCCCGTTGTCGCAGGCATTGTCGCGGCGGGCGAGGCTATCTACAAGATGCCCTCTGACACTACTAGCATCTTGCAGACAAACTCTCGCACGGCAGAAGGGGACGTTGAGACGGACATCCTCAAGTCGCGGTTAGGAGACGGTACGCCAGTAGTGGTGCCCATGTCGAACAAAATGCAAGAACTGGTGTCGAGCATGGAGCATCATTCCGGTTATCCGTTGAAGGTTGTGTTCGCAAAGCGGGAGAAGGGGAGCATATTCCTCTGTCACAAAGAACCGCTGGAGCTTCCATTGAAGGCGAAGGTCAAAGCCTATGGCGAACTGCTCAACTTCGCCAATCGGATTCACCGCCTGAAGATACTCAAAAGCCTTCCACTGGAGCTTGGCAATCTGCAACAGGAGCACTTCATTATTCCGAAAAAGTACAAGCCCCTGTGTACGGGGTCACCCGCGCACCCAGGATTGGTGGTCGCCGAAGCCCATGACCGGTTCGCGGCTATGTTGACTACGCCCGCAGACGTAGGCGACATGAAGAAGGCAAAGGTTATCCTTACAGGCGGAGGTCTGTTGAGCCACGCCGCGCTCCTTGCAGCCAGCGAAGGAATCCCCTGTGTAGTTGGCCTGTCGGAGAAGGATATTTTCGCCATCAACAGTCATACGGATGCCGTCTCAGTAGACGCTTACAGCGGCAAGGTGTACCTGGCTGGACTGAAGATTAAATCTGATGAAGGTGCCTGGTCAGAGCAGGTAGGGACAATCCTCAACTATGCCCATGACTTTGTAGAATTGGAAGTCTACGCTAATGCAGAATCGGCGTCAGCCATTACAGCCGCGCTGGATGCTGGTGCTATGGGCATCGGGTTGTTCCGAACGGAGCATATGTTTCAGGACCAAACAGTTCTGCTGTCTGCGTACATGAAGGCTGCTCTAAAGAACGAGCACCATACCCGGAGGGAGGTTCTTGCGAAACTCCTCAAGGTGTCGAAGGGATTGTTCAAGGCTGCCTTTGAGGCGGTGGGTTCCAGCTACATCTGCATTCGATTACTCGACGCTCCCCTGAATGAATTTGGTGCCGGCTTCGAGGAGGAGAATCCCATGATGGGGCTGAGGGGTTGCCGCTTTGGGATTCTGTTCTCTGACTTCTACGCCATGCAGGTGCAAGCGATTGCGGAAGCCTACATCGCCGCAGGAAAGGAGTGCCAGGTTGGCATCATGGTGCCCCTTGTTTCTGAGGTCGGAGAGGTTATCGTTCTGCGCGATTTGGTCGAGCGGGTGTGGGCGACTTGCGGTGAGGACCCTGCGGAGCTGAAGTTCGGTGTGATGATAGAAACTCCTCGCGCCTGCCTGATAGCAGGCGAAGTCGCGCCATACTGCGAGTTTCTGTCTTACGGCACGAACGACTTAACCCAGTTCACCTTTGCCTTCTCCCGAGACGACGCGACTTACCTGCCCAATTACGCGCAATTGGGTGTGCTAGAATACAACCCGTTTGAGTCGCTAGACGCCAGAGGGGTCGGTCGGTTGATTACATTAAGCGTAATGACGGCGTTGGAAACAAATCCAGAAGTGCAGTTTGGTATCTGCGGAAACCATGCTGGTGACCCGGAGTCGATTGCGCTGGTCAACTCTATAGGGTTCCATTATGTGTCATGCACCCAGGCGAATATCGCCAAGGCGGTGCTGTCACTGGTGAGGTCGTCATGACCATTTTGTCAGGCAAGAAGTTACGGGCCATTGTGAACGAGACACAGGGCGTGATAAAATGTCAGCGGCGATGTCACTTGGGTGACGACCGCTGGATTACTTACCATACCCGGACGCAGGAGCAGGTAGGCGACCTGCGTATCTACGGTCGTCAGTTTATCGCCATGGTCGAAGGGATTAGAGTAGATGAAGTCGAAGAAACTCAGGGTACTTAAGAAAGTACCTTTGCGCCCGGTAAAGAAGTGTAAGCGCCTGCCGCTTACCGCTTCAAAACGGAAAGCGGATGAAGCACACTTCCAGTTCTTCAGCCACAAGGTAGTTGACGCCTTGGGCATGACTAAACATCTGCTGGTACCAGCAGACAAGGAGAACGACGAATGACCGAGAAGCACAACGTCCCTGATTCTGTTTCGGTGCCGGGAGGGTTTGAAAGAACACCTGACCGGGCAAACGCTTTCCTAGCGCCCATCCATCGAATGCTGGCGGACAAGGTAATCCGCCAGCACGCTACTCGGCACTTTGTGGTTGTGGGAACCGAACAGGTGCGAATTGAGGATAGCCAAGGTAGGGTGATTATTGTGCTAGACCCTGGCACCCATTTTGTTTCTATGACATGGGACTTCAACCAGCAGTGGCACCTGTGCTGCATCGACTGGACAAAGAGAGGTTAACAATGGACCTTCACAAAGACCTAGGCAGCCCTCCGCAGGCGCGGACGATTCCTACCATTATCGAACAGATTGCCAACGGACAAATCACAGTCCTTCGGAATGTGTTCAACTACGTCTTCGCAACCAAGACACCCGAACACTACAGCAACTCGGTCGCCTACTACCGGCACCCCGAGAAGACAGACGGCGGGTTGCCTACTTATTCGTTTATTGTCGATACGGCGATTCGAACTCAGAAGGAAATGACGAAGGAAGAAGCCGACCGAACAATGTCAGCCATCCTGAGCCGCTTTGGAGCGCGGGCAGTAGTTGACCCGCCTACCTGCAACGAGGCCGCTGATGGTTGGCTATGCACGTTCTCCTGGCGTATCCATTTGGACAAGGAGGTGATTGAGGCTTTTGAGTCCCAGGTGCTTCCTACCTTTGAAACCAGTCCGAACCAAATGGTTGAAGTGCATGTCACTCTGCGTCAACCTTTGAAAGGTCTTGCCCTTTACACGGTGCGCGAGAAACTCGAAGCCTGCGGAGCTGTGTACCTTCTCGAAGCCTTCAACGATTATCGTCTCCGCGCAGTAATGCCTGGTACAGTGCTGCTGGAGTCCTGCTACGCCGACGATGACCGGCTATTTTACTTGCAGAACGTATTGGAAGAATGGGGCGTGGAGCGTGTAATTGCCGCTGCGGTCTGGTCTGGGGATGACTTGCTACAACAGCGCGTCCATGAAAGCGTCGAGCCTGATTACCTGGCAGCAAAGGCGGACAGTTATTTTCTATCCAAGAAAATCAGCGAGGTCCACGCCGGGCGTCTGCTCCGGCTGACACCTACGGGTATTCGGAGACGTAGGTTGGTCGCCTTGTTCGGCGAGTCCAACCTTGTGACGCTTTCGCAACAAGCGTGGAATCTGCCTGTAAGGGTGCGCGACTCTTTGCTTGTCTTTGAGGGGATAGACGACGAAGTTACCTCAGTTTTCTTGGCTCCGGGAACCCTTCCCTTTGCCAGAGTTTCTGATAAAATGATGGAGATGATTAAAGGCTAGTTACCTAGTCCCTGATGCCTATTGCCCGATGGAGAGTTTTCAATGCCTAATGGAACTTTCGCAGCCGCAGACCTCAAGCCTGCCCTGATAGACTTCTACATCCTCAGTCAGGGCATCCCTTCTCAGTTCAATTCCTCACCCATCCTCCAGCAGCATCGGCTGGCGACTATCAACTCATGGAAGCGGACTCTTATCCGTGACATTGAGTTCTGCATAGCCTGTGAACTGCGCCACATCGACGACAACACTGCCAAGCCTTATGGCGGCCCTTGGCCCCATTGGTTTCAGTCGCACTTCGGGGACATAGGTTCCCTGTGGTACTCGAAGTGGAAGTCGTTAAAGTCCAGCCCAACTCTTCCTCAGTCAAAAGACCCTGAGTTCAACGATGACCTCGCGTACGTCATGCACATTAACGCGAGTAACTCGAAAAAGAGGAAGGGGTCCTACCTGGCAGGCAAAAGCGCCGAGCTACAGCACGGGCTCAGTCTTATCGAGGTCTGTTGCAAAGCCTTTGACCCAGGCAAAGTCAAGTGGGGAGGGGCATTCGGCGGCAAGGCTTGGCAGCGAATTGCTCAGACGCTCTTGGCGCTGTGGCATGCCATAGACCTTACTGAAATTGTTCACCTTATCGACACCGCTTTTGCTTTGCATCACAACACGAACATCGTGTTCAACAAGAACAAGATATGGGCGGGAGGGTCTGCCTATTCATGGATACAGCAGTGGCTTGACTACAAATGGGCTGCCCACAGCCCAGTGTCTTTGCTAGGCTTGGCTTCGCCGCAGTTACAAGGAATGGTACAGTACGTCGGCTTTCAAATGGGTACAGACTTTTCACCCAAGACGTTGGTACAGAAGGATACACCGCTGCCTCCGGGGCAAGCAGTCGTGTTGGAGGAAGACGGTAAGCAGGTTACGGCTGTCATAGTTGAGGCGCCCGGCCGTTACTTCAAGTCCGTTGTCTTGAAGTCACCCCAGTGGAAAGTACAGAAGGTCTTTGGCAAGTATGCCAAGGAGCTTAACATGAAGATTTACTCACATGAAGAGTTCCTAGTTAGACTCAAAGCGACTCAAGGCTTTAACCTGTCTAAGGCGATGCAAGGTATAAAGAAGAGTACAGGCAAGGTGGGAAAGACGTTCAAGAAGTTCAAAAAGAGTCTGGTTGAGTCCCCCACCTACCAAGCCTTCCTGCACTACAAAAGTATTCTGCATTCTGTCTACGAGAAGATGTCCGAGTATGTAATCGGCAAAGGGTACACGCTCGGTTCTTTTCTGGAGGATGGGCAAGCGTTTCGGTTCCGCCTCAAGGGCCACTCTCAACCTTTACGATTCTACTTCGTGGTAGACTTCGAAGGGAATCTCGAGGTTCGGAAGGGCCTTACCGCGGAAGAAGACGTTACAGCCTCGAAGTTGTTACTGAAGGTAACGAAAAAGGAAACCGACAAGATACTGCCACTCCTAAAGGGTGTTGTGGAAGCCCACCTGGGCATCACTCCGCCGAAGGAGGTCGGTGCATGAAAGACTTAATTGGCAAAAACATCAAGGTGCTCCAGGGCAGTTCTCGCCTTATTTCCGTGCAGGGAAATGAGGCTATTGTTCTGGAGAAGTTCAAGAACGTTCTCAATGTCTATGTGTGCGTACTGGACGACTCCAACCTGGTTACGTCTTACGTCGCGTACAATGACTTGAAACAACACGCTGTGCTGGACTTCCTGTGCAGCACGGACAAAGGCAAGACCATTGTGACGGGTATCCGTATCGGCCCGCTGCACAAGGGTGACCATCTGCGGCGAATCGTTGTTCTGAAGAACAAGCGGAAGTCCGACGCCTCCCACTTCATCAAAGTGGAACCGTACACTCGCAAAGATAGCGAGTGGGAGCATAACGGCTCGGGCTGGATTCCTGTGACGCGCCTAGGGCACAAGGTCTCGGGCCTTATCGTGTTCATCCGTAATATGCTGGATGACGCTCTTATCAAAATCAACGACCAGCATACCCAGGAAGGTGTCTTCTTCCTGGATGAAGGGTACGAGGTCTACATCGAGAGCGTCATGGATTCATTCGCTTTCGGCAAACTTATCCCGCGAGGGCTATAGGAGGTACCATGAAGCCTGACGAAGTCATCGCCGGCAAGGTGTTCACCCTGGTAAAGGAGTTCAAGTTCGACTCTGCCCACTGCCTCGAAGGTCATCCTGGCAAGTGCGCGAATCTGCACGGCCATACCTGGTTCGGTAAGGTGGTCTGCCGGGGACCTGCCAACCTGCTCAAGGATGGGATGCTGGTCGACTTCGGCGACATCAAGAAAATCATCAACGCCCTCGACCACTGCTACCTGAACGAGGTGCTTCAGACTGACCGCCCCACTGCCGAACTGCTCGGCGCGTGGTTGCTCGACAAGGTGCCCTATGCGGTCGAGGTGCATCTGAACGAGTCGCCGGGGAGCATGGTTATCGTGCGACACGACTCTCGATAGTCTGCTGGTACCAGCAGAGGAGGTTGTCATGGGATATGTAGTTTTTCTTGTCTGTCTGGTCCTGGAGTATTGCCCAGTAGAGGGATGGGACTGGGACTTCAACGTGATGTGGATGCTGATTGTCTTTGTGCTGGTCATCCAGATTGCGGTTGATGTGACGAAGTCGCAAGGCAGACCTAAAACGAAGGAGTAAATCATGGCGCTAGACCTTGCCGAGCCCATTTTCTATTCCCTTCAGATGGAGGGAACCTGGGCGGGGACACCTGCGGTGTTCATACGCCTGTCCGGGTGCAATCAAAACTGTGAATTTTGCGACACTGACTATCACAGTATCGTCGCGCAATTGACTCCTGGCGAAGTCCTTGCCCAGATGCGCAGGTTCCCCGCGAAGAGAGTTGTCATCACAGGGGGTGAACCACTGTGGCAACTCTTCGACCTCGAAGAACTTGTACCGGTTCTTCGGGAACAGGGCTACCAAATTCACATCGAAACCAACGGCACCATCAACTTGCCGGAAGACCTGCCCTGGAGCTGGGTAGACTGGATAACTGTTTCCCCCAAAACGTTTGTCGGCGCCGAACCGTGGACGCTGACTGACCCGTACCGTATCCACGAAATAAAAATCGTGCTGACCGAGGAAAACTTGAGCCTTATCCCGATGGCTGAAGACATCGCGGATGACTGGCCCCCCGGTCGGCTGTTCATTCAACCTTGTTGGGAAGCCAGTCCTCACGGATATTCGACTTCCCTGACTATTAACCTTCCTGTGATGAACAGGGCAGTTCAGTTTGTAAAGGAGAACCCCAAATGGCGACTCAGTCTGCAAGGGCACAAGATTCTCGACATACCCTGATAGGGCTACTGCTGCAACACATCGGAGACGACCCTGAACGCGAAGGGTTGGTGGGTACTCCTGACCGGGTTGTCCGCAGTTGGGACAAGCTCTACGGCGGATACAAGCAAAACCCGAAGGATGTGCTCTGCACAGTCTTCGAGGAGACGGAGAACTACGACCAAATGGTGCTCCTGCGAGACATCGAAATGTACTCGACCTGTGAGCACCATCTCCTGCCCTTCTTCGGTAAGGCGCACGTCGGGTACGTTCCGGGTACGCGGGTGGTAGGTATCTCCAAGCTGGCTCGCCTGGTCGAGTGCTTCGCCAGAAGGCTTCAGATTCAAGAGAAGATGACTCAGCAAATCGCCGACGCGCTGAACGACAACCTCTCTCCACGCGGAGTGGGCGTCATAGTAGAGGCCCAACACTTCTGCATGACTTCGCGAGGAGTAGAGAAGCAAAACTCAGTGATGGTCACCTCCGCTTTACGCGGATGCTTCACCGAGAAGGATGTGAAGGAAGAGTTTCATCGTCTGTGCAGATACTAGGAGAAGCCATGCAAACATTCATCCTTATCAAGACTCAGTTCGAAGCCATCCATCACTGGCCAGGATGTCCTCACGATGATGTCGCCTTCTTGCGCGACAAGCACCGGCACATCTTCCATGTGAAGGCGAAAGCCGCTGTAAACCACGATGACCGCGACATCGAGTTCATCCAGTTCAAGCGGGCAGTTACCGACTATCTTCGCAACCATTTTGACCGGGCAGACCTGGGGGCTACCAGTTGCGAAATGATGTGCGGGGAACTGCTGGAAGCCTTCCCGGAGATGGTCGAGGTAGCGGTTTGGGAGGATGCCGAGAACGGTGCCCAAGTAGTGCGTGATGCCGTGAGTGATTCCTCGCTAATCGCTCGCCTCTCCGAACTAGAGCGCCAGGTCGCAACTCTAAAAGGTGAACTGACTGCACAGGCGTCAGTGGTACACGACCTCGAAGTGTGGCACGCAACATACGGGCCGGGGGAGTAGATGCGGGTAGGCAAATACACTGTCGAGGAACTACCCTCCGGCCGCCTCTGGATTTACATAACGGACGACGGCGAGGGAACAGAGTGCGATGCCGCAATCCTCGAACGCTACCTCGACCGGTTCTGGGAGGAGGAGTTTTAGGTGAACATACCGGCTCGCAAGTACGCTGTCGTGGGGACGAGTTGCTCAGGGAAGACAACTGCCCTCTACTCCATAACAGGCGACCTCCGCAAGCGGGGGTGCCAGGTCGAGGCGCTTGTTTCTCTAGACCGCAAGCGGTACTTTGACCCTGTGCTGCTCGACTATGACGCGACCGCGCAGGCGAACATCATTCTCCAGCAGGCGCTCCTCGAGACCAGAGCGTGCCTGCGAGGGGACATGGCCTTTGTGCTTGCAGACCGGAGCGTTATCGACTTTTTCGGTTACGCGGTCTACTGCATCGAAGACAAAGAGCAGCCTACCTACCGCGCGATAGAGCTGTTTGTCCATGAGTGGGTAAAGACATACTCCCAACTGTTCTTCTACGGCCCTTTGCCTTGGGTGTCGGACGGCAAGCGGCCGAGTGACGAGTTCAGGATGGCAGTAGACCCCATCATTCGTTCCCTGGTTCTAGGACTACCCAATGTCACTGAAGTCCCTGATGGCGTCGATAGGGAAGAGTTTGTCACGGAGTATATTTGGAAGCGGGAGAAGGGCGCAGTTCAACGCAGAGGATAGACCTCGGGCGAAGAAACTCGTTCCCCTGCTCCTTAACCTCCGTGGCAGTGAAGTAGTCTCCATCTATCTGTCGGGGTCTTACAGCAAGTACAATCCTAAAAAGCCTGCCGCCTCCAGCGACATCGACCTCTACATCTTCGTCAAGACAAATGACCCTACCTTCGTGTGGCGCGAAAGCAAAAACCTCGACTGGGCCATGCGGCGATTGCTAGGGCGTGACTACCATCTGTTCATAGTTAACGAGAAACTAGAGCAAGCCATCACGGATGGTATGGAGGAGTTATGATTCCCTTCGCCGACGTCGTGAAACAGGTACAGCAAGGGAGCGGCCGAAGCGTTATCCTTGCGCCGCATCCCGACGACGAGGTCATTGGCTGTCATCGGGTCATTCGGGCGGGACTGATTGACGCTGTGGTCTACTTCTTCGAGCGAGAAGGACAGCGGGTGAAGGAATCGCAAGTAGCGGCCAGTCAGCTAGGTTTCTGTCCCTTCCAGTGGCCGGCGATGCCCGACGACATCAACTGCTTATTCATTCCGATGGCGGAAGAGAAACACCAGCACCATCTATACGTCTACCACACGGCCAAAGCCATCCCCGCTCGCCAGCGAATCTACTACTCGGTTGCCATGAATGTCCCTCATGAGGTTCTTGACCTTGACGAGCGGGCTGGCAAGCGAAACATGCTCGACAGGTTTTACCCAAGTCAGCAGAAACTCTGGGAGAACGACGAGCGGTACTACCTCTTTGAGGCATACTCATTGTCGCCTTTCGCGCCGCACCCAATCATGGGTGAGGTGCGTACGCTGCTGACGGCAGCAGAGGTTCTACGCAACCTCACTCCGGTGGATAATCTGTCCGAGTCTGACCGGCAGCGGTACCGTGAGGCGGCTGCGGAGGTCGCCTTGTTCAAGCACAAGGTCAACTGGAACGCGTTGGTAAAGGAGCTGCCATGAAGATTGTTTACGATATGTATTCAATCGAAGCCGAAGGCCAAAAGGCGGGTCTGCCTACCTTGTTCATCGAGTTTTTTGGCTGCAACTCACGCTGCCCTTACTGCACTCGACAAGACGACGAGTACAAAGAGATGTCTCCGGATGCCTTACTGCAACTATGTCTCCTGAAGAACATCAGGCACGTCTACCTCGACTGTGGGGAGCCGCTGTTACAGTCACATGAGGAGCTGCTGCGGTTCATCACCTGTCTTATCGAAGAAGGTTTCTCTCCGACGCTGCAAACCAACGGATTCAAACGCCTTGACCGATTCGTGTCGGTCGAAGGACTGACGATTTTCCTGTTTGTCCGCCCAGGTATTACAGCGTTGAGTAACCTTAACCTTCTGCGGAAAACTGACCAGGTGAAGTTTGTAGTTACCAACGCCAAAGAATACCACGAAGCCATCGCCATCATCCAAAAGCACAAGCCGGCCTGTCCGGTGTACCTTTTCCCCCATCCGCGGTACGGCAACGAGAAGACGCTCTACAATTATTTTCTGCAAGACGCTGAGAAGGACCGCGACCTGCAAGATGTTCGGATGACCCTTCTCGAAAACCTCTACATAGGCTTGGACTAGGAGAACAGCCATGGGCAATACCTTCTGGCATTTGGCGCTGGAACCTCTTGAGGAACGGTATACAGGGCAGTGGCTCCGGTGGTTTCGGGCTGCCGATTATCATACCTTCGAGTATGTCGAGGTGATAGGCGAGCCTCTCTGCGACAAGATAGAGGTAGGAGCCTTCCTTGATGTCAACAGTACGATGCACTGGAAGGCGGAGCAGGTAAAGAACCTTGCCGCCCTGTTCTACGCAGGAAAGGTGCAAGACGGTGACATTTTCTTCGTCGCGGATATGTGGTTCCCCATCGAAATGTTGAAATACCTCATTCAACTGAACGGTATCGACGCGAAGATATTCGTATTCCTTCACGCTGGAACGTACACCAAGGAAGACTTCGCCGCACCGATGGCATACTGGGCGGAGTATCTCGAAATCGGTTGGGCGTTCGCAGTAGACGGTATCTTCGTTGGCACTGAATACCACAAGTTTGCGTTTGTTGACCGCCGCCTGCAATCCTCAGGCAAGTCATACGACCAAGTTCTGCGGAACATTCATGTCACCGGTAACCCCTTTAGCTCCAAAGAGGTCCAAGCGGCTGCTCCGGACATTGTGAAACGGGACTTCATCCTGTTCCCCAACCGGTTCGACTACGAAAAGAGGCCCAACCTTTTCCTCGACCTGGCTGTTATTCTGAAACGGCGGCATCCCAAGTGGCGGTTTGGTGTCTGCACCTCCCGAGAGATGTTTCGGAGCAATCAAGTGTGGCTGTGCGAGTACGCCAGGGCGCTTGAACTGGGAGGTATCGTCGAAATTCACGAAGGACTCTCCAAGACGGACTACTACCGTCTGCTTGCCGAGGCAAAGGTAATGGTATCGACGACCATCGAAGAGAACTTCGGCTACTGCACTCTCGAGGCTATGGCGTTAGGTACGATACCTGTAGTACCCAATGACTATTCTCACCCTGAAGTGGTCGGTTTCAATTCTAGCTGGCTCTACACCGGCCTTGATGACGCTCTGGTAAAAATCGAAGAGGCAATGACAGGTCCAACTAAGTCGTTTGGTCGGGCCAGGGAACGGCTAGAGTATTACGACTCTTCTCTGCAACGTATTGTTGACATTTGTTGCGGGGCCAACCTGTTCCGATAGGAGACACCATGCGCTACTACTTCGCTGGTGCAGAGACCCACTGGGAAAAGCTGGAAGACGCCGGCACAAAGAGCGTGCTGGCAGCCTATCCTGCGTTCTGGCGGGCGCGTACCGATAAAGACGTGACCGCTGTGCTAGGAAGCAAGGTGTTCCAGCACGTCGCAATCGACTCCGGTGCTCACTCGCTGCAAAAGAGCACAGAAGGATATGACCTGGACAAGTTCGTCAAGGGATGGATGGATTTTGTTCGCACACACCGGGACAACCCGAGGATAGATTGGTTCGCGGAGATGGACATCCAAGAGCAAGTGGGCCTGCGACAGGTGAAGAAGTGGCGACGGGCTCTACTTAAACTGACGCCGAAGATTATGCCTGTATGGCACCCTGCCGAAGGAATCAAAGGGTGGAAAGAGCTGGTAAAGAACTACGAAATGGTTGCCACAGGCGGCAAGGGTTGGCGTTTTATCCCTGGCGACACCCTGGCAGGTATGAGTGTCTTGGCGTATGACGCAGGCCGCTGGCATCACGGCTTCGGCTGCACCACTACCAAGCTGGCTATCTCCATTCCATTCTGTTCGATTGACTCTACCTCCTGGCTTGCAGGGGAACAGTACGGGCAAGTAGTCCAGCAGGAGAGCCGCTCGTATCACCTGAAGCAACGAGGTGGCCGGCTGTTGCGGAACTGCGAGCCTTCCCTGATTGAAGTGACCAAACCTTACAAGCGGCGCACGCACAGAATGGTGCAGCACTACAAAGAGCACGAACAATTCGTCACCCGTCTGTGGGAGAAGCGTGGCATCTTTTTTAACGAGGACGGACCATGCCCAAAGCCAAAAAGAAAAAGAAAACCAGCAAGTCGAAAGGCAAAGCGGTAAACGCTCTAGCGTCCCTTGAGCAGTACCAGCTGGTTCCCGTAGCAAAGCTACGGAAGGCTCCCTGGAACTACAAAGAAGACGACGACGAGCAGTCGAAGAAACTCGCTGCCAACATCAAACGCAACAAGCAGGTCGTGAATATCATCGTTCGCGAAATGCCTGATGGTACGCTCGAAGTGGTGGACGGTAACCACCGAGTCGATGCCTTCCACGAGGCCGGAATGAAGATGGCTGTTGCGTTCAACCTGGGCAAGGTGCCTGTTACGACAGCCAAGCGAATGGCGATGGAGATAAACGAAACGAGGTTCAAGTCTGACCATGTGAAGATGGCTGAACTGGTTCAGGAGCTCGTCGATAAGCACGGGCTGGATGACCTCGAAACCACGATGCCCTTCAGCCGGGAAGACCTAGAGGGCTACATGAACCTGCTTTCCTTCGACCTCGACGCTCTGCGTAACAAGAAGCTGGGGGAGATAACAAATCCGATGGAGCAGGAAGGTTTCCTGCGGTTCTCCCTGACTGAAAAAGACCTTGCCATGTGGCATCGCCTCAAACGAGCCTTCCAGGGCATTACCGCAGACGACGAAGAAGTCTTCCGCATTGTCTGCCGTGACTACCTCAAGCGGATAGGCAAGAAAAAGAAGACCAAGACGACTTGACCTGGGGCGCACAAACAGGCTGACTTTACCAGTCAGAAACTACCGCACCGTACTGCACTTTCGCGCCTCATTCCGCTCGCCAAACTTTTAATGCTTCCAGAGAACGGGCCTTCACAGGTCTTGTGCAACTTCGTGCCAGCGCCGCTGTTAATCGCAGCGGCGTTTTTATTTCCTCTCACTTCTGCTGGTACCAGCAGATAAAATTCCCATTAAAATAATTTTATTTTTTCGCCTTGCGGGATTGATAATCGTTTGGCTCCCATCTAGAATATTAGTATGATAGGTGGCTGGCTATGATAGGAGATACCCGCAATGGCAAGGCGCAAGGGCAAATCCGCTCGGGCAGCAAATACACAAGAGGTAGTAGGAAATAAATGCGACGTAGGAGGATGCGAGAACGAAGGCGATACCCGTTACGGTGATTGGAAAGTATGCTCTGACCATTTTGAAGCCTACCTCGACGATGAATTTGACCTACCCGCTTACTTCTACATCAAACGCTGCAAGGAACTAGGTCTAGCAATCAACCTGAACTTCCTTGAGGATGACATCCTCGACGCTATTATCGACGTGAATGAGGAGGTTGGGGATTGAACCCTGCGAACGGTCAGCCACCGCCTTGCCTGGGTTCGTCCCCGCCTCCTGCTTTACTAACTCAGTCTGCTGGTACCAGCAGATAACTCAACCGCAAGCGATTGCAGTTTATAGGAGGAAGTCATGAGCGGAACAACTGAAGCCTTGAGGAAGAAGTACAACGAACTGATGCAAGGTGACATGAACTTCGTCACAATCATCCGTATCGGAAACATCTACGCAGAACTGAAGCGCCGAGGATGCGCTCCTCGTCCTGCTCCACCTTTCGTCAAGACATAGGAGGAAGTCATGCCAGTTCTCAGCCCCAAGGCCAGAGCAATCCTGAACGAACACTTCGGGAAGAAGGGCAGGAAGCCTGCTGCCCGCAGGAAGGTTCTCAAAAAGGTCGTCGAAGAGACAGCCGTACCTCCTGTCCCCGACACCGGCATCGCAATGGGTCAACGAATCGAGGCGCTCGTCGCTCAGTTCGTAGCAACTCTCGACCAGCCCGACCTGGTTGTGTTCGGGCAGCGCTACGGGCGCAAGAATGAGAACCCGTCCGGGTACTCTATCACAATCATGCGAGACCCTGGCAAAGGCAAGGAGACAATGAAGAGTGTTCTCCGGGTAACATGGTCCCCAGCACAATTGCAGAAGCACCGCAAGGCATCGACCTATGCCACAGGCGTCTGCGGAAACCTGAAACTCGTACTGAAGGAGGAAGCCAATGGCCGCAAAGAAAACGAGTTCAGCGAAACCGAAAGGAAGCTCCAAGAAGTCGGTGAGCAAGCCAAAGAAGAAGGCAAGCCCAAAGTCGTCGCAAGCCAAAAAAGGAAAGGGAAAGGCAAAGGTTAAGCCGCTGATACAGTACGCGGAGAATCCTCCCGAGCCAAAGGAGTTCAAGACACTCGACCAGAGGGCTGCCCGTATCGCTTACCTTACCAAGCACGGTGCAGGTAATCGGTTCGACCAGTGGCTCTCATACTTCTACCTCACGGCGAAGGAAATGCTCCGGCAGGGGTTCGTCATCAAAACTCCTGATGGCGATGTGTTCAAGGCGCCCAAGTCATGATGGACTACGACATCTTCTATTGGCTGTGCCCTCGCTGCATGAACAAGTGCTGTTACAACGAGAGGGACGCTCAACTCATTGACGGCATAGTCATGCGAAAGCCCAAGCACTTGGCCGCCGAGGGAGAGTGCGCCTGCGGCTTTGAGTTCCCATTCAACGATGCCATGACCTATCGGCATCTGTCTGCAATTCCAAGAAAGTTATAGTCCCTATTAAGGAGGAAGGCATGGCTCCGAGAGTTAAAATCCTTTGTGACAGTTGCGCTGAAGGTAAGCACCAGTGCAACGGTTTGGTCAAGACTGTGCTGCCGCCTGGTTTCGCTGCCATGGGAGTATGCGCTCCTGGCCAAGAGGTTACCGTGCGCTGTGCCTGTCCGCAGTGTCGTCGGCGGTTCTCGCGGCTCGTAGAGTTCGACAAAGAGCGCCGCAAAAACGAGCGCCACAAGCGTCGGCCTCGCCTACCACTGCTGACTTTCGAGCAGTACCTCGAGGAGCAGAGTGCTCCCCACACAGTGTGGGAGGCGAAGTATCCTAAAGGTCACAGACCTTCTCCGCAGGAAATGCTCGACAAGCACCTTCCACCCCACAGCTCCTCAAAAGCAGAGTTGTTCTTCTACTACCTGCGAGACAGCAAGTCGCAACCAGTTGTCACTGTCTGCCTTTTAAGGGCAAAAATGAAAAGCTGTCCCGTAATAGTGACTCGCGGGATTGCCCTCTGCCATCCCAAAGACAATCCTACCAAGGCATACGGTCGGTGGAGAGCCTTCCTGCGCGCCCGCGCGGGTCTCTGGGGTACAACCTGGCAAGTTACTTTGACTGAGGAAATGCTCAAAAGAGTCAACGAGGTGTGGGCGTGTAATCCGGATAAAAGAGGCGTGTTAGGACGCACACCTACCATGCAGGTCACGTATGACCAGCCGGTTCTCACATCTTTTGAGAAAAGAATACTCAACAAGCCCAAGAAGGCCAAGAAAGCCCAGGAGCGCAAGACCTTAACCCAGCAGGACTGCCTAAACGATTGGCACATTGGCAATCTGGGTCTCACCAAAGTTCTGCGGAACAAATTCCTCGACGTAGGCCATGCCACCATTGGTGCTGTCCGCGAGAACTACAAGCAGATGTCGCTGACCAAGGCCCAAAACCAGCTAGTCGCGAAGAGACTCCAGGAGTTTGACAATGACCACGCTGACGAACTGACGCAGCCCCAGTAGTGCCTTGCTGACCGCGTCAGGTAAGTCATAAGGCGGCCTGATTAGACTTGTAGTTTAGTCAGGTCGCTATTTTTATGGCGTCACCGCAAGCGATTGCACCAAGTCTTCCGGCATAGTATTTTTCAAAAAGCCGGCAGTAAGAGAGCATATACTAATAGTAGTAGTAACTATACGCATTAGTAGGTATGAGAATCAGGAGATAGGTATGAAAAATAGGGGGTAGGCATGAAAACGTAGGGGTAGGCATGAAAACGTATAGGACCGTTTCGCTGAACGTGCATACGGTGGGACGGGATACCGTCTAGTTTCCATATATGGAAATGGAAGCCATTGGGGCTACACGGGTTGTGTAAGGGTAGTATGTGGCGTGGCGCCGTTTTGGAGGGCTACGGAGTGTGTGCCGTATTTGCATATATGGAAATGTATAGTGTCGTGTGCGTGTGTGATGTAGGCCGCCTGCGGCGGCCATAATAACGTATAAATAGTTGCTAACGATATAGTTGATAACGGCCGGCGCTAGGCCATAATCAACGTTATCAACTATCGCCGTTATCAACTATTTAAGGGGAGTAACATGGGCCGTAGAACGCCGCATAACCCGCCGTATTTTGGAAGGGGAAACGGACACTACAGGCATACAGGAATTATCTGCTGGTACCAGCAGATAGCCGGTGTGTTTATTCCCAAAACAGCCTTACAGAACGGGCCGTATAGCGGCCGGAAACGCCGCCACGGAACAGGACCATCAAGGAGGGGTAGGGGTAGGGGAGGAACCGGGGGTAGAACAGCGGGCACCAGACAATTATGCACCTGGGTATGCCCTAATTCAGAGCACCATTTCCATATATGCAAATTATCCGTAAACCATCCGTAAACATCTGACTCTTGTTACTTGTTCGCAAAATGCCGCAGAGGGATAGTTAGCATATATGGAAATTACAGACTATGTGTTACTTGTATCTGAATACACGCCGGATTTACACACTGCAAGCGATTGCATGTCACAAGAGAGAAAGAAAGAGAGAGAGAGAGAGTAGATATACGCGGATATTGACAGGTTCTAGAGAATATCGTGTTGAGCGTACAAAGTATCAAGGGAAGGCATTTTCATTCCTTTTTCCAGATACCCCGTTTCTTCCAGCTTCTTGACTGCATCAACCATGCGGAAGAATCCCTGCCCGTGCGAAAGCTCCCTGGCGTTCCAGAACTCTTTTATCCAGCCTAACTGCTCAGGAGAGGGTTTTGGATAACGCATAATTACTACCCCTTCTTTATTTCGATGTCGGGATTGTGGCCGTCGTGTTCAATCAACGTCCTTTTGACGTACTCTTTGTTGCAGTCCTTAGAGTACCACACTGACGTAACCAGACAATCGCCCAGGTAGACATTCCACTTGACCATAGTAGATGCAGTCATCTTAGTCTTCCTTCTCAAACAATTCGGGGAGCCGTTCTATCATGCAAACGTCACAGACCATGCATGTTACATCTGCCAGCACCTTGGTCATGTCTTCATCCGGTCCCATGACCTGCGCCAGAGGAGCGCCTATCATCATTCCCAATCCTTGCTGTCTGCGGAGAGCGTGGGAATCCAACCCGTGACGCTCTGCCCTCACCTTCCACAGAATAGGGACCTGTTTCTGCCCAATCTTCTCTTTGCAGATTTGACAGGTCGCTAGTTCACGCAGTTCCTTTTCCTTCAGAGGTTCACCCATGCCTACTTCCTTTAACGAGATACACGAACTACTGCTTCAGGATACTTCTGGCACGCTGCCAGGTAGTTGGTAACAAACTTCACAAGGTTGTCGTGGGAGCCCCTTCTGTTCGGAGAGTTGAACTTCTGATACCTCTCCGGGTCGTTCTCGAGTTTATACAGCCCGACTATCAGAGGGTCGATTAAATCCCTGGCGTGGGTGACGCCTGCCTTCTTCGGGTCCCACAGGTAATCCCCAATGCCTGCTTCCTGCGCCATCCGGTGAAGGTTGCTTGTGATATTCGACCAGTACACATCTGTCTCTGCCTTCTCTGGCACGACGACAAGAGGTTCCTTGCCAGGAAACTTTGCGTCCCACTCTTCGCGGGTAAGTTCTTTCGTCTGCCCGTCTTCTCGGATGAAAATGCCAGTGCCCTTTGTTGCGGGCATGGGGCCGGACAATTCAAGGTAGACATCGAGCGACATGACGGTCTCCTTCAAAGGTACTCTATATAAGGCCCGTTCGGGATAGGAGAGTTTCCATATATGGAATTGTCTATTTTGATTGGGTTGCCTTGAGTCCTTCATGGGCGATGTTGGCGATAATGGGCAGCCAGTCAGTTTCTTTACTGCCTTCCTCGCACCGTATAATGATGGACTCTAAAGTTTGGCGAAGTTTACCCACCTTTACTTTTTCGTCCATACCCAATTCAATAATCTCCTTTGCCGCTGCGAGGTCGGCCTTGAGCCTGTTACACTCCTTGCCTTTGTGTATCGAGGCAGAGGTCAGGATGGAGATGGTCCGGTCCTTTTCTTCCACCTTGGCCTTGAGTGCCTGCGTGTCCGCGCTTACGTCCTTCGCCAAGCGTTCCAGGTTGTCGATGCCTGCGTGCTTGTGCGCCCTCATGCGTTCTATCCAGTCGAATATCCTCTTCATTGGTATCACTTCTCCTGTAGTTACTCGCCTACCGTACTGAACTCGACGTTGGCGACGAAACCCTTTTCATCAGGAACAAAGTCTATATCGACCGCCCCGCCCCTCTCCGCGTGCAAGCCCACAGATGGGTGCCGTGCGGAGACATAGGCAAGGACGGCAGCCCGTGTTTCCTCGGCGGTAAGCTCGTACCTGAATGTTCTTTTGATTTCCATTGGGAATGCTCCACATTACTCTGCGTTCATGACATCTTCTGCACTAAGGTTCGGAAATGGTGCGCGGATAACAGTACCCATGCGCCTTCGCATCTGGTCCTTGTATTCTGCTCTCACCTTGTGGTTCGTGGATGCGATATAGATAGGCAGATGGGTAGTGGTGTATTCAAGGAAGAAGATTCTGCCCCGCTTTGGGTAGCCTAAGTAGTCCATCGCTGCATAAGCAACGTCTGCGGAATGATACCCACCCTTCGGCACTTGTGACTCAGACATACCTAACTCTTCAAAAGTGTTTTCTGAGGAATAGGTTCGTGACCTTGACTGACTTGATGCTGCTGTGCCCCGGACCTTCAACGAAGGCGACAGAATATGTGCCGTCCTCATTCTTTCCAGTTACATGCGCCGGACCCCATGACTTGAAACCGCACACCGTAACTGTGTCCCCTATCCTAAAGCTCTTTTGTCTGCCAAACATCAATCATCATCCTCAACCAGAACGACCTCGTATGCGCCGAAGGAAGAGAGTACTTCCAGGTCGTCCACGATAACAACCGCCGTTCCCTGGGAAGCGAACTCCTCGATGTTCTCTGCATCGTCTTCCACTGAGTCGATTTCGATTGCGTACCATTTCATGGACATCATGGTTGCCCTGTAGAACATGGGATACCTCCTATCCGAAACAGGTCGGCCCTTCGTCTATCATCCTTTGAACATCCATCTCATTCAGTCCAGGGATGTGTGACACTTGGTTGTGTTCGTGAATCCAGTTGAGAATCCACGCCAAAACCTCTTGGGTACTCTTGCCCTTGAAGCCAGCCGGGAAGACGAGCGGAGTTTCATCCTTCTTGGAGCAGGGTTGGCAGAGGACGGTGCCATCCGGCTCGGGATAGAAGATGCCCTCCGTCAAGCCGCACCTAGCACAGCGCGGTGCCTTCTCTTCGCTCTCTGGGATGCTCACGGTCACTGGTCCCTTCTTCAACGGGCACCACTCTGGAATGGCTTCAGAGTGGCACGCATCCTTTTCGGCTTCCTCCTTCAGCCAGCAATAGGCGTGTGCCGGGATGTTCATGTCGTGTCGGAAGGGACACCCTTGCAGCTTTTCGGGTTCTGCTTTGATGTGCATAGGTCACTTTCCTTACCAGGATTTACTTACTTTTCTCCAACGCCTCTATCCGTTTCTCCAGGTTGTCAATTCTCCCCTCAACCTTTGGGCCATACGCGAGTTCCCAGTTCGCATAGCGGTCAAGGAACTAGCACGCTACTCCCAGGGCGACGATTAACGAGCCTCTCCCGTTCCCAAACAGCGTTTGCAAGACTTTGCTTTGAGTAGCTTCTTATGCTCTTTGAGTTCTGCTTCATGCTCTTCGACAACGCAATCCAGGCAGAAGGGACGTTTCTCGGGATGGGAAGGATTCGCGTACTGGCAATCGGCGGGCTTGCCGCATTTCACGCAAGGCTCTTCCTCGTAGCTAATCTCTTCAGCGTCTATCGAACCGGGAATCCGGGCGCCTGTTTCATTCTCCGCACACTTCGAGCAAAGGCAAACGGTTCGGTCTGCACTCTCAAACCATTCGTCATTGTCAGTGATAGCCGAGTGACATCGAGCGCAGTATCCCAACAGTTTCGGTTGCTGGAGAAAGTTTACTTTCTGGCAGTGCGGGCACAAGAATCCCTGCCGGCCTCTTTTGTATAGTTCCCGCGACAGGTCTACCATGTTGTTGATGCCGTCGATGCCTGCGGAGAACGATTCCAACACTTTGTCGGTGACAAAGACTCCATCAATATCGTTTGGTGAAGCAGTGGTAGACGAAATTGTGTGACAGAAACGGCAGCGGACGGAACCCATTGGAGTTCTCCTTAACCAAGGAACATCGGAAGCGGTTTGTAGTCTTTGCACAAGCCGCATCCTCGAGACTCGATACGATACATAACCATCCTACGCGCCTCTCCGGGCGGTAGGCTACCTTTGGTGTAGCAGGCGAGTAAATTTCGGCCGCGAATTTTCTCCCAGTTGCTCGGAGTAACTATGAGGATGTGTTTCAACGGGATGTCAGGGAAGTATCGCCTGGCCCGCATCCGCGCGATTTTGTTAGTATCTGCACAGACGCAGAGAGGTACGTCACCTTTCAGTCGAAAGATGTCATCGGCAACACAGTTGTCTAATGAATACCCACCCTCAGAAGTAAATGTCACAGCATCCATCGTCTTCTGCAACTGATTTTCCTCTTCGATGGCGTCCGTCATCGACAGGCTTGTCTTTGCAGGTTTTTCTTTCCAGAGGAAGAACGGGCCTTGTCCCGCAGAAGAGATAACCGCCCATCCATGCTGGGGATGATTGGCGATGGCAGTAGGGACACCTTCGCCTGCACTCTGCACATAGTGTTTCAACGCCTCAAGAGGAGTGGCATCGAGTCGAACGACGTTGATGATGTGTGCCTCAAAGTCACTAGCGTGTATGGCCGCCTTTATCTGCGCCTTCCTTCTCCGTAAGGCGAATACGTTCTCCAAGTCCGCCACGGCTTCGTAGAGTGCCCCCGCGGCTGATACGCCAGGTTGACTTACCTTCTCGATGTATTTGTCCAACAGATACTTTTCGTCAGCAGTAGGGTTTCCCGGTCCAGGCTCCATTCCTGTCATTCCTTCCAGAATTTTTCTAAGGTCCGAAAGGTTTCGCAGACCGGACAGCGTGTAGGTTTTGTATGTGGTAGTATCGTGGTAGAACAGGTGAAAGCTCATGACTTACTCCTTCGGCTTGTCGATGAAACACTTTCTACAGAATACGTTGAGGTGCATCCCGTCAGTGACCTACTCATGGTCACATTCGTCGTCTGTAAGAAGGACCCCCAGTTTGCTTACCTCGTCCAACGTCTTCGCAAGGTCTTTGGCGAAGAGTTTGAATACGCGTTCTCCGATGGTGACGTAGCAAACCATTCCCCATTTGCCCTTGTCGGGAAACGGCACCAGCATTGGAGCCGGTTCGAGGAACAGCGATACGTTATCCCTCTCCGCGACGAGTGGACTATCTAGCATATCCTTCGTCGCTTTGACTTCGTAGAGACGCAGGTTAATTTCCAGCACTGTTGTTTTCTTTGAAACAGGTTTCATTATTTGTCTCCTTCATTACAGGCAACGGTTCGACAGTGACGCACGCCCGTAAGGCTTCGGAGTGTGTCGGAACAGGTCCTATGGAATCCATCAGCCTTTTGAAGTTCTCAAAAGAACCGAAGGGAGGGATGAACCGGAAGTCATGCAAACCCCACGCACCTTTTGGGTAGGCGGTTCGCAGGTAGCGACTTAGCGCCGTTGCTTTCAGTTCGACATAAGACACTGACATCCCTTTCAAAATTGGAAGCCCTGCCCGGACTCGAACCGGGAACCTACGGACCCAAAATCCGTTGTTCTATCCGATTGAACTACAGGGCTATCTTTTGTGCGCGAGCCTCCACCAGTAGCTTGCGCCTTTCTTCAGAGCACGGGGCAGGCATGGGAAGCAGAACCAATAGCTACATAGTTGCATCTGTAAGTTATCTGTTCGTTCGCAGTAGTGGCAGCGGAGAATAGTCACTATTAAGTCAATCCTAAGTAAGCGTAGAGTTGTTCCGTAGTCATTGGTGAGTCAGTATTCGGATGACTGAACTGTACTTCAATGCCGCCTGTTTCTTTTTCTTTCACCGTCACCTTGGGTATAGGTCGTGCCTGAATAAGGATACGCTTTAACAGCGCAGATATTTGCCCCTCTATTTCAGGAATTGTTTTGGTCGCAGTAGCCGCAGTGAGGTGCGCCATTTCGGTTTCTAACATTTTTCGGATATTGGCGGCGTTGATTTTGTGAAAGGCTTTGCCTGTCGAATAGACAGGTTTAGTTTCTTTCGTCAAGAAGGTTTTATTGCCAACCATATCAGTAAGTTCAATAGGTTCGACGAAAGCGCCTTCTTGTTCGTAGTAAGAGATGTTACGCTTACCAGGCGGCAGGGGCGGAGAAGGTTTGTTCACTTCGTCAAAGTAAGGTTTTAACTTGGCGAGCAACTCGCCTGTGTGCGCCAGCCATTCCGATGACAAAGGCTTTCGCCAGATAGTGCCGCATTCACCGCGACAGCGAAGTTCACCCTCCTCGAAAGCTATGGTTCCGTTCTTGCAGAGCGGGCATTCGTCATCCGGCAGCGGGAAGTATCCCTGACCAGGTTTTTCGTCGATAACCTTGAAGTCTATACTAGTGTCAGGATGCCGCACTACCCCACACGAGTAATAGAGCAAGCCTCCAGGGGGTAGGGAGGCGTCCGCCCACACCGTCAAATTATGCCGAGCTAACTTGCCCACTCGTTTTGGACTACACTCGACGGCTAGTTGCTCCTTAGGTGCATCCTCCCAACCTGCTACATTCGCAACTACCGGCCAGAGGTTAGGACTAATTTGGAGTGTGTCAGGTACATACCGCTCCGTGCGGGCGTATACCGTATTCTGGAGGTATGTCAGAAACCATCCGAAAGAGGCGTAGTGGTCTTTGGCAAGCACTCCTTCAGGAGGGCACTGATTCCAGACGCGGTTGTCGGGGTAGTTGTGAAAGTTCTTGTAGTTCTCCAACCATTTTTTAACCTTTTCATTCAGCCGCAGAAGACACCCCGGCACAGGTCCGATGGGTGAGGCGTAGGCTAACCAGCCAAGCCAGGTGCTCAGGAGTTCTATCTCCTTGTAAGTCTCTTCCTGGTCAGCGCCCTCGATGGTGAGACGAAGTTTAAGTTCCATCGGTAATCTCCTAATTATCATTACTATTATTTTCTGCGAATATGCGGCGACACGCTATGCAAACTGGCCACTTTCTTCCACAAGCGTATTCAGGATGGTTCATGGGCTGAGGGGAAAACGCGCCGCATAAAGGAAAGTTCCAATCATTCGCAATGTGGAGCTTGTTCGCGCCGCCGAATTGAACAAAAGTCTGCCCGTGCCATTCGAGGAAGCCGTTGGCATCAGGCACAGCATGGGCCGGTAATGTAGGTTTCATGTTCCCCTCACACAGTGCTATCTGCTGGTACCAGCAGAGCGTTTGTCTCGGCTAGTAGAGCCGTCCCACCAATGTTCGCAGTGAACTAACTCTTCCCGAGAGGGACAATAGGATGACTTCGAGCCTGAATATCCGCAGGCGCAGCAAGTTCCTGCGACGGGGCCTTTCGGAACTTTCTTTCCGCGCCATTCGTCACGTTTAATCCATCCTGCTAACGCGAAGCCACGACGAATCCAATACTCGTCAGGGTCGGCGTAGTCTTCTTCGTGGCCGTACCACTCTAGCCAGAAGGCAACAAACTCAGGAGTTTCTTTGGCCTTCCAATTCTCGTCATACCATTCTTTACTCATGGCGAAGGTTTCTCTCCAATTCAAGGACTCGCTTGGCTGCTTCGCACAGATAGATGTTGCAGTGAACCGGTCGCTCCTCCACAGGCAAGTCGCATCCTGTCTCCGTCAGATGGGAGCAGGTGTAGTCAAGAGAACTGCAACATTTGCCGCACATGACGGGACACACAATTCTCTCGCCGCCCTTTGGCTGACTCTGAAGAAACGCGATGTACCTGTCTCGAGGCTCCGGGAACTTCTTTCGGGCCGGAAGGTCATGGCCGCCGTGAATCGAGTAGTCCTTTGCACCGAATATCACATACGTCTTCTCCGGCTCGAAATAGTAATCCTCGAAGTGCCTTTGGCAGACGAGCGTGCGAGTGTTGTCCGTTTTGCAGAAGATAACCCACACCGCCTTGAACGGGCACTTGCCGGGTCGGACTTCGTATTGATGTTCGCACTCAGGAGGTAAGTTCATCGTCCTTTTCCTTGTCAATGTCTTTCAGTTCTTCGTCAGAAGGTTCCTCTTCGAAGTGCTCACGCTGTTTCTCTATCTTTTGAAAGCCACATTGGCATATCCAAAGAAGGAAGACGGTGTAACGGGCGGTTGAAGTATTATCCAACTTCATTTTCTTTCCGCACTTTTCGCAAATAGGTGAACCTTGCCGCTTAGATTCAGCAGGAGACACTGGTGCGACTTTCTCAGGGTCGAGTTTGATTATCCCCTTTGGTACGGGTTTACGGTTTTGTGTCCGTATTGCTTTTCCCCATTCGGCGCGTTTTTGTTTGACAACCTCGTTCGGGGGAATGAACAGGAAACCGCAGTCACGACAAGCGGCGACAGGGTACATCGTGTTCGGTCCTTCTAAATGGATTTCCATTAGAGGCACCATCGCGACGTTTTGGCCCTCGCACAGGCCGCAGACTATATCGTCATAGTCAAACAATCCCATCGGCCCCTCCGTTAGTCGCGGGAAAGCTGACAGTGAACTCGACGTTGACGACAAAGCCGTCTTCCGTCGGCACGAAGTCACTATCGAAGCTGCCGCCCTTTTTGAGATGCACCTCGAAATCGGGAAACTTTCGGTAGAGATACTGCACAAAGGCGTCCTTGGTTTCCTCTACCGTTAGCTCGTACCGGGTAGTCTTGATAACCAGCATGTTATACCTCACTTAATTGAACCCACTCGGGCTGCTCCATATCGTCCGTATGCGTGCCAGGGGAGTGGCGCTCACACTTCGGGTTGGAACAATACCACCAATAATCTGCGTGCGGAAACAACTCTGCATCCGGTTGCGTCACGACTACTGGGAAAGTACAGAGGGTACACTTGCCCGCAAACCAGGAGTTCTTCGGACCTAGTTCCTTCTGCAATCGCTTGCGGTAATCCATCAGCAGGTGATACCCCACTTCACTGATTCGAGGACGCCTTCCCTCTGCGTCCGCTACCTTGAGTTCCTGGTCAAGCCACTTGAGGTGCGCCCGCATGACCTCCATGCTGGTAAGGTGGACGAGGGAGAGACAATCGTTACAGAGGAGAATAGTTTTCTTTCGGCTACCTCTCTGTAACACCTGGAAGCCCGCCAACTCCCATACGCCGTACTTGAGATATTCCGGCAGGGAGTTTCCTGGCTTTGTGTGCCAGAGGTTCCCGCACAAGTGACAGAAGCCTTCTTTGACCGGCCTCAGTTCAAAATCCTCGAACTCTCTAGGCATCGTTTTTCTCCTTCTCCTTCTTGTCGAGGTCAATGCACCTTTGGATGAACTGCTTCACCGCTTCGCGCGGATTGTCGCAGAAGTCGTCACCCGGAATGACGACAGTGGTCTGGTAGTCGCAGCCCGGTTCGGAGAGGATGTAGCCGAACCATCTGCGGCCGCAAGCCCACTTGCCGTTGTCGTCGAAAATGAGGGACGGGTCGAGGTCCAGGTCCGTCAAGTCGACGAGAACATCCTCCAGGTCCAGAACAGTGAACTCGTTCTGCAAGCGCCAGAGGGTTTCGTCGCGCCGCTTCTGGTACTCCTCTTCCGTTTCCGTAGTTTCCTCCTGCGGTTCCTTTTCCCCGTCCACCATCAACGTCTCCTCTCAATGGATTCCCTGATATTGTTCACGGCTTCCGTTTGCCGTTCGGTGATGTGGTGATTCTCCTCCACCCAATCCTTGATACCTGAAAGGGTGTCGTAGGCGAAGTCGAAATCATCGTCGTCCATCATCTCCTCGATGGTGGCGAGCATGTCTTCCCAGTCGCAATACTTGCACATGGTTCCTCCGCAATCGCTTGCGCCTATCTGCTGGTGCCAGCAGACTTGATGTCCACCCACCGCCGCTTGCGGTACGGTTTCCCGAGCAAGGCTTTGGCTGCCCCAGTCAGCAGACGCTCAAATAAATACATCGCACCGAAGAAGGTGAGAACCCACCAAGGATTCGTCATCCTGAACTGCAACTCCTTCGCCATGGTGTCCAGCACTATCACCTCTGCGCCGATGGAGTGGTCTTCAACGAAAACCTTTATGTCCCATTTGACGGGAAGACGGCGCGGTGTAGCGACGACTGGCTCACTATAGATGTTCAAGTCGAGGTCCTTTATTTGTTTTTCCCTTCTTCGGTGAGCCATCCTAAGTCAATGTACACTTCGTACTCATACCATCCTTTGTTAACCCATTTTATGAGGATGGCTGCCGCCCTTTCTTCGTGTATGCCGAGTTTTTGCACTACAGCGCGGACGGACAAACTGCGTGGCTTTGCTTGAACTGCGTTGAGCAGACCTTTTTCGTCCGGTTTCATGAGGCCCCGATGAAACATCAGACCTCCTGGTAGATACGGAGAGTCCAGTTGAATGTAAACTGAATGCAAGGCGAAGCCAGTGGCGCGAAGTGTTCCGGGATTCTCCGCATGGCCCAGAGTTCGCCCTGGTCGTCGAACAGTTCAGCCTTCCAGATTCGGGCCGGCTCTTTGAACATCGAGGGAGGAAAGACAGCGACGTCTCTCAACTCGACCTCAGTGGTTCCGACCTTCTCTGCGTGCTCGACCTCGACCTCAAGGTCCGGGTTTTCGTTCAGCCTCAATCGGTACATCAGTTCTCCTCCTTTCCCGGTGTCCACCACTGAAAGCCCACGGTATCGTTGTCACGAGGGTCTGACCCATCCTCCGGGTCGTGCAGTTGAAAGGCAAGCCGCCTACCGCAAAGAACATCCGTGACGGTTGCCAGCAGGGACGCGATGGTGACGGCATAGTTTTCTTCCGAGAGTTTCTTGAGACCCAGTTCGGGAAACTCTTTTTCGAGCGCCAGCGCCTCTTCACTCGGAATAACCAGCATAGTCGGCCGGCTATGCCAATACATATCTTCGCCGCCCGGCTGGGCCACCAGCTTGTTGAGCAGAACCAGCAACCGATTCCGCCGCTCCTCGAGAAACACGCTGCTTTGTGAGCCATCCATTCCGACCTCCTTATCTATGTGGACCCATTAACGCTTGGTCGAACAAGGTTTCTAATTGCGGTCCCCATTTTCTCACGGATAACCTTCGTGAGTCACGTTTGAACACTACGACGAGTGAGTCGGTTATCTTTGGACCTCTCCGTTTCAGGGTGATAGAACTTCTTGCCAGAAAGTTGTAATCAATAGTCGCGGTGTTTCCACAAAACTCCGTTACCGCTAGTTCAAAGATTTTCTTGTCCGCATGGGCGCACTCATAGTGCCAACCAATCGTCGGATTGCCGGGCAAGTCGGGGAACGAGAAAAGGACACGCGTCTGTCGCGCAATTGTCCTGCCGCAGTAAGCACACAAAGGTAACTTCTGCATCGTTACTCTCCTATGAGTTTCTGTCTCTTCATTTTGGCAGGTCCGTAAGTCTTGATAGTGTCCACGATGAACGCTTCCAATTCATCACGGCTCATGTTGAAGTGGGGCACGGCGCGTAGTGCTTTGTCTCATGTACCTCTTTGATGGGGACCTTCATTCTATTTCCCTCAAGGATGCAGGCCGGTTACTTCCCCGATAAAACGCAGGAGCAACCACCAGTGGTAAACCAAGACACAAAGCGCCAGAGCCTTCAGAACATCAACCGATGGTTTTGTCTTCATCTGCTTTCCTTTGAATATCTAACGGGCAGATACGCATCCATTCGCCTTGGTGATACCGAGCGAAAGCGTCTCCATAGTTCTCGACATCGTCGCACAGTTGGTTGCGGACGTCCTGCGGGATGGGTGGAACGCGCTCCTGCTTTTCTGCGGGAGAGGCCGTCAATACAAAGTGGTCTCTGTCGTCCCATCTCTTCAACTCGATGTGGTACAGAGCTCCGTTCAAAATGTTGTTGACGATAAACTGCTCGGATTCCGGGTCCAGCCCGTCTACTTTGACTATGAGGGGCTTGTCCGGCCCTGGCGTATAGGTTCGATGGAATGCCTCAACGAACTCTCCTCGGAACCACAGTTCCGGGGCCTCGTAGGAATAGACGTACCCGATGGCTCGATGCACAGGAGCCTTCTCCGGGTCAACCGAAATCTGGACCTGCAACTGGCGCGGAACAGGCTTACCGTCAGGCCCTTCAAACGCCTTGAGGAATCGCTTGCGGAAGATTCGCCGCGCCTCCCAGTTTCGGCTCAAGTAGGGTACGACGAACGGGTAGTCCCGCAGACCGCTAACCTTACCGTCCGAATCAAACCCGAACGATACGTTAGGATTGCAGAGGCGCTGTGCTTCCCAAATGAGTTCCTTCTTTTTCTGGTCCATCTTTTCCCATTCCTTTCTCAGCACGAAGCCGCGCGGCTTCGCGGTAAATTTCCAAGGCGGCCTGGAGGTCCATGATTTCACTTCGCAGTTCTGCGTTTTCTCTTTCCAATCCGCGGATGGTCTTGCGAACCTTTTCCGGGTCGGAAAGAAAGGCCCGGTCCAATCGCAGAGGCTCTGCCATTTTTATCTCCTTCAGGAATCTGCTGGTACCAGCAGACTGACTGTTGCCTTCAGAACTGAATTAGTGTATATGGAAATTATATCAGGAGGTGACCCAATGCCCAAAGTCGGACGACCGAAAACGAACACTGAGAAAATGACGACCATCCGGGTTCGGGAGAGCCAGCGTGTTCTGCTCAACGCCATGCGGAAGACAGAAGATGACTCCCACCACAAGATTCTCGGGCGGGTGTTGAAGTTCTATTTCAAACATCATCCCAAGACCAAAAAGAAGGTCCGCAACATTTTGGCCGGTTAGTAGTCAGTCTCTTCGGCGTACTCTGAGTTGCGGACAATTTCGTCAAGCGGCGTTTGCAGTATGTTGCCCATGTGAAACTTCTTTGCCCGTTGGTACGAGAAGTCACAGCCCGGTATCACATTGCCGTGTACGTCGATATAAAGTGTTCCGTCGAATACATCCAAGTAACCTTCCGGCTCCTCTCGCCATAACAGAGTGTCCGGTGTAACAATTCTTGTTGGGTCGCCCATCTGGTTGGTTTTTGTGCGCCCTTCGTATCGCAGGTATCTTTCGTCTATCGGCCCTTTGTCTGTCTTGTTGAAAAAGCGGAGAGCCTTATAAATTTTCGGCGTAGGATTCTCTCCGTGGAATTGCGTGTGGCTCATTGCCAGCGTACACGCCTCTTCATCCTCACACCAATCGAATAAGTCGATAAGGGCATGGACGATAGACATGGGCGCTTCCCGACCGTTGGTTGCGAGGTAGAAACCGTATACTTCGATAAGGTGTTTCCGAACACCCTGAACGAATCGGATGATTTTGTCGGGAACTAGCGTAGGCTCGCCCCCGGAGAAGGTAATCATTTTGAACACGCTAACCTGGTCGAACAGCGTGTCGATAACAGCGTTCTTCATGTGAAGGCGTTGGGCTTCTCCTCGAAGGCAGTGGTCACACCGTAAGTTGCACTGGCGCGTTACCTCTAGCACGATGTCTGCGGATATTCGCATGTCCCCTCCTACGCAACAATGCGATAGCGTCGGGCAGAGCGCCGGCTGCCTTTGCTGGCTTTCCGTACAACCTGGAACTGATAGCCCAGGGCGTAGACGATGTCCGACACCGTCAGGAAATGAGGGCTCCGCGTCTCTCCATTGAGGAACCGGGACACTGTTTTGGCGAACGACACTTTGCGCCTGGCGTGGCGAGCGACGTCACTGTACGTCCACTCCATCGCGTCAAATGTGTCGTTCAGTGCCTGGCGAAGCTGGGCCATGCTTCGCAGTTCGATAACCACATTTTGTTTGGGCATGACTTCCTCCTGTAATTTGAAACGAAAACTTCATTATCATTATATATTTATCCGACAACCTACGCTACCCAAGTAGCTTGGTTTCCTTTTCACCTTCGTCGAGGTCTTTCACTTTGATGTCCACACCTTCAGGTTTGATGGTAATGTTCAGTTCGATGGGACGGGCCGCAATCGCTTGCGGTTGAACCTTCCCAGGAGCCTGTTCCTCTTCGACATCAGCGGCGGAGAAGAAGTCTTCCGTCGGATTGCGCCCCTCCAGCAGTGCGATAGCAAAAACCAACCCGTTGTAGTAGCCGCAGGCTTGCTTGTTCTCTTTCCATGCCGCTTCATCCTTGCCCCGTTCTAGTGTTCCTTTCACTGCGTTCAACCGACGCTCGAACTCCGTCACATCGTCCTTCAATTTTGTTACACGGGCTTCCATCAAGTCTGCGTATTCCGCCACAACTAGACGGGTAGCCTTGGAACCAATTATGTCTGTAGCAGAAGGGCTGTGCAGAAGGAGACTTCGTATTTGCTGCAAGTCATCCAACGCGGATTGCCCGGCAAGAAACTTACTCCAATAGTGGTCGAACGGGTCCTTCTTATTTGAGGCGCACAGCTCTTTCAAGTCGTTGTCGATTTCCCTCTCGAAGTGAAGACAGAAAGTGGCAGGGTCTCGAAGTATGCACCGGGAGCAATTTCCGTCGAGCATGGTATGTCTCCTAAGACTGAATAAGGATGCGGAGCAGTTGTTCCAGTGCGGCCTCTAATTCAAGGGCGCGGTCAGCGTCGTGGTAGGGTACAACTTGTACGAAAGTATTCTTGCCATCGGGTTGGTGAATGTAGATACCTGACGTCAGCGTTTGGTCAATTTTGGTTCCGACGGGAAAGGTAAAGGATGACCTCTCGCTCCAAGCCTCGAGGAACTTCTTGTCGAAGAACTGGTCAAGGGTAGGCCCAGTGGGAGTATCTCCTGCGTCGCGTTGAAATTCGGCGGCAAGATGTTCAGCAGTGAACTCTTTGATAATGGCTTGTTGTTGAGCCAGCACGTCTAGCAACATTGTTCTAGCCGCTTCGAGTCCGAAGCGTTGGATTAAAAACATTAAGTGTGCGCGGGTCTGTTCAGTAACTTCCTGAGTTACTTCTTCCAGATTCCGTTGTTCTCCGAAGGACATGGCAATCTCCTCTGCTGGTACCAGCAGATAACGGTAGTTACTGTTTTGAGCCAGTTTCGTGGGGCTTGTGCTTGGCCCGCCTACAGTTCTCACATTCTGGATTTGTCCCGTATGTTGAAAAGCACTCATTACATCGAAATATGGGACGGTTGATTTTGGGCTTCTTTGCCTCGCGGGGCTCGTCTACCTCAGGAAGCGAGTCAACGTCGATGGGGTCGAGGTCGGGCTTCTCTATTTTGGGGTTCCGCTTGTTGAATCGCGTTTCGACCCCCTCCCCGGCCAGGGCGCGGCGGGCGATACATCCGGGGCAGTGGCACATCGCCGGGGATAAGCAAGAGTGCCGCCCCGGTGGATTGTGCTTATCTATCTCCTCCAGGGCCTCGCGGAGGCGAATGATTCCCGGCAGGACGGCAGGGTGGATTGGCTCGCCCAACGGCACACCAAGAGCCTTGCCCACCGCTTGGATGTCCCAAGTTGCTTCCAGGGCCATAGCCGATTCTTTCCAGTCCCGCAAGCGGTCGCGCTCGGCCTTGAGGGCCTTCGCCTTCTGTTCCAGGCTGTCGTCGGTGCCGAGAATTGTCCCGAGCGTTTCGTGCGTCTGTCGTTCATGCTCCTTCAGTGCGGCAAGCCCTTCCCGAAGCCTGTCTGCTTCCTCCGCTTCGGCATGATAGCTTTCTACGGCGCGGTCGCGCTCGGCCTTGGCAAGTTCTGTCCAATCGTTGGCTTCGTCAACGGCCATCTTCAGCGCGGCGACCTCGGCCTCCAGGGCAGCGCGTTCCTCTTTGGCGCGCCGAAGGGTCCGCACTAAGGAGCCGTGTCGTTCTTTCCATGTGTCGATTGCTTTCTGATACATCTCGTCTCTATAATCCGTGCTCATGCTTCCTCCTCCCGCGCTGCGGGTTGCTGTTTCGCTAAAGTGTCTTCAAAAGCAGTATCGGACTTTGAAAGTTACCTCCTCGACGTGGATTCTCTTGGGAGTTGGACCGTCCCAATCTGGAAACTTCATAAAGCTAGCGGCCTCACCAATCAGGCTGTCCTTGACAACAACCTTGAAAGTCACCTCGACGGCGTTCTCCTTCATGAGGATACCGCTATCGACAATCTCCTTGACAATGGGCTTCAGTCGGTCAAGGATTTGACCGCGCCTGTCCCAGAGGAAGTTGCGCTTCTTTTCCATCTCCGGGTTTCCCATCACGTATTGAGGGATTTTGTCGTTCATGATGCACTTCCACTAATCTATCACATCGGCATCAAGACTAAGCCCTGTCCAGTCGGAAAGAAGTCGTATCCAATCGGCCACCTTGTTTGCCGGAAAGACTGCGGCGCGTTCCTTGTCTTTCTTCGAGACCCATGTGATAAAGCATGCGCCACGAATCTCGCAAATATACCACTGCCCATCTGCGGTTTTGATTTTCACAATCCACTCCCACTAAAGTGATTCAAAACACGGGCACCCGTCTTCCCATTCATCGCTCCACCAAATAGCCATCTTCCTCACGATGACTCTCTCTTGGCAGGCTGGAATCGGCGGCATCTTGACTTCGAATGTGCACTCTCCGTAGTCGTTCTTCTTGAATCGACCCGTTGGCGTCTTCGGTAAATCTGCCCACTTGCAGTCTCTACAGCGATTCATAATCAGCCCCATCAAACTGTCACGTTTGGGATTCTCAATACCCAGAAACCGTCATCGCGCTGAACCCATTCCCCCACTTTGATACTCTTGCCATTTTCGTCTTCTACCTCAACGAATCGCCCAGCTTCGGGTCCGGGGGGTCCGTCGAATACGATGTCGATTGTTTTCTCCATGACTTACATCCTTTCCGCGACAAAGCCGCTCATTTGAGCCATTCACGTTTCGCCTTCTCCGTCCACCCCGCTCCATCGACCCAATATCCCTCGTCCCTCATGCGATTCCAGTAGGCCGCACATTCTGGGCACCCGACATCTGGGTGACAGGGCTGCTGGCAGTTGCTTTCCTCTTCCATGAATCACCTCGTCTCAACAATGACTTTCCCAGGTTGGCAATACGACATACCGGAACACCGCTATGCCAACCGCAAACCCAATTAGAAAGGTAACCATGTCACTCTCCATTTCAACTGTTGGGATAGCAGATGGGACAGTCCCACGCGGCCATCCCCGTGTGCTCGTGCCTGGCAAGCGCCATGCACTCATCACAAATCAGATGGTGGCAGCACTTGGCGACGACATTGCGCTCCAAGTGTTCTCGGTCCGCTGGCCTGTATCCTTGGCCGCACTTGTCACACACGCCCGCTAATACCATGAGTCACCTCCCGTCTAGTGCTACAGAATGTTCTTACGAATCCTCGCTTCGCATCCCCATTCAGTGTCCACCCATTTCTGCCGTCGCCGCCAGCCAAGTTGACGCAGCCTTGCGTCTGCATCTCCCCTACCTGAGCAGCTAGGCAGATTGGCGACCATCTTGCGGTCGTGGAAGATTGCCGCATGGCCTTCGCCTGAATAGAATTGCACTAGCATTGATTCTCTCCCAATCATCTGTTAGGTGATATGAATCTTGAATCCAACGTGCTTGACCAGCGCCCGAATGACATCCTCTGACGTAACATGGTTAGCCAGGACAAATCCCTCCGCTTCGAGGGTCACCCGGCCAAGGCAATTCTCAAAAACCAGCTTCGATGATGCCGGTGGTAGAAATGGCCTCTTGTCCCCTTCGTTCCGATTCGGATTGGCAAGCTGAATCAACTCATCGGCTGACTCGATAACGATTAGCGTTTTCATGAGTTATCCCTTTCTTGATTCAAGGCGAAACGAGTGTTACCTTCTCTTCTGCCTTCGTTGGGCGCGGCCTTTCTGCTGGTACCAGCAGACTATCTTTTCAGCCGAGCGCCGCATCGTGTGCATACCCATTCCTCTTCGCCGGGTTTTAATTTATGTCTAAAAGGCGGCAACGCTTTTCGCAATACTAGATGGTCGCACCAAAGGCGGGTCCACCAAGCGTGTAGTGCTCTTTTTAGTCGGTGCATGGTAATCCCTAGAAGGGGACATCAGCATTCTCCTCCGGCTCTTGTGGCAAGTCAGTCTTTTTCTTCGTAGACTTCCCGTTGTTTGAGCCACTGAATAGGCCACCTTGAATATGCACCGCCGCCTGAGTCCATTCAGGAGGGTCGTCAGAAAATGCAAAAAGATTGTATCGGTCAGTCTCCTCAAAGACTTGGTCGGGTAATACGCGATAGGGAACTCTCCACACAATACCCCACTTGCCGTACTTGAGTATGTCACCTCCCCGAGCCGTGCAGTAGCATTTTAATCCTTCGTCAAGGATACCTCGCATTATTCGGTGTCCGCGTAAAACGTAGACATCTAATTTTCGTTGGTATGCCTGAGTTATTGTTTCAGTATATCGTCTTTTTCCTTTATTTTTTCCGCGGCTAACAACCTTGGTAGACCGCTGATATTTAACTACGACATATTGTTTCCAAAGTTGGTCAAGCAGTTGGGTTGCCTGTACGACGAAAGAACTGTGGTCGGCACTTGTGCTTTTAATCTCAAACCGAGGCTCTGCAATTCCGAAAGTATCCAAACAGAACTTTTCCCCGAGTCGTCCCGAGATGTGCGACTTGGTGTCATAGTTTGAAAACATATCAGTTCCTTGATGGGTCAGCAGGTTTGCACTTCGAGCAGGGCAGCGGTCCTATCAAGACAATGATTGTCTTTGACAGTTTAGACTTTGAGCCTTTCCGTCCGGGTTTCATTGAAAAGTTGCCGAATCCAAAAATTTTTCTTTTGAGCATACTTCTACCTCTTAGCCTTCTTTCGGGCTGTCTTCTTTTTCTTTTTAGCGACAGGAGGCCGTCCCCGCTTTCGCTCCCGTAACGGCATCTTGAGGAGCTTGCGGAGGTAATTGTCGATAGTTAGGGCGCCGCTTCGTTTGTTGATGGTATCTGCGACGGCCTTACTGACCGACAGGGTGGTGAGACGTTCGCCGGTTGTGACCAACTGAGCCATTAGAGCCTCCTACCGATTGTATCTGCAAGCAGTGATAACTTTCTTCATGTCGGATGACTTGCCGGTGCGCAGGAAGCGGGCGAACTTGTGCTGGCTTTCCTTGCAGTGGGGAGCGAAGGTACGAATCCTTCCCCACGACCGGTGTTCTGATTCGACTTCCATCTGCACTAGCTCCGGGGTGTAGAGGTCAGACAACCCGGATGCGTGCAATTTGTCTACCGCGCACAACTGGGCTGCCCGTGCAATCATGTCTTCGTCGATGGGATACTTCTGGAAAATCTTTCCTCGCACCATCCGGCAGATATTTTCTGCTGTACCCGGAAAGTTCATTTCCAGAGTAACGAGGCGCTCTACTTTCTCCTCGAAATGTTCGTCATCCGGGTCCAGCCCGGACAACTGCCCGATAAGTTGCACAATTGCGTCTTTCCTTTTCATGACTTCCTCCTTTGCTACCATCGCGGTCAGTAATGACAATTATCATTATATTTCGCTTTCGGTGAATACGCGATGGTAGTTTGGGAGGAATTTGGAATAAAAATCTGCTGGTACCAGCAGACTTTGACCGCAAGCGATTGCGGTCAACAGAAAGTTCCTGCGGGTGAATAATAATTATATCTATATACAAACTTGACTGGGTTTTGCGACACGACGGTAAAAAGGGTATGATAGACGCGGCTAGTGAATGAAAGGACGGACAAATGAGTTCCAAACTATTACGCGAACTCGAAGAACTCGGGGAACTGGAGCCGTTCGGCTACCACAAGGAGATTCAAGACCTCACTGCGGAGCTGGAACGCTCTCACCGGCGTCATGCAGACATCCTGAAGAAGGGAACAACAGACCCCTTCTGGCCTGACGGAGTCAACGCGAACATCGTCAGGAACCACATCCTCTACTTCAAGGGGAGGATTCGGGAACTCTGCAAACTGCGGAAAGAGAAGATTCCGACTATCGCCAAGAAGGCTACCCCAAAAGCCGTCCGCGCAACCTTCATGGCTCCCGGTAGTCGTGCGGCGAAGCACTACCCGAAACGAAAGGCTTCCTGATGTATTACAAAGTTGTCAGAAACGTCGGCGGGCAATACTACTCCGCCCAAATCAGCGGCGGACAGTTTGAGGTTGAATATCTGCCTGGACAGTTCGTGCAGGCACAGGTAGGGAACCTTTTTCTTTTCAAAACAAAAGCGGCCGCAGAAGCCTTCATCGGACCTTCCGCAGGCAACCTGGAAATATGGGAATGTGAAGTCAAGAACGTCTCTCAGCCTACTGCGGTGCTGCAAGACAGCCTGGTTATTCAGGCAGGAACTCGAGGTATCGGCTACCTTGACGCTTTCCGCGAGTTCTGGCGCACTCTTCGCGCGGTAGGTGGACGTATCACGATGTCCCAGGAGCGAGTCCGGTATCTCCGCGCCCCCGAAGGAACTCTGCTGGCAGAGGAAATCAGTCTAATCCAGCCGGTGTAACCTTTCGCCGTATCTGCTCCATACCCGCTATCTGCGGGTATCGAATACTCCCCGATTTCGGCTAGTATAGCCCCGTTGCGCCGCCGGTACACAAACCCCGACCGTTCTATCCTCCCCGTGTTACCCCTCTACGCCGCCGAAAACGGCTGTGCTCAGAGGGCGCGTAACCCCTGCTACGCAGGCGATTTCGGCGGTTTTGCAGTCTGCTGGTACCAGCAGACTTTTCTACTAAGTTTTTAGTTTTTTGGTTGCGTTTGTATAGCATTAGTTCTGTATATCTATATAATGATAATTAGCTTTAATCTTTCATCATTTTTATCTAGGAGGAAGTCATGCAGACCGAGAAGAACCAGAAGAGTCAGGCAGGACGCCGCGCCGGATGCGGCGTGAGGGAACAGGGCATTCGCACCAGCGCCCGGAAGAAGGAACTGAAGGCGCGCATCCAGCGGAAGCTCGACGAGGGGCGTCCGCTGACGCGCCGGGAGCAGCGGAAGCGAAACGCTTCGCTCCGCGCGGCGGCGGGAGTCAAGCGGGTGCTCGCCACACAGAAGCCGAAGGAGGAGCCGAAGCCCGCCCCCAAGCCCAAGCCGGAAGTGGAAGTCGTGCCCCCGGAGTACCAGGCATGGGACAAGGCCGCCGAACTCGGGTGGAAGCAGGACATCAACGGGCGCTGGCGCAACGCCAAGGGGCACTTCGTGAAGAAGGAGGCTCTGCGGACGGTGGGGCTGGTCTAGACCGCAAGCGATTGCTGTAGGAGATACGACCGATGGCGAAAAGGGTTTCCCCTTACGCGAAGGTTGCGCGCCTGAAGGATTTGGCGCGTTATTTCGTTATGAAGTTCGAGCCGGTGTGCCCGTTCTGCAACGAGGTCATCACGGTCAACGACCTGATGCAAGGTCACGAACCGGACAAGCTGACCATCCACCACTGCGACGAGGACCGCTCGAACAACATCATCGAAAACCTTATCCTCACCCATCGGTCGTGTCATCGGCGGCATCACAAGTTGAAGGAGCGTGCCGAAAAGAAGGTGAAAGGGAAAAGGAAACCCCGGAAGCCGACGGCGCTCCCTGCTTGTTCTGAGTGCGGCGAGCAGATGGCGTATGCAGAAGAGGTCGGCGGGTGGTTGACTTGCACGAACTGGTCGTGCAAGAACTACTTCGCCGTTTGACGTCTGCTGGTACCAGCAGATAACAGGAGGAAGTCATGAAGAAGTCGAAGAAAAAGACCGCGAAGAAGTCCACCAAGAAGGCCAAGGCGAACAAGAAGGTCGCCAAGAAGAAGGCCAAGAAGTCGAAGAAGGCCAAGAAGGTCGAGCCGGAGAGCAACGGCCAGGTCCACCTGCCGGAGCCGGAAGAGGACGGCTGCCCTTACGTCGGCATCATTGACGACGAGGGCGTGATGCACGTCCGCCTGCGCCTGGTGGACCGGGGCAAGACCGCGACGGGCAACAGCAAGTTCGGATTTCCCCAGGGCGGCACCCGTTTCGTACCGACGGAAATCAAGGATGCGTTCGACGACGCGCTGTCGGTGCTCATGCCCAGCAGCACCATCGTCATCGTCAAGGACCGCGAGAACAATTAAGGGAGGGCTCTCCCGAAACGGATAGGAGGACGCCATGCACTTTAGCAAAGCCAGATTGACGATGAACCATCCGGGGATGGACTGCGAGAACTGCTCCCGTCGTATCAAGGGACTGATGAATGTCTATATACCTCGGGTGATAATCACCAAGGGAAAGCACAAAGGTCTGCGAACCTCCATTTCCCTTTGCGCCAAGTGCTCCAAGGTGGACGTCACGACCATCAAGGATGGTCGGTACATTTTCGACCCTGAACCCCTTTAACCAAGCAAGGAGACAACCATGCCGAAGAAGAAGAAGAACAACCAGAAGAAGGAAGTCATGAAGTGTAGGCGGTGCAATACGGAGACAGGTGTTTCTTCGCAGTTGTGTATTGACTGCGCAAAGGACGAGGCAGATGAATTGGCCTGTGAACTCGAAGAACACCTCGTCACCATCAAGGAGGCGCTGGGCGCGGCAGAGGATTTGTTGCGGCAGCACGGAGGGCGGGTCTACGAGCGAGCCAAGAGCTACTGGTTGGCGCACATTGCGATGGCGCTGGACAATGACCACAGCTACCTCGGCGGCAGCATGGTCAAGATGGAAGATACCGTCAACGAACTGCGTAGATGGTAATCCCTTTTCTGAGAGGAGAACGCTATGGCGAAGAAAAAGAAGAACGGGAAGAAGGCAACCAAGAAGGCTGCGCCGAAAAAACCGCAGCCGAAGAACGAGGCAGGGCCGAAGCCGAAAGCTACGGGGGTGGAAGAGGTCGAGGAGTTGAAAACCGAACTTCCCGTCGAGACGGCGACGATGCCTTTCGCCAAGAAGAAGGGCGACCCCGAACCGCACAAGCCGACCAACCGGGAACTGCTCGTCATATCGCTCATTGGGGAGATACCGAAAAACATCGTCTCCCAGTGGGACGGTACCCGGAGGCGAATCGTCATCGCCGAAGCCGTCCACCTGCTCACCGGGGACCCGCGCCCGGACGGGTGGAGGGGCGACTACGAGAACACGCCGGGCTGGAGTGCGTGGGAAATGCGTCTGGGCGAACTGCTCGCCGACCACTACCGCCCCAAGGTGAAGGAACCGCTCGCCGAACTCGCCGAGAAGGAGCGCAAGGAGCAGGAGGCGAAGGAGGCCGCCAAGAAGAAGGAAGAAGAGTCCGAGGAGGACAAGGCGGCCTCGCTGGAGAACCCGTCGGAGGGGACGGAGAAGAAAAGCAAGTTCGGCAAGTAGCATCTGCTGGTACCAGCAGACTGAAAGGAGGAAGTCGTGAGAGAAAACCAACAGTATCCCATCCGGCAAGACCGGCGCCCCTGGATAGTAGGTGCTGAAGCCTACGAGCAGTTGGAGCGCCTTGCTCCGAAGTGGCTGACCGAGCGGGGCGGTGTCGTCGTTTACGAAAACCAAACGCTCGACAGTTCGCGCCTGGGCGACACATCCTTCATGCCTGCGCGATTCGTCGCGGAGGAAGACGACCAGGAGCACGACGCTCCGATGGAACGCAGGCCCAACGGAGGGCTGCCGTCGTTTCGCCAGCAGGCGACCGACCACATCACCATCGAGCAATATGGGGGCGACCCGGAGAAGGCGTTCAAGGAAGCCTTCGCCAAGGAGAAAAGGGGGTAGCCGATGTTCATCAAGGACGCCAAGAGCGGGTACACCCGCGACGGTCAGCAAAAGGCCAGCGGGCAGTTTCTCATTGTATTCGACGAGCCGGGTTACAAGGGACTCAGACCTCCCCTTCGCGCCTGCGTTCGCAAGGTGCACCTGAAGCAACTAGGTCACTTCATGATGGGCCAGGTTCGCCTCGCCGGATTCAACATTGTACTCTCCGGTACCTACGGGGGTGACGGTTTGCCAGTGAGCCTCGACCTGGAAGACCTCCCGCGAAAGGTCGTGGAGCACATCTGGCACAAGGCCACACCACTACCGAAAAAACTGCAAGCCGAGTTCTGGGAAGGCGGCGGCCACAACGATGCAGGCAAGGAAGCGACGGCTATGCGGGATTGGGCGCTGGAGAATCTGAAGGACCTGAAAAGGCCCATCCAGCATATCAACAATTACTTGGCAGGCAAGTAGGAGGAAGTCATGCTCGATAGGTACGAGCAGGCAAAACACCAAAACAAACTCCGCGTTGAACGTGAGGTTGCAGAGTTGCGGGCAAGCGGGAAGACCGACAGTGAAGTAATAACTACGCTTGCAGAAAAACTTGTTGATAGCCGCACGTCAGACCAACGAGGAACGGAAATCATGCAAGACCATGACCGTGCCTACCAGAAGCAACTGGCGCGACTTAACAGGGAGTACAAGAAGGTTCACGAAGAGAATCGTCGAGTGCGGGAACTTCTTCAGGAAGCGGGCTGGTATGCGCCGGAAAGAGAGGACGAAAACTCTTTGCCGTTTTGGCTGATGGGTTTGATTGGCAGTTATGAGGACGTATGTGAGCAGTTGAGAGGAACAAAGGCATGAAGTCGTCTATCGAAATTTACCACAGCGACAAGCATACCTGGTTGAGGGAGCTTATCCAGAAGCACTTCAGTCAGATTCTTGACGCCGTAGAGGAGAAGGTGAAGGCGGACAAAATCGGCCTGCCTTGGCGCGAGGAGCAGCGGCCGGAGCTGTCGGAACCGTCGTGGGAACTCGACGACAACATCGAAGTCGCGTCCGCGTTCGAGAACGACAAGGAAGAAGTCGGAGGCGAGTGTTGGATGCTGGCTGACTTCTGGTTCATGGAAGCCCCGCCGGGCGAGGAGTAACCATGCGAAACAAATATGTCACCGTAGTAGTCGCTGGTCAGTTGGATGTCTGGACCGGCAAGAACCCGGACAAGTTTCCCGGCGCGAAACGTGAGGCGTTGGGGCGGGCGCAGGTTCTACGGGAGAAAGGCAAGACGGCTTACGCTGTGACGGTCGAGGAGATTCTACCGAGCGACATAGCGAAGGAGTGCATCGACTGTGGCAGGTCTACCATCCATTGTCTGGATTGTGCGTGGCGGAAGAGAAGCGACAGGAGGAAAGAATGACAGAAAAACAACTGAACCTGAAGGCGGAAAGGGAAGGGAAGAAAATCCGAGTTCTCACTGGCACCGATACGGTGCGGGAAGGGGACTACATCGAATGGGCTACCGGCGCGTGGACGACGATTGACAAAGGCAGTGTCTACATCGGCGAATCGCCGGTCATCGGGCACACCGTCGCCCGCCTGGTCTGAAGGAGGAAGTCATGCCAGAAGAACAACCCAACTGCGAAGGAGTCGGCTGCTCTGCAAAGGCACTCTACGATACCTGGGAAGCCAAGTCGGACAAGCCCATATCCCTTTGCCAACTCTGCCTTACCCGCTACACCGTCAGGGGTCTCCTGAAGTCAACGCAGGGCGGCAGCGTTCTTTTCGTGAGGAGGGAGTCATGTCCGCAAAAGACTTAGAGAGGAAAATCCGCGAAGCCCGCGAAGCCTACTACAACGACGAGCCAATCATGTCGGACTTCACGTTCGACAACTTGGTAGATAGGCTTCGCAAAATCAAACCCAAGAGTAAAGTCCTCACCGAGGTCGGTGCCAAGCCGAAGGGAGCAGTCATGCCACACAAGATACCGATGGGCAGCCTGGGCAAGGTTGACGATATGGCGGAACTGCGAGCCTGGCTGGACAACGCATGGCCAGTAGTGGTCATGGACAAGCTCGACGGGTGCTCCATCGGTCTCGAATACAAGAACGGCAAGCTGGTGCGAGCCTTGACCCGAGGCAACGGCATGAAGGGGGAAGACATCACCGCCAACGCTCGACTGATGCAGAATGTCAAAAAGACTATCAAAGGCTTTACAGGTTTTCTCCGGGGAGAAGCGATGTTGCGGAAAGACGTATTTGCAGAGAAGTATGCCGCTGACTACGCCAATCCGCGCAACACTACCTCCGGCACCATGCGCCGCCACAGCGGAGAGGGAGCGGAAGACCTCGAGGTTATTTTCTTTCGCATGACCAATGGCAAGAAGTTCAAGTCGTTCTCCGCAATGTTCACGGAAATGCGGCGATTGGGATTGACGACCGTTCGCGCCAAGAAGTGCAACTCCGGGCAGATGATATTTGAGACATATAAGGAATGGGAAGCAGGTCGAGCCGACTACGCCCATGAGTGCGACGGTGTGGTGGTCGCTATCGACAAGACCAGCGCCAGGCCCGAAGGCGACCCCATGCGCCCGAGCAACCAGATTGCCTTCAAGTTCCCTCCCGATGTAGTCAGGACGACGGTGAAGAAAATCACCTGGGAGGCGAGCAGAACCGGGCGCGTCAATCCAGTCGTGTGGGTACGGCCCGTCACCGTCGCAGGTGTCACGGTGAGCAAGGCGACCGGCAACAATTTTGGCTGGATGAAGGAAATGGGTATCGGTGAAAAGTCGACCGTCAAGGTGAGCCGGAGGGGTGACGTTATTCCCGCTGTCGAGGAAGTCCTCCGCAAAGGCAAGGTTCTTCGCAAGCCAAAGAAGTGCCCGGCGTGTGCGTCGGGATTGGAAACAGTCGGGGCGTACCTGATGTGTCTTAACGAGAAATGTCCCGAGAAGAGGAAGGGATTATTGCAGCACTGGGTCAGGCTTATCGACATCAAGGGATTAGGGCCGTCGAACATCGACAAGTTAATCAAGGAAGCTAAATTCAATACACCCGCAGACTTCTATGACCTGGAGAAGGATGAATACGAAATTGTCTTAGGCAAGAACGGGGCCAAGGTTTTCAGAGAACTGCAAGCCAAGAAGGACAACATACCGCTCGACAGAGTATTCGCTGCGTTTATTCCCAATGTCGGAACGCGAAGATTTCAGGCGCTCATGCGGGCGGGTTTCGATACGCCGGAGAAACTGCTCCTGCTCGAAACGGACGACCTTCTTGACCTGCCAGGATTTTCGACTGAGTTGGCGCGCCGGATAACAGACGGAATGTTCACTTGGAAAGAAGACATTACTGAACTGCTGTTTCACATCACTGTCGCCAAGCCCAAGAAGGTGAAGAAGGGTGCACCGCTGTCAGGGATGGGCATCAAGTTCACGGGCAAGATGGTTCACAAGCGAACAGTCCTTGAGGCGCAGGCGGCCGAGGCAGGTGCCGAGATTACCTGGCGCAAGGATTTGACGAACGTGCTGGTCATCGCCGACCCATCGAGCAACTCGGGCAAGGCGAAGACAGCAAAACAGAAGGGCTATGAAATCTGGACCCCGGAGGAGTTTCTGAAGAAAATCAAATAGGAGGAAGTCATGAGTGAGTTTGAAGACCGCGATGGAAACATTCGTCCCGCGAGTTGGTTTCGCAAGAACGGACAGAAGCCGTACCGGATGGATGGTTTGACCGGAAGCCAGTACCGGAAGCTGGAGGAGGCAGAAAGGCGCGGTGACCCAAACAAAGGGTCGCGCCAAGTGACGTTTGCTTTTGGTGAACAGCCCATCATCGAAGCCATCGAAGAAGTCATCGACTACCAGTTCCAAGACATCCGGCAGAGAGGAACGCACATCGCAGTGTGTAGCCTAAGCGAAACCTGCGCCGCAGAGGTAGAGGAACTGCGTGACGAGATGCGGGAGGCAGGGATAGCGCCGCACCAGGATTCCTGATAAAATATACGCGATAGACAAGAGCATACCTGTTCTTCTTTTTTGCCAGGGCCGGGCGCCTCCCCTCAAGGGTTCCCGGCCCACTTTATTTCCACAGTTATCGGGCAGGAGGAAGTCATGAAAGCCGCAGACCTCAAACCTTTGATTGCCGTTAATCCCAAGACGATACAGGCTATTGCCTTTACCAAGAAGGCGACAATTATTCACTACCATCCGCACATCACCAGCAGCTACTACCTCAGTTTGCCGCCGGTAAAGGCAATGCCGGAACTGCTGGTACCAGCAGACGAAATCGAAGAGTTCAAAGTAATCGTCCAAAAGGCCGAAGACGACGCACAGGTGAAGGTGCGGCGCGTTACGCGGGCGAAGTCCCCGAAGTCGTGGCTGCTGTCTGTCGGGGAAGAGGAGCTGACATTCAAGTATCCCGCAGAGGAGGAAGCCGCAGTTGTTTCCGAACAGCAGGTCAAGGCGGTAGCGTCGTTCACCCTCGATAGGGAGGAGTTTATCCAGGCAGTCAAAACGGTGAAGCCTTTTCTAGCCACGAAGAGTTCAGATGTAGGACGCACAGGTTTGACCTGCATCGGAGTCCGCGCGGTACAGAAGAAACTAGGAAAAGGTCGCCCGAAAGGTCTCCACTTCGTAGGCACCAACGGGCGCATCCTGGTTATCCAGAACGTCAGAAAGTTCAGCCACAAGGGAACCATCGCGGACAACTCAAAGGAAAGATTCTTCCTCATATCCCCCGACCTGTATCCCCACCTAAAGATGCTGTCGAAGCTGTCAGCGGAGAAGGTGCAGTTGCTGTTCGACAAGCGGGACCGGTGCAGGGTGAAGTGCGGAAAGATTTACTACCTGTCTGACGTTGTTCCTCACTCCTTACCCAACATCGACGGCGCGATTCCGAAGCGATTGCCGCTGGTCGAGGGTAGACTAGAAACGTGCAGTAACGGTGAATTGAAAGCCTTCAAGAAGGAACTCAAGGAGAAGGGAGGCAAGTCGCCGCAATACGACTACTATCTGTTATGGTTCCTTTTGACCGAGGCGGGCATAAGGTTGGAGAACCGTTGGAAGGTTCCGAATCCCAAACACTTCACGTTGAGAATGCGGCACCGCCTTGCGCCGCCTTTTGACTTCTCTGTGATAAACGGGCACGGCTATCCTATCAGCCTGCGGTGTGACTGGAAGATGTTGGAGCCTATCCTGTCACAGCCTGAATTAGACATTTTCCTTCGCTCCCGTTCTGTTCGAGGAAGGCATCCGAAAAAGCACGGGGACATGATGTATAAAATTCCGTACCACAAGGTGCGGGGCAAGAAGTACCGCGAGGTGAACGAGCCTGTCGAGTTCATATCGCCGGACAAGAACTTCTACGCGCTACTGATGCCCGTAGCCGAAAAACATCATCTGTAGAAACGCGGTCTTGGCCTTCCGGGGTCAATGACTTCCTCCGGGGAGGGGCTTGTAGCCCCTCCCCAATTTTTTGTCTAGACATACTTGACGCAGCCTCCTGACCCGGTAGAATTTTAAGTGTTCTTGGCTGGCACCCAGGAGCGTCCCGTTCTCTAGAGACTCACCGAGTCTCTCCGCGCACAGGACCTCTATGGGCCAGCCTTTCTTTTTATCTGTTGGTACCAGCAGATAGGGGGTGGAGAACTAGCGCATGATTTTTACCAGTTCGCCTTTCCTCTCGTCAGTCTTCACCGAAGCGGAGCAGGACGGAGAAGCACTGGTCCTCAACCTGACACAGGTTCACGACCTCACTTCCTTCGACCGAGCCTTCCTCCTCGCGTTTGAAGACGCCCTTGACCGTGACGACATTTTCTTCCGCGTGGAAGAAGACGGCGTCATTCTCGCCCACCTTCAATTACTCGACGACCAGCCGGTCCTCCGGTTTACGAAAGTCGAGGACCCCTCCGATTACCTCGGGTTCAATCCCCGAGCCTCCATCGAGGAGCAGGTGCAATCGCTTGCGGAAGCTGGCCGTTACCAGACCCATCTGCGCGGTAAGCCGTATGTGCGTGTCACGTTCACCCCAGCGGGTGGCGCGAGGCGACGTACCATCTGGGGTCTGAAGATTAAGGAGGGCTCTGAGTTCGTGCAATACCGCGTCTACACGAAAGACGGCGAGATGCGCGACGAAATTGTGTTCGCCAAGAAGGGAAAGGACCTTGTCGAGTTGCCCGCTCGAATGAATCTCCACTACGGAGAGTTTGAGTTAGCAGAGTCTTTACGGGAGGTCGCACCCTCCCATGTCAGCCAATCCAGAAAAACTCCGGGCCGCACGAAATCGACTTACGGCGGTTACCGGTTCGTCATAGGAGGCAATCAGCGCCGCACCCGTGACCGCGCCATGAACGTCGATAAGGTGCTCAAGGCGAAGCGGGCGAGCCGTCGCGGACTCGCCAAGCGAATCCGAGCGGCGCGGGCATGGCACAAGGGAAACGAAGGAAAGCGTTGGCACAAAGCACAGGCCCGTTACCAGCAGGACCATTCCTCATTCGTCAAGGACATGGCGAACTTTCTGAAGGAGCGGTCCGACCGCCGGTTTCATAAGGGCGTGGGGGTATGCAACTCAGAGCGACCGCGTGTGTTTGCGAAGGTCGAAGAACAGCCTGTACACCTCCGCGCCTTTACGACCGGCAAAGACCTCTGCCTGGGCGAGATGACGCTGTTCCTTTTCGACCCGGACAACAACCTTCATCTTGTCGAAGGTAGGGACATCCTCACCCTGGCGGAGAAGGAGTTCTTCGGAGTGTCCTTCGACCCCGAGGAAATCGGCGCACCGGGATACTCTCTTCGCCGGTATCGGAAGGAGAAGGGCGGTGTTCCCTGGAACATCCATCACTTCTTTCCGCGCGACGTTCGCAAAGCAGCCGCCGCGAAAGCGTTCAAACGAATCGAGCGAGCCAATGGAGACCCTGAACTGCGCAGGCGGCTCTGGAAGAAAGTCGTCTACAAAGGAGAGCGCCGGTACAAAAAGGAGGGCCTCCGTTTCGAGGAAATCGTTCAGGAGATTCTGGACGGTGTGGGACCGGAGAAGCCGGGACCGGACAAGCGGCACGACTCACAGGTGCGTGTGACGGGAGGAGCGGTTCCCGTTGAAGTGAAGAACAGTCGTAAGACTACGTTCAAGGTAACGGAACTCGAAGCCTCCAGGGGACGGGGAGAGGTTAGCGACATCGTCGTGCACCGGCACCCCAATCCTGACGACCCCGGCAAAGACCAAATCGACATCTACATGGTGGAGCCCCGCGCCATTCGGGTAGACACTCCCGAGAAGAAGGGCAGGCAGGAGCAGCAGCGGCGCATTGTCGCGAACATCAAAAGCCTTGTACCGGTCGGAACGGTCTACGAGGACTTCCAGCGAGTCGAGCGGGTTCTCGACGAACTCACCGTGCACGACTTCTTCACCGCAGCCGCCGAGCACTTTGGTTTCGAGTCGCGGGAGGAGATGCCGTGCGGCGTTGTCTATGCTGACCGCGAAACAGGCGAGCAAGTCGTGTCCATCTGCGAACACCTTCTCACCGACAATCACCTCGACATTCTCGAGGAGGCCGTCACTGAGAATGAGGAGGAAGAGGTTCGCGTCTTCGAGGACCATTACGACCCGATGCGGATTCTCCGCGAGTGCGCCCTGTCGGATGCGACGGTGGGTGCAATTGTTCAGCCAGTAGGCCCTCGCGCCTGGATGGTGGACGAAACCCGCATTGTGTTCTATGCGCCGAAGGCAAAGACCATTCGCGTTCAGCCCATCGACATGATGCCTCCTGACGATGGCCCGATAGAGCCGGACGATTTTTCCGTACCGGAAGAACCTACCAAAGAGGCTCCCAAGCCGAAGGCAGAGGTTCCCAAAGACCTCGACGGCGAAGACCAGTTGCGGGCTGACGACTTTGTCGCCAAGGCGCATCCTTTCATCCGAAAACTGCGGCACCTCCCTACCGAGGAGGTCGTGCAGAGAGTCATATCCAAGTTCGGTTACCCGCCGATGGACTTGGATGGTTTAAGGAGGCTTGTCGTGAGAACACTCGGAAGACGCTACGAGTCCGTCATGGTTCGATTCGCAGGCGTGAAGGAAGGTGCAGTGAAAGACTTCATGCACCAAATCGTCATGGCTGTGAATACGGCTACCGGAGTCAGTGACGAGAAACTGTGGCGTGAAATCATGACAGGTTCGAACGAGTTTCTCGACAAGTACGGCAAGTACCTCACGAAGGAGCAACGCAAGTTTCTCCAGACCGAATCCGTCAAGGCGGTGAAGGATTCGCTCGAAGAGTCGTGCGGTTGCGAAACTACGCCTGCCTCACCTGAACAGAAGGAAGCAGGCAAGTACAAGCTCTGGCCCCACTACGTCTCGCACACCCACGAAGCTAAAGTGGACGAGAACGGCAACGGTGAGTCGAACCAAATCGAGAACCACGCGCACCGTATCGCCGACTGGAAGGTCGAGGAAGTCGCCGGGCATACCCACGACCTCGGTTATCGCCTGGACGAGTCGAAGGGAGTCGCCTACACCCTTCTGCCGGAAGTCATCGAAGTCAAAAAGAAGGAAGGCAAGCAGCGCCTCGACGAATCGGACGACCGGTCGAGCGTAACGCAGTGGACGGAAACCGGCCCTGGCGTGTTCTTTCCCGCAGGGCAGGTTACGAAGAAACTGCCGCCCGGTTATTACTCCATTGAGTCGTCCATGCAGGGTCCGTACTTTCGTCGCAAGGTCGCCAAGACTGAGAACCTTATCCGCTTCCCCGATTCGGAGTCGGACAAGGTCATCGACGAAATCAACAAGTTCTGGACCCTGGAGGAACACTTCGCCGAGCACAGCGTCCCCTACAAACGCGGTATGATGCTGGAAGGCCCTCCCGGCTCAGGGAAGACCTGTACCATCCGCATTGTGGTGGACGATGTAGTCAACAAATGGGACGGCATCGTGGTGGACTTCCCCGACAGTTCCAATCTGTTTGTGGAAGGCTATTCCATCCTGCGGCACATTCAGCCGGACGTTCCCCTGGTTGTGCTGATGGAGGACATCGACGCGACCCTGCGCTACGGGGAGTCGTCCATCCTTAACCTACTTGACGGCATGCACGACATTCACCGCGTCGTCTTCCTCGCCACGACGAACTACCCGGAGAAACTCGGCAGCCGCATCCTCAACCGTCCCTCGCGTTTCGACAAGCGGTTCCACATCGGGATGCCGAGCGCCGAGGCGCGTGAACTCTACATCCGTTCCAAGCTCAACGCACTCGACGAGACGACGGACGAGGAAATCGCGCGGTGGGTGGAGGACACCGAGGGGCTTTCCATCGCGCACATCAAGGAGCTGTTCGTCAACACGAAGATTCTCGGCAACCCTTACGAGGAAGCCGTCGAAGTCCTCAAGGCGATGAAGGTGACGAAGGCGTCCACCACTTTCGACGACTACCGAGTCGAGGCAAAGGAAATGGCTGCGCGTCCCATTTCCTTCGACGAACTCATTGAGGCAGGGGAAACCTACGAAAAGGAACCCGAAGAGAAGTCGTTGACCGAGTGCTGGATTTGCGACGAACAGGCGCGTGACCAAGCAGAGGGACGGGAGCGTTCCGTGATTCGCCTCAACGTGCAGATGCCCAGTGGTGCCATCGGTTGCCTTATCGGCCTCATGACGGAGAAACAATACAAGAGCATGTCACGGGCGCTGATGGTTCTCCTCGAAGACGGGTTGGACCAGCACTTCGACAACCTCGATGACCTCGCGGAGTTCATCCATAGGGTGACGGGCGCGACGATGCACGAAACGAAGAACCTCCTGACCGAAAAGTACAAGGTGGTCAGCGAGACGTACCTGAGCGAGCCGGCAGCCCGTCTAGTTGAGTCCACTTTTTCTCAGGACGCTTCCTCGATGGAAGCGGTGGTCACCGAAGGCGTGGTGGTGACGCAAAAACTTGGAAGCCGAAACACGACATACAAGCTGTTCGGCCCCGCTATCCAGACGCTGTTCGCGCTCACCCGCGGACGTTCCGCAGACGAAGTGAGCGCGGCGCTTCGGTCAAAGTTCAGCATCGACGCGGAGATGATTTCCAAGGCGTCGAATATGTGGATTGCCGTTGTGAACAATGACAGCGTCTACGACTTCGAGAATCTGTTCGCAGGAGCAGACATCACAGTCGAAAGCAGCGAAGAACTCGAGGAAGCCTACGGCGACCCGGAGAAGGAAACGCTCGACGACGTGCTCGACAACATCATCCGCAAGACCATCGTTCTCGGTTCCATCGACGCAATTCAGGACGTGGACTTTGCGGACGAGTCGCACTCCGTCTACCTCTTCCTCGACGCGACCATGACCGCCGAGGAAGTCGAGCAACTCCGCGAAGCCATCAATACCATCTACTCGAACACCACCGTGGTCGCGTCCCCGGACGGCACGTTGCCGCAGGGAAGCGAACCCGCCGAGTGGTGGGTGATGTTCGTTCCGCAGGAAGTCCCCGAAGGTGCGATGGCTGCTCCCTACCCGCCGATGTGGGGCGGCAAGGAACCCGTCGCCGCTCCGCAGTCTTACGTCCCCGCCGATGCGGTCGCAGACATCGCGCAGGGCGTCGATGTGGACCAGGCGGTAGACCAACTGCTCAAGAGCGAGTCATCGGAAAGCGTTGAAGAGAATGTGCCGCGCATTGTACCGGGGATGAAAATTGAACTCGACGACAAGATTTGGGAGGTGGTTAAGGTCGCTGGCGGGTACGCCTACCTCAAGACGCCCGATGTTCCTAAAACCCAAAAGATTAGCCTTATGGTCTTGTGGAACAAACTGGGGGATGGTCATGCGAGGCGCGTTGAGCAGGCGGTCCGGGAGAAGGCGGTAGAAGAAGGCTTTGATAAAGTCTCCATCTATTCCCTGGGTTGGGGTGGTCGCAGAAAAGTAAAGAAACACAAGTGTCCGATATGCGGTGGTCCGCTTCAGGCCCGAGGAAGGTTCCATGACTACTGCCCGGCTTGCGATGTCGCCTTCTATGAGTCGGTGCAGGAGCAGACTGGCCGCGTAGAAGTGCTGACGTTTCCTTCGGCTAAAATGGCACAAAAGTTTGTGACTGCGCTAAAAAAGCACATTCGTACAGCCAAGCAATCAGGTGACCCCGCCTGGGCTGACTGTTCGGCGCAATTAGTAGGAACAAAAGTTGATGTTGGAAATGTTCCGAAGTTTCAGTGGGGAGTAATTTACGACCTCGCAGATTACTACCACCGGGTGTACGATTCCGTGCAAAAGGAAGAGAAGCCGTTCATTCCCATGCCTGCCAGTCCGACGCTACAGAGGATGTTCATGCAGCAGTTGGCGGACGAAACCAGTGAGGCGGTGAACTATTCCGACATGACCATCTCGCCCGCCTTCACGGCGATGATAGAGAAGATGGTGGATGCGCGACTGGCGCGTTCTGAAATCTATGCGTCCCGCCTGCTGTCCCTGGTAGTCGGCAAGGCGCTGGCGATGGAGTCCCCTTCCGACCCTGCCAGCGCGGTGACGGACTTCCTCAACAAGCACGGCGAATCCATTCTCGCCTTCTATCAGGAGCTGGTGAAGGAGCGCGGGAACAACATCATTTTCGACATCGACGTGATGCAGGCTCTCCAAGACAGCCGCTACCTGAAGAAGTGGCAGACGGAGAGTACAGCAGACGACGGGTCGGTGACTGATTTCCCCATTACGCCTCCTGAGTTCAACCTGACGCAGGGAGACGATGCGGGGCCGGTGACGACCGTGCTGCTCACGGGTCAGGTGACGGACGAACTGCTCGACCGCATTTTGACCAATCTGGCGGACACCCTGAACGCACCGCTGGCGCCGGGAGCGAACGGTGTGTACGAGTCGCCCGCAGAGGCGCAGGAAGGTAAAGTCACTCTCTGGCTCGATACGGTCGGTCCCGAGGATATGCTGACCGTACAGATTCGTGAGTTCGCGGACGGCTTCGTGGACAAGATTACCTCGACGCTGGCGCGGACGACGGTGGGCAGCACTTTCCAGGTCGCCAACATCGTCACGATGGAATAGTTCATCTGCTGGTACCAGCAGATTATTTCCTATTATTAGTTGCGGAGATACCCGATGCCCAAGAAGACAAACGGCAAGATAACCATCATTGACAAAGTGACGCGGGTTTCGGTGAACAAGCTGAAGCCAAATCCCTGGAACCCGAACAAGATGACTGCACTGGAAAAGCGGAGCCTGGAGCATGGCATCCGAACCGAAGGTTTTATCGACCCGCTCCACGTTCAGCAGGGCACGAACATAATCATCGACGGAGAGCACCGTTGGAAGACGGCCAGAAAACTCGGCATGAAACAGGTGCCCGTCATTTACCTGGACGTAGACGACGCCCAGGCGCGGAAGCTCACCCTGGCGTTCCTCTACCGTCGCGGGTCCGCGAAGGACATGGACGTTGCTCTGCTGTTGAAGGACGTTCAGGAACTGGAAAGCACCAGCCTGAAGCAACTGGAACTCGATACCTCCATCGCCAGGAAGAACCTGAAGGAGCTGATGGAGTCAGTGGAAATCGAGACGCCCGATTCCGCAGGACTGAAAAAGAAAGGAAAGAAAAAATCGTCCGGCAAGAAAAAGAAAGGCAAGGTGGACGCTTCACCTGCCGAACCGGACGAAGGAGAGTTCACGGAAACGCAGGTAGGTGACGATGAACTCGCGGAGATGCACCAGTATCCCGTGACGTTCTTCGCGCCGACCATCGAAGGCCGTGAACTCATAAAGGCGATGTTTACCGGGAAGTCCGGCGACCTGTCATTCGTTAAACTAATGAAGGTGGTCGATTACTTTCTGAAGAAACATCCCAAGAGGGCAAAGAAAGTAGCGGCTGCTGTAGCCGCCGAGTAACTTGACGGAGTTTCGCGTCCCGCCTATAGTGTGGGAGACATCTGTTAGGGAGGAAACCAATGAACACCCTCGTCAACCTGTTCGTCAGGGCTTTCGCTCGCCTGGTTATGAGCCCGCAGGAACTCTCCGAGAAGGAACTCGGCAAGACTGGCGGCTTCTACAAGGCCCTTATCGAGGCCAAGGGGTTTCTGGAAGCGGACCAGTTCGCTTCCCTGCCGCAGAAGTTGCGGCGTCTGTTCTGCGACCTCATGGTGAGCACGAAGCCGCTGACGGAGAATCGTGTCAAGTACGATTCGCGAGGCAACCTTGCCGCCATCCTCGAGAACTATTCGCCGTTTGACCTCACGAAGGTGCTGGAAGGTTTCGGCACGTTGCACGAACGCGGCATGGAGAAGCTCCTGTCGGCTGTCGAGTATGACCTCGTTTCGCTGTTCGAGGCAGCCGGCTCCGCAGACAACGAGAAGTTCCTCGCGCTCCGCAACGAGGGAGAGTTCAAGGAGGCGGTGCGTGAAATGAAACGGGACTGGGACGGCGTCAGGCTCTCCGAGTCGGAAGAGACGACCCGCGCAGACGAGTTCATGTTCGCCCTGGCGAGCAACTATCCCGCCGTTTTCCACCATCTCCGCGACGAACTCAAGGAACTCTTCCCCGACATCGACGAGTTCGACGCGGGAATGTTTCCTTCGCCGGATGACACCGAGTTCGACGACGAGGACGACTTCGACTACATCGAGTACGAGGGCGAGACGGACTGGGTGGAGCAGGACTACGAGGAAGAACCTGACGACGAAGAGGAACCGGAGGAAGGCAAGGGAGCCCGAGGCCGCCGAGACGGCACCGGACCCTATGCGGGCAGCTACCAGGCGCAAACGGCTGGCGTCGGTAAGCGGAAAGCCGCGGGTGAACCGTGCCCCGCCGAGCAAGACGACGAAGAGGAACCCGATGACGAAATGGAACCGGACGAAACCGATTCGGGTGACATGCCGATGGACGGAGACGAGCCGGACGACGAGGAGGAAGGCTGCGCCACGCCCGGCATGAGGATTCGGTCGGGTGGTCGCGGTCGCGGCATGGCCCGAGGTGGAGGCAGAGGTCCGATGGGACGTCCTTATGGTGAGCAGGACGAGGAACCCGACGACGAGATGCCGGACGACGAGGAAGAGGAAGAATCCAACGTCCACTACATGACGCGCGGTCAGCGTCTTTCCCAGGAAGGTGCGGACAAGCCTGCTGACTACTACAAGGAATTGGGCCGAAGCAACGACCCAAAAACGGGCAAACCTTTCCCGCGTCCCGTCGAGCAGGACGACGAGGAGGATGACGAAGAGGACGACATGGAGGAGTCCACTATCCTCAAACTCAAGGTCCTGAAGGATTCTACCCGCTTCAGTCCTGACCCGGAGGACCCGCGTAACGTCTACTGGCAGGCGGGCGGACTGAACGACCCCGCCAGCGGCAAGCCCTTCCCGCGTGAGCAGGACGAGGAGCCGGAAGACATGCCGGGCAGCGAAGCCGAGCCCGAGGAGCCGATGGAGGTTCCCGAAGAGCTACTGGTAATGTCCGATGAAGACCTCACCGCACTGGAAGAGAAGTGGGGCACCAAGACTACGGTGAACCCCAAGGAGAAGGGCAAGTATAAGGACAGCACGGCCAGCGAACTCCGCAAACGGTACGCCTCCCTCAAGGCGAAAGGGCCATACAAGGAAGGGTCGAAGGAATACGGTCTCATGAAGGAACTCGCCTTCGCCATCCGCGCCAAGACAGGCTGGGGTAAGGTCGCCGCAAGCGTTGGGGGTAAGCCGGTGAAACCTCTTTCCGAGAAGGTGCGTGCCCTGACTATTCGTTTTCCGACGCCTGATGAAGCCGCAGATTTTGCGGACCACGTCGCTGATGACTATGGCGATGTAGTCCAGCAAACGGCCCGGGCTACCGTTGTAGTCTCTACAGAATTTGGTACTGAACCGGTAGATTTGGCTGATGTTGAAACTATCGCTAGACAGTACGGCGGCAAAATAATCCGTCGTGAGGCTGCTTCCGTTCTCCCATCTGCTGGTACCAGCAGACTGGTGGAAAAGATGCGGAAAATCACGCAGGGTATGATGAACGCGATGGGTCGCCGCGTCACCGCCCGTTACCGCTGTGAGGAATGCGGTATGGTGGTGCCCGTTTACGCCGGGCGCTACCCCGCCGCCTGTCCGAACTGCGGCACGCCCTTCGAGGTGCGGACCGAAAAGAAGGAGAAGGTGGACGAGGCGAAACTAATTCGCGCCGAATACTACGTCTCCTTTTCTCCTGTCGATTTCAGGAAGATGTTCGCCTGGTTGAAGGACAACAAGCCCAAGTTCATGTCCGAAGACGAGTGGGAAGACTACGAGGCTGACGGATTCGATAACCTGCTCGGAGACTTCGCAGACGCCGCAGGATTCAAGGGAATGTACGATACGGACACGACAGGCACCGGCAATTCGGACGTCCTCGTCGTGCAAGGAGGCAGCGACATGGGCCGCCTGAAGAAGACAATGACGCTCGCGGGCATCAAGCACAACATCCGTGAGGCGAAGCAGACTCCGCTACGCGAGGCGAAGGTTGTGAACAAGATTTACCACATCAAGTTTCCTGTACCAGACCAACGCAAGATGTTTCAGTACCTGAAACAAAAAGGTCTGAGGCAGGCTGACAAGTACGAGGAAGTGGACCGTGAATTGCTCATTAGGGACTTTTTGGACGCCATGCGTTTGCGCGACGTAGAGGTTGTGGAGTTGTTTGGCGCACATGAGGAAACTTTCGCCGTACCTGCCAAGAGTTTGCCGAAGTTAAACAAGGCCCTAGCCCGTATTGGAATCACGGGGTCTATCCGTGAGGCGAAACAGTCTCCGCTCCGTGAGGGCGCGAAGAAACGTGCCAAGCACCTCGACGAAGCCTACAAGCGCCTGGCCTGTCCGAAGTGTTCCAAGCCTCTCGGTGAAGCCTTCAAGAAGTCCCTGGAGGAGTTCGAGACGCAGAAGGGTACCGTGACGGTCCTTATCGACCCGCTGGAACTCCCCGAAGAGACGGACGCTACATCGCTGACCAACATCCTTCAGAAGAAGGAGACGGATGCCATTGTGTCGGTGGACCTGAACGACGAGGGCTACGTCATGGTCACTTGCAAGGATGACAAGGCATACGGCGAGGTCGAGGAACTGCTCAAGGCGATGGCAATCGGCGAATCCGCCCTCAAGAAGGTCAAGGGGCTGGTCAAGCAGATTTCCGCCCTATCGGAGGCGAAGTTCGGCGCTCGCTATGATTCTCACATCGTAGACCAAGGCACGGGCGATTGGTGGGAAGTGTACATCTCTGACAAGGATTTGAAAAAGTATTTCGGTAAGGACTACGCAAAGTATACACGCGCTTCTGTTATCGCGGACGAGGCTGGTATCGACTACGAAGGTGGTAGCGGCACCAATACCTTTGACATTGAGAACAGGAGCGACTTGAACAAGTTCCTGAAGTGGCTGAAGAAGGCAGGTATACAGGTACCCGTAGTCAAGGAATCTGTCTATACCAGCTCTCCGGCTCTGGTCGAGCAGATTCCCTCGACGGATGCGGCAGGAGCGCAGGCGGCCGACCCGAACGCGGCCCCTGCAACCGAACCACCCCCGGCAGCGGCTCCCACTCCTTCGCAGGATGGCGATAAGACGGAGCCGGAGCAGCCGAAGGAAGTGCCTGGCGAGGAAGAGGGCGGCGAGGAAACCTTCGCTTGCCCGAGTTGCGGCGCGCAGATTCCCAAGCCTCAACTCAAGATGATGCTGGGCAAACTGCTCCACCAGGTCGCCGCGCAACTGGAGCAGGGCGCGAAGGAGGAAGAGGGCGGCGAAGAGACCGGTCCCGAGGAAGCGCCGAAGGCAGCCGAACCCAAGGGCGAGGAGACCCCGCCCGAGCCGGCTCCCTCGCAGGCACCTCCCGCCGCCCCCGCCGAGCAACCGAAGGGGCAAGAGCAGCCTACCGGTGAGTCCATCGAGGAAGCGAAGGCGGTGAAGTTCTACGTTCAACTGAAAGGTAAGAACATTGCCGCTCTCCGAGATTTTATTCAGGACGATATGGGCATCACCTTTGTCGGGTCGGGGATGATGTCGAGGAATCTCGGCTACCTTGAGGTAGCGCCGTCTGCGAAGCAGGACTTGTTCTTGTGGTTAAGTGAGGAAGGCTACGCCTTCGTGCATGAAAGTATCACGGAGCAGTCCACGGGCGAATCCATCGAGGAGATGGCGCGGCCCATCTCAACCGCCAACCCGACTTACGGGTTCGACGGGAGTCTTCGTTCTCTCGCTCGGTCCAAGCGTGACCGGCAGAAAATTTGGGACGCGATGTTTGTCGCATACTCGATGGTGATGCCCAAGGCGACCAGCGAGGAAATCCAAACCTACCTCGACAGCACTCGCGGGCGTCACATGGGCGATGCGTTGACGGATGCCGCCTACGCACAGGCCGAAATCGACGGAAGAACGGACTTCAACACCGACGACGTGATGGCTGCGATTCCCGTACTGGTCAAGGGCATGGGACAATACCGTGACCGTTCCGGCACAGGCAGGGATTTCAAGGATGCCGTGATGCGGATGCGGGACCCGAGCGATGACGCCTGGTACGTCGGTGAAAGCCGGGAATCCCCGTCGAAGGACAGAGGTGAGGACCAGGTGCAAAAGTTCCAGCCCCTCATTGGTGAACTGCTGGTACCGGCAGATGACATCCCCGAAAAGACCGAAATCCGCATCGTGGACCGGGTGAAGGAAGACGCCGTCATCGAGTTCAAGAACATCCTGCACACCGTTCCGGCGAAGGACGTGCTGGTCTTCGGAGAGGAGGCGTCACTTGCCGCTTGCCTCCGCGCCGTGCAGGAGGGCAAGATGTCCATCACGGATGCGGCTCGCAATCGCTTGCGGTGCAGGAAGGAGTCCAAGCGACTCACCGACCTCCCCGAGTCGAAGGTCGCGTCCGATTCGGCGCTGATGGTCGCCTATTTCCCGAACCGCAAGGCGTACAAGACGGCGCTGACCGAACTCAAGAAACAGATGTCGGTCGGAGAGTTCGAGGAGACAACTTCCCTCTACCTCTACCCGAAGGACGACACCGCGCGAACCTTCGCCGTGAAGGTCACCGAGGACAACGGCGGCCACATCATCCAGAGCCGCGTAGCCTTCGGCTACGACCCGAGCCGCTCCATCTCTGAGCAAATCGGGGCAGACGACGAGAACGCGGATGTAGTGCAGTCGGTGAACCAGAGTTTCACCAACGCCTACACCAACCTGAAGCAAATCCGGCAGATTATGGTGGACGCTCAGGCAAACATGCTGAAGGCGGTCGCCATGCTGCAAGGCGCAAACATCGGGAAGAAGACGCAGGGCGCGGTCCAGAAGCTCACGGGCAAGATGGACATCGAAAAGACGGTGCAGGAACTCACCAAGAAGATTACCGAACTCAACAAGGCGCACGACGTCTTCCTGGCCGAGTTCCCCGACGCCAAGAGCGAAATTCCGAAGGGCGAGGAGCCGGAGGGTGGTGCGCCCTCAGAGGAACCGCCGCCGGAAGGGACTCCGGCACCTCAGCCCGCTCCCGCGCCAGCGGAACCGGCCCCCGCGCCTGCCCCCGAAGGTGAGCCCCAGGCAGCGCCGCAGCCTGCTCCCGCCCCTGCGGAGAGCGTCATCGAAACCGCTGTAGCCAGCCTGAAGGAGAACGAGGAAGCTATCCGACTCATTGAAGGACTCTTCCAGAGTGCAGAGCCGTATGGTACAATCGCACGGGTTGTGAGGGACGAGTGCCCAGAGCTGACCCCCGTGCAAATCCAGGCAGTCGTCCATCGGCTCATTTAGGGCCGTCAGCAACTTTTAATAGGGGGCGGTAATGAACGACGTAAAGACAACGACCATCGACGCACCGAGCGTCGCAACGCAGGTCATCACGTTTCGGAATGACGGGAACCTCCCGGCAATAGTCCTTGTTGAGAACCTGGACGGTTCGGCGTCAGCGGCTATCAAGTACCAGGAGCGAGACTCTGGTGCTTGGTCGGACATTTCGGGGACGAACGCAACCATCAACCCCGGAACGTCGGACGTGCAAATCCTGTCGGGGGCGACCCTGCGGGAAATCGCACTTCACGCTGGCGGAAATCTCAAATTGCTGGTCACTGTGCTTCGCCAGGAAGACGGCGAAGTCGCTGACCTCGGGAACATTCGCTAACCAATAGGGCACTTTTAGGAGAAAAGATATGCCCATCGGAGCAGCCGAGTACAGAAGGCGCACGGACGAAATCGTCGTCGCCGCAGAGGGAGGGGGCGCTCCCCCTCAGAACCAGGTCGTCGTGCAGTGCCCCGTGCATCTGCTCAAGGCGTTCATCCTGAAGAACAAGGGCAACGAGGACGTGACCTACGAGGTCCTCGCAAGGGGCCGCACGGTCGTCGTGGCCGGTGAGAACATCGCCGCGCTCCAGGTTGGCATTACGGACCAGTTCCAGGGTCTGCTCGCCAACCGGCGCATCACGCCCGGAACTTTCACGGCCAACGACGCAGTGGGCGTCCAGAACGTCCAAGACGACGGCGTGTCGGTCGATGGAATCGGCCAAATCGTCGACGCCGCGGCACCGGCGACCGTGGTGGGAACCATCAACTACGAGACCGGCTACATCGACTTCACCTGGATGGCCGCATTCGGCGGCGGTGCGGTGACGGCCGGGTACAGCCACACGGGCTGGCTGGCGTTCACGGTGCCTATCACGGGGACCATCGTGCAGGGCGGCGGTGAAGCCAACCTCGTCCTGCTCCCCAACGGCGGGGACAACTATGTCGACGGCATCAGGGGCATGTCCCTCGTCGGCATCATGATGTATTCCGCAGGCGTGGGCTCCAGCGTCATGGTCGCCGCCGACCACGCCGGGGACGACAACAACGCCGGGGAGCAGGCTGGGTTCAAGCTGGTGACGCCGGCCCGGTTCCGCAACCTGAACTCGCCCCTGACCGAGCCGTAGGAAGCACGCTCAACGAACTGACGTTTTCTACTCTCGGAAAGGAGGAGAGCGATGGAAAGGGTCCTCACAGACCAAAGCCGGCTGGCATTGCCGGAACCCTATCTCCTCTTCCACGGGATACCGCCCCAGGCGGAGGTCGATGCGAGAGTTCACGGCTGGCGCAACGCGGCCGCGCAACTCTACGAAATCGACTACGGTGTGCGTCCAGCGGCGTACAACGTACCGCCTGGAGGGACTCCGCCCGCAACGGCAGCGGCTCTGCGGGTACCCCAGTCCCTCGCCCTCCTGGGTCAGGGCGGTCCGGTCGCTCCGGGTCCCCGCGAAGACGAATACGCCTACCAGTATGTGTGGGCACCGTTCGCTCCTGCTGTGCAGGGTGCAGTGGTGCCTCACGGGAAACTGCGCCATGCGTTCGCCATGCCGTTCGTTCCACCGAACGACGAGGACGACAAGCCGGTGCTTCGTTTCCGCTGGAGAGGCAACGTCGTCAAAGCTGCCTGGGACACCCTGGTGGCCGGTACGGGCGTGGCAGGTCCCTACACTATCGACCTGACGGGCGGAGGGGCCAATGTCATGCCCATCATTCCGGGTACGGTGCGAATCCTTGCACCTATCGCGGTGGGACCGGTGGTGACTGTCGAGGCAAGAGACTGGCCGTGGCCGACGGCGGAAGAACGCAAGACGTGCGTGACGGGGCGGATGATTGGCGATGTGGACCCCAATGTTGATTCCGTAATCAACTACGAGACGGGGCAAGTCGTCATCACCTTCAACCAGAACATCGTCGCGGGACCGCCGAATATCACAGCCGACTTCGAGCACGACGGCACCCTGCTTCCCATCGACATCCGGGTGACGTTCGACATCAACCAGATTTAGGCGGAGGAACTCGATGCCCGCAGCCGTAGTTAAGTCGTTCGCGCAGAAGTCAGGGAAGACCGTTTCGGCGGTCGAAAAGCTCTGGCAGAAGGCGAAAGCGGCAGCAGCAAAGGCGGGGCGGAAAGAAGATTACGCCTACATCGTCGGTATCCTGAAGAGGATGTTACGAATCGAGAGTCAGGCGGAGGGGGAGGAATCCCCCTCCGACCTGGCTCTTTTGTTAGAGGTATGGGGGCCAGAAGTTTCGGCACGACTTCTGACCGAAGCCATGCCCGCTTCCGTGAAGGCTAACGTCGCTATGCGTTGGCTGGAAATCGAGAAGCAGATACGGAACATACCCAACGGCAACGTGAACTGGCCTACACTGGCGCGTTCTCTGCGACAGGCCGTATACACGCTGCTGAGTTGGGCCGCACAAGACCGTGCAGAGGAGCGGTACAAAAAGCACGTTGGAATTGTCTAATGTCGCGTGTTTTGCCGGACATCTCTGACACGGAGACGGTACTCTTTCACCGTGACCTCCGACTGCCCTCCTCCTGGCTCGTTCTGCAAATTCCCGTCAAGGGAAAGGCAAACAAGAGCAATACGTTCCGTATCGACCTCGAGAAGGCGGAAGACCGTTCTTGGTTCAACCACCTTCCGAAATCGCGGGACATCAAGGACCAACTTGGACTCTACGGGCACGTTGTGTATTTCCCGCGCCAGCAGGAAGTCGTCCCGGTTGAGGACAAGGAGGTTCAGGAGATGACCATGACCCAACGGCTGTTCAGCGGTGCCGCACAATCGCAAGAGTCGCCGCTGCACAGCCGTCGGGCCGGGGTTAAACTCGGCATCCGCAGAACTCGGCGTCCTATAGTGTGAGGTGAACCATGCCACAACTGCTGACTGAAAGAGTCATCCTTCGCCTGGAAGAGGCGAAGATTACCAAGCTGGAAAACAACCGCCGTCGGGTTGAGCGGGTTAAGGCGCAGCACTGCAACAAGACCAACCGCAACAAGCGCCGCTACATGAAGGAAAAGACCTGGGGGCCGCACCTGGAAGAGGGTTCCCAGTTCATGACGAAAATCGTGGCCCGCCAGGTGTTCGGCCATATCGAGCACCCCGAGGACGGTCGGTCCGACCTCAACAAGGCTGCCATTCTTGTCACCGAGGCGTGGATGGAAGGCGACGAAGTTTTTATCAACTTCGAGACACTTTCCACTATTCCCGGCCGCACCATCGCTTCCCTTATCGACGACCGCCTCAACTTCGGCCTCTCTTCCCGCGCGACGGGTTCCATCGTCAAGATGGAAGACGGTGTGGACGAGGTGCAGGAAGATTTCGAGCCGGAAACCTGGGACTGTGTGGCCGACCCGTCCGTGGGTGACGCCCGCGTGACGGAGGAAGTCACAAAGCGCCTCACCGAAGCCTACGAACAGGCGCTGGCGGAGCAGGCGTCCGAAGAGTCGGCGAAGGAATCGGCCGAAGAGACATCCAAGGCAGGTCCCAAGACCGGTAAGCAACTTCTCATGGAACGTCGCCAGGAACTCAAGGGACTCAAGGAGTTCTTCGTCAGCACTACGGGCAAGTACAAGGATGCCTGGGTCGAGTCTGGCATGGCCGACATCGAGACAGGTAACACAGGCGACTTGAAGTATCTGGCTGCCGACGGCGACGACATTTCCGACCTGAAAGCCAGCGCCAGGCAGCTCAAGCCGTCGGCAAGAAAACTTCACGCGCTCCTGCGGAAGAAGAAAATGGAGCGGGAGCAAATCGACCCGGACTTCGCTGAACACCTCGACGCGCTCACGGGTATCATCGAGTTTCTCGACCCGGACGAAATGGACTGGGACGAGTTTGTCACTGGCACCATCGACCAGTGGGAGAGTATCGTGAACGCCTGGGATGTTTGGCTCAACCTGGGTGAACTCTCCGAGACTGAAAAGTCTGCTGGTACCAGCAGAGTTGAGGAACTCGACGAGGCCAAGGGCAACGTCCACATCTATACTTTCAAGACTATTCGCGGTGCTGAAAAAGCGTGGGACATTGTGTCAGAGTGGGTTGGTGCTTTCGATGAAGTTGACCGGGTGCAACTCGACGGCAAGGAACTGTACATCGCTATGGACCCGAAAGCGATGCCGCCCACTCGTACCTACGACGAGTTACTGAACAAGGTACTTGTTAGGTACAACGGCATCCTCGACCGTTTGGAGAGCAAGCAAAAGCCTGAAGGAGACAAACTCGACGAGGCGCCGCGCAAGGGACAGCGCCACATGGTCAAGTCTCTTCCCGACGAACTCGATTTCGTGGAGAACGACTACCCCATCGACCTCTGGAAGAATGAGGTCTGGTGGGACAAGAACAAAGGTGAAGTGACGATGGAGTTCGACGACAAGGACACCGCCGTCGCTATCGAATACGCCATTAACAAGAAACGGCCTACCCTCAAGACCAGCGTGCGGCCCATCGCGTCGCAAGGCATCTACCGACTGAAGGTCTGGGGCGGCAAATACTGGATGGAGGGAGTCATGCCGAAGAACCTGAAGGAAGCTACCGCAGTGTCGGATGTTGTGCTGTTTGTTGTCGGCAAACATGATTATCAGGCATTCGGCGTTAGCGATGTGGAGGAACTGGCGGAAAAACTGGAAGACCTCCTTGGCGATGAAGTGATGGTTTTGAAGGATTTGATGCTGAATGACAGTCTCATTGGCGTGTTCAAAGGCAGCATCCGTGACTTGCGGCGGGAATACACAAAGGTTGGCGCAAGGCTTCGTGAAGCGGAAGTTACGGACGAGTTGAAGGCACAGCTCAGTGAAGCCAGCCTCATGAAAAACATGATTCTCATCAATTTCGACGAGCGGGATTTCCGTGATTTCGGAGTCGATGACCTGGAAGAACTCGAAGGTGTTTTCACGGACAGCGACCTTTATCCCTTCGTGTACACAGACACAGATTCCGAAACCGAAACCGTTCTTGCCTTTGACGGAAGAGACTTGAGGCAAGTCAAGGCGATGTTCCAGTCAGTCGGCGCAAAGCTCCGTGAATCCACGGACAAAGACCTCAAGGAGAAAGTCGTCAAGGCTTTCATGGAGAAGAAAAAGAGCCTCCCTGACTACTCTGCCTTCGCCAAGGAGCAGTACGACAAGATGTCTCTGGCCGACGAGGAGCTCGGCAAGCTCGCCACGACCATGCACGGCCCGTCCAGCGGCAAGATGGAAATCGCCGCAGGGATGCGCCCCGACCTCGCGGCAGAGGTTCGCAAGTGCAAGAAGGAGGCGATGAAAGCCTACAAGAAGGTGCCGAAGGAGCAGCAGGGCATGGAGCCCTGGGAACTCTATCTCCAGAACGCTCTGAAGTACCAGACGGAGGCGCAGCACCGGAACATTTCCGAACGTCTCATTGGAATTGCGGCAACTGACCGCGCGGCGGCTCAGAAGGTGCTTGAACGCGAATTTCCCTACCTTGACTTCCTGTGGGGCAATTCCATCAAGCCTGCTTCCTACATCATCGACGTCGTAGGCGACGACGAAGACTTCCAGGAAGTCATGGACGCCCTCAAAGCCAAGCGTCTTCGCGTGTGGCGCGAGTCCCTCGAAGATACGCCGCAGGAATCAGCAGAGCCTGAACCGGTGACCGAAGATAAGCCGGCTCTGTCCCAGGTGCAAATCGACGAGGCAGCGCAGAAACTAATCGACCGCCTCACCGCCCGTAACGAGGAACTCCAAAAGGCGCTCGACGAGGCTCAGGAGAAAATCGGAGTGCTGGAGGAGATGAACCAGACGATGGACGACCTGGTGCGGTTGAAGGAGCTGTCAGCCGAACAGGACCGCCTCGTAATCAAGTTCCCCGTTCTCGACCGCGCACAGCACATCCTGAGCAAGGCGCAAACGGTGGATGAACTGCGCCGTTCGGCGCGGGAACTTCTCTACCTTCTGAAGGAATCCCCGACTGAGCCGCCTCCAGTCGAGGAAAGCCAGGAAGAAGAGGTGGACAAGGAGCCAACTTCTGTTATCATGGAAACGTCAAGTGGCGCTACCGCGAAGGTGAGCAGCGACGACAAGGACCTCACCGAGGAAACCTACGACCCGCTGGCCGGCCTGGCGCGAAGGCACCGCACCAAGAGATAGGACAAACCAGACTTCTCACAATCCTGGAGGATTTTCACCATGTTGAAATCGGCAGGCATCGAAACCCGCCAGAACGTCTCCGAACTCAACGAGCAGGTCGTTCTGATGAACAAGCGGCTCGTCGAAAGGTTCGAGAACTTCAAGGACGCCCAGGTGGGTGTGAACGAAGCAGTGCGCTGCTTCGACCCCATCGCGGCTGCCCGCAACTGCGACGTCAAGGAACTCGACCCGCTGTTCAAGGCGATGGTCGCCCGCGTGATGGAGAACTTCGTCAAGCACACCCAGCAGACCTGGAAGCTGACGGAAACGGACCGCGGCGACATGCCCCAGTGGGTCAAGACGGGCCTCGCGCTCATTTCCTCGACCTACGCGCAGAACATCCTGGATGACATCGTGTCCGTCCAGCCCCTTCCCACCCGGACGGGCCGAGTGCACTTCCTCGACGTGCAGACGGAGAACGCCAAGGGCAACATCCCGATGGGCCGTCGGGTGTTCAACGCCCTCTCCGGCTTCTACGGCCGCGACGACTTCACGTCGCACTGGATTACCGACGAGGCCGTCGGTGTCCCGCCCGGCCCCGGCTACATCGTGAACCTCGGCTACACCCCGGTCATCCCGAACACTTTCCAGCTCACGGACGGGACCCAGGTGGTGCGGGACGACGGCAACGGCAACCTCGTCGGTGACATCGCCGCAGGCGTCAACACCATCAACTACCTCACGGGCGCCATCAACGTGACCTTCGCCGCCAACACCACGGCCCCCGTGGTCGCGAAGTACAACTACAACATCGAGGCCGCGCTCCAGCTGCCCGAGGTTGGCATCGTGCTTCGCAGCGAACAGGTCGAGGCCCACCCCCGCGCCCTGGCAGCCCGCTGGTCGGTGCAGTCCGTCATGGACTTCATCAACGACTTCGGCATCAACGCCGAGCCGACCATCCTCGATGCGGCGGGTCGCCTCATCCAGATGGAGACCCTGAAGCACGTCTTCAATACCCTCCGCAACGCGGCAGCGGGCGGGTCGGTTGTGTTCGACAACGCGGCCCCGGCAGGCGTGCCCTACTCCTTCCACATCAAGACTTTCTCCTTCTTCCTGACGCGCCTCCAGGCGCTCATTTGGGAGAAGACGCAGACCACGATGCCGAACAAGCTGGTCATCAGCCCCGACATCTGGTTCATCGTCGAAGCCCAGGACGGCTTCGTGGGCGAGACCAGCGTGGCGAACGACGGCATCGCGGGTCCGCGCAAGGTGGGGCGGCTCACCCGGCACAACATCGACGTCTACGTCGACCCCACCTACCAGAACTTCCAGGGCACGCTCTCCTACAAGGGGCCGGAGTTCGTGTCCACGTCGGCCATCGTCGGGATGTACATCCCGCTCTACAAGGCTCCCATCCACCAGGTCGCGTTCCGGAAGGACACCGCGCTCCTCTCGGAATACTGCATCTACATCGTGGACCCGGAGACCATCGGCCGACTCTTCGTCATCAACGTCTAGCAAGCCAGGTGTGGGCAAGAGGGACCCCGGAGCAATTCCGGGGTCCTTCTTTCTTGTTTGCACTTTCATACCAGGTATAATGAAAGTGTAGTTCTCAAGTACCTGTTTTCTATTCAGGAGGTGCTACCGTGGCCAAAGAGAAACCCAAAAAGTCGGAATGGATTTGCGTTTCGGATGTCGGGGCCGTCGTGCCCACCGAAAGTGGCGGGTCCAAGAGCCTGAAACGCGGCGACTCGCTCGACGGTGAATACTACGAGCAGATTGCGCCGCACGTTCAGGGTCTTATCCGTGCGGAAGACCTCGACGAGGGCTTCAAGGCGCAACTGGAGAAGGAGCGCAGATTTCGCACAGGGGAATCTGTGCCGGAGGAGTACGCCAAGGCTAAGATGGGTCAGGTGGACGACTTCGACCCTCGGTTCGATAAGCCGTTGGGCGAAGCGGCTGAGAACCTGGGTCAGGTCATTCAGGAACAGACCGGCCAGGCCCACCGCGACCGCGCCCGCCTCCAGCCTTCTGCCAAGCCCAAGCAGTCGTAGGGGGAAGCCGCTGTGGACGAACAAACCACCTACCTAGTCCTCCGCGAGTGTGTGCTGCCCGGTAAAAACGGCGGTATGGTGACGCTTCGCGCGGGACAGCGTCTCCACGATTCCCACTACGAGCAGTATCTGGGCACAGGTCTCATTCGGAAGGAGCAGCCCGTTTCTTCGGGACCTGCTCCTACCGAAACGCCCCAAGAGGGCGAGTCTTCATCTGCTGGTACCAGCAGATTGGAGAGCGAAGAAAAAGCCCCACCCAGGTACACGCAGTCGCACCTCGAGGCTTTGACCAAGAAGGAACTGCAAGCGATTGCGGGACCGAATGGGAAGGGCGACAAGAAGGCTCTGGTCAAGTTCATCCTGGAGAAACAGGAAGATGCCAACGCATGACGAATGGCGTGAGCGTCTCCGCAACGACCTCGGCGGGGACGGTGTTGACGTAGAACTCACCAACGAGAACTACAACACCGCCCTTCGCCGGGCAACTCAACTCTGGAATCGCTACCGGCCACATCTCCGCTGGTTGAACCTCGGCACTATCGCCGGGGGAATCTCTTACCTCGAATTGACCGAGAATGAGGTGGGAATCTGCGGAGTGCTTGACATCCGGTTCTCGGATGCTGACCAAGGGCCGTTGGCACCCATGCCTGACGTTTGGCAACTCCAGCTTCGATGGGGTAGGCGAGGGGCGCGAGTGTTTTTCAAGCGGTGGACGGACCTTCGCCGCATGGAAAGATTTTCCGGTACCCAACCGGACTGGTGGTGGGACCCCGAGGAGAACGTCCTTTACCTCTACAATCCTTCCCGGCCTCTGAAGGCGATGGCCCTTTTTGCGCGTCAACGGGCGCAGTACGGGACTGATATTCGCTACGACGACGAACACTTCTTCGAGCAAGCGGCGTTAGGCTATGCAAAAGTGCTGGCTGCTGACATCCTCGAACAAGCAGGCGTCGTACCCGGACCCCAAGGCGAAATCGGCTCGAACGCTCAGGTGTGGCGCGAGAAGGGCGAGGAGATGATTGCGGAGGTTGAGGAGAAACTGATGAACTCCTTAAAGTCCGTTCCTCCGCCGATTTGGGTTGGTTAAAGTCACTTGATGCCTGTTGCCTTTTCTCTGGTGCTGTGAGATAATCTACTTACATCTTCGGGCCGACACTTGCAGACCTCGTTGGTGCAACGGGACAAGGAAGGCGCGGGAAATGGCGACACAAATAGGACTCATTCGTTCCTTCTACGGATGGTTGACTCGTAAAGAACGGGCACTCAAGGAAGCTGAGAACGACCTTTACCGGCAGCTTCCTGTGCGCCGTCCCACCTCACTGCGAGCCGTCCTCCGAGTAGCCCGCCGCTCCTCTGAAGTTCTACAAGGTACCGAGTTCGAAGAACGTGCCGCGTATTGGGCAGACCTTTTCGAGGGGATTGCCCGAGACGGTTGGCAAGGCGACTTGCGAACTGAGGACCGCTGCCGCGAATCTATTCGGCAGGAACTGACAGAGGCGACCAGTGGCGGGAATATGGCCCTATAGAATCTCGGCGCGTGAGCGCCTCTTGGTGATTCGTCAGGCCAAGAATGACGACCGCAACATCCGGCCGGTCTGGTTGAACGTCTTTTTGCTCGAAGAGTCCCCGAAAGACGACATCTTCCTCCAGACATCTAAGCATCTCCGTAAGTTCCTTTCCCCGATTCCCTCCTTCCTTTACATCGAGCCGAGCGACGATTCTGAAGTCGTAGAGCCTGGTGTAGACCATCGCCGCACCCTGCGGGTGGTTATCTCCCGAGCAGAAACCTTCCGCCTGGCTGTCGCTGTGCGTGAAGCGGGCATGGAGTGGGAAGATGACCAGTATCTTCCTCGCGCACAAGACCTCGTTCAGTGGCGAAACGACCTCTACGAACTGCAAGATACTGCACAACCCGACCAGTTTTGGGGCACGACAGGCATCGAGGCCCTATACGCTGCCCCGGCAACTAAGTATCGCATGGATGCTAACGCGCCGGATTCTCCTCTTACTATTCAAAAAGAGCAGCCAGTCCTTCACTACCCGAAGGATTTTTTCAAAGACGAGCCTGATGGCGAAGAAACCCGAACTAATCCACACCGTTAAAGTGGGCGGAAAGTCTTATCGTCTGCGGACGAACAAGGCGTTCTTCCCCTCGGTGTATCCGGAGACTATCAAAGCCACGGGTCCGCAGATGCGGAACCTTGCCTTTGGCAGTTACACCTTGCTCGTAGAGAAGGTGCTAGCCGGGAGCGCACAAGGGTTACCGACCCGTCTTCGCCTCCAACAGATGCCTTTCTACGACTCGAGGACAAGAGGACTCGATTCCCGGTCGCCTTTTCGGTTCCCGCCGTTGCGGGAAGACTACGTTGAGCGGAAAGCGGCAGCGGGTTTGGACCCGCGCCCACTGATTGCGACTGGGTTTTACCTCGAAAACATCCAGGTGACGGAAGAAGACTCAGACGAAGGGACGCTGTACTCGGTGTACGTCCCCGACATTGAGCATCCGGATGCCAAAGTACCTCTGCCTGTTTTGGTAGGTTGGCTGGAATACGGTACCGCAGGCCCCCACGGGATGCCTCCGCGACCGCACTGGCGCCCAACGGTTTTAGCTGTTCGGCGCAGGTGGCAACGGTTGCCGAAGGATATTCGGGCCGATGCGCTACGGAAAGCCTTAAGGACTCTGCGGTAACTCGGAGATTGTACTGTGCCTGTAGATACAACTCCGAAATGGCAACTACCGCTGCCAGATGTTCAGGTGAAGCTGACGCCGGCTTTGGCGGCATTAGCGTATCGCCTGGACGATTTGTTGGGCCTGTTTGGCTCGACACACTGGAAGGCACCTGTAGCGAATGCGGCAGCGTTGCCCGCAGTAGGAAATACGACAGGTGACGTTCGGCTGACGCTGGACACATTTACAATATACGCCTGGGACGGCAGTAACTGGATTGCAATAGCCGGCCCTGGCACGGTTGACGTTGAGTACCTATTTACAAGGAAGGTTCGAGTCCCTAATAACGGAGAGCTGTATCTTACTGCGGGCGAAGTCAACTGTCGCCAAGCAGGAGTTACGGTAATGAGTGCTACGTCCCTATCGGGTATTTCGGTTCGTGTAAACGCAGCAGACGCAGCAAGAGACTACGACGTTGAGGTTGTCAAAGATTCTAGTGCGGCGATACCTGCGTTACTGGGAAGTCTCACCTTGAACAACGTGCTACATAACGAGCGCGACGACTTAGCAGTAAGCCTTTCTGCGGGAGATGAATGGGGTGTCCGTGTAAAGAAAACGGGCGGCCCGGCAGGGCGTTCTGCTTTTCGTAATATCGTTGTAGCCGTCCGATTGAGGAACTAACTCATGGCGCTCAAGACACTCGTTATTAAGAATCCTGGCGGCGGCAGCGTTGATATTCCTGACCTTGGCTTCGCCGTAGCAGCCGGTTCCCAGGAAACGCTGACTTCTCTCGACGAAATCCGCGAAGCGTTGCGGTCAGGCGACCTTCGTTCCCTTGCTGGAGCAGGTACGCTTACACTCAATGACGGAACCAGCGATGTTCCATCATCGGATGTCGATGCGTTTATCCAATACCACGACACCGGTATACAAGTTCTCTCCGGAGCAGGTTCACCCAATGGTTCTGTCACAGGACTGCTCGGCCAGCGCTATCAGAACACTACGGATGGGTCGTGGTGGATTTGCGACGACGACCCGTCAGGCACGAATTGGTCACCGCTCGATACGACAGGTCCCACTGGACCGACTGGTGACCAAGGTGATACGGGGCCGACTGGCGACCAAGGCGTAACAGGGCCTACCGGGGAAACGGGCGATACCGGCGACACAGGGTCTGGTCCTACGGGTGATACTGGTCCCACTGGCGAAACAGGTCCAGTGGGTCCGACAGGTCCCTCCGGTACTGGTCCCACAGGCGACCCTGGCCCCACCGGTCCAGCCGGTCCCACAGGCGATTCCGGTGATACCGGTTCGACAGGTCCTGAAGGTGATACCGGTCCTACGGGTGCCCCTGGCGGTCCCACAGGCGCAACAGGGCCAACAGGCCCTACAGGGGATACAGGGACAGGCGACACTGGCCCTACGGGGGACCAAGGCGTCACCGGACCTACGGGTACGGGCACGCAAGGCCCCACCGGCCCGACAGGCGAAACGGGACCGCAAGGGGAGACGGGTCCAACAGGTGACACTGGCCCAAGCGGGACAGGTCCGACTGGTGATACAGGTGTCACAGGTCCTACTGGAAACGAAGGCCCGACCGGCGCGACAGGGGATACGGGAGAAGTGGGGCCTACCGGACCCACTGGGCCTACCGGCACTGGAACGCAAGGCGACACTGGACCTACTGGCGATACCGGCCCAACTGGTGACCAGGGGGTTACAGGGGACCAGGGAGATACTGGCCCGACAGGTGACCAGGGAGTCACGGGCGACCAGGGTGTCACTGGTCCAACAGGGGACCAAGGGGATACCGGCGACCAAGGTGATACCGGGCCAACGGGGGACCAGGGCGTAACGGGTCCGCAGGGTGATACCGGGCCAACCGGTGACCGAGGCGATACGGGACCTACAGGGCCGACGGGTACGGGTACTCAAGGTGCAACTGGCCCTACAGGTGTGACAGGACCGACCGGGCCGACAGGTGAAACTGGTACAGGCGCAACAGGCGCAACAGGCGATTCTGGCCCCACAGGACCCACGGGCGGGACAGGTGACACTGGACCGCAGGTAAACAAAGTCTGGATGCAGTTCGGTTTCACGGGCAACGTGGCATCGAGCGGTATGTCGTATATGCGCGGAGTGGATGGTATCGCGATGTCTGCCGCCGGGTATGACCTTTTGCGGCAGGCAACTCTGCGAGGAATTTCCATCCGGGTGGATGCGGTAGATGCCAGCCGTGCGTATGACGTTGAAGTGGTGAGCAGCCCTGATGGTGCCCCCGCAGTTATCGACAAAATTAACCTGCCTGTCTCAACCATCAGTGCCCGGAATGCTGCACTCACTCCGGCGGGCGGTGCTACTGCTGCGGGCACATCCATCGGTGTGCGGCTTAACCGTACAGCAGGTACGGGGCGTTCTACCTTCAACAAGATAAACGTCATCATCGAATGGGAGTTCTAATCGCGTGTCGATTACTCTCAAAATCAAGAACAGCGGCGGCTCTGACATTCTCGTTGAAGACCTTGGAGTTGTTTTTGCCGCAGGCACTACTGAAGTCGTAAATGACTTACGGGACATCCGTGAGTTTTTAACTTCAGAAGAACTGCGGCAGAACGCTCTTTCAGGTGCCCTTACGTTGAATGATGGCAGCCAGGATATCCCTATCGCGGAAGTTGACGATTTCATCCAGTACCACAATACCGGACCAGACGAGGCACATGAAATTGAAGTAGACACAGCTCTGTTCAGCGGTCATCTGGCAACTGGTTGTACTACCGTGCAGGCGGCACTAGAAACTATCGACCAGCTAGGAGGGCTGACTGGCCCCACTGGAGAATCAGGCGATGTGGGACCAACTGGACCAACTGGAAATACTGGCCCGAGCGGTGTCTCAGGACCGAAGGGTGATACGGGCAGCGATGGCCCGACAGGTGACACTGGACCTCTCGGTCCTACCGGAAATAGCGGACCTACTGGAAGCACTGGAGATACTGGTCCACAAGGAGATACGGGTTCGCAAGGGGTTGTCGGACCAACCGGACCTCAAGGTGATGACGGCCCTACGGGAGAAACTGGTCCAACCGGGGTAGGTGTAACCGGCCCTACAGGCGCTACGGGTCTTACTGGGGAGAAAGGAGAAACAGGTGACGTCGGACCTACGGGAGCGACTGGTTCAACTGGCCCCCAGGGCGGTGATGGACCCACGGGACCTACCGGAACTGGGGGAGAAACTGGTCCGACTGGAAGCCAAGGAGAAACTGGACCTCAAGGAGATACGGGGGTTGGCGTTACAGGTCCAACAGGTATACCAGGACCTACGGGAAGCACTGGACCCCAAGGTGAGACTGGCCCTTCTGGAGCTACGGGCGAAGCTGGTTCAACTGGCCCGACCGGAGATGCAGGGGGAACTGGCCCGACTGGACCTACCGGAGATGGAGTAACTGGTCCTACAGGTCCGACGGGTGAAACAGGGGAAGGAGATACTGGACCCACAGGACCAACGGGCCAAGGGGATACCGGCCCTACGGGTGAAACGGGTCCAACTGGCGAAGGAGATACTGGTCCGACTGGTCCAACTGGCCCCACGGGCGGTGGTAGCGGGTATTTTGGCGACGAGGCAGATGACACAGAAAGTTTAGGGGAATCTCAGTCTACTACGGAGTATCCGTCGTATGAACAAAAACTCCGCTTGTCTACCTCTTCTCTTCCGGCTGGTACATACCGAATCGGGTGGTCGTTCGAGTGGCTTGGTGAAAATGTGTCAGATTATTTTTATGCCAGAGTTCAACTGGACGATTCGACAGATTTAATGAACATGAAATGGGAACCGAAGGATGACGAAAATTGGCATCCTTTGGGAGGTTTTGCTTACGCCGATTTGTCATCAGGGACACACACGATTGACTTGGATTATGCCTGTCAATCTTCTATCGACCCAATTCACATTCGTAAGGCTAGAATTGAGATTTGGAGAATTAGTTAATGAGTACCACCTACGACTACCTGAAAGCCGCCCCGGTAAACGTGGACGCGCTTTTGCACGAAATAGATGCAGCAGGTCTTCCTGCGCCAGAAGGTGTGACATGGAATGAGGACGAAACTCCGACGAACATGCACATCACCTTTGAGAACCCGCTGGACTCGACGCAGCAGACCACCCTTGCGGGAGTAGTCACGGCGCACACGGGTCAGCCGTGGGACTACCCTGCAAACGAACTGGGCTACTACGAGAAGGGTCCGAACATCTGGACCGACGCCAGGACGGGTATCTCAGCCAAGGCTGAACTCATGCAGGGATTCATAGCGCGGCGTGAGTTGTTCAACGACAGTGACAACCCCATCTATCTAGCCGACCATACGCCTATCCTGGGCGCTGGCGGTTGGGCTGAAGACCATGCTTCGCGCATTGGGAATCTGGAGAACATTCACGCGAAGCTCGGATGGCACAACCAGCAAGTCATCGAGGGGATGTACTCGCGTCCGCGAGACATGATGATTTACTATGGCTGGCCTTCCGGTTTCAACGCGCACTGGGACAACGAACTGGTCGCCCAAGACCTTGCGCGGTATGGCCTCATTGTCCTGGGCGCGGGGCTGGAGAACCCTTCCCACGGGGACTACTCCAATACCTGTGCTATCGTGGCGCGGGTGAAGCAACTCAACCCGTCCTGCATCATCTTCGGCTACATCGACACCACGGAAACACTCACCAATTTCCAGACCAAGGTGGGCCAGTGGAAGACTGTTGGTGTCACCGGAATCTTCATGGACAAGTACGGGTACGATTTCGGGAGTACACGCGCCCAGCAGAACGAGCGAGTGGACGAGGTTCACGACGAGGGCATGGTTGCCTTCGCAAACTGCTGGAACATGAACCACGCGCTCGGAACGGTCAACGACCCATCCTACCCGAACTCGACCTACAACGCTGGAGAGGTCGAGTCCACCCTGAACATCAATGACTGGTATCTCATGGAGAGTTACCTGGTCAACACCGATTCCTACACCGGGGACTACGAGCCGAAGGCACAGTGGGCGGCTCGGGTAGTCACCATGCTGGGACTCCGTGCCACCTATGGCATCAATGTGGCAGGTGGAGGAATCATTCTCGACGCGCAAACGGGTGGTCAGGGTATGTTCGAGTTCTTCTTCACTGGGGCGTTGATGGCGTCTCTTGAAGGGGCAGGCGTTTCCGACACCAGCTACGGTGCGTCAAGCGGCAAAGGCAAGTGGTGGACCCGACCTGATGTCAAGGGCATGGGGAAGGTCTGGACGCTCAACCCGTCTATTCAAGTCGATGCCAACGACTCCGATGTGTACCATCGACAGTCTGAGTTGGCTCGCATGACCATCGACTTCTCTTCCGGAGCAGAGACGAGCTCCATTACAAAGTGGTAGGAGTTATCTGCTGGTACCAGCAGATGAAGTTCCTGTGAACAACGTCATGCTACACGTCCATAACGTCTGTATCCTGGGAGGGGTGCCGACGTTCATTCGCGACCTGGCTGCGGCCTTTCCGCAGTTTGTCCATGTGGCGTTGCACATCAAAAACCAGGATGACCGAGGTGCTCTCCAGATGTTGAACGCGGGTGGAATCCGTGCCATGCACGGCGCTTGCACGCGGGCGGCACTACAGGAGATTGACCCGGCCATACTGATACTGCACAACATCAGCGGCCGCAATGTCGAAGGGGAGGCCCCGTGGGGATGGCTCCGGGAGTGGCCCACGATTTCCTGGCATCACAGCAAGGTGCACGGGACCATTAAAACGGACCTGCACGTCTTTGTGTCACAGCACCTCAAGCGGCAGTACAACAACCTTATTTCTAACGGGTTTATTCAGCGATGGAAAGTCATACCTCCCTGCATTCAGGTCGGTACTTATGCCAAGGTCGCACGCACCGGCGAGCGCACCATCGGCAAAATCGCTACTCCAACTCGTCCTGAAAAATACCCGTTTGTGCTGCTCAAGGTTGCGGAGAAAACAAACAGCAAGCTGGTCATGCCCGGAGCAAACAAGTTCTACAGCAGCGCTAACGGTCGCCTGGTTTCGCTACTGCCGTCCTGGCATAAGGTCGCGTGGTACATGGGGAAGATAGGCGTGTTTGTCTACGTCAATGCGCCGTCTTTCGGACCCGAGACCTGGTGCCGGGGAGTGACCGAGGCACTGGCGTCAGGACTGCCGGTCATCGGCGAGAACCGGGGCGGCATAGCGGAGCAGATTCAAAACAGGAAAACAGGGTTTCTGGTAGACCCTGACGACGAATATCTCATCCGTGCGCGGGTAGAGGAGTTGTTTGACAATCCCAAACTCGCAAAGGACATGGGTGAGGCAGGTCGCGCGTGGGCGCGTGAAAACGCAGATATTTCCGTGCTGCACAAGGAGCTTCACGGAGAACTGCTCAACCTATTACTGAATAACCCAGTGTAATGCCTATTTCGTATCCAGACGCGCTGACGACTATCGGATGGAAAATCATCCGGACGAAACCGAAGCGTATCGTAGACATTGGCTGCGGCTGCGGTTTGTACGGCCTGCTTTCACGGCAGTACACGGACATCGACCAGCGGCGGCTCCACAAGGAGGAGTGGACGGTTCGTATTGACGCTATTGAGGTATTTCCTGTCTACGTCAATCAGGTGCATAGTCAGGTATACAATACGGTCCTCGTAGGAGACGCACTCGATGTGCTACCCAGCGTAGAACCGTATGACCTGGCCATCTGTGCCGACGTACTGGAGCATTTTTCTTTCGAGGACGGAACGAGGCTGCTGGAGCTTATTCGGGAGAAGGCCAACAGCGGCATACTGAGTACGCCTGCCAAATGGATTCCACAGAAAGGTGTATTCGGTAACGACCATGAAACGCACCGGCATCTGTGGACTGAGGGCCAGTTAGCACAGTGGGGTACTGTCAGCAAAGTAGGCGGCACCCTCATTTTGGAAATGTAGTCATGAGCATACCTACAAAGGACGAACTCAAAAAGCTGTTCAGTCGCGCCTGGACTTCCGGGGGCGAAACCCCTTGCGGCTACGGTTCCACCCTGGAGAACACTGCTGCCATGCGGAGCGCCTTGCAGCAACTTCTGTGGAAGTATGGCGTCGATGCCATCGACGACTGCGGCTGCGGCGATTTCAACTGGGTCAAGGAGATGCTCCTGCCCGGCGTCACTTACCAGGGCTACGATGTCGTAGACCGAAAGAGGCGGTCTATGCCTTTCGAGGTCAAAGACATCATCACGGAAGAACTGGCCGTCTGTGACTTAATCATTTGCAAGGATGTGTTCATTCACTGGACCAACGAGATGATTATGGCCGCCCTCGCCAATTTCCGGCAGTACGGAGATTACCTGTTCGCCGAAACTACTCCTGGTCTCAACAATTCTCTTCGGGACATCGAACCGGGCGGTTTCGCCAAGGTCAATCTCGAGGCGCTGCCGTTCAACCTGGGACAACCGATGGAGGTTATCCCCGACCCGATGTTCAAGCGAGTGTACGGGTGGTGGGACCTCACTATTTAGAGGTATCTAGTGTTTTATCGGTATACGAAAAACAACCTGCGGTTGCCTATTGACCTGGACGATTTGTTTCAGGACGAGGCGTGTTTTATTGCGGGCGGTGCGCCCTCGCTAGGGGAGTTTGCCGACTTGCTCGAACATCCGCGTCCGCACATTCTGGCAATAAACAATGCAGCTACGGTAGTGCCCGCAACCATGTGGGTGGGTGGAGACAAGCCGGATTGTTACTCCCGGTCTATTCTTTGTGACCCCACTCTGCTCAAGTTCACGCTAATCAGCAGGCGGGACTACGACGTCGAAGGGTTTCCCTGGCGCAGGCGACCCAACACCTTTTTCTTCGGTACGCAGGACGGGTTCAATCCGCGTAACTTCCTCGAACGAAATCGGGACCTGTGCTGGTGGAAGAACACCTTCTTCATCGCCTTACAGCTTGCCTACCGTTTGGGTTTCCGCACGGTGTACTTGGTAGGTTGTGGGTTTGTCATGGAGAACGACGCTCAGTACGCCTGGGAGACTAAGCTCGATGGGGAAGAGGTTAAGTGGAACCAACGCCTCTACGAGAACTCAGTTAACAGGCTCGAGGAGTTGAAGCCTACCTTCGACAAGAAGGGATTCAAGGTAATTAGCTGCACTCCTGAATCCAGAGCAAACGGTGTGTTAGAATACCGTGACCCTTTGGAAGTTCTCGCAGAGTTCAAAGCCAAGATTCCCGAGGCAGAAACACTGTCTTTGCCTCATAGTTCTAAGGTGTCGGCGACGCAGAAGTAGGAGGACAAGACATGCAGTGGAGCGGACACCAAGACGCTCAGGGCTTTGAGTTGCAGAACTACCGCGACGAGACGCTGGCAGCTAAACCAGCGTATTCTAGCCCCGACGACGAGGGCCGGAAGATTTTTGTCGACACCCCTGGCGCAGATTACGGCCCGTGGGTGGGCGACGAAGATTCAGGCGATTGGATACGTCCTGGTGCCTTTGGCGGAAGTGGAGCCGGGTATACGGAAGCGGGTTTGCTCATGCTGTTAGACCCCAGGCCCATGGCCGATTTTGGGGCAGGTTTTGACCCGCTTGACCCGGCATATGTAGTCGTCCGCAGACCATTAGATACCCTAGAGGAACTATACTTACAGGCGACGTGTGACGACGGGGGAGGCGGGCAAGCCATAGTAGGCAACGGTAACATTCTGTCAGAGATACCGTGGGGACCGGGAACAGTGACAGTGTATGAGGTTTGGTGGGATTCACAGGGTGGATTGTTTCCGCCCTTTTCGACTGGATACTGGAATGTAAACCTTTTGGTGGTCAATACAGACACGGGCGACATTGTAGACGTTTTGACGGTTGCGGTTAACGGCGCACCGTTGTAGGAGGAACGATGGCTCAAAATCCGAGAATCAAAGTCGTGCAGGCTCGTCTTCTACAGATGATGGTCCTTCATGACAAGGCCGTTTCTTTGGGTGATGACTTCGAGGAAATCGCGACTGACATTCAGGCGCGGATTAGCCGACTCCAGGCCCAGTTGGCGCAACTACAGGAGTAACTTTTATCTGCTGGTACCAGCAGACTTTTACCCATGATTACTCCTTACCAAGATTCGCTGTTGAAGTTCTTCCGACGTCTCAAGTGGTTGGGGCAGCCGGTGAAGGTGGTGTACGCCGCCCCCGACCGCGCCCATGCTCAGATGTACGAATACTACCGCCGTCTGTCGGCGTCGAAGACGGGACGGAAGGTCGAAGAAGTGACGCTAGAGTTCGAGGAGGCGTCAGTTCCCCGACCTTTCATCAGCGTGTTTATGGCGTATGCCGGGTACGACCCTAATCGGTTTTCGACTCACATTCACCGGGGTATCGCCATCGACGAAGAGAAAGGAATTGGGCTCTCAGTCATGGAACCCCGCCCGGAGAACTTTACGGTTCAGGCGGACATCTGGTGCGGGGATGACTGGCACTGCGCGAACCTTCTGACAGGTCAACTGAAAGGAATGTTTGTCGCGGACGACTTGCCTCTGCTTGTTCGCTTTGGGGAGGCTAAATACTACCAGCCGCCGTACAGCCTCCCTGAGCATTGTAGATACATGGGAGATATAACCTGCCGTTTGACGGACGAGGGAATCACGGACCAGGACCAGACAACTGGTGCGACCAGCACGCCGAAGGATATTCGGAAAACCTTTTCGGGTACCCTCTACGGGTGGTTGCCTAGAGTTCCCTTTGAAGTTAGACTGGTCAAGCAGTTTCAATACACTGTGGAGGACGAGTCCGGCGAGCCTCCTGTGGTCCTCGAAACAGCCACAATAAACTTCGTCGTCTAAGGAGGAATCAAGATGACATTGCCAGGATTTTACCTGACTGAAGAAGAACTGACGCTGAACATCCCCCGTGATGCTGACCTTATCGTCGGCCTTATCGGGGCGGCGTCGAAGGGTGAGCCCGATACCCTTCTCGAAAGCATTTCCGAGCCGGACTTCGTCGCCCAGTTCGGAAAGCCCGTGGACCGTGAGTACGGTGTGCGGGCAGGCATCCGTTTCCTGCGGCGTGGCAACCGGCTCAAGTACGTTCGGGTCGCCGGTTCGCTGCTCGCCTATGCTCAAAAAGCCTTCTACGGTGGAGGGACCAAAATCCTCACCGTGAAGGCAGCCTCTCCCGGCACCTGGGCGGACGGGGATGTCAGCATCGCCATCACGCAGAACTCGTCCACCGAGTACAACATCCAAGTGTTCGACAAGGGACGGGCGGTGCTTGGCGAGAACTGGTTGAACCTCACCAACGGTGATGTGGAAACCAAAATCAACGGGAACTCGGCCTACATCACGGTCACGGTCGAGAGTGGCGTCGGCACGACTGCACCTGACGAGACGCGAGATGCAGTCACGGGTCTGCTGACGCCGGAGGCCCTTGCTGGGGGTGACGACGGGGCCTTCGCCTCCACCCGCAGCGAGGAGTCCTCGACTGGCGGTATCGCAGGCAAGCGGTTCTTCGGCATGATGGACAGCGTGCCCGGCAGCCGCACCTGGGCGAACTACTTCACCATCACCGCAGCGGAAGCAGGCGGAACCGAGTTTCGCGGCAACCTCGGGATGGCGGTGCAGCCGGGAGCTTTTACGGTGCGCGTTCCTACGGGCGCAGGGTCGTGGGCAGAATTGACGGACGACGAAGGTGGAACGCTCCTGAACGGCATGGCCTACAACGGCGTGGGCCTGCTGCGGGACGCAACCTCTACTCACGTCGGCTACGTCAACTATCGCACCGGCAAGTTCGGCGTGCAGTTGGTCGGCGGTCCTACCCTCTTCCTGGGTGGGACGGTGGACACCATTCACATCCGCGCCCGCACGAACTCGGCAGGGGCGACTCTCGCAGGGCAGGCCGTATATTCGGGCGGACTTGCAACGCCGGATGTCTGCCCGTCGAGCGTTGCTACGGCGCGGGCGCAACTGCACGTTCCGATGGAAGACTCCATCAGCACTGACTCCGGCATCGCCGCAGCACAACACGACAGCGCCGACGCGAACTGTCAGGAAATGGACGGGTATATCGTGCCAGGTACGGTGCAAGTGACTGCGCCCACTGCCAGCGGCACGCAAACCGTCTACGACGACGGGTTCGGAGGCTGGAACACTGCGGCTGACGGCGGGGGTACTCCGGTGGTGGGTACCATCGACTACCGCAACGGGGCATGGGACATCACCTTCCCCGCTCAGGTGCCCGCCAACTCGGTCATTTCGGCGAAGTATGCCATGGTCGTGTCCGACTTGGGAGGCAACGCTCTCGCCGGGCTGGCCGGGTCCTATATCGCCGCCGACCAGGTCTGCACCAACGCAACGGGTGGCGCCCCGCAAATCGACAGCGCGGACGCCAACTGCGCTCCGCTGGCGAACATTCCCGTCGTGCCTGGTTCGGTTCGGTTCGTCTGCTCTGACGTAGGCGGGCCGGGTACCCCCGAAACGGTCTTCGACGACGGACTGGGAGGGCTTTGCACGCTGCGGCGAGGCAACGCGGAAGCAGTGGATGTCGTCGGGTCTATCGACTACACCACGGGCGCGTGGGACATCACCTTCAGCGCCAACGTGCAGGCAGGTGCGACCATTGACGCCTCCTACGTCGATGTCGCGGGCAGCCTGAACCTGCACTCGCTCCGGGGCCGCAGGCTGGACAACACCGACCCGGCGAGCGGCAACGACTACAAGGGCCTGAACTGGCTCGACTATTCGACCGGCCTGTTTCTGCTCACGCTGAACTTCGGCGCAAACCAGAATGTCGAGAACAACGGCACGATTCACGCGGTCTACCAGCATGGTACGCTGGTGGGCTGGGGCGACGGGACTACCCAGTCCTTCGCCTCTGACGTGGAGGACGCGCCCATCCGGCGGCAGACGAACCGGATGCTGCACTTCCAGGCCGGGCAACAGTCCGTGCCCGGTGCGGGCGAGTCACAAGTCGCCTTCGCTACGACGGGGCCGCCGGACTACTGGGACCAGAACGTCGCAGGCGGTGCAGGGTCGAACCCGGTGAACTTCCTGACGGGCGTGAACACAGTCAACTGGACTGCCGCGCCCTACAACGGCGAGGCAGTGTTCATCGTCGCAGAGGAGGTTGTGGGTCACGTCACTTGCCAGTGGACGAGCGACATCGGCAACGAACGCTCGACCATCACGGACGGCCTGTACTGCATTCTTGACGCTTCGCCTTCCGACGCGACCAAGATGCGGTTCCGGGTGATGTTCAACGACGGTACCGGCTCAGTCGCGGTCGAGTCGTGGGACCTCCTCGACGACTTCGACGACCTCGTCGCAACGGTGAATGCCACGGACGGCACCGGCTCGAACCTGGTCCGAATCGAGGATACGGGCGCAGGGACGGAGCCGGATGTGACGGGCTCGCAAGACCTGGGCATGACGGGCGCTTTCACCCGCGCAGACATCGTGGGTGCGAAGACCGGTTCCATCTACACGGGCCTGCAACTCTTCCGCAACACCGATGTAGTCGCGGTGGACGTTCTGGCATCGCCGGGGCAGTGGCACCGACAGGTAGGGGATGCCGGTATCGCGTTGAGTGTCGCTGAAGGGCGGCGGACGCACTGGATGTACTCCCTGCCTGACTTCTGCCTGCCGAAGGACATGAGCCAACTGTTGCCGGGCGTGCGGTCCACGGACCTGGCGCAGGACGTGACGGACTTCGTGAACGGCAACTACAACGCAGCCACTCCGGGCGGTGTGGCCCGTCCGACGGCCTGGGTGCCCTATCCGCCTCTGAGCGAGGTGAACTCGGACCACGCCTCCTGCCATGCGTTCTATCTCAATTACCTCGACCAGTACGAGAACAAGGACGTGTGGGAGCCGCCCGAGGGCGACTTCGCGCAACTCATTGCCAAGACAGACCAGGAGAAAGAGGTCTGGTATCCGGTCGCAGGGACTCAGCGCGGAATGTTCGAGGATATCAATACCATCCGGTACAGTCCTGACAGGGACGACCGAACGGTGATGTACGAGTTCGACGGGACGCGGCAGAACGTCGTCAATCCCATCCGCTACAAGGTCGGCGAAGGCATCTTCATCGACGGGCAGCGGACCATGCTTCGCGGCACGGTCACGCAGGCCAGGGACCGCATCAACGTGCGGCTTCTGCTCAACAAGCTGGGCAACCTGCTGGAACTCGCGAACATGCGGTACGAGTTCGAGTTGAACGACCCGATTCTCTGGAGGCAAATCGAGGCAACGGGTCGCCTCATTATCAAGCCGATGTTGGCTAAGAGAGGGCTGGAAGACGCCTACCTCTACTGCGACTCGACGACGAATCCTCCGGCCGTGCGCGACCAGTTGAGGGCCGTGGCGCGCCTGATGATTAAGCCTACGAAGGCGGCCGAAGTCATCGAGTACAACGTCATCATCGTGCCTTCGGCGGTGTCGTTCGAGGAAGTCCTGGGACTGGCGGGCTAGTCTGCTGGTACCCGCAGATAGAAACCATTGGAGGATAAGTCATGCCGACCTATCGGTACAACGCGGACCACGTTGCCCAGGCCCAGGGCAAATACAATCCCCAAAAGAAGAACATGGGGATGCTGGAAATGCACATCGACGGCCTGGTCCCCGGTGGTCAGGAAATCCTGATGTTGTCCCTGCAAAGCTGTGTGGTGCCGGGATACGTCGTCGGGCGGGGTGAAATCACTTACCTGAACGGGACAGTGTTCTACCCCACGAAGCCCGAGCCCCTGGAGGAGATGACCGCATCGTTCCGCGACTACCACGACGCGGGTTCGCGGGAAACGCTCCAGCGGCTGTTCCGGCGTGTCTACAACCCCACGACGGGGATAATGGGGCTGCCGCGCGACATCAAGACGCAGGCAACCCTGGTCCTGCTCAAGGAAGACGACACCGAAGGGCGGTCTTATCTGCTCGACGGTCTCTTCCCGATGAACGAACCTCCGAAGGAGGTGGACTTCGCGGACGGCGAGCAGGCTGTCATGGAAATGAGGTTCTCCGTGGACTTCATTGTCGCCCGGAATCTCTAGTACCTGGTTCGCTGGTTAGGATTTTTCGATGCCTGTTTTAAGGAGATACTCATATGGCGCAGCAGGGGAGACTGAAATCCTGGCAACACCGGGATAGACTCGTTCGCAATTACCAGTTGCCTTCGTGCGGCTGGTTATACGGTGACCTGCTTCCCGACGGCATGGTCACCATGAAGGCGATGCGAGGAGAAGACGAAGAGATTATCGCCGGAGCCGGGGAGGGTGCCGTCGCTCTCCCCGTGCTTCGGGATAAAGTGGAGCAACTCACTGACCTGGGAAACCTGCCCTACAAGCAACTGCTGTTTTCCGACTGGGTCGCGCTCCTCTTCAACTTCTTTGGTTTCAGCTACGGTTCGGAGATGGCCTTTTCTCCGAAGTGTCCGGTTTGTAAAGAGTTCCCCTCGGAGCCTCACATCAAAGACCTCGAGGAACTGGATTGCACCGTCTACGACACTGAACCGGGCTTCGAGCGGGACAAGTTCCACGAACCGTTCACCACGGAACCGCTCCCTCCCTACAACGACACGGTTACCTTCCGCCTACTCCGCATCGAAGACCAGATTGCCGCTGAAAACTTTTTCAAGAAGGGCAAGAAGGCTGGAAAGCGGGGCGACTTTGTTCGGTCCTTTGCGATGGCAAAGCATATCGTAGGGGTCAACGGGGAGGAAGTGAACCTGTTCGAGGCTCTGGATTATGTCCGCAACGGGACTACCGGAGCTACCCTGCTGTCTCTGCGGCGCGAGTTTGCGTCCGTGGAGCCGGGCTACTACATGAACATCGACCTGAATTGCCCGCAGTGTGGGGCTAACTTTCAAGTGAGGTTGCCCGAAGACGGCTCGTTTTTTCGTCGAGTGGATTCCGAGCATAGACAGTCTAAGGCGGCAAAGGCACTCGATGCTGAACTCCGGGCAGGGGGGACTGACTTGGGCGGACTGGGCGATGATGGCTCCCTGGCAGAGGGACGATTACTGCGTCAGGGAGAATCGACGTCTGAGGAAGCTGGAGCAGGAACGGCAGAAGGCGAAGCGTAATGCCAAAACGAGATAACGTCGAGAGTTTCGCTTTTCTCTACGAGTACGTCGCAGAGCCTCTGGAGAAAGGTCTTGCCAAGGCTACCGATTCTGTCGATATATTCGTGGATACTACCACGAAGGGTTTGACGATGGTGACGGATTGGGTGTCCAAGACTACCGTTAAACTCGCGGAGTTGGGCGGCAAGAAAGTGCTGTCTAGTGTCGGGCGTGTAGGCAAAGGTCTGTTCGCTTGGGGACGCAGTACGTTCCAAATCGAGAACCGGCTCGGCGGCGTTGTCAGTGCTCTCAAGTTCATTGGTAAAATCGGCGGCCTCGCAGTTCTGCTCGGTCCTCTTCTTCCGTTAATCAAGCCCTTCATGATGTTGGTAGGTGTTATTTCCGATACCTTGCAACCGGCGATGGATACCTTGAAGAACGCCATCACCGGAGCCTTTGCACCGCTGTCGGTAGCATTTCACCGATTGTCGGTGAAGGTCTTGCCCTACATCATGAAGTTTCTAGACCCTATCGTGGCGATGATGGTGAAGTTCGTCGATAACATCGGTGAGTTCATCGACAGCGGCGCGTTGGACGATATGCTCAGTGTCTTTGATGACCTGCTGCCCCTCATAAAAGACATTGCCAGTTCGTTCGTGCGAGATTTCCTGAAACCGGTAGGCGGCACTCTGTTCCGAACTCTGATTCGGATGTTCAAAAGTTTAGTCACTTTTGCCGTTCAATTCATCGAAGCCATCAAGCCGTACCTGCCTCGATTTTTCATGGTTATGCAGAAGATAGCCAACCTGATACTCAAAGGGTTGGGGGACGCTTTCGAGACGTTGTTGGAGGAGTTTGCCAAGACTCTGAAGGACCCCGAGTTCATCGGGCTACTTTGGAGCATGGTGGAACTTTTCGAGAAACTAACTCCCATCATAGTCAAACTGCTGCCGCCACTGATGAAGCTCCTGGCGCTGTTTATTGCCAAGTTCCTGACGCCCCTTGCCATCAAATTACTCGACAAGATGGTTGATGGGTTAATCAATTTAGTAGACGCACTGGACCCTGCCATCGACGACTTGGGGCAGTTTCTTACTGACATGGTGAACTGGTGGGAAACGAATGAAGATGTAGTCGGTCAGGTTGCGGACGGCATCATTAAAGCACTAGGCAAGGTGATTGAGTATACCAAAGGTGCTATCGAATGGATTAGCAAGATGATAGACGACACTGTCGAGGCTCTCCGTATCCTCGGCATTGTTGAAGAGAAGGCATCTGTCAAGAAACAACGAGAGAAGGAAGAAGCCGGACAAGCGGCGTTTGAACAGACACAGGCCGCCCCTGGTGTAGTTGCCGCCCAATGGGACAAGAATATCACGCGTACTATCGAACGTCTCCGTAAAGCCGGATGGGACGAGCAACGTCTTGCCTTCAAAAAAGCGGAGATGGAGATTCAAAAACAGCAAGCCGTCACGGCTGCCAAAATTCGGATGCGGCAGATGGCCGGCGGCGGCTATGTGCGTGAGCGTGAATTGGTCGAGGTTGCGGAGGTTACGCCTGAATGGGTTGTACCTGATACACCCGAAGGTGTGATGGAGTACCTTCCGCGTATGTTGAAAAGCGTAATGAAAGGCAAGCCGACCGGCGCAGCCGCCGGAGAAGGCATGACTACTGTGAACATTCTGAAAGGTATCCACCGAACGCTGGAATCTATCGAGCAAGTTCTGATGGACCAGGCTGAGGCGACAGACGAGATGCTGCCGGAGGGGCTCTAATGGTCAGCGTAATTGACTTTAACTATTCGCCTTGTGCGCTGGTATTGAAGAACGACCCGACGTCTCGGATTGAGTTTCAGTCCTTTCCAGTAGAAGAGGGCATCACCGAAGGGTACAACGCAGACTACGTCAAGACGTCGGGGCGAGCCGCAGAACCCTTCGGCAGGCTGTGGCAGGGCGGTGATTGGAATCCTATCAATATCAACCTGCAATTCCGCGCGGGTATGGACCTAGCGTCCTTCGGTCCTCGTGGGGTTATCATTGGCAGGATGTTGAACAAGGTGAACTGGATAAAGGCAGCACCGTTCCCTCGCCCTCGCCTTCGGCCGCAGCGGGCGGCAAAGTACAAGTTAGGCGAAGCGAAAAAGTTCGCCCGAACGGCTATGTCCAGCTACGGTGGACAGACGGCTGACCCTCCCTTTGTGTTGTTTGTTTGGGGTTTGTTTATGACCTTGCAGGGCAAGGTGACAGCATGGACGGTTACCTGGATGGGACCGTATGAACCCATCTCCGGTAAACCCCACGGTGCGAACGTACAACTAACTTTTCAGCCGGAAAGCGGGTTTTACCCCAACTGGTACGACATCAAGGACGGTTATACTCCTGACAGTCTTGTGGCTCGGTTGCTCTAATGGCTGACTTTGAACTCGAATTACCGTTCAATTCCTTTTACAAGGAAACCAAGCTCCTTCAGAGCAAGGGCAAGGTATTCTTTGGGCTGTGGAAGCCCCCGGAGATTATCCTCGATGGCGACGAGAAAAAGGTACGAGTGTCAGAGCGCGACCGCGGACGCTTGGACCTCATATCCTTTGAGCAATACGGTACGCGGGAATTGACTGGTGCGCTGATTATCGCGAACAAGATTGACTATGTTCCCCGTGATGTAGTGCCGGGGATGGTCCTAATTGTTCCCAAGCTGGCTCGCATTTACCAAGCCTTACAAGGAACGACAGGTGGCGGGTAGCGGACAATTACTGTTGCTGACGGAAAAGGGAATTGAGGACCTCACTCCCTTTGTTAGGAGGTTCGTCTACAAGAACTCCCTTCTGCGCGGGCATACGCGCTGGCGACTGTATTTTGATACGTCGCAGTGGGACTTCTGGAAGAACTTCATGATTGGAAACGGCCTTCAGTTCCAAGTCAAAGTAACTGGACAAAAGGACGGCAATATCTCTGACACAGGCTGGCTCAGTTTGGTTGTAGACCTGTCTGACGGCGACCTGCGCGGAACTTACATGAAAGGGCGCATAGAAGGCGGTGGGATTGAATTGAACATGATGCTGCAAGACAAGCGGCGAGCGTTTTACCAGACGACGGCCAGCTCGGTTGTTAAGCAGATTGCCGCTCTGTACCAGTTGGTGCCGGACATTCAGACAACGTCTATTTTGGACAACTGGTGGCAGGCCAATCAAACGGATTGGAATTTCCTTCAAGAACTGATGTCGGATTATGTGCCTTCACAGAACAATCGAGGGGATGCCTATCTAAATATTGAAAAGCGAAAGTTGACTATTAAACCCATTAATTTCGCAGCACCTTCTGTGCGGCAGTACGACCTCACAGAAGACGACGACCGGGTCTTTCGAGTGCGCTTTCGGTATTACGGGGGCCAGGTTGCACGGCGAGGGATAGTAGTGGAGGCTCGAGGATTCAACCGCGCTACGGGGTTGCCTGCGTTCTACCTCGCAAGTCCGATAACTGCTCCGAACGCTGCATTGGCTGACAAGCTACCGCAAGCGATTGCGAGCCAAAAGAAAGTAGTAGTATGCGGCACTGGTAACCTCAATACCCTTCGCGCGGTTGCCCTGCGGGAGCAGGCGAAGCACACGCCGCGCTATTACGGGATGGCGATGCGGGTGTTGAACGACTTAACCATCCAGTTGCGCGACATGGTAGAGATTTCCGCGAAGGATGCAGATGGCGCGGGGGCATTTACAGAAGGCCGCTATGCGGTTTACGAGTATCAGTTGTCGTATTCGCCAGAGCGGATTGTGACAACTGTAGTGGGTTACCGGCAAGAATCTTACGCCGGGCCGCAACCGGCTACGGGTGCGCCTGTGTCGATGTCAATGGGCTCTGATACTTATCGAGCAGGGGCAGGCAACTTTTCACCCACGAAAGTAGCGGCGGTGCCCCTTGGAAGCTGACATGAAAATCTATCCAGGTTTTTGGGATGGTATCGTAGTAGATACGAAAGCGCCGGCCACTGAGCCGCCCGGCGCAGTTCGTATTCGCATTTACGACATCCACGGGGAGGCAACTGATACTCCTGACCTTCAGTTGCCTTGGGCTTGGCCGAACTTTATGTTTGCAGGATTTCAGTGCGGTTTGATTGGCGTGCCGCCGGTGCAGTCTATCGTCAATGTGATTTTCAAGCACGGTGACAAGGACTATCCCATGTGGATAGGGGGAGGGCACCGGACTACGCCGCCAGGAGTTCCAGCGGAGTTCACCGCAGCCAAGCAGGGGTTAGAGCCTAAAGGCTGGATGTGGATTACGCCGGGAGGTTACGGCATTGTTATCAACGAGCAACTGAAGACCATCACCCTGAAGATGCCGCAGCCGAGCCTGACTCAAATTGTTATGGACCTCACTCAGAAGAAGGTAGAGGTCGTTTCTGATTCGGGACCTGGACAACCTTACAAGCTGATTCTGAACGAAACGCTACAGCAGGTTTTGCTGGAGACTCCTACGGGGTTTAAGCTGAACTTGAGTGAGGTTGCACAGACAGCTTCGATGGAATCACCGACAGGTCAGAAGGTGGAAATAAACGAAGCCTCGGGGGAGGCTACAGTAAGCGGAACCGCCAAGGCGATACTAACTGCGGCGCTTATGGAGATTGGATTAGGTGCGACAGAGGCAGCAGTGTTAGGCACCACTTTCTCCCAGACCTGGTTGAACCACGGACACCCATATGTCTGGGCGGCTGCTGCCGGTTCTGGTACGACGGGGGGTCCGGTTGCGGGAGCAGTTCCGCCGGGTACGCCCTTGATGCCTGGTACTGAACTTTCGACGGTAACTAAGTTAAAATAGTCTGCTGGTACCAGCAGACTTTTATCTGCTGGTACCAGCAGATGGAGCAGGACGATGGCCGAACCAGTCATGGCATTCCCGTTCGCCGGGTCCGGGGTAGAGGGAGTCTTCGCCCCTAAATCGGTAGAGGAGGTGTACGAAACCGCCATCCGTAACATTCTGCTTACGGAGAAGGGTACTGTTCCGTGGGCACCTGAGTTTGGTTCAGTTTTGCGGAAGTATGTATTCGACCTGAACGACACCATTAGTCAGCAGTTGATTCAGTTCTATGCTTTCGACGACATCGCAGAGCAAGAACCCCGGCTGCGGGTGGTAGGTTTGGACGCTTCGTTTGATGTGGACAACTACACTATATCCTTCACCGTAGCGTTTATTGCCTACGACGACCCGTCGGAGACGGTGCGAATCGCAAAGGTCAAGGATGTAGACATGAGAAGGGCAGCATAATGGCGCAAGTACCTACTCAGCAGTACACTGCAAGAACATACCAGAGCACTATTGAGGCTTTGATAGTGCTGCTTCGCGCCCAGTTTCCTGACGGTTACTGGGAAACCCTGCTCGACCAGGACGTTCCGCGAGCCATGCTGTCCACAATGGCTTGGCTTCACGAACAGGACGCCTTTTATTTCAACCGGCGTTGGTTGAACGATTACCTGGTTCTTGCTGACGACCGGGAAACGGTCAACGCAATTACCAAGGGCATGGGATACCGGATGCGGCCTCCCACTGCGGCTTCCGCCGCAATTCGCGCCTATCCGAATCCGACTCAACCGGTTTCAGTAGTTATACCAGCAGGTACGGCGGTGCCTTACGGGGATACTTATTTTGAGTTCCTCGAAGACGCAACCATTCCGGCGTTTGCGAACTTCTGGCCCGACAGCACCACTGACGAACTCATAGTGGTGACGGAAGGTATCACAAAAGAGGTCACCTTCATCTCCGATGGTACTCCCTACCAGAGATTCCTAGTTCCGTTCGAGAACGTCATCGAAGGCAGCGTAGTAATCACCGTTGCGGACGAGGAGTGGGAAGAGACTGACAGTGTGGTCTACATCGAAGGTGATGCACTTGCGCGGGATGTTTTCACGGGCGACGGCACGGACAATCAGGAGTACCTGCTCACGCGCCTGAATGCCATCGCAGACATTAACAACAATGACAAGCCCACCGTGCTTATCGACGGTGTCGAATGGATTCAAGTCACGAATTACACGGGTGGGCCTGAAGAGTTTAAGGTGTACCAGGACGCCGCGGGCAACACCTGGGTGCGGTTCGGCTTGGCCGCAGACGGTTCGGCTCCCGCTGCTGGAGCAGTCGTAGACTGCATCTACCTTCTTGCAGGAGCTCAGAAACGGTACGAACTTACTTATTCGGATACTGAGCAGCCAACTGTTGCCTTCGGTAACGACGACAACGGTAAGATTCCGCCCATAGGTGCCGAGGTCAAAGTAGTGTGTCGAGTGGGCGGCGGGGTGGTTGGCAACATTGAACCGGGTGCGTTGGACTTGGAGGTACAAGGCTACATCGGGGCGGCACCTGACCCTGCCGCAGGAGTAAATCCGGAATCGACTCCTGTGCGAATTGTCAACTACTCGAAGGGGACTGGGGGTAACCCACGCGAGGCTATCGACCATGCACAGCACTACGCGCCGCGTTATGTTCAGGCGAACAATCGAGCGGTTACTCGAAATGATTGGGAGGTATTAGCCTCGACATACTATGACCCGCGGTACGGTGCCCCGGCGTATGCGGCAGCCAAGTTGCACCAGGAGGTTCCTGAATCGAACCAAATCGACGTAGCTCTTTGGAGCCGCGATACGGAAGGTCGCTTGACGACTGCCGGGGAGTCTTTGAAGGCAGCGGTTCGCAAGTTCCTGCAAGCCCGCAGACTTCAGTGTGTGTATGAAGAGATGGTGGACGGGACGACTTACTACTTCGACGTCTACCTTTCGGTTTCACTTCAGCGGAACTTTTTTGCCACGACGGTATTCAGTCAGTTGACTGCGATTGTCCAGCAGTTCTTCGACTCGGCGCTAGTGATGCCGGGCCGGGACGTTCGCATCAACGAACTCTTTCGTAAACTGAACTCTGTCGAAGGTGTGTATTCTGTCAACATTGATTCGATAATCGGTTCGGAGAAGGAGGAGCTTTCACAGACAGCGGACGGCGTTTCCGCAGAGTTTTCGTTCGAGTTCACCAATCCTCTCGGGCAGGCGATTGTTCCTGAGACAATCATTGTGGAAGCAGAAACTCAGGAAGCCAGCGACGATGGCGAAGGCGTTATGTCGGGAGATGTGGATACGACAGGCACCAACACTGCTGACTACGATACAGGCAAGGTCACTGTCACATTCACAACTGTTCCTACATTGAACGCTACAGTAGCCGCTGAGGCACGATACAAGGCGCGGTTGGAGTGGGAAGAAGACTTGACGCTAGTGTTGCCCGGCATCCAACAGCTCGACCGTCTTACGGAGTATCTGCCGATTATCCAGCGCCCGCCCATCGGCGTTGGAGACGGCCTTGCTCTTGACTTCTACCTACCGTCGTACCTCATGCCCGTAGTGGCAGGCCGGTGTTTCTTCATCGGGGGTTACGGGGCTCCTGTGCCGTCGCCCAGTGGAGATACCCTGCTCGCTTATGACGACGGTAAAGGCAACATCGTGGGGGATGTGGACCCGACTGCAACGAACACCATTGACTATCGGACAGGTCGGGTACAGTTCACTTGGATTGCTCTCCCTTACTACAACCCCGTAGTAAATTACACTGCGCAATTGACCCAAAATGCGGATGGGGTACGAACGGAGTTCGACTTCACTGTGCCTGGCTGGCCTGCGGGTGTACCCTCACCTGTTCCTGTCGGTAACGTCAAGATGGACTTTTCTGCCTACCCTAGCTGGGGAGCGGAAGCGGTACTGTACGTTAACTGGCAAGACCAGGTGTTTGGCTTCTACCTGGACAATCGTGGGGACAGCACATTCAATACAGTGTCCGGTGCTGGTAAGTTGTACTTTGCAGTGCCGCCTCAGTCACCCGGCGCACCTCCGCATCAGTTCCCGCTTTCATTCGCGCCAGTAACTACCATGTTGTATTCTGCTTTTGTGTTTGCGGTAGAGGCTCTGACGGCGACAGGTTTGGAGCTTTATCTCTACGCAGACAACGAAGGCAAGCTGTGGGGTACGACGCCTGACAACTACCCGACCTCGAGATTGACGCACAAGACTGGGCATTACTTGGCGCGGTTGTCGAGCGTCATTCCTACCGGGCAAGAAGTGAAGGTCATGTACGACGCGATTTTACAGTCCAGTTCGAAGAACATTCCTATCGGCGCAAACGCCATCGGGACGTTCGGACGAACTATCATCACTGAACTGGAAGAGGAAATCGACCTGTAAGGGAGAAGCTAGAATGGCTCTTGACCATACGATGATGCTGGGGCGTTACCAGGGCGCTCTTGCCAAAGGTAACATGCTGAAGGTAACGCAAGGAGCCAGCGCCCTTGTGTCTGTATCCCAGCAGTACAAAAGTGGCACACAGTCATATAACGTCGCCAAAGGCGGGTTCACCTATGGCGGACGGCTTTTCTTTCCGGCAGGAGGACACAGATTTCAAGATTATTGGGGATGGTGGGCGTATCACCAGGAAAAAGACGAAGCGTACCAGTGCATGATACGTTCTTGTCAAGACAGAATAATTCCGTTTTTTGACCGGGTTGTCTTCGTGTGCTACGGTTCCCAAGGATGGGGATACTCTCCTTTTTACCCGGTAGACGAGGTAACTGCTGTTAATACTTATTCCTCTGACCATTGTATTGCTGGTGACAAACTCCATGTTCTGACAGCGGCTACAGGGTCGTATTCTTGGCAGTATCCGTTCAACTCAAGTTGGATTTGGCATGGTGGTCTTAGCAACTGCTATAGACTGTGTGAGGTCGATGGAGATGTTTACGCACTATGTCTCGTAAGCGGTTCTCCGGGTACGGCTACTCTATACAAAATGGTTCTATCGACTTGGACGCCAGTAGGTAGTTCTTCCATAAATTTATTAGTGTCAACTTACACCACAGGCGTGGCGTTTTTCAAATTCAATGGGAAATTGTTCTGGGCTATTGCAGAGCGTTTCGGCGGTCAGGCAGTTCGCATCTTTGAGATGGACAAAACTACTGGAGCTTCAACTGAGCGGAATAGCTGGCTTCCGGCAGCTTGGCAGGGCTCGTCTGCGGGTGATTACGAAAGAGTTTTTGAGGTTAGGGACGACATCTCCAATATCGAACAGGTATTCCTTGTGCGGTGCAATGGAATCTACGGTTCAGGTTGGGAGGTTTATGAATTTCAGGAAGGACCATTCACGGCAGTCCAATCCGGCTCCGATGTTATATATCCTTACTTTGGAGTTATCTACGACCCGGACACTAAGGGCGCCGATTATAAGTCGGCTGCGGACTCTACGCCGTCGAGTTATGTCACGACTGAAATAGAGACATACGACCTCGCAAGCAACGGGTCAGCCGATATTGACCCGCGCTATCGTCAGGGCGGTGCAGAATCCCCTCCGTATTCTGTTTGTACTGAGAAAAGTGGTGTTGGTTCTGAAGGGGTGACTGGGCTTACTACAAAACCTACGGGAATCACTCTTCTTTCACATCTGAGTGACGATTTTGGCGATGCCAGCATTGATGAAGACCTCTGGGAAATCGTCCAGCCCGCGACATACAACTGGACTTATGACGGAGGGTTTGGCTTTTCAGAAGTTTCCAATTTGTTTCAAGTGGATGAAACAGGAGGTGCTATAACCTTCGGTCCAACTACGTCAAGTAATGCTCCTAGTTACGCCGGTATTGCCGTGAAGAGTAAATGGTGGGTTAATGGCGCTTTCAACTTTCGTTTCACTCTGGCAAATTTGGCTAACTTGCGGACCTACTCTTCTCGCCGCTACTGTTTGCTAGTTCTTGTGAAATTGGATGCGGAAGAGTTTTATGGGTTTTTTGTCTGGAACAACTCAGGGACATACTATGTAAACAGCCTCTACTGCGCGCTGGATTCCAACATAGTCGAAGCGGGGAGCGTGGCGACTGTAATCGAAGGTGATGTGATTGAAATAGCCAGAGATGGCTCCGATGTGTGGTCGATGATTGTAGACCCCGATGGAACACCGACTGACATTACACCAGCGGGAGCAAGTTATTCTGGCCCGGTAAACGTAGTAATGGGCGGTATAACGATAGGGACTACACTGTGGGCAAGCGGAACCCCCTGGCCTGGTTTCAGTAACTTTGTTGCATCAGGCGCAGGGACGTTAAGCCGCTACGAAGGTGGTGTGAAGCACACTTACGCTTGGGACCACATCACTGACCTCGGTGCGGGGTTTACGGGTGACACCCAAATGTTTGTGGACGTTCAGAGGACATAATGGCGCTCACTGAAAGTTATCAGCAGCGTATTGGCGCCTACTTTCGCTTTTTTGCGAAAGACTACCACTCCTATGCACGGGAGCTAGGGCTCGTTACGGTAGACTCTTCCAATACGATTGTTGCTATTGTAGAAAATTACTTACAGCGACCCGGTAACAACGAGGGTG